>Ga0111538_10000030_pt1 | contig 183141 bp, 178 predicted proteins | sample SoiMethybrSBSTD1_FD_79669 | JGI IMG/M metagenome (GOLD analysis project Ga0111538, IMG submission 79669) | Bulk soil microbial communities from a Populus tree surrounding site in Tennessee, USA - Soil MetaG P. TD hybrid SBSTD1 (version 2)... | ecosystem: Environmental > Terrestrial > Soil >... | reverse complement strand
CTCTATGAGATTTGCGGGGAGAACCTTCAGAATGTCTGCGTCAGTGAGACCCATCTCTTGCTGCATCTGCCGTGCAGCCAGATTGAGATACCGGACATGCCCCTCAGCATCAAGGAGTAATACCGGGTTAGGGTTGTGATGAGTAAAGGTGACGAGTTCCGGGTAGAAAGCCTCAGGGGGCAAGCCAGTCGTGTGCACGTGGATCAAGTCCTCTTATCGAACAACTGCTATGGCCGAACACTGGGTAGGTCTATATTATCAGTGCTCGGCGTCGGTCAGTGATGGAATACGTGGCTTTCAACGCACTTGGCGACTGTTTTCACCAATGCTGCCGGCTCAAACGGCTTCGCAAGGTATGCTGATGCGCCATTGGCCAGGAAATCGGTGGCGTCCTTGTACTGGGGATCACCGGTCAACACAATGATTGGTACTGAGGGAAATTGGGACTTCAAATAGGTGACAACTTCCTTGCCACCGACTTTCGGCATATGCACGTCGCAAATGATGACATCCAGCCGAAGGGGATTATCGCCTGCTTGAACGGCTGCAATTCCCTTTTCCCCATCCTCAGCCTCGATCACATCATAGCCTGCCTTCGTCAGGGTCCGATGGACCGCTTTGCGGAGATTCTGTTCGTCGTCAACGACTAATACACGTCCTGATGCCATGTCGGCCTCCTTGGTTGTAAGCAACTCTCTCGTGTCCAGCGGGAGTATCGGTATGAGAACCTTATCGGGAGATGCGATTTAAATCTTTAACACCACGGCGTAGTGGTTCCTTGTGCAGGAGTGAGGGAACATTCGATTTGAGGAGTTACCTGACTTTGAGAAGATGTGCGGCATGGTAACGTCGCAAGATTTTGCAGGCCAGAAAATTAGCCAACCCGGCCTATTCTCGCAGGAACTTAACTTGTGAAGAGGACTTAAATGAAAACGGGAACGTAGCGCTATGAAACCAGGGCTACTGTGGACAATGTCCCGGTGATTTACATGGGTCAGCAAAAGGACGAATGACTTGTCGTGCTAGACGGCTATCAATCACTGCGATCTTTGCAGCGATTCATCAACAAAAGTTTCCTCTTACAGAAACTGTAAAAGGTTTGTGCTCCCGAACGCTATGCCGAAGCCAGACTAAGCAAATGTCACGCGTGAGGTCACTAGGCGGTCTAGTGAATACGATTTCGATTAAATAGAACCGCGATGTGTGGCAGGCCAGAATTCAAGCAGTTCATGAGTGGAAAGTCGATGATCCGATATTTGCCGCCAAAGGGAATTGCCGGTTTTGCGCGGTGCTGCCTGAGGGGGGTAGAAATGTTTCCCTTTGCCCCCCGCCAGCACCATCGTCATCAGGCGTTGCATCGTAGCCTTTTCATGAGCGGTCTAGTAACAGTCATACCCCTTAGGACATTGCTGGTGGTGGCACCTTGTTCACATGACGCGGAATCACACTAGCCGGAGTTGGCCCTTCACCTTGAATCCAGAATTGCAGGGTCAAAAAACCATTTTCCGAAGTGGGGTGCCCGCGAGCACCGGATCAAACAGGCCCCCTCATGTTTCCATCATTTCCAACCTGGCATCGAATTCATGCCCGCACGACGTACAGCGGATCACATCCGTCTCGACACTCAACTCGTCAGACCGGATCCCCATGCCTCCGCAATCCGGGCACCGAGAGAGGTGGACCTTCTGATCGTCCAGGGTCTCGTATTGCACGCCATGGAGACAATAGACCGGCTTCCCTTCGAGCACCCACGGCCGGCCTTGGTTGTCCACCACCGGCAACGCGAGGTAATGATGGTTTACATAGTCCTCAATGGCTCGCCTGCTGGCGAATCCCGCCTGTATCAGCTTTCCACTCACCGCCTCGTAGAGTGCATTCTCGGTTACGATCGCCTTGGTTGGGCCCATATCTCTCCCTCCTACATCGAATGGATTGAAGCTGCCCCCGTTGCTAGATGACGCCTGAGTAGTACCGCAGAATATTCGACACCGAAATTACTCCGATGATGGCTCCATCTTGAGTGACGGCTAAATGGCGGGTGGCCTGTTCCTTCATCATGCGTACGGCGTCGATAATCGGGCGATCGCCTTCAAGGGTCATCAACGGTTTTCGCATGCAGGCCTTGACGGGTGTGGTGTTGGGATTCAGCCCATTGGCGACTACCTCTCGCGCCAGAGCCGAATCTGTGATGAATCCCACGTAGGACTGGTTGTCCGTGAGGAGGAGCGAGCCCACCTTCCATTTTTGCATGAATTGCCCCGCCTCTCGCAGGCTGGCATCCTGGTGCAGACTCCGGACTTCGAGGGACATGTGTTCGGCCACCTGTGGGCCGGTAAGCACCTCCCGACCTGTCTTGCGTTTCTTGGGCTCAGCGGACCGGCGCGCCTCCAATTCAGACACACAACTTTCCAATACGCGGCTGCGTTGTAAGAGCCTTTGCCGCTCGCCATCCATTCCTGTGCCTTCCGGCGCCTCATCCGGCATGTTGACCAATCCGGCCGCCTCACCAAGCTCCGCATATTCATACGCTTCTAACAAGTCGGAGGTCTCCCCAAGCAGCTCCGCAATTAAGTGTTCTGTTTCTAGATCGAACTCTTCCAGGCTGCGAGTGGGCTTACCCTTACCTAGGTATGGGGCTAAGTCGGCGAGCTGCCTCCGTAGGCGTTCGATGCTGCGGTCGAGGGAGACTCGTGGTTTCTTGGGAGTGGTGCGCGTCGTGGGCATGGCACCTCCTATAAAAGGCTGTGGTGGCCGATTTTACAACTCTCAGGCTCAACCAGCAAGCGGCTATTAGGAGGCCCCCTTCTGCGAGCGAAACAATTCTCTTCGGAGTTGGTGTTCGGGAAAGAAGTGGCCGTAAAAACGCTGTGGTCATCACCTCGGCGGTCAAACAATCAATAATGTCATCTTCATGGTGTCAGCCTAAATCAGCAACTTGTGCGGGCCGGATTCGCCTGGTGATATCGGAAGTACGCCCCGAACGATCGGAAATTAAAGCAGCGAGACGAATTGCTTTTTGGGAATAGGTTCATTTAACAAACGAGCAAACGCTGGTAAGTGGATACGGTGCCGACTACGCGTCGCAATCATCCTTAGTTACTTAGTACAGATCATTAACTTCGATAGCTGTTGCCACCCTCTCGCCCGAACGGGTGAACAGAAATGCATCCATGCGGCACTACTCTGCCTGGGGGGTTGGCCTCTATTTTGGTGGCGTGTTGTGCCCAAAGAATGAACTAGTTTTCCTCCATGGAATGCCTCGTTTGAGGATCGAAGAGTCGGTTAAACCGAAACAGTATTTCCAGAGGTGTCGCTATGCGGAGAAAACATCTTTTTTTGTATAGCCTGATTACAACCTGCATTATTGTGATTGGGCTGGGGTATCGGGTTATTTGGGGAGCAGAAAAGGAGTCGAATGATGAGCTCGGGATTCCCCCTGAAGTGGTCGCAGATTACGTCCACGCCGTGATTGAGGCAGATCGGACCAGTTACACGAAGCATGTGGAAAGGCTACAGGACGAAGGGATTGTCCTGTCCCAAGAAGATTGGAAGCATCGGAAGGCCTTGCCTCTTCCTGCCCAACTGTTGCTACAGGCGGGTACATTGGTGTCAGAAAAGGGCGGTGGCATTCAATACCGGCTTGCGAGCCTTTGGCCTATTTACCCTCGGAATGGACCGGCCACGGATTTTGAGCAGGAGGGATTAGAAGCTGTGGCAAAAGATCCCAGCCAGCCGCATGTGGGACTCCTGAAGGCTGGGCACCGCCTTATTTTCAGGGCAGTCTATGCCGATAAGGCGGTCTCTAAAGCTTGCGTCAGTTGCCACAATTCGCACCCCTCCAGCCCAAGAAAAGATTTTAAGCTCAACGATGTGATGGGAGGCATCATCATTTCGTTCCCAGTGGATGAGAGGGACTGAGTGGCGGCCTGATCGTCCTGGTCGGAGATCTCTAAAGCCGTCGATTAGCCCTAGAAATGATCTTCATGATTCTTCATGGGAGGGTGAACTATGATTTACAAGGGCATGTTAGGAATAGTGATCACCACCATCTATCATCCTAGGGTTGAGTTCCCGGGGAGGGTTTTCAGGAGCCCAGGATTGCACCCAGACCGGTGCTCAGATGGGAATTCCTCCAGAGAGAGTAGCCGACATCGTGCATGCCCTGATCCAAGCTGATCGCACCTTCTATAGGTCCATGTCGTGGAGCGGTTGCAGCAAATGGGCGTCGTCGTGGCCTCGGAAAACTGGAAGACTGAAAAGACCCTACCTCTCCCGGTGCAATTCTTGGAGGAATCAGCCAAGCTAGTTGCAAATACTCCAGCCAAGATTAGCTACCGATTAATGAGTCTCTGGCCGATCAACAAACGGAATGGACCCAAAACAGAGTTTGATCAAGCAGGACTGTGGGAGACCTCGCAGCATCCCGATCATCCATATACTGGAACGGTGATAAACGGACAGGATGTGTATTTTCAAGCCGTGTATGCAGACAAAGCGATCTCTCAGGCGTGCATCGGCTGCCACAACGCACACCCGGACAGTTCTAGGGGCAACTTTCAGATGAATGACGTCATGGGGGGCATTTTCATCTCTATACAAATGAAACACTAAATATTTATCCCTCCATCCATGAGGAGACATTAAGTTCTAGCGGATGTCGGGCTGAAAGGGGTTTCCTGGCATTCGCTTCGTCATACTTTGCAGTCGACTCGCGATGAATGGGGTAGGGGATAGCACCCGTTGGTCGCTCTTGCGGCATAGCCGGACCAGTATCGTGAAGCGCTATGCGCATTTAAGTCCGTCTTACTTGCAAGATGCGGTCAAAAAGGGTGCCGGGGTTGGCACACAAGAGCAGCAGAGTCATGAGTCAGCGGCATAAATGGTGGCGGTGCCCCGGATTGAACGGGGGACCCGCGGCTTATGAGTCCGCTGCTCTACCAACTGAGCTACACCGCCACGTTCCGCAAACAGGCCGTGGACTATATCACGGTCGTACGGCCGGAGACAAACCATTCTGTTTGCTCGGAGGGATCTCATTGTCGGTGGCACAGCTGACAATACTGATGTCGGAATTTTAAAGAAGTCGCTCTTGATAGAGGATGCAGCCATCAGATTCCGGTAAAGTCCTTCTTGCTAGATGCCGATAAAGGACGGGGATGAATTCCGCATGGAAGCTGTCCGCCGCGCGTCATGCTGACGAGTCGCATACTCACGGGGCATAGGGCACACATGAAAACCATTCTACTTGTAGACGATGATCCACGTATGGGCGAACGCCTTCGAACGTTGTTAAAGCCGCTCGAGTCGCAATGGAACATGGTCAGCGCTGGCAGTGGAAAGGACGCGCTGGCGACGTTAGCGGCTCAACCGTGCGATGTAATCATGACGGACATGCGCATGCCAGGAAAAGATGGCATGCAGCTTCTCGAAGAAGTGAGGAAAGGGTATCCGCACATTGTGCGTGTTTTATTGACCGAACCGGCCGATCAGGATGGCATACTCAGATCAGTCGGGTCTGCGCATCAATGTTTGCCGAAAGCCAGCACCCTTGAAGTGTTCGAAACGACGGTTACGCGGGCATGCTCGATTCAACAACTGTTGACCAATGAGCTCCTGCTCAAACTGGTCTCCGGCATGCATTCGTTGCCGAGTCTTCCGACCTTGTACCGAGAGGTGATGGAGGAACTGCAGTCACCGGTCGCGTCGATCGATAAGATCGGGCAGATTATTTCGAAAGACCTCGGCATGCTCACCAAGATGTTGCAGGTCGTGAATTCGCCTTTTTATGGGCTGCCGAGGCGTATTTCCAGCGCCACGCAAGCGGTGGCCTTATTGGGGCTGGACACGATCAAGTCGTTGGTCTTGTCTATGAAAGTGTTTGCGCAGTTCGAATCTTCTACGCAGACATTCTTTTCTTTAGATGTGCTGTGGAATCACGGCATGACCACAGGCCGGTATGCACGCACCATCGCCAAAGAGCAGCATGCAGATACCCGCATAATCGAGGACGGCTTTACGGCGGGTTTATTGCACGATGTGGGATTATTGGTCTTTGCCACGAACGTGCCGGATCAGTACACTGAAACTCTCGCCGTCATGCAGAATGAAGGCCTCGCCGAATGGGATGCCGAACGTAAAGTGTTGGGAGCCACGCATGCTGAAGTGGGGGGCTACCTCTTGGGCATCTGGGGGTTGAGCGACGCGGTGGTGGAAGCCGTCGCATTCCACCATGATCCGGAGCGCTCGAACGGCCATACATTCAGTCCGCTGACCGCCGTGCACATCGCCAACGTGCTTGAAGAGCAAGAGCAGTCGGCAGGCATGGGCGGTCCTCCGGTCTTGCCTGACGCGGCTTACCTGACCACCTGTGGACTGACCCACGATATGTCCAAATGGGATACTCTCTGCCGCGGAGCATCCAGTCGCGCCGGCGCCCGGTGACCCCGTTCCGGCTCGCCGGGCTAGGTCTCGCCGTTCTGCTGTGTATGGGCTCAGCGTGTCGACCCTCGAATCTTTCCATGCCTTCCCTTGTCGAATTTCCCTCAATATCGCATCACTCAACCATTCAACTTCCCACGCCGACCGTTCTGTCCATTTTCGCGTTTGAAGATCGTACCCGAAAATCTGAACTGACCTGGTTACGAACCGGACTTGCAGATATGTTAGTCGCCGAACTCGCCGGTCATTCATCTCTGACGATTGTCCAACGAGAGCGAGTCGAAGAGATTATTCGTGAGCAAGCATTGCAGGTATCCGGACGAGTGTCGGATCACTCGACGGTGAAGATCGGCCGATTGATTGGCGCCAATGTTGTGATGACCGGACGTTTGATCGTCGTCGATGCGTTGTTGCGGATCGATGCCCAATTCATTAGCGTCGAAGAGGGCACCGTGCTAGGCGCAGTTGCAGCGGAAGGACCGGTACGGGACGGAGCGAATGTGGCGCGACTTCTCGTGGCCAAGACGCACGCCTTGCTCCTGGGTGGCCATGATGAATCGACGTCAACGGAGTCCGACAGTCTGCAGACCATACCATCGAATGCGGACAGTGAGCGGTTATCACGAAAGTCGAAATTGTTCGAAGCACTGGCGGAACTTGAGCGCGCACACCCTCTTGATTCAGGAAGGTCACACGTTCCAAGCAAGTGGGGGCCGACGCCTGGACGTCTTTCGCCGGACATTCGGCTGAATCCTGGTCCACTTCCGTCGGAACCTGAGGTTGCCGATCGGCTCGTCGAACGGTTGGCAATGGGATTGGAAACGGAACTCGGTACGCCCGTGCACGACGAGTCCAATCGCAATGAGATAATACTAAGAGTGCCGGTGCGCATTCGATTCTCATCCACCGTGGTCGATGACATGCTCAACGCGTTGCGGCGCAAAGGCATTTTGCTGCTGGATACAGAGAATCATGAGACGGAGATTCAGCTTGGCATGCGCCCAGCCACGCGCAGTTCGTTGGGCTATGGACAGGTCTTGGCGCGCCGGTTTTATCTTCGCTTGCTATCTCGGGACGGCCGCACGATTGCCGTCTATTCCGATTTTTATCATTGGCGTGTGTCGAACTGGATCGCTGTAGACGAGTCGACGATTCGGATCAGACAGGATCGCGTCGTGGATTCTGAAGTCAGATTCGCAGGCCTGACTCTTGAACAGGGCGAAGCCATCGCTTCTGTGAGGATGACTCTCGATGGGGTGCCTCAAGAGCGCGCAACCGTCCGTGTCGATATTCAGACGGTTCTGGACCAGCCCTCGTCCAGCGGCGCGGACACGGCAGGATCAGGCAGTCAGTTGTCACGCCATACACGCGCGACTAAACTGGATGCCGCCTTATCGGCGAGTGTGGTCCCGCTTCGCCTTCTTATGGAAGGCGCCTGGTCTCCACCCATCTACGAGCGCCCATGGAGTTCCGGATATATCCCTACTAATGAACGGACCTCCGTGATCGCTGCTCTTCTTGATCCGATACGCCGGCAGGTTCGTGAGGAGCCGCGGCTGGTGCGATCATCCGGAGAGAAGGACTTCGATCAAGCCGCGCTCGCCGCGATGAGAATAGGGTTAGAACTCTGGCTTTCCGCCCAAGGTTTTGACTCGCTCATCCGCGCCCACGGTGTGCCAGACGCCATGCATGAGCCGAATGAGGCGGCGCCGTCTGCCATCAAGCTCCGCGCGCAGTTTCAGTTGCACAAAGACGTGCCCGGTCTCCATCTTCTCGCTCCTCCGTCACTTGATCCTAATTCACATCCCCCTCCGACCGACGTTCCATGACCTAACGACTGAGCTTTCTTCCGGACGTCCCTTTCAGCTCAGAACTCCCTGATGCCTCATCCACAGACTTGGGGGCACATATCGTGAATATTCGCATACACTTTTTTGACGCAGTACGCTACAATCGGCCCCCGAACGGGACCGACATTCATTAGGATGTGATATGCGATAGGGGTTGTCAGCCATGGCGGGTCGATCCACTCTTTGGATATGACGTCAATTCGCTCCGACATCGCGCTCCACGTCACAAGGATTTCGAAGGCGACGTGTTGGGTGGCGATGCTTCTCGGGTTGTCCGTCTTGATCGGCTGGATTTCTCATGCGGCGGGCTTTCGCGGCCCGGCTCCTGAACTCCTGACCATGCATTTCAGCACCGCCCTGTCGCTGATCCTCTGCGGCGTGGCCGTGTTGTGCGTGCAAGACGACTGTCCACTTGCACGCGCCTACCCGATCGCGATGGCATGCGCCGCCGCCACGGCGGTTATCGGATTCCTAACAGCCGCGCAATACGTATTCGATTGGCATCCGGGGTTGGTTCCCTCCCTACTGAGGGACAGAGGCGCCGATGGTGCAAACAGTTCTTCGACACGAATAGGACTGAACACCGCGCTGTGCCTGATGGCCTTTGGACTTGCTTTGCTGCTGGTTGATAATCGCCTCGTCGGCCCATATCCCGCACAGGTGCTCACCATGGCCGCGACCGTCGGAGCGTTCGCCGCCTTGATTGGACATGCGTACAGTCTCGAATCCCTCTACGGGATCTCGACCTATATTCCTATGGCTCTGCACTCATCCATCGCGCTGATTCTCATGGGGGTGGGGATATTTTGCGCGCGGCCCGAACAAGGATGGATGGCCTTATTGATCAACGATCGCATGGGGAGCAAGGTGGCTCGCCGCCTGCTGCCGGCGGCCATTCTGATACCGCTCGTGAATGGGTTGCTTGAACTGCGCGGGGAGCGCCTCGGTTTTTACGACGCCGAATTCGGCGCGGCGCTGGTCAGCACATCGAACATCGTGTTACTGGGCGCGTTGATTTGGTGGACCGCCACCTCACTGAATCGTGTGGATCAGCAACGCCAGGTCGCGGAGCGCAAACGCGATCTGTACCAACATATGTTCGTCCACTCCAAAGACGGGATCGTGGTCATGGATCACCAGGGACATTACATTGAACAGAATCCACAACATGAACAGTTGTTGGGCTACGCCTTTGACGATATGCGTGGCCGGACACCCGCTCTCATACTGGGCGAAAGCGAGTTCGGCCGGATTGCGGGGGAATTAGCGCGGCAGGGAATGTATCGCGGCGAGGCCATGTGCCGGACCAAGTCAGGGAAAGAACTGCCCTTCGATCTCTCCACCTTCTCGGTTCGAAGTGAAGACGGAGAGATCATCTGTTATGTGTGCATCAAACGTGATATCACCGATCGAAAACGATCGGAGCATAGCTTGAGAGAAGCGCACGACGACTTGGAGCGACGAGTCTTGGAACGCACCGCGGCGCTGATGGATACCAACGCGGCGTTGAAGATTGAAATCGGCGAGCGCAAACGAGCTGAGCAAGCCCTGCACGACATTTCGGTCTTTACCCAATCCATTTTGGATTCACTGAATGTCCATATCGCCGTGGTCAATCAAGAGGGTGCGATCGTCGCGGTGAATGAAGCGTGGATGGACTTTGCGCGAGCCCGCGGCGTATGGAGCGATCATACCGAGATGGGTATGCAGTACGCCGACATTTGCCAAAAGCTGACGGGACAAGATTTCGCGTTCGCGCAATCCGTAGCCGATAGTATTCATAAAATATTGGGAGGAGCCGCCGTCATCGACCCGTGTGAATATGAATATCTGTGCGAGGCCGGCATGGAGCGGCGATGGTTTTTAATGACGATTGTGCCGTATCGCGGCACGCATGCGGGAGCGGTCATCTCGCACTTCGACATTACGGCCCGCAAGCAGGCGGAAGAGGCGCTTCGAGAAAGCGAAACACGGTTTCGCGCGATTTTCAATCAAGCGTCCGTGGGGATTGCAGAGGTCCGTCCGGACGGCCGTTTTCTGTGGGTCAATTCAAAATTAAGCGATATCGTGAGGCGTCCGCCGGACGTCTTATTGAACATGACGTTTCAAGAGCTGACCCATCCGGATGATCTGCCGGAAAATTTGTCGCTCTTGCAAGAGACCTTAACAGGTGAACGTGACAGTTGCTCGATCGAAAAACGCTATCTCCGCCAGGATAAGACGGAAATCTGGTGCCGATTATCGGTCTCCCTCGTCCGGACTGCGACCGGGGCGCCGAAGCATTTTATCTCGGTCATTGAGGATGTGTCTGAACAGAAGCGCACAAGGGACGCGTTGCAGACGATTGCAGCGGCGACGGCCGGGGCGACGGAAGTAGATTTTTTCCGTTCTTTGGTGCCCCATCTGGCCGCGGCCATGCAGGCGAAATATGCATTCGTCGCGGAACTGATCGAAGGAGAGCCGGCACGGGTGCATACACTTGCGGTGTGGGCCGATCGCGATTATACGGAAAATTTATATTATAATCTGAAAGGCACTCCGTGCGAAAACATGATCGGCTGCCGAACGTGTTTCTACCCGCGCGGTGTACAGAAGCAATTTCCCGCCGATACCATGCTCGCCGAGCTGAAAGTCGAAAGTTATTACGGCATGCCCTTATTCGATCGTGCGGGAATGGTATTAGGTCTGCTCGGCGTCATGCATGATCAGCCCTTGGCTCTGCTTCCGAGCATGGAACAGATGCTGGTCATTTTTGCCGCACGCGCGGGCATGGAGTTGGAACGAAAGCGGACGCTCGAAGCGTTGCGGTTCAGCGATCAAGCATTGCGTCAACTCATCCAAGAACGCGAACAACTCGCGCAGGACTTGCACGACGGCATCATTCAGTCGATCTATGCCGCCGGCCTGGGGCTGGAAGAGGCGAGGCGGCTCGTCGAGGAAAAGTCGCCGGCATCGGTGACGCAAATCCAAACGGTTGTCGGCGACCTCAATAGTTTGATTGAAGACGTCAGAAACCATATCGTTCGTAAGCCGCGTGAAATTAAAAACGGCTCTCAACTTAAACTGGCCTTGGAACGACTGGTCCGTGTGCTGCGCACGTGCCCGACGATTGAAATCGTCGCGGTCATCGATCGTGCGGCAGCCGATCTCTTGTTGCCGGCTCAAGCGACGCATGTTTACTATATCGCCGCGGAAGCGCTGAGTAACGTGGTTCGGCATTCCCAGGCCCGCCATTGTATGATGGCGCTACGCGTCGTGCGGGGCGCGGTACGGCTGGAAGTCTCGGATAACGGCTGTGGTTTTGATCCGTCATTGTCCTATCACGAGGGGCACGGATTGAGGAACCTTTCGGGGCGGGCTACCAAACTCGGCACACGACTACGCGTCGTCTCTTCGACGGGAGGCGGAACACGCATGGTCATAGACTTACCAAAGGAGTTGAAAGGATGACACCGATAAAGCCCGATCGTATCCGCCTGCTGATTGTCGATGACCACAAAGTGGTGCGCTTGGGATTGATCACGATGTTCAGCCGGCATCGGGGGGTGCAGATCGTCGGCGACGTCGGGACGATGGAGGCGGCCATCGAGGAGTCGAAGCGCTTAAAGCCCGACGTCGTATTGATGGACGTACGGTTGCCTGACGGCAGCGGCATCGATGCCTGCCGAGAGATTCGCACGATGTGTCCCGAAACGCAGGTGCTGTTTTTGACCTCCTTTGCGGATGACGATGCAATGCTCGCGACCGTCCTAGCCGGCGCTGCCGGATTCTTGCTCAAGCAGGCCGATGAGCATGGCGTGATTCAGGCCGTGGAAACAGTTGCAAAAGGGCAATCTATTGTAGACCCCGCGGTCACGCACGCCTTGCTTCAGCGAATGCGGTCATTTTCTTCGCAGACCACCGCCAATCCCAGTGGAGCCCTCTCGCCACAAGAAGAATGCGTCATGACGTTAGTCGTACAGGGCAAGACGAACAAGGAAATCGGTCTTGACATGGGGCTGAGCGAGAAAACGGTCAAAAATTATCTCAGCAACATTTTCCAAAAAATGCAGGTCTCTCGCCGTTCTCAAGCCGCCGTCCTTTTCGAGCGCCAGCGTGTAGGACGCTAGGGCCGTTCGACCAATCGCCTAGAGTCCAAATACGCGCGCCCCGGGCGCCGACCGGCACTTCTATTCGGCCTCCGTTCAGCGAAAATAGATCTGAGGTCAAGTCATGAAAATCCCGCTCCGCATTCTTCATGTGGATGATAATCCCATCGACGTGCGGCTGGCTCAAGCATTTCTGGCCGTCGCAGGGATCGAGTGCGATGTCGTGCGCGTCGATACCGCTCCCGCCCTAGAGGACGCGCTGCAGCAAGGTGGCTTCGACCTGGTTCTCTCCGACTTCGTGTTGCCCGCGTTTGACGGACTTCACGTGCTGGCTCTGGTGCAGCGCCTAAGTCCTAGCATGCCGATCATCGTCTTGTCGGGAATGATCAGCGACAAGGTAGCCAATCAGATGCTGACCTGCGGTGTGAGGGCCTATGTGCCGAAGCATCGCCTTGCGGATCTGCCTCTTTCAATTCGGCGAGCCCTCGCAGATGGTCATGTCCCCGCACGTCAGGTGGTGTGAGATTCAGGTACGGCTGGGCTCCCAGCGCCAGGCGTACGTTGTGAACAGTTTCGCTGCTTGCGCTCCGATTTCCGGGTCTGTGTGTCACAGACCCCATCTGAATGCCAACGACCTATTTGAATCCATGAGCCCAACATGGGTTGAGCCCCGCTTCTCACCCGAGGGAACTCCGTTATGAGAATCCCACTACGCGCCTTGCATTTAGAAGACAATCCGACGGATTCGGATTTAATCGAATCCCTCCTCGTCAAAGAAGGGATTCCGTGCCGTATTCAACGAGTGGCGACTCGCCTCGGGTTCGTGCAAGCGTTGGAGCAAGAACGGGTGGATTTAATTTTGAGCGATGTGTCGCTGCCGGCCTTCAATGGGATGGAGGCGTTGGCGATCGTGCGAGATAAATGTCCGCAAATTCCGTTTATCTTCGTGACGGGGACGGTCGGGGAAGAACGCGCGATCGAGACGCTGAAGAGCGGGGCGCGGGACTATGTGTTGAAACAACGCATTTCGCGATTGGTCCCTTCGGTACGGCGCGCGTTGCGCGAGGCGGAGGAGCGCAATAAGCGGAAGCGCACAGAGGACATTTTACGGGAGCGGGAACAGCTGTTTCGTTTGATCATGGAAAATACGACGGATCTGATCGCCGTCTTGGATCTCAAGGGCCTGCGCGTATACAACAATCGGGCGTATCAAGAGTTGCTCGGCTCGCCGGAACCGTTGCGTGGGACGGATTCGTTTCGCGAGATCCACCCAGACGATCAAGCCGCCATTCGTTCGCTCTTTTTCGAAACGATTCGCACAGGTGTCGGGAAACGCGCGGAGTATCGTTTGGTGCTTCCCGATGGGCGGGTACGGCTGATTGAATCGCAGGGCAACGTCATCCGCGATGCCGGGGATGCCGTCATCAACGTGGTCGTCGTCTCCCGCGATATTACGGAACGGCGGCAATCAGAAGAAGCCTTGCGGCGCAGCGAGCATTGGCTTCGGACGATTCTAGACAGCGAGCCCGCCTGCGTCATGATTGTGGATCGCCATGGGATGATCGAGGAAATCAATCCCGCGGGATTGGCAATGATCGGAGCGATGGCAGAGGGGGAGGCGATCGGTCGTCCGATTCTCTCATTTGTGCCGGCGGAAGAACACGAGACATTTTCTCTCAAACATGGCGAAGCCCTTTCCGGGAACGCCCAGACGTTTCAATGCCGCATCACGACGCTGCAGGGATCCGTGCGCTGGATCGAATCGTATGTCGTTCCGTTCGGCGACGAGCCTCGCGAGCTTCCCTCGGTTCTGATGGTGGCGAGAGACATCACCGATTCTAGAAAGATGGAGGCGCAGCTGCAACAAGCGTTGAAGATGGAAGCCGTCGGCCGATTGGCAGGTGGTGTTGCGCATGACTTCAACAATATGTTGACCGGCATTTCAGGCCACGGCGATCTGCTCCTCCGCCACCTCCCTCCCGACAGCCCGTTGCGTCGCCATGCCGAGGAAATCAAGCAATCCTGCAAGCGCTGTGCGGCTTTGACGAATCAATTGCTCACCTTCAGTCGCAACCAAGTGTTGCAACCACGGATGCTCGACATTGGTCAAGCCTTGCTCAAGATGGAGAATATGCTTCGTTCGTTGATCGGCGAGGATATCATCCTCCGGATTCAGTCCGAAGCCGCCTCGACGCATGTGCGTGTGGACCCCACGCAACTCGAACAAATCGTGTTGAATTTATCCATCAATGCCCGCGACGCCATGCCCAACGGCGGCATGCTGACCATCGATGCGATGACCATAGTATTGGATGAGGCGGCCGTCGCCCATCGCGGCATGCCGCCCGGCGTATACGTGCGATTGTGCGTGCAGGATACCGGCGTCGGGATGGATGAGCAGACAATGAGTCGGATTTTCGAGCCGTTCTTTACAACCAAAGAGCTCGGGAAGGGAACAGGATTGGGACTTTCCACCGTTTACGGGATCGTTCAGCAAAGCGGCGGGAGTATCGAGGTCGATAGTGTCGTCGGTAAGGGGGCGACATTCACGCTCTTTTTTCCCACGTTGGATAACGCCGGAAAATTGTTGTCGGCTTCGAAAGCAGGCGACGTGCCGACCGAGATGCCCAAAACGATTTTACTCGTCGAAGACGATTCCGTCGTGCGCGGCATTATTCATGAAGTGCTTTGTTTCAACGGCTATCGCGTGCTCGAAGCCACACATGGGGAGGACGCGCTCGCGCTGTCCACTCGTCATCAAGGCCCTATCGATCTCCTGCTGACGGATGTCGTTATGCCGCATCTCGGCGGGCGCCAGCTCGCTCAACAGCTTCACGGTCGGTATCCCCGCATGAAAGTGCTCTTCATGTCTGGCTATATGGATGACGCTGTGCTGCCTCAGATCCTGTCCCAGCAAGGCATGGCCTTTCTTCCCAAGCCCTTTGCCCCTGAAATACTGGAGCAGAAAATACGCGACATGCTCGATTCCGCCTGCTGACAACTGTTCATTTTTAGCCACGCCCAAGTAATGTCCTGCATCGGACTCTCACGCCGTTCTCCCGCTTCGTTCTAAAGAAATCAGGCCTCACTGCCGATACTTCCCTGTGGGATTCCATAGACACCTTAGGTGGAGCTGAGTGCCGACGCGCACGATATCAACCCTCACGATGCAGTCGGCCGGACGGCGATCCTCTCGCGAGAGATGGACGATTCTGCTCATGACCGTGGTCCTGATCGCGCTGTGTGGATCTCTGGCCGCTATCGTTAGTGACTCGGGAACGGATTTCACCCGCGTCTTCCAAATCCTCGTTCTCCTGCTATGTGGGAGCCTCATCGGTGTCCTGGTGTTCAACTACCTGCCGAAGAGTCTCGCGTCGTCGTTGAGCGGTAGAGCCGGGACCGAGAGCGAATCCTTTTTGCGTAAGCAGCAGGCGGCTCTCTGGCGCCTCACCAAAAGTACGAATATCCATGGCGGCGTATTTGAGGAAGCCTTACGAGAAGCCACCGAGGCCGCTGCACACACCTTGGAAGTCGAACGGGTCAGCGTCTGGCTGTTCAACGAGAACAAAACCGCTCTTCAATGTTATGACCTCTTCGAGCGAAGCGCCAATCACCATTCGAAGGGAGTCGAGTTGGCCGCGTCCCAATACCCCGCATATTTTCAGGAACTCAATGCCGAGCGCGTCATTGCGGCGCATGATGCGCAGCACGACGCACGGACCTCCGAATTCACCGCCGGCTATCTCATGCCTCTTAGCATCGCCTCGCTGTTGGATGCTCCCATTCAAAGCGGGGGGCGAATGGTGGGGGTCATCTGTCATGAGCACGTCGGGACGATTCACGAGTGGACATTGGAGGAGCAACAATTTGCAAATTCCATGGCTAATCTGGTCTCCCTGGCGTTAGAGGCCACGGAGCGGTTACAAGCCGAGCTGGCTCTGCGGAAAAGCGAAGAACGTATCCGCAGCATCATCGATACGGCGCTCGATGCCGTCATCGGCATGGATGAACACGGACATATCCTCGATTGGAACCGACGCGCGGAAATCATTTTCGGTTGGACTCACGATGAAGCGGCCGGCAGGGATCTGGCGGAAATGATCATTCCCTTTCAAAACAGGGAAGCGCACCGTCGGGGACTCGCGCATTTCCTACGGACGGGTGAAGGCCCGGTGCTCAACAAACGGATTGAGATTACCGCCATTCGCCGCGATGGAACAGAATTTCCTATCGAACTTGCCATTAGCCCGTTGAAAACGAAGTCGGGCTATGAGTTCAACGCCTTTGTGCAAGACATCAGCGAGCGCAAGCAGGCCGAAGAGGAACTTCGCAACGCCAAAGAGTCGGCTGAAGCGGCCAATCGTGCGAAGTCCCAATTTCTCGCCAATATGAGCCACGAGATCAGGACACCGATGAACGGCGTGTTGGGCATGACCGATCTTATGTTGGCGACGACCTTGAACTCGAAGCAACGCCGGTTTGCCGAGACCGTGCGCCAATCGGGGCAAAATCTCCTGCGCATCGTGAACGAAATTTTAGATTTTGCGAAAGTGGAAGCCGGCAAGCTGGCGCTCGAACGGGCCGAATTCGACGTGTATGAAACAGTGGAAGAAGTGATCGATCTCGTGGCGGAGCGCGCGCAAGCCAAAGGCTTGACCTTGGCGTGCGAGATCGATCAGCGCGTTCCCGCTATTTTGAAAGGCGACCCAGGACGGCTGCGACAGATTCTGATCAACCTCATCGGCAATGCGATCAAGTTTACGGAGCGTGGAGAGGTGATCGTGAGGGTCAAGCTTGACGCGACGTCGGAGGCTCTCTCGGTCGCCGCTCAGGACAACGGCTGCTCATCGGAATCGCATCCCTCGGCTCCTCAGTGCCGCTTGCGTTTATCCGTGACAGATACGGGCATTGGGATCTCGGCGAATGCCCAGCCGCACGTGTTCGAGCCGTTTGCGCAAGCCGATGGTTCCACAACGAGAAAGTATGGCGGTACGGGATTAGGCCTCGCGATTGTCAAGCAGTTGGTGGAGATGATGAATGGGACGGTCGCCGTTCAGAGCGTGGCCGACCAAGGCTCGACGTTTTCCTTCACGGCCCAATTCGAAGTCTGTGAGGGCATGACTTCCCCCACCAACAGCCGCCGGTATGACATGGAAGGGTTACGGGTATTGGTCGTGGACAGCAATCCCACCACGCGGTCGATTCTGGAGCATCAACTGAACGCCTGGCGTATGCATCATGGCGCCGCCGAATCCGGGGCGGAGGCGCTCGCGTTCTTGCAGCACAAGACGGCACGCGGCACGCCGTACGATCTGGCGATTGTCGATTCGCAGTTGGCCGATATGGACGCCTTATCGTTCGCCCGAGAAATGCAACAGCGCACGGAATTGGTCGGCGTCCGCCTCATCATGCTGAGCGCCATCACGCGAACGGAAGATGCAGAGGCCTTTCAGAAGGCAGGATTTCACGCTTGTCTCGCCAAACCGTTTCGACAATCCCGACTGTACGATTGTTTGGCGACCGTGATGGGCGGCACGCCTGAAGAACAAGCCGCGTTGCGTCATGTCGAGCCTCGTGAGGAGGACGTGCAAGCGCTCGCGGAAAGCCGGATCTTGCTGGCGGAGGATAATCCGGTCAATCAGGAAGTGGCCTTGGGCATGCTGGAAGCACTGGGGTGCCATGCGGATGTCGTCTCGAATGGACGAGACGCGCTCGAAGCGCTGGCGAGAAAAGCCTACGATGTGGTGCTGATGGATTGCCAGATGCCTGAGATGGATGGCTTTGAGGCGACGCGGTGCATTCGAGAACTGGAAACGGCCGGCCCACACACTGCAAACTCTCCGAATTTTACGCGCCATATCCCCATTGTTGCATTAACCGCTCACGCCATCACGGGTGATCGGGAACGCTGCCTTGGGGCCGGGATGGACGATTATTTATCCAAGCCGTTTGCTCAGGAGCAGTTGCGGACGACCTTATTGCGGTGGTGCACACCGCGCGCGCTGAACGAAATGACCGACCATGCTCCGATAAGTCACGACACGACCTCTTGTGAAAACGCAGGGAACGCGGTTTGTAAAAGCGAATCGAACGGCTCATGTCTCAATGCGAATGGCGCAGGCAAGACTGCCGCCCAGTGTACAGAGGATGACATGACGGATGGAATCTATGAAGAGGTTCCAAGCATTGACCCTCGCGCCTGGGACAGCATTCGATCTCTCCAACGTCCCGGCCAGCCCGACATGTTGTGCAAAGTCATCGATAAGTACCTAACTTCGAGCCGGCGATTGATCGATGCCATGCGCGAGGCGGTTCCTCAACGGGATGCGGAGGCCTTACACCACACGGCCCATAGTCTCAAGTCCAGTAGCGCCACAGTAGGAGCGCTCCGACTCGCCGCCCTATGCAAAGACATGGAAACTATGGGGCGTACCAACGCGTTGGAAGGGGTGTCCGCAGTCTGGCGGAAATTCCAGGCAGAATACAAATTGGTGCAGGACATCTTGAAGGACGAACTAAATCAGGTGAAGACGTGAACGTGAGCGACCGACCAAAAGAGTCTATGCCGCTGCGTGCGTTGCTCGTCGATGATGATCCGGTCCTGAGAATTCTGGCCAGGGAGGCGCTCGAGCAAAGCGGTCTTCTTGTGGATGAGGCGGAAAATGGCGCGCAAGCCTTGTCGACGTACGAACAGACAAGGCCGGATATTATCCTGATGGATGTGATGATGCCCGTGATGGACGGGTTCGAAGCGTGCCGTCGGCTTCGCAGCTTGCCAGACGGAGATCGCACGCCGGTCATTATGGTCACCGGGCTGGAAGATTTCGATTCCATCACACGCGCCTATGAAGCCGGGGCCACTGATTTTGTCACAAAACCCGTAAATGCCGTCGTCCTCGGCCATCGCGTGCGGTATATGCTGCGCGCGAGCCGCGCGTCTGCGGAATTGCGGGAGGCCAAAGAGTCGGCGGAGGCGGCCAATCGCGCGAAGAGCGAGTTTCTCGCGAATATGAGTCACGAGATTCGTACGCCGATGAATTCGATTTTAGGCATGGCCGATCTGTTGGCCGAGACCGCGCTCAGCCCCGCGCAATGCGATTATCTGGACACTATTCGGCGGGCAGGTTCGGCCTTGCTGATTCTCATCAACGACATCTTGGATCTTTCCAAGGTGGAAGCCGGACAATTTACTCTGGAGGCCGTGCCGTTCAATATCCACGAGCTGCTCTCGACGTCGGTGGATCTGTTTCGGCAGCGTGCGCAAGACAAGGGCATCAAGATCGGATACCAGATCGGCGCCGACGTGCCGGCCACGCTCGTGGGGGATCCGCATCGAGTGCGACAGATTTTGATCAATCTGCTGGGGAATGCCGTGAAGTTTACCGACCAGGGAGAAATCGAGGTCCAGGTCAACTCGGAGAACACAACGGCGGACTCCCTGATCGCTCCCGGTTCGTCTGCGATGACGGCCGCCGATTGTGTGTTGCGATTGTCGGTACGCGATACCGGAATCGGGATCCCAGCCGACAAGCACGAGGTTATTTTTGAAAGTTTTGCCCAAGCTGATTCCTCAACGACGCGCAAATACGGGGGCAGCGGTCTCGGCTTAGCCATTGCGAAACGGCTGGCGAATCTCATGGGCGGCACAATGGGCATCGAGAGTCGGGTCAATCACGGAAGCACCTTCTTTTTTACGGCGCGGTTCGCGCTTCAAGTGCAGAAGACCATGGGGGACGATACGCTGCGGGCGATTGTGCAAGGTCTGCGGGTTGCGGTGCTGGACGAGGATGCGTCCAACTCGTCGGTCATACGCACGTGCCTGGCAGAGTGTGGCGTTGCGGTGACGGAACTGACTGCTGTGGAGACGGTCGTCGAAGAGATGACGCGCATTCAACGCGGGGATCGACCGTTTGATGTGGTCTTTCTGAGCGCGCGCGTTGCGGGTGCGGGCGGTTTCCAAATTGCTGAATCTTTATCTGCGGTGATGCAACGGCCGGGGCAGATTATCATGTTGCTACCGGCGAACGGTCGAAGCGGAGACATCACGCGCTGCCACGATCTCGGCCTTGGAGGATATCTCTTCAAGCCCGTTCAGCATAAAGATTTGCTTCATATTGTGCGCTCCGTGCTGGAGAAGACGTCGCTGCGGAAGGTTCCTTCCGGTGATTCGGCGGAGCCTTCCGATCTACAGCCGCCGTTGCGCATTTTGTTGGCGGAAGATTCTCTGGATAATCGAACGCTCATCCTAGCGTATTTGAAACGTACGCCGCATGTGATCGAGGTTGCTGAAAACGGCGCCTTGGCATTCGAAAAGTGCCAGACTCAATCATTCGATCTGGTCTTAATGGATGTGCAGATGCCGGTCATGGACGGCTATACGGCGACTAAGGCCATTAGAGAATGGGAACGTACGCGCGGCTGTCCTCCCGTGCCGATCATCGCCTTAACCGCCCATGCGCGCCAGGAGGATGTTGAGACAAGCAAGGCGGCGGGCTGTACGGCCCATCTCACCAAACCCATTAAAAAAACCACCTTGCTCTCCGCCGTGTCGGAATATGCCAGACATGAGGTGCCACGATGAATACCGAGTGCGACCCGAAGCAGCCGATTCGTATTCGGGTCGATGCCGAGATTGCGGCGCTTGTGCCCGGGTTTCTTGAGAATCGTCGCAAGGATGTCACGTTAGTATTGCAAGCGGTCGATCAAGGGGATTTCGAAACCGCCCGTGTACTCGGCCATAGCATGAAAGGCTCGGGTGGAGGATACGGATTCGATGCCATCACGGACATCGGTCATGGGATCGAGGATGCGGCAAAGCAGCAGGATGCTCCTAGCATCCGCGCCTGTGTCACTGCGTTGTCTGTATACCTCGCCCGGGTCGAGGTCGAGAGTGACGACACGCAGATCTAAAAAATGGCTTCACCCTTTGAAGGCACTCAGAGCTGTCATTCGGCCCTAATGATGTAAGGCTGAAAGTCTCTTCGCTCTCTTCGTCCAGCCCTACCTGTTTTTGGACAAGCACAGTAACATTGCTTATGGCGCGTCTTCTCCGGTTTCATCGGAACACATAAGTCATGGCCGAGCCACATATTGTAGTCGTCGACGATGACCATGGCGTTCGAGAGATCCTGCAGGAACTCTTGACGCAGGAAGGCTATCAGGTCACGGTGGCCGCCGATGGGCCGTCGGCTATTCAGACGGTGAAGGACACCGTCGTGCATCTGGTCATCGCCGACCTGCGGTTGCCGGGGATGGATGGCCTGCACGTATTGGAACGAGTCGGCCAACTGGATGCGAAGATCGTCGGCATCGTCATGACGGGCTATGGCACCATCGACTCGGCAGTCAAAGCCATGAAGGCCGGCGCATTCGATTTTATTACCAAGCCGTTCGATGCCGATGCTGTGTCGATTGTGGTCGGGAAGGCGGTGGAATTCCAACGGCTCCGACAAGAAAATGTATTGCTGCGAAAAACCGTCCGGGACCAGTACCGAACAGAACATTTGATCGGCGCCAGCGATTCCATGCGAGAGCTCTTAGAGTTTGTCGATAAAGTCGCCGATAGCGATAGCACCATCTTGATTCTCGGTGAAAGCGGCACCGGCAAGGAATTGATCGCCCGAACGATTCACTATAATAGTGACCGCCGAGACCAGCCCTTGGTTCCAGTCAACTGCGGTGCCATCCCGGAGAATCTTCTGGAGTCCGAATTGTTCGGCCATGAAAAGGGTGCCTTTACCGGAGCGTTGAACGCCCGTATGGGGCGATTTGAATTGGCCCATGGCGGAACGATTTTCTTAGATGAAGTCGGAGAGATGAGTTTGGCGCTCCAGGTGAAGCTCTTGCGCGTCCTTCAAGAACGCTGCTTCGAACGGGTAGGCGGGACGAAAACCATCGGGGTCGATGTACGTATTCTTGCCGCCACCAATCAGGATCTGGAAGTGGCCGTCCAAGAAAAGCGTTTCCGAAAGGATTTGTTTTACCGCTTGAACGTCATTCCCGTAACCATTCCTCCGCTTCGGGAACGTCGAAGCGATATTCCATTGCTCATCGAGCATTTCATTGCACGGTTCAACGCCTTAAAGAATGCATCCGTTCGCGGCGTGCATCCGGACGCCCTGGAGTATGTGTTGCACTATCATTGGCCTGGGAATATCCGGGAGTTGGAAAATCTTATCGAACGATTGGTCGTGCTGAAGAAGAGCGGAACCATTGTGATGGGCGACCTACCGGAGAAGGTGTTGCGGGCGATTCCCCAGCCCATCGCGCGTCTTGAGGAGCCCCTCAGTCTGAACGGAAGCGAGATCGATCTGGTCAAGGAACTTGAACGGCATGAAAACCGGCTCATCGTCGACGCGATGCGCCGTGCCAATGGTGTGACCAGCAAGGCCGCGCAGCTACTTCATGTGAATCGAACGACGCTCGTTGAAAAATTGAAGCGAAAAGGTTTGGATCCAAAGGTTCAAGGCGAACTCTATTCTTCCTAATCCACGCCGCCGTCCATTCTTCTCCCGCACGTCCCCGGCCTCCGTACTCGTCAAGGAATTGACTGACTCGCCATCCCGCAGTCGTTTCATTGACACCTTCTACGCACACTATTGGAGCGCCGAACCGCGTCTCCTGTAAAATCGCAGAGTTTTGTAACTTCAATGGATGACGGGCAAGGGCATAGGACTTGCTGTCCCCTGTCGTCATGCGAAGACGTGTGCCCATGTCCGCGTGTCTTGTTCTCGTTCCTCTTTTCTTCATGTCTGCACAGGTGCAGGCGGACGAACTGCACGGATTTATCCTTCCCGATGACGGTCCCCGTTATACGAATGTTCCCGATGGCCCAGACAAGACGTTATTTCTCGAAGGGGTCACCGCGACCCAGCACGAGCACTATCGAGAGGCCGAGCACATGTTCACCGCTCTGCTGAAGAATTATCCATCCAGTCCGCTGATCATGGCCTCGCGCGCGTTTCTTGCGGATCTCATCGCGAAAAAAGGGACCGACCGACATAGACGACTGGCGATCGAGGCCTATAGCGTCTTAATCCGTGATGATCCGTCTTCAAGCAATACGGCGCGTGCACGCTGGCGCATGGGCGATCTCTATGCCCAAGGGCATTGGCTTGTCGAAGCGAAAGCGGTGTACGAACAAGTATTGGCTCAGGCTCCGAAGGAATCGGCCCGAGCGTTGGTCGGATTGGGATTGGTGCTGTTGGACAGCTCGCAATGGAAAGAGGCGCAGCATGCATTTGAGCAGGTGAGAACGCGCACCGACGACACGCGCCTGACGATGGCGGCGTCTTTTGGATTGGCGGAATCCCTATATCGGCAACAACAATGGGAGCCTGCGCAGTCGGTGTATGAGTCGGGCATGCGGCAATGGCCGGCGGAAATCAATCTGCAACCACAGATGCTCATTTACCTTGCAGATGTCAAAAGCCATCTGAACAAGGAGCCGGAAGCCCGTGGATTGCTGGAGAAATTCTATAATCTCTACCCCACCCGTCCCGAAGCCTCATCGGTGTTGATTCAGATCGGGGACAGTTGGCGGCAGGTCTCTCGAACGGATCGTGCGAAGACTCTCTACGCAGCCGTCATCCACCAGTATGCCGGCAGCCCGCAAGAGGCGATGGCGAGAATGCGGCTGGCCGAATTGGATAAAGAATCGCGCGCTCAAGAACCGAAGCCCGGACCCCAATTGGGAATCGAAGCGCTGTTCGAAGGCCGTCGTTCGGCCGAATCCGACTCGCATGAACAAGAGGTGATGTTCGAACAGACCGCCCAGACCTATGCCGGTACCAAATTGGGCAGCGAAGCGTTGTTTCACCTTGGCGAACATTTCGAATCGCTGGATCGACGCCTTGAAGCGGTAGAGGTGTATCGAAGGCTGAGCGATCGAAAAGGGCAGGTGGCCGATGATCCTTGGCCGGCGACCGGCGGCGGTCGTTTGGTTCAGCTTTTGCGACCATGGATGGAATCGGCGCTCAACATGCATGACGATTTGACGGCGGTCAATCTGTTCTACCGTCACGGAGCATTCGGCGCGGAGATCTATGCCGCCCAGCCCTTGCTGCTACAGATCGCCGAAGCTCATTACCGCATGGGATTTTTTCCGCAGGCCGTCAAGCTCTATCACGCGCTGGTCAAGCCGTCGTCGCCGCCTGCTTTGCGCGAACGAGCGATGGTCGGACTCGGGCGCACCTATCTTGATCAACGGGATTTTCCGGCGGCCCGACGCGTGTTCGAGCGCTTTCTGTTGCAGTTTCCTGCGAGCCCCACCAAACCAACGGTCTTGGAAACCCTCGCCGAGACGCTTCAGCAGCAAGGAGACTGGAGTGGGGTCATGCGAATATGTCGGCTGTGGTTGCGCCATGAGGCCTCTCACCCCATATTGGAGCGGCAGCGTATACGCCTGCTTCTTGCCAGAGCACAAGCCGAGTCCCGCCAATCTCGCCAAGCGCTCGATACCCTTGCGCATGCGTTGCCGGTGAAAGGCGATAGTGTTCGCGGCGGATCGTTGCAATATGCGGATCAGTTGTACCTGGCGCAGGAGTACGATCGCGCCGCCGAGCAGTATGCGCGGGCGATCCAAGGCTCGATGTCTTCTTCCGATGGCGAATGGGCGCGTTTGCAATTGGCCAAGGTGCGCCGCACTCAGAAACGCTATGACGAGGCTCGCACGTTGCTGCATGAAGTACAGTCGATGGCGACGGACGATCTCGTGGCTCGTATTTCAGCCGCCCTGCTGGCGGATCTTCCTGAGACGAAAAAGAAGGCGGGAGGGTGATAATGACACAAGGGCAAGCCAACGGTCAGAATTTCGATCTCCTGCAAGATGCGTTTCGCAGTTTCGATCATGCAGCGGGGACGTTGCAGGAAGCGTATCGGATGTTGATGGCCCGCGTCGAGCGCCTGGACCTGGAACTCGCAGCCAGCAATGAAGCGTTACGGGTCAATCTGAAAGACAATGAAGAAATCAAAGCGCATTTGACGGCCATTCTGGAATCTCTGACGACGGGCGTCATTGTTGCGGGTGTCGATGGCGTCATCATCCGCTGCAACCAGGCGGCGGAAACGCTGCTGGGCATCACGCGCGACCGTATGCTGGGGCATGTGCTCGCGCGATTTTTAAACGAACGCCACTTAGCGACCGGATGCTATCCGATCGTGTCGCCGACAGGCGCATTGTTGGCGCTGCTTCGGACGGTGTTGCGCGACGCTTCCGGCCAACCTACGGGTGACCTGGTGCTCCTGCAAGATATTTCCGATGTCCGCCGATTGGAAGAGCGTGTCCAGCGCCGGGACAGGCTGGCGGCCATGGGTGAAATGGTGGGGCGCATTGCCCATGAAATACGCAATCCCCTCGGCAGCGTCGAGTTATTTGCGTCCATGCTTCGAAAAGATCTGGCCCACGATCCCGCCAAGCGCCAATATGCCGAACACATTTCTGTGGCCGTCCAGGCGATGGATCGACTGTTGGCGAACCTGTTGACGTATACCAAGCCCGATTGCTCGCGGGCCGACCGCCATGTACTACGGCCCCTCCTGGAAGAAGTGTTGATGCTGGCCGCGCATGAAATCTCCAAACGCCATATCGAGACTCACCTGGACATCGAACCGAATTCGAGTACCGTGTGGTGCGATGCGGGCCAATTAAAACAAGCTCTCTTGAACGTGTGCGTGAATGCGGCGCAGGCAATGCAGATTGGGGGTGTGCTGACGATTCGCGCCGGTCGAGAGGCTGTTAGCGCAGACGAACCGTCTCCGCTCAGGATTGCCGTGTCCGATACGGGTCCGGGCATCGATCCGGCACACGTCTCCCGCGTGTTCGATCCATTTTTTACGACGCGTGATGAAGGAACCGGACTGGGTTTGGCCATCGTCCACGCTATCGTTGAGGCGCACCAGGGCCGCGTCGAGATCGAAAGCCGCCTCGGTCACGGCAGCACCGTTACGATCGTGTTGCCGGCCGAACACATTTTGGATTCGTCGTGCGCCTTATCTGCGCTCGCGGCGAAGGGCTGATTGAGAGATGAGGAGGGATCATGAACGCCGTCTTGTCCAACGGATCGCCTGACAGCACTGTCTCGGAAGCGCGCAGCGTGTTGGTCGTGGACGACGAGCCGTCGATGCGGCTGGCGCTGACCGAATCCCTTCGGCGGAACGGCTACGCCGTCGTCCAAGCGGCCAATGGGCAAGAAGCGATCGAACGGATTGCGACCTCGAAGCCTTGGCTGGTCCTGACCGATCTGAAGATGCCCCGCTCTGGCGGGCTCGAAGTCGTCAAAGAAGTGAAAAAGCGCTGTCCGAACACGCACGTCGTCGTAATGACGGCGTACGGGACGGTCGAAACCGCCGTTGAGGCGATGAAGTGCGGCGCCATCGATTATCTCTTGAAACCGTTTGCCACCGAACAACTCGAGCAGGTGCTCGTCCAGCTTGAGGCCGGTTCCTGCGAGGACACCGGCATGGAGACTGTGCCGTCGTTCAGCCGGACCATGCTGGGCGAGGACCCCGCAATGACGAGAGTGCTGGCCTTGGCGGAAGGTGTGGCGATGAGTCAAGCCACGGTCTTGGTTCAAGGAGAGAGCGGAACGGGCAAAGAGTTATTGGCACGCTTTATCCATAGCCGCAGTCCGCGAGGGCACCGGCCGTTCATCGCCGTCAATTGCGCCGCGCTGCCGGATGGGCTGCTCGAAAGCGAATTGTTCGGCCATGAGCGCGGTGCCTTTACCGGCGCGCTTGTGAGAAAACAAGGCAAGTTCGAAATGGCCCACCAGGGCACGATTTTGCTGGATGAGATCAGTGAAATGAATCTGGGTTTGCAGGCGAAGCTGTTGCGGGTCTTGCAGGAACGTGAAGTGGATCGCATCGGCGGGCGTGAACCGATTCAGATCAACATTCGCGTGATCGCCACAACCAACCGGTCGCTCCGGCAGGAAGTCGAACAGGGACGGTTTCGCGAAGACCTCTACTATCGGCTGAATGTGTTCCCCATTACGCTTCCGCCGCTGCGCGAACGCGCCAGCGATATCCCGGTCTTGGCGCGCCACTTCGTACGTGCCACCGCAGTACGAAATGGCCTGGGGGTCCCAAAAATTACTGAGGCTGCCCTGACCGTTCTTCTGGGACGCGCTTGGAAGGGGAACGTCCGAGAACTTGAAAATGCCGTCGAGCGGGCCGTCTTGCTTTCGGGCGGAGAGGCCATCGGTCCCGAGCATGTCATGGTGGACGAGTCGTCGCCGGCCGGCAGTCCGATACACTCGCTGTCCATGTCCTCGAATGTTGCCCCGGCCAGCGGATCGCTCTGGGAGATGGAACGGGATTTGATTATGCAGACATTGGAACGTGTGAAAGGCAACCGGACGCATGCCGCGAAAGCGCTGGGTATCAGCATTCGGACATTGCGGAATAAGTTGCGTGAATACCGGCAATTGGCCCATCCGCCGCCCATGCCGGCTTCGTCGCCAAAAGCCGGATGCTAGGTCCAACAAGCGCCAGGCCGTGTCGAAACATGGTCGGCAAGATTTGCCGGATAGGCGGTTTATGCATGGAAGGGGAGGCGTGATCGATGACGATTTTCGATCGGACCATAGGGTTGTTGGAACGGGCTATGGATTTGAGGGGCACGCGCCAACGCATCATTGCCTCCAATGTCGCGAATGAAGAAACGCCGGGCTATCGGGCGAAAGAATTCCAATTTAAGGACGCCTTGTCACAAGCGGCGCATGGCGGCTCTGCCGTTCCCGTGCGGGTGACCCATCAGGGCCACATCATGCCTATGGGAGGAGTGCACGCTCTCGGACGAATTACGGAGGTGCCGGCGGCGGACCTTCCGCTCGATGCGAACTCGGTCAGCCTCGATACCGAAATGGCCAAACTTACGGACAACGCGATGCATTACAACACCGCGGCCACCGTGACCGCGATGCGGCTTCGGCAATTGCTCAGCGCGATTCGTGACGCGCGATAAGAAAGATATCGTTCCGATCGGATAGGAGGAGGGAAGCAGCATGGATATTACCGATAGCGTCGCGATATCGGTTTCGGCCTTGGATGCGCAACGGAGGCGGTTAAACGTCATCGCCAGCAATCTCGCCAATGCGCAATCGACGCACTCCCAGGAAGGCGGACCTTATCGACGGCGCGACGTCGTGTTTCAGTCGGCACCGGTTGCATCCCCGTTTCAGCGGGCGTTACGGGTGTCGTCGATGAGAATGGATGGGCCCAGTCTGGAAGGGGTAAAGGTGGCCAGGGTCGTGGCGGATCATAAACCCGGACAGGCTGTGTACGATCCCAAGCATCCGGATGCCGACGCCAAGGGATACGTGATCATGCCGAACGTGAATGTCATGGAAGAAATGGTCAATATGATTTCGGCATCGCGGGCGTACGAAGCCAATGTACAGGCCATCGGCGCGACTCGTGCGATGTGGAGTCACGCGTTGGAGATCGGTCGATCATAGGAGTGCTGCCATGGATGATATGACTATCAAGTCTGCGGGACTCTCGGGTATAGGCGATCTTGGGGGCGCCGCTTCGACGGTAGGAGCGGGCGGACATTCGGGCGGATCGTTTTTAGGGTCGCTGAAAGATGCAATCGCCCAGGTCAACGAAGTCCAGCTCGACGCCAGTCAGGCGGTCGATAAGTTCGTCACCGGCGAAAGCGAGAATGTGCACCAGATGATGATGGCGCTGCAAAAAGCCGATGTCTCCTTTCAATTGATGATGCAGATACGCAATAAGCTGGTGTCGGCCTACGAAGACATTCAGCGGATGCAAATGTGATCGTCGGCGCATCAGGACATCGAGCCGCCGGTCTGAATGACATTGAAGAGCCGCAACCTTCACATCCAGGTATAGCGCACCCATGCTGACAAAATTCTCGAGTCTCCCGATCGGCAAGCGTTTGGGCATTCTCATCGCGCTGGCGGCCGGAATCGCCGGACTGGTCGCCGCGACCATGTGGACTCAACAGCCGGAGATGCAGGTGCTCTTCGCGAATCTCGCGCCCGAGGATGCCGGAGCCATTGTTGAAAAATTAAAAGAAGGCAAAGTGCCCTACGAAGTGGGCTTGGGCGGCACGTCCCTGCTCGTGCCGAGCGCTCAGGTTCACGACTTGCGCCTACAACTGGCTGGCCAAGGCCTCCCGCACGGGGGCGGCGTGGGCTTCGAAATTTTCGATCGGTCGTCGCTGGGCATGTCCGAGTTCGTTCAGAAATTGAACTACCGTCGCGCGCTCCAAGGCGAGCTCGCCAGGACGATCGCGCAAATGCCCGATGTGGCCCGTGCGCGCGTGCACCTCGCCGTGCCGGAGCGGCGATTATTCGCAACCGATCACGATCGACCACGCGCCTCCGTGGTCCTCTCCCTGCGCGGCAGCAATCCTCTCAGCCGGACGCAGATCCAGGGCATCGTCCATTTGGTGGCCAGCAGCGTGGAAGGGTTGCAAACACGGGACGTGACGGTCGTGGACGGCAACGGCCGATTAATGTCCGACGGTGGTGGGGGTGGCGACGGGTCAAGTCGTCTGACCGGCTCGCAACTCGATTATCAGCGCACGCTCGAGAAGGATATCGAAACACGCATTCAAACCATGTTGGAGCGGATTGTCGGCAATAATAAGGCAGTGGTGCGTGTCTCCAGCGTTCTTGACCTGCGCCAAGTGGAGATGACCGAGGAGCGGTACGATCCGAACGGACAGGTTGCGAGAAGCGAGCAGCGGATATAGGAGAAGGCCAACGGCACGAACGGCGTGTCTGGCGGGGTTCCCGGTGTAGCGTCGAATGTGCCGCCGGGCACGCCGCAGGAGCCGTCCCAAACGAGCAGCACCAACACGGCGAACAAGAATGAAGTCATCAATTACGAGATCAGCCGGACCGTTGCCAAAATTATCGAGCCGACCGGGACGATCAAACAGTTGTCGGTGGCGGTGCTGGTCGACGGCAATTATGAGGCGGCCAAAGACGGCTCACAGGCGAACAGCGCAGAAGCGCGCAAATATGTGCCGCGCACCGAAACCGAAATGAAACAAATCGAAGAAATCGTCAAGAAGGCGATGGGATATTCGGCCGATCGACAGGATCAAGTCGAAGTCGTCAATGTCCAGTTTGGGCTCGATGCCGACGTCTCCGCTGCCTCCGGCGGGACCTCGGCTGAAGAGACTCCCAGTCCGCTGAAGACCTATGCGCCCTACATCCGATACGGGGTTGGCGCCGTCCTGTTCCTCCTCATCCTCTTGTTCGTCGTGCGGCCGTTGGTTGCCGTCTTGACCGCTCCCGCGCCCGGCGCATCACCTGCGCCAAGGCTGTCCGGTGCGACGGCCAATGTCGTGTCTCAGGGAGAGTCCGATGCGGCGGTCGCGCTACAGCAGACGAAGGTGCTCGATATGGCTCGAAGCGATCCCGAATCGACCGCTTTGGTTGTGAAACAGTGGCTCAAGTCTGCAACCTAATTGTGATGGGCCATGCCGACTAAGTTAAGTGGAGAGGAAAAAGCGGCGATTCTGCTTCGTGCGATCGGTGAAGACGCGGCGGCAGAAGTCATGCGGCACCTCGAGCCGAGAGATATTCGAAAAGTGGGCGTGTACATGGCGGAATTATCCAACATCACCAAAGAGCAGGAGACGGAGGTGATGCAGGAATTTACGACGGCCGCCGGACAAGGGACGATCGGATTTGAGGGCAAGGAATACATCAAAACCATTTTAAGTAAGGCGTTGGGCAATGAGAAAGCCGCGCACATCATGGAATCCTTCACGTCGGCCAGCTATCCTGGCTTAGAGACATTGAAGTGGCTCGAACCGCGCCTGGTCGCGCAAATGATCAAGATCGAACACCCACAGACCGTGGCGGTGGTCTTGGCGCATTTAGACCCGGAGCAGGCCGGGCAGGTTTTGGGGGCGCTGCCCGATCATTTAAAGCCCGATGTGTCCCAGCGCTTGGCCACGATGGAAGAAGTACAGCCCGACATCCTGCAGCATCTTAGCGACTCGTTGCAGGAATCATTAAAAGGAAGCGGGGGACCACGGGCAATGACGATCGGCGGTGCCAAAATGATGGCGGAAATTATGACGCGGCTGGACAAGACGACAGAGGCCACCATTATGACGAAACTGACGGAGCGTGATGCCGCCTTAGCGGAGACAATCCGTTCGCTGATGTTCGTCTTTGACGATCTGGTGAAGCTCGACGATCGTGCCATGCAGGAACTGCTGAAAGAGGTCAGCAAGGAAGAATTGCCGGTGGCGCTCAAAGCTGCGGCTCCGGAGGTGGTGGAGAAAGTCCTTAAGAACATGTCGAGCCGCGCGGCGACGATGTTTAAAGAAGACATGGAAGCCCGCGGTCCGGTGAAGTTAAGCGAGGCCGAAAAAGCTCAACAAAATATCCTGAAGATCTGCCGAAAGCTGGAAGAAGAAGGGCGCATCGAAATCGGCGGTGGCGGGGAGGAAATGGTGTGAGCCGTCTGGAGGCAGCCATGTCCGCCTCGGCGGGTTCATCGCCAGGGCACGCCGATCATGCGTCGGAATGGCTCGGTGTATCCTCGACCCCTCGTCCGCATCTTATGATCGTGGAGGACGATGCGACGATCCGCGCGCTTTTGATCGAGATCGTGAAGACGGAAGGATTTGAAGTCACCGCCGTTCCTTGCGCGAGTGACGCGCTCGAAGCACTCAAACAGAATCCCGCGAGCATTCTTCTCACCGATTTTAGATTGCCCGACATGGACGGACTGTCGTTGCTCGAGCAGGTGATGCAAGCCGATGCGAGGACGATCGGCGTTGTGATGACGGGCTTTGGAACCATCGATCTGGCGGTCAAAGCGATGCGGCTCGGCGCGTTGGACATTCTCGTCAAGCCGTTCGAACCCGATCAAGTCACGTTGCTTCTCAAACGTATTGTCGAAATACAGCGGCTGCGGCATGAAAATGGATTACTCAAGCAGGCGGTCTTGCGCGGCGCCGGCGTGCGTTTTCAAAGTTTTCAGATGGAAGATATGGAAGCCGGGTCTTATCGCGCCGGAGAAGCTCACCGTGGAGGCCGAGCGGCTGTCGACATGGCGGAATATCAGCGTGGACTCATCGACGGGGAACGGAAAGCTCGGGAAAGTACGGCCGTGCTTCATGATCGTATTCAAGCGGTCTTGACGGCGGCGGTGAAACAATTTGAACAGGCCGGCAGGGAAACGGTCAAGGATGCCGAAGAGCAGATTCCCGACCTCGCGTTGGCGATCGCGTCGAAAATCGTCAAAGTCTGCGTCGACGAAAAACGCGATCTGGTGTTAAGCCACGTGCGTGAAGCGCTGGCACGTGTACGAGAGAGCCGAGAGGTCTTGATCCGTATCCATCCGGACGATCTTCCATGCGTCGAGGCGATCCGCGACACGCTCCTGCCCCTGTTCGAAGGACCGGTCGTCTTGAAACTGGAAGGAGACGCCGGCGTCGGGCGCGGCGGATGCCGGGTGGAAACCCCGACACGATTTATCGATGCAACCATTGACGCCCAGATGGCCCGTCTTGAAGCGGCATTGAAGCGCGAACCATGAAACGATTGCAAGCGCTCGAGAACGTCGATTCCTTGGCTGTGTATGGCCGTGTCGCCCAGGCGGTCGGCACCGTCATCGAGGGGTATGGTCCGGTAACCTCCATCGGCGAGATGGGGGAGGTCATACGAGAGGACGGCGAGGGCCGTGTGCTGGCCGAGGTTGTGGGTTTTCGTGGCGAGCGGCTGTTGCTGATGCCGCTGGGAGAAATGCGAGGCATCGGACCGACCAGCCGTCTGGTGATGACGGGCCGTCAAGCGTCGGTGCCGGTCGGCACGGGCCTGCTGGGCCGCGTGCTGGATGGGTTGGGCACACCGATCGATGGGGGAGGACCGATCCAGGCCGATCTGCAATATCCTTTGTATGCCAATCCTATCAACCCCTTGCGTCGTCGCCGGATCAACCAGCCGTTCGATGTCGGCGTGCGTGCCATTAACGGCTTGCTGACGTGCGGCGTCGGCCAAAAAGTCGGGATCTTTGCCGGATCGGGCGTCGGCAAGAGTATTTTGCTCGGGATGATCAGTCGCAATACGGTGGCCGACGTGAAAGTGATCGCGCTGATCGGCGAGCGCGGCCGCGAGGTGCAAGAATTTCTCGAACGGGATCTTACCCCTGAAGCGCGCGCGCAATCCGTGGTCGTCGCGGCGACTTCCGACCAGCCTCCGTTGGTTCGCATCCGCGGCGCCTTTGTCGCGACGGCCATTGCGGAATATTTTCGCGACTGTGGAAAGAACGTGTTGCTGCTTATGGATTCTTTGACACGGTTCGCTCATGGCCAGCGGGAAGTCGGACTCGCGATCGGTGAGCCGCCGACGACGAAAGGCTATACCCCCTCCGTCTTCGCTTTGCTGCCGAAGCTCCTCGAGCGGGTCGGTACGTGCGATGGAACGGGAGCCATCAGCGGCGTGTACACCATTCTTGTGGAGGGCGACGATCTATCCGATCCGATTGCGGATTCGGCCCGCGCGATTTTGGATGGGCATATCGTTCTGTCCCGCGATCTGGTCGCTCGGCATCATTTCCCGGCGATCGATATTCTGCAGAGCACCAGCCGGGTAATGAAGGACATCACGACCCCTCGGCACCGGGCGGCGGCTCGGGCCGTCATCGAATCGCTGTCAACATACCAACGCGCCGAGGATGTCATTACCCTCGGGGCCTATAAATCGGGAACCAACGCGAAGGTGGATCGCGCTATAAAAAGCATCGATGGCATCAATGCCTATTTGCAGCAAGAACCGTCGGAGGCGGCGCCCATGGCGGTCTCAATCGATGCCCTGGTCAAAGTCGCGGAGATGCCGGCATGAATCTATCGGCGCTCAGGCACTACCGCCGCCAGCTCGAAGATATTCTACGCGTAGAGGTCTCGGTGCTGGAACGAGCCTTGGAAGCGTCGGTCGTGCAATGCCGCGACCGTCAACAATCGGCCGATCTTGCAGGCGAACACTATCAACGTGCGTTGTGTCAGGGGCTCACACCCAACGAGTTGTTTGAGCGCTCTCTTGAAATCGAGGGTCTGGGTGACGCAGTCCAGCAAGCCCTCGCTTCCGTGGACGTCGCCCGACGACGCTGGGAGGAGAAACGATCCGAGGCCATCGAGGCGGCTCGTGAACGAAAGACCCTAGATCTGCTGGAGCAGCGTCGCATGCGCCTGCGCATGGTGCGATTCAGACGGTTGGAACAACAGGCGCTCGATGAAGCCGCGCAGACACGCTTCCTGCGAACGCTTCGCGCAGGGGTTGCTCGTGATGAATAAACCGGCAACACGCGTCCTGGCGTGGATCGCGCTCGCATTGCTGTTGACCGTGGGTCACGCGGCGGCGGTAACAGCAACAGGCGCTGCGCCCACTCCACCGGCTGCTCCACCGGCGAAGGAGGCTCCTCCGGAACCGGATGAGGACCACGAGCCGGAGCGTTTCCAGGATAATCCACTTCGTCCGCAGGGACCCGCCATCGATATGCCTCAGGAAATCGTGGACATGCTGAAACAGCGGCAACTGGTCATCGAGCGGCGTGAAGACGCGCTCAAGGTGGAAGAGACTCGCCTGTCGGTGTTAAAAAAGGATCTTGAGGATATTCTCGCTCGGCAACAACAACTCGCGAAAAATGCGCAGGCCGTCGCTACAAAAAACGGTAAGCCTAAGCCGGGCGATGCGGCGGGGACCGCGGTGGATCAGGTGGTCAAGATGTACGAAACCATGCCTCCGGAAGAGGCGGCGGCTCGCCTCGAGAAGTTGCCGCCCGCGATGGCCTTGCAGGTGCTTCGGTCTTTAAAAGGCAAGACGGCGGGAACTATCCTCGCGTCCGTTAAGCCGGACAAAGCCGCGAAACTCACGGAACAATTCCTTGCTCGACCGGTAAATTCCAAGCCGGTTCGCTGATCGACGACGCCTCCGCTCATCCTCTTTTGCCGGTTGGCCCGGCAACATTTACCAATCGTTTTCCAGCTATTTGTTTTCCTGTCCAGAAGACTTTGATTTTGCGTTCACGCCCCTCGTCGGCAGGTTGGCATAAGACTTGAGTTACTCCAGGCGTTACGCGGAGAAGACAATGGATGTGTCCACCGTTAAGACGGTTCCGGAAAAGAGCGAGGCGACGTCTGACGGCCGCACGGCAGAACGTCAAACCGATGCCGCATTTTTACAATTGCTGGCAACCCTCGGTTTGAGCCCGCAGCCTATTCCTCAAGTGGATTCCAATGCTCTTGGTGATGGCGGAGGCGCACAGGCCGACGCAGGCGCCATTGAACAGAGCGTTCTTGCACTGCTGCAACAATCGACAATCCCCACGATCCAGTCCGACGCCTTGGGTAGTTTATCTACGCAAGACCTACAGACGAACGGCGAGAAGATTGACCTAGAGGCGATGGTCAAGGGCTTTCTCGCTGAACATTCAGTTGCGCCGCAGAGCGGCGCGGCCGTTACCGATCAAGGTACGCAGGGTCAAGCCAGTGCTCAGGCCAACCCCGCTGACGCGACTTCAATACACGTTCGCTCGGCGGATGCCGAGATCGCAGCCCTAGACGGTCAGTCGTCCTCGGTTGCAAGCGCGATCTCGGTGCAGAAGGAGCCTGCATTTGCCGTCACAATGACTGAAAAACAAGGCCGCGAGCGTCTCCTTCACGATCGGTTCAATCCGGATCGCGCCGCGCTGCTATCCGGCAATGCACCATCACAACATCAGCCCCCAAACGCCGTCACACAATTACCGAATCCACAGGATGCACAAGGAAGAGACGCATCGAAAGGCGAGCATTCCATGACATGGAATGCTGCAATGGAGTTCCAGGAGTTGTCAGGAACCGAGAAAGAAAAGCATGCGGACTCGGCGGAACATCCGTCCTGGAAGGGGGATTTGCACCAATCCGCAGCAGGGATAGATAAAACGTTGCTTGCACCTGCCGTGCCGCCCGTGAGTCCTCCGTCCGAGCCGTTACCGGTTCGATCCGTGTCCGCCCTGACTCCCCCTCAGAACATACCGGCGGTCGCTCCGGAATCCCTGTTACCTCCTTCAGTTCGATTTGAAGTGCATCCGGACGACATGGGACGCGTGCGGGTCCATCTGTCGGTGATCGATCATACGGTGTACACCAATGTGATGACAGAGCGAGTGGAGGCACACGATTTTCTCGTCAGGAATTCCGAACGATTCGAGGCCGGGTTGGCGACGCATGGGTTGGATGTCGGGCGATTTCAAGTGGACGTGCAAACCCAGGGTCGGGAGCATCATCGCGATGGGTCCGCTTGGTCGCGCGGAGAAGGGCCACCCCATGCCGATGAGCCCTCGCAATCTTTAGACAATGAGTGGCAGCCTCAGCAGCGCCCGCTCATGGAGTGGGACCATCGTATGGTGAATCTGTTCGCATAGCAACGAGTCACGACCAACAAGGAGCGAGTTATGTCAACAATTGCAGATGTACTGGCGGCAAGCAATACGACACCTCCTGCTTCCTCCACCACGTCAACCGCGCCTTCAACTGGAGAAATCGGCAAGGATGATTTTTTAAAGTTGTTGGTGGCGCAATTACAGAATCAAGATCCGCTTAAGCCCACGGACAATGATGCGTTTATCATGGAGTCGGCGGCATTCAGCCAAGTACAGCAATTGACCGATTTGGTCTCGCTGACGAAGCAACTCGTCGACAAACAGAACGCTGCACCGGCGACGTCCACGCCACCGGCCACGACGGTCTAGACAGCGTCACAAGCACATGCGCCTGACGATTCGACACAAAGGAGACGCACAATGGGAATTTTGACATCGATGTTCACCGCCGTCAGTGGATTAAGTACGTATGGCAATGCGCTCGGCGTGATCGGGAATAACATTGCGAATGTGGGGACGGTCGGCTTCAAAGGCAGTCGCTCGTCGTTTGCTGAACTGGTTTCTTCCAGTCTGTCCAGTTCGCAACAAGTCGGCCTCGGCGTGCGCGTGGCAAGCGTCGATGGGAATTTCTCGCAGGGCTCCCTCAATACGACCGGTAATACGCTCGACCTGGCGGTCAACGGAGATGGGTTCTTTCAATTGCAAAATAGCGCCGGGGCGAATTTTTATTCGCGGGCCGGGCAATTCCAACTCGATAAACTGGGAGAAGTCGTCGATCCCACCGGCCATCTGCTGCAGGGATATCAGGCGACTTCGAGCGGCGTTGTGACAGGCGCGATCGGCACTATCGTGCTGACCACCTCAAATAGTGCGCCTCAAGCGACAAGCACGGAGACGGTCCATGCCAATCTGGATGCGGCTGCCACCGCGCCAACCGCCACGTTCGCCGTGTCGGACCCCACCTCCTATAATTTTTCATCGAACCAGACGATCTATGATTCACTCGGAAGTCCCCACGACCTGACCTTTTACTACGTCAAGTCATCGACGGCCAATACTTGGAATCTCTATCGCCAAGTCGATGGAGGAGCGGCGACGGCGGCGACGAATCTGGTCTTCACCTCCGCGGGCGCGCTGTCGACCGGAGGTAGCCAGGCCCTGTCACTAACGATTGCCGGCGGAGCGACCACTCCGCAGACGGTGACGGTGGATTTCACCAAGATGACGCAATATGGATCGGCATCCGCTCTCTTGGATCAAAGCCAAAATGGCTATGCATCCGGCTCACTCCAACGGGTCAGTGTGGATTCCCAAGGCAACGTGGTGGCCCAATTTACGAACGGCCAGACGCGCATCCTGGCGCAAGTCGTGTTGAGTCGGTTCGTGAATCCGCAAGGCTTGGTGCGGAGCGGTGACAATCTGTTCATCCAGTCGAATGATTCCGGATCGCCAATTATAGGCGCTCCCGGCGGCAACGGATTAGGGACGATCGTGGCCGGCGCGCTCGAACAGTCGAACGTGGATTTGGGTAAAGAATTCGTCGATATGATCGTGAACCAGCGCGCCTTCCAAGCCAACTCCAAGGCCATCACGACCAGCGACGAAATGCTGCAGGATCTCGTCAACCTGAAACGATAGACCACAGGGATTGGGAGCTAACCCTCTTAGTCGGGCCGGCAGGCTTCACCTGCCGGCCCTTTTCTTTTTGCTGTCACAATCACTACGGGCACTCGGCCTGCCATGGTTTCTGTCACGATTCTGACGCCGTCAATAAAGCAACGGTCGTGCTCCAAAATTCTTTGCTTTGCCCAAGTAAATTACTCCGGTTTTGCGTGGAGTTACCATCTTCACATACAGGAATGTTAGTGGCATATGCATTGCAAAAACACCATCGACCATCAACCATTTCACAGGTGACGCATGGCAGAAGCGGCCGCGACAGCAGATGACGACGAGAAACCGGTTATCCGTTCCGCCGGTCTTCCTATCAAACTCGTGATTCTTATTGCGGGAGGCACACTGATCCTCGGACTGATCGGGACGTTCGCCTATTTCAAATTCAGCGGGCATAAGGAGGAGGCTTCCGCCGAGACGGGGGCGGCTCCGCACGGCAAAGAGGAAGCGTCCAAGGAACATGGGAACGTCGGCGTCCCAGGCGCCATGTTCGATCTCGACCCCTTCATCGTCAACCTGGCCGATGTTCCGGAATCACGCTACCTCAAGCTCACCGTCAAGTTAGAACTGGACCGTCCTGAGATTGCCGCTGAGTTGAGTACGCGCATACCGCAAGTCCGCGACACGATCCTGATTCTCTTGTCGAGTAAAGACACGGCGGGCTTGAGAAATCCCCAGGGGAAATTTCAGCTTCGGGACGAGCTGACGCAACGCGTGAATGCTCTCTTGCCCAAGAGCGGGGTCCGCTCCGCCTATTTCACCGAATTTGTTGTCCAGTGACTGAAGATCGCATGACCTCAACGATCGCTATAACGCGCGTACTGACAGTACTGCGACCGTCTCGGCAATCTGCGCCATTCGAGGAATTCCATGGCTGAAAATATCCTATCGCAAGAAGAAGTGGATGCGCTTCTTCGCGGGGTGGTCGCCGGCGAAGTCGATACCGAGCCGAAAGAAGAAGAACCCGGGGGCACTAAGGCGTTCGATTTGGGGTCGCAAGAGCGGATCATTCGCGGCCGCATGCCGACGTTCGACATGATCAACGATCGGTTCAGCCGACTGCAGTCCGTGTCGTGGTCGGCGGCGCTCCGCAAGCAGGTCGACGTCAGCATCGTCTCGACACAGATCATCAAGTTCGGAGACTTCCTCAAAAAGATTCCCATTCCCTCGTCGCTGAGCGTGTTTCATCTCAATCCGCTGCGTGGGCACGGATTGATCACCATGAATGCAGTCCTGGTGTATCTCCTGGTCGATCATTTCTTCGGCGGAAACTGCCAGACGCACGTCAAGCCGGAAGGACGGGATTTCACGTCGATTCAACAACGCATCATCAAAACGATCATTGATCAAGCGCTGATCGATCTGGAGAAGGCCTGGCAGGCGGTCCTCCCTGTGAAGGTTCAGTACCTGCGCTCAGAAAGCAATCCCCAGTTCGCCATGATCGTGTCGATTCCGGAAATCGTCATGACGGTCCTATTGCGGGTGGATGTCGGTGAATCGGGTCACGACCTGTTTGTCGTGTACCCCTATGCCACCATCGAGCCGATTAAGGAAAAGCTCTATGCCGGCTTCTTCGCCGATCACATGGAACAGGATGTCGGATGGGGCAACCGTTTCCGTGACAGTCTGCAAGAGTGCCCGATCAACATGTCGGTGCAGCTCGGCACATCGACCATTCGAGTGAAGGACCTGCTGAACTTTCGTCCGGGCGACGTGCTGGTCCTCGATCAGAGTCCGGGCGATCCCATGCCGGCATCGGTCGAAGGCCTTCCCAAGTTTCAAGGACATGCCGGCGTCGTCAAAGGCAATCGCGCGTATCGCATCGCAAACGTCCTGTCGACCACCTAATCGCGGCAGGAAGGAGAACGTCTATGGCAGAGACAGCAGAACCACATACTACAGACGCCGGTGGCGGTATCGGGGCCGATGCGGCCGCCACGTTTCCACCGCTCGAAACAAAAGCCGGCGAAACGTCGATCAAGAATCTGGATTTTATTCTCGACATTCCGATGCAGGTGTCCGTGCAACTGGGATCGACCAAGATGTTGATCCGCGATCTGCTGCAACTTGGACAAGGATCGGTGGTAGAGCTGGAAAAGCTGGCGGGAGAGCCGCTGGAGGTCTTGGTCAACCATCGCCTTGTAGCCCGCGGCGAAGTGGTCGTGGTCAACGAGAAGTTCGGAATTCGATTGACCGACGTGGTCAGCGCCGTCGAGCGGATACAACATCTGACGTAACCGCATCCATGCTCGGCTTCCGGCGTTTTTGAGTTACAGAATCCGCTCTGAGAGTAGGAACACCATGGATTTTTGGGATAGCGCCCTTCGTATGCTGTCGGCTCTTGCCGTCGTCCTCGCACTGATGATGGTCGTCGTCGCAATCGCACGCCGGATGATGGGCCATCGGGCACTCGTTCATCCAGAGGCGCCGTTGGTTCGAGTCCTCAGCACCGGCTACTTGGGCCCGCGCAAAACCATATCGGTCGTGTCCGTTGCGGGCGATTTACTGATCGTCGGCGCCACGGCGACGGACCTGATCCCGTTAGGTCGAGTTCGCAATACGGAGTCTGTGCAGCGTCTTGTCCCTCCGGCGTCCGCCTGCGCCGTGGCACGACCGATTGAAACCGGGGGATGGATGCCTTGATGCTCAACCGCCCCGTGCTGATCACAACCTTCGTCATCGTTGCCGTCTTGCTGGTCAGTCCCTATGCATGGGCGGAAGGCGCCTCGATCACGGTCGATCTCGGGAGCGGAACCCGTGGACAGACCGCGGTCGTCATCCAGATTCTGGCGCTGCTCACGGTCCTCTCTCTCGCTCCGGCGCTCTTCATCATGGTGACGTCATTCACGCGTATCGTGATCGTGTTGTCGTTTCTTCGACAGGCGTTAGGGACTCAAGCGGTGCCGCCCAATCAGGTGCTCATCAGCTTGGCCTTATTTCTGACGCTCTTTGTCATGGCGCCGGTCGGACAAGTAGTCTACGCAGACGCCATCCAGCCTGTCATGAATGAACAGATTACGTTCGAACAAGCCTGGATCAAGGGCAGCGCTCCGATCCGGGCGTTTATGCTCCGTCAGATCCGAGAAAAGGACTTGGAACTGTTCGTCGATTTGGCCAAATTGGGGAAACCATCATCTCCCGCCGATTTGCCGATTCACGTCGTGATTCCCGCATTTATTCTGAGCGAATTGCGCATCGCTTTTCAGATCGGGTTTCTCATCTATATTCCGTTTCTGATCGTGGATATGGTCGTCGCCAGCGTGCTGATGTCCATGGGCATGATGCTATTGCCCCCGGTGGTGATCTCACTACCGTTCAAACTGATTCTCTTTGTCTTGGCGGACGGTTGGTATCTGGTCGTCGGATCGATGGTCAAAAGTTTTCACTGAGCAGAATGTTGAACAAGGTTGCCGATTACATCCGCCCGCCTCTGTCGCGGCAAGACGCGCCCTTTCCCAGGTTCGTTCTCGCCGCAGCAGGCTCGGGGCGCTCGGGTGAAATGAATACGCCACGGTTTTGTACTCTCTCGGGTCTCGGTGACGACCTTTTTGAACATTCTGCATAGGGAGGTTAACCATGGATGCAAAACGTGCCTATTGTGCGTGCTCCATTCAACAATCAACAATCAACATTCATTATTCGAGTTTCAGATGACACCGGATACCGTGATGGAAATTGGACGGCGCGCAATCGAAACGATGCTGATTGTGTCGGGGCCGATGCTGGCGCTAAGCCTGGTCATCGGGCTGGTCGTGAGCGCCTTTCAAGCGATGACGCAGATTCATGAGGCCACGTTGAGTTTCGTGCCGAAATTGATCGCCATATTCGTGGCGACCCTCTTGTTTTTCCCTTGGATGATGGGAAGCCTCGTCAGTTTCATGACGAATTTGCTCACGAGCATTCCCGATTACGCCCATTAAGCATGAGCGGAGCCATGGGACATACGTTGCAGATCGCATTGCCGCAATTCCAGGCCTTCATGATCATTCTGCTGCGGGTCGGCGGGATATTGGCGGCATGGCCGATCCTCGGCACCGCGATTATTCCGCTCCAGATCAAGACCGGGTTGGTGCTCATGCTGGCGCTCGTGCTGTTTCCCATCATTCATCTTCCTCCCTTGCAGGCCGATCCTTTCAAGATGGGTGCGGGCATGGCGAGTGAATTTCTTGTCGGCATGGTCCTCGGCATGGCGGTTCGGTTCGTATTTGCGGGGGTCGAATTGGCAGGCGAGCTCATCGGCAGTCAAATGGGACTGAGCATCATTCAATTGTTCGATCCGTTGATGGCCCACCAAACTCCGGTGATCAGCCAGTTCCAAACCGTACTCGCCTCACTGATCTTCTTGGCCCTCAACATCCATCTGGTTGTGGTGCGTGTGATCGCCGAGAGCTTTCAATTGATTCCACCGTTCGGCGCGCACCTCTCGATGGCGCTCCTAGATGAAGTGCTGCGCCTCTCGCAAGGCCTGTTTGTTCTAGCGGTGAAATTGTCGGCCCCCGTCCTGGCCGTGGTCCTATTGGTGAATCTGGGATTGGCGATCATGGGGCGGAGCGTGTCCCAGCTCAATGTATTCGTCACGAGTTTTCCGCTCACGATCGCCGCCGGCTTATTCGTGATGGGTGCCGCTCTTCCATATGGCGGCGACCTGTTGGAATTCGAGTATGGACGACTATACGACACGGTCTCCGATCTCATGAGGCTCTTAGGGCATGGCTGAGCAACACGACAATCGTACGGAACAGGCGAGTGCACGGCGGAAAGAGGATGCCAGACGCCGCGGTCAGGTCGCGGTCAGTCGGGATGTGCCGAGCGCCGCTATGCTGTTCGGCTCCGTGGCGCTCCTTTACCTCTTGTCGGAAACCGCGATCGTTCGGCTCGTGAATGTGATGCGCGAGTGGTTCATTCGCGGCACCGATCCGGAGACGTTCCGGGTCCTCGACCTCGATCGGGTGCACGATCTTATTCATGTGTTCGGATGGGAGACGTTGGGACTTGCCCTGCCGTTTGCAGTCGGGGTCGGGGCAGCCAGTATCGCCGCCTATCTGGTCCAGACCGGCGCCCTGTGGGCGAGCGACGGCTTGACGGTGGATGGATCGAAGATTAGCCCCATCGCCGGAATGGCCCGGCTGTTCTCCTTTCGGTCCACCGGCGAATTGATCAAAGCGATTCTCAAGTTGAGCGTGATTGCGGGCGCAGCGGTCATCGCGGTGCGGCGGGATGTGAGCCGACTCCCCGAACTGGTCCAACAGGATTTGCCGGGCATGCTGCACATGACGGGCGCGCTGGCCTTTCGCTTGACGATGCTGATCGCCTTTGCCATCGGGTTGATCGCGCTCGCCGATTACGCCTATCAGCGCTTTGAATGGGAACGCAGTCTGCGGATGAGCCGGCAAGAAGTGAAACAAGAGCATCGCGATGCGGAAGGTGACCCGGTCTTGAAATCGCGTGTCCGCAGCTTGCAGAAGCAAATGACGCGGCATCGCATGATGGCGGAGGTCATGACGGCGGATGTCGTGGTGACGAATCCGACCCACTTGGCTGTAGCCTTGCGGTATGACCAGCAGCGCATGTCGGCGCCGATCGTCGTTGCGAAAGGGGCGGGATTCGTCGCCGAACGCATCAGGGAAGTGGCGCGCGAACATGGCGTCATGGTCGTCGAGAATAGAGTGGTCGCACGGACGTTGTATCAATTGGTCGAGATCGGCCGCGAGGTGCCGGAAGAGCTCTATCGCGCCGTGGCGGAAATCCTGGCCCTCGTGTTCCGCGCCCGCGGGACACAGCCTCTCTAGGAGAAAGGTTTCTGAGTGGCAACTAAACGCCGTCGTCCGGAAGTCATCTCGGCGCCCGAGGCGCTGTCGGCCGTATCGACGAATATGTTGCGGCACCCGGACATCATCATGTCTCTAGCGGTGGTCGGGGTCTTGATGATCATGCTCCTGCCGCTCCCGCGATTTGCGCTGGACGTCTTGCTGGCGTTCAACATTACGCTCGCGATCATTGTGTTACTGGTCGGCATGCAGGTGCGCAAGCCGCTGGAGTTTTCCGTTTTCCCATCCGTTCTCTTGATGGTGACCTTGTTCCGGCTCTCGTTGAACATTGCCTCGACGCGCCTGATCCTGCTGCACGGTAACGAAGGGCCCGCAGCCGCGGGCGAAGTGATTCGTGCGTTTGGGAATTTTGTCGTCGGCGGAAGTTATACCGTCGGACTGGTCGTCTTCGTCATTCTCGTCGTCATTAACTTTGTGGTGGTGACTAAAGGCGCCGGGCGCATCGCGGAAGTTGCCGCCCGCTTCACCTTGGATGCGATGCCCGGGAAACAAATGAGCATCGACGCGGATCTGAACGCCGGGCTTATTAACGAAGCCGACGCCCGCCGTCGCCGGAAAGAAGTGTCGGAGGAAGCGGATTTTTACGGCGCCATGGACGGTGCGAGCAAGTTCGTGCGGGGCGACGCCATCGCGGCGGTCATTATCATTCTGGTGAATATTGTCGGTGGCCTATTGATCGGCATCATGCAACAAGGCATGAGTCTCGCCTCCGCCGCACAGAACTATACGCTTCTGACGGTGGGAGAAGGGCTTGTGGCCCAGGTGCCCGCGCTCATCATCTCGACGGCAGCCGGTATTGTTGTGACGCGTGCGGCGTCCGATGGAAATTTAGGGCATGAAGTCGCCAGCCAGATCTTCGTCTCGCCAAAAGTGTTGGGGACCGCGTCTGCCATTTTACTGGGTCTGGGCGTGGTGCCGGGCCTCCCGCATTTTGCCTTCTTACTCCTGGGTGGTGTCACAGCTTGGCTGGCCTATGAGCTCAATCAGCAAGCTCAACAGCCCACCGTCGATGTTCAGGAAGCTGCAGCCAAGCCGGTCGAACAGGCGCCGTCGGTCATTCCGCTCGATCTTATGGAAGTGCAGGTCGGCTATGGATTGATCGGTCTGGTCGACGGAGAACGCGGCGGCGCGCTTTTGGACCGAATTAAAGGCCTGCGCCGTCAAATCGCTTCGGAAATGGGATTCGTCGTTCCACCGATTCATATTCGTGACAATCTGCAACTTCGGCCGAACGAGTATGCGGTGGTGTTGAAAGGCGTCGAATTGGTCCGTGGAGAAGTGCTGCCCGGCCACGTCCTGGCGATCGATCCGGGAACGGCGCGAAAAGGTGTGGTGCAGGGTATTGCGACCAAGGAGCCGGCGTTCGGATTGCCGGCGCTCTGGATTCCGGAAGCCGGACGAGAGCAGGCTCAAATGGGCGGGTATACGGTGGTCGACGGCAGCTCGGCGATTGCGACGCATCTGTCAGAAATCATCAAACGCCATGCCTATGAGTTAGTGGGTCGTCAAGAGGTGCAATCCCTGCTCGATGAATTGGGTAAGGCGCATCCGAAGTTGGTGGAGGAACTCGTCCCGACGCTGCTTCCCCTGGGCACCGTCGTCAGGATTTTGTCGAACCTGCTCAAGGAAGGCGTGCCGATTCGCGATCTCAGAACGATTTTAGAAGCCATTGCCGACCATGCGAGTGTCAATAAAGACGCCGAGATCCTGACCGAAGCGGCTCGGCAGTCGTTAGCACGAACGATTACCAAGCAGTACGTGTCGGCCGACGGCATGCTCCCGGTCATCAGCCTCGACCCGCGGCTCGACCGCGCCCTGGTGGAACAGGTGACGGCGAATCAAGGCAACTATTGGTCCGTCGACGCCACCGTGTCGCATCGCTTGATCGGCGCCTTGAAACAAGCGGCAGAACGCGTCGCATTACGCGGGCATCAGCCGATCATTCTCTGTTCGCCGGTCTTGCGCCGGCACATTCGCCGATTGACGGATCGTGTCCTTGCGACGGTGCCCGTGCTGGCTCCCACTGAAATCGATGGGATGGCCACCATTAAGGCTGCGGAAACCGTTCGGATCGGTGACGAGGCCGCATAAATGGAGACGGTATGAATATCAAGACCTATCGGGCCGCGACCATGCAGGAGGCGCTGCGGACGATCAAAGCCGAGTTGGGTTCCGACGCGGTGATTCTGTCGACGAAGCAGCATCCTCCGGCGAATGGGCGGTTGGGAAGCAAAATGGTCGAGGTGACCGCCGCGATCGATGTCGAGGCCACCCGCCTTCGTGCATCACAGCCGACACCATTAGCCGTACGGCCTGCCATGTCGATCAATCGTCCTCTCGACAGCGAAGGATCCACTCCATTCGGTGACATGTTGCGCGCCTCGCTCCAGGCGGAGGTCGCTCCGGTTGCCACTGCCCGCGCCATGAAGGCACCTGAAGTGAAGACGAATGGACGAGACCACGAATTGAACGAACTGCATGCGGAGCTGAATCGTATCCGGGAAATGTTGGCGGCGCGCGACGGCGTGGGCGCGCCGACGCCGGTCGTCTCCAAGCTGATGCCGTACTACGAACGGTTGATGGAGTGCGGACTGGATGGGAAAACGGCCCGCTCACTTCTGTCTGAAGTACAAGAGCAAATGCCTTCACTCGGGTCGGACTCGCTCATAGGCAACGCCTTGCGACGCAGCATCGAAGCCCGTGTCAACACGAGCGGACCTTTGCTGGGGGCGGCGGACGGTAAGAAGACGGTTATTTTGGTAGGGCCCACGGGGGTAGGAAAGACCACGACGATCGCCAAACTGGCGGCCCACTATCGACAGCAGCAGCGGCGATCGGTCGCGCTTGTAACGCTCGATACGTACCGCGTCGCAGCCGTCGAGCAACTGCGCATGTATGCGGACTTGATCAACGTCCCGATGGATGTGGCCCTCACGCGCGGGGATGCCGTTCGGCGAATCTCAAAACGCCATGATACGGAACTTATTTTGGTCGACACGGCGGGACGGAGTCCTGGGGATAAGGTTGGCATGACGGAGGTGCGCGATATCCTGTCGCTGAACCATCGCGTGGAAGTTCATCTCGTGTTATCCGCGACCACTCGGGAACGGGACCTAATGCAACATCTTAAACACTATCGCGGCGTGCCGTTCGACCGCATTCTCCTCACCAAACTTGATGAAACGTGTGGCGTCGGAGGCGCGTTCGACCTCATGGAGAAGACCGGTGTGCCGTTATCATATTTCAGTGTTGGGCAGCGCGTGCCCGAGGATCTGGAAGTCGCGACGCCAGAGCGACTGGCAGCGCTTCTGCTTGCGGACCCTGGTCGCATGATGCAGGAACAGGTTCGAATCGGCATGACGGCTTAGGACTCACAGGAGACTTGCATGGATCAGGCAATGACCTTACGACAGTCGCCGCAGAGTGACCCCTCGGTACCTACGAAGGGTGTGCCGGTGATCGCTGTGACCAGCGGCAAGGGTGGAGTGGGGAAAACGAATGTCGTGGTGAATCTCGCCGTGTCGTTGGCCCGCCGCGGGAAACGCGTGTTGGTGCTCGATGCCGACTTGGGCCTGGGCAATCTCGATGTGCTGTTGGGGCTTATTCCACAATTTACATTGGAACATGTCCTATCCGGTGAGAAGCGCTTGTCGGAAATAGCGGTTAGGGGACCGGAAGGGATTCGTATTCTTCCTGCCAGCTCGGGGGTGCAGGATCTGACGCATCTGACGCCTCCGCAACAATTGCTCTTGCAGCAGGAATTGGATCAACTCGCGGGATCGATTGATCTCTTATTGATCGACACGGGGGCCGGGATTTCTACCAACGTCCTGTTTTTTGCTTCGGCGGCACACGAAATTCTCGTCGTCGCTTCACCCGAACCCACGTCCATTACGGACGCGTATGCATTGATGAAGGTGCTCTCGCACCGTTACGACGAAACCCACTTTCGGCTGCTGGTCAATATGGCGAGAAATCAGCGCGAGGGGCTGGAAGTCTTTCGAAAGATCGGTCTGGTGGCCGATCGGTTTTTAAATATCTCGATCGACTACATTGGGTTCATTCCCGACGATGATTATGTGCCGCTCTCAGTCTGCCGGCAGCGGCCGGTCGTTGATCTCTATCCGCAGGCGCCAGCGAGCCAGGAATTTCAACGATTGGCCAGGCTGGTCGAACAATGGCCAGCCACGCGAGCGCCGAAAGGCGGCGTGCAGTTTCTATGGCAACGGTCGGTCATATCATGAGGACAGGCCAGGGGCGGATTCAGGAGGAGCGCGCAATGAATCAGACGGTTGGTGTGAAGGCTGAGAACGTCAAATTGCGGGAGGCCGATCGGGAGCGAGTGATCCGCGAATTCGCCCCCGTGATTAAGGCCATTGCGCATCGTTTGGCGTTCCGGCTCCCGGCTCATTTAGACGCCGACGACTTGATCTCCGTCGGCATCATCGGATTGATGGACGCGATGACGCGCTACGATCCCACGCGGGAAGCAAAGTTTAAAACCTACGCCGAGTTTCGGATTCGGGGTGCGATGCTCGATGAAATGCGATCGATGGATTGGATTCCACGCTCGGTTCACGAACGCGTCTCGACGTTTGAAAAGACCAATTCGGACCTACTCAGCAAGCTCGGTCGCCCGCCGACAGACGAGGAATTGGCGCGCGCCATGAATCTGTCCGTCAGCGAATTGTCCGAATATCTCTCGCGCGCGCAGGGGGCGGTGCTGATCAGTCTGGACGATCTTGGCGTGCAGGAAACCGACGGACGAAAAATTCTACGCCTGCTGGTCGACAGCAATCACCCGGACCCGCTGGCCATTGTCGTGACCGAACATCGGCGCGCTCAGCTGTCCAAGGCCATTGATCGATTGCCCAAGAAAGAGCGATTGGTCCTGATCCTGTACTATTGCGAAGAGCTCACGATGAAAGAAATCGGCCGGGTGCTCAACGTGACCGAGTCGCGCGTATGCCAACTGCATACGAAGGCGATTCTTTCATTGAAGTCCATGCTGCATGAAACCGACTAGCGATGGGTAAATTCTGCCTCTCGTGAAGAAGCTGCCTGTCGCGTAAGGGATCTGTCCAAAAATGGCAGCCTAAATGGAACACGCACTGTTGATGTCACAGGAGTTTTTTGAGGATCGTGAAATGGCAATGAATGGCACTTGGGTTGCTAACCATATCTGTGGGCATTTTGTTGTGAGGCGATTGCGATGAATAGAGGGATCTATCCTATCCTGTCGGGCGCGTTGGCGCAGGAGCGCCAGATGCAAGTGTTTTCCAATAACGTGGCCAATGTGAATACGGCGGGATTCAAACAGGACGAATCAATGTTTCGTTCGCTAGTCGCACGTTCGATGGGACAAGTAGCCCCGACGGGAGCCGAGGAACGGGTCTTCGTGACGGCGCAAGGACTGAAGACGGTGTTGGATAACGGGCGGTTCCGAAAGACCGGCAATCCCTATGATCTGGCAATTCGAGGCTTAGGGTTTTTTGAAGTCAAAACCGCACAAGGGCTGCGCTATACGCGCAACGGCGTGTTTCATTTGGATGGCCAGCGCCGATTGGTGACGGAAATGGGCGATCCAGTCATGGGGCAGCGTGGTCCCATCAAGCTGGAGGAAGGTCCGGTCGAAGTCAGTCCAGCCGGCGCTATTCAAGTCAATGGACAAGAGGCCGCCAAGATCAAGGTCGTCGAGTTTCCGGACAATCGCCCCCCGCAAAAAAGCGAGAACGGCCTCTTCTCTGGCGACAGGCCGAAGCCGTCGAAAGATGCGGTGGTCGAGGTAGGATATGTGGAAGAGTCGAATGTGAACGCCTTGACTGAGATGGTCAAGTTGATTCAAGGCATGCGTATGTACGAGTCGGCCCAAAAATTGATTCAGGCGTTCGATCATATGACCGAGCTGGCCGTGCAGGATGTGGGGAAGGTGACCTAGTTTTAAGGCGTTCGTTGAGTGAATCTGCGGGCGCATCACGTGGGTGTCAGAGGAGGATCGTATGATTCGAGCGATGTGGACGGCGGCGACGGGAATGACTGCGCAGCAGCTCAATGTCGATACGATCGCCCATAATCTTGCCAACGTCAATACGAATGCATTTAAGCGCAGCCGCGCGGAGTTTGCCGATCTGCTCTATCAGATCCAACGCATGCCCGGCACGAGCGCGTCGAACGTGGGCGTGTTTCCAGTCGGCGTGCAGGTCGGGGCAGGCGTGCGTCCCGTCACGGTGGCAAAGGAATGGGTGCAGGGGAATCTCCGCCAGACAGGCAATGAGCTGGATGTGGCGATCGACGGACCGGGATTTTTCCAGGTCGCACGACCGGACGGCACGATCATGTATACCCGCGTCGGGTCGTTTAAAAAAGATAACGTCGGCAATCTCGTAACCGGGGATGGCGATACGCTGAATCCGGTCATCACCATTCCCTCAGGCGCGTTGAGCCTTTCGATCGGCCAAGACGGAACCGTCTCGGTCCTCTTGCCCGGTGTGACGCAAGCGTCGCAGGTCGGCCAGATACAGCTGACGCGCTTTGACAACCCGTCCGGCTTAGTGGCGGTAGGCAACAATCTCTTTTTGGACAGCTTTGCATCGGGACCGCCGACCCAGGGTACACCTGGATTTTCTACGGGCTTCGGTGTGATTCAACAAAGTTTTCTGGAAAGCTCGAATGTGAACCTGGCGGAAGAGATGGTCAATATGATTATCGCGCAGCGGAGCTACGAGATCAATTCCAAGGCAATTCAGGCTGCGGATGAAATGATGCAGATGGCGAACAATCTGCGGCGGTAATGAATAGGAGCAGATCATGAATCGAATAAGCCTGTGGAGTTTCACCGCCGTGTTTCTGCTGATGACCGTTGCGGTTCAAGCACATCCGTCCGCCAAATCGTCCGCGCGAATTCGCAGTCAACAAGTCACTCCGGACCAGATCCAACAGGCCCTTCTTGAGTACATTCGTTCTCATAAAGAAGAGGCCATCGCGGACGTCCAAGTGCAGCTCCTCGAACCGGAGGAGGCGATTACGGTGCCGTGGGGAGCGCTCAGGATGCGCGTGTCCCCCAGCGGATCGGCCGAGGAATATGGTAGACGGCAATTCGATGTGACACTGTCCGTGAATGGATCGGCCGTGCGCACGGCCAGCGCGTCGGCCGACGTGACTGCGCTTATAGACGTCGCCGTTCCCACACGTTCGATTAGGCCGGATGAGACCATTGAGGCGGAAGACGTCACGTTAGCTCGCACCCCCATGGCGGTCCTCGGCCGGCAGTATGCGACAAACCTCGATGAGGTGATCGGAAAGCGCGCGATCCGATCGTTGGCCGTCCAATCGCCCATCAGCAAGTCGGCGCTGGCGCAACCCTATCTGGTTCGCAAGGGTGATCGGGTCACTATCGAAGCCAAGCGAAAAGGACTGTCGATTCAAACGATCGGGATCATGAAAGCGGTGGGGCAGGCCGGACAGATGGTTACGGTGACCAATCAAGATTCAGGAAAAGACCTTCGAGCGAAGGTGGTGGGTCCTGGTGTCGTGAGAGTGGAATTCTAATCGTTGTGTGCCGTTCTTGGAATGGATCCGTGGGACATCCTGCTCACATTGTGATCAACGTCATCATCTCACTCGTGGGTCTCCTGCTGTGCCTTGGCTGTGCGACACCGCCCAGCAGTAAACTTGTGATTCCGGCTATCCCGCCACCAAAAACCGTCGGATCCCTCTGGCAAGAGGAAAACGGGCGTGCCTATCTCTATGAAGATTTGCGTGCGATGCGGGTGGGCGACATTATCACCATCAACATTCAAGAACAGCAGAAGGGCTCCAAGAGCGCCGATACGACTGCTCAGCGGGAATCGACGTTGACCAACAGCATCAATGGCGGAGCGACCGGCACGTTCGGAATTCCAGGTGTTCGGCTGGGCGCGGGTCTACAACGCACACTGGGGGTCGATGCCAGCGCAAATAATAAATTTACCGGCAAGGGAGCGACGAATCGCGCGGATACGTTGACCGGTACGGTCTCGGCGATGGTGACGGAAGTACTGCCGAACGGGGACCTGCGCGTGGAAGGGCGGCGCGAAGTGGTGGTCAACAGCGAAAAGCAGTTGATGACATTGAGCGGTATCGTGCGCCGCGTGGATGTGGATACGAGAAATACCGTGGTGTCGACGGCGATTGCCGAAGCAAAAATCGAATACTCCGGTCTTGGCGTGGTGGATGATGTGCAGCGGCCTGGTTGGCTGGTTCGAATCTTGGATTGGGTCTACCCGTTTTGACTATGACTTGTATGGACACATTCTTAATGGCTGGGAGCCGCTAATGGCATATCTGCGATACATCGCATTGGCGTGTGGCATCTTCTTCCTCTGCCAAAGTGTGGCGGACGCCGCGCGCATTAAAGACGTCGCGATGATCGAAGGGGTTCGTGAAAACCAACTGATCGGCTACGGTCTGGTCGTGGGCCTGGACCGTACCGGCGACCAGGTCATCGGAGGTCAGTTTACGATTCAAGCCATGATGTCCATGTTGAACAAGATGGGCATCAATCTGGTCATCAGCCCCATCCAGTTGCTGACAAGAAATATCGCCTCGGTCATGGTCACGGCGAAGCTCCCGCCCTTTGCGAAGCCCGGCATGCCTCTGGATGTGATTGTGTCTTCAATGGCGAATGCGAAAAGCTTGCAAGGGGGGACCCTCTTGTTGACACCGTTGAAGGCGCCCAATCAGCAAGTCTATGCCGTGGCGCAAGGGCCGATCTCGATCGGCGGATTTTTGGGCGGCACGGGCGGCGCCGGCGGCAGTACCGTGACGAAAAATCATCAGGCGGCGGGAGTCGTTCCAGGCGGAGCTCTCGTCGAAAAAGAATTGGCCGTGAATATCGAAGCTTGGGAATCCGTCAACGTCATGTTGCGCCAGGCGGATTTTACGACGGCCTTGCGGGTCAGTGAAGCGATCGATGGGGTGTTCGGGGCCGGCACGGCCGTTCCCGTGAACTCCGGGCAAATTCGCTCCGCTGTTCCGGCGACGTTTCAAGGTCGGATCGTGCAATACCTGGCGACGCTGGAAGGTCTCAATGTGTCAGTCGATATTGCTGCCAAAGTCGTCGTCAATGAACGGACGGGAACGGTGGTGCTGGGCGAACACGTTCGTCTCTCGACCTGCGCCATCTCGCATGGCAACCTCAGCATCTCGGTGAAATCCACGCTGAATGTGTCGCAGCCTCCTGCGCCGCTCATCGGCTCTACGGGTGGCCAAACGGCGGTGACGCCTGACGTCCAAACCGAAATCAAGGAAGAGCCGTCCCGGCTTGTAGTTGTGGACGAGACCGTGACGTTAGGAGAGGTGGTTCAAGCCTTGAATGCGGTGGGCGTGACGCCAAGGGATTTGGTCGCAATATTATCAGCGCTACGCGCAGCCGGAGCACTTCAAGCTGATCTAGAGATAATTTAAATAAGCCATGGATATTAATCATTTAAAGTTGCAAACTGCTGTAGTCGGTACGGATTCCAAACCGCAGGAAGCTGAGAAGATGGCCCGGGCCCTTCTTGGTGCAGGAAATAATCAAAAAGATCCTTCGGAAATCCATAAGGCGGTGAAGGAATTCGAAGGGTATTTTATCTCCTACCTTATGACCGAGATGCGTAACACCATCAAACCGGGTCTCCTTCAGAATAAAGAAGGTAAACAGTTTTACAGCTTTTACGATCAGGAAATCGGGCGCTTAGCGGCCGAGTCCGGAGGGCTAGGATTGGCTGCCATGTTGGAGCGCTCCCTGACCCAAGAGCCGCAGCCATCCGGACCTACCGCCACTCAAGTTTCTCCTCATGCCGCCGATAAGACATACGAGTGGGAAAGAAGTATCCCGCATTGAACGGGTAAGAGGAGAGAACGATGCACATTTCAGGACATGGACGGGCGCATGAATTAGCCAGTCTCCTGCTCGGCGTGCAGGAGGTGGACCGCCCGGCCCAAGCCACCGCTACAGTGGCACGCTCCCAACATGACAGCGTCGATATTTCTCAGCATGCTAAGGAGCTGGCGGACATCAAAGCGCAGACGCAGAAGTCCGATCCCGAACGAGCGCAGCGAGTGGATCAGTTACGGCAGGCGGTCGACGGCGGGACATACAATGTCACCGGTCGTACTGCGGCCGATGCCCTCATTCGCCACGTCTTAACCGAGTCCGTTTCCTAACAGTCAGCGGGGCGGCGCTGAGGGGCGTGCCACTAGTCAATCCTCTATGCGGTCAACAAATGAGTCAAACCGATATGCCGGGCCACGACCTTCTCGTTCGGCTCCTTGAGGTCTTAACGTCGTTGCGGGAGCGCGCTCGTTTATTCGTCGATGTCCTGGCGAACGAACGTCAGGCCGTTAAGACGCTTGCGATGGATCAATTAACCGCCGTCAACGAGTCCAAGCTCCGTCTTCTGGAAGAACTCATTAGGTATGAAGATGTGCGAGTAGACCTTGTGCGTCAGTTGGAGGCTATCTGGAAGGTTCCATCCGATACGCTGACGATTGGGCACATTGCCGGTCGCGTGGGCGGATCAGTGGCGGAGCAGTTAAAGTATCAGCAGACGCAACTCAATCAGTCCATTCTTGCCGCCAGACATAGCAATCAAATTACGGGCGCCCTGTTGCACAAGTCACTGGCTTTTCTCCATGAAGCGGTGTCGATTGTGCGCGCTCCATTCCATGTGCAGCTCTCTCTCTATTCGGAATCGGGATCGATGCACGCTCCGACGATCGAAGGCGGACTTCTCGAGCGGAGGGGATAAAATGTCGGGAATTTCGAACCTCTTCAACATTGGCACGTCCAGTCTTTTCGCATTTCAAGAGTCGCTGTCTGTGACGGCCCATAATATCGCCAATGTGAATACGAAAGGCTACTCGAAACAGGATGTGATTTTATCGGAGACCCTGCCGTTGAATGGTCGCCCAGGTCAAATAGGGACCGGCGTCGAGGTCAAGACCATCAAGCGTAATGTCGATCTGTTCGTCAACAGCCAGATTCTGTCGTCCAAACAGCAATTGGGGAAGAACGGCGCGTCGCAAAACGCCTTGTCCAATATTGAGAGCCTGTTCGACGATTCCAAAAATCAAAGCCTGGGTACGGGATTAAACGATTTCTTCAACGCGATTCAGGATGTCTCGACGGACCCTTCGAACGTGACGGCTCGGTCCGTGTTGCTGTCAAAAGCGCAGACGCTCACCGATCGGTTTCATCAGGCCGATACGACGCTCACCGCTCAACGGCAGTCCTTGGATCAGGAGGTTGATCACTCGATTACGACTATCAATAGCCTGGCCAAACAGATCGCCGATCTCAACGATAAAATTTCTCAAGCCGAGTTGAGCGGCCAGAACGCCAACGATCTGCGCGATCAGCGTCAACAGGTCGTCAATAGCCTTGGCGAGCAAATAAACGTAGCCACCGTCGAAGACGGCACCGGACAACTGTCCGTGTTCGTCGGAAGCGGCCAGAGTCTGGTCGAGAAAAATCGAGTCCATACGTTGTCTGGTGTGGCGAATTCCTCGAATAGCGGCCTGCTTGATGTGGATTATAACGGGGGCGGAACACCGGTCTCGATTTCCTCCGTAATCTCCGGCGGTCGTTTGAAAGGATTGCTGGATGCGCGAGATACCACCATTCCCGCTACGCTCACGAAGCTGGATGCCCTCGCGTCGAATCTTGTGTCTGAGGTCAATACGCAGCACAAGCTGGGATACGGACTGGATGGATCGACGGGGCTGAATTTCTTTACCTCGAGCGGGGTCACGGCCAAATCCATCTTGGTCTCCTTAACGGACGGAAAGAAGGTCGCGGCCTCAGACAGCGCCGCCGGCGTTCCCGGCAATAATGTCAATGCCCTGGCATTGGGGAACCTTCAACATAAATCGATAACGGCATTGGGCAGCGTGACGCTGAATACGTACTATCAAACCACTGTCAGCGACGTGGGATCCGCGGCTCAGCAGGCATCCCAAGATCTCGAGGCGCAACAAAATTTACAAGATCAATTGGACGCGCAATGGTCGCAAATATCGGGTGTCTCGTTGGACGAAGAACTGGTCCACATGCTCACCTTTCAGCGGGCGTTTGAAGCGTCGTCTAAAGTCGTCGTGATGGCCGATGAGCTGATGCAAACAATCTTAACGCTCAAGCGATGACGAGTGATCATCGCCTATTTCAAGAGAGTAAGAGCCGTCTTCATAGACTAGCCGCCGTATTTCACTATTAATCGAGAAGGTTGCCATGCGCGTTGCCGATCAACAGATCTTTGGTCAGGTTGTTAGCCAGTTTCAGCAGATCAGCCAAAAGACATTGGAGGCTCAGCTGCAGGCTTCCACCGGGAAGCGAGTATCGAAACCGTCCGACGACCCGGTCGCCTTCGGCCGAATCGTGCTGGATCAGACCGACCTTGCGCAAACCAATCAGTGGCTCAGGAACATCGACAGCGGCACCACACGATTGGCGTCCGCCGACAATGCGTTGGGACAGGTCGATACGATTTTGAGCCGCATTAAAGAATTGGCGGTAAGCGCGAGAAGCGATACGAACACGGCAAATGATCGCAACCTCATTGCCAAAGAAGTGCGCGAGCTTCATCGGGAATTGATACAGCTCTCGAATACCGAGATCAACGGCCAACGCATTTTTGCCGGAACGAAGACCGATACAGACCCTTTTGTGTTGGGATCGAACGATACCGTGACCTATGCAGGAAATAGTGAAACCCAGTCGATTGCGGTCGGAAGGAATCAATCGCTGCAAGTGACCGTGCCGGGCGATCAAATATTTACCGGGGCCACGACCAATGTGTTCGATTCCGTGAAGAATCTGCTGGCGGCCCTAGAATCGAACAATGGATCGGGCATCGAAACGGGCATCGGGACGCTCGATCAGGCCATTACGCAGGTGGCCGCGGCAAGGGGACAGGTCGGCGCCTTGGACAATCGGCTCACGACCACGCAAGCCGCACTTCAGGGGACTGTGCAGCTGGTTCAAACCTCGCTGTCGAAAGATCAAGACATCGATCTCGCTGAAGCGATTACGAATCTGACGCGTCAGCAAACGGCGTTACAAGCCGCTGCAAGCAGCGCCAATGCGCTGTTCGATAACTCTTTACTGAAGTTTCTCAAGACATGACACTCACATCGTCGAGCGCGCACCATCGGCGCTTCAATGATATCTATCGACACTGAAGCGAGGGGCTTGGCGCCACGGACGGCATGCTGGTCCTGACTCGGAAAATTACCGAAGGCATTACGATCGGACCCAACATTCGGGTCGTCGTACTGGAAATCAAAGGCGGGCAGGTTCGCCTTGGGATTGAGGCGCCCAATTCCGTGCAGGTGCATCGCGACGAAGTGTATGCAAGAATTCTCGACGAGAATAAGCAGGCGGCATTGACCGAGGTGCGGACGCTGCCACCGCTGATGACCTTCAATGGGCTGATCAAGAGAAAGACATGAAGATTTGCACGACTCGATTCGGCGACATGGACTGCCCTGAAGACAGGGTGTTGAAAATTCCGTCCGGTATCATCGGGTTTCCTGCATCGACCCGCTACATTATTCTGGACCACGATCGCGATGTGCCGTTTAAGTGGCTGCAGTCGCTCGACCAACCTGAATTGGCATTCGTCATCATAGATCCGGCCTGCTTCAAACCCGATTATCACGTCACGATTGCATGGGACGAAATCGGCGAATTGGGTCAGGTCGATGAAACGGCGCTCCTCATGTTTGTGATTCTGACCATTCCCTTGGACACTCCCGAGCATATGACGGCGAATCTTCGCGGCCCTGTCGTTGTGAATGCGCAGACCCGTGTTGCCAAACAACTCATTCTTCGTGATGACTATCCCACCCGCGCGCCGGTATTCGATCAGCAACCTACACAGTCCAGCGGCATCGGTCAGCCGATTTCGCTGGTTGAGTGCCACCGCTAACAGTCAGTTCGAGCAACTCCCTTTTTCAGCTGATCCAAATAGTAGGAGGCGGGAAACCTACGCTGGTTTCACGCGTAGGACTCGCTGAAGAGCGGTCCGAAGATCGTCGCTTTTGACGGGCTTCGGAAGATAGTCGTCCATACCGACAGCCAGACATCGTTCTCGGTCGCCCTCTAAGGCGTTCGCCGTCATTGCGATAATAGGAATGTGCCGGGAGGAGTTCGTGCCGGACGAAGGCTGATGGGGCATATGGTTGGCGTGCGAGCCCTCTCCTGTTGTGCTTTCCATTTCACGGATGCGGCGCGTCGCTTCGAAGCCATCCATCTCTGGCATTTGGCAATCCATGAAAATGGCGGAATAGGGAATGTGGGCGATCGCTTCAATAGCCTCCAAACCATTGGCGACCGCATCGGCGCGATAACCTAGTTTCTCCAGCATGCGGATCGCGACCCGTTGATTGACCGAGTTGTCCTCGGCCACGAGAATGCGGCCAAGATTCTGAGGGCTGTGACGGATAATGCGGGACGGGGGGCGCATCTCCGACGCCGGCGTCGAGGCCGAGACGGCAGTGGGCGTTACCTCAGGCATGGCCCTGCTTTTCAGCGTCAAGAAGGTTTGCACACAGTCGGCTAAATGAGAGGGCCGAATCGGTTTCGTGAGACATGTCGCGAGACCAGCCAACGAGCCGTGCTCAGAGCTGGCTCCTTTGCCGAACGGCACGCACACGATGAGATGGAGATTGGCGATGGCTGGATCCTCCTTGATACGGGAAATCAATTCTTTCCCATCGATGTCGGGAAGCGCGATATTCATGACGGCGAGATGAAAGGGATCGTTGCGAAGCGCGGCAGATCGCAGGAGTTCTACGGCCATGAAGCCGGTGTTCGCCTCGGTCGCGACGGCTCCCCAGCCGGTTAATTGACTCGACAGCAGTTTTCTCTGCGCCGGGTTCCGATCCACGACCAAGACCCGATGATTGTGTAAGTTCGGTGCAGAAGAAAGCGGCATGGTTGAGGACGCCTGCCTGGGAAACTGCGCTGTGAACCAAAAGGTGCTGCCCTGACCGGGAACACTTTCGATTCCAATTTTCCCTCCCATGAGTTCTGCCAGCAATTTACAAATAGCCAATCCCAATCCGGTGCCGCCGTATTTGCGCGTTGTCGATCCGTCTGCCTGGATAAACGGTTGAAAGAGACGGGCGCATGCGTCTGGGGCGATGCCGATTCCGGTATCCGTCACACTAAATCTCACCGTCACAGCCTCCTGCGTTTCGTCGGCCAAGGCGGCCTCGACGGTCACTTCCCCGCGTTCCGTAAATTTCACCGAGTTGCCGATCAAATTGATTAAGATTTGACGCAGCCGGCCGGGATCCCCGCGAAGGGATGTCGGGACGTTCGGATGAATGAAGGCGGCGAGTTCGAGTTTTTTTGTCTGGGTCTGTTCGGCTAAGAGTCCGACGGCCTCCTCGATCGCCGCGCGCAGGTCGAAGTCGATAATTTCCAGATGCAGTTTGCCCGCTTCGGTTTTTGAGAAATCGAGGATGTCGTTGATGATCTGCAGCAGGTTTTCGCCGGAATGCCGCACGGCGTCCGCATATTCGCGCTGTTCGTCGGTCAAATCCGTATCAAGCAACAGTCCGGCCATGCCGATGACGCCGTTCATCGGCGTACGAATCTCATGGCTGACAGTCGCCAGAAACGAGGATTTGGCGCGATTGGCTTCTTCCGCCTTGCTCAAGGCTTCGTTTAATTCTTCATTTTTATCCGCCACCGTCCGGGCAAACTCTTTGACGGCTTGCTCCGCTTTTTTAATAGCCGTAATGTCGATGCCGTACCCTCGGACTTGTCCCGAATCGGGAATGGGGCAAAAGGTCCAGGCATAGCAGTGGCCATCCACTGAGACTTCTCGATCTTTAATATGCTGATGCGAGCGAATGCACTGCACGGTCAATTCGATGAGGTCGTTCGGCAAGACGGCGGGAAATCCGGATGGCGCAAACCCGAAGGTCGCCAGCAGCTTCATGAGGACGGGGTTCGCATAGAGAAGATTGCCGTCGCTATCCAATTCGACGATCGGGAATGGGCTTTCTTCCGGAATCGATGCCAAGCGATCGTGATCGCGCTCGAGCTGGAGCTGGTGGCTGAGGTCGCGAAAACTAAACAGCACGCCGACCTGGGTCGGCATATCGAATCGGATGCATTTATATTCGACGGGGATCAAATGGCCCGTCCTGGCGCGAAGCAACGCGTGCGCAGCCCATGCAGGCCGACCCGACTGCGTCACGTGATGGATGGGACACAGCGCCTCTTCCGTGGACGGATGCACATAGGTGCAATTGATCAACTCGTGCAGCAGTTGTCCGTCGCAGGAGGACTCGCTCCATCCCAGCAGGCGCGCGGCTTCGTGATTGACCGAGAGAATGCGACCGGCGCTATCGAGCACGAAAAGGCCGAGCGCTAAGGCATCGAACAGCGTTTTGTTAAAGGACGTGCCGCCGAAGTGGTCTTGCGGATGGGCTGTGTCTGGTCGTACGGCGTCCATGCCTTTCTCCTTTTAGGAAACCAAATAGGATTCGACGCGGCACCGTTCGTGATGCGGATCGAGATCATGAAGGATGGAGCGTGCCGGAGCATCCGGCTCCGGTTCCGACAAATCGATCAGCAAGGGCTCGGCATAATATTGGCCCTTTGCATCGGAGATGATTTTTAGCGATGGTTTGACGGACAGTTCCGGCTTGACCGAGACGACGACCGCCCGTTCGCCCGTGCTGAGTTCGACGAGACTTCCGATCGGATAGACGCCGAGGCATTGGATCATATGTTCAACCTGCACCTTATCGAATTCACCGGCGAGACCTAGCTTATAGATCTGGCGAATGGCTTGCGGAGGCGTAATGGCCGGCCGACCGTATCGGCTGGTCACTAAGGCGTCGTAGACATCGACTAGTCCCACCAGTTGACTCAAAGGCGCGATGTCCGATGCTCGCAAACCGGCGGGGTAGCCGGTGCCATTATTGCGTTCGTGATGTTCGGCGACAATGCGGCGCACGGTCGGAGAGACTTCATCGGTATCGTTCAGCAGGGTTAAACCGAGCTGTGGATGCTGTTGAATCAAGGAACGTTCGGCGGCCGACAGCGCGTCGCCTTTGCGGAACAGATTCAACGGGAGCCGCACTTCCCCTACATCGTGCAGGAGCGCGCCCAAGGCCATCTCTTCGAGCGTCTGCGCGTCCAGATCCTGCTCTATGCCGATGGCCATCGCCAACACGCTGACATTCACCACATGGGAAAAAATGTGGCCATCGAATCGTTGCAATTGTTGAAGACGGGTGACCGTCATCATGGCGGAGCGATGTTCGACGAGTCGGTCGTGAATGCGACCGACCATCGTATGCAAGGCGGGACTGTCCAAGCGAACGGCGGAGGTAATTCCTTCCAAAATGCGTTGAATCGCCGTGACGGATTCGGTATGGACCAAGCGGGCGATCGCCACCTCTTCTCGAGACGGGATGCACGCAGGCTGCGCTGGGGTCTCATGATTCGCAGGTGAGGGCGCAGTGGGCGGTGGTTCTGGAGCCGGGCCCGGTGTCGCTATCGGCAGAGGCGCTCTGCGTTCTTCCACATCCAGCCCTTTGGTTGGATCGATGACGACGCATTTGATCCCGTATCGCTTCAAAAGGGTAATGTCCTCCTCGTCGCGCAGGATGAATCGATGGCGGAAAAAAGGTGTGGTCAACCATGACCGGTCCAGCCGTTCGATATACATCCCTAGCTTGAGCTGTTCGATCGGAATGGTTTTCGTCGTCTCTTTCATGTAAGAGCCTCATGTGTCGTGTCGTCAACCGACGCGGACGGTCCCTGTAATTCTTCATCCGTCGACGTCAAACGGTCTAAGAGCAACGGAAGTTGCCGTTCCAAGTCGGCCAAGAGTCTGGCCAGGTGTGTCCACCTGCGCCGTCGCCCAATCCCTTCGATCTGTTGGGCTGCGTCGGTGATGGATCGTGCACAGAGCTCATGAGCCAAGCCCTTGAGCGTGTGCACCGCATGCATGAGCCCGGCGGCATCCTCTCGAGCCGCAACTTCGCGTATTTTCTCCATGAGGGCAGGCGTGTTCCGGAGTAAGAGGGCAATCAATTCCTCGAGGAGTGTTGCATCTCCATCCAACCGAGCGAGGGCTGCGTGCCGATCCATCATGATTATTCCGTTAAGTTCGAGCGCCCAAGGACATGCTTTGATCTTGTACGATCAGATCGCATCTCGACGGTGAAACGGGCACCCCACACGGCACGACAACCCGAAAGTTACTGCCTCGTCCAACATGACTGTCGACCGTGATCTCTCCGCCCATCAACTGAGCCAGACGACGGGTGATTGCGAGACCAAGGCCGGTGCCGCTGTATTGGCGGGTAGTCGAACCATCGCCTTGCCGAAACGGGTCAAAGATCACCGACTGCTTCTCGGGATGGATGCCGATCCCGGTGTCGGTGACCGAAATGGCGAGCCGGCAATTTGCGGAGGAGTCCTCGGCAGGCGCCGATATCAAGGCGGGCGTTTCCCCCAGTTCATGAGAGAGATCGATGGAAAGACGAACCGACCCATGCTCGGTGAACTTAATCGCATTGTCCAGCAATTGCGACAGAATCTGTTGGAGCTTGTCACGATCCATTCTCAGCTGGACTGGGACTTGCGATGCGACCTCACAGTAGAGTTCGAGCGATTTCGCCGCGGCAGTGCTGATAAACTGATGCACGACATGGGGAAACCACGTGCGTGTATCGATCGTGACCGGCGTCATGGTGATGTGGCCCGCCTCGATTTTCGCAAAATCTAAAATATCGTTGATAACGCCGAGCAAGGAGCCGGTCGCGCTATTGAGCACGTGCATATATTCGTGCTGCGTGTCGGTCAAACGAGTGTCTCCCATCAATTCCAGCATGCCCAAAATACCGTTCAATGGCGTTCTGATTTCATGACTCACGTTGGCAAGGAACTCGGTTTTCATCTGACAGGCGGTGACGGCGGCGTCCTTGGCTTGTTGCAACGCCTCTTCCGCCTGTTTGTCCAACGTGATGTCCGTGAGGGTGCCCAAATATCCGATAATCGTCTGCCGATCGTCTCGGAGGCTGACGGCAGATGCCATTACCCAAGTTGCCGATCCATCCGCGTGCCGGAATCGGTATTGCTGCCGGAATTCATGGCCGGTCTGTGTGCACGCGCGCCAGGCGTCCAGGACACGCTGTGCATCTTCCGGATGGAGCGCACGGGCCCAGCCTTGTCCCATAGCTTCGGCCTGGGACAGGCCGGTGATGGCGCACCATCGAGGATTCACGAACTCGCAATACCCTCTGGCGTCGGTTTGAAAAATTCCGGTGGGCGCATGGGTCGCGAGCGTGCGAAACCGCAGCTCGCTTTGCTTGCATGCATCCTCGACACGTTTCCGATCGGTAATATCCGCAAAGGCGACGACGACTCCGACAGCGCGTGGGCCGTCCAGGATGGGGGAGGCGATGGCCCGAATATGTAACGGTAAGCCCTCCTTCCGCCAGAAAAGATCCTCCTCAATTCTGCAGGACTTGCCCGTTGTCGAAATACGCAAAAGCGGACACAGGTGGGGGGGATAAGGTGATCCATCCATCAGGGAATGATGGATGACGTCGTGCATCGGTCTGCCCAATAACTCGTCGGGATAATAGCCAAGCATCGTGGCGCCGGCTTGATTGATGAAGGTGCAGCGCCCGGCGAGGTCGACCCCGTAGAGTCCTTCATCGATCGATTCCAGCAGCATCAGCCGTTCCTTCGACAGTTGCTGGCATTGACGTTCGGCGACCGTCGCGCGAGCCCGTTCACCTTCGGCATGAGCCCATTCTGTTTTTAAGCGATGGATGAACCACCACAGTAGACCGATCAATGGAAGGACGATGAGCGATCCCGCGCCGATCACTTTCTGTAACACCGTCCGGATCGGCTTGATGACCTCACTCCGGTCGACCCGCACCAGGACGGTCCAGCCGAAGCCTCGAAACTCGCCATACCCGCGTGTCTGCGCATATCCAGTCACCACGGGCACATGACGCCGCAGGTGCATTTCTTCAACATATCCCAGCGTATTCAATCGGCTGAGGCGGAAGGAATCCAGGTGAAGTGTCTCAAGGTTGACATTGCCCTTATGCGCCAGATCGGAGTCGATGAAGGGTCGACCGTCGGAGGTGACAATTTGATATTCGGTGGTGGTGAGAACCACCTGTTCCGCCTCAAGTCGTTGAAGCGAACGTGTCGTGATATCTTCAAGTACCGACAACGGTACCCTCGCGCCCACCACTCCTTTAAAGCGGCCATCGTCATCGATGAGCGGCGCAAATAACCCGACCGTCTCCAGTCCCTCCGAATCCACGCCGTTGGCAGCGGCATCTTCAATGTGCAGAGCCTGGGTTCGTTGGACTATCTGAAACCAGGATGTCGATGACCGATCGTGTCCGATCGTCTGTGGGGACGAGCTTGCCACGAGCGTTCCATGAGCGTCGGCGACCCCCAGCCATTGATAGAGAGGGTAGATATGCCGGAACTCATTCAGAAAGATTGTTTTTGCCGTGTCGTCATGGCCGCGCACAATCGGATTGTTCGCCAAAACCCGAATATCGGCATAGCGTTCAGAAAGGACCCAGTCCAGCGAGTCGGCGATGTTGGCCGCGGCTCGTGTGGCACTTTCACCCACCGACGCCAACAACTGGCGCTCGAGATAAGAGACGGTCGCATAGCCGACCAACAGGACGGTCAACACCACGATGAGCAACAGGACGGGCAGGCGTCCATACGGAATGGTCGACTTATTAGTGGGTGGTGACGCAGGAGAGTGCATGGACATCACGACCACACGTACACCGCTTCGACCGAGTTGCCGTTTCCACGATATGTCAGCGACTTGCAGAGTGACCGTAAGAGGGGAATGCCGCGACCACTGTAGTGTTGATTCGTGTCCATAGACGGAAGGACCGCGTGAAAGTCGAATCCAGGCCCGCTGTCCTCCACCTTCATGGCCAGTCGTCCACCCGATTCTTTTCGATCGTGGGCGAGATGGATCCGCAACACACCATGGCGCAATTCCGCCAACCGCCGGTCGCGCTGTTCATAATATTTCACGAAACCGTCGGGCGTCGCCTTGAGAGCAGAGTCGAGCCCTAGGAGACCGTGATCGATGGCATTCGTGACGAGTTCCGCAAGGATCGTAAAGATCGTTTGCGCGTGCTGAGCGAGGTCCTGCACGTCCGTCAACGTCCGCATGAGCGTGGGCAACGGATCGACCCGATGTAAGGCATCCGCTTCCAGCGAAAGTTCGATGTGCCAGTTACGCGACGCATTGTCGCCGAGTGGTCTGGCAAGGTCTCGCGGTTCTTCGGAACTCAACGACGGATCGCATGTCAGTTGGAAGAGCGCAATGTCATCGTGCGCCGGCTCGCCCGCGCAAAAGCATGTGAGGACCTGCTGAATACGTTCACAGATGTCGGCCGTTGCGGGCGCATCTCGGACTTGTTGTTCGAGGCGGTCGGCTCCAAACATGTCTCCTTCCGAATTCCTCGCCTCGATCAATCCATCGGAGTAAAGATAGATGCAATCGCCCGAAGAGACCTCGATCGTATCGGTGCTCGCATCAAACTGATCGGCGTTCAGAAGCCCGAGCGGAAGATGTTTCGAAGGCAAACGTCTGATAATTCCTTCAGGGCGCCGCACGACCAGTCCATCAGGCATCCCTCCGTTCCATACGGTCACGCGCCGCCCGATGGGGTCCCATTCCAGTAGGCCTGCGGCGCAAAACAAGTGGGTCGGAAGAATCCGGCGAAGCTTGTGGTTGATTTCGGCGGCAATCGTGCCGATGCCGAAGCCGCTCTGGGTCATGCTGTAGAAGACTTCGGCGACCGGAACGGCCCCAACGGCTGCCGCCAACCCGTGGCCGGTAAAATCGCCGATCATGACATGGAGTAATCCATGCGGCGTCAGCGCCGCCAGCAACAGATCTCCACTTAACAACTCGGCCGGTAAAAGGCGGCAGGTCAGATTAGGATGTTGGAGGCATCCGGCGCCGAGAATCTTCTGAAAGATGACACGCGCCACTTCCTGATCGTGTTCGGTGTTTTTCCGACCGGCGATCAAAGCATCGTTTTGAGTTTTGACCAAGGCATGGAGTTCCCGAATGCGATTGAGCGCCTGGATCTTGGCGCGCAGCAGGACGTGACTATAGGGCTTGGTCAGGAAGTCGTCCCCGCCGTGGACGATACACTTTGCGAGCCCGGCCTCATCGGTGACCGAGGTCAGAAAAATCACCGGCACGAAACGATCGCCCGTTCGCTGTTTGATCAGCGATGTCGCCTGATAGCCGTCCATAACCGGCATCATGATATCCATAATCACCAGGTCCGGCTGTTCCTGCTCGAAGAGCGTGACACCCTCTTGTCCATTGTTTCCCTCGACGACGACATGACCGTCTTTGCGAAGCATGGCCCCCAAGACCAGGCGGTTGGTCTCCGTGTCGTCGACGATGAGAATATTCATGCCAGCTTAAAGAGCTTCTGAAAGTTGGCCACTTTGAAAATCTTTTGCACGTCCGGCGTGCAATTCAGGATGCGAATGTCGGATTGGTCGCCGCCCGCGTGTTCCCGAAGCAAGAGCAACATGCCGAGCGCGGAACTGTCGAGATAGTCGGTTTGATCGAGATTGACGATGTAGTGCCGGATACCCGTGAGTTTCGCGTATGCATTACGAAACTCTCGGTGGATTTTAAAATCGAACCGCCCCCCTGGAGTGATTGTGAGCGTCGCGCTGTCGGTGGAGAGTTGAGAGGTCAGCATGGGATCTCCTTGGTAAACAAGAGCACGCTTCGATCAGTGATCGCCGTTTCGATTCAACCGACCGGGGATCTTTGCAGGCAGCATGAATCGTCCGGATAAGGTTTGACTCTACGGCACTATATCGGCTGAGCGACCGTACAGCTTGAGGTTATCTCGGACCCAGGTAAGGAATGGAAGAGCGGACGATCTATTAAAGATTCAAAATAGACGGGCCGATATGGCCAAGAGTAGATGCGGAGGGCGGTCAGTTCGATTGTGAACAGGATTCACTCACGACATCGTTACACGATTGCCCCACGGAAGGCCAAGTGGCATACGGAGCGTCAAGAAGATGATATCGGCTCCGACCCTTTCATCATTCGGTGCATTCACAGCGGACGCGGAGGTGCGGGGCTTCAGCAGGTGGAAGGCATTCCCCATTAGCGTGTGAAGGTCATGGAGAGCAAAACTGTCCTTTGGTACGCTGTCTTGGGCATGGTCACTGCCGGTTATCTGGTTACGCTAGCCGGAGTGCGCGCCGCAAAGCAACACGATCTTCCGCATCATTCCAGCCGCATGCTCGCCGCCTGCACCATCATCGGATTATGGTTGGTGGCGTATGTTCTCAAGCAGGCTTTGTTCGGTCGGGAACGGTTCGGTGGCACCGAGTCACAATATTGGCGGCTGTATATCCCTATCTTTTCGTTCCATATGATGTGTGCCGTCAGCACGATAGGATTGGGTGTCTACAATTTGTATATGGGACTCACCCGGCTTCGGCAAGGCACCGGCATGGGGGCGATGGTCGCCGGCGTCTCAGTCCATCGTCGGCTAGGGCATTGGTTGGTATGGACGTTTTCAGGCACGATGGTAACGGCCTACGTGGTCTACCTCATGTTGTTCGTCTGGTTTCCGTCTTCGTAAAAGAATGGGCATACCATAGGCGTTGCCATCATGATGAAGAATTGCCCCGTTCCCGTAGAGGGATTTGGCCGCATCGCAGTCACAGCCGTGTCAGTCAGATGCCGTTTCTTCTCCCGTGCGCCATATTAATCATGCCTATCAAGCGTAAGAAGATTCCGCTGGAAAACTTATCGGTCGGAATGTGCGTGGTCGGAATGGATCGCTCGTGGATCGAGACGCCGTTCCTGCGGCATCGCGTGCAGATCACGGGAGCCGAGCAAATTGAAAAGCTGAAGGGCGCCGGCGTACGCTTCGTAGAAGTGGAATGCGACGAGCGCGATGCCCCTGCGCCTGAGCCGATCTCCATGGTCCATGCCTCGGGTTCATTGCCTCCCGAGCCTGCAGTCACGACTGCTCCAGCCGAAACGCCAGCGACATCGTTCGACGAAGAATTGCCCATATCGCACCAGGTGTATTGTCAGGCCAAAGAAATCGTGCACGAAACGATGCAGAATGTGAAAGTCGGACGCGCGATCGATACTGAGCAGGTCGGCTCGGTCGTGCGGGGCATGGTGGATAGTATTCTGCGGAATCCCGATGCGCTCGTGAGTCTCTCCCGGTTAAAAAGCTTCGACGAATACACATTTTTTCATTCGGTGAATACGTCGGTGTTGGCGGTGGCATTGGGCCGCCGCCTCCAACTTTCTCGAGACGCGCTGCATCTGTTGGGCACAGGGATTCTCCTGCATGACATCGGTAAAACGAAAATTCCGCTCGAGATTTTGAATAAACCAGGGCGTTTTGAACCACATGAATTCGAGATCATGAAGCAGCATGCGCTGCGTGGGGTCGAGGTGCTGTCTTCAACCTCCGGTTTTCAGGACGAAGTCATTCGCCCCGCGTTAGAGCACCACGAACGCGTCGATGGGACGGGCTATCCCTACGGGCGAGGCCGTCAGGAATTGACGCAGTTTGGGCTGATCTCCAGTGTCGTCGATATTTACGATGCCATGACGAGCGACCGCTGCTACCATAAAGCCATTCCGCCGCATCGCGCGCTTCAGCATCTGTATGGCCTGGCGCAAGACGGCCATCTCGATATGAAGCTGGTGCAGCAGTTCATTCAATGCATCGGCGTGTATCCGGTCGGTTCATGCGTCCTCCTGAGTACCGGCGAGGTCGGCGTGGTTCAACAGTTGGATCATGATCAACCCATCACTCCAAAAGTCATTCTCGTCAGAGACGCAAATCTACAAGCCATACCGCCAAAACCGCTCAATCTTCGCGACCAGGGATCACCCCACCGCAAGATCATCGGCGTGATGGACTCCCAAGAACTCGCTATCGATGTCGCACAGTATTTGGCCGTGGGTGTCGCCTAACGGGTTTTCTCTCCGATCGCTATCCATTTCCCTCTGTGGTTCGGTCGATTGTATGTCGGTGCTTGGTTCAGTCCTCGCGCTGAGCCCTCGATAGTCTTTTCCTCTCCTCTCGGCAGATCTTGCCTACCCACGGATTTTCTTTCATCGCGTATGGAGATCTCCCGCCATTTCTGTGCGGTTAGACACAGAGGGTAATGGCATCGTTCTTGTTTAAAGCTCTCCAGTGCCGGTGTCCCCAACAGGAAGGAATGCGATGACTGTCCTGACGAAACACACGCCCCTTCAACCCCGGTGGTGTTTGGCATACGACACGATCGACCGTGACGATATCGACCGTCTCGTGCGATGGCTGCAGACATATCCGCGACTCACGAAGGGCGCCCTGACGGTGGAATTCGAAGAGGGCTGGAACACGTGGCTCGGCTCGACACATTCCATATTTTGCAATTCCGGGTCCTCTGCGAATCTGCTCATGTTCTATGCGCTAATGCTGTCCGGCCGATTGAAAAACAAGAAAGTCGTGGTGCCGAGCGTCGGATGGGTGACGTCTATCGCGCCTGCCATTCAATTCGGGTTTGAACCTCTCATGTGCGAAGCCGATCCCGATACCTTCGGTCTTGACCTGAATCACCTTGAAGAGATTCTGGCGCGTGACCGTCCAGGAACCGTCTTGCTCGTCCAGGTGCTGGGCGTTCCACACAAGATGGAGGCAATGCTAAAGCTCAAGGAGCGGTATGGATTTGTGCTCCTCGAGGATGCGTGCGCGGCATTCGGATCGAAGCTTGAGTCCCGCAATGTCGGCACGTTTGGAGACATGGCAAGTTTTTCCTTTTACTTCGGCCACCAGATGTCGACGATCGAGGGCGGGATGGTCTCGACGAACGACAAATCGTTTGCCGACCTTCTGTTGATGCTTCGCTCGCACGGGTGGAGCCGCGATCTTGACCCGTCGACGCATGCAACATTGGTGGAGTCGCACGAAGTTGACGATTTTCACACACCCTTTGTGTTTTACGAGCCCGGATTCAACCTGCGGTCGACCGATTTAAACGCGTTCATTGGGCTTGGACAATTGCAGAAACTCGATCATATGGCCGCGCGACGACATGCGAATCATCACCGCTATTTGGACCTGTTGGCCGATCGATTCTATGTGCAGCGAACGCCCGCCGCGTCCCAGGTGTCGAGTATTTCATTTGGCCTGCTGGCCGACGATCGGAACCATCGGCGCGTGATTGTCAAAGCCTTAGCGGAGCGGGGTGTCGAGACGCGGCTGTTCTCGGCCGGCAATCTTGGGCTCCATCCGTTTTGGATAAAGCGTTACGGGAAGACGAGTTTTCCCATGGCCGACCGCATTCATCATAGTGGGTTCTTTCTGCCCAATCATCCGGCGCTGACCGACGACGACGTCGCTCGTATCGCGCAGATCGTTCGAGAGGCGGCATGACACGGGGACCACTGCTCGTCACGGGAGGATCGGGGATGCTGGGCCGAGCGGTTCGTCGCCTCCGACCTGATGCGGTGTTCGTCTCGAGTCAAGAATGTGATTTGCGTGATCCAGGGCAAGTTGTCAACCTGTTCGACCGGGTGCGACCCGCGGAGGTCATCCATTTGGCGGCACGCGTCGGCGGTGTCAAAGCCAATGCGCAATGGAATGTCGAACTCCTGGAATCCAATGTTCAGATCAACGCCTCGGTGCTCAGTGTTGCCCGCCAATGTCGCGTACGGCGGTTAATCGCTATCCTGTCGAGTTGCGCGTTTCCCTTATACGACGAGCGTTCATCGACTGAAGCCGATCTGCACGCGCAGGTTCCCTACCAGGCCAACCTAGGATACGCCTTTGCGAAGCGTTATCTGGATGTCCACGTCCGCCTGGTCGCGAAGGAAGAAGGAATGGCCTGGTCCACGCTGGCACCGGTCACCATGTATGGGCCGCACGACAATGTCGATCTTGAAAAGGGCCATGTGATCGGCTCACTCATCCATCGCTGTTGGCTCGCAAAGCGGAATGGAGGCGCATTGACGGTCTGGGGGAGCGGGGAAGCGGTGCGCCAATTCGTTTTTGTCGATGACGTGGCCCGACTCATTATCTCGATGCTCGGCCAACCGTCGAATTCTGACACAGTCATCGTTGCCCCAGACGAAGGCCTCAGCATTCGATCGCTGGCAGAAGCCATTGCCCGCGCGATGCAATTCCATGGACCGATTCATTTCGACACGAGCCAGCCCGAAGGAGTTCGGATCAAGCGGCTGGAGAGCCGTCGCTTCGACCAGGTCTTTCCGAAGTTTGCGTTTACGTCACTTGAAGACGGTTTGACGACGGCCGCTCGCTGGTTTGTCTCCACGCAACCCAGCGTCGAGCGGCAGGACCTTGCCTCGTCGACAGGGCGGCAGCATTAAACGAAAGGAAATGGCATGACGGCTCGTGGCCTTCGTGTTCTGATCACCGGCGGCGCCGGCTACATCGGGTCTGTTCTTTCGCGATGCCTATTGGATGAGGGATATCACGTTTCGGTACTCGACAATTTTCTCTATCGTCAAAGCAGTCTGCTCGATTGCTGCGCGCACGAAAGCTTTCAGGTGATCAGAGGGGATTGCCGCGATGAACAGGTCATGGCGGATGCGCTAAAAACGCCCGACATCATCATTCCGTTGGCCGCTCTCGTTGGAGCCCCCCTCTGCGACCGCGATCGCAACGGCGCGTTGACGACGAATCGGGATGCGATTCGATTGTTGTGCAAGCTGGCCTCCCGACAGCAAGCAGTGATCTTTCCGGTGACGAACAGCGGGTACGGCATCGGGCAGCCCGGCGTCGCGTGCACTGAGGAGTCTCCCTTGCGGCCCATCAGTCTATATGGAGAGAGCAAGGTTCAAGCGGAAAAGATCGTCTTGGACCGTGGGCAAGGCATGACGTTTCGGCTCGCGACGGTGTTCGGCGCATCGCCACGGATGCGGATGGATCTACTCGTGAACGATTTTGTGTGGCGTGCCGTTCGGGACCGAGCCGTGGTGGTCTTCGAAGGACGGTACAAACGCAATTACATCCATGTGCGTGATGTGGCGAAAGCCTTTCTGCATGCCATCGTGCATTTCGACAAGATGAAGGATCGTCCTTACAACGTCGGTTTGGAGGATGCGAATCTCTCCAAGATCGAATTGTGTCAAGCGATCCAGCAGATTGTGCCCGGGTTCGTCTATTTTGAATCGCCGATCGGAGAAGATCCGGATAAACGCGACTATATCGTATCCAATGCACGCATACTTGCCACCGGCTATCGGCCCGATTGGTCGGTCGAGCGAGGTATTCGGGAATTGATGAAATGCTACACGATCCTCAAAGCGGGGCAATATGCGAACGTGTGAAACCAGGGCGGTCCCGAACGGGACATGGGCATGATTATCAGCCGGACTCCCTTTCGCGTCTCGTTTCTCGGCGGTGGCACGGACTATCCCGCGTGGTTTCGAGACCACGGCGGCGCGGTGCTCGCCACGACGATCGATAAATATTGTTACATCAGTTGCCGGTACCTGCCGCCGTTTTTCGACCATCGCACCCGCATCGCGTACTCGCGTATCGAGCATGCCCGAACCAATGAGGACATCGAGCATCCGGCCGTGCGGGGCGTGTTGCAGTACATGCACATCACCGATGGCCTCGAAATCCATCACGACGGCGATCTCCCGGCCCGCACGGGGTTAGGCTCGAGTTCCTCTTTTACCGTGGGGCTGCTGCATGCCTTGTATACGTTGCAACACATCATGCCCAGTAAATCGGAACTGGCTCGAGCGGCCATCCATATTGAACAGACCGTGCTGCAGGAATCCGTCGGCTGCCAAGATCAGGTGATGGCGGCACATGGCGGATTGTGCAAGGTGAATTTCCTGCCCAATGGAGACATTGGACACATCCCGATCGTCATGAAGCCTGAGCGCCTGACCGAGTTCCAGGACCATCTGCTCTTGTACTTCACCGGATTCTCCCGCACCGCCTCCGATATTGCCAAGGAGCAAATCGAACGCACCAAACAACGTCGCGTCGAACTCTTTGCCATGTTGCAAATGGTGCAGGAAGGAATCTCCATTTTAAGCGGGGACCGGGATCTCTGCGAATTCGGCGAATTGCTCCACGAAGCGTGGATGGTCAAACGTGGTCTGACATCGAAGATCACCACGCCGATGATCAACGACATTTATGAAGCGGCCCGGCATGCTGGGGCGTTGGGAGGCAAGTTGCTGGGAGCCGGTGGCGGGGGCTTCATGCTGCTCTTTGCGAAGCCGGAAACCCATGCGCACATCAAAGCCGCGCTACCCGGCCTGCTGCATGTGCCATTCCGATTCGAGGGAATGGGCAGTCAGATTGTGTTTTATCAGCAAGAGAGTCCTATCGCCAGGCAGATGCGGTGGAACGACGACAAAGCGATCGAGTCCGCACCGGCAGAGACGGAACATGCGTGGAAGGTGGCACACCCATGAGGACCGGTCCTCTCTGCGACGTAGTGATTCTCTGCGGAGGCCTGGGTACGCGTCTGCGTTCCGTCGTCAGCGATCGTCCCAAACCCATGGCGATGGTCCATGACCGCCCATTTTTAGCATTCGTCGTCGAACAGCTCGTGCGTTCCGGATTTCAGCGTCTCATTTTTTGCACCGGCTATAAAGGCGAATGGATCACACGGTACTTTCAAGATACGCAAGGCTATGACGCGATTTTTTCCGATGAGCCTGAGCCGCTCGGCACCGCAGGGGCGATCAAGCACTGCCGATCTTTCCTGCGCACGTCTACCTTCCTTGTCGTGAATGGGGACTCATTCTGCGCGGTCGACATCTCAGGTTTATTAGAAGCGCATCATCGAGCCGATGTACTGATAACGATGGCAGTCGTCCGGAGCGACGGCAGAACCGACGGCGGATCAGTCGTGTTGGACGAGCACGGTCGGATAGCGCGGTTTCAGGAAAAGGGAGTGAGCGGATTCCATTTGAACTCCGGCATCTATGCCTGTTCCGCGGGATTACTGAGTCACATTCCGGATCGCCGGCCATCCTCGCTGGAACACGACGTCTTTCCGTCGCTGCCTGCAACAGGTCTGTACGGATTCGTCACGCCGGAACCGCTCTATGACATCGGCACCCCAGAACGGCTGGAAGCGTTTCGGCATTTTAGCGCCGACCGATTGGTGCATTGGACGGAGGAGCGCACCACATGCTGAGCACGGACGAACGCATCGCACTCTATCGAAAACTGCTCCTGGTCCGTCAAGTCGAGGAAGCGATCCGTACGCATTATGCGTCGGATGACATGAAGACTCCGGTCCATTTGGGAATCGGGGGTGAAGCGATTTCCGTTGGGGTTTGTCACTGTCTTCCCGCAAAGGCTAGTACGTTCGGAACCTATCGCAATCACGCCCTCTATCTGGCCGTGACAGACGACACGGACGGATTTTTCGCCGAATTGTTCGGGAAGGAAAGCGGACCGGGAAAAGGCAAGGCGGGTTCCATGCACCTATGCCGCCCGGACTGTGGGCTGATGGCCACATCTGCGGTGGTCGCGACAACCATTCCCTTGGCAGTCGGCGCCGCACTCGCCAATGCGTATCGAAAAGATTCGACGCCTGTGGCCGTATTTTTCGGTGATGGCGCCGTGGAAGAAGGAGTGTTTTGGGAAAGTGTGAATTTCGCCTGCCTGCATCGTCTCAACATTCTCTTTGTCTGTGAAGATAACGGATTGGCGATTCATGCGCATGCCTCGGAGCGCAGGGGCTATCGATCCCTGATCGAAGTCTTGCAGGGATTTCGTTGCACCGTTGTCTCCGCGGACGGCAGCGATCTGCCCACAGTCGTTCAAGCGACCCGCAACATGCTTTCCCGTATGACTCAAGATCGACAGCCTGGGTTTCTTCATCTGTCCTACTTTCGGCTCCTGGAACACGTTGGGATACAGGAAGACTTTGCCGCAGGCTATCGTTCGGGCCCGTCCCCGGAAGAGTGGAGACAGGTCGATCCGGTGGAGCGCCTGCGGGCTGAACTGAGCGCGGAAGGGTACTCGTCGAGGGACCTTGAGGCGATCATAACCTCGATCGACGTTCGGATTGCCGCCAGCATCGCACGGGCACGTGCGGCAGCCTATCCGCCGATCGATGCGCTCTACGAGGACGTGCTCGCATGAAGTCGCTGATGACGTATCGGGAAGCACTGGCTACCGGCATGGCCAAAGAAATGGACATCGACACGCGGGTCTTCGTGTTCGGCCTCGACGTCCCCGACCATAAGCGAATTTTCGGTAGCACGAAGGGACTTGTCGAAAAGTTTGGATCGGAACGATGCTTTGGTACGCCGCTGTCTGAGGATGCGATGACGGGCGTGGCCATCGGGGCGGCTCTTTCGGGATTGCGTCCAGTGCACGTCCATATTCGCGCCGACTTTCTCCTCCTCGGCATGAACCAGATCGCCAACGTGATGTCCTCCCTTCGATATACGAGCGGTGGAGCCCTGAAAATTCCACTCGTCATCCGTGCCGTCATCGGCCGCGGCTGGGGACAAGGCGCGCAACACAGCAAATCGCTTCACGGCGTGTTCGCCCATTTTCCTGGTATCAAAGTCGTGCTGCCGACGACACCGCAAGATGCGTACGGGACCCTGCGTGCCGCCATTCGAGACGACAATCCGGTGGTCATCCTCGAGCATCGCTGGCTGTACGACATCGAAGGTGACGTAGATGATGAGGCCGATATCGCCTTGTCCGGTCCCGCGATCCTCCGCAAGGGTCAGTCCGTGACCGTCGTCTGTACGTCATGGATGAACATCGAAGCCTTAAAGGCGGCCGATGTGCTGGCCAAGCGCGGAATCGAGCTTGAAGTCATCGACATCCGCACCATCACTCCACTGGATGAGCGTCTGGTCGTGGAATCCGTCAATCGGACGGGTCGATGCATTGTGGCCGACTACGACTGGTTGTTTTGCGGCTTTGCCGCAGAGCTGGCGGCGAGGCTCAGCCATCGATGTTTTGCGACGCTCCAGCAGCCGGTCGAGCGAATCGGCTTTGCGCCCGTTCCGTGTCCGACCACACGACCTCTGGAAAACCTGTTCTATCCGTCTGCCGTCAACATCATTCGAACGGTGGAGCGGATGCTCGAGCTGCCTCACGCAGATCTGAGCCAGGAAACGTTCTACAGCTACGAGCAACGATTTAAAGGACCGTTCTAATCATGGGACAGAAAGACGGCATCGATTTAGTCCTCGTGAATCCTGGCAATCGCACGCAGATTTATCAAGGACTGGGCAGCCACCTTGCGGCGGTGGAATCTCCTGTCTGGGTGGGACTGATCGCCTTGTATATCCGACAGCACGGGTATACCGTCGCCATCCTTGACGCCAATGCGGAGCAGGTCACGCCGGACGAAACCGCTCGCCGCGTCGGCGAGTTGAATCCTCGACTGACTGCTGTGGTCGTCTACGGTCACAATCCATCGGCCTCCACGCAAGTCATGCCATCAGCGGGCGCGATCTGTTCAGCCATCAAATGTCTAGAGCCATTACGAAGGATTTTACTGCTGGGCGGGCACGTCGCGGCGCTGCCCGAACGAACGTTACGAGAAGAGCAGGCCGATTTCGTGTGTGGGGGAGAGGGCCCATCGACGGTGCTCGATTTACTGCGGGCCTTCACGTCGACGTCTCAACCCGATCTACGCCGGGTCCGTGACCTCTGGTTTTGGGACGGCGAAGTCATTGCCCGGACACAGCCCGCTCGGTTGGTGATGGATTTGAACACCGACATGCCGGGCCAATCCTGGGATTTGCTTCCGATGGACCTGTATCGCGCGCACAACTGGCATTGTTTCGATCGAATCACCGAGCGGCAACCGTACGCTGCGCTCTATACGACGCTCGGCTGTCCATTTCGCTGCACCTTTTGCTGCATTCAAGCTCCTTTCAAACGCGGCGAACAGGCGCTTGGTCAGCGGGAATCCACGAATAGTTACCGCTACTGGAGCCCCGAGGCTGTCGTCGCGGAAATCGATACATTGGTAACACGCTATGGGGTGCGGAATATCAAATTTGCCGATGAAATGTTTGTGCTGAATCGACGGCACGTCCTTGCTATCTGCGATCTGCTGATCGAACGACGGTACGATCTGAACCTATGGGCTTATGCGCGCGTAGATACGGTTGGGGATGGAGTCGCCGGTAAAATGCGCGAAGCGGGATTCACGTGGCTGGCCTTCGGGATCGAGGCGGCCAGCGCACGCGTGCGTGCGGCGGTGGATAAAGGCTTCGACCAAGACCGTATCGGCCGGACGCTGGAAACCGTCCGGTCGGCTGGAATCTCGATCGTCGCGAACTATATTTTCGGACTTCCCGAAGACGATGCGGTCAGCATGCGGGACACACTAGCCATGGCCTGCGACCTGAATGCCGAGTACGCCAACTTCTATTGCACCATGGCCTACCCAGGCTCCCAACTCTATGCTCAAGCGATCCAAGAAGGGTGGCCTCTGCCGTCCACGTGGTCGGGCTATTCACAGCATTCCCTCGATTCGTTACCCCTGCCGACCATGCATCTGACGTCGGACGCCGTGCTTCAGTTTCGCGATGCTGCCTTTCAGCGGTATTTCTCACGTCCGGAGTATCTGTCTATGATGAACCGGAAATTTGGCGACGGCGCCGTCGCTCATATTCAGGAGATGACGCGTCATACGCTCGATCGGCAGGCCGTCAATGCGGCCGCACACTCCATTGTTTTGCCAAGCCCACACACACGGTCTTCAATTCCATTGCCTATGGCGAGAGGTGCTGTATGAAAGTCTTGTTGCTGTACCCCACGTGGACCGGTGCCTACGGCCTTTTCGGGCATTTTGCACGGCGTAATTCGACCTGGCCTCCTTTGAACTTGGCCTTGCTCGGCGCCATCGCAGAGCAGCATGGGCACGAGGTGACAATCATGGACGGGGAAGCCGAACGGATACCGCTCGACCAGATGGTGAAAGCCGCTATTGCGCACAATCCGGATATCATCGGTTTCACGGCGACAAGTCCATTTTTTCATCTCGCGAAGGCGGTGGCCGAAGGGATTAAGCAGGAGGCGCCGCACATTCTCATTGCCGTCGGCGGTCCGCATATTACGATCATGAAGGAAAAGGCGCTCTTGCCCGCCTTCGACTATGCCTTTATCGGCGAAGTCGAAGAGTCCTGGCCACAGTTCCTCAACCAGTGCGAACTGGGAAAGCCGGTCTCGGACGTAGCGGGAATTATTTATCGGGGCGCCGATGGCAACGTCGTTTCCAGCGGTCCAGCCGCCGACATCACGGATCTCGATCGGCTCCCATTTCCTGGCCGCCATCTTTTGAAGATGCCGCTGTACAAATTGGGCACGCTTCGCGGGCGATTACCGTTTACCTCAATCCAGACGATGCGTGGCTGTCCATGGAAGTGCATTTTTTGCGCATCCGAGGCGCTGAAGACCACAAGCATGCGCGTTCGGTCACCCCGGCGGGTCGTCGACGAAATGAAAGCGGTGGTGGCAACCTTCGGCACGCGGCACTTTTACATCGTCGATGATGTGATGACCCTGTGGAAGGAGCATATTCTGAAAATCGGCGATCTGATCCAGCAGGAAAAGCTCGACATTACGTTCGAAGGGAGTACGCGCGCGAACCTGGTCGAAGAAGACGTGATCAAGCGTCTGGTGCGCAGCGGCCTCATTCGATTGTCTTTTGGCCTCGAGACGGTCGATCCCGAGATGCGAAAAACGATGAAGAAGCAGGTGCCGCTCGATCACTATACGCGCGCGAATCGAATCTGTAACGAGCAGGGCGTCGAGGCGCTGAATTCCGTCATGATCGGTCTGCCCGGTGAAACCCGCGAAACCGTCCGTGCCACCTTGGACTTTCTGGGAAAGGCCCGAGAAGTCAAACAAGCGAATTTCGCGATTGCCGTTCCTTATCCCGGCACGGAATTTCACGAGATGGCGACGAAGGGCGAAAAGGACCTGCAACTGATGACCGACGATTTCTCCGAATATCGTCGCTATGGATCAGCGGTGACGCGAGTGGGGGATTTGACGCCGCATGATTTGATCGAACTGCAGAACGAAGGATTTGTCAGCATCTATTCCGCACCGTGGCGTTGGATACCCATGTTGCAGAAGCACGGCATTTTGGGTGGCAGTTTGATGCTGTTTCGGCTGGCGCGACTCCTGATGTCTAAACTGTTTCACACGAATCGGAGTGGCGCCGACAATATGGTGAGTTTGGGAGATGGGGGATTCGACAGTGTTCGCGGACCGATGGCACCGTCGGCGACCGGGATCACACACACGATGACCGCGACGGTTCCAGCGTCGGCGTTAATCTCGATAGCATCGCCAAAAAGCCACAAGATTCCGGCAGGTCACTATGGGAGCCCGGCGAGTCCGAATCTGTAAGAGAGGGAGAGTTGCGCAATGAAGGAGAGGCGTGAACAGTCCGATGGATCGAAGCCGACCGCTCTGCTGATCCAACTCGAGTTCCCAACCTGGGCCACGGCCCGCGCCTGGACCTACTCCGCAAGCTACGCCGTTCAAGAAGGCCTTACGGTGAATGGAGTGGACTGTGTCACGGTGCCGGCGATCGCCCATACCTCCAATGCGTCGCCGGAGTCGTGGCTGTCGCAAGCTAGGACACTCTTAGAAGGCAAACGGTTTGACCAGCTCTGGGTCTGGCTCGTGCATTCCTCATTGGAGGATGCGATGCTCGAATGGCTGGCGAAATTGGCGCCGGTCAGGGTCGGCGTCGTGATGGAGTCGCTGCAATACGACGAGGAAGATTATCGCCATGTTCCTCAACTGAGAGGGCGGCAGGCGCTGGTTGAGAGTCAGATGCGCTACATGACGCATGTCCTCGTGCCGGATGAACTGGATGCTGAGTCGCTGAATGCCCGCCGCGTGACCCGAGCGCTCTGGTGGCCGCCCATGGTGCCGTCACGAACGATCATCGTGCCTTCGGCAGCGCCGTCGCAATGCCGGGGTGTTTTTCATGGAACTCCGTATGGGGCGCGGCAGCAATGGGTGCGCGATCCAAGCCTCCAAAAAGTGATGTGTTTCGAAAAGCCAATCATCCCTCCCACGCACTACCAAGCCATGTTCGATCGTTTACAGACGGCCGCGGCTCAATATGTGCGGAACGGTCAATCGGTCACTGAAGAGAAATTGCGAGCATATGTCTCAGCGCTTCAAGAGATTCGCGCCGGAGAATTCGGTGAATGGATGGCGAGGTTGGCGCAATGGCCAGCGATCGTCAACCTTCCCAGTCTGGCGAAGTTCTATGGCGGCCGCGTTTACGAGGGTATGGCGGTCGGCCGACCGATTGTTTCATGGGCGACCCCCCATCGGCCTAAAAACCGGGCTCTATTCGAGAACGGCACCGAGATCGTGTTATTTGAAAAGGACGACCCTCAAGATTTAGCACGCATCCTCGGTCAGCTCTTGAACGATGAGGCGCGTTGCCATTCAATTGGTATTCGGGCCCAGTCGAAGCTTCGGCAATTTCATACCGCAGAACGCCGCTTGCAAGAGACGCTTCGATGGATCGAAAGCGGGGAGGAACCCCAATATGGACTGTTGCCAATGATCTCGATGGCTAACCAGAGCAATGGAGTAGGCACGTCACTTCAATCTCCCATATCTACGCCGCACAAGGTATTGGTGACACCGCACGCTCCCGCCGGCCACATCGATGCGTTCTATGAAAAGCTGTTTATCCAGACCCCGCACTGGTCGACGCCGCATCCCAATGCGGACGAAGCCGCTCGGTGGTCGAAGATCGCCGGATTTCTGGAGATGATCCGACGGGCCGGCGGCAATACGCCGCTCCAGGTCGCGGAAATCGGGTGCGGTCGAGGCTGGCTCACCCATTTAGTCTCGAACTATTATGGAACGTGCGAAGGCGTCGAGCCGGTCGCCGGCGTCGTGGATCGAGCGCGCGAATTGTTTCCATCCCTTCGCTTCACGGTGGGTACGGCGCAGACCCTCCTCGATCGCCCGGATTTCACACCATACGACGTCGTCATTTCCTCCGAAGTGATTGAGCATGTGCCTCGCGGCGAGCAAGGGGCCTTCTTGCGTAGGCTGCGTGAACTGGTGAAGCCCGGTGGCCATATTCTGCTCACCACGCCACGCGGCGATGTCTGGGAGCAGTGGCGGCAGATCGCCCCACCCAATCAGCCGATCGAAGATTGGCTGACCGAACGGCAATTGCAGTCGCTCTGGGAAGCGGAGGGAATGGAGTATCTCGGTCTGGAACGGGTCTATGTCGAAGTGCCGACCTTACGATTTGTTCCAGCCCCGACACCGAACGAGCTTCGCACGTTGAATGTCATGCCGATTTATCAGGTCTGGGCTTGCCGCCGGCCGTCGACCCATCCAGAGAATACCATCGTCTCGCAGTTCAATCGACCTCCAATGGTGTCGGTAATCGTGCCGACCTATAACCGTCCTGATCGGCTGCGCGAAGCGCTCGAAAGCATCTTGGCGCAAACCTTCCAGGATTTTGAAGTGATCGTCGTGAACGATGGTGAGATGGATGTCGCCTCGGTAGTCGATGCACTGCCACATGGGGGCCGAATCACTTGTGTGAAACACGACCACAACCGTGGCCTAGCCGCGGCGCGCAACACCGGGATACGTCTTGCCCGCGGAACCTACGTGTCCTATCTCGACGACGACGACCGATATTATCCCGACCATCTTGCTGTCCTGGTCCAGGCGCTCCAGAGCGGCACCTTTAAAGCGGCCTATACCGACGCCTTTCGTGCCGTGGAAACGTATGACGGCAATCGGTGGGTTGTGACGCAGCGCGATCTTCCATATTCGTATGATTTCAGCGCGGCGGGCTTGCTTATCAGCAATTACTTTCCGGTCTTATGCGTCATGCATGAGCGCGCATGCCTGGATACGATCGGCGTCTTCGATGAGACGCTGTTCGCCCATGAGGATTGGGACCTCTGGATTCGCATGGCCACCGCGTTTCCATTCCTTCATGTGAAGCACACGACCGCCGAGTTCTCATGGCGGACCGACGGGTCGTCCATGACCAGTGGGACGAAAGACACGTACCTCCGGACGACGGAGATCATTTATAGAAAATACCGGCCCCACGCTGAGCGGATCGCCGGTGTACTCGACGCGCAACAGAAAGAATTGGTCCACCGGCAGGTCAATCTGCGGCCGAAGACAATGGCCTGTTCGATCATCATTCCCGTGTGGAATCGGCGTGATCTCACGGAACAGTGCTTGATCAGATTGGCCGAGGTCACGCAGGGGCATGAATACGAAGTCATCCTCGTCGATAACGGGTCCACGGATACCACGCCGGAACTTCTCCGCGCGTTATCGGGCGACGTCCGGATTATCCGCAACGAGGAGAACCGTGGTTTTGCCGTTGCGTGCAATCAGGGGGCGCGTGCCGCCAGGGCTCCCTATTTGGTCTTTCTCAATAACGACACGCTCCCATTGGAAGGCTGGCTTGAGGCGCTTATTCAGGAAGTAGAGGGGTCGCCGGATGTGGCGGTGGTCGGCAGTCGATTGCTGTACGAAAATGGAAGCATTCAGCACGGAGGCCTGGCATTTTCCTGGTTGTACGGGACGGCCTACCATATGTATATGCGCGTGGCGGCGAATGCGCCGATGGTGACTCGTCGGCGGGAGATGCAGGCGGTGACGGCCGCATGCATGTTGGTTCGGCGAGATGCATTCGAAGCAGTCGGGGGCTTCGACGAAGGGTTTCGCAATGGGTTCGAAGATGTGGATCTGTGCTTGAAAATTCGTGAGCGGGGCGGTCGCGTCATCTATCAGCCACAGAGCACGCTGTATCATCTAGAAAGTCAAACGCCAGGCCGAAAAGCGCATGAGCAAGACAATGTCCACCGTTTCAAAGAGCGCTGGCAGTCCTACTGGTGGCTCCCTGACGAATACATTCTCTACGCGGAAGATGGCCTGGCTCTTCAGATGTGGAAGGAGCACGGGCACTGGAAAGACCGGCTGATTCCTGTCGCGAACTTGGAAGACGGGGCGCCATGGGAATATCTGGCGGAGGTTCAGCGTCTGACGCACAGGCGCGATCCTGCTGCCATTGACGAGTTAAAAAAAAGACTGGCTCAGGCCGGCGCGTGGCCGAATGACGCGCATGTGTTCCGTTGGGCTGCATTTCTCTGCCGTCACCTCGATGTGTCTCACTGCGAGGCGCCGTTCTGGCGCCGCTTGCTGAATATCGAAGAGGCCTCGGAGGCTCGCGCCGCTTTGGCTCGTCACGCAATCGAACAGGGACATCTCGAGGAGGCAGAGACTCATATAGCCGCGCTGATGAATTCCACACGAGATCTCGGGGAAGGGTGGCTCTTGCGAGGGATAGTAGACATGCAGCGGCAAGCTTACTCACAAGCCATGACGGCATTTGAAGCGGCACTGCAGCATGGCGGCGATGGCCGAAAGGCTCATATGGGATGCGGCATGGCCGCCGTCGGGCTGGATCGCTTCGATCATGCGTGGACCGCCTTCCAAGCAGTGCTGAACATTTCACCGGACGATACCGAGGCCATCAATTGGTTATTGCGCGTCGGGACTGCGCTTCAGCGATGGCCATTGCTTTGCAAAGGGCTCCATCGATTTGTGCAGCGCAATCCCGGCGATCTCTCCTTGCGATACGCCCTGGCCGGCGTGGCGATCCGTTCAGAACAATACGCCCTGGCCCGCGCACAATATGACGCAGTCCGATTGCTCGATCCGCACTATGACGGATTATCAGAACTGGCGAAGGCCCTCGATGACCGCGAGGCGTGCATGGTACCGCATGCCCCATGAGGAGCTTCCACCCCGGGCGCTGGTCGTGCAATTGGCTCGTCTCGGCGATCTCATGCAATCGTTGCCTGCGATCGCGGCGCTCCAAGCCCAACCGCAGATTGCGGCGGTCGATGTCTTGTGCGCGGCTCCTTTGGCGTCGCTGGCCTCATGCATGAGGGGCGTCGATCGAGCCCTGTCGTGGGATGTCCTGCGGTGGCACGCGTGGGCTGAGCGCTGGGTTCGTGACCCGCAGACGGTCGCCGTAGAAATCGAGGCGTATCTTAAAACAGTCATGCCCATGCCCAAACCGTATGAGATTGCATATAACCTGAATCAACATCGGCGTGCCATAGTGGCCGCGACGCTCGTGTCTGAGCGCGTCGTCGGGCCAGGGGAGCGCGGACCGCTCTCGATGGAGCTTCCTCCGTGGGCAGACTATCTGCGCCACGTGGCTCGTGACCGGGGCGCGAATCGAGTGCATCTCGCGGACGTGTTTTGCGGGTTGTGCGGCATCATGCCGCCGGGGTCAGTCCCTCGACTGCGAATACCGACGATCGATTTGCCTGCCGATTTAAGCTCCATCGGAAAGGGCCGCGGCCTATGGGTCGCCATCGCGGTCGGGGCAGGAGAAGGGGAGCGATGTGTGCCGCCTGTCGTATGGCGGGACTGGATTCGCGCCTTTCTCGATGCGAATGGCGAAGGGCATGTGATTCTGATCGGCAGCCATACCGACCGCGAACGAGCCGGCGCCATTCAAGATGGGTTGTCCTCGCTCTGTTTGGGACGCATATGGGATTGCACTGGACGGACGACATTGATGGAGACTGCCGCCCTCCTGGCGCGTTGCGGATGGGTCGTTGGGAGTGACACCGGCCCTCTTCACCTGGGCGCAGCCGTGGGAACTCGCGCTATGGGATTCTATTTTGCGCGCGCCCGAGTGCACGAAACGGGACCGTACGGCCAAGGACATTGGACGTGGCAAGCGCAATCTCAGGAGGAGCGTCCAACCGCCGTAGATGTCGCCAAGATCGAGCGATGGCCAATCGTCGAGAGTGTGCGGTTGTTGGTCGAAGGAAACGCGACGGCATGTGATGGATGGCGACTGTGGCAGAGCGCGCTGGATCGTTTCGGCGTCTACCAGGTGGCCGAAGACGCCGGCTCGGATTCCGGAGAACCGCGTGAAGACGTGTGGCGGCGTGTGCATCGGCCGCTGCAATTGAAGGCGAGAACTCATGAATACGTTTGAAGCCAATATGATGGGCCTTGCGGCCAAGGCGCCGACGCTGGCACATGCAATCCGCGAGGCGCAAGGCGGCGCGCTCGCCGTCATATCTGCGCGGTCCGGGAGGCCGACGGCCACGGCGGGCGGGCGGTCCATTCATAGCGCCTATGATCCGTGGCGGGAGGCTGAAGCGTGGGCGAAGGCCCAGGCAGAAGCCTGTCATGCCGGTGAGGTTCTCATCGTGCTCGGCGTCGGACTGCTTTATCACGTCGAAACGTTACGAACTCTTGTACCGCGCGAGACGACGATCGGCGTGGTCGTCCCAGACATGAGCGAATTACACGATGCGTGCAGGGCCAGGGCGTTGGACGGATGGATCGGTGACGTCGAATGGCTGTGGGGATCAATGGAGCGGATTGCAGAGTCGGTTGGCAAAACAGGCCGACCGCTGCGCATCTTGACCTATGCGCCTGCCGCCGCGCTTCACACCGCGATCCACGCGGATCTCGATCGACTGATTCGGCGCCAGATAGCGGCGCACGCAGGAGGCCAGTTACATGTGGCCGTTGTCGGGCCCATCTACGGCGGGTCGCTGCCCATTGCACATTATGCGGTTGCGGCGCTCGAACAATTAGGCCACCGTGTAACGTGGATCGATCATAGTGTGCATCACACGAGTTACGACGTGATGACCGGACTGAAAGAACCGCGTCACCGGATGACTATGCAGAGTCGGCTGGCCGATCTCTTGGGGCAGTTGACGATCGCGCGGATTGCCGAAGATCCCCCTGATGTCGTGCTGGCCCTCGCACAAGCGCCCATGACGCTTCCGTTGCTGGAACATATGCGGCGCAAAAACTTCGTGACCGCAATGTGGTTCGTTGAAAATTATCGGCACCTCACCTATTGGCAACAGGTGGCCGCCGGATATGACCATTGGTTTGTTATCCAGCAACAGCCCTGTATCGACGCGCTGCGATATGCGGGGGCCAAACAGGTCAGCTATTTGCCCATGGCCGCGGAACCCTCTATTCACCGTCCCCTGCATTTGACTCCTGAGGAGCAGACGATGCTCGGTGCCGATGTCGCATTCGTCGGCGCGGGCTATGCCAATCGCCGTGACCTGCTCCCTCGACTCGTGACCGATGAGTGGGGATTTAAACTGTGGGGGAACGAGTGGGAGGGCGCCGCGTCGCTTGCCGGCGTCTTGCAGCGCGCCGGCGCGCGTATCGATACTGAGACATGCGTCAAAGTATTTAATGGGACAAAGGTGAACCTCAACCTACATTCCTGGACAGGCGCCGGGTTGGATCCTGACGCAGATTTTGTTAACCCGCGAACGTTTGAATTGGCCGCATGTGGTGCTTTTCAAATTGTCGACAACCGAGCGCTGATGCCTGATGTCTTTTCAAATGAACAGATCGTAACATTCGGACGGCCTGAAGATCTTGTTCCTCATGTACGTGCGTGGCTTCGCGACGATAGCGGACGGAAGGAAATTGCCGAGGCGGCTCGGCAGCGCGTCCTGGCCGAGCACACCTATGTGCATCGCATGCGGCAGCTTCTCGTGCAGATCGGATTAAGCCGGCCCGATCGCGTCGGCACCGTGCTTCAAGGCGAACGTCAAGCGGGCGCGCTCAGAGAAAAGAGCGCATCAGTGCCTGAGTTGATTCCCATGTTGGCGCCCTTCGACGGTCGGGAGCGTGTGGAACTGAAGGACGTGGCGGCTCGAGTGCGTGCGCGTGGAACGACTGCCGTGCTTAGCCGGGAAGATTTGCTGGTTCTGATGTTAGACGAATACCGGATGGAAACACGCGATCTCTTATGAGCAAGCAGGTCCTCATCATCAATATTACGCGGATGGGAGATCTCGTACAGACGATCCCTCTGTTGGCTCGTCTTAATCACGAATGGCCCGGTGTTGCGATCGACCTGATCGTCGATCAGAGCTTCGCTTCCATGGCGGCCTTGTTGCCCGGTTTACGCCACGTGCACGCGTACGACTTTCAGCGGCTCACCGATCATTGCCGCACCATGGCCACGGATGTTGTGACCCTGTATCAGGAAATGTCGGCCTGGACGCGGCCGTTGATCGAGACGAAGTATGACCGTGTAGTCAATCTCACGTTCAACCGGCGCAGCGGTCTGTTAGCGTCCCACATCGGCGCGCCGGATATACGTGGTGTCACCACCACATCGGACGGGGTATCGATCATTCACAATTCCTGGATGACCTATTTTGTCGACATGCATCGCCATCGTCGATTCAACCGTTTTAATCTGGTCGATCTGTACGCTTTGGGGGGCAGTGGGCCCGGTCCCTATGCTCCACTGAGAATGTCTCTTCTGCCCTCGTCGATCGAGTGGGCTGGACGCTTCCTGGCAGCAGCGAACCCTCGTGAGCGCGTGCCGATCGCGGTCCAAATCGGGGCGAGTGATGCGATAAAAGCCTGGCGACCGGAATATTTCGGTCGTACGATGGCCGCGCTGAGCCGACACGTAAAGGCGACGTTCGTGCTGATCGGATCGAAAGGGGAGGCAGAATCCGTGCAGCTCGCCCTGGCGACCTATCGCTCCGCCGGTGGCATGGCGGAAATCCATGACGCGGTGGGAAAGACGGATATGCCCCAGCTCGCGGCCCTCTTGGCGCAGTGCCGTCTCTTGTTGACGAACGATACAGGTCCCATGCATATCGCGATCGGTGTGGGGACCCCGGTTATCGATTTGTCGGTGGGCCATGTCGATTTCAACGAGACAGGGCCATACGGGAAGGGACATTGGGTCGTGCAGCCGGACCTTGGATGTGCACCATGTGGATTCGATCAAGTGTGTCCCCATCATGCGTGCAAGGATCGTCTCGTTCCCGACCAAGTGGCGGCGCTCTGCCGCCATGCGGTCGGGCTTGGACCATTTCCCGAATTCATGACGGGCGTCCGCCTCTACGAGTCGGACGTCGATGGGGACGGTTTAGGGTGTTATCGGATGCGCGCCGGCCACATGGATCAGGCGTCTGATTGGTATGGAAGATTTTGGCGCCTGTATTGGTACGACGCGTTTACATCAGATGCTAGCGCCATGTCTATGGAGGCCCCGCCTCCGGACTTCGCCGATCAGGCCTTGCTCTTTCGAAGGCTCGACCCGCTGATCACGCGGCTAGTCAAGCGGACGGCCGATCTCGTTCGATTCACTAAACGGAATCCTTTGCCGATCGAGACCCTCAAGTCGGCGCAGGCCGAGGTTGCCGAGGTGCGTCTGCAGGCCCTCGACATGACGATGCCGTCACCGGCGTTTGGGCCGACGACCGTTGCACTGCTGCGAGAATTGCAGAACGGAGATGGAATGGAGCTGTCCATGATGGCCGAACAGCAAGCGACGGCCTATCGGACGTGGGGCCATCGCGTGAAATCCGTGATGGATCGGCTGGATACGTTGCAGAAAATGCAATCCAAGCGTCGAGTATCGCGCGCGGATGAAGTTCCTCTTCTCATGCCTTAACCAGGAGCCGCGCATGCAAGTCATGCTGGATAATGAGCAATGGACCGTCAATGACAATACCTCTCTTATGGAAATATTGGCGCAGGTGAGTGATAAGGCGTTCGCGCAGAACCGTGTCGTCATTGCGCTGCAGGTCGGCGAACGACGCATGACGGACAGGGATTTGACACCCACGCAGCTGGGGCCAATCGGCGCTGGGATGGGTCCGATTCGCGCCACCACACAATCTATGACGCAAATAATAGCCGGGGGCGATGCCTCTATGCAGCGCTTTGCCGCGTTGTTGAAATCCGACGCATTGGGACTTGTACAGGCGATCCGCGCGGGTCAACCACCGGCGGGTCTGTTTGATGCCTGGTTGGGCCGGCTCGCCGATTACCTGGAATGTGAGGAAGCCAAGGTGTCGCAAGCAGCAGCTGGCATTTCCTTGCCATCTCTGGCTCCTTGGGTGGCCCGTTTATTGGAAGTTCGGATAGCGGCCGATTGGGTGAGCGTGGCTGATGTGGTGGAATATGAGATTGTGGCCCGCCTTCCCGGCTAGTTGCACGGGTACTCTTTGCTCTCCGTTCTGTTCGGTTGGATGGTGTCTTTCTAAGTCATTACCCCCACAGGCCTTTCTCCTCAAGTCCTGCCGAGAAGTGCCGATAAAGGACGCATCACGGTGATTCGCGATCGGAGAGGGGAGAAAAAAAGTAAAAGATCGCCGATTCGCCGAACCCTTTGGCATGGATGCTGGGGGTGTGCTGCAGAGTTCTTCAGGTTCATGGAGGAATAGACCATGTCGCTCGTAGTCAATACTAACGTTGCCTCGCTCGCCGCGCAGAATAACCTCACCAACAGCACCGGTCAGCTGGAGCGATCGGTTGAACGCTTGTCATCCGGCTTGCGAATCACACGCGCCGCTGACGATGCCGCCGGTCTCGGTGTGTCCGAAACATTGCGGGCACATATTAAGAGCATCAATCAGGCGACTCGAAATTCCAATGACGGGATCAGCCTGACGCAGATTGCCGACGGTGGGGCGCAGACGATTGGGAACCTGTTATCCAGACTGCGTGAGCTGGCTTCACAGTCGTCCAACGGTACGGTGGGGACAACTGAACGGTCCTATCTGGATCAGGAGTTTGTTCAGTTACGATCGGAAATCGATCGTATTGCGTCCGTCACAGAATTCAATGGAACAGCTCTGTTGAGTGGAGCAGCTAACACATTTACCTTGCAGGTCGGGTTCAAAAGCGGAGCAAACAATACCTTGAGCTTGTCGCTTAAGGATCTCGATCTCGCCTCAATCGGGCTCAGCTCGGTCAACGTGTCCTCTTCAGCCAATGCGCAAAGTGCGTTGGGAAATATCGATAGCGCCATCAGCGCGGTGGCATCTGCCCGAGCAGATTATGGTTCGTACCAAAATCGCTTGGAAGCCACGATCTCGAGTCTCCAAGTCACCAGTCAGAACTTCAGCGCTGCTGAGTCACGGATTCGTGATGCGGACGTCGCCTACGAGACATCGATCTTTACGAAGAACCAAATTCTCGTGCAGTCTGGTATCGCGATTTTGGCGCAGGCCAATGCGTTGCCACAGCAAGCTCTCGCGTTGCTGAAGTAATCAAGTTCTCTACCGGTCCTTTCTCAATAAGAAAGGACCGGTAGACGGACCTCTTCAGGGAGGCGGCCATGATAGAGGATGTTGTTACACGGGAAGCGCTTCCAGCCCCACATTCCGTTGGGCCAGCCACTCCACACGGGCCGCAACCCAGTCATGCCGATCCGACGTCTCAGCCTGTTAATCGTGAGACGCTGGAAAGTACGGTGGCACGTGTTCAACAGTCCGTCGAGCAATTCAATTCAAGTCTCAAGATAGAAATTGATCCTGACAGCAAACAGGTTATCGTGAAAATACTCAACGATCAGTCGGGCGAAGTGATCCGGCAGATTCCCGCCGAGGAGATGGTCGAGATCGCAAGACGGCTGGACGCATCACAAGCTCTGCTTATCACAAAACGGACATAAATCATGGCAGGAATCACCTTTGGCGGATTAGGAAACGGATTTGACTTTCAATCGGTCATTACTGCGTTGGTGGCCGCGAAGCAAGTCCCGATTGATCAATTATCGTCGGATCAACAGGCTCGACAAAGTCAACTGACGGACTATCAATCGTTGGGCACAAACCTCCTAAAGTTGCAAACCGCCGCAGCCGCTCTCAATACATCCGGCAGCTTTGACCGGTTCGGCGCTGCGTCGAGCGATACGAACGTGTTAGGCGTCGCCGCAGCAAGCGGGGCAACGCCGGGTAACTATACCGTCAATGTCACCCAATTGGCGGCAGCTCATCAGTTCACCAATAAGGCCACGAAAGCGGTCGCCACGACAACCACCAGCATAGTGTCCGGCGCTTCGGCGACTTTTAGTTTTAAAGTCGGTACCGGAACCGTTCACGATATCACTCTTGGAACCGGGGCGACGCTAGACGATCTAAGGACACAGATCAATGACCTGGGAGCTGGGGTTCAGGCCTCGGTGCTTAACACAGGAACTGAGTCAAATCCTGCTTATCGATTAGTGCTCTCCAGTACGACCACCGGCCTCACGAATGCCATCACAGTTACGGGAGACAGTACAAACCTCGATTTCCTCAATGCGTCAGGGACCGGCGGCACGGACACTCTACAAGCCGCACAGGACGCCACAATTGTTCTGGGAGATCCTACGGCGAATCCTGTGACGATTCAGCGTAGTACCAACACGATCGCTGATGCGATTCCCGGACTGACATTGACTTTGAAATCGACCACGCCGGTTGGTAGCACTGACAGTGTGTCTGTAAACTTTGATACCTCCGCCATTAAGAGCAATATCAAGTCTTTGGTCTCCGCCTACAACAATATTGTGAAATTCATTAATGATAGAAACACCTATGACACCGATAAAAAACAAGGCGGGGTGTTCTTTGCTGAAAGCACGCCTAAAACCGTTCAAAGTCGGCTCCGTCAGGCATTGGCTGACGATGTGGATGGACTCACAGGTTTGACGTCAGTATCAGAAACTGGATTTAAAACGGAACGCGACGGGTCCATTACGATCAACGATACCGCGCTAGACTCGGCATTGAGTACCAATTACACGGGTATTAAAAATCTGTTTATAGGACAAGCGGCTTCAAGCGGTGTTGCCCAGCGACTGTCAGATGCGATCGATGGATTGGATGCGGTCGATACCGGTGCGTTGACCTTACGGGAGAAGAACCTTACGACACAGATCGGGGATTTATCTGATCGCATTACGCAGGGCAAAAATAGTCTCAGCCAGTACCAGGAACAACTGCAACTCCAGTACGCACAATTGGATGGCTTGCTTCGACAATTCCAGACTCAGGCTAACTATCTCACACAATCACAATCACAATCGCAGTCGCAGTAGAGGAAACGCACATGCATGAGGGCATCCATCAATACCGCCGCACGCAAGTTCTGACGGCTTCAGAAATACAACTGATTGTATTGCTCTATGATGGAGCGTTACAGGCGCTGCAACTCGCTCAAGAAAGCATCACAAAGAACAATTATACCGATAAGGCCCGATTTCTTGGCCGTGCGGTGGCCATTATCAGCGAGCTCTCCGATGTCCTCGATATGGAACGAGGGAAGGATATTGCGGTCTCGCTTCGTCGGTTATATGCATATATGTTGGATGAGTTGACCCAGGCCAATCTCCGGCACAACGCACGCCACCTCGATGGGCCGATCCGCTGCTTGAGTGCACTGCGAGAGGCCTGGTATGCCCTCACCCAACAGAATGCTATGGCCGGTGCGGTAGTAGGCGGGTAAACATGCAGCCCTCCTGGGAAATGGAAGCCGAGGCCTTGACTCAGCGGGCTATGCTGGCCGCGGATGAAGGTAAATGGAATGCCGTCGATGCCTGCTACCGGCAACGAGCCGAGCTCTTTCGCGCGAACGACGCACCCGCCTCGCTTGCCAAACGGCTTCGCAGTCTGGATGACGTGATCTCGAATAAGCTTCGTATGGCCATGATGACCGTACAACATCTGTTGACTGAAGCCGCGTCGAAGCAACGATGCCTTGAACGATTCGATGTTACGGGCGAGACTGCCTCCAACGGCTCCCAACGAGTCAACCGTCTCGTATAACGGAAGAAGCGGACTCATTCTATGCCGATTGAATTCACCCATCTTCATAATCTAGTCAGGACCTATCAGCGGTCCTTGAATCTGAGCGATTCGCTGCGCCGAACGGAGCCGTGGTCGCCGGTCGAGACTACAGATCGTGTGTCGATCTCCACCGAGGCGCGGGAACCGCACGATCCCACCGATCTTGAAGATGGTAGCCCACCGGACGAATCTGCGTAACACTAGGCGTTTCTTTCTCGGCATGGCTGCCCCTGAGTGGGCAAGGATTGCCTAGCGCCGCCATCGCGTCATTAATCGAAATTCCATGATTGCCGTGTCTTTCACCTGGCAATATCCTTGCTAGTCTTTCTCGGGTGAAGATGGATGAACGCAATGTAGGTGACGGGTATCTGACGGCTGCTGAACAAGGCCGCCCCATCGTCCTGTTGAAAAACTCCCGCGCTGGATTGCATCATTCCCTGATGCAACGACTCACCGAGGCGGGCTATGCGCCCAGACCCATTCAGACCATGCCGGAAGTCTTTCAAGCTGCAGAAGACCCATCAGTGGATGCCCTTCTCTGGCCCATCGACGATTGCGAAATTGAAGCCATGAATTTGCTCGAACAGCTTCGCAATCGTGAAAGCGATCTTTGCGTGATTATTTTAGGCCCTGAGTTAGGCGCCGAACGCGTCTCCGCTTGTCTGAGAAACGGGGCGTTCGATTTTCTGGCTCTCCCTATTCGACCGGGTCGCTTGGAGGAATCCCTTCAGCAAGGGTTAGAAATTCGCGGGTCCTTCCGCAAAGTGCGAGGCTTGTCGGACGCCTTAAAGACGGCCAATGAAGCGCTCGCCGGCGAACGGGACAACTTAAAGCGATTGAATGCGAGCCTGGTATTGTTGAATCAGCTTGGACACGCCATGTCTCGAACCCATGAAGCCGAAGAAATCGTCAGAATTGTTGCCGAGCGTCTCCCTCACATTCTGCCTTACGATGTGTTCAGCGTGAGCTGGCGAGAACCTGAACGGATGTGGATGTATGGCGCCGATGCAGTGAGTGAAGAGCCCTCTCGTCGCCCAGAAGCCGTCGAATCCAGGGAACGATCATCGCTCACAGCCGTCCGGCGTCATGCGACCCATCCCCACGATGATCGTCGCCCGATGGATACGATCGATCTGCCCCTCCTCTCGGCGCATCAGCCGGTCGGTCGATTGCGGTTGGAGCGGGGACAGGAGAGACCGTTTGGTTCCTCCGATCGGGAGTTACTGATGTCGGTGGCCACCTCGCTGGCTCTTTCCCTTACGAATGCAGATGCGCATCGGAACTTGGAGCAGATGGCGATGAAAGACGGATTGACCGATCTCTTCAATCGTCGCGCATTCGATCAACTGCTCAGCCAGGAAGTCAAAGCGGCCGACCGCTACCGATCGCCCTTGTGCCTGTTGTTGGGAGATGTGGACCACTTCAAAACCGTCAACGACCAATTCGGGCATCCGGTCGGAGATGCTCTGCTCAAGGCAGTCGCAACGTTGTTGTCCGAGTCGTTACGTGAAGTGGATATCGTCGCCCGTTATGGGGGAGAAGAATTCGCGATCATCTTGCCGCGTACCGACGTGGCTTCCGCAACCGTGTTGGCCAACCGGATTCGAGAGCGGATCGATCGCCACATTTTTATGAACGAACAATCGACGATCCGGCTGACTCTCAGCCTGGGGGTAGCAGGTTTCTCATCGACGGCCGTGCGGTCGAAGGATGCCTTGATCGAAGCCGCAGATCACGCTTTGTATCGAGCCAAGACGCGCGGAAGAAATCGCGTAGAAATTTACGAGGCCGTCAACTCAGACCATGCCGAAACGCCGGTAGGTCATCGACCGTAATACCGGGATGCGGACCTGTCATGCCCGATCCGAAACAATCCTTCGCGGTGGACGACCGTCGTGAATGGCTCCGCATCGACGACACTCTGCTCTTAGAGTATCGAGTCGTCGGTGAACCATACGTCCCGACGTCCGTTCCGGACGCAGCAGCCGCCGAAGAAACCATCACCACCTTCATCAGTAAACCTACGAACGATCTCCTTGCTTTTGCACAACTGCATGAAGGGGAGGCACTCCTCGTGCCTTGGCTCAAAAAAATAGATTGGGTATTGGAAGCCGTTCTTCACCGTCTCGTGCGGATGAGTAAAGAAACCATCCAGCTACCGCGATTGACGGAGGTGAATATCAGCGGGGGCGGTGTCAGTTTCTCCCTTCCTCGACGACTGCAAGCGGGCGATCAGCTCGATCTCCATATCATCCTGCCCCCTTTCTCAGCCATTCAAGCCCGAGTCGATGTCATGCATGCAACGCCGGTCGATGGGAAGGGCGGCGCGTGGTGGACGGGCACCTGCTACACGCAGATCAGCCAAGATGATCATGAATGCTTGATCCGCCATATCCTACACGTACAAGCGGAACGACTCCGCGCTCGGCATTTTACCCAGCCTCCGACTACCTAAACAGCAGGCTCAGGCGACTTCTTGCGTCTTCTCGGTTGTGATGTGCCGGAGTAGGACTTCTCCGACATGACTGAAGGCATGTGCGGCCGGTGAATTCGGGGCGGTTTCGACGACCGGGAGGTATGTGCGTACGGACCGCTCGACAGCAGGGTCTTCGGGAATCTCACCTAAGAGTGTCAATTCACCGCCGACGTATTGGCGGAGTAGTTTTTGGAGTTGCAGAGTATTGACCTTGGAACGGGAGCTGGTGCGGTTCAGCAATAGTAAGGGATGAAACGCCGCCAGGGCTTGTCTGGCGATCTCCTGTCCCGCCTTATCAGTGTTACCGGAAACGGTAAAGATTTCTTCGATACTGGAAAAATCTCGTTCTGCCAGCGCAGCGTTCATGGGGTCGCGACTCAAAAAGTGCGACAGCACGCGGCGGATCGCCGCCAGCTTGACGAATCGATATAGATCGAGCACGGACGTGGGATCGGGCGTCGCTACGGCAATGTGACGGTCGGCCAGGAGAAAGAAATCCAAGGCATGATAGCTGGTGCCGGCGCCGACATCCACAATCAGCACATCAGCTTCCATCTCGCGCAGATGACGGATCAACCGCTTTTTCTTGGCATACGACATATTGGCGGTGGCGAGTGTGTCCCCGGTCCCTGGAATGAGCCGGAGTCCGTGTTGCGTAGAAATCGAATGCGTGACCCCTTCGAGAGTGTCGATACGGCGGGTTAAGAAATCGCTCAGCGTGGTAGAGGGGTACAGCAGACCAAATAAAATGTGCAAATCTGCACCGCCGACGTCCAAATCCACCAAGACCACGCGCTTTCCCATCTTTGCCAACACGAGGCCAAGATTGCCCGACACGATACTTTTGCCGACCCCACCTTTGCCGGATGCCACAGAAATAATCGTCGCCATAGTGTCGCGCCTACTGTTTGCACGATGAATCGGTTCGCAGGTGACGCCAACCGAAACTCTAAGTGCCTTTGGTAAAGCATCTTTTGTGCCCATAGGGATCGCTCGAAGAGAAGGGTTTTTGATTCAGGATCTGCCTTGTCAAAAGAGAAGGGCCGCTCAAGTTTCTTTCCAACAAGGCCGATACGGCATTCGACATGAACAATGCTTTGTTGGCAACAACGAATAAACCAGCAGACGGCGAGCCCGGGTTGGAAGGACACATCCTGACAGTAGGGGAAGTGGCGCATTTTTTGCGGGTACCGAAATCCACCGTGTACAAACTTGCGAGGCTCGGGCAAATTCCCGCGTCTAAAATCGGCAAGCACTGGCGATTTCTCCGTAAAGATCTTCAGCACTGGATGCAGAGCCGATCGGTTGGTCAATAAGCTCGCACGTTCGTCCCTCACAGGCGCGGTGTGCGGCGAAGGATGACGATGGTCCTCGCAGAAAGAATGTATTCATGCAACTGAGTCCGTCGACGTTCACAGATCTTCGCAATCTGATTTACGAACGCACCGGGATTTTCTTTCCGGACAACAAAAAATACGTTCTCGAGAGCCGCCTCCAAACCCGACTGAAAGAACGAAAGTGCGCCACTTACGAAGACTATTTTCAGTTGCTGAAATACGATGCCTGGCGGGATCAAGAGTTGAATGCCGTCTATAACCTTGTCACGACCAACGAAACGTTTTTCTATCGAGATTTGCCCCAGCTTCAGATGTTCACCAATACGATCATTCCAGCCGTCGTCCAGGCCAATTCGGCTTCGTCCAGAATTCGTGTCTGGAGCGCGGCCTGTTCAAGCGGGGACGAACCTTACACGTTGGCCATGATGATGTTGGAGCACCCCGCCCTGGCCAATTGGGCGATCGACCTGATCGCCACCGATATCAGCGAAACAGCCCTGGGCGCCGCGCGCGACGCCGTGTACGGATCGTATGCAGTACGAAATGTGCCGCCGCTCTTTATCAATAAATACTTCAGGCGCGACGGGCCTCAATACTTCTTGTCGGAGAAGATCAAAGAGCTCGTGAAGTTTTCGCACATGAATCTGTATGACGGCACGCGCTTGAAAATCATCCGAGGCATGGACGTGATTTTTTGCCGCAATTGCCTGATCTATTTTGACGACAAGGCGAAACAAAAGATCGTCGGCAACCTGGCCGATTGCCTACGCCCCAAGGGCTATCTCGTGATCGGCTTCTCTGAATCGATGCACGGTGTTTCGAATGCGTTCAAAGCCGTCCATGCGGATCGTTCAGTGGTGTACCAAAAGCAGTAGTCGAATCGTTTCATCAAGGAGGTTACGGAGATGCAGGCGGATCCCAGCATGAAAATCATGGTCGTAGATGACATGTCAACGATGCGGAGGATCGTCAAGAACCTCTTGAAGCAGTTGGGTTTCGCCAACGTCGAGGAGGCGGAAAACGGGCAGGAGGCCCTGATCAAACTGAAGGCCGATAAATTCGGTTTTGTCGTTTCAGATTGGAACATGCCTGTGATGAGCGGAATTCAATTGTTGAGGGCGATTCGCGCCGACGAGGCGTTGAAGTCGATTCCTGTGTTGATGGTGACGGCCGAAGCCCAAAAAGAAAATATTATCGAAGCGGTTCAAGCCGGCGTCAGCAATTACGTCGTCAAACCGTTTACGGCGGAAGCCCTTCAGGAAAAAATCAACAAGATTTTCAAATAACGTTGAATCGCGGCAGCCGGGTGATGGATAGGTCCTCATGAGGAGCGGAGGCTAACGTGGACGATAATCGAAAGTTGTACGGGGAACTAGGAGAGTTGACGCGGTATATCGAAAATACGATGCGGCAGCTTCGCACGGCGGAAGCGCCCGTGACGGAAACGACCGTACAACTGCCGCAAGCGTCGGAACACCTCTCCGGACTCGCCAAGCTGACGGAGGAAGGCACGCATCGGGTCATGGAGTTGACAGAGGAACTGCAGGACAATCGCCGCCAGGTCTCCAAATTATTGGGTGAATTATTCACGCATTTGGCGAGCGGACGAGGAGGAGCTGACTCGTCCGATCGCATCGCGGTCATCGTAAAGTTGCTGGCGGCGGACGACACGCGGCTTATGGACATCATGACGGCGCTATCGTTCCAGGATTTGGTCGCCCAGCGAATCAAAAAAATCATCACCATTCTGGATGATGTCGAACATAAATTACTGCAAATGGTCGTGGTGTTCGGCTTGAAGCAGGAAAACGCCCCAAGCGTCAACGGAAAAGCCGATCAAATGCTAAAAGAGTTGGAAGCGTCCCGCAGCACGGCGCTCAAACAAGACTTAGTCGACGATATTCTTGGACAATTTGGATTCAACTAGTCGCGGCGTAGCTCGGCCACGGCCGACGTGGAGGCAGTATGGATGATGAACTGAAAGAAATTCTGAACGAATTTCTGGTGGAAGCGCAAGAGATGATCGAGTTGTTGGACCAGCGGTTCATCAGTCTCGAATCCGATCCGAACAATCGCGGCATGCTGGACGAGATCTTCCGAGCCATGCATAGCATGAAAGGCTCCGGAGGATTTCTCGGGTTTACCCATCTGGTCGACGTCGCCCATCGCGCTGAGAATATTTTGAACAAGCTCAGGCAAGGCGAAATGGCCGTGACTCCCAATGTCATTAACATCGTGTTGGAAGCCGTCGATACGGTGAAGCTGCTGATGGCCGACATCCGGGAAACCGGCACCGATACGCACGTGTCGGTGGAGGCCATTGCCGCCAAGCTGGATGAGATCCTCGCCGCCGGCGGACCGGCCATTCCCCCTGCCGCCGCAGCTGCGGACTCTACGGCGACAGCCGCCCCCGTCGCTTCGACTCCAGAGACGCCCGCCGCGGAGGCGCCACCGACGACGAAGCTTGGAGAAATTCTGATTCAAGAAGGTTCCGTTTCAAAAGAGCAGGTGATTGAGGCGCTGGAACAACAGGACCGTAAGTTGCCCCTGGGAGAAATCCTGGTCCAGTCCGGTGTCATCACCGAGCGGACCCTCGAGTCGGCCTTGCAGAAGCAGGCCAAGCCGGCTCGCGCCGGCGAAGACGATCAGACCATTAGGGTTGAAACGAGCCGACTCGACAGCGTAATGAATCTAGTCGGAGAACTGGTGCTGGGCCGCAACCGACTCATGAAGTTAGGCGGAGGGCTCGAACAATCGTACGAAAACGAACCGCTGGTGCGCGGCTTGACGGAAACCTTGGCGCAACTCAATCTCGTCACCACGGATCTGCAGCTCGCGGTGATGAAAACGCGCATGTTGCCGATTCGAAAGGTGTTGGCCAAATTCCCCCGCATGGTCCGCGATCTGTCTCAGAAATTGACCAAGCAGGTCCGTCTCGAGCTGCAGGGCGAAGAAACCGAACTCGACAAGTCGGTGGCGGACGAAGTCGGCGATCCTCTCGTACACATTGTGCGCAATGCGATCGACCACGGCATTGAATTGCCGGCCGAACGTCAGGCTTCCGGCAAAGCGATGGAAGGGTTGGTGCGCATCGCGGCCTCCCAGGAAGGCAACAGCATCGTCATCCGTATTCAGGATGATGGACGCGGCCTACAAGTCGATCGCATCAAAGCCAAGGCGCTCTCGCGCGGCATCGTCAGCGAAGCCGAACTGGCCAGCATGGATTCGCGCGACATTCTCAATATGGTGTTCCTGCCGGGATTCAGCACGGCTGAAAAAGTCACCGATGTATCAGGCCGCGGTGTCGGCATGGACGTCGTGCGAACGAACATTCGGCGAATCAATGGGAGCGTGGAAATCGATTCGCAGGTCGGCAAGGGCAGCATCATCACCATCAAGCTGCCGCTGACGATCGCCATCATCCAAGCGTTGCTCGTGGAGGTGCAAGCGGCCACGTTTGCCATTCCATTAGGGTCGGTGATCGAAGCTGTCAAGATCACCAAAGACGATGTCAAAACCATCAATGGTCGCGAAGTGCTGACATTGCGCGAGCGGGTCCTACCGCTCCTGCGACTATCTGAAGAGTTTTCAATTCAGGCGGACACGACGTGCGAAAAATTTTATGTGGTGGTTGTCGGCATGGGAGAGCGTCACGTCGGCGTCATTGTCGACCGGCTGCGGTCGCAAGAGGAAGTCGTGATCAAGTCCATGGGCGATTACCTGTCGGAGATCAAGGGCATTGCCGGCGCCACGATTACGGGAGAAGGAAGGGTCGTCTTGATTCTCGATATTCCGGAATTGGTGCAAAGCCTCCGCGCGAGCCGACAGGTCGGTAGCTTGGCCTGAACTCTATGGTCGAAGTCTCGAGAGGGAGAAGTTCATGTCGTCGTTAATCAAAGAAGTCGACGCCCGTACGGGCCTTGCCGGAACCAATCAAATGGAATTGCTTCTGTTCCATGTCGGTACCAGCGAGGTCTTCGGGATCAATGTCTTTAAGGTGCGGGAGGTTATGAAATTCCCCACGCTCACGCGGCTGCCTGAAGCGGACCCGCGAGTGGAAGGAATGGCGAACATTCGTGGAACGACGGTGCCGGTCATCGGTCTGACGCAAATCATCACCGGTTTGATCAGCGGGCAGTCGTCGGAACTTTCAGAAGGACAGGGCAAGTTGATCGTAACGGAATACAACACCAGCCTACAGGCATTTCATGTGGCCGGTGTCGATCGCATCTTGCGTCTATCCTGGACGCAGATTAAATCGCCGCCCCCGCTCGTTCGAAATAATACGAAGGGGGCCGTGACTGCCGTCGCCATGCTCGACGACGGACGGATGGTGTTGATTCTCGACGTCGAAAAAATCTTGGCCGAAATGTCGCCGAAAACGGACGAAGAAGTGTTTGCAGGTATGGAACTTAGACCCGAGGTCAAGAACAAACGCGTCCTGTTTGCGGATGATTCGGCCGTCGCGCGCACCCAAATTCGCAAGACGCTGGAACGGCTCGGCATCTCCTATGTGCAGACGACGACCGGCCAGGAAGCTTGGGATCGCTTGTTGGAGATTGCGGATAAAGCTGCTTCGCTTGGGAAATCTGTCCGCGATGAGGTACAGATGGTTCTGAGCGATATTGAAATGCCCGATATGGACGGCTTTTCGTTGACGAAGCATATCCGGGCCGACCCGCGTTTCATGGAAATGCCCGTCATCCTCCATTCCAGTTTGACCGGCACGTGCAATAAGGAAAAGGGCAAAGCGGTCGGAGCCAGTGGGTATGTTACGAAGTTTGACCCTAAAGTCTTGGGCGACATCATTGCGCGTCATTGCTAGACGGCAGACGCGGCACGCCCGGATGAATACCAGCGAGTGAGTAAATAGTTCAACGAACGGGAGAGGGCTCGTGTCACAAATTCGCGTTCTAGTAGTCGACGATTCGTCGTTTATGCGCAAAGCCCTGTGCGGCATGTTGGCCGGCGATCCACACATCGCCGCCGTTGAAACGGCGCGCAATGGCGAGGAAGCGTTGCAAAAAATTCCGACCTGGAAGCCTGATGTCGTGACCCTGGATGTCGAGATGCCGGTGATGAACGGATTAGACGCCTTGCGAAAAATCATGGAGATGCATCCTGTGCCTGTCTTGATGGTCAGCTCATTGACGACGAAGGGGGCCGAAGAGACGTTGCAGGCCTTGGAATTGGGCGCGATCGATTTCATTCCCAAGCAGTTGGACGGCGTGGTGACCAATATCAGCAGTGTGCAAAATGACTTGATCTCGAAAGTGATTGCCGCATCCGCCAGCACCGGCAGACTGCGTAAGCGTTCCGTGGTGTCGTCCCGGTCTGCGCTACCTCGCACACCCATCGGTTTGAGTTCGCAGTCCACCAGCGCGACACGCGGCAGTAAAATCGTGGCCATCGGCTGCTCGACGGGAGGACCACAGGCCCTGTCCGAACTCCTGCCGATGTTTCCCAAGGATTTTCCCGCCGGCATCGTGATCGTGCAACACATGCCGAAGTGTTTTACCAAACCGTTTGCCGATCGTATGAACGCCCAATGCGACATTGAAGTGCGGGAAGCCGCCGAATCCGATGAAGTACAGCCAGGCGTTGCCTTACTGGCTCCGGGTGGTCTGCAACTGCGACTGGCTCGTCAAAAAGCCACCAGGATCGGCGTGACCTTGGCTCCGAATACCGAAGGATTGCTTCACGCGCCTTCCGTCGATGTGATGATGCAGTCGGTGGCGCAGTTATATGCCGAGCGGACTGTCGGGGTGATTCTGACGGGCATGGGTCAAGACGGGCTGGAAGGGATGCGGGCGATTAAGGTCGGAAGGGGTCGAACAGTGGCACAGAACGAAGCCAGCTGCACAGTGTACGGGATGCCTCGTGCGGTGGTGGAAAACGGGTGCGCGGATAAGATCGTGCCCCTGTCCCAGATTGCAGGTGAAATCATGAACATGATCTGACGGTCACGGCTCGTAGGCAGGACGAATAACTATTGTTCACATGGCGACCAGTAGGGCGCTTGAGAGGAGGAGGGAGAGATGAATCGGTTAAGTCAAATGCACATTGCGCAAAAGTTTATCTTGCTGGTCTCCGGCATTGCCGTCTTGGTGACCGCGATCGGCCTGTATTTCGTCTATCAGCAAGAGCAGAGCAAGATGCTCGGCATGCTCGAAGGGCGGGGAAAAATCATCGAAGCTCAGACACAGGTCACGCGGGCGTACATTGCCAAGAATTACGTGTCAAAGGTGAAAGGTATGAAGGGTGCTGAAGGTGTCCAGGTTTCTAAAGATCACCTGGAAAATCCTCAAGCCATTCCCCTTCCGGCTACCGCGACACGGGAGATGAGCGAAGAGTTATCAAAGACAGGTTTATTCAATGCGCGATTGATCAGCAGCCAGCCACTCAATCCGGCGAACTCCTCCAAGGATCGTTTCGAAGAGGAGGCGCTCAAAGCGATCATGAGTGGAGTGGAAACCTACTCGAGGGTAGAAGAGTCCGGAGGAATACCGACATTCCGCCGCGCGTCCGCTGATAAAGCGACGGGCGCCGCTTGCATCGGGTGCCATGCGGGCAAACAGGTTGGAGACGTCTTGGGCGTCCTCTCCATATCCATTCCAATAGAGCATATCAAAGCCGCCTCCAACGAGTCGCTGGAACGGACGGGCTTGACCTTGGTGGTAACCGTGTTGGCGACGATGGTGATGATGTATTTCATGCTGCGATGGGTGGTGATCCAACCGTTGCAGGCCATGACCCTCATCTCCCGCGATATTGCCGAGGGAGAGGGCGATTTGACCAAGCGTGTGCCGATCAATGGAAAAGACGAGATCGCCGAACTCGGCAAATGGTTCAATGTGTTCATCGAGAAACTGCAAGGAATGATCGGCAAGGTCGCCCATGTCACCGATAAGGTGGCGTCTGCCTCGGTGCAACTGTCGGCGACAGCCGAAGAAATGTCGAAGGGGTCAGAAGGGCTGACGTCTCGTACGGCGCAGACCGCGACCGCGGTCGAAGAGATGAACGCGACCGTCGCCGAAGTGGCACAAAACTCAGGAAAAGCCGCCGGCATGGCTCAGGAAACCGTGCAAACGGCGAAGAGCGGACGGGAGGTCGTGACCGAAACAATCGACGGGATGCAACAGATTTCCGATGCCGTGACACAATCGGCGTCGATCATTGCGGCCCTCGGTAAGTCTTCCGATCAGATCGGCGAGATCGTCCGCGTCATCGAGGATATCGCCGACCAGACAAATCTGTTGGCCTTGAATGCCGCGATCGAGGCGGCTCGAGCGGGTGAACAGGGCCGTGGGTTTGCCGTCGTTGCGGACGAAGTTCGGAAGCTGGCGGAGCGCACGACTAAGGCCACGAAAGAAATCGGCGACATGATCCGTCAAATTCAACACGATACCAAGGGTGCAGTGACATCGATGGAAGATGGAACCCAAAAGGTGTCCAGCGGTGTGACCTTGGTGAATAAGACTGGTGAAACGCTCGGCAAGATCGCCGAGATGGTCACGCAGACGTCCGATATGATCCGACAGATTGCCGTCGCGGCTGAAGAGCAGTCGGTGGCGACTCAGCACATCGCCGGCGATTTAGAAAATGTCGCGAAGGTCAGCAAGGAATCGGCAGGCGGCGCCAGTGAATCGGCCAAGGCCAGCCATGACCTAAGCTTGTTGGCGAGTGAACTGCAGTCGATCGTGGGCAGCTTTAAAGTCACGACCGACAAACGACGATAAGGGTGAGCCATGATGATTCAAGGGCGGGAAGGAAATGTCGTCGACGCGTCACCGGCTGACGGCCAGCAAGCCGTCGATGGTACGGAGGAAAGCTGCCAGCTGGTAACGTGCTGCGTCGGCCAAGAGGAGTTCGCCGTCGATATCCTCAGCGTCCAAGAGATCAATCGAATGGTTGATATCACGCGCGTGCCGAAGGCGCCGGTCTTTGTCGAGGGCGTGATTAATCTCCGGGGACGGATCATTCCAGTGTTGAACTTGCGTTGCCGGTTCGGGATCTCGTCAGAGACGGAGCGAACGGCGAGATCACGCATCGTCGTCGTCAACGTACGAACGCGTGTGGTCGGCTTGATCGTCGACTCCGTCTCTGAAGTGCTTCGATTACCGAAGGAAGCCATCGAGCCCCCGCCGTCGCTGGAGACGGCGATTGGAGCGGAATTCATTCAGGGGGTAGGCCGGATCAAGGATCGATTGTTAACTGTGTTGGATCTGGATCGATTGTTGACACCGGCCGATCAAGCCGCGATCGCATAGAGTCTGTGAGTTAGGCGGGCGGCGCCGATCGATCGGATGGATTGATGGGGTGCTGCTCGCCGGTGATCGTGTGGAGCATGCCCACAGAATGCTGGAGAACATCGGCAGCGCAACTGAGCGTCGTGGCGAGTTGCTGCAATAATTCTTCCCATCGTCCCTCCTCGCGAAGGGTCTGCAAACGACGGTGTTGGTCTTCGAGAATCGCTTTTTTGGCATCCAAGAGCAGACTATCTACGCTCGTCATGATCGTCCTTCTAGTCTCGAAGCGATGTCTCACGCTAACAGACTTCACCGGGGAAGCGCAAGGCACCCCTCAAAGACTAACCAATCGATGGCGGTTGAGAACGGTTTGAGGTAGTTAGTGCACTGGAGAAGGAGCCATCTGTGGATTTTCTGACGATCATCGGTCTTGCGATCGCCATCGGGTCGATCCTCGGCGGGCAAATTTTGGAAGGCGGCCACCTCAGCTCGATCATGCAGTTGACCGCGTTCATCATCGTGATGGGCGGGACGATCGGGGCCGTGTGCATCCAGAATCCCATGTCGGTCGTCCTTAAAGGCGTTTCGTTGTTGTCCCTGGCGCTCTTCGATCCCAAGGTCGATGTGAAGAAGGACATCGGAACGATCATCGATTTGGCGAATATTTCAAGGAAGCAAGGATTGCTGGCCCTGGAAGGAAAAATTAAAGATATTCCGGATCCGTTTTTTAAGAAGGGCGTGCAATTCATTGTCGACGGGACCGATCCGAAGATGATGCAGGAAATTTTGGAAACGGAAGTCGAGCATCACGAGGAAGAAGGTGTGACGGCGGCCAAGATATGGGAGGCGGCCGGTGGATATGCCCCGACCGTCGGAATTCTCGGGGCCGTGCTGGGCCTGATTCACGTCATGGAAAACCTGGCCGATCCCTCCAAACTCGGCGGTGGAATTGCGGTCGCCTTCGTAGCGACGATCTACGGCGTCGGCGCGGCCAATATTGTGTTTCTTCCCCTTGCCAATAAGATCAAGCTGAAGTTGAAGCATGAATCGGCTGGGCGCGCGGTGGTCATTTCCGGCCTCGTCGGCGTCGCGCAGGGAGACAATCCTCGTATTTTGCAAGAGAAACTGGAATGCTTCCTCCCGCCCGGCCAACGCTCGAAACCAGAAAGCCATTAATGGCAAAAAAACATAAGCACGAAGAGCATGAGAATCATGAACGGTGGTTGGTCTCGTATGCCGACTTCATCACATTGTTGTTTGCGTTCTTTGTCGTGATGTATTCGATCTCCTCCGTGAACGAAGGGAAATTCCGGTCGGTCAGCGAATCGATTCAGGCGGCGTTGCGTCCTGTGGTGAGCCATCCGGTGGCGCAGGTGCACTTTGATTTAGGCGACTATAAGTCTTCCTTGGTCCCTTCGTTAGGCCAGAAGGTGCAGTTCGTCAGGCAAATACAGGAGATACTCAAAAAAAACAGCAAAGATGTGCAGGTACAGAAGGCGACGGTGAAGCAGACCGATCAAGGTGTAGTAATTACCATCGCGGACAGTCTAATGTTCGAGAGCGGCCGGGCGGAGATTCGCGCCGAAGCGCTTCCGATTCTGGAAAACCTGGCGGAAATCATGGCAGCCAATGCCTCCGTCAAGGAAGTGCGGGTGCAGGGCCATACCGACAATGTGCCGATCAATTCCGCGCTGTTTCCGTCGAACTGGGAACTATCGGCTGTACGCGCCGCCATGGTGACGCGAGCGATGACCGAATTGTACGGCATGCAGCCGGAGAAAATATCAGCGGTAGGATTTGGAGAATTTCGGCCCGTGGCGGATAATCTGACGCCGGAAAACCGCGAGAAGAACCGTCGGGTCGAATTGCTGATCTTGACGAACGAGACCGATGAGGATTTGTAACAACCGTCTCAGCCGATAAAGTCCGGATGAAGGCGATCGATAGGCCGAATCGTACTGGCTTTGATTTCGTTATAAATGATGGTGCGACCCGCCTGGCGTAATCGATTGAAAACGCCTTCGACCACCACCTGCTCGCCTTCGTGTACGTCCGTCCTTCCCATTCCGATGACTTTCACGGTGCCGTTCCCATCCTTCAGCAGAAAGCCATATGCAGACTGTCCCTGTTTGTTCTCGGCCGTTTGAATCGTCGACACACGGCCGACGACGACCACCATTTGCTTATCGTATTGGTCCGGATGCGTAACCAGATCGGCCACTTCCAGCATAGAAGCCCCGGCAGGAGACACCGCCAAGAGAAGGATGGAAAAGAAACCCAGGAACGCCAGGCCGAGGAGGCCGCCACCGGATACAATCGGCATCCGCATAGAATACCTCATGAATTGAAGTTATCGCCGTTCTTCTCCCAACATGCTTCGAAGAACATGCTCGCCCATCTGGCCCAGTTGCTGCTGGGCCTTTTCTTCTTCGGTCAGTTCGATTTCCTTTGGAGCCGGTGAAACGCGGGCGAGCAATTCCTGCTCGAGCGCCTCGGGCGAGAGATCCCATTCGCTTTGGATGACAGCCAAACGCTGTAGGGTAAACAAGGAAAGCGAAACGGGTAGCCAAAAGCGGCTTTCCAGGTCTTCGGCCAATGTACCCGAAGCGAGTGTCGACAATTTATCCATTAACGCGGTTTCGGTGTGTTCCAGCCCGTCATAAGGCGCGACAGATCGTTCCATAGGGCTACGGGCGAGGACATTAAACGACTCTTTCCACAGATCGAGATTTAAGGCGGCCTGGGCGGTGGGCAATGGCATGTCACCGACTGCCTTTTGCAAGTCGTCCAAGTAGAGCTTTAAGTATTTTACTTTCCTTGCCGCAAGGGTTCCGGCGGGGAGCCCCCATATGTGCGCGACTTCATGGTCCTGAAGGGGGGCAAGGTTTACCCTCTCCAAATCTCGTTTCGACACCTCGAGGCGCTTTCGGTCCCGTGCAAGCTTTCGCAGCAGTGTCTGGTATTCGGCCGATAAACGGCGCGCGCGATATTCCTCTTCCTCGATCTCGTTTCGTTCCCACCGCCCGTTCAGTTCGCGCACCGCCGGTCTGAGAATGGCATGACCGGCCTGAGTATGCAGGTCTTTCAGCATCTCCGCACTCACATGGAAGCGAATGGTCAAGAGTCTATCGGCAGCCGCGATCAGCGCCTGAGTGCGGGCAATCTGGCGTTCCAAGCAGTCGCATTGCAGCCACAGTCGCTCGCGCTTTCGGCGGGTTTGCGATTGATATTGCACGACGCGATCAATAATCCCTTGCAGCGCGTCTTTGGAAATCACCGACACGATGCGTTTTGATCCTGCAGCCATTCGTGGATCGGGCCGATCCGCCGCCATATATTCGATCTCTTCCTGGGGCACTTCGAAGTATTGCAACAACAATAGATGCATCATGATCCGCCCCTGAATGGGGAGGCGGGCAATGGCCGAGTTGATATGCTCTTGAGAGAAAACGGCGGTCATTGATTAGGCGGATCCGGTTGCCTGCGATTCCAAGAACGTCGCTACGTACTCGCGAATTTGTTGAACGGTGCCGCTGACGTAGAGTTGCCGGGGAATGTCGACGCGGTGCAATTGAGCAGGATCGATACCTTTCTCGACCGCGTAGGCTTCATCGACATATAAACTGACCGACCCATCGCGATGGCGGATCGCGTACAATGCATGAGACTCTTCCATGACGCCCACCCGACCCTCCGATAGCCTCAAATCCTAACTAGACCAGATAACATACGCTGGCCTGTAGTGTCAAAGTCACGAGAAGGTGATCGTGGATTATCGCCAAGAGTAGCTTCGTGCGATCAATGCGGACACGCCAATAGCCATGGGCGTCGTAAAATTGGGCGCTATCCCACTTTGAATACGGAGAGAAAGAATAACGCTGGCCGCCCGGATATAGTGAAAGCTATTGGTGGATGGAACGCGATTACCCGCCCAATGTGTCGAGCGCTTCCTTCAGACTCTTATGCAGGCAGGTGAAAATTGGCGTATCGCGTAAGGTATAGCGGCTGCCTTCGGTCTCCCGCAGCGCCATCACCAGATCGAGGAAATCTTCCGGCTTATCGGTTTCGAAGGCGACGACCCATTCCTGGTCGTCGAGTCCAAACGAATAGGTAGTATTCAGTTTGACGGACGGAAAGCGATGGCCGACTTCAATGTGTTCGTCCATCATGCCTTGGCGCGCCGCTTTGGTGAGCAAAAACCACTCACGCGTTTTTACGAAAGGATAGACGAAGATATATTTGCCCTTGCCGGGAACGATCGTCAGCCGTTTGCTTTCCTGATTCTCGTGGACGTGATGATCGACATAGATCGACCGTTTGGTCATGGCAAGATAGGAATACGGCGTGGTGAGGTACTTGCCGAGACCGGTGGCCAATAATTTCGACGTCATTTCTTGGAACAGCTCCAGCTCATAACTGATGCGCCACAGCATGAGGTCGGCATCCCCACGAATGCCCACCATGGTGTAGGGAATGACAATCACTCGCGAGGTATACTCTTCCACCACCCGAATGAATTCCTGCTTGCCTCGGGTCCGTTCGTCCTCCGGCAATCTGCGCCAGGCAGGATCGATCTTATAAAAGGCAAAATTAACAAACTGGCGCTTTGCAGGCTGTTGCTCACCGCTGGCCATCGACACGTCCTCCTTGCGACTCGTTGAAACGATTGAGCTACTTAGCATTTCGTGATTGGTCTTGTCAATTGAACAATTCCCATCGATGTTCCGTTGCCATTGCTGGCGGGTTGGTCTCAAGGATTAGGACTTGAGCCCAATAGATTGCAAGCGAGTGCTCGGCCATACTTGGCACTATCTAAAACCGATAAGAGGTGGGCCATGGTTCTCTTAGCGTTGAGTACAAGCCTATCGATGCTCAGCTTTATATCGCTGGCGCTGCTCGCCGTCGGTGCGACCTTGTTTATCGTGCAAGTGAAGATGAATTAATCAGATGCAAGATCTCTCTGCGACCGTTCTTTCTGACGATTTCACTTTCTTCCCATCCATTCAACCTCATCTCAACCTCATCGCCTTCTCTCATTCAGGAATTGACCCTCCTTATGTCCGATGCTAGCATCCGCGCGATGAAACGCGGAGAAATCATTGCAATCGGTTCGGAATTGCTCATCGGAGGACGCCTCGATACAAACTCTCTTTTTTTATCCGCCCGGCTTGGGTCCCTCGGGGTCGATGTCCGATGTAAATCGGTCGTCGGTGACGACGAGGAGGATATCGCCGACACGCTACGTGTCGCGGCCACTCGCGCGGACGTGATTATTGTCACCGGCGGCTTGGGACCGACGTCAGACGATCGGACTCGTGAGGCGGTGGCTGCAGTGACGCGTCGACCGCTACGGCGCCGATCCGAGGCGCTTGAGAGTATGTCGGCGCGGCTGTCGGCCTGGGGTCGCACTCCGACGGTGGCGCAGATGAAACAAGCACTCATCCCTGCCGGCGCGGACGTTCTCATCAATCCGGTCGGGTCGGCCCCAGGATTTTCGCTTCGATGGAAAGGATCATTCATAGCCGTCCTCCCGGGGGTGCCGCGTGAAGCCGAAGCCACGTTCGAAGCGGGCGTCGCGCCGCACCTCACGGGTAACGGCGATCAAATCGAACAGCGTGTCTTGCACACATTCGGGTTGTTCGAGTCCGATATCGATCGGCAGCTTCGCCCTCTCGTGAAGACTCAGCCATCGGTTCAATGCGGGTTGCTGGCCTCTCCGCTTGGCGTCGTCGTATCGTTTACCGCGCGTGGAGTACCGTCTCGCTCCGGCAAGGCACTCGACCGTCTCGTGCGCGCTGCCGTTCGGCGACTGCATCCTCATGTCTATGCAGCGGGGGACGAAACGATGGAAGAGGTCGTTGGTCGGCTATTAAAGAAGAACGGCCGCATGTTGTCGGTGGCCGAATCATGTACGGGAGGACTCATCGGTCATCGGTTGACTCAGGTGCCCGGGAGTTCAACCTATTTCGAGCGAGGGGCGATGACCTATAGCAATCAGGCCAAGCATGAGATGTTGGGAGTGCCGCTGTCGATGTTGAAGCGTTACGGGGCCGTCAGCGCTGAGGTTGCGGCGGCGATGGCCAAAGGCATCCGTATGAACGCGCGCACCGATATCGGACTGAGCGTGACCGGGGTGGCGGGACCCGGCGGCGGCACGGAACGTAAGCCGGTCGGCCTCGTCTACGTCGGGTTGAGTACCGCTCGGATGCGGCAATCTAACGCCCACGTGTCTACGCAGGAGTTCCGTTTTCACGGCGACCGCCACACGATCAAGATGCGATCCTCGCAAGCCGCCTTAAATATGGTACGGCTATGGCTTGAGAACAGTGACTCCCCAATACGTCGATGATCAGAACCTTCGTCGCCGCCGAACTCGATTCTACGCTTACACATGCCATTGCCGGCGTGCAAGAGAAGCTCAAACGAGAATTGCACCGGCTCGGTCCACGCGTCCGTCTGCAATGGGTGCGGCCAGATTCCATTCACCTGACGCTCAAATTTTTAGGAGCCATCGAGCAAAGCCAAGTGGGAATCATTGTGCAGGCGCTGGCAAACGCGGCCCGGGAATATGTGCCCTTCTCGGTCGATGTCAAGGGATTCGGTGTCTTTCCGGACATCCGGAGTCCACGTGTGCTTTGGATGGGACTTTCGGGGCCGACTGATCGGTTGATCCATCTGGCGGGATCGATCGATGCCGCGGTGGCCCCATTAGGATTTCCCGCCGAGCGTAAGCCCTATAGTCCGCATCTCACCATGGCTCGCGTGAAGGAGCAATCGCATGCAATCGGAGAAGCCTTGGCCGAGAGCGGCGTGATGCGTGAGTGCGCGTGTCTTGGAATCCTATCCATTCAGTCTGTGGCGTTGATGCAAAGCGTGCCGTCCCCCTCTGGTTCGATCTACTCTTGCCTCGGTCGCGTGTTGCTCGGACATGAAAGTCTAGCCTAGGTTTACCTCTCTTAATTGAGTATAATCGGGAAACTGTTATCGCCACCTGGAAGGAGAGCTCATGGCCGACCGAACCGCTGAGACCTCAGAAAAGAAACGAGCGCTGGATTTGGCGCTTTCCCAAATCGAAAAGCAGTATGGGAAAGGGGCCATTATGAAACTCGGGACGGCGGAAGCTGCGGCCGATATTCCTGCCATTCCCACCGGCTCCCTCGGGCTGGATATCGCGCTCGGCGTCGGCGGTCTGCCGCGCGGGAGAGTCATCGAAATTTTTGGCCCGGAGGCGTCGGGTAAGACTACGCTCACGTTGCACGTGATCGCCGAGGCGCAAAAGATGGGCGGCATCGCGGCGTTCATCGATGCCGAGCATGCCCTGGATCTCGGGTATGCCAAAAAATTAGGTGTGCAGACGGATGACCTTCTCGTTTCGCAACCGGATACCGGCGAGCAGGCGTTGGAAATTGCAGAGACATTAGTGCGAAGCGGCGCCATCGATATCATCGTCGTTGACTCGGTGGCGGCGCTAGTTCCGCGAGCGGAGATCGAAGGCGAGATGGGCGACGCGCACATGGGCCTGCAAGCGCGCCTCATGTCGCAAGCGCTTCGTAAGCTGACGGCGGCGATTTCCAAGAGTCAAACCACCGTGATCTTTATCAATCAGATCCGCATGAAGCTCGGGGTGATGTTCGGCAATCCCGAAACGACGACGGGCGGAAACGCGCTGAAGTTTTACGCCTCGGTCCGCCTGGATATCCGACGGATTGAATCGATTAAAGAAGGACAAGAAGTGACGGGCAGCCGAGCGCGCGTCAAAGTGGTGAAGAATAAAATGGCGCCTCCCTTTAAACAGGCCGAATTCGATATCATGTTTGCCGAAGGTATTTCGAAAACCGGCGAGTTGGTCGATCTTGGCGTCGACAAAAAGGTTCTCGATAAGTCGGGGGCCTGGTACTCCTATAAAGGGGAACGGCTTGGACAGGGACGTGAGGCCGTCCGCGATTTCCTTAAAACCAATGGGGCGTTGGCCAAGGAAATCGAAGGCCGTATACGCGAGGCCGCCGGCGTTTTCAATCGGCAAGGTGAGAAGCCGTTTGACGGGAAGGAAAGCCGGTCGGAAGAGAAGGGCGCTGAAACAAAACGGCCGATACCGGAGACGACCCGGCGCGATGTCGCGCGAAGCCTCGGGAAGTAGACTGTTCAGTTGAATGCCGGTGTCGCGTGATGTCGGTGCACGGAGAATGCTCCACAGTCTGTGTATGGATGGTTTCTTGGTCACTGAGCTATTCCAAACGACGTGTCGCCGCGTAAATCCATTCACTCGCTCTCCGGTGTCGATCCTATCGCACATACCGCTCTCGGGTATTTAGCTCGCCGCGCGAGAACGGTTGCGCAGATGACTGCCTATCTTGGTCGATTAGGCGCGTCGGCAACCAAGATCCGTTCGCTCATCGCCAGATTTCGGAAGTTGGGCTATCTGAACGATCGCCAGTATGCGCAACAATGGGCACGAGACCGAATCGCCAGGAAGCCGATGGGCTGTGAACGATTGAAGGCTGAACTCCAGGCGCAAGGCCTCGATGATCGAATCGTGGCCGATACCGTACAGGCGATTTACCAAGAGACCAGCGAGTACGATTTGGTGGTGACATTATCGAACACGAAAATGATTAATCCGGCACTTTTGCGGTCCCGAGGATTTGGGGAAGATGTCATCGAGTCGCTCATCGGCGATATGACGAGCGAGCCGTCGATCGACCGTCGAATGGTACCAAAACATAAGTGACTATGTTGATCAATTGCAGGAGTTGAAGCGTGTTATGAAGCAGACAGCCTCCCAACTTCGACAGGCGTTTTTACAATATTTTGTCCAGCGGGGTCATCAGGATGTGCCCAGTTCTCCGCTGATCCCTCAAGCCGATCCGACTCTCTTATTCACCAACGCCGGGATGAATCAATTCAAAGGGGTCTTTCTGGGCGAAGACATGCGTTCGTACAAGCGCGCGGTCACCGTGCAAAAGTGCATGCGTGCCGGAGGCAAGCACAACGATCTAGAAAACGTCGGCTATACGGGGCGCCATCATACTTTCTTTGAAATGCTCGGAAATTTTTCCTTCGGCGATTATTTCAAGCGGGAAGCGATTCAATTCGGCTGGGAATTTTTGACGGGCGTCGTCGGTTTGCCGAAGGACAAACTCTGGGTCACGATTTTCCGCGATGACGACGAGGCCGCGCGCATATGGGAACACGAGATCGGCGTCCCGGCTACCCGGATCATGCGATGCAATGAAAAGGATAATTTCTGGCAAATGGGGGAGACCGGTCCCTGCGGGCCCTGTTCGGAGATCCATCTCGATCAAGGCCACGGCGTGCCGGGCGATGATATTCCCAACGGCGCCGGCGACCGAGTGATGGAAATCTGGAACCTCGTGTTCATGCAATACAACCGCGACGCCAAGGGTACGTTGACGCCGCTACCGAAGCCGAGCATCGATACGGGCATGGGCCTGGAGCGGCTTGCTGCGGTTGTGCAGGGTGTTACCAGCAACTACGACACGGATCTTTTTACGCCGTTGCTTACGTCCATCGGCTCGCGGACGCGCCATACGTATGGTCAGAATGCACAGGCCGACCGGTCGATGCGGGTGATCGCCGATCATTTGCGGGCCACGACGTTCCTAATTGCCGATGGGATTTTGCCGTCGAACGAAGGCCGAGGCTATGTGCTGCGCCGGATTCTGCGACGGGCCGCCCGGCATGGCCGGCTCTTGGGCGTCGCGGAGCCGTTTCTGCACGAGCTGACGGGGCAGGTGGTTGACACGATGGGCGAGGCCTATTCGGAACTTCGAGGCGCGGCCAAAACCATTGCCGAAGTCACGCAGGGTGAAGAAGAGCGCTTCATCGCGACCTTGGACCAAGGCTTGCCGATTTTGAACGATCTCGTCGTTAAAGCGAAAGCGGCGAAACGCGCGGATTTGGCCGGCGAAGAAGTGTTTAAACTCTACGATACCTACGGATTTCCCATTGACCTCATTACGGAAGCCGCGCGAGAACAAGGACTCGTCTTGGACGAGGCCGGTTTCCAGCGCGCGATGGACGAGCAACGGGAACGCGCCAGAAAGTCGGCCGGGTTCGAGGTGGTCGCCGCCAAGCCGATCCTTATCGAATTAGCTGACAAGATAAAAGTCGGTGATGCAATTTCTGTTCAATTACATGGGAAAGCTGTCGTCAACACATATGAGCCAACTGAATTTGTTGGGTATGAGCATTTTGAAGCGGACTCGTCCATCCAATCCATTCTCAGGAACGACGAACTCGTTAAAGAAGCGGTTGAGGGGGATGAGGTAGAACTCGTTTTAGTGCGTACGCCATTCTACGCGGAGGGCGGAGGTCAAGTAGGCGACCAAGGCATGATCACCGGGCCGGAGGGCCGGGTAGAGATTCGCGATACCGTCCGGCCGATGCCTGGATTAATCCTGCATAAGGGAATCGTTCGAGCGGGTCGGATACGGGAGTGGGAACAAGTGCATGCGCGGGTGAATTCCAGTACGCGCATGGATTCCGCACGCAACCATACGGCGACCCATCTCGTCCACGCCGCCCTGAGCGAGATTCTGGGACCGCATGTCAAACAGTACGGATCACTCGTGGCCCCCAATCGATTACGGTTCGATTTTGCGCATTTCAAGCCGCTGTCGTCTCGCAATATCGATGAGGCTGAGGCGCTGGTGAACGAGCAGGTGCGGATTAATGCCCAGGTCCAGACGAACGTCATGGGGATACAGGACGCGGTGGCTGCCGGCGCGCTGGCATTTTTCGGGGACAAATACGGGGATCGAGTGAGAGTCGTGAACATCGATACGTTCAGCAAGGAACTCTGTGGCGGTACTCATTGCCGGCAGACCGGAGAGATCGGATCGTTCCGAATTATTTCGGAGACCGGTGTCGCGGCCGGCGTGCGCCGAATGGAAGCGTTGACGGGCAGCGGCGCGATGGCGCACGTCAAGCAGCTTGAATCGGAGATTCGAGAATTGACGGAGCTCTTGAAGGTCGGCCCCTCCGAACTCGTCGCGAAAACCCGGAAGGTGCTCGGACAATTAAAAGACAAAGAGCGGGAGCTTGAGCAGGTCAAGTTGAAATTGGCCAGCGGAGCCAAAGATGAAGCCGATGTGCGCGAGATACAGGGCATCCGAGTGCACGCGCAACGGGCGGACGGCCTGGGCATCGCTGAACTCCGTGCCCTGGTGGATCAGTTACGCGATAAGCACAAAAGCGGCGTGATAGCGTTGGGGGCGGTGCAGGAGGGCAAGGTGTCCTTGCTGGTCGCCGTAACGAAAGATTTGGTGGGCCGTGTGCGCGCCGGAGATCTGATCAAGGACATGGCAGGGGAAGTCGGAGGAACGGGAGGCGGACGGCCCGAATTGGCCCAGGCCGGCGGCAAAAATCCAGAACGATTAGATGCGGCCTTGGCGAAGGTGTTTGGATTGGTAGAGCGGGCAGCAGGTAAACAATGAGACCGTCATTCGTCATTCGTTCATCGTTCAACGCACAAGTCATTTACTTCACGAATCACGAGTAACGATTCACAAATGTCTTCCACAAAGAGAATCTTAGCCTTAGATCCCGGAACGAAGCGCATCGGCGTGGCCGTGAGTGACGAGATGGGATGGATCGCCCAGCCGTTGGAGACCTTTGAACGCCGATCGTTGGATGCCGATCTGAAACACATCCAGCAATTGGTGCGCGTGAACGAAGTCGATCGTGTGATCCTGGGCATGCCGTTTCGATTGGACGGGAGCATCGGTCCGGCCGCGCAACAGGTGGAACAGTTTAAAATGTGTTTGGAAGGCGCACTCACGGTTCCGGTGATTCCGTGGGACGAGCGATTGACCTCGAAATCCGCCGAGGACATGCTGATCGAAGCCAATGTGAGTCGCAAGAAAAGAAAAGGCGCGGTGGATCGAGTGGCCGCCGCCATTCTTCTGCAAAGCTACCTGGAATCGCTTGCAGGCGATCAGGACGCGGCAGGCCAGGGTGCTCAACCCGATGAGGCGACGTGGCACGACCCGTGACTCGCCGATGGTGGCTCTGGATCATCGCCGGCACGCTCGGCGCGCTCATGCTGGCGGGTGTTCTTGTCCTGCAGTGGATCACAAGTCCGGCTGCCGATCCTTTGACGAATCCTCCGCTTCAAACCATCGATATCCCCGATGGGTCAACCTTCCGATACACCTCCGCGCTTCTCGCGAACAAACAGATCGTCTCGACGCGGTGGGGCTTTCTGTTGCTCGGGCGGCTGACCCAGGCCGATCGTCGGATCATTCCCGGTGAATATGCCTTACATGGAGGCATGAAGCCGCGTGAGATTCTCGCCAAACTGGTGAGCGGGCAAGTCGTGCTGCACCCCGTCACCATTCCGGAAGGATATACCGTCGCACAGATCGCTGCCCTTTTAGATGAGAAGTCGCTCACCAATGCGAAGGAGTTTTTGGCTCTCGCCCAGGATCGCGAATTCATCCTCAAGGTCTTCCATTTGGATCTCTCGAATCTAGAAGGCTATCTGTTCCCGGATACCTATCATTTCTCCCGGCACGCGAAGGCGAAGGAGATGATTCAGACGATGGTGGAGCGGTTGTGGCAAACCGTCACGCCTGAGTGGCGGACGCGCGCCTCGGATATGCATATGACATTGCATCAAGTGCTCACGCTGGCATCGGTCATCGAAAAGGAAACCGGCGCCGACGGGGAACGGGAGATGATTGCATCCGTCTTCCATAATCGCCTCCACAAGGGCATTCCCTTACAGAGCGATCCGACCGTCATTTACGGCATGACCTCGTTTGACGGAAATCTGCGCCGCCGAGACCTTGAGAAGACGACACCGTATAATACCTATCGTGTGCCGGGCCTTCCTCCGGGGCCCATCGCCAATCCTGGCGCGCATTCCATTCGGGCGACCCTCTATCCGGCGTCGACCACCTATTTGTATTTCGTGTCGAAAAATAACGGCACTCATCAATTTTCATCGACCCTGGCCGAGCATAACCAGGCGGTCGATCGATATCAGCGGCGCCCCTCCAAGCGCGTCTCGTAAAGGAATGAAAGATGCACGCCTCTTCCTGGCCTGATCTCCCAGCGCATATCGACCATACTATTCTTCGCCCCGACGCGACGCGGGCCGATGTGCGGCGTCTCTGCGAAGAGGCCGTGCGCTACGAATTCCGCGTCGTGTTCGTGCCGCCGTGCCATATCGCTGAGGCCGCGGATGTATTGGCGGGCACCTCGATACTTGTCGGTATTCCGGTAGGATTTCCCCTGGGTGGCCATACGACCGGCGCCAAAGTTCATGAAGCGATCGAGGGAGTCACCCACGGGGCGGCCATCGTCGATATGGTCATCAACATCAGTCAATTAAAATCCGGCAACCACGACGCGGTGCATACCGATGTTCGTGAGGTCGTCGTGGCAACCCCATCGGTGGAGCATAAGGTGATACTCGAAACGTGTTATCTGACGCAGCAGGAAAAAGTCACGGCGTGCCGATTGGTGCTGGAGGCGGGCGCCGAGTATGTAAAGACCTCGACAGGCTTCGGTCCAGCCGGCGCAACCGTGGCGGATGTCGCGCTGCTATCGGAGGCCGTGGGGGAGAAGGCCAAAGTAAAGGCATCGGGGGGGATCAGAGATTTAGCCACGACGGTGGCGATGTTGCGGGCAGGCGCGCATCGCATCGGCACGAGTGCCGGCGTCAATATTTTTGCCGAATGGTCTCAGCAGTCGTCCTCGCGGTCGCGTTAGGGGGTCGGGATGGAGCTACGGAGAGGGCAGCGCGTTCCACGTCAGATCCACGTGTCATTTGCCTCCGACGAAATGACCGGCACGGGCGTGATTTACAATATTTCCAGAGAAGGGTGCGCGATCGAAAGCGAGACGTATATACCGATGGACTCCTATCTTCAATTGGAAGTCCATCTCTCCACCGGCGAGGCGCCAGTGATCGTCGAACTCGCGGCCGTCCGTTGGTCCACGCGCAGCGAATTCGGAGCCGAATTTTTAACGATTCGTGAAGACGGAAAGTCGCGCTTGCTGAAATATCTTGCCAAGCCGAACTGACCGCTGCACAGTGATGATCTGATCGGTTCCGTATCCCGTCTGCTATGCACTTCTGCCTTCCTCGATCCTGTACGTCGCTCACACTGGATGCATCACATACCATCTGCTATCATGCCGCCGTGATTAATCGCGTGATCCTTCTGGTCGTCGATGGATTTGGTGTTGGGGCACTTCCCGATGCTGCGGAATATGGCGACGCCGGCGCGAATACCTTGGCGCATGTGGCAGATGCCGTCGGCGGGCTCAATCTGCCGATCTTCGAATCATTGGGGCTCGGCTGGATCGGGGAGTTCAAGGGCGTCAGGCGGTCGAGCGATCCCGATGGATGCTTCGGCAAGATGGCGTCCATGTCGAAAGGAAAAGATTCAATTGCCGGGCATTGGGAGATGGCCGGTGTCGTCGTAGATCGTCCTTTTCCAACCTACTCAAACGGATTTCCAGCCGATCTCATCGCGGCCTTTGAACAGGACATCGGGCGAAAGGTCCTCGGCAATTGCGTGGCGTCAGGAACGGAAATTCTCGAGCGGCTCAGCGCCGAACATCTGCGGACGAAATCGCCGATCGTCTATACGAGTGCCGATAGTGTCTTTCAGATTGCCGCCCATGAACGCGTTGTGCCGGTCGAGCAGTTGTATGAGTGGTGTCGTGCGGCGAGAAAGTTGTTGAAGGCTCCGCATCAGGTTGGCCGTGTGATAGCGCGTCCGTTTACCGGAGCAGCGCGTCATTTTACGCGCACCGCCGGCCGCCGAGACTTTTCAGTGGCGCCGTTCGATCAGACCTTGCTCGATCGCGCCAATGCAGCCGGGCAGCCCGTGATCGGCATCGGCAAGATTGAAGATCTCTTTGCCGGGCGGGGATTGACCCGCGCGATTCATGCCGCTTCGGATGCCGACAATATGGACGAAACGATCAAGGTGCTCCGCACCGTGCCTCGTGGACTCATCATGGTGAATTTGGTCGAGTTCGACACGCTATATGGTCATCGTAACGATGCGAAAGGGTGGGCCAAGGCGCTAGAAGCTTTGGATGGGAAGTTGCCGACGCTGTTGGCCGCTCTTCGCCCGGACGATATGTTGTGCATTACCGGCGATCACGGAAACGATCCGACGACGCCAGGAACGGATCACACGCGTGAATATGTCCCGCTCTTGATCCAGGGGCCTCGGCTCGCACGCGGAGTCAATCTCGGAGCGCGGGCGACGTTTGCGGATCTCGGCCAGACCATCGCCGAGGCGCTGCGCACATCGCTGCTGACGGCCGGTCACAGTTTTCTGGCCGCCGTGCGAACGGGGTAATCATCATTGAAGATGCCGTCGTTCGACTCGCAAGTGACCGCATTAGGGCTGGTGTTGCCGCCGCCGCCTCAACCTGTGGCGACGTATATTCCCGTGGTGCAGTCCGGGAACCTTTTGTTTCTCAGCGGCATGATTCCGCTTCGAGAAGGCGTGATGGTGATGGAAGGCAAGCTAGGGGCGGGTATCTCCATCGAGCAGGGCTACGAGGCCGCGAAGATCTGTCTGCTGAATGCCTTATCCGTTATTCATCACCACCTGGGCACGCTGGACCGCGTGACGCGCATTGTTCGAATGGTCGGCTATGTCGCCTCGGCCGAAGGCTTTACCCAGCAACCCGGTGTCATCAACGGCGCGTCCGACCTGCTGGTGAAAATTTTCGGAGACGTCGGACGCCATGCGCGCGTCGCGATTGGAGCTGCCGCGCTGCCGCTGAATGCGCCGGTCGAAATAGAATTGATCGTGGAAATATCCGCCACCGCTTTGTGAAGGAAGTTGAGCTTCTAGAGGTCTCCATGTCATCACCAAATCTGCATGATGCCCGCTTGTTAGGGATGTTCGTATCTGATAACAAAACTGCAACCGTGCTGTTCCGTAGTGAAAATGGTCAACGACATGAGTTACTGCTCAAGGAAGTAGAGCATTTGGTGGCCAATGACTTTCGAGAGGGTAACATTGTTTTGGATGTAGAGATCTATGATGGGGAGTCATTTGATAGCAAACTGCTTAGCGAAATATACGGGAAAAATTATCTCACTGCCCATCCTGGTTTCGAGTCTGAAATAAGAAGGAAAGTCAAAAATGGTGAGTTGAAACTGGTGTCAGTTAATCCTTCGTACGGCTGCTCACATCCTTCGACTGCTCACACTGATCGGCTTTTGTGTTTGATATACCACCGCTACACTCGTCGCGAGGCCCTTGCCTTGACAGCCAAAAAACCCGCTTGTTATAGTGCCCCGTCCTCCTTCTGCTGATGCCCGCATGTCGTGCCTCGCCGGAATAAGAGGTTCTCACCTAGTTGACTAGAAGCGCATGTGCCGATGATTGTCTTTCAGAGGAACAGATCGATGTGGATAATCGTACTCTGTCTATTCCTGGCTCCCACCATGGGAGCGTCGACTTCCGCCTGGGCTGAGCAGGCGCTCATACCCGACACCGCTCCCCCAGGGGCCGTCGTCAGCATTACCGGCAAAGGCTTTGGATCGTTCAGATCGGCGCAAGAAAACCGCGTCCTATTTCACGGGGTGCCCGCGCTGATCCAGCGATGGGAGGCGGATCTCATCGTCGTCAAAGTTCCCTTGCGCGCGACCAATGGCGCGGTCGAGGTGGTTCGTGGGAAGAAAAAGACGCGGGTAGGAACGTTCACCGTTCAGACGCCGGTCATTCGGTCGGTGACGCCGACAGAGGTTGAACCGGGCGGATTGCTTCAGATCGCGGGTACGAACTTTACGAACACGTCCGGTTCGAAAGATCCCAATACGATGTTCGGCGTCAACGACGTGCTGATCAGCGGTGTGCCCTCCAAAGTACGCAAATGGCGCAACGACACGATTGAAGTGGAAGTGCCGGGAAACGCCGCGTCCGGCGAGGTGGTAGTTCGGCTGGCATCGTCCGACCCGTTACCCGATGGGTCGTGTTGTGCGCCGGTGGAATATAGCACCAGTAATACGGTTGCCTTGAACGTCATCCCTTCGATTCGGGTCGATCCTCCTACCGGCCCCATTGGGACGAAAGTAGTTTTGTTCGGAAAGGGATTCGGCGCCGCGCATACTCCCGAGCAGGCGGTGGAGTTCAATGGACATGCCGGTACGATTGCGCAATGGACCGACGGGATGATTGTCACGCACGTGCCATTGGACGCGACGAGCGGGCCGTTGGTCCTCAAGCTGAAGGATAAGGAACGGGCGTTGGGCGAGTTTACCGTCGTCGTTCCAAAAGCATCAGGCCTGTCGCCCGTCTCCGCTCCTGTGGGGAGTTTGGTGCGCATTACCGGGGACAACTTTGGATTTTATTCCGAGAGTGGATCGACGCCCTTTGCCTTTTCTGATTTCAACAAAGGGGACAATGGCGTGGAGTTCGGCGGGGTGCCGGGCATTATCTATCGATGGCATCACAACCGAATTGACGTATGGGTTCCGTTCAGCGCGAAAAGCGGGACCGTGGTCGTGAAGCGGGGAGGTAACAAACCGAAGCCGGATGGATCCTGTTGCGCCGAAACGGGTCTAGTGACGACGGAAGCCGGAACGTTTACGGTGGTGACTCCCAAAGTGGAGTCGTTCGACCCGGCCACCGCGGGCTTGGACGATATCGTGACCATCAAAGGATCGGGATTCGGAAATTTTCTCAAGACGACCGAACCGACGCAGCCGGGATTAAATGAAAAAGGGCACGATTATATTCCGTATGAGTTGGGCGAAAACGTATCCCGTAGCGAGGTGCTCTTCAACAATGTCGCGGCGATTGTCGTGTCCTGGAGCGATACGGAGATCAAGGCGCAAGTCCCCCACCGGCTGGCATTCGGGGTGGGCAAGCCGGGGCAGTTCAATCCCGATATCACGACCGGTCCCTTACTCGTGCGCCGCGGATCATGGGATCTTCTTCCCGACGGATCCTGCTGCACGCCCAAACGATGGGTCACTGCGGAGGCAGGTACCTTTACCGTCCAGCAGAAAGGATTACCGGATCAACGTTTCTTTAAAGACATGCGGCCTGAAGCGGGCGGGTCTCAATAAATGACGATGCGGCTGCGGGTTGTTCTGTTGCTGGCCATCGTATTCGCTGGGTCGCGTCCTGTGGACGCGGCGGAACCGCACGTCCTGCAAGCGGCTCAAAAAAGCGGCACCGAGGCGACCTTGATGGGCATTCATTTCAGGAATCCTCATCTCGGATGGGCGGTGGGCACCGGTGGGATTATTCTGAAGACGACCGACGGAGGAAGACGATGGCGGCCCGTCACAAGCGGAACGACCTCGCAGATCACGAGCGTCTTTTTTGCCGACGCGCAGCACGGATGGGTCGTCGGGGCGAACGGGATCATTCTGCATTCAAAAGATGGCGGGGAGAAGTGGCATCTCCAAAACAGCGGTACGCAATCGCCACTGTATGGGGTCTATTTTCTAACTGCGTCGATCGGGTGGGTGGTGGGCGGCGCCGGCACGATTTTATCGACGGATGATGGCGGCGCGCATTGGATCGATCAGCCGAGCGGCACGAACGCAATTTTGTACGGCGTGCATTTTCTCGACGAGGCGCATGGCGGGGTGTCGGGCGCGCTGGGGACCATTCTCCTTACCGAGGATGGGGGCAAGACATGGCGCGGGCAAGAGATTCGAAGCGCTGGTACGTTTTTCGATATTGTTTTGACCGGCCCGACCGACGCGTGGACGGTCGGCAATGCAGGAGCTATGTTTCAAACGCAAGATGGCGGCAACCGTTGGATCGACCGGACGCTGCCGTGCGCGCGCACCTGCTCGCGGTTGACGGACTTACTGCGCATCCGATTTACAGACGACAAGTCCGGCTGGGTGATCGGCGAGCATGGGGCGATCTATCGGACCACGGACGCCGGATTTAGTTGGTTTGAACAAACCAGTAAGAGCAAACGATCGCTCTACGGTCTCACGTTCCCAGATTCTGCGCACGGATGGGCGAGCGGCGAACACGGTACCATCCTCACCCTTGCGCCTCAATGAAGCAATGGACATTGTGCTCGGATTGCTCTCCCGAACCACCTTCTTCTTGGCAAAAGCATTTACCCCAATTCTCCCAATCGGTTCTGAAGAAGGGTGACGGCTACGATGGCCGCAGTTTCCGCACGAAGAATGCGGCTGCCCAAAGTGACCGGTGTCCATCTCGACGCGTGGGCCATCTCGTGGTCTGATTCGCTCCATCCCCCTTCCGGTCCCACGGCCAGGACCACATCGCTGTCAGGGTCGGTCGGGATGGTGATCATCATGAGGCTGGCTCCTTCAGAACGTTCGCTCAGGATAAGTTTGTGCGCAGAGGTGGTGGAGGAGAGCCAACTCGCTAATTCGACCGGTGGTTCGATGATAGGTACGTCCCAGCACTCCGACTGCTGCGCGGCCTCCAAGGCGATGCGTTGCCATCGGTCCACTTGCGCTCTCACGCGTTCCGCGCGGGGACGGGCGATGACACGCTGTGAGATGAGCGGCGCGATTGCGCTCACCCCAAGTTCCGTCGCTTTTTGAATGACCCAATCCATCCGGTCCCCTTTAAGCACGGCTTGTCCCAACACCACGCGTGGGTGCGAACGCGTTGGGCCTTGTGTTTCATCAGCAATATGTCCGATAAGTTCACGAGGCGTGATGGAAGTGATGCGGAGAAGATAGCGGTGTCGCCGTTCGTCGGCGACCCACACTTCTTCGCCGACTGTGACGCGCAGGCTTTTTCGCAGATGATCGAGGAGAGGACCGGTGATCGTGAGGGTGCGGTTGTCGATCTGCGGAGCGGCAATAAAAAAAACCGGCATAGATAATCGGAGGGGAGCCGGAAGACCTATTCGAAAAAGGTCTTCATCTTATCGAAAAACCCATCGCCGTCGGTATCGAGGGAGACTCCGCTTTCTTTGGCGAACTCGGTGAGCAATTCCTTCTGCTTGACCGATAGTTTGGTGGGCACCTGAATTTTGACCTTGATGACCTGATCGCCGGTTTGTTGTCCCTTGAGACTCGGCACACCGAGGCCCTTGAGGCGAAGCGTTTTGTCCGCTTGCGTGCCGGGGGGAACCTTAATAATGGTGTTCCCTTGCAACGTGGGAATTTCGACCTTGCCGCCCAACGCCGCCGTGACGAACGGCACCTGAATTTCGCAGAGGAGGTCGGTATTTTTTCGCGTGAACACTGGATGCGCCTTAATGGTTACGGCGACAAACAGATCCCCAGGAGGACCGCCATTCAGGCCGTGTTCACCTTCGTTCGAGAGTCGGAGCCGCATCCCGGTTTCGATGCCCGCTGGAATGTTGACCGACAACGTTCGTTCCTGGTAGACACGTTTACGGCCGCGGCAGGTGGGGCAGGGATCGGCGATAATCTGGCCTGCGCCTTCGCATTGACTGCATGGCCGGCTGATACTGAAAAATCCCTGCTGGAACCGAAGCTGTCCCGCTCCTTTGCAGGTTGGACAGACCTTCAACGAGGCGGCGGATTTCGCTCCGGTTCCGTTACAGTCTTGGCATCCTTCCCACCGGGGGATCTTGAGTTTGGCTTCTTTGCCGTAGACGGACTCTTCGAACGATAATTCCAGATTGTATTGAAGGTCGGAGCCGCGTTCAGCCCGCTGTCCCCCGCGCGTATTGCCGCCAAAAAAGTCGTCGAAGATGTCGTTGAACACGTCTCCGAACCCGCCGCGTCCGAAGTCGAAGCCTTCAGCTCCGCCGAATCCTTGGGGTCCGCCGGTGTGGCCGAACGTATCGTAGCGCCGGCGCTTGTCCTGATCGCTCAAGACTTCATACGCCTCGTTGACTTCCTTGAATTTTTCCTCGGAAACTTTTTTCTGCTGATCGCCGGTTTGCAGGTCGGGATGATGCTGACGAGCGAGTTTCCGGAAGGCCTTTTTGATCTCGTCATCGGACGCGGTGCGTTCGACGCCGAGCGTCTCGTAATAATCTCGTTTGGTCACGCGTGCCATAGTTAGACGATGAGAGCACACAAACGCCGGATCATGAGTTACACGATCCGGCGTGGTGTTCGCTATTGTACATTACTTTTTGTCTTTGTCCACTTCCTCGAATTCGGCATCGACGACCTTTTCATCCGTTCGTGCGCCGTCAGTACCGGGTCCACCCTCGGCTCCGGCGCCCGTTTCAGGTCCGGCGGACCCTCCACCGGTGGCTGATGCTTTCTTGTACATTTCTTCGGCCAACTTATGGGAGGCGGTGGTGAGCGCCTGCACGGCCGACTCGATCGCCGCGGGATCGTCTCCCTCCATCGCCTTGCGGGTCGCCGCAATGGCGTCCGTAATTTTCGTCTTTTCTTCTTCGGCGATTTTGTCGCCGTGTTCCGCCAGATTCTTCTCGGTCGTATAGATCATGGTATCGGCCTGGTTGCGACCCTCCGCCAACCGCCGGCGCTTTTTGTCGTCCTCGGTGTGGGACTGGGCATCCTTGACCATCTTGTCGATTTCATCTTTGCTCAATCCGCTGGATGCCGTGATCTTAATCGACTGTTCTTTCTGCGTGCCCAGGTCTTTGGCAGAGACGTGCACGATACCATTGGCATCGATATCGAACGTCACTTCCACTTGCGGCATACCGCGAGGGGCCGGCGGAATCCCGACCAGGTCAAACTGGCCGAGCAGCTTATTGTCGTTCGCCATTTCGCGCTCGCCTTGGAACACTCGGATCGTCACCGCCGTCTGATTGTCGGCTGCAGTCGAAAAGACCTGACTCTTCTTTGTAGGAACCGTTGTATTCCGTTCGATTAAGTGGGTGAAGACACCGCCGAGGGTTTCGATGCCGAGTGTCAGGGGCGTGACGTCCAAAAGGAGCACGTCCTTCACTTCGCCCTTCAAGACGCCGCCCTGAATACCGGCGCCGATGGCGACCACTTCATCGGGGTTGACGCCCTTGTGCGGCTCTTTTCCGAAAAATTCTCGTACTGCTTGAATCACTTTCGGCATGCGCGTCATACCGCCGACGAGCACGACCTCGTTCACGTCACGCGCGCTGACTCCCGCATCCGACAAAGCCTTTTTGCACGGTTCGATCGTTCGCTGGATGAGGTCGTCCACTAATTGTTCCAGCTTCGCGCGCGTGAGTTTTGTCACCAAGTGTTTCGGTCCGCTGGCATCGGCCGTGATAAAGGGCAGGTTGATTTCGCTTTCCTGGGATGAGGACAATTCGATCTTGGCGCGCTCGGCCGCCTCTTTCAACCGCTGGAGCGCCATGCGATCCTTCCGCAGATCGATGCCCTGATCCTTCTTGAATTCATCGACCAGCCAATCCATCACACGCTGATCGAAGTCGTCGCCGCCCAGATAGGTATCGCCGTTGGTAGATTTCACTTCAAAGACGCCTTCGCCGATTTCGAGAATCGAAATATCGAAAGTGCCGCCCCCGAGATCGTAGACGGCGATGCGCTCGTCTTTTTTCTTGTCGAGACCATAGGCGAGAGAGGCCGCCGTCGGCTCGTTGATAATGCGCAGGACATTTAATCCGGCGATTTGGCCGGCGTCTTTTGTCGCCTGCCGTTGGCTGTCGTCGAAATAGGCGGGAACGGTAATGACGGCTTCCGTGACTTTTTCACCCAGATAGTCTTCCGCGGTCTGCCGCATCTTTTGCAAAATCATTGCGGAGACTTCGGGCGGGCTATAGCTCTTTCCGCGGATTTCGACATGGGCGTCCCCGTTGCTTCCCTCGGTGATTTTGTAGGGGAGACGCTTCATGGCTTCCTGGACCTGGCGCGCATTGTATTTCCGTCCCATCAGTCGCTTAACGGAAAAAATCGTATTCTCAGGATTCGTAATGGCCTGACGTTTGGCGATCTGTCCCACGAGACGCTCGCCCTTATCCGTGATGGCCACGACAGAGGGGGTCGTCCGGCTGCCTTCTGCATTCGCGATCACGACCGGGTCTCCCCCGCTCATAATCGCCACGCACGAATTCGTGGTTCCCAAATCGATTCCGATCACTTTACCCATGGTGCTCTCCTTCCTCTCTCGGCGCAGCAGCAACGGTCACCATTGCCGGACGCAAAATTCGATCGTGCAGCAGGTAGCCGGGTTGATGTTCTTCAATAACCGTATGCTCCGGTTTATCCTTCGCCTCGACGCTTGCGACAGCCTGATGCCGCGCTGGGTCAAAGATTTCTCCCACGCTTGTAATCTGTTTTACCCCAAATTTTGATAGACTTTCGATAAATTGTTTAAGGGTTAGTTCAACTCCTTCTACGAGCTTGTTGCTTCCACCGGATGATTTGGAAAAAGTCACGGCTCGATGAAGATTGTCGACGACCGGGAGTAATTCTCTGAGCACATTTTCGTTGGCAAACTTCACCTGCTCGCGCTGATCTCTTTGCGCCAACCGTTTGTAGTTCTCAAACTCGGCAGCCTGTCTCAAATATTTATCGTTAAGATTCTTAATCTCGTCCGATTTCGCGGCCAATGCGAGTTCCAGATCGCTACAGTCAGGTGAGTTGATGCCCGAGCCCGAATCCGACGAGTCTGTTCCGTCCAAGTCATTGATCGAATGTTTGTTTTCGTTCTTTTGATCCACAATAATCCTCTGTTCATCAGGCAGATAGCCACCTGAGTTTCAAAGTCAACCCAAGGTCATGTTTTTTGTTGAGAAATGACGAAAAGGGGGTCGAACTCTCTATCCCTCACCTCGTGTACGTCGGTAGAGAAGTTCCAGGCCTTCGAGGGTAAGGTCGGGGCAGACTTCCTGAATCGTTCTGGATTCCGGGGCGATCAGCGACGCAAGCCCGCCTGTGGCGATCACCTTGGTTTGTTGGCCAAGTTCTCGTTGCATTCTCGTGACTAATTCATCCACCATTCCGGCGTACCCGAAGATCAAGCCGGACTGCATGCTCGTCACGGTATCTTTGCCGATGACCGTCTTAGGACGCGACAGGTCGATCTTCGGCAGTTTTGCTGTTCTCGAATACAGCGCGTCCGCGGCGATCCCAAGCCCCGGGGCAATGGCCCCGCCGACATATTCTCCGGACTTCGTAACGGCGCAAAAAGTCGTGGCGGTGCCGAAATCGACAATGATCAGACCCGTACGATAATGAGCGTATGCTGCGGCGGCATTGACCAGCCGATCGCTGCCGATTTCATGAGGATTGGGATAGGTGACCGTCAGCCCAAGATCGAGATCGGCCGATACTACCAAGGGAATGTGATGAAAATACGCTTCGATCATTTCCTCGAACGTATTCGTGAGGGACGGTACCACGCTGGAAAGAATGGCACCCGTAATGTGAGATTTGTGAAGGCCTTCCGTCTCAAGGAGTCCGCGAAATAGCAAGCCGTATTCGTCCGCCGTCCGACAGGCATCGGTCGCGACACGCCAATGCCCTTGTAGCGATTGCTGTTCATACAGTCCCCAGACAATATTTGAATTACCGATATCGACGGCCAGCAGCATGATCAGGTCCCTTTTTCCGCAGCGTGAGCCGACCGTAAGTGAGTGACATCGCCCGCCCGCAGAACGACCACGGATCCCCGCTTCCTCGCGTCTGAAGAGTCCTCGACCAGGATGCGGAGGGACCCGTCGTCGGCGAGGGACGTGGCCTGTCCCTCGATCCATTCTCCATGGGCCAGGTCGGCTCGTACCGCTTGCCCGATGGTCGAACACCGCAGTACATACTCGTGTTGAATATCGGCGGAGGTGCCCGAGAAAAAGGCGTCGTAGCGGAGTTCAAGTTCCGAGAGGATCATCGCCAACAACGAGGTTCGGTCGAACGGATGTCCCGCCTCCTCGGCCAGTGATGTCGCCAGGTCGCGCAAGTCTTCAGGAAACGCCTCGTGCCACATATTGACGTTCACCCCGATTCCCACAATGACAACGGGATGAGCACTGCCCATTCCGCTGCTTTCGCAAAGAAGCCCGCCCACTTTTCGTTGCCCAAGTAAAATGTCGTTTGGCCATTTTAGCGATGGCTTCAGGGCTGTGACCACTTGAATCGCACGGGCAACGGCGACGGCGGAAAGAAGAGGAGCCCAACTCAGCCAGCGTGAGACGTCCTTGGGCAAGGGCGCGCGCCGTAAGAGAATCGATGCATAGAGATTCTTTCCCCGTGGAGAATGCCAGTGACGCCCCAGGCGGCCCCGGCCCGACGTTTGGGCATCCGCAATGACGACGGTCCCATCCACGGCCCCCTGTTGTGCGAGCGCCAGCGCGGCGCTGTTCGTCGAGGAGGTTTCTTCAAGAATATGGAGCGATCGTCCCAATGTGGTCGTGCAGAGCGCCATCGTCATCGCTTGAGAGGTCATAGGCTGAAAGGCGCTAATAGACGACATCTAGCTCCGTGCCGCGCGTCTGGATTTGGGAGCGGCCACGAGGTCCATACTTACATTGGCGGCCGGCGCAGAATGGGTCAATGCGCCAATGGAAAGATAATCTGCGCCCGCCGCCGCCATCTCTCTCGCCGACTCGAGCGTGATGCCTCCCGAGACCTCTACCAGGGCGCGCCCTTTGATGATGGCCACCGCTTCACGCACCTGAGACGGTGACATGTTATCCAGCAAGATCACGTCGGCATGGCCTTTAAGCGCATCCCGGACCTGTGCGAGTGATTGTGCTTCGACGATAATACGAAGGCCGTGCGGTCCATGTTCGCGCGCGAGGCGACAGGCATCCGTGACGGACTTGTCCTGACTCTTCAATAACTCGATGTGATTATCTTTGATTAAAATCCCGTCGCCCAACGAGTGCCGGTGATTGAAGCCTCCGCCGAGACGGACGGCCCATTTTTCCAGGGCGCGCAGACCAGGTGTCGTTTTTCGTGTGTCGAGAATACGAGTGGGATAGCCCTTGATCGCTTCGCAAAATCGTGCCGTCAATGTTGCGATCCCGGATAACCGTTGAATAAAGTTCAACGCCACGCGCTCAGCCATCAGAAGCGACCGCGCATCGCCTTCGGCGTTCAAAATCATGGCATTTAGTGCGACGGTGCTGCCGTCCTGCGTCATCTTTCTTATTTTAATCGCCGGGTCGACTTCGGCAAACACTTCGCACGCGAGCGTGACCCCGGCAACGACGAGACGCTGGTGTGCGACGATGTTGGCTTTTGCGTGCAAGGGAGTTGGGAACAGCGCCGCTGTCGTGGCATCCCCCAAAAGGAGATCTTCGGCCAGGGCCGTGCGAACTGCAGTGCGAATGGCTTGATAAGGAGCAGGCGGCATTGAAGCTCAGAACATGCGGCGAAGCTGTTGTTCACTGCTCGCCAACATCGATTGCTCATGTGCCAGGGTGGCTATTCGCTGCCGATGCTCGGCCACGACCTCGGCGGGAGCCTTGGACACGAATTCGGTATTCGATAATTTGCCTTCGAGCCGCAGAGCTTCTTTCTTTGCATCCGTCGCCTGCTTCACGAGTCGATCGAGCACTTTGCGCAGGTCCACATCGCCTTCGACCCTGATTCCAACCGTAAGTCCCTCAGTCACAAGTTGCAGGACTTTCTCGGCCGGCCACGTATCGGACGGAGCAATACTTACCGAGGCGCGACTCAATTGTTCAAGGATCGAGAGCAGGCCTTCCAAACTTGTGCGTTCGGTCTGTTCTTTGGCGTTGCCATATAGCGTGAGACGAGCGCTCGGTGAATAGTCGAGAAGAGCGCGGCCGGCCCGAACGGTGTTTACGAAGCGCTCGAGGGTTGCAAACTGAGTTTCGATTTCTTTGGTGTCCCATTCCGCCTGTGGCAAGGGATAAGGGCATATCATGATGCTGTCCTGGGTGGACCCATGAGGGAGAGCCTGCCAGATTTCCTCGGTGAGAAATGGCATGAACGGATGGAGCAGCCGCAACAGAATCTCGAACGACTCGATCAACGTCGTTCTCGTCCGTTGAGCCTCCATCGAATCCTTATCTTGCAGCGCCGGTTTGATCAGCTCCAGATACCAATCACAGTATTCGTGCCAGATGAACTGATAGAGATGGCCGGCCGCGTGATCGAACCGATATTGTTCCAAGGCGGATGCCGTATCTCGGATGGCCTGATTCAGCCGGCTCAGGATCCACCGGTTGGCAAACGACCGCTCTTTTGCCGCAATGTATTGTCGTGGGCCATCTACATGCATCAGAAGGAACCGACCGGCATTCCAAATTTTGTTGGCAAAGTTACGATAACCTTCGATACGCTCCTCCGCGAGCTTGATATCACGGCCCGGCGATGCCATCGAGGCAAGCGTAAAGCGCAGCGCGTCCGTCCCATAGGTATCCATAACGCTGAGCGGATCGATCACGTTGCCCTTCGACTTGCTCATCTTCTGGCCCTCGGCATCGCGAACCAGGGCATGGATATACACATCGCGGAAGGGCACATCGCCCATGAACTTCAATCCCATCATGATCATGCGGGCGACCCAAAAAAAGAGAATGTCGAGTCCGGTGACTAACGTGGAGGTCGGGTAGAACGTCTTCAATTCCGGAGTGTGCTCCGGCCAGCCGAGCGTCGAAAATGGCCAGAGCGCCGACGAGAACCATGTATCGAGTACGTCCGATTCCTGAATGAAATCGTGTTGGCCGCAATCGGTGCAATGGGTCGGCGCACGCCGCGCCACGATAGGTTTGGCTTTGGCGGAGAACGTATAGGAGCGTTGACCCCCTGTGGCCGCTGATGTCTGGATGGTGCTGTCTTCATTGCATTGTTTGCAGTACCAGGCGGGAATGCGATGACCCCACCAGATTTGGCGCGAGATGCACCAATCCTTGATATCTCGCATCCATCCCAGATAATTGTTCATCCAGGTTTCTGGGAGAATGCGAATTCGGCCGTCTTCCACCGCCTTGATCGCCGGGTCGGCCAACGGCTGGATTTTGATGAACCATTGCGGGGACAGATAGGGCTCCACGACGGTCTTGCACCGATAGCATTTCCCCAGCGCCATCTTGTGATCTTCGACTTTGATGAGAAACTCCCGCACTTTGAGTTCCTCTTCAATGATGGCTCGCGCCTTCGTCACCGACAGGCCCTGCGCGCGATCCCGTACGGCCGGCTCAACAGAGGCTTTCTTCAGTCCCTCCGGATCGAGTCGAGCGTGGGCATCAAAAATCGACACGCGGGGAAGCGCATGGCGTTCGCCGGCCAGAAAGTCGTTGAAATCGTGGGCCGGCGTAATTTTTACGGCCCCCGTCCCGAATTCGCGATCCACCAAAATGGGATCACCGACAATCGGAATCTGGCGCGTCGTTAACGGCAGGAGAGCCTTCTTACCGATCAGATGTCGATATCGTGAATCGTCGGGATGGACGGCGATGGCGGTGTCGCCGAGCATCGTCTCCGGCCGGGTCGTCGCCACGATGAGAAAGGTGGAAGGATCATCGGCCAGCGGATAGCGGATCTGATAGAGTTTTCCTTTCGTCTCCTCGTGCTCGACCTCGATATCGGATAAGGCCGTGAGGCAGCGCGGGCACCAGTTGATCAACCGCTCTCCCCGATAGATCAATCGATCTTCATACAGTCGGACGAAGACTTCGCGCACGGCCTTCGACAGTCCCTCGTCCATGGTGAATCGGAGCCGGTCCCAATCGCAGGAGGCGCCGAGCCGCTTGAGCTGTTTCAAAATAGTGCCGCCGGACTTAGCTTTCCAGTCCCACACCCGCGCAATGAAAGCCTCGCGGCCCAATGCTTCCCGGGAGGACCCTTCCGCTAGTAATTGCCGCTCCACCACGTTTTGCGTGGCAATCCCGGCGTGATCGGTGCCGGGCACCCATAAGGCGTTTCGCCCTTGCATGCGGCGCCAGCGAATCAGAATATCTTGGAGCGTATTGTTAAGCGCGTGACCGATATGGAGCGAGCCAGTGATGTTCGGTGGGGGAATGACGATCGTATAGGGTTCACCGGGATGGTCGAGCCGGGCATGAAAGTATTTCTTGTCGGTCCAAAACTGGTACCACCGCTCCTCGGCCTGCTTGGGGTCGTAAGTTTTTTCCAGCTGTCGTAGCGTCATGGGCTGACTATGCCAGACCGGAGGGCAATATCTCAACCGTTCTCAAGAGCTAGGCACCAGATCGATCGGCTTGTGTGCTGAGAGACAGTTATGCTATACAGGCGCGTCCATACAGACTTTCAGACCGGAGGAGACGATGCCGCGAGGACGAGAAAAAGACCGGAGCACACGTCGGAAGCACCGAAAAAATATTAAACGACTGAAGACACGCGCGAAGACACGGCGTGCCGCTGCCTCTAAAAGTAAACGGAAATAACCCTCCTCCACGGCCGTCGTTCGCTTCACCACTGCATTCATGCTTCCTCGGACACCTGCACTCAACTGCTTGTTCTCGCCTTCAGATCATGCCACAATTCCTCCTGTCCCTGGTCTCAAGAATTGCAGAGAGCCGGCAGGTGTGAGAACGCCTATCGCGAGGGGATTGTGCACTGACAGGTGAGGATTCTGTGAGTCGAATTCAAGTTGTCTTTTTCGATGCGGCCGGCACGCTCTTTCACGTGAAAGGTTCCGTCTCAGAAATCTATGTGCGTCACGCGGCCAAGTATGGTGTGAAAGTCTCTCCTGCCATCATGGCCGCGGTGAGTGCCGCATTTAAGCGGGCCTTTCACGAAGCCCCGCCTCCCGTTTTTTCAGCGGTCGAGCCGGACGAGATTAAACGGTGCGAACGACTCTGGTGGTTCGACATTGTTCATAACGTATTTTATCGAGTGGGTATGTTCGACGGCTTCGATGAGTATTTCGAAGAAGTGTTCCATGCCTTTGAAGGTCCCGTATATTGGAATCTTTATCCCGAGACACTCTCCGTATTGAAACAGCTCAAGGAGCATGGGTTCGAACTGGGCATCGTATCGAATTTTGATTCACGGTTGTTCGGCGTGCTGCGCGGACTCGGCATCGCCGAGCTGTTCGATACGGTGACGATCTCCAGCTTGGCGCAGGCCGCCAAACCGGCCCCAAGAATTTTCCAGGTCGCCCTGGAGAAGCATGCGATCGATCCGGAGGATGCCGTCCACGTCGGCGACAGTGTGCGGGACGACGTGCTCGGCGCCCGCCGAGCCGGTCTCCAAGGGATTCTAGTAGACCGTGAAGGGACTGAAGATATCGCCCACATGACCCCTCCGCCGCTCGTCCTTCCTCATCTTGAAGAGCTTCTTCGGCACGTCCATTCACTGTAGGACATGATTGTCTTGCGTTGAGCCATACCCCGTGCTAGCGTGATTTTTATTTCGTTGTATACGAAGCTTTGCGACGAAACTCGGCCAAGGGGAGGCACATCGATAGTTGGGCCGAGTGCCGGAATCCACCCTCAACCGCCTGGCGTCCTGGTTCGTGATTTCTATTCGGTGAATCGTTCCAACAATCAATATTCCGGTTAGCAAGGAGTACTGTTATGGGGGCAAAGATCTACGTGGGTGGGCTTCCCTACGCGACGACGGATGAGGAATTGAGCAATCTATTCTCGACTCATGGAACCGTGCAATCGGCCCGAGTCATCACCGACAAATTTACCGGCAAGTCTCGCGGCTTTGGGTTCGTTGAAATGGGGTCTGACGAGGAAGCTCAGAAAGCGATTCAAGCCTTGCATGGCACACAGATGGAAGGACGCACGTTGACTGTCAACGAAGCGCGCCCGCAAGAGTCCCGTGGCGGTGGCGGAGGCAGGGGTGGCTTCGGCGGAGGCGGCGGGTTCGGTGGACGTCCGAGGGGATAGAGCAAAGTCGCTTGAGTAAACTCGATCCGAGGAATTCCTTGCCGCCGTGATTATTTAAGTAATGCGGGGACAAGATCCTTCGCGCGGCCTTGAAAGGAACGATCGACGACGCCGGCATAAGGTGTCGTTTCCAGATTGAGTTCGATGACGTAGGCGCCTGCGGCTTTGGCGACGGGCGCAAATGAGGCAGCCGGGTAAACGATCCCGGATGTGCCGATGATGAGCAAAATCTCGCACGATTCCAGCGCGGCATAGGTGTCCCGAAGATCCTCCGCAGCCAGCGTTTCTCCAAACCAGACGATATGGGGCCGCAATAATTCTCTACACCGGCTGCACGTGGGGAGTAGGCGCAGCGGCACATCACGATTCTCTGCGACGAGCCCACAGGCCGTACAACGAACCTTCCAAATATTGCCGTGTATCTCCGTCACCCGGCGCGATCCGGCCGACAGGTGCAGACCGTCGACATTTTGCGTGATGAGCCGGAAGCGGCCCCCGCGTTGATCGAGTCGCCGTTCCAGTCTAGCCAGCGCATGGTGAGCGGCATTCGGTCGTGTAGAGGCAATGAGACCTCGGCGCCAGTTGTACCATTCCCAGACAAGCTGTGGGTCACGCGCAAATGCCTCCGGGGTTGCCAGGTCTTCGGCGCGGAAATTATTCCACAGTCCGTCGGGTCCGCGAAAAGTCGGTACGCCGCTATCCGCTGAGACCCCCGCGCCCGTCAAGACCGTCACGGTGAGGGCGTCGGCCAATCGTCGGTACGTATCTTCGAATGACTGATCGATTGACATGGCGGCATTATACGACGGTTGTCGCTCAGAGACCCATCGGCTATACTCCGGCCTCTACAAGAGAGGAGAGCATGCAACAGATTTTGGTCGTCGGAGCCGGCTCGGTCGGTGGGTTTTTCGGCGCGCATCTAGCGCAACATCATCAGGGTCGCGTCGCGTTTTTGCTCCGCAAACGCACCTTGGAAGCCGTTCGGCGGCATGGACTGATTATTCGGAGCGCGAACGGAACCCTTACCGTTCATCCGCAGGCGGCATACAACGTTCTCGAACTGCCCAAGCCCGATCTTATTGTACTGGCGATGAAAGCATACGATCTTGCGGCGGTCTTGGAACAGATCGCGCCCATCGTGACCCCGGAGACGATTTTTCTAACGTTGCAAAACGGGGTCGATATCGAGGAACGGATCGCCGCACGATACGACCGCCGGAATATTATCGGAGGGGTGGCCTATATCTATTCGAAAATCGTCGAACCCGGCGTGATCGACCATTATAAGCGTGGCGCCGTGGCCATCGGCGAACTGTCGGGGGCGGCTTCGGGTGGGGCGAGTGAACGGATTGTTCGAATTGCCGACCTGTTCAAACAGGCGGGTATTCCTTGCCAGGTGTCGGACAATATTCACCGCACGAAATGGGAGAAGATGTGCTGGAATTGCGTCTTTAATCCCTTGACGGTCGTGATCGATGATCGCGTGTCGGCGGCCCTAGATCATCCGGAAATGTTGTACACGATTCATCAGATTGTGAAAGAGGTAGCGGCGGTCTCCGAGGGATTGCAAGTGCCGCTGCCGCCAGACATGGCGGATCGTGTGCTCAAGTGGACACAGGAAATTCGCGATATTCACACGTCGATGTACGATGATTGGAAAGCCGGCCGCCCGACGGAAATTGATGCGCTCAATGGCTATATCGTACAACGAGGGCGGGAGTTGAGAATCGCCACCCCGGTCAACGAAGCCTTGACGGGGTTGATCAAGGCCATTACGGCGAAGGACACAAATAATTCTGACACTCTGAGAATCGATGGGGCGGTTGTGCAGCCTCTTGTACTGAATCGGACGGCACTCGCTAAATTACCGGTCGAACATCAGATCACCGATGTCGGAAGTGTGCAACCGGGAATGAAGGGGCAGGGCATTCGGGTACAGGGACTTCTGGACGTCCCGGCCCTCGCGATCGGCGCCGACCACGTGATCTTTCATTCGCGCGATGGGCAGTACGCCGCCGGACTTACGCTCGACCAAGCCAAGCAATATGGTGTGTTGATCTACCAACGAGAGGGACAATCGATTCCGGAAGATCAAGGCGGCCCCTATCGTCTCATCACGCCAGGGCTCGGCGATCTGTGCGCCAATGTCAAAGGCGTCTGTAGGATCGAGATTCGCTGCGGCCCTGGTAAAGACACACGCACGGCTACCTGCACTCCCTCTTCATAACGCTGCCCTTCTTTCGCCGTTTCACCTATTCACTACGTAAGTAAGTCGCTGATTGAGGTGACTGGGAAATTCTTTTAAATTAAAAAGATACGTCTAGGACCCCTCCCAGAAAAAAGAGGCTTTGTATCCTACCGAGCGAGTCGCTCCCAACGCTAACGCTCCCGTGAGGGTGTGATGGATGGACGACAGGCGGCTTGGCCTCAGTCAGCCGCATCAGATTTGGAAGCCGAAAATCGCCGCTTAACTGCGTTGGCGGAATCGCTTGAGGCTCGCCTTCAAAAAAGCGAAAAACGTCGCCGCGCGCTCATTCACATCATGAACGATATGCAGACGGCTGCTCGCCGGATGAACGATCAGCGCACGGCCATGCTTCACATTCTCGCGGATCACGAGCAGGACCGGAATCGTCTGGCGCAGCAAGCGGTGCGCCTGGATAATTCCCGCCGCGCGCTTCTGCATATTCTGCAAGATGTCCATTTTTCGAACGAGCGGTTGGAGCGCAGCCGCAAGGCCATGATTCACATCATGGGGAGTTTGCGTGAAACGACAGAACAGGTGCAACGCCGCGAGCAGGAGCTCCGCGAAAAGCAGGAGCAATTGGTGCAGGCCGGGAAACTGGCCACACTGGGTGAACTGACGACCGGTGTTGCCCACGAGCTGAACAACCCGCTGAACAACATCGGACTGTTCCTCGGCAATATCATGGATCATGTTGAGGCCAATCAGGTCAATCCCGAACGGATTCTTCGCGATTTGCGGAGCGCGATGCAGCAGGTGCGCAAGGCCACCACGATCATTACCCATCTGCGGACGTTCGGCCGCGCCGCCCCCGTCAGTCGTCAGCCGCTGTCGATCAACGACGTCATTCGACAGGCTGTGTCGCTCGTACAAGAGCAGTTGCGCCTGCATCAGGTCGAGGTGCGCCTGGATTTAGCAGAGTCCGACCCGCTCGTGTGCGGCAGTTCCATTCAGCTCGAACAGGTCTTTATTAACCTCTTTACCAATGCTCGCGATGCAGTGGCGAAAAGTCTGCGCAAGCAGATCTCGGTTCAATCGAACGTTCTCGATCACATGGTGAATGTGGTGGTAGCGGATACGGGACCGGGCATTCCTCGTGGAATGGAACAGCGCATATTCGATCCATTTTTCAGTACCAAAGACGTCGGCGCTGGCACGGGGTTGGGGCTGTCCATCACGTATGGCATTCTTAAAGACCACCAAGGATCCATCTCCGTCCAGAGTCCTCCGGGCGAAGGCGCCATTTTCGTCATACAACTGCCGCTGACCGTTGAAGACGACCAGATGCCCGCCGCCGAATCGTAAGAGCGGTGAAACCGGCTTGTCGGACCTCATGAGTGAACGCGAATGAGTTTGCACGTCCTGATTGTCGACGATGACCCAGTGCTGTTGCGCGCCCTTCCCGAAACGGTGTTGGCCCGCATGCAGGATGTCTTAGTGGAAACTGCCGATACGGCCCGAGAGGCCCTCAAGCGAATTGCCGAGACGGATTACGACGCGATCATTACGGACGTCAAAATGCCCGGTATGGACGGGCTGGCCCTCCTGAGCGAAATTCGGACCCTTCGGCCCCACACTCCCACGCTGTTGATCACCGGGCACGGCGAACATGATCTGGCCGTGCAAGCGTTGCGCGGAGGCGCGTACGACTTCATTCCCAAGCCCATCGATCGCGAATATTTTCTTGCGTCCCTGAACCGCGCCATTCAGGTCTATCAACTCAGGCGCCAGGTGGAGGATCAACGGCAGGCCTTGGCCTACCATGCCGAAGATCTTGAGTCGCAGGTCGAAACCCGCACGCGCGAATTGGTCGAGGCGAATGCGGCCAAGGATGCCGCCTTGTTTCGCGCGCAAGAAGAAATCGCGCAACGCTCGCGGGCGGAAGCGGCGCTTCAAAAACTCAACGAGCTATTGGAGCAACACGTCGCCGAACGGACACGGGAACTGACCCGTCTGAATGCGGATCTGGTTCGTGAGATCGCCGAGCGGCAGCAAGCGGAAGGCGAGCTGCATAAGCACCGCGAGGAATTGCGCGCGTTGGCGGCCAGACTGATGACGGTGCAGGAAGAAGAGCGGCGCCGGATCTCTTGCGAGTTGCACGACGATCTCAACCAAAAGCTGGCCGTATCGGTCATGAATGCGGAAGCTGCCGAGCGGAGGTGGTCGTCGAGCGACGACGTCAATCGCGAGCGGCTGCGGGCCATCCGCAATGAGATTGCCGAACTGTCTGACGACGTTCGAAAGCTGGCGTATCGCTTGCATCCGTCGATTCTTGATCACTTGGGATTGGCCATCGCCCTGCAATCGCATGTGGAAGAATTCGGCAAGCGGGAGGAGATTGAAGCGGTGTTTACTCAACGCAATTTGCCCGAGACGATTCCTCAGCCGCTTTCTACGTGTCTGTATCGAGTGGCGCAGGAAGGACTGAGAAATGTGGCGAAGCACGCCAAGGCCACGCGTGTCGTTGTCCGGCTCGTCCAAAGCGATCACACACTTCGTCTATCAATTTTCGACTCCGGGGTAGGGTTTGATCCGGTGAGAGTGAAGGAACGGCACGGTCTCGGCTTTGTCAGTATGCAGGAACGCGTGAGACTGGTCGGGGGACGTATGTCGATCCGCTCGCGTCAGAATCGCGGCACCTATCTGTTCATTCGAGTCCCACTTGAAAGCGGGGTGCTATGAAAAAGGCCCGGCTGCTCCTCGCTGATGATCACACGATGGTGCTCGAAGGATTTCGCCGCCTGTTGGAGTCGGAATATGATCTCGTGGGCGCAGTGGAAGACGGGGAGGCCTTGGTCAAGCTGGCTCCGGAGGTTAAACCCGATTTGATCCTCCTCGATATTTCGATGCCCTTGCTCAATGGGATCGAGGCGGCTCGCCAAATTCGAAAGTCCCTTCCTCGCGTAAAGTTTATTTTCCTCACGATGCATACCGATCCGACCTACGTGACGGAGGCGTTCAAAGCGGGAGCATCCGGCTATCTCCTGAAGCGGTCTGCCTCGTCCGAACTCCTCTGTGCGATACAGGAAGTCTTGGAGGGACGGAATTATGTGACGCCGCTTATTACCAAAGACTTGATGCACTCCATTATGGAAATCATCCGCGTCACCGAATCCTCGCCGTCCTGATCTTCACTTTCGTCTCTTCCATCGACTTAGCTGATGGTCGAGCGTGGGCGACAACGCTAGACATTTCCCGTGCGCTTGTGTACCTTCCCCCTCAGGATGATTATTTCCCCTGAACGTCCCGCGCCGTCCTTCTCTGCCATTCGCCTCTCGAAGTCGAAATTCCTCTCCGGATTGCAGTGCCATAAACGTCTGTATCTGGAAATGCATGCGCCCGAGTCGGCCACCCAGCCCGATGCTTCGACACAGGCGATTCTTGACATGGGGACGGAAGTGGGTGAATTGGCGCGGCGTCGCTTGGCGGGCGGTGTCCTTGTGGATGTAGGGCATCGCCAGCCGACCGAGGCGTTGAGACGAACCCTGGAACTTGTGAACGATCCATCCGTGCCCGCCATTTTTGAGGGGGCCTTTCAGTATGAACAAGTGTTGATTCGTGTGGATATGTTGGAACGCTTAGCGCCGGCTGAAGATGGTACGGTGACCTGGCGGTTGATCGAGGTCAAGTCTTCGACGCGGATCAAAGACATCCACGTCGACGATCTGGCTGTCCAGCTTTACGTCCTTGCGGGGGCTGGCATCAGAGTCGTCGAGACCTGCTTGATGCATATCAATACGCAATATGTTTTCGACGGACAAGTCTTGGACCTTGCCCAACTCTTTTCGCTTCACGATCTGACCGGGCATGTCTCCGCGAGGCAGGCTGCCGTCATCGTGCGATTGGGTGAGATGAAGGCCATGCTGGCGCTGCCGGCCCCGCCCCCCATGGAACCGGATGCCCATTGTCAAACGCCGTACGAGTGTCCGTTTTGGAATTTCTGCACGAAAGATAAGCCGTCGCGCTGGATCTTTCATCTGCCCGGAGGCGCTCAGACATTTCACTCGCTCTCAAAACTCGGGATCACCGTCATCGACGACATCCCCGCCGGCTTTCATTTGGCGATTACCCAGCGCCGGATGAGGGACAATGTGGAATGGATCGGCAATGGACTCAAGAATTCACTGGCCTCGGTACAATATCCCGTTCACCATCTGGATTTTGAGACGTTTATGCCCGCCGTTCCAAAATTTCCGCAGACCCGCCCGTATCAGACCATTCCAACACAGTGGTCCAATCATATCGAGCTCGGCAATGGGGAGGTCCGCCATGACGAATATCTTTGCCTGGACCCGAAGGATCCCCGCGAAGATTTAGTCGATGCGCTCCTAGCATCTCTAGGGCACGAAGGGAGCATCTGCGTATATTCCGGGTATGAACGGGCCATCTTAGAGCGCTTGGCCGATCTCTTTCCTGCATTCCGGGCCGATTTGCAGCGAATCATCGCTCGTCTATGGGATCTGTTCCCCGTCATTCGAGATCATTATTATCACCCTGACTTTGAAGGATCGTATTCCATCAAGGCCGTATTACCCGCTGTCGTTCCTGGTTTGGGGTATGGTGATTTAGATATACAGGAAGGCGGCATGGCTGCCCGATCGTATTATCAGATGGTCTTTGAGGAAACCGATTTAATGGAAAAGGCTCGGCTCAAAGAAGCGCTCATGCGCTATTGCGAGCGGGATACGTTGGCGATGCTCGAACTGCGGCGAGTGCTTTCCGAGAAGGTCTTTGGACTACCGTAAGCGCAACGCCCCGCTGAACGTACGATCCAGACGTTATGGGTGAGAGAAGAGGACGGCCGTGCTGCCACCTTGAGGTTTTGTAAATCCGTCCACAATCGCTCGATGGGTCAGGTCAACCACCACGCCCGCATACTCATCGGCGCTAGGTGGAGAGGTCGATACACTCCCACTGCTCCACAAAATCCCCCCTGTTTCCACGTCGATGCCTTGCACGATCACGCTGGGCGTCGGCGAAGCCTTATCGACGTCGACAAACACCACCACTTCGGCGCCCGATCGCGCGCCGCTTCGTATCATGTAGGCTTGAGCCACGAGTGGATCATTGAGGTGGCGATCCTGTTCGTCAAGGATGGGTTGAGGCCGATCGCGTCGTACGAGGGTAAAGCCCAGACGTTGCAGATCTTCACTCGCCTGGGCGACGGCAGCCGGATGTCTGCCGATGACCATCGCGCGCAGATCCACCACCACAGGGGAAAGCAGGTCCGGTTGCGGAGAGTCGGACTGCACGTGGGGCGGCGATGGAGCAATGCAAGCGCACAGGAACAGAAACCCAAGTCCCAAGCCCATTATTTTGGCGATTGATGGATGTTGCGTGAGACCTATCATGCCTTCTCTCTACACGTTTCATCTCTGACTCTGCAAGTAGACCTTGGTCGAGTCAGAATAAAAGACCAGTGCCGTTTCGAGCTAAGACGCCGGGGTCGCACGAGCTTCCTCATGCGCTTCCGCATGGGCATCGAGGCCAGCTTCGGTGCGTCTGACCCAGCCGAACGGGGGGGAGAGTGATGAGCCAAGTCGAAACATCGTGTGCGGCAGCATGTGCGAGCCATTTAACGCGGCCCGCGCTTTATCCGCTTCGGCTTGGGTCGCCATCACAACAAAAGCGAAAGACAGAAAATCAGACTGGGGTCGTAACGCTATAGCGACGGTCACGGCGGTGCCATACGGGGCGAGAAGAGCTTTTATCTGATCGCGCGTAATATCTACCGGCAGTCCGTCGATAAAAAAGAAGGGAATGGCATCCGGGTTCCGTCTCTGGCCAGGTCTCCATCGAGCTCTGTAGGTGAAGGGGCGGAAGAGCGCGCGGAATCGTGTGATCATCGTCGCATCATATCGGTCTGCAACGAGTGTTACAATACTACTTAGGTATAAGTCGATTAATCTATGCAGGAGTCTTGAGCTGGAATTAAAGAATGGTTAAAGCCAGGATTGAGGGCCTATCGAGCTGAGAAACAGATGCGTTCAGCCAAGAGAGGCAAAGGGGCGGATGGTGGATTAATGGCGAGGTTCGGCACAGCTTTCTACAGCCGAACGAACGGTATCGACGAAAACGGACATGTCAAAAGGCTTGCGCAAACACGCGAAAGCTTGTGGACGGCAGTCATCGAGCGCCTGATCGGTCCCGCTTATGAATACGATCGGCATATGTGGATGGACATCGTGAATTTTTGAAGCCAGTTCGAGGCCATTCATGACCGGCATCGTGACATCGGTGACAACAGCCGAATAGCGACGGCTGGTCGCCTGGCGGAGCGCTATTTTTGGGGAATCGGTCGATTCGATATGCACATCGACGAGCGATCGCTTCAATGATTCGCATACGACTTCCAGAACGACTGGATCGTCGTCGACGACCAATAAAGATGGTTTATTGGTAAATGCTTGCATTCTTCAAGTATAAGCCCAACATGCCCATTTGAGCAAGCTGACGAATTATGCTCGCCGCCGTGAAAAGGTCCGCTTGATAGCGATTCGCGCGAAACGCGATCCAGATGATAAGCTTCCCTAATCATCCGTACCAATGACCGTCGTCTCCGCTCCTTGACCCTTCCCAGTCTTTTGGCGGAAATTTCACGCCCCAAAAATTGCCTGTTTGCTGCAAGAGCTGGATACCCACCTTCCAACCTTTTATGCCCTCTTTCTCAGTTCGAATCACTCGGGCCTCAGTGACTTGATTGCTATGAAGGATATCCAGGCGCAGACGACTGTTGACGGGGAGTGAAAGCCGTATCCGAAGCAGCGCTCCGCCGCTACTGACGTCCAACGTGTCGCACATCGCTTGATATTTGCCCCCTGTTTCAAGGCTCGTCACCATGACGGGGACCGACAAGGCGACTCGCGCGCGCCGCCGGAGTTCGTTCACGCTCAAATCTCCACTCATGCCGGCTTCCTCCTCTGTCTAGATGTTGGAATGATCTATGACTCGGGATACTCAGGAAGCATGCCTGAAATCAATGCGAAGGCATCAAGTAAATCCACCGTTTTCGGAGGGACAAAAACTCTGGTGTTCCCCGTGAAACAAGTTCCGAGCGATTCCGTCTCATTGTTTGTCTCACATGAGACAGTAACCCTGGATTGCATGTGTGCGGGAGAAGACGTGAGAGGAGGGATAATGGCGGAGGGGGCGAGATTTGAACTCGCGGTCCCCTTGCGAGGACTCCGGTTTTCAAGACCGGCACGTTCGGCCGCTCCGTCACCCCTCCGTTCCGATGCGGGCATTCACTTTTGAATGAGCAAGAGTATACATGGAGACTCTGTGGGTCGCTAGTGCTGTAATTATGATTGCTCTATGCAGTGGGGCGTGATCACCACATTTTTGAGTGGTCTCCGCGCGCAGAAGAATTCGACAAAAGTCCGAGTGTCTCACTCTGATGTAAAGATTTTTCTCACGGAACGCTCATTACCTCTCAGACCTCCACTCAGAGACTACATAAGCGCCGGAAAGGGTTGACCTAAGTACTTCAGTCGCCCCATTCGCATCTGCGTTGTAAAGCTTTCTAACGGTTTCCATCTTTCTCACCGAACCTTACTGAGCCTTCTATCACCAAGTACGGCAAAGTGCCTACTTGCATGGTCGGCGACGATGGCGTTTATTTTGCTTAAGTGCATGGAATTAGCTGCTGAAGATACATTCGGCATTCACAACAATCGGAGGCGATATGAAAGCACTTATAAAGTCAGTTTTACTCGCGGGCCTTATGATCGCGATGACAACCGAAGCAAAAGCCGTCACAACCGCCTTGGGCAAGCCGGTCGAAGCCATCGGATCGAACGTACAGGCTGTGCCAAGCTGCGGGTCTGGTGCGTGCTATAACACGGTCACCGGTTCGATCGGGTTTTACATTCCTTTGAACTCGGCCGATAACGGAACCTATGGCATCGATATCCCAGGGCCGGCCGGTGAGGCCGGAACGTTCTCCGATTCGAAGAGCGGGGCGTTTGCCAACAATAATGCATTGACCATGTATCTTCGTTTTACCCCTCTGGCTCCGTTCCCGCTGGCGAGCGCGGTGCTGACATTTTCCTTCGTGGATCTTGACCTCATCGGCGTGAACGATCCCGCAGGCTTTACGGAAACGATTCAGTTTTTTTCAGCCACGAACTCGGCCCTCACGTCCGTGATCACGACGGCCCCGGGTTCTGGCAGCTCTCCGTTGGCGTACACGGTGACGGGTAATTCCAATAGCCAAACAATCACGTTCTCGGACGTTCGTTCGGTCATCACGTCCGATCCCTTCTATGTGAAGCTCGTATTTGGTTCCAAGGAAACGACCTCACAAACACGATGGAATCGATGACGGCGACGTTGGCGACGACCACTGCCGTTCCCGAGCCGACCTCGATGGTGCTCTTCGGAAGCGGATTGATGGCGTTGGGTGCATGGCGTATGCGCCGGCAATAGTTCCCAGTCACGGCTAAAGAGGGGGACGGCGAAAAGCTGTCCCCCTTTTATGTTGGTAGGCAGGCGCCGAGGATGAAGGTGCTAAAATGACGGCGGGACTGAGCAGCGGACACACAGACACCGTCACGGTTTTGCAATGCGGTCGACTCCGCCGAGGTAGGGACGCAGCGCATCTGGAATGAGCACAGACCCATCGGCCTGCTGATAGTTTTCAAGAATCGCCACCACCGTTCGCCCAACCGCAAGTCCAGACCCATTTAACGTGTGGACGAAGTCGGTCTTGCCGTCCCCTTTACCCACTGTTCGCCGATAGCGAATGTTGGCGCGGCGCGCTTGAAAACTTTCAAAGTTGCTGCAGGAAGAAATCTCTCGAAAATGCGCCTGTCCTGGAAGCCAGACTTCCAGATCGTAAGTTTTCGCGGCGGAAAATCCCATGTCTCCCGTACACAGAGCCATCACGCGATAGGGAAGACCGAGCCCCTGTAACACTGCTTCGGCTGCTGCCGTGAGCGTCTCTAGATGGGCATAGGATTCTTCCGGCCGTGAAAAGGCGACCAGCTCGACCTTGTTGAATTGATGGAGCCGGATCAGTCCACGGGTATCTTTGCCATACGAACCGGCCTCGCGGCGGTAACAGGGTGTGTACGCCGTGTAGCGAATAGGGAGACGGTCGTCCGGAAGAATTTCTTCGCGAAGAAGGTTGGTGAGCGGCACTTCGGCAGTAGGGATCAGGAAAAAGTCGTCGTCACGAAGGCTGAAGAGATCAGATTCGAATTTAGGAAGTTGACCGGTTCCCGTCATCGCGGCACGATTCACCATAAACGGTGGAAGCACTTCTTGATAGCCGTGCCGGGCCGTATGCATATCCAACATGTAGTTGATGAGTGCGCGCTCCAGCCGCGCGCCGAGTCCCATCATGACCACGAATCTTGCGCCCGCAATCTTTGTCGCTCGTTCGAAATCCAGGATGCCGAGCGCCTCGCCGATTTCCCAATGCGGCTTCGGAGTAAAGGACATGGCCGGTGCCTGACCCCAGCGCCTGACCTCTCGGTTATCGGCCGAGCTCGTGCCAGCCGGCACAGACTCATGCGGGAGATTCGGGATTCCCAACGCTAAGTCGGTTACGCGCTCTTCGAGCGTGCGGACCTGGGGATCCATATTGCTGATGCGATCTCCGAGAACTTTCATGGAAGCCATGGCCTCGTCGGCCGGTTGTTTTTCTCGTTTCAGCCGTGCGACGTCACTCGAACCGGTTTTGAGTTGATGACGGAGTTCGTCGACTTGTGCCGTGAGACTCCGCCGTTCTTGGAGAAGTTTGCCGAGTTCTTCCCACGGGACATCGCCGCCCCGATTCCCGAGCCGTGCTCGTACCGCATCGAGATTGTCTCTTAAATAGCGTAAATCGTGCATATTCGTTGGAAGAATTAATTGCGCGCGAAGTCAAAAGAATCTACCAGGAACCCAAAGCACGAGGCAAGCGTGCCGCAACGAAGCTCGCTTGACAATGCTGGTTGAGAGTCGGACCATACGCGCATGAGGGTGATTTCGAATCCGCCCAATCCCTTCGAATCTCAACATCGCGAACTGCTCGAACCGCCGGCTCACGCGCGTGTCGAGGTTTTCGAGGATGCCACACGCGATATCCTTAGCCGAAACGACAGTCCGGATCTGCCGTTTCGATGGAGCGTAAATCCATACCGTGGGTGCTTCCACGGCTGCGCGTATTGCTACGCACGGGCCTCGCATGAATATTGGGGGTTCGGTGCAGGCACCGATTTCGACACGAAGATCATCGTGAAACCGGATGCCCCAGATTTGCTCCGCAAGGCGTTTCTCAAGCCGTCCTGGAAGGGAGAGTTGATCGTGTTCTCGGGGAATACGGATTGCTATCAGCCGATGGAAGCTACTTACGGGCTGACGCGGGCCTGTCTTGAGGTGTGCGCCCAGTTTTGCAATCCCGTCAGCATGATCACCAAGGGAGCGTTGGTTACGCGGGATATCGATGTGCTGGTCCGGCTCCATGACTGCGCCAGGATCCGAGTGTTTTTCAGTATTCCCTTTGTCGATGCCGAAATGGCGCGGAAGGTCGAACCGCAGGTCCCCTCGCCGGAGAAAAGATTCGCGGCGATGAAAACCCTGTCCCAGGCCGGCATTCCCACCGGCCTGTCGATCGCGCCGGTCATTCCCGGTTTGAATGAGGGCGATATTCCCGAACTGCTTCTGCGAGCGCGTGAAGCCGGCGCCGAAGATGCGGTGTATGTCTTGCTTCGATTATCCGGCAGCGTGCGACCCGTCTTTCTTGAACGTATGGCGGCAGCCTTTCCGGACCGCATTGCGAAGATCGCTCACCGTCTATCGGATGTTCGTGGAGGGCCTCTGTCGGATGGAGGATTCTTTACCCGCTATGAAGGCCAGGGCGCATACTGGGATGTGATCCAACAGTTATTCGAGGTCGGTCGGCGCAAGGCTGGGTTTGAAGAGAGGCCCGATCATCCTCCTCTGCCGACCACGTTTCGACGTCCGGATTCCTCACTGCGCGAGTCGGAGCAAATGTCTTTGTTTTGAAAGGACCGCGAAGGATGTCACATAATCCCGGATTCTTGAAGGTCGTGGAAGACGCTCGAAGGCAGATTCAGGAGTGCACGATTGAAGAGGTCAAGACCAAGATCGATCGTGGCCACTCCTTTGAATTGATCGATGTGCGAGAAGACTTGGAATATGCCAAAGACCACGCGCGCAATGCCAAACATATCGGCCGAGGGGTGTTGGAACGGGATATCGAAACGATGATCCCGGATAAGCAGGCCGATATTGTTCTCTATTGCGGTGGCGGATATCGGTCGGCGCTCGCCGCCGAGAGTCTGCAGCGCATGGGGTATACGCGCGTGGCCTCGATGATCGGAGGCATCAAGTCCTGGCGAGAGGCCGGCTATCCCATGGATCGATGACGACGTGCCCACCTCCCATTTCAAGCGCCGCTGCTTTCACGCCGCATGGATTCCTTTACACGCATGACACGGCGTGAGCTGATCAGCCGTCTTGCATTTGGCCTGACATTTATGCCGGCCCTCGCCTTTGCGCCGCGCTCACTTCTTTCAAGCTTGCTGTTCGAGCCCGACTCGGCACTGGTTCCTGCCAAGACCATTCCACCGAATCTCTTCCAACGGGACGGCAAATCCTTGGTCGCGATGGTGCACGGACACGATCTTGGCGAGATGCTGCAGGAAGGGATCGCTCAGCTCGGAGGACTCGCTTCGCTCGAACTCGCCCATAAGCGCATTCTAGTAAAACCGAACATCGTGAACGATCGTCCACCACCGAGCACGACAAGCGTAGGGGTGATCAGCGCTGTCGTCAGAATGTTGAAGCAGGGTGGAGAAGAGGTGACGGTGGCGGACAGCTCCGGGATGTTGCGATTTCCGACGATCAGCAATCTATTGGCGACCGGCGTGCGCTCGATGGGGGAATCGGAAGGCGTTCAGGTGATGGCCCTCGAAGAGCAACCATGGGTCCGAGTCGAGCCGAAAGCGGCTGTCACCTCGCCGTCATTTCTCGTTTCCAGGCCGGTGTATGAATCCGATATCTTCATAAACGTGCCGGTCATTAAGACGCATCAGTTTGCGCACTATTCATGCAGTCTGAAAAATCTGGTCGGCATCGTGCACCCGCGCTATCGTCCGTCCATTAGATTTTTTTCAGGACAGTGGCACGAACGCATCGCAGAATTAAATCTGGCGGTCCATCCGCACCTCACGATTGCCGATGGAACGACCATGATGATCGCGGGCGGGCCGACCAGCGGCACCCCAGCGCAGGCAAATGTCTTGCTATTGAGTGGAGACCGTGTCGCATTGGACGCGGTGGCCGTTGCGCTCATTCGATCCTATAGGGCGTGGCCGAAGGTGCAGGGGAAAACCATCTGGGCTCAACGCCAAATCAAACGAGCCGCCGAGTTAGGGTTAGGGATCGATGGTCCTGGCGGGATGGAATTGGTCGTGTCTTCGCTGGGTGGGAAGGATGAGGAGTTTCGCCGGCGAACCGAGACGGTTCGCCGGGATCTTCTGGATGTATAGACCGTTATTTGTTTTGCCGGTCGAATTCTTTGATCACCTGATCGGTGAGGTCGAGCGTATCGCGATGATAGAGGACGATCTTCAGGGTGCTTTCACTACCCTTATCGACGACGAGGGTATAGCCGCCTTTTTCCGCGACTGATTTCGTCGCGGTCGCGATTTTCTTCATGTATTCATCCACCAATTCCTTCTGTTTCACACCGAGCTCCTGATTGAACTCCTGGGCGCGCCGCTGATAGTCCTGCAATTTCGTCCGAAATTGGTTTTGCTTATCCCGTTTTTGCTGCTCGTTCAGCGTGGCGTCCTGCTCCTTCACCTGCTTCTCCAGATTTTTGAGCTCTTCTTCATCGCTAGCCAGCAATTTTTGGCGAGTGCCTGCATATTCTTTCAGCGTGTCCAACGCCCGCTTGCCGGCTTTCGACTTTTCAAGGACGGTTTGGGGATCCACCACGCCCATCTTGAAGCTATCCGCCGCGATGGCTAAAGATGGAAGGAGCGCGAGGGTGATCGCCGTCAAGAGGGCCCCCAGCATTCCCAATTGTGAACCGATTGCCCTCTGTCTTCTCATACGCATCGCAACTCCTTTCTGATCATAGGACATGATAGTGAAGCGTGGGGAGGATAGGCTGTCTCCCTTAAAGCTGTCAAGTAATTCGGTCTAGTTGTTGGCCGGATGCCGGAAGGGTAAAATGTCCCGGTCCATAATCGGCAGCGACCAAGCAAGGAGGGATATAGAGATATGATGACGGATGATAAGCGAGGGGACCATCTGCGATTTATCAAAGCGCTGCAACATGAACCCCTATGGTGCGGCAATTCGGGATGTCCCGGGCCCGTTGAAGTCACTGACCTGTCGCAACTCCGCGATCGCGTCAAAACGTTCGATGCCTCGTGTGCAACGTGTGGTTGGCATCGCCAACTTCAAGGACACGCTTCGCTGACTCCTCCTTGGGACGATGCCTCGCTGCTGTCGATGGCCGATGAACATCTAATGCATCAGCAAGCCGTTTGTCCTTTTGATGACACGCCAGTCGTCTTTACGTCGCTTCCCAATCCTCGCCGAAAGGCTCGCTATCGTCTCTCGTGTTTCTTCTGTGGTCGTCAAGTCGACATGGACTGGCCTCCGGCTGAGTCGAAGCGCTGACATGACCGGTGTTCTGTAAAAGATCGGTGAGTCCGGCGAAAGGAACCTAGAGGGATGGGACAAGGAAGGGGACCGTCAGAATACTACAGCGTGTCACACCAAGCGGGTCGCGTTACATCGGCTGACTTCCGCTCGGCGATCGTTTCATTGCCGCGGCCAAGGCTGCGCCACAGGCTTTCCGAACGGGTCGGTTGAACCGGCGTTGACCGGCCTTGAGAACCAGCAGCGCGGCGGGTGTCCCCAAGGCGCCCAACGCCTCGGCTGCTAAAATTCCTCCTTCTCGATATTTCCTGCGATTTCTCCACGCGATATGAGTGACCAGACTATGCCAATAGGGAATGTTTTCCTCTCCCGCTGTTTGGCGCATCACCCGAAAAATCGTCTGTTTTTCCGACACCGAGCGATGATGAAAAGATGGATCGTCGACGATGGGAGCCCAGGACGAAAACGTCGCTGTATAGTGACCCGTCAGGAGGGTCTTGAGGGTGAGCAATCGAATGGATTCCTCACCATCATTGAGAAAGGGGATAAAGCACTCGCATGTCCCTCCGGGGCGGATAGCCCGTAGAGTTCGAACCACTTCTTTGCGCACTCGAATGTCCGCATGTCTTCCCGCCGGCTCTAAATGCCGTACGAACTGCTCGTGTTTCAGTTTGCCCATGATGTACACAAGATTGCGGACCACATACCATCGTGTGTCCGACATTCCCCTCACCAAGAGCGAGGGATTCTGTTTCCCATGAACAGTCAACACGTCGCACACCATCATGCGATGAGATTTATGCTTGAGATTGGCCATCAGGCCGCATAATGGTTGCGCCGTCTGGGGATTGAGCAGCAACAACACTGCTTGCAGATCATCCAGGCTCGTAGCGGGCGATTCGTTCAGGACGTCTTTGATCGTACTGATGATGTCGGGATGTCCAAGGGAACCTCCCAACTCTACCAACTTCTTCTTGTGGTGGTCGGAAAGATTTGGACACACTTCTTGCGCCTCATGAAGAAGGCTGACGAAGGTATTGAGCAGTTTCCAATTGCCCTCTCGTGTCAATGTGCCCAGAATGTCTCCGAACAGTGCGAGGAGACGGGTCAGGAGGGTATCCGACGTTTCACTGGCTAAGATGGCCGTTAAAAGATCGAGCAAGTAGGTCGTATTGTCTCGGGCCGATTCGGTCTCGATTTCTTGTACCAGTGTCTTATGCTCGTCCGGCGAAAATTCGAAGCCCACGGGCGATCCTTGCGATTGAGCACCGATCAAGCTCCCGGCCTCTACTTTCGGGCGGGCGGCTTCTGTAGCGGCGACGTGGCGTAATTCCGATGGAGGTCCCGACAAGCTCTGCGATCGCTGCGGAGTGAGAAGGTTGGCCGCATCGGCCGATTTGACGATTTCTTCCGCCGTCACAAAGGAGATGGTCGAGAGATTCCTTTCCCACAGACGCGTGACGATGTCGTCGTCCGACTTTTCAGGGTCGTATGTGCCCCACAAGGCTTCGAGGAAATAGGTGAGGTCGTCCTGGCTCACTCCCTTGAGGAAGGATAACTCTCGAATGCCGTCGGTGTGCAATTTAAAGGCAAGATTTTCATTAGCCGCCGTCGATTGATAGACCACCACGCCTTTGTAGATGAGTTCGGCGTGATGCGCTAAAAACTGCAAGGTGTCGTAAGTGGCTAATTGAATCGTGAGAAAATCGTAAAACTGTTGAAAAAACTTCTGCGCCACCGGATTATGAGGACCATAGGTGCGTGTCGTTTTAAATGTTTTGTCGAGCAGCGCCAAGAGGTGTTTGATCGCTTGTAGTTGGACTGCATCGACGAATTCGCTTGGCTCTCGAATCGGGAGGGTATTGGTGTCCGTCATGGCTCGGCGTTCTATGAAAGTGTTCAGAGAAAATGCATAAGGAGTTGATGTAGAGATGTTACGGTCAAAAGTGTCCCTGGTGCGACTGACTTTGTCAATGCAGGAGCGACCCCGTACATTTTCGTGCTCTCCTTTATGGAGGAAGTGATGAGGGGTGATGCGCTACCGATTTCCATCATTTGTTTCGGCGACAGTCTGACGGCGGGCTATCAATCTCCCACGCACGATATTCCGTACATCCATGAGACTCCCTACGGTGCCTTTCTTCAGCAACGGCTTGGTCCACAGGCGACCGTGACGAGTAGCGGAATCTGTGGAGAAGTCACGACTGAAATGGTTCAGCGGTTCCCGCGCGATGTTCTTGGGAAGGCACCTAATTACGTCGTGATATTAGGAGGCACGAATGATCTCGGATCCTACACCCCTCCGGGCGAGATTTTTGATCGTCTGCGCACGCTCTACAGTCAAGCACAGTCGGCGGACATCCGGCCTGTGGCTGTCACGGTGCCATCGATTCGGATGGAGGCCGATCCGGTGGCCAATCAATGGGTGACCGAATTTGTGAGACAACGGCAGCATTTGAATCGGTTGATAGTGGATCATTGTAGGCGCGAGAAATTATCGTGCGTTGATCTCTTTACCGCCACGGCCGAACGGGAGACCGGGTTGCTTGCGATGCCCTATTCGAACGACGGACTGCATTTGACTACGGCTGGGTATCAAAAGATGGCCGACCTGTTGTATGACGAGGTCTTTCGAAACTATATGCTCGATCAGCATGAATGACGGAGGCGGCGGGATGATCCAAGCTATCGACGATCGACAGTTCGATCGCGTCGTAGAAACGGCGCGAGTGCCCGTGCTGGTGGAGTTTTGGCAGCCTGGATGTGGGGGGTGTCGAGCGCTCTTGATCGAATTGGAGAAGCTTGCGGCCGAATGTGGCGAGCGCTTGTTGATCCTGAAAATGAACGTCCAAGAGAACTATCAGATTCCCGCCGAGCTCGAAATCTCGTCTCTCCCGGCCCTCGCCCTGTACAGGAACGGACGGTTCGATCGGTTCATCGGAGGCGTCGGAAAAAAAGATGCTATTCTGCAGCAAATTCTTCCGCGCTAGGTCGGTTCTTGTCGTTCCTGTCCATTGCTGTACACCTCACACCTGCGGTTGACACTTGCTCAGTTTTTGTTACGGTTTTCTTTGAACCACGATCATCTTGGATAGGAGATGTTATGCACGCCAAAGCGACGACTTTCACGTTACTGTTAGTAGGGGCGCTCGTTCTCGAGTCCGGTTGTGCGCGATGGACCAACGGCAATGCCGGTGAGAAAGACATGCAACCGGGACTAGGGCGCGGCGGCGTGTCCGGAGGTCTGTCTTCAGGACGAGGGCAAGCAGGTGGCGCGGATGACATTCCCGCGTTGTCGCAGCTTCGTCGCCCCGATGGATCGCCGCTCGGGACGAATTCCGGAGAGGAGCGAATCGGGAACGACCCCGTCACACTTTCGCCTTCGATCTCCTCCGGAAGCAGGGGCGGCCGATTTGGCGAGGGATTGTCTCCCGAGGAACGGCTGCGTGGCGAGCGGTTGGCGGCAGCGGCAGGGCTGCAAGACGTCTTCTTTCAATACAACAGCGCCACCTTCTCAAACGAGGCGCGCGAGCGATTGCTGCATGCGGCGACTTGGCTGAAAGGGGAGTCCAAGTATAGATTGCTGATCGAGGGACACTGCGATGAGCGGGGGACCAACGCCTACAATTTGGTGCTGGGAGAAAAGCGCGCGCGCGCAGTACAAAATTTTCTACGGGATCAACACTTGGATGCGGGCCGTTTCAGTGTCGTGTCTTATGGAAAGGAACGCCCGTTTTGCAATGCCCACGACGAAGTGTGCTACCAGGAAAATCGTCGAGGCCATTTGGTCGTGCGGCAATAGTCGCTAGAGGGGGCGCCAGGACCGGCCGTCGGCCTGAATTAAACGGTCGGCTTCCGCGGGCCCCCATGTTCCTGCAGGGTACTCCGGCAACCGTTCAGATCGATCCCGCTTCCAGCCATCGAGAATCTGAGTTACCCATTCCCAAGAAGCTTCTACCGCATCCCGCCGCATAAACAGCGAGGCATCGCCCTCCATCACATCGAGTAAGAGACGCTCGTAAGCTTCGGGTGTGCCCGTAGTGAACGCATCGTCGTAGTCGAAGTTCATTTCGACGGGCCTAGTGTGAGCCTTGGTGCCAGGTACCTTTGATATGACGCGTAGGGAAAAGCCTTCCTCGGGCTGAATGCGGATCGCCAAAACATTGGGAGCTTGTGGCGCGTGCGGCGGCGCATTGAAGAGAATTTGCGGAATCTCCTTGAACTGCACCGCAATCTCGCTGGCCCGTGTCGGCATCGCCTTGCCCGTCCTCAAATAGAATGGCACGCCAGCCCACCGCCAGTTTTCTATTAAGAGCTTGAGCGCGACATAGGTGTCCGTGGTGGAATCCGGACGCACACCGGGCTCACTACGATAGTCCGGCAGGAGTTTCCCATGGATCTTCCCCGCGACATATTGCGCGCGCACCGTCATTTTCCGGACATCGTCGCCCTTGATAGGCCGCAGTCCACGGAGGACGTCGATCCGCGCGTCGCGTACTACATCCGGGTCCAGCGAAGGAGGCGGTTCCATCGCCACCAGACACAGCAACTGCAGCATATGGTTCTGGACCATGTCGCGCAATGCGCCGATCTCGTTGTAATAGGCGGCTCGTGTACCCACCCCTTCCGTTTCGCTGACCGTAATCTGAACATGGTCGATATATTTGTTGTTCCACACCGGTTCGAAAATGCTGTTTCCGAACCGCAGCACCATCAGATTTTGAACCGTCTCTTTTCCCAAATAATGATCGATGCGGAAGATTTGCGATTCATCGAACACCTGTCCAAGCGCTGTATTGATCCGGCGCGCGGAGTCGAGATCGTGCCCGATCGGCTTTTCAACAATGATTCGGCAGAACGGTCGTGGAGGAACCGGTGAATGAGTGAGGCCGGCTTGCTGCAATCCTTGCGCGATGGGTGCAAAAGCGTCGGGCGGTACCGCCAAGTAAAAAATTCGGTTTCCAGGCAAACCCAGCTCGGCCTCGATGGCATCCAAGGTCGATTTCAGCTCGGTATAGGTCGCCGCCTCCGTAATGGCCCCGCGATGGTAATAGAGCCGTGGTTCGAAGGCAGACCACGTAGATGGATCAAGGGGCCGTCTTGAGTATTTCGCGACGCCTTCTCGCATCGTCGCCCGAAATTCCGCATGCTGCATGGGCTTTCGTCCGGTTCCGATAACCGCTAGGTTAGGTGGAAGCACGCCGTCAACCTGCAAGTTATAAATCGCGGGCATCAGTTTGCGACGAGTAAGATCCCCCGACGCGCCGAAAATCACCAAGGTGCATGGTTCGACCGGTGCATGCTGTCCCCTCTGAGTAAACAATTCGGCAGGAGGCATGATGGGCGTCTCCATGAGCGGGGCTTGGACCTTAGCGCTTAACGGCGTGGCCGCCGAAGGCATTGCGCAGAGCAGCGAGCATTTTTTCTGAGAACGATTCGGGTTGTCGAGACCGGAACCGGGTGAATAATGCCGTGGTCAGTGCCGGCACGGGAACGTCTTTCTCAATCGCGTCGGCGATCATCCATCGGCCTTCTCCCGAGTCCTGCACGAACCCTTTCAGTTTGCTGAGGGTCGGGTCTTGCGTGAGCGCGTCGGCAGCCAGTTCGAGCAACCAGGATCGCACGACGCTGCCGTGCATCCATAAATGAGATATCTTCGGCAGATCGAGGCGATAGTCGCTTTTGGCCATCAGCTCGAATCCTTCCGCATAGGATTGCATCAGACTGTACTCGATGCCGTTATGGACCATTTTTACGTAATGGCCTGCGCCGTGCGACCCGACATGCGCCCATCCCGATGGAGGCGCGAGCGTTTCGAAAGCGGGAGCCAGTCGTTTGACCGCAGACTCGTCTCCGCCGACCATCAGACAATAGCCGACCTTCAATCCCCACACGCCCCCGCTCGTACCGGCATCGATATATTGAATCCCCTTCGGTTGCAGGGTGGCGGCTCGGCGCACGTCATCATGAAACCGGGTGTTTCCTCCATCGATCATGACGTCGCCCGATTGGAGATGCTCGGCGAGCTGATTCACTGTCTCTTCAGTGGCCTGTCCCGAGGGCACCATAATCCATGCGGCGCGCGGCGGGGTGAGCTTCGAGACCAGGTCAGCCAGCGAAGTGGAGGCGACGCATCCCTGCGCGACGGCTTTTTGAACGACCTCGGCATTGCGGTCGTACACGACCACGCGATGGCTCCCTTGCCGCAGCCGCGTCACCATGTTCAGGCCCATCTTGCCTAATCCGATGAATCCTATCTCCATATGCACCTCGCGAAGGATGGATAAGACTGACGCCGTTCGGATTCTAGCACAGTAGTCTTGATGGCGCTTCACTTCCCCGTGCCATTTGATGTCCGGTCTGGGCGCGCTTCCGTAAAACGTTTTGACAGGGCCTATCATCCTGAAATACACTCGGCTCGTCCGCCGCCTTGCGACAGGGATAATCGGTATCCCTACAAGAGGGAATCCATGATTCGGAATGTGAGTACGATGATCCGAGGAATCGTCCTTGTGGTCGCCGTCACGATCGGATCGAATGGGGCCGAGGCGGCTGAGATCGGTGTCATCACCTTTGTGCAAGGCCAGGTCACAGTCGCGCATCCGCAGTCTCCCCCGATTCCAGCTAAGTTCCGCGACGACATCCGGTTTCAAGACGTCATCGAAACGCGCCAGGCGTCCCGGACGAAAGCACTCTTCCAGGACGATAGCGTGCTCACGGTCGGCGAATCGAGCCGGGTCGAAATTACGGAATACATTTTTAATCCCAACGAAGACCGGCGCAGCGTCCTTATCAATCTGGTGAGTGGGAAAGTGCGTGCGCTCGTCGGCAAAGTGTTTGCGAAGCCGGGCTCTCGCTTTGAAGTCCACACTCCAACCGCCGTGGCGGCCGCGCGCGGCACGTACTTTGTGGTCTGGTTGAATGGCCGTGGCCGGACGGGTGTGGCGAATATCGGTGACCATGGACAAGTCGATTTTACCAGCAAGGGTCGCACAATCCCGATTCTTCCTGGCGAGTTTTCCGAAGAAACGGACGAAGGTCCGACGACCTCGACGGTCTTTTCGCTCGACGACATCTCACCTGCGGCTCAAGGAGATCCCGATGCGAATGGGCTCGCCATGCTGTCGCAGACCGTGACGGCAACCGATGTCAGAGAGACGATCAGAGTCCCGGCGCCAATCGACTCGATTACGATAGTCGGGAGCATTGACGGAATCACCGGTGACCTGCTGGCTGCGCCGGCTACTTTCACCGGAGCCACGCCGATCACACCTCCCGCGGTGATTTCAGGGGCGGCGGGCCAAGGACTAGGGACCGCAGGGGTGGGAGCCGGAACGAATGCGATCGTCAATCCGCCGGTCCCTGTCGTCAATCCTCCTGCCGGTCCGCCGATCGTGACGGGGCCGATCACCCTTCCATCGCCGGGCAGCGGTGGCGGATCCGGTACGCGGACGCCATAGAACGGGACCGTGCCTGCTTTCTCACTGAAATGAGTCAGCAACGGTGTCTGCCTGGCTTCCTATTGGCTTCGGCTTGTCGCTCCATTACTCCTCCTCTCTCGTGTCAGCCTCATTCCCAGTGTATTCACCATTCGACCCACAGCGCATGGGGTGGGATGATCTAAGCCATGTCTCAAGCATGGTTGGGAAAAACCAAACTGATTCGGAGCCTCGGTGCGGGAGTGGCGGCCGGTATCACCGCGACGATGATGATCATCTCGTTTGCCGGACCGAATCTGTTGCTCCGCTTGGAGAATGCGTCGCTCGATGCGCGTTTTATTATGCGAGGTCCGATTCCGGCCGATCCGGCTGTCGTGCTGGTGGCGATCGATGAAGAGAGCGTGCAAGAGGTTGGGCGATGGCCGTGGCCCCGCGATATCCAAGCGCGCGTGATCGATGGTATTGGCCAGGATCATCCGAAAGTAATCGGGCTCGATATCATTTATGCCGAGCCGGAATCGCGCGCCGCGCGCCTCGTCATGGAAGACCTTCTGACGGCCCTGAATGGGTCTGCCGTTTCGCCGCAACTTCGTGCGCGTCTACAGGGTAAGCTGAATCAGTTCGATACGGATCGACGGCTGGCGGACAGCATTGCCTCCGCGGGGACGGTCGTTTTAGCCATGCCTTTTGTCGTTCCTGAGACCGGAACTTCAGCAAATCCCGCGGGTGCGGTTGAAGACTATGTGAAGGCGGGCGCCTTCGCGCTTGTCCGAAACACTCGTAGCGGAGAGGCGATGGAACCGTATCGCGCGTCCGATGTCCGTCCGCCGTTGAAGCCATTCGCGGAGCACGCGATCGGGGTGGGTCACGTCTACAGTCTGCCCGATCCGGATGGCATTACGCGCTACGAATATATGGCGGTTCGCCACGGGGACGACTACTATCCCTCCCTTGCCTTGGAGATTGCCCGGGTCTTTCTCGACGTGCCCCGCGAACGGGTGGCTTTGCGCTTAGGACAAGGGGTCCAACTTGGCGATCGCCTGATTCCGACGGATCAAAAAGGCAGGATGCTGATTAATTATCTCGGGCGGGAGCGACAATTTCGGTATGTCTCCGCGGCCGATGTGCTGCATCGTCGGGTGCCGGCCGGCATCTTTCGCGACAACATTGTGCTGGTCGGCACCAGCGCGCTCGGCACCTATGATCAAAAAGCCACTCCATTTTCAGCCAATGTGCCGGGCATTGAAAAAAACGCGACCGTAGTCCACGACATCGTGCAGCAGGCGTTCGTGCACAAACCGTGGTGGGCCGGCCTCGCAGATCTTTCACTTATTCTCGCGTTCGGCGGCGTATTGGGATATGCGCTGCCGAGAATGCGCGCGTTCCCCGCAGCGGTCCTGGCGCTTGGCCTTCTCCTCACCTATGCGGTCGGTCTATATCTTCTCTTTGTGTTCCACGGCCTGTGGCTGGATGCAGTGGCGCCCATCCTGACCGTTCTCTTGATTTTCATCTCTATGACCGTATTACGTTTCATGATCGAAGAGAAGCAGGCAAAAGAAGTGCGGACCTTATTCTCCAGTTACGTCAGCCCGCACATCGTGGATGAGCTCATCAAAGACCCCAGCAAGGCGAGGATCGGCGGACAACGCCGTGAACTCACCATGTTGTTTTCCGATGTCGTCGGTTTTACGAGCTTCAGCGAAAAGCACGATGCGGAAGCAGTCGTCGCTCAATTAAACGAATATCTTGAAGCTATGACCGATGTCATCTTCCGCTGGAACGGAACCTTGGACAAATTTGTGGGCGATTCGATCGTCGTGTTTTGGAATGCGCCCATCGAGCAAGTTGATCACGTCGAGTTGGCCGTCAAATGTGCGTTGCATATGCGTCGGCGGCTCGGGGAATTGCAGGCGAAGTGGCGCTTGGAAGGCCGGATGTCGTTTGACACCGGTATCGGTATCAACACCGGCACCGCCGTAGTCGGCAACATCGGCGCGCAGGGTAAAAAAATGGATTACACCATGATTGGCGACTATGTGAACCTGACGGCTCGTGTCGAAGGACTGACACGTCGGTATGACACTGGCATTATCCTCACGGACTATACCGCCGTCCGCTTGAAAACTCTCATTGCGGATAGCGAGGGCGGCGACAATCGAGGACGGTTGGGCCATATTGCCTTGCACAAATTAGGAGTCGTCAAGGTCAAAGGTAAAGACCAGACCGTCGTGGTCTATGCATTACAATCGTTGGGAAGAAACGAACAGTCCACGGTGGATGAGTCGGCGTCCGGCGATACGGTGGAGATATTGGAAAAGTAAGCAATCGGCGAGCGAAGACTAGCCGCAGTCGGTCTCCGATGCAGGCGCTTTCTCGGTGACCGGCTTACTTCGATGAATTTTGGCCTTTTTCTTTTTACAGTCACGTTGCGCGATCGGCTCGGCGGTCACCGTGACGACCGGCTTGTTTGGCTTAAGGGGAACGGTAATCGCAGTGGTCTCATTCGGATGCCGCTCCAAGTCGGTGGTTTGCATAATATACGTCGCAAACGGTTTGGCTGCATCGATGGCCACCGCTTGAACCGGCGGAGTGTTAGGAGCGGTGACCGATAAGAAGCCGGGACTAACGACGACAGTTTGATCCATTCCACTGAACGCCACCTCGCCACGCGTGCCGTGATTGATGACGCCGACGTTTTGAATGGTCGTCACATAGGGACCCGGCGTGGATGGCTCGTTCCTCTCCTCCAAAACCCAGACGGTCGCTTCGCCTTCCTGCACCGTGACGCGCGATCCGCCAGCGAGAATGTGCACGGCAAATACTTGGTCCTCTTGCGGAATGATCACGATGCGCAGGGTGCCGCGGTCGAGCGCGAGAACGGCCTGTCCGGAATCGGATGAATCATGGATCGCGAGCCGGCTGTTGGGCCCCAAGTACAGTCGCGTCGAGGGATGCACCGAAAATTGAATGCCGGATTGCGATTGACTTTCCAGGGTGTCATCCACATACAGCGGATAGGCTTGCGTCACCAATTCGGGATGCATGAGGTGGGTTCGTGCTAGATACACTTGTCCGCGGACCATGGCGACATTGCCCATCAACCTTGGCCCGGATTCAAACAGACAGGAAGACAGCAGGGAAGCCGTCACTAGGCTCAGCATCGTCATCAGAAAGAGCCGGCGCGCAGAGGAGTCTTTGCTTCGCTGTCTCACGCGGAGAGAGTAGCAGGAGCTGTTGTGCGACGCTGTCAGGAAGGAACGGAAACTCGGTAGGTACCTGTCCTACCGTGAAGCTCGGTAAGAGGAGCGCGATGCTCGGGACGTTGTTGCTCGAATCACACGCCGGACAAGCGCATGCTCATCGTCGGCGGATGAAAGTGTGCCCTTCAATCGTCCTTCCAGCAGTGTGCCGAAAACGGTGGCGAAGACCGGACCGGGTTGTACGCCAAGTATCTGCAAATCGATACCGGTCAGAAGGGGTTTGATGTAGCGATAGGTGGTCATGAAGGCTAAAAGCTGACGCTTGACGGAACTCGATTCCGCCTTGACGATCATTATCAATAGCGTTTCTTCTGGTAGCCCATGCAACAGCCGATAGAGGACAGCGGGGTCGGGGGAAGGGTGGCGCCTCAACCGGCGAAGCACGAGGGCAATTGAGAGTGAGCCGTCCGGAGGGCGCAAGCCTCGTGTTTTGGAAACGCCGGTGGTGCGAGAAGGCGTTCCATTCCCTCGGCAGGCAACAGATCCAATCAGCGCCATCCAGTACACCAGCCATGTCTTCAGCAGCCGATCCGGCCATTGTCGACGATACCACTTCAACGCTGTTTCAACCCCCTTCACTTTAAGCTCTATTCGGGTCGCTCGTTGAAGTGTGGAATGGAGAAGTTACAGCAGACCGAGTCGGCGTATACGTGCCAGGGATTTTACGGGGCGCGGGTTCTGATAGAAGCCGGACCACTTCGGCGCGCGAGCGCGATTCCGCCTTGGCGAAGGGAGGGACGCAGACGAACACTTAAGCAGCGAGGTCATATCGGGGGGGCAATTGTGCGTCAAGTTGCTTGCGCACGTTCGCGATGGAGAGTTTCGAATCATTTTCGCGTGTAGACGACGATTATTAGGGTATGGACCAAGGTTCACGCCGCGGATGAGGATCTGGAAAGTGTCGGTGAAAGAAATGAAGAAACTAATCGACGCGGGCGGCGTGCGGAATGTCCTTGAACATGAGGTTGGTCAACTCTTGTCCTAGCGCGAGGCGTTCCGTCAATGTCGGCGCGGTGACAATACGATCGAAGACTTCGCCGATGGCCGCATCGCGGGTCGCGACAAACTTCAACACGTCGACCGGCGCGGTCACCCAATAGCCTCTCAACCGGAAAAAGGCGGTCAGCATGTGCTCGACGAAAATTCCGAGGAGATACTGAGCGGTCGCCGGCTGATGCGCCATGTCCTGTGCTTTTCCCAATCGATGCAAGCAGTCGGCCTTCAGCCGGATCTTTTCGTTCATGTTGGCAGGTTTCGGGCCTTGTCGAAAACGGTGCGCGGCTTTTTCCACCAGTTTCGCGCCGATCATCTCATAATCGAAGAGCACGCGCCCTTTGCGGAGCAGCGGCGGGAGGCGTGACACATAGGTCAGCTCTTGTTCGACCGCCTTATGGCCGCGATAGCGAACGTCGATCAATCGATCCGCGACGCGAATCATTTCTTCGCCCTCGTCCTGTCCCTTCACGAGTGCGATAAAGTTCAAATCGCTATGAGCCGTCAGCCCTCGGCGAGCGCCTGAGCCTACAAGGATGATGGAGACCAAATCGGCCCCTCGCCGCCCGCGAATGTAGGTTAGAGCTTCTGCGACGATGCGGTCCGTTCCCGGAGGGTCGGGAGGCGCCAACGGTTCCAGCGGCTCCGGTACCGGTAAGAGCTCGGCGACAAGTTCGTCCCGTGTGGGGAGAGAAGACACCGGCTCGTTGGAAGAATTCATGTCCATAGTATTAGCATTCACGTCGAACATCGGTCCATTGATCACGCGATCAGCCCATCAATCGCAGATCGTGCATTCTAGAGAGGCGTGCGGAGAAGGTCAACGATCCCTTGTTCATGACGACCGGTTGCGCATCAGTCCAGTAGTCAAACGTTGGAAGGAGAATTCAACACGGCGGTAAAAATCCGGCCCGCTTCTTCAATATCGTGCTCCTCGATGTCCAGATGAGTGACGGCACGAAACCGGTGTCCGCCGATCGCATTGATGAGCACGCCTGCTTCCTTTAATGAGGCAACAATCTCGGACGAGGTGCGACGGGCATCATGGATTTCGAAGATGATGATGTTTGTCTCCACATGCGCCGGCTCGAGCGAGACGGAGGGGATGGCGCAGAGGATCCGCGCGAGGCGCTGTGCGCGGTCATGATCTTCTTTCAGTCGGGCAATATTATGTTCCAAGGCGAAGATGCCGGCGGCTGCCACGATGCCGGCTTGCCGCATGGCCCCGCCGTACATGCGTCGATACCTGCGCAACCCCTGCAGTAGATGTTCATCATTCGTGGCGATCAGGGACCCGACCGGTGCGCCCAGCCCTTTGGACAGACACACGGAAACCGTCTCGAAATGTTTGGCATAGTCTGAAGCGGGCACGCCTGTCGCGACCACCGCATTGAAGAGCCGTGCGCCGTCCAGATGCATGGGGATGCCGTATTGTTGCGCAAGAGCACGGATGCGCGCGATGGTCTCGAGCGGATAAATCGATCCGCCGCCGCTGTTGTGCGTATTCTCGATGCAGATCAGGGCCGTCTGGATGCTATGCGGATCTTTGGGACGAATCGCCGCCTCGATCGCGTCCGGCGTCATGAGTCCTCGCTTGCCGGACACCCAGTGCAGTTGAACGCCGGCCAAGGCAGCGGCCGCGCCCTGCTCATACCGTACGATATGGGCGGCGCTTTCGACGATTACTTCACGGCCGGGTTGCGTGTGAACGCGAATCGACAGTTGATTGGCCATCGTGCCGGACGGCACGTACAGCGCTCCCGCTTTACCGAGCAGTGCGGCCGCCAGTTCTTGCAACCGATTGACGGTCGGATCCTCGCCGTACACGTCGTCGCCGACCGGCGCATGAACCATGGCGTCACGCATCGCGCGCGATGGCCGAGTCACCGTGTCACTGCGCAGATCGATCATCGTCCGGCTTCCAGCTTGCGCGCGTCTTCGAACCGAAACCCTTGCCAATTCAACACGGGATAGACGGAAAAGATGGGCGTGTTGAACGGAACGATCGCCGTGTCCACACCCGGCAGCAGATTCACATGCATATTGACGAAATTGAAGCTCAGTCCATCTTGCCACGGACGGTGGCTGGATGGCGCATAGGCCGGAAGTTTGTCTGTCGCGTAGGTGCGCGTGAGCAGTCCCGCTGCGCCTTCGAGGCCATACTCGTGTAGATCCGGCGCGCCTTGAATCAGGAGGGAGAGGAGAGAGGCGTCGAACCACACTTTAAAGTTGCAAACGACCTGTACGTATGGCCCTAAGGTATTGATGCCGTCGAGAAACGCACGCGCCAATCCGATCTCGGGCGGGACGTCGTCGGGCATGGGTCGTTCGACGCGACCAAGCTCTTCTTCCTGCACGGGCGATACCGAGACGAAGAGAAGATTGGGATCGTCCATCGGAATATCCAGCACCTGATCATCGTAATAGCTGATCAGCTTGCCGAGATCATAGCGCAAGGGGAAGGAGTAGCCCATCTTGGCGTACCAGATTCGCAAACCCGCCTCCAGAGGATCGTCGGGCCGCCGGCTGATTTTGAGCTCGAAGGGCAGCATGAGATGCAGTGCACCGGTACGCGCGCTCATGAACGGAGCGCACGCGCCGGCGAATTCCTTGTGAACCGCTGGATTCTCCGGCTCGAACTTCCGCGACGGGCCGGTGAAATGTTGTGCCGTTTTCGCGTCTTTTGTGAGCTTGAACTTCTGCTGGTAGTAAGCCGAGGCGCGTTTTTGGGCGGTGCTCAGAAAATAGTCCGGGAGATCGGTCTCGACGATGAGGCGTTGCTTGTCGACCGTGGGAGATGGAGCAGTCGATCGCGTGGCGCGCATGATCTCGTTGTATAGATCCCATTCGACCGAGGTCTTCTGAATCTCCTGGGTAAGTTGCCGAGCCAATTCGGGATTCGCATATTGGGTGCGACGCAGAATCTGATGGGCCTTCTGCAAACATTCCATCTTGTGGTTGTATCGCTTCGGTTCCGCCGCAAACGCCTCCGACGTCGCCATATAGAGATTGAATTGCTCTTCAGGCGTCAGTTGGAGCTGATCCAGATCGTGTTCCTTGAGGAAGGCGAAGGCTAATGGACCAAACGATTCCTCTTTTCGGAGGCAGAGGGTCAGCAAAAAGTTATAGTGCGCGCGAGCGTCTTGCGGTGTCATGGCGGCATTCTAAGGGAATGACCGTGACAACGACAAGCAGAGGTCTTTATAATTGTGAGGATTACCATTCGGCACCACTGTGCACCCGACGCGCAGTGCGCCGGCTTAACGAGAAGGACAATCCATGGTTGAAGTTCCCGTCAAACTCTATATGGAAAAAGTGCTGAAAGCCTCGCGACAGGCGCTGCGAGCCATGTCCCAATTATCCAGCGAGGCGAAGAACACGGTGCTCAAGACGGTGGCCGATCGCTTGGCCGAACAGGAAAAATCTGTCTTGGAAGCGAACGAGCGGGACGTCAAGGCTGTCGGCAAGAGCTTGGAAGGGGAGAACAAGGATCGCGTGAAAGAAGCGGTGGATCGCGTTCGCCTTTCGACAGACGAGATCAAGGCCATGATCGACACGCTTCGCCGCGTAGCGGATTTGCCCGATCCGGTCGGTGAAGTCACATCGATGGAGCAGCGCCCCAACGGCATGCAGGTCAGCCGAGTTCGCGCCCCGATCGGTGTGATCGGCGTCATTTCGGAATTCGGTCCGCTGGTCATGATGGAGTCGGTGGCGCTCTGTATGAAGGCCGGTAATGTCTGCGTGTATCGCGGGGGACCGGAATGGCTCCAGACGACTGCGATGCTCGCCTCGTTCTGGTGCGAGGCGGCCGCAAGCGCCGGTGTGCCGGAAGGCGGCTTGACGTTCATCCAGCGGCCCGAGAAGGAAGCCGCCGTCGAAATATTCCGGCAACCGAAATGGATCGATGCGGTCATCGTGAAGGGCAATCCTTCCTTGAGAAAGGCCGTCGTAGAACAAAGCCGCATACCCATTCTCTGCCATGATGGCGGCGTAAGCATCCTCTACATTGATGGAGAGGCGGATCTGCCACTGGCGCAAAATATTGTGGTGAGTTCCAAGGTTCAGCAACCCGCGGCGGCCAACTCCATCGACACCTTACTGGTTCATCAAGCTACGGCGCGTCCCTTGGTGCCCGCTCTGATCCGCCGGCTGCTGGATGAGTTCAAAGTGGAGGTGAGAGGGTGCGCGAAGACCGTCTCCCTGATCGGCGCCCAATCGTTTACGTCCTATAAGGTGGTCCAGGAGGCGACGGAGGAAGACTGGACGCAGCAATGGCTTTCACCCATGCTGGCGATCCGGGTGGTCGACAGCTTTGACGACGCATTGAACCATCTCTCTCAATATGGCCCGGTCCATACCGCTGGAATTGTGACCCGAGATTATGCGAATGCGATGCGTTTCTCACGCGAGGCAGACGCGGCGGCGGTGATGGTCAATGCGTCCACGCGCCTCCATGACGGTGAAGAATTTGGCTTGGGCGGCCAGATCGGTGTCGGCACCGGCCGTACCCATGCGCGTGGGCCAATTTCGCTCCAACAACTGACCTGCGAAAAATATGTCGTGCTGGGAACGGGACAACTTCGGCATCCGCATCCGGTGCCGGATACGTATGAGGATGCCATTATGCTTAAGCGTCCAGGGTAAGGCTGGTGAAAAAGCCCTTCAGCGGCGTTCTCAGTCGCGAATTCCCTTCAACGTACCGCTGCGGGTACGCCTCAGGGAGTTCGCTCCTTGCGGCCTTGCTGAAGAGCTTTTTGACCACCCTCCCGTGAAACTCTAAGTGATCCCTCCGTTATTAGAAGGCCTCGCCGAACACCTTGCCTCTTGGGGATTGCGTCGGTTTGAATCCGATCAGGAGTATTTTCGGTGGCAGCGTGAGACTATTTCTGCCGCTGATTTGGCTCAACTCACTGAATTAGCTCAGCGCAAGAGCGTGCACGCCGACTTGGCTTCTGAGGTCGCTTTTTATGATTTCTCGGTTCAGCCTGCCGTGCTTCCGACCCTGTATAGCCAGCGTTATGACTATTATGCCGCCGTCGCTCCACTCGTAGCTGCTCGAATCGGTGCGGCACAAACGGTTTTGGATGTCGGCTGTGGCCCCGGCATCCTGACTACATTTTATGCAGAGCAATCTCCGCATATACAGTTTGTGGGGATCGATCGTTCAGCAGCATCTATCGCGACTGCTCGAGAACGGGCGGGCAAACTGGGGTTGAAGAACGTGCGGTTTGAATGCGCGGATGTCGATGTAGCTATGCCTGCGGGTTTCTATGATGTCATCGTGGCGACTCATGCCGTCTTACAATCCGAGTCTGATCCGGGCATCCCGAGTACGGGCTGGCAAACATTTGAGCGTGCACACCATGGAGGGCTGCAAGCAGAGTTTGAACGACGAACCGGACTAGGGGTTCGCCTCGACCGTCTCTGCGCGGCGATGGCGCCGGCGGGCCGCTTCCTGGTCTTTGAGAAGACCCGACAACTATCCCGACGTGTCCCATTTCAACGCGCGTTTGCCGCGCGCGAATGCGCGCCGCTCGAAGCGCCGATTCCCATCCGGTACACCGTCGTCGAAGAGACCGCCGACGATGGTCCCTTCTATGTCTTGGGGCGCGCGCCGGCGGCAGGTGCGAGCCGTGTCGAGTGGGATGAGACGCCCGAACTCGAGGGCCCGATCGATATCGATTTTGCGCGGCTTGGCTTATCGGGCGGCAGCGGCGAGGAGCCCTTGTACGAGAATCATTCTGCGTCGGCTCAGACCGTCTGGGCACAACTTCCTGATCGCATAATCATCAAGGAGACGACACGCCGTGGGATAGATGGTAAGCAGTTGCACGTCGAGAGGGGAGAAGCGCAAGGCGTTTCGTATCTTTATTGTGCAAATACGTTTGATCAGCGTCAAGTGGTTCTAGTCAGTCACGACCAGGCGAGGCAATTGGACGAGTATTATGAAGAGATTCGCAGCGGCACAGAGGATCGGATGGTGAAATAGCCGGGCAGTGTCCGCGCTTGACCTCAATCAGTCCCGCCACATAGAATGATCGATGCATTGATTTGTCTGGGATTTCCAAGGGGAGACGCGCGCTCATGAGAGTCGAGTATTCGAAGGGCGAACGGGCCAGTCTTGAATTAATCCAACTGCATCGCCAAGCGTCTGAAGCCACCAGCGGCCGCAAGATGAAGGTTATGCTGGTCTTCCCTCCCGATTGGTATCCTTCCGAGCCGTATTTGAGCCTGCCGACGTTGACCGCGGTGCTGCGCGCCGCCGGGCATCAGGTCATTCAAAAAGACATCAATTTGGAAATGTACGACTGGTATTTCAGCGAGGATTTTCTAAAGCGGGTGCTCCGGCGCGTGCCGCAGCAATTGGATCGCCTGCGGAAACTTTCGAAGAAGCGGGAGTTGGAAGACTGGGAGCGGGACCTTCAACTATCCCTCTGCGATCTCACGCGCGATCGTATCGCCGCGCTGACCAAGAAGGCGGAGACGGCCAAACACATTGTGCGAAGCCAGGAATTTTACGACGCGGACAAGTTGGAGTGGGCGATCAATGTATTCCGCGAGGTGACGGCGGTTATTTCCTTGGTCTATGCCCCGGCCCGCGTTTGCATGCCGCCGATGGAAACCGATCTGTCGTACAAGGTATTCGTGTCTTCGGAGGTGCTTGACGCCGTGCAGGATACGCAGGTCAATGTCTATCGCGATGTCTTTGAGCAACTATTGAAGCCGGCGATTGAGGCGGAACGTCCGGACGTGATCGGCATCTCCGTCGTGTTGCAGCAGCAATTGTTCTCGACGATGACTTTCTGCGCGCTCATCAAAGAACACTTCCCCCATATTCACGTCACGGTCGGCGGGAATACGATCACCCGATTGCGCGACGTGCTTCCGGATAAACCTGAATTGTTTGCGCATTTCGATAGCGCGGTGGTCTATGAAGGGGAGACGGCGTTCTTGCAATTGATCGAGGCCGTGGGGGCAGGGCGCACGCTGGCCAATGTACCGAATGTGATTTACCGGGACGACTCGGGCATTCATACCTCTCCGTTGAGCTATGCCGAGGACATGGCCTCGTTACCGCCACCCGATTTTGACGGCCTTCCGCTGGACCGGTATTTTCTGCCGGAACGCATTCTGCCCTATCTGGCGACGCGAGGGTGTTACTGGGGCCGGTGCGAATTTTGCGATCACGGCGAAGGCTATACGGCCGGCTACCGCACGAAGAAAATCGAGGCCGTCATTGAAGAGATCCGTGGGCTGCGGGATAAATACCAGACGCGCCATTTTCACTTTACCGACGAATCGTATCCGCCGGCGCTGTTTCGCAAGTTGACGCGTAAGTTGGTCGAGACGAATTTGGGCATTGCCTGGACCACTCACATGCGATTCGAAAAAAGCCTGCTCGACGACGAAGTATGGAAAGACGCCGTTGCGTCGGGCTGCCGCTATTTGCACTTCGGCTATGAGTCGGGCAATGAGCGAGTCTTGAAGTTGATGGATAAGGCGACGACGACCGAGGTGATTCATCGTAGTCTCGAACTGTCCGCCGGCGTCGGCATCTGGAACCACGTCATGGGATTTTTCGGATTCCCCGGCGAGCGGCGCGAAGACGCCTTGGATTCGATTCGGTTCCTGGAAGACAACAAAAATCTCGTCCATTCTATCGGCTTCGGCACGTTCGATCTCAGCAAGCATACGCCGGTCGCGAAAAATCCTGAAAAGTTCGGCGTCACGGCTTATAAAAATCCCGAGTGGGATTTGGCGCTCGATTATTACTTCACCGTCAAGGATGGGTTGAGTGTGGAGGAGGCCGAGCGGGTTTTCGAGGAATTCGAACGCAACCACCATCCGGGATGGGATCTGCGCGTGTTCATCCGGGAATACATTTTCCTCTACGTGACACGGTTCGGCACCAATCGTTTGCCCGCCTTGCAGTTCAAAGCGCGCTTCGACGATCCGGTCGGGTCGATTGCAGAAAAGGTGTGTTGACGTAGTCATGTCCAGCGGACTGATTCAGATAGAAAACTCGCCGCCTCCTGAGTCGACCCCATCGGGTCGCAAGCTCAAAACCATGTTGCTGTTCCCGCCTGAGTGGGTGCCGACGGCCCCGTATCTCGCATTGCCCAGCCTGACCGCCGTTTTGCGGCAGCATGGCCATGCCGTCATACAAAAAGATGTGAATATCGAAATGTATGATCTGTTTTTTAGCGACACGTTTCTCATTTGGGTCAAGGCGCGTATGGGCATGCAGTTGCACGCGCTGGAAGGCAAAGAAGCGGCCGGATTGCTGACGGATCAGGAAGCCGATCAAAGAGCGGCCCTGATCGAGAAGGCGGCTATCGATGTATTCGACTTGGCCGACAAGGCGATGGAAGCCAAGCGCGTGACGCGCGGTGAAGAGTTTTACGATGCGGCCAGGCTGGAATGGGCCTTGAACACCTTCCGAGAGGTCATGCAGTACATTTCGGCCGCCTACTATCCCGCCTCGCTCGTTTTCTATCCCATGGAAAGCAATCTGGGCTATCGTCCCGGCGTCTCCAAAGAGGTGTTTGCCTGTCTCGAGGATGAGCAGGTCAATGTCTATCGCGATGTCTGCCGGCAGCTCGTCCTACCGGCGATCAGCAAGGAGCGGCCGGAGGTGGTCGGCGTGTCGATCGGCACGCAAATGCAATTGATGGCGGGACTGACCTTTTGCCGAATGATCAAAGAGGCGTTCCCCGATATCCATATCACTGTCGGCGGCAATATCGTGACCCGCTTGCAAGAGGAGCTGCCGAAGCAGACACGTTTCTTTACCGAGATCTTCGATACCGCGATCATGTATGAAGGCGAGCATGCGCTGTTATGGCTACTGGAGGCACTGGCCGGCGACCGGCCCATCTCGACCATTCCGAATCTCATCTATCGCGATGAGAAGGGCATTCATGTGAATCCCGAGATCCATACGGAGAGAATGACCGCGTTGCCGTTGCCGGATTTCGACGGGTTTCCGCTCGACAGCTATTTTGTGCCGGTGCGCATCCTTCCCTATCTCGCAACCCGCGGCTGCTACTGGGGCCGTTGCACCTTTTGCGATCATGGTCAGGGGTATTTCGATCAATATCGCGGATTGACGGCCCCCCAGGTCGTGCAACAGGTGAAGGCCCTCAAAGAAAAATATCAGGCCGAACACTTTCTCTTTGCCGACGAGTCGTATCCACCCGCGCTGCTGAAAAAGGTCGTGCCGCTTCTGATCGATCAGCAGGTTGGTATCAAGTGGACGACGCTCATTCGGTTCGAAGAAAGCCTGCAAGATCCCGCCTTATGGGCCAAGATCAAAGAGGCGGGGTGCTGCACGCTCTACTACGGCATGGAGTCCGCGAACGAACGCGTGCTGAACTTAATGGATAAGCACGTCAAGAAGTCCGTGATTGCGAACAATCTGAAGCTCGCGTCGGAGTCCGGCGTCTGGAACCATGTGATGGCGTTTTACGGCTTTCCCGGCGAAACGCGCGAGGAGGCCGAAGAGACGCGGCAATTCCTCCTCGATAACAAGACTCACACCCATTCCGTGGAACTGTTTTACTTTGTGGCCTATCGCCATACGCCGATGGTGCGCAATCCCGAAAAATTCGGCATGACGATTCATAAGCAGGACGAGTACGATTTGCCGCTCGATTACTATTACACGCTCAATGAGCCCGGCGGTATTACCTGTTTGGAAGCGATGCAGCTCTGCGAGGAGTTTTATCAAAACGACTTCGAGCCGTGGGCAGTGCGCGTGAATGCACGCGAGCACGTCTTTCTCTATATCTCGAAGTACGGCACGAATCGGCTGCCGCAGATCTATGCCACACAACAAGACCGCGAGTCGGCCGCGACCGTTGACAGCGTGTCGGGCTTAGTGACTTGGCCGGTTGCGCGGGGGAGTGCGGAGTCGTCCAAGGACGGCGATCCCGCCATGAACAGAGTGGTGAGCCACGGCGTGTCCTAACCTTCGTTCTTCTGCGAGTCCAACCACCTGACGACCAGCTCATAGGCCTTCTGAATTTCCTTCGTCATCGATTCGCCTTTCTTATACATCTGCATATAGCGCTTGGGATTGTTCGTGAGGTTGGCATAGCGGTGAGGATGCCAGGTCGCGAGCAGGTCGCGGCGCGTCTGCTCCAATTGCTCCCGGTTGACGGGCGGCTGGAGGGAGAGCAGCGCTAACGCCTTCTCGAGTTCGTTCTCATGCACGATAGGGGCTCAAAGGCTAAATCGCTCGCAATGGGTCTCGGCAGTGTGGCAAACTACAATCATTCTCGTCAATTGAGGGCTGGATGCCGATCACCACGCCGTTACCGATTCTCCAACCGCGGAAACTGTTTCAAGACAAAGATTATCGCGAGGTCCTTCGTCGAGAAATGGATGCGGGAAAGTTACCCCTAAGCCTTGGAAAAACGTGTCCGGTCAAATGCGAATTCTGTTACGAATTGGACCATTCCTACCGTGAAACCCTTGAGCCGCCCAAGACATCCCAAGAAGATTGGGAATTCATGCTGGACTACATCAATCAGAAGCCGACCGATCCGCAGCAGTTCTGGTGCCTGGGCGGTAACGAATACATGGAGTGGACCGATTTGTTTTTGCATCCCAAGGCGATGGAGTGGGTCGAAGATTTCCTTAGATTTACCGACAAGAACTTGACCTTTTTTACGGTCGGGTTCGTCCATGTGCCGAAGATCCATCAGCTTGCGGCGCAGTATCCTGGGCGCATTAACTTCGAATTGTCCGTCATCACGATGGGTCGGTATCGCCAGCAGCTCATGCCGCATGCACCGGCCGTCAAGCATTTGATGAAGGTCCTCGACGGGCCGGCTGTCTCGTCCGCCAACTTCTATGCCTTCGACGAACATACGATGTCGGATGACGCCATCGCGATCGCGAGTGTGAATAGCAAATGCGTGCTGTGGATGGGGTGTCTTACGCCCGTTCGAGGATTAAAAGACGAGACCGCTGCGCTCATGCGGCAGGGGCGTGCGCATCTGCCGGTTGAAGCGCAACGCGTGTACGATGCCGGGCTTCCCAATTTGCAAACGATTCACACCGAAGCGCCGATCACCGCCTTTCTTAATCGCAAGCGAATCGTGAGCCTTTTCGATTCATTGGAGCTGGAGAAGAAAGACACACTCGTGATGGGGCGGAGTGTGCACAAAATTCTCACCATGTATCGTAAAAATCGAGCCAAATTTCTGTTGGTACCCAATGCGACCTTGGGCGGCGACTCTGATTGCACGGTGCTGCTGACGTTTGACGATATCGCGCGCGCCCTGAATGGTCAGAAAATGATTCATGTGCCGAAATGCGTGATGCAGTCCGGGCGCGGACTCTACACGGATATCGCCGGGGTGACATTAGAGGACTTCGTCAAGAAGACGGGGGTGAAAATCAAAGTCGTACACAAGATCGACACGAAATTCGCCAATCAACGTCTCTATCGGAGCGGGCTGGTGAAAAACTATGTCGAAGATTACGTTCGCAATCCGCTCGCCCAGTCGTACGAGGCGTTCCCCATTTCTGCCTAGGTGCCTTAATTTCGGGCCGATCTTCGTTCGTTGACATTGTGTAAGGCCTCACCTAGAGTACCATCCATGATGGAGAGTGAGCGCCGCGTCCTCACATTCTACCAAGCGGATGTGTTTACCAGCCTCGCGTTCGGCGGCAATCCCATTGCCGTGATTCCGGATGCGCAGGAGTTGACGGATCAGGAACTCCAGCAGATCGCCCGGGAGATGAATCTCTCGGAAACCGTGTTCATCCTCCCGCCGACTGAACCGGCCGCCACCGCCAAGATCCGTATCTTTACCCCGACGCAGGAAATTCCCTTTGCCGGGCATCCGGTCATCGGCGCGTTTTATACGCTGGGCACGCTCAAGCGGATCCCACTGCAGGAGCCGGTGACCCGCATTTTGCACGAGTGCAATATCGGCCTGTTTCCCGTCGAACTGCATGTGCGAAACGGCGAGATTCATCGCGTCGTCATGTCTCAGCCAGGGCCGGAGTTCTTAGGCACGATCGACGCGCTTGAAGATATCTATGAAATTGGCGGGGCCCTAGGGTTATCTAAGGCCGCTCTCAAAGGCGCTCAGTGTCCCATCCAGGTCGTCTCAACCGGCCTGCCGGTCATCATTGTGCCCGTACGCAGTCTCACCGCCGTCAAATCGATTGTGCCCAATGGTCTAGAGATCAACGAACTGTGCGAGCGGCATGGCGCGAAAGGCATCATGGTTTTCACGACGATTACGGTCGAAGAGATGTCCACCGTCCATACACGCATGTTTGCCCCTCCGATCGGTGTGTTGGAAGATCCCGCGACCGGAAGCGCCAGCGGCGCCCTCGGCGCGTATCTCGTTCACCACGGGGTCGTAGAGGTGAGGCCGATAACGGAGATTATTGCCGAGCAGGGCTACGAACTGGATCGGCCGTCGCGAATCTTTATTCAGGTCGAGTCCGACGATGATGAGATCCAACGTGTCAAAGTCGGTGGTCAGGCTGTTATGATTATTCAGGGCACGTTGAGTTTTTGAGAGGCTAGTGCTGTGAGCGATCGATGATATCACTCGATGGTTCGTGGGGTCTAATCGAAAGGAGCGAATCATGTCCACACTCGCGGAAATTACCCAAACAGATTTGAAGAGCATCAGTTGCGATGCGTCGGTCAAAGAGGCGGCGACGCGCATGCGTGACGAGAAAATCAGTTCCCTACTGGTCGAGAAAAACCACGACCTTGTTGGCATCATCACGGATACGGATGTAGTTCGCCGCGCCGTCGCCGAAGGCAAGGATTTGACCCGCATGTCCGTACAAACGATCATGACCAGCCCCATTGCCACGATCGAGTCCATGCGGACGATTCAAGATGCGCACGACATGATGGGCGATCTCGGTGTTCGCCATCTCGGTGTGACGGACAAAGGGAAACTGTCCGGCGTCGTCTCAGCGCGCGATCTCCTGGTGTACTTTAAGCGGGTCTCTGAACCGAAAATCTCACAAGACTAATCGGGCGCTGAAAAACGCGTTACAACACCCCACGCCCCAGGCGCGCCGAGCCGCGCCTCCATTGCCCGAGCATCGTTCTCAACAAGAGGTAATCCTCGCATCCGAGCTATAGGACTATTGAGTTTCTCTCGGGCGCTCAAAAAGGTCATCCAACGAGGCCGCAGCGAGACGCAACCGCAGGCGTACCCTCTGGGGTACGTTGAGGATTTCGTCGAGTGAGAACGAAGTTGGAGAGCTTTTTCAGTGCCCGGTCTTATTTTCGGAGCTGTTGGACGATATGGCCCAGTTCCGGCAAAATGAGCGACTCCATGGCTAGGCGGACGGCGCCTTCCGAGCCCGGCGTGGAGAAGACGACCCGTCCTCTGAAAACACCGGCCGTCGCGCGCGTCATGATCGCGGGTGAGCCGATGTCCTGATAGGTCAAATAGCGGAAGATCTCGCCGAACCCGACCAAGCGCTTTTCCAACATGCCATCGACGGCTTCGAACGTCGAATCCCGTTTGGAAATCCCGGTGCCACCGTTGACCAAAATAGCCTGCACAGAATCAGTCTGCGCTGCCTGTTCGATCAGACGACGGATTTCAGACGGTTCATCCTTGACGACGTGATAACCGGCCACCTCATGGCCTTGCTCCTTGAGCAGGCGCATCATCAGTTGACCGCTGGTGTCGGTGTGAGAATCGCGCGTGTCGCTGCAGGTAATCACAACGCAGGTGACGCGGTGAGGCGCGTGCGCCTTATGTTCGACGTGCGCCTCGGACAGAGGGTGAGAACGGTGCTCAGGCACCTTACCCCCAGACGGAGTTGGGCTTGAGACGTTCCACCGGCGTGCCTTTGCCGATGTGTTCGTCGAGAATGGCCGAGACGTCCGTATCTTTGACCTGCGAGTACCAGGTAGCGTCGGGATACACCACGACCGTCGGCCCTTGTTCGCACGGCCCCAAGCAGCCGGAGCTGGTGACGAGGACCTCTCCGGGCTGAATGCCTCGTTCCATTAATCCCAAACTGAATGCCTGAACAAGAGCCAAGGAGCCGGCTGCCCCGCAGGAAGGCTTGGGATGACCGGGCGGTCGGGAATTGGTACAGACAAGAATATGATATTTAGGTTTCGGCATACGTCCCTCAAGCGAATTTAAGATTCCACGCTCAGACGACTCTCAGCGCGGTGTATACGACTTCCAGGCGTCCAGGCATTCGTCCGGCAATTTCCAGTGGGTCACGCCTTTGACGACCCATTCGAGATAGTGCTCCTTGGGTTTGAATTTCCCAATCGGCGCGGCGATGTGCGTCGTCACCAATTCCTTTTCGCCGTCTTCTTTGATAACGGTGACCTGCACGTGGCGGTAGGCATTGGCCGGCACTTCGTCTTCGAACGTATCCAGGATCTTCAGGTCTTCGTCGGTCACATCCGCAATGATGCCCCACACGCGTTCGCCGGGGGAGGGACTAACGCTGCCCAAGCCCGACCTCCATTGGGACGACCATCTGCAAAACTGAATGGCATGGTCCGGTAGATACGCGTTGGCGACGAATTGATATTCGGGCGCACGGCGTTTGAGCTGCGTTGGATTGAGGTTATCTGCGTAAAAGAAAAAGTGCATGGGACAGTCGGATCGTGAACGCGCGAGCGGTACTTGTACCACAGGGGCTTGCGCACTTGTCAAGGACTCGCTGCGAAGTGGAGGGCCTGTTACGTTGACAGGAATTCTGACCGAGGGCTATGCTTTTCTCATGGGACAGTCCCTTTGCATCATGTGTGCGCTGTTAAGTTGGGCTGTGCATGCTAATGTAAGCGAGGCCGCGGATTTTTACAGTTGGACGGATGCCTCGGGCGCGATCGTGATCACGGATGATTCGAAGCAGGTGCCGCCAGCCGAGCAGCGTCACGGTCTCGTGACGCATCAATTCCCTAATGTTCCTCCCGCGGCAGAAAGTAGCGGGACTGCCGGTCCTTCTCAGCGCAACAGCCAAGCGGGCGGTTCCCCGAATGACAGAATAGACCTCACGCCTCGATCTGACTCTCAAGCGAAGCCTAGAACGTCCGACATCAATGAGCCTTTGGCAGATGTTCTGCTGGATCAGCCGGAGGGCGCGATCCAACAGGAGTATGTGTGGGTGCCCTTTCAGACACCGTTGGCGTTCGGTAATCAGACACTGCCCGGCTTTTGGTCGCATCGACGAGTCTCGTCACCGACCAAGGCCTTCCAAGCGTATCTGCGTCGGCATGGACAATCTTTCAGGGCGGACCCGTCAACATCGACCAAGGGAGATGCTTCACTCACGCCTGGTTCGCGCGCGAGTGGACCCGTTCGCGATCCTGTCTATGAGCAAGTGCGTCGAGAGCGAGAAGCGATTCAGCAGCGCGGCGGATTACTCTATCCGTCGGATGCCGCCCCACATCCGACGGGTTCGCCGCCCTCGAATGGCAGCGGCGCCGCTCATCGCTAACCTTCTCTATGGCTGCCGAGTCAACATCCTCCTCCTGGGTCAAGATCATCCATTATGCGATCTATGCGCTGCTCGCCATCGGAGCGATCGGCTATATGATCTTGAAGCCGCCATTCGTCGATCCCATGTCGGATCCCGAGGCGGCCGAGGCCATGGCCTTAGTCCAAACACATCGTGCACAGCAAGCCCCGACCATTCGGCAAGCGATTACCGACCGTGTCAAAGGATTGTCGGATAAAGGGCAGGGGGTCAAACTGCAAGAGTGGCGGGTGGAGCGCGAGCCGCCGAACAATTATCTCGTGCGGGTCTCCATTCGAGAGCAGGTCACGGTCGAATGGTTTGAGCGAAATTATCTATGGCGTGTCGACGTGGCCAAGCGAACTATCACGCCCTTGACCATTCCGGCCTCGACCGTGATGCCGTCAAACGAGAGAGACAAAGACGCGACGTAAAGATGGCAGGAGGGATCGTGAATGACTAGGGCTGCGTCCCATTCGGAAGGTGGACGTGAATCACGTCGTTCTCCACATGCGCCTGAAAGCAGTCCACCTTGATGTCGGGATTCTCCGGTCGTTCGCCCGTACGCACGTTATACCGCCAGCCATGCCACGGACACTCGATCAATTCTCCATGCAGGTGTCCTTCTCCTAAAGGACCGCCGGCATGAGGGCATGTGTTATCCACCGCGTAGATCGTTCCGCCGACGTTGCACACCGCCACCCAGAATCCGTCTGCCTCCACCGAGCGGCAGCTGCCGGCCGGTAGGTCTGCCAATTTTACGACAGGAACGATCTTCAACGGAGTCTCCAAACGAACGCTCAGTGTACTCAGGCCGCATGCGCCCTTCAAGCTGAATCGTTGGTGCTCGTTCTTCAAGAATTTGAATTAATGGAGAAAATGTGGCATATGTACTATGACTCACACTGGCGGGAGGTGCCGCCTGGTGCTAGGCTTAATAAAGAGGGTGTATGGAGCTCACGCTACTCTTAAATTCAACATACGAGCCGCTACGGGTATTGCATTGGCAAAAAGCCATTACGTTGCTCTGGCAGGGAAAAGTTGAAGTTTTAGAGGTTTATGACCGTGAAATTCATGGCATTTCGATTTCCATTAAGCTTCCCGCCGTCATGCGCTTGCTCAAGATGGTCAAGCTCAAAGACAGTCATCGGGCCGTTAAGTTCTCCCGCATCAATATCTTTACCCGCGACGGCTATGCCTGCCAGTATTGCAATCACAAGTTTAAGACAGAAGACCTGACGTTCGACCACGTCGTCCCGATCGCCAAGGGCGGAAAGAAGACTTGGGAAAATATTGTCACGGCGTGCTGGCGCTGCAATAACCGCAAGAGCGGGCGCACGCCCGATGAAGCGAACATGCGGCTGGCAAGAAAACCGGTCAAACCGAGGTGGAACCCCGTTATCACCATTACCATCGGGATTCGAAATGCTCCGCAGAGTTGGCGGGATTATCTGTACTGGAATATGGAACTCGACGCCGATGCGGCTGACACCTGACCTTAATGAACTTTATTGATCACGATCTCCACGTTGGTAGACCCGGGCAGCGTCGGGTTTTTATCGAACCGTCCTTCTAAGTCGCCGGGCTGCGCCGGTCCCGCTACCCCGTCCTTATCGACCCTGGCAATAACATCGACCATTCCTTTAAGTTCGGACCCTTCCATCATCATATCTTTACTACTTATCTCGAACGCCACAGGAAATTGCGGATGATCGATTCGCTTCGCCGCCAAGGGGCGTGGCGCGTTGCCGGGTCTTCGAACGATCACAAACAGCACGTCCGTAGGACTGACCTTGCCTGCCAGCTCGGGATCGATCGATACATGTCCGGCAATCACGCCGCTACTCTGGGGCTGCTCACAGCCATGCGCCAAACCCATCCATGCCGCGATCCCGGCTAAAGCAATAATGCCGCCCGCCATCCCCAGCGTCCGAATCGTCTCTGTCTTCATGTCCGCCCTTTCTCATCCATGGAGTCTATGCTTAAGAGCGCGCATTATACAGGGAGCGCGTCCTCATTTGGAAAGAGCGTTTACGTGGAAAATCATCCTGCTGTATGATACGGCCTGCTTTTTTATGAGAGGGAAATCATGCCAACCAATCCAGGGTTTCAGGTATCGCTCGATGTGAAGGGTCGCGTCTGTGTCGTGATCGGCGGAGACGACGAAGCCGCCGACAAAGTGCAGCGACTGCTCGATGCCGGCGCCAAGGTCACGATCGTCAATCCCACCTTAAACGACGCACTGCGCCGACTGACGTCATCCGGGAAGATCGTGCACAGAGTCAGAAGCTTTCGAGCGCCGGACGCTGAAGGGGCCATGCTCGTGATGAATACGCTGAAGGGCGATCGTGATTACGCGCGATCCCTTTACGAACTCGCGCTCAAGGAGCGTTTCTTGCTGTGCTCGACCGATCAACCCGAACTGTCCACGTGCATGATGCCCGCGATTGTTAATCGGGGTCATCTTCGCATAGCGGTGAGCACCAGCGGCGTCGCGCCTGCCCTAGCCGGCCGTGTTCGTCAAGATTTGGAGACGGTGTTCAATGATGAATTTCAGTCGTTCATGGAATGGCTGAAGAAGCTTCGAGAAGAAACGCAAGCCACGGAAGCCGATGACGAGCGTCGACGCGCGCAACTACGCGAGGCCATCGATGGGTTTAAACTCGGAGCGTCTATTACCTATCCTCAAGCATGGCTGCGGGAGCGAGGCACCCAGCAGAGCAAGTAAGACAGCAGTTGCTCACCACGGGTTTTGTACAAGCCATAAGGAGACAATCGGAATGGTGCTTCTAGAATTCAGCATGTCCCCACTCGGCAAGGGAGAAAGCGTCGGCAAATACGTCTCTCGCTCATTGGACATCATCGACAAGAGCGGTGTCGACTATCGCCTCAATCCCATGGGCACGGTCTTAGAAGGCGAGTGGGATGATGTCATGGACGTCGTCCGCCAATGCTACGAGCGCATGAGCAGAGACTGCAACCGCGTCTCCTGCACAATTAAGATTGATTATCGCAAAGGGCATAAGGGACGGTTGGCAGGGAAGACGGCAAGTGTGGAGAAGCGGCTGAAGAGAAAACTAAAGACGTGAGTTCGAGCAATAGGAGTGACTTAATTATCTTACCGTTCCCTTTGCAAGAACAAAAAACTCTGAATTGTCTAGTGCCCATCTCGATATTGTGTCTTGGGTAAATACACCGATGTCGTGATAACAAACCTAAAATGGCAAGAAAGATTAGGTTAGACGCAAGTCTGGAGCTGCAAAATCTTCACTTGTTCCTTGCAACTGAGAATTTATGGGCTTTTAATAATCAAACAGAGCCGATCGTAATTGATGCGAGTAAACAACGATGGATAGAGCCTGGACCTCTTGTTGCCCTTACCACTGCACTACTAGCTCAAAAGCGTGACAACGGTGCTTCTATCTATACGAGTTTTGGTGGGGCAAGTAACACTTCTTTTTACGATAGGATGAAATTCTTTACCCTTTTGGATTGCGATGCTCCAGAGCGAGCTTGGGGGCAAGCGGATGAATCCGGGCGATTTATTACGTTAACTTCTTTCGAAACACTTAGCGATGTAAGTCGATTTGTTAAACAAGCAGCTGCCATATTGAATGTCGATGCTACAGAGATAGGCCCTTATGTCAGCCGCTCATTTGAAGAGGCAATGAGGAACGCTGTTCAACATACAGGGCCTAGTCCGATAAGACTTCTTGCCGCACAACGTTTTCCAAAACAAAAGCGAGTACAACTCGCCATTTGCGATTCGGGTATAGGGATATTGAAATCACTTCGGCGTGATCCGACAATAAAGGTCAAGGATGCCAAGTCGGCACTTTTAACAGCGATTAGACCAGGCATATCTGGAGCAAGGCTGCTACCTTGTGAAAGTGAATTTGAACGTAATCAGGGCTTCGGTTTGTTTTTGATGATTGAACTAACAAGACGGACTTATGGAACACTTATTCTTGCGACAGGTGATCGGCTTCTAATGCAGAATGGTAAACTCCAGCATATTTTTAAGATCAAACCGATATGCGGCACTATCCTTGTAATTGAGTTTCACGATAACTATCTGCAAGAGTTCTTCACTTTGCAAAACGAATTGATAGCTCAACTGCCTTAGCGGCGCTAGCGGCTTGGTAACAAAATTATCTTTTGAAAGCTTTGTTTTACTGTCTGAAGGCATTGACCTTCACATCACATTTCCCCCTCAAAACAACGACAATTTAAAATACTTCGTCGGATTCTTCCTCACATCCGCCACCAGCGTCTCCAATTCAGTCAGCAACTTTTCGCTGCGGATATAGAGTTCGTCTTGATTGACGAGCTTGCCGATCGTGCCGTCGCCGTTTTGGATCTTATTGAGCAATTCTT
>Ga0111538_10000027_pt1 | contig 203635 bp, 202 predicted proteins | sample SoiMethybrSBSTD1_FD_79669 | JGI IMG/M metagenome (GOLD analysis project Ga0111538, IMG submission 79669) | Bulk soil microbial communities from a Populus tree surrounding site in Tennessee, USA - Soil MetaG P. TD hybrid SBSTD1 (version 2)... | ecosystem: Environmental > Terrestrial > Soil >... | reverse complement strand
CGATCTGCGCGCGCCGTCTCCAAAGCTCCACGCTCGGGACGAAGAGGTGCTCCTCGCTCGAACGAACAGGTATGACCAAGTGTGAGATCTTGACTCGGCAAATCCCCATGTGAGCAGTCCAGCGGCGCCTGCATCCGGATCGGGGGCGAGCGCATCGCCGGCCGTTTGCCGGACTTGGCCGATGCTCTACACTGATCTGCCGCGCGTCGTCGTAACCGCACCGGGGAGGAAAACATGAGAGCAATCGCATTCGTCATCGCGCTCGCGGCCGCCGCTTCGCTGCCATTCGATCCGGCGTTCGCGCAAGCTGCCTTTCCGCCGCCGCCGCCCAAAGTCAGCCCCGCGGTCGGTGTGATCGACCTGCACGTCCACTCGCATCCGGACGTCTTCGGCCGCAACATGGACGATATCGACGTGGCGCAGCTCGCCAAGGCGCGCGGCATGCGCGGCATCGTGCTCAAGAATCACATCAGCGAGACCGCGAGCCGCGCCGCGCTGGTGATGAAGGTAGTGCCGGGTATCGAGGTGTTCGGCGGCATCGTGCTCAACAACGCCGTGGGCGGCGTCAATCCCAATGCGGTGGAGTGGTTGCATCGCATCTACGGGAGCCGCGGCAAGATCGTGTGGCTGCCGACCTTCGAGTCCGACAAGCACGTCAAGACGTTCTCGGGACCGACCGCCAAAGGCCTCACGGTGGCCCCTAACGGGCAGGTGTCGCCCGAGATGGAGGCGATCCTGAAGACCATCGCGCGCGAGAACCTCATCCTCGCGACCGGCCACGTGCATCCCGAGGAGATCATCGCGGTCGTGCGCAAGGGCAAGGAGCTCGGGGTGAAGAACATGCTCATCACCCACGGCCTCACCAATGTGCCGGGCCTCACCATGGCTCAGGCCAAGGAAGTGACCGACATGGGCGCGGTGATCGAGGTCTGCTTCCTGCAGTTCCTGGCCGGACCGAATGCGCCGCTCCCGTTCCTCACGCACTGGACGCAGATCAACGCCAAGCACGTGGCGGAGGCGGCGAAGGCGTTCGGCGCAAAAAGCATCGTGATCTCCTCCGATCTCGGCCAGAGCTCCAACATGACCCATCCGGACGGCATCGAGGCCGCGATCGCGGCGTTGAAGAAGGAGGGCATCAGCGACGCCGACATCGACATGATGCTGCGCAAGAACCCGGCCCGTCTGCTCGGGCTCGACGGCTAAATCAGCGTTGCGCCCGCACGCGGACCGGCTGCGGGAACATCAGGACGCAAGCCGCCGCGGCGAGAATGAAGGTGAAGCCGACAAGATCGGCGCCGGTCGGACGCTCGCCGAGAATGATGGTCGACGAGACCACGCCGATAACCGGCGCTGCAAGGATCCCGAGCGACGCGGTTGCCGCCGGCAGCCTGCGCACGCTGTCGAACCAGATGATGTAGGCAAGTCCGCTGCCGACCGCGCCGGCGAATGCGACCGCAAGCAGCGCGGTACGGCTCTCCGGCAACGCCGGCGGCGAACCCTCGACGATCGGTTGACAAAGGGCGACGGCCAGGAAGGCGACCACGCCCTGCCAGGCAACGATCGCCAGCGGATGGCCCTCGATGCGCGCCCATTTCAGATAGACGGTGCCGGCGCCCCAGCTCGCGCCAGCGGCGAGCGCGAGCAGAAGGCCGATGGGAATCCCGGCGCCCACCAGCGGATAGATCAGGATCGCCACCCCGACGGCGCAGAAGACCAGGCCGGTGGCGCGCAGCGCATTGATGCGCTCGCCGACGATTGCTCGCGCCAGCAGGATCGCCCAAATCGGCATGGTGTAGGTGAGGATGGCGACGCGCGAGGTGGCGGCCTGGACTTGCGCGAACGCCGTCAGCAGGGTGAACCCGACGATGTTGAGCAGAGCCGCGATAGCGATATGCAGCCAGGCGCCGGGCCCGCCGATTCGGAAACTGCGTTGCTGGAGGCGCACAATGGCGCACAGGGTGAGCGCGCCGAGGAAGGTGGTGGCAACGCGCATGCTGAGCGGTGGAACCTCGTCGAGCGCAATCCGCATCGCCGGCCAGGTCATGCCCCAGATCAGGCTCAAGGTTCCGAGCATCAACCTTGCGCGGACGACGTTTTCGCTGGGCGCGGTCATACCCGTTCCTGACGAGGGAGATGGCAGCGGCCGTCCGCAGCGGGCCGGCGCTCCGCCTGTCGGCTGTCGCCGCTCGGCGCGCGACAGACCTCGAAGATGCGAGCACGTTCTGAGGAGCATCGATCGCCAGCGTCAAGCCCAAAGTGACGGCGCGACCTTTTGCAGCGGCAGCTTGTCGTCACGGTAGCCGGAGCGCATGCTGAGACGCCAACCCGGCGAGCGTCCGGGATCATCCGAGGAGACGTCAATGCGATGGATCGGAGCGAGCGCTGTCATCGCGACGGCGCTGTTTGCAAACGCGGCTCTGGCGCAGGCACCGACCTGGTCGCCGCCGGCGGAGAACCAGCGATGCCCGTCGAAATGGGGCAAGGACGACGAGCGCGGCTCGGGCAACCACCAGAATCCCGCCGCCGTGCTCAACGCCGCCAAGCTGATCAAGGCCGGCGAGGTGATCGAGCTCGGCCACGTGCTGGCGGCGAGCATGCCGTTCTTTGGCACGCGCCGCTTCGACGTGCACACCAAGCGCACGTTCATGAACCAGTTCTCCAACATGCGCGGCTCGAACGAGGAGATCGTCATTACCGAGCTCGGCCAGGTCGGCACGCAGCTCGACGGCTTTGCGCATCAGACCCATCTCAACAGCTGGTACAACTGCTTCAAGGTCGACGAGAATAGCGAGCGCAGCGGCTTCAAGAAGCTCGGCATCCACAACGTCGGGCACTTGATGGCGCGCGGCGTGCTGATCGAAGTCGCTGGCTACAAGGGCGTCGAGATGCTGGGCGACAACTACGAGATCACGGTCGAGGATCTGGAGGGCGCGCTCAAGAAGCAGAACGTCGCGCTGGAGAAGGGCGATGCGGTGATCATCCACACCGGCTGGGGCAAGCTGTGGGCGAAGGACAACGCCCGTTACGTCAAATCCTGTCCGGGCATCGGCGTGAAGGCGGCCGAGTGGCTGGCGGCCAAGGATCCGCTGCTGCTCGGCTCGGACAACTGGCCGGTCGAGGTCGCGCCCAACCCCGACAAGCAGCTATCGCTACCGGTGCATCAGATCGCGCTGGTGGTGAACGGCATCCACCTCCTGGAGAACATGAAGCTGGACGAGCTGGCGTCGAAAAACGTCTTCGAGTTCGCCTTCATCATGCAGCCGTTGAAGATCCAGGGCGGCTCCGGCTCGACGGTGGCGCCGGTGGCGGTGCGGTAGGAGGCGCACGGGTTGCGGCATGACCGGAAAAGTTGACATTCCAGATAGATGATGCGCAAGACCGAAAGATACGGAGCCTGACCGCTTCGATCCGAAGCGATCAGGCCTTACCCGCGCTTGCATCGCGTCGGCGAGCGGGGGCGGGGCCAAATAGCGGAGGGACATGTCCGATCTGAGGGAAGCGGAGGCGGCGCTTCGCGATATCTTCGGCTTCTCGTCGTTCCGGCCGGGCCAGGAGGAGATTGTTCGCGCCATCCTCGCCGGGCGCGACGTGCTGGCCGTGATGCCGACCGGCAGCGGCAAGTCGCTGTGTTATCAGTTGCCGGCGATCCTGCGCGAGAGCCTCACCGTAGTGGTATCGCCGCTGATCGCGCTGATGCGCAATCAGGTAGCGCAGTTGCGCGCCTACGGAATCGCCGCCGCGAGCCTCAACTCGGCGAACGACCATGCCGAGAATCGGGAGATCCTCGAACGCATTGGACGTGCCGACCTCCGGCTGCTGTACATTGCGCCGGAGCGCCTGACCAAGCCGGATACGCTCGGCCTGCTCAAGTGCGCCAATGTAAACCTGCTCGCGGTCGATGAGGCGCACTGCATCTCGCAATGGGGCCACGACTTCCGGCCCGAATACCTGACGTTGGGGACCGTCCAGGCGGAACTCGGCGGCGCGCAGATCATCGCCTTGACCGCGACCGCCGATGCGGCCACCCGCGGTGATATCGTCGCCAAGCTGTTCAGGCGCACGCCGGACACGTTCGTGCACGGCTTCGACCGACCGAACTTGCGGCTGATGATCCGTCCCAAATCCGGGAGCCAGCGGCCGTTGATGGATTTCCTCAACGCGCATCGCGGCGCAAGCGGCATCGTATATTGCAGCTCGCGGCGCAAGACCGAAGAGCTCGCCGCGACGCTCCGGAGCAGCGCCATCAACGCCCTGCCCTACCACGCCGGCATGGAGCCGGCCACGCGCTCGCGCAACCAGGACGCCTTCCTGCAGGAAGACGGCGTGGTGATCGTGGCGACCGTCGCGTTCGGGATGGGGATCGACAAGCCAGATGCGCGCTTCGTGTGCCACGCCGACCTGCCGAGCAACATTGAGAGCTACTATCAAGAGATCGGGCGCGCCGGTCGTGACGGGCTGCCGGCCGACGCCATGACCTTCTACGGAATGGGTGACGTGCGCCTGCGCCGCCTGCAGATCGAAGAGAGCGATGCGTCGGACGAGCAGAAACGCGTCGAACGCCAGCGGCTCAACGCGCTCGTCGCACTGTGCGAATCCCCGCGCTGCCGGCGCCAGACCCTGCTCGCCTATTTCGGCGAGGCCGCGGGCCGCTGCGGGAATTGCGACCTGTGCATCGACGGCGTCACGGTCATCGACGCAACCATCGAGGCGCAGAAAGCGATGTCAGCGATCCTACGCACCGGCGAGCGCTTCGGTACCGAGCATCTCGTCAGCCTGCTGTGCGGCGAGGAGACCGAAGGGATTCTGCGGTTCGGGCATCAGAAGCTGCCGACCTTCGGCGTCGGCCGCGAGCACGCCAAGCCGCAATGGCGCTCGATCTTCCGCCAGCTTTATGCGGCCGGCATCATTGCGATGGACATCGGCCGCTACGGACGATGGACCGTCACCGACAGGGGACGCGCGGTGCTCAAAGGCACCGAGCGCCTGAACCTGCGCCAAGACGCACTGCTGCCGGCAGGCAAGAGGAGGACGCGGATCACAGTCGCCTCCGCGGGCGAGGGCGATCCGATTCTACTCGATGCACTCAAGAAGCGGCGCACCGGCTTGGCGCGCGAGCAGGGCGTCCCCGCCTACGTGATCTTTCCGGACCGCAGCCTCATGGAAATGGCACAGCAGCGCCCGACGACGGCCGCCGCGATGAGCCAGATACACGGGGTGGGGCAGGCCAAGCTTGCACGCTATGGCGACGCCTTTCTGGATGTCATCCGCCAGCATGTCGAGGGCGGTGGGTGACTTGTCGCGCGCCTGAACAGGCGCGCCCCTCGGCGGCATTGCCGTCCCGAAGCCGGGCCGGTCGCGTCCCGCGACGATCGGCTGAGGTAGGAGTTCGCCTCTGGCGTACGGCCGACCTCACCGCTGCGCCAGCGCGAAAGCGAAGCTGCGGCCAAAACCCTGCGCGTAGGCGAGCTTGATCCACAGCACCGCCAACGGCTCGAGCTGGCGGCTCATGGCAAGCGGCCCGGCGTCGACCGCCTCGAAGCCGAGCTCCTCGGCGAGCTTGCGGACGGCGTCCTTGGCTGTCGCATCATCGCCCGCGACCGGCATCATCGGCTTGACCGCAAAGCCACGGGCGTTGGCCATGTTCTCGGCCCCGGTGGTGTTGAAGGCCTTGACGACGCGGGCGCCGGGCGCAAGCCGCGCCACCGTCTCGCCGGCGGAGTCGTCGAAGCCGACCGCCAGTTCCAGCTTGGCGGTGAGCGGATTGATGGCGTCGACGAGAATCTTGCCGTCGAGCGGGCCAAGCCCGGCGAGCACGGCCGCCACGGCCGGCCACGGCACCGCCAGCACGACCACCTCGGCGGACGCGCTCGCCTGGTCCATGGCCACGACCCGTGCGCCGTCGGCGCTGAGCGCGTTGACTTTGTTCGAGGTCGCCTGGCGCAGCGCATAGCTCACCTCATGGCCGGCCTGGCGCCATCCCTTGCCCAGCGCCTGGCCGACGTTGCCGGCCCCTACGATCGCGATCCGCATGGTCCTCGTGCCTCCGCCTGCGCCAAATGGAACTATGCGTCAGCGGCTGCGTCGGCAACCCGGCCGCTCGTGGTACCAGACCTCGCCGGCGCGCCGCGAATGTTGCACCGCTCCCATGCGTATGTTAGCAACCCTGCGATTATCGAATGGCGCCGGGCACCGTCCTGCCTCGCCGGCCGAAATCCAGCGAATTCCAAGGGCTTAAGGCGCGTCTCCCCGACCCTGCCGGGCCTCTTGGACATGCCATCGAAACTGGGGCGCCGAGAGAGCGACGTGGCAGGGCAAGACCCGATCGTTGCCGGCATGGCCGGGCGCTACGCGAACGCGTTGTTCGAGCTGGCGCTCGAACAGAAGGCGCTCGATGCCGCGACGGCCGATCTTGGGCGTTTCGATGCGCTGCTCGCCGGCAGCGCCGACCTGCAACGGCTGGTGCGCAGCCCGGTGTTCAGCTCCGAAGAGCAGCTCAGGGCCATCGCCGCTGTGCTCGACAAGAGCGGCATTTCCGGGATCGCGGCGAACTTCATCCAGCTGGTGGCGCGCAACCGCCGCCTGTTCGCGATCGGCCAGATGATCAGGGCATTCCGACACCTGGCGGCGCGCCACCGCGGCGAGGTGAATGCCGACGTAACGGTTGCCGAACGGCTCTCCGAGTCGCACCTCGGCGCGCTCAAGGACGCTTTGAAATCGGTCACCGGCGGCAAGCAGGTCGAGCTTGACGTCAAGGTCGACCCGTCGATCATCGGCGGGATCATGGTCAAGCTCGGCAGCCGCATGGTCGACGCGTCGCTGCGCACCAAGCTCAACGCAATCAAGTTCGCCATGAAAGAGGCCCGCTGATGGATATCCGTGCCGCCGAGATCTCGGCAATCCTCAAGCAGCAGATCCAAAACTTCGGCCAGGAGGCCGAAGTCACCGAGGTGGGTCAAGTGCTCTCGGTCGGGGATGGGATCGCCCGCGTCTACGGCCTCGACAACGTGCAGGCCGGCGAGATGGTCGAGTTCGAGAACGGGGTGCGCGGCATGGCGCTCAACCTCGAAATCGACAACGTCGGCATCGTGATCTTCGGCAACGACCGCGAGATCAAGGAAGGCCAGACTGTCAAGCGCACGCGCGCGATCGTGGACGTGCCGGTTGGCAAAGAGTTGCTTGGGCGCGTGGTCGACGCGCTCGGCAACCCGATCGACGGCAAGGGCCCGATCACGGCGAAGGAGCGCCGCCGCGTCGACGTCAAGGCGCCCGGCATCATCCCGCGCAAGTCGGTGCATGAGCCGATGGCGACCGGCCTCAAGGCGATCGATTCGCTGATCCCGATCGGCCGCGGCCAGCGCGAGCTGATCATCGGCGATCGCCAGACCGGCAAGACCGCGATCGCGCTCGACACCATCCTCAATCAGAAGCCGCTCAACCAGTCGAGCGACGAGAAGATCAAGCTCTACTGCGTATACGTCGCGGTCGGGCAGAAGCGCTCCACCGTCGCGCAGTTCGCCAAGGTGCTGGAGGAGCAGGGTGCGCTCGACTACTCGATCATCATCGCCGCCACCGCCTCGGATCCGGCGCCGATGCAGTTCCTGGCGCCGTTTTCCGGCTGCACCATGGGCGAGTACTTCCGCGACAACGGCATGCATGCGGTGATCTTCTACGACGATCTCTCCAAGCAAGCCGTCGCCTACCGCCAGATGTCGCTCTTGCTGCGGCGGCCGCCCGGCCGCGAGGCCTATCCGGGCGACGTGTTCTATCTGCACTCGCGTCTGCTCGAGCGCGCCGCCAAGATGAACGACGAGAACAAGGCCGGCTCGCTCACCGCGCTGCCGGTGATCGAAACGCAGGCGAATGACGTCTCCGCCTACATCCCGACCAACGTCATCTCGATCACCGACGGGCAGATCTTCCTGGAGACTGATCTGTTCTACCAAGGCATCCGGCCGGCGCTCAACGTCGGCATCTCGGTGTCGCGGGTGGGTTCGGCGGCGCAGACCAAGGCGATGAAGAAGGTCGCCGGCCGCATCAAGGGCGAGCTCGCGCAATACCGCGAGATGGCGGCGTTCGCGCAGTTCGGCTCCGACCTCGATGCGGTGACGCAGCGCCTTCTCAACCGCGGCGCGCGGCTGACCGAGCTGTTGAAACAGCCGCAGTTCTCGCCGCTGAAGATGGAGGAGCAGGTCTGCGTCATCTATGCGGGCGTCAACGGCTACCTCGATCCGCTGCCGGTCGATCGCGTGCGGGCGTTCGAGCAAGGATTGCTGAGCCTCTTGCGCACCAAGCACAGCGACATCTTCGAAGATATCCGCAAGACCGGCGACCTTTCGGACGCGACCGCCGGCAAGCTCAAGACCGCGGTCGACGAATACGCCAAGACTTTCGCCTAGACAGACGACGGACAACAGAGGACGGAGGACGGATGATCGACGACTAGGCGACAGATCCCGTCTGTCCTCCATCGTCCGTCCTCCGTCGTCAGCATATGCCCAACCTCAAAGACCTGCGCAACCGCATCGCCGCCACCAAGGCGACGCCGAAGATCACCAAGGCCATGCAGATGGTCGCGGCCTCGAAGCTGCGACGGGCGCAGGCGGCCGCCATGGCGGCGCGGCCGTATGCGGAGCACATGGACAAGGTCCTGGGCAATATCGCCGCGGCGGTCGCCGGTATGGCGACGGCCCCGAAGCTGCTCGCCGGCACCGGCAACGATCAGGTGCACCTGCTATTGGTGTGCACGGCGGAGCGCGGGCTGTGCGGCGCCTTCAACTCCTCGATCGTGCGGCTGGCGCGCGAGCGCGCCGCGGCGCTTGCCGCCGAAGGCAAGACCGTCAGGTTCTTCTGCGTCGGGCGCAAGGGCTACGACCAGCTCAAGAGGTTATTCGAAAAGCAAATCGTCGAGGTGGTCGAGCTGCGTGCCGTGCGCGTGATCGGGTTCGCCAATGCGGAGGCGATCGCCGATAAGATCATCCGGCGGTTCGATGGCGGCGAATTCGACGTCTGCACGCTGTTCTTCTCGCGCTTCAAGTCGGTGATCTCGCAGATTCCGACCGCCCAGCAGGTGATCCCGCCGGTATTTCCCGAGGCGGACGCGAACGGCAATGGCGCGGCCGCATCCTACGAATACGAGCCGGAGGAGGATGAAATCCTTCCCGAGTTGTTGCCGCGCAACCTCGCGGTCCAGGTGTTCCGTGCCCTCTTGGAGAACGCCGCCTCCGAGCAGGGCGCGCGCATGAGCGCGATGGACAATGCCACCCGCAATGCCGGCGAGATGATCCGCAAGCAGACGCTGACCTACAACCGCACGCGCCAGGCGATGATCACCAAGGAGCTGATCGAGATCATCTCCGGCGCCGAGGCGCTGTGAGGCCCGTGGAGCTGGCTGAAGCAGGTTGAATTGATGGTTGAGGAAGCGACGAAGCTGATTATGGAGCAGCTCCATCTCGTCCGGAGGGGGCAGGAGGAGATGCGGGCTGATGTCGCCGACCTCAAGACACGGATTTCGGGATTTGAAGCGACGTTGGGGCACGTGATGGCCCACATGGGCCATATGCAGTCGCAAATCGCGGTTCAAGGCGGTCGTCTTGATCGCATCGACGAGCGCATCGGACGAATGGAAACCCGCCTCGACCGTATCGAATCCCGCCTCGACGGTGTCGAAAACCGCCTTGATCGAATTGAGCGGCATCTGGATCTGACCCATGCCTAATGAATGGCGCAGATGCTCCGAGAGGCCGGGTCCGCCAGCCGGTGATCCGGAACCAACCGCCCGGGATCGTCGCCGGCGCCGAGGCTTGAGGGGAGTGATGCCATGGCCTATGTGACCAAAGCGACGACCAAGGGCGGCCGCAATGGCCGCGCGATGCTGGACGACGGCGGCCTCGCGCTCGCGATGTCGGCGCCGAAGGAGATTGGCGGCGCCGGCGACGGCCACAATCCCGAGCAGCTGTTCGCGCTCGGCTACTCGTCCTGCTTCGGGCAGGCGATCCTGCTGCTGGCGAAAAAACACGGTCTCGACGGCCAAGCCGCCAAGGTCACCTGTGAGGTCACCCTCAATACCGAGGGCGGCTTTTCGCTCGCGGCCAACCTGAAGGTATCGATTCCGGGCGCCGACAAGGACAAGATCAAGGCGCTGGTCGAAGAAGCCCACCAAGTCTGCCCATATTCGAAGGCGACCCGCGGCAGCATGCCGGTCACCCTGACGGTCGCTTGAAATCCGCCTGGCTAAGGAGATCCCACCGCAATGGCCACTGCATCAAACCAGATCGGGCGCGTCACCCAGGTCATCGGCGCCGTCGTCGACGTGCGGTTCGAGGGATCTCTGCCGGCGATCCTGAATGCCCTCGAGACCCAAAACCAGGGCAAGCGGCTGGTGCTGGAAGTCGCCCAGCACCTCGGCGAGTCGACGGTGCGCACCGTCGCCATGGACTCATCCGAAGGGCTGGTTCGTGGGCAGGAAGTGAGCGACACCGGCCAGCCGATCTCGGTGCCGGTCGGCCCTGCCACCCTCGGGCGCATCATCAACGTCATCGGCGAGCCGGTCGACGAGGCCGGCCCGGTCAAGGGCGAGGAGTTGCGCGCCATCCACCAGCCGACGCCGAGCTACACCGAGCAGTCGACCGAGGCGCAGATCCTCGTCACCGGGATCAAGGTGGTCGACCTGCTGGCGCCCTATGCGCGCGGCGGCAAGATCGGCCTGTTCGGCGGCGCCGGCGTCGGCAAGACGGTCTTGATCCAGGAGCTGATCAACAACGTCGCCAAGGCGCACGGCGGCTATTCGGTGTTCGCGGGCGTCGGCGAGCGCACGCGCGAGGGCAACGACCTCTATCACGAGATGATCGAGTCCGGCGTCAACAAGGACCCCAAGAAGAACAACGGCTCGGCCGAGGGATCGAAATGCGCGCTGGTGTACGGGCAGATGAACGAGCCGCCGGGGGCCCGCGCGCGGGTCGGCCTTACTGGACTGACGGTCGCGGAGTATTTCCGCGACCAAGGGCAGGACGTGCTGTTCTTCGTCGACAATATCTTCCGCTTCACGCAGGCCGGCTCGGAAGTGTCGGCGCTGCTCGGCCGCATTCCCTCGGCTGTCGGCTATCAGCCGACGCTGGCGACCGACATGGGCGCGCTGCAGGAGCGCATCACCACCACCCACAAGGGCTCGGTGACGTCGGTACAGGCGATCTACGTGCCGGCCGACGACTTGACCGACCCGGCGCCGGCGACTTCGTTCGCACACCTCGACGCCACCACCGTGCTGTCGCGCGACATCGCCGCCAAGGGCATCTATCCGGCTGTGGATCCGCTCGATTCGACCTCGCGCATGCTTTCGCCGCTGATCGTCGGCGAGGAGCACTACGGCGTGGCGCGGCAAGTTCAGCAGGTGCTGCAGCGCTACAAGGCGCTGCAGGACATCATCGCGATCCTGGGCATGGACGAGCTGTCGGAAGAGGACAAGATCACGGTCGCGCGCGCGCGCAAGATCGAGCGCTTCCTGTCGCAGCCGTTCCATGTCGCGGAGGTGTTCACCGGCTCGCCCGGCAAGCTCGTGGACCTCGCCGATACCATCAAGGGCTTCAAGGGCCTAGTGGAGGGCAGGTACGACCACCTGCCGGAGGCCGCCTTCTACATGGTCGGCACCATCGAGGATGCGGTCGAGAAGGGCAAGCGGCTGGCGGCCGAGGCGGCTTAGCCGGACGACACACGACGGACGGCAGACGACCGATAGAGGCGAGGTAGGAAATCATGTGGAACTCCGATTCATCGTCTGTCCGCACTCGTCCATCCACTGTTGTCTGAAACATGGCCACCTTCCATTTCGACCTCGTCTCGCCCGAGCAGTTGCTGTTCTCCGGCGAAGTCGATCAGGTCGATGTCCCCGGCTCCGAGGGCGAGTTCGGGGTGCTCGCAAATCATGCGCCACTGGTCTCGACGCTGAAGCCGGGCATCCTGACGATTCACGAATCAGGAAAAGCGCTGCGGGTGGTCGTATTCGGCGGCTTTGCCGAAGTATCGCCGCAAGGTCTCACCGTGCTCGCCGACAAGGCGATTCCGGTCGAGGAAATCGACGTCGCAACCATCGCGGCGGAGATCAAGGACAGCGAGGAAGATCTCGCCGACACAAACGACGAGAGCGTGCGCGACAAGTGCCGTCGCAAGCTCGAGCAGCTGCGGGCCGTACAGGCCGCCGTCACCGGCGCCACAGCGGCGGCGCATTGAGCGGGCCCGACCGCGAAACAATCGCTGCAATATCAGTGGTCCAGCGGCCGCGCGAACTGGGCAAAAGCCTTTGCGACCTGCTCGTAAACCCGGCGCCGGAACGGCACCACCAGCTCCGGCAAGCGCGCGAGCGCTTCCCAACGCCATTCGCCGAATTCGGGATCGCCACCGTCGGCCGCACGCTCGACGCTGATGTCGATTTCGCGCTCTTCGCCCGTGAAGCGGAACGCGAACCATTTCTGGCGCTGGCCCCGAAAGGCGGCCAGCCGGTGCGGCGGACCGTCGTAAGGCGGGTAGTCGTAAGCCATCCAATCCGGCGTCTCGCCCAGATAGCCGACGTTCACCACGCCGGTTTCCTCGTAGAGCTCGCGCAACGCCGCCGGGCGCGGGTCTTCGTTCGCATCGATGCCGCCCTGCGGCATCTGCCACTCGTAGCCCGGATAGATGACCTCGGGCCCATCGTCGCGCAGCCGCTTGGCGATCAGCACGCGCCCGGCGGCATTGAACAGCGCGATGCCGACATTGGGGCGATAGGGGAGCTGGCGCAGAGTCATCATCGCGCGAGATGCGCGAACGCATCGACCACGCGCGCATACACGGCGCGCTTGAACGGCACGACCAAGTCGGGAAGGTTTTGCATCGGCTCCCAGCGCCACTCGACGAACTCCGGCTCGTGGCCGCCTGCCGGGTGCGCGATATCGATCTCGCGCTCGTCACCGGTGAAGCGCAGCGCGAACCACTTTTGCATCTGACCGCGATATTTGCCCTTCCAGGCCTGGCCGACGATCTCGCGCGGAATGTCGTAGATCAGCCAGTCGTCGATCGTGCCCAGGTGCTCCACCGACTTGATGTTGGTTTCCTCGTAAAGCTCGCGCAAGGCACATGTGTAGGTGTCTTCGCCGTCGTCGAGGCCGCCCTGCGGCATCTGCCAGACGTGGGTCCAGTCGACATGCTCGGGACCGTCGATGCGCCGTCCGATGAAGACACGGCCGTCTCGATTGATCACGGTAGTGCCGACGCAGGGGCGGTAGGGCAGGTCTTCGAAGCGGGGCATGGTTCGGATGGCCGAGGACGCAGGACCACGACGGGTGCAAGTCACAGCTTAGCTGCGCAGGCCCGATCTGTCGTCTGTCGACTTCGGCTGCTGGCGACCGCGCTGATCGGCACCAGTGCGATTTTCCTGCCGGTCGCCGCCTTCGCCCATTGGGCGATCCGGTCGGCGGAGACCGAAAGGGCGACTTCCCGGGTGACGGCCGCGGGCCCTTGCTCGTTGGTCGCGAACGGTTGGTGATGTCCGCCTAGCCCTGGAAGCGCTCACGGACATCGATCCAGATGCGCCCGCACGCCGCCGCGCTCAACGGTCCTCGCAAATGAAAAACGGGGCGGCCCGAGCCGCCCCGTTTGCCGATGGACGCCTATGCGGCGTTCAATTCGGAACCACTTTCGGGTTGGGCGGAAAGGCCGAGTTGACCTTGATGCCGCGCAGCAGATCGAGCGCGAGGCTGAGCGCCTTGTCGTTCTTCGGGTCGGGCGGAATATAGGACTGCGAGCCGGTCTCTTCCTGGCCCTCGGCTTTCAGGTGCCCGCGCAGGGAGGCTTCCCCCCTGGTCTCGGTCCGCGCCCTCAGCTCCTCCGGCACCTCCTGCAACACCTCGATATCGGGAACGATGCCTTTGGCCTGGATCGAGCGTCCGCCCGGCGTGAAGTAGCGCGCCGTCGTGAGCCGTAGCGCGCCATTGCCGGACCCGAGCGGAATGATGGTCTGCACCGAACCCTTGCCGAACGAGCGCGTGCCGATGACGGTCGCGCGCTTGTGATCCTGCAATGCGCCGGCCACGATCTCGGACGCCGACGCCGAGCCGCCGTTGATCATCACGATAATCGGCTTGCCCTTGCTGATGTCGCCGGGCCGGGCGTTGAAGCGCTGGGTCTCCTCGGCATTGCGTCCGCGGGTGGAGACGATCTCACCTTTCTCCAGAAAGGCGTCGGACACCGAGATCGCCTGATCGAGCAAGCCACCCGGATTGTTGCGCAGGTCGAGAATGTAGCCCTTGAGCTTGTCGGCGGGAATCTGGTTCGTTATGTCGGCGATCGCCCGCTTCAGGTTCTCGTTGGTCTGCTCGTTGAACTGGCTGATGCGGATGAAGCCGATGTCGTCGCCCTCTACCCGCTGACGGACCGAGCGCACGCGGATGATGTCGCGCACGATGGTGACCTCGATCGGCTTGTCGGCTCCCTTGCGCATGATCTTGAGCCGGATCTTGGTGTTGACCGGCCCACGCATCTTCTCGACCGCCTGGTTGAGGGTGAGGCCCTGCACCTGATCGTCGTCGAGGTGGGTGATGATGTCGTTCGCCATCACTCCGGCCTTGGCGGCGGGCGTGTCGTCGATCGGGGCCACGACCTTGACCAGGCCGTCCTCCATCGTCACCTCGATGCCAAGCCCGCCGAACTCGCCGCGGGTCTGGATCTGCATATCTTTGAAGCTCTTCGGATCCATGTAGCTCGAGTGCGGGTCGAGCCCGTTGAGCATGCCGTTGATCGCGTACTCGACCAGCTTGGCGTCGTCTGGCTTCTCGACATAGTCGGCGCGCACCCGCTCGAACACGTCGCCGAACAGGTTGAGCTGCCGGTAGGTATCCGACGGGGCCGCCTTGGCGCTTGAGCCGAGCACGCTTCGAGGCTGCGTGGCGTACATCGTGATCGCAGCACCTGCTACTGCGCCGAGGAGAACCAGGTAAGTCTTGCGCATCATCCGCGAACCTTTTCGCTGTCGGTTGCGGCCCACCACGGGCCGGGATCAACGGGTGTTCCGTCTTTTCTGAACTCTATATATAGGATCGGTTGACTGGACCCGATAGCAATTGCCGCTGCCGCCTGTGTTCCGCCACCCATCACCGCTACCGGTTCTCCGGTCAACACGAACTGTCCGAGGTCAACCGATATGCGTTCCATCCCGGCGAGCAACACATGATACCCGCCGCCTGCGTTGAGGATCAAGAGTTGGCCATAGGAACGAAACGGGCCAGCGTAGACGACCCAGCCGTCGCAAGGTGCGGTCACTTGTGCGGCGGCCCGCGTGGCTACTGATAACCCCTTCTCGACGCCGCCGAATTTGTCAATGGCGCCATAGTCCTTGATCTTGACCCCGTTGACCGGTAGCGGCAGCGCACCCTTGGCGGATGCGAAAGCGACGGCCGGTGCAAGCCGGGGCGCGTCGCGCAATGCGGCGGAATTGCGGCCGGCAGCGCCACCCGAATCCGACACATCCGGTGGGGGGCGCCTTGCCGCCGCCGCGTCCTGCTCGAGCTTGGCGATGAGATCCTTCAGATTGTCGGCCTGCCGAGCCAACGAGGCAGCGCGCTGCCGTTCGGAGTCGAACGCCCGCTCGGCTTCGGTCTGGCGCTTTTGCCGTTCTTCGACCAGCAGCGTCATGCGCTGGCGCTCGGACGCAAGGCTGGCAAGATCGCGCTCCAGGCCGGTGCGCTCCTCGGCGATGTCACGGCGCACCCGCACGAGCTCGGTCAGGTCGGCTGCAAGCGTCTCGATCTCGACCCGCATTTCCGGAACCACCGCACCCAGCATGATCGCGGTGCGCACCGAATCGAGCGCGTCCTCGGGTCTAACCATCAGGGCCGGCGGGGGCCGACGCCCGATCCGCTGCAGGGCGGCCAGCAACTCGGCAATCGCGGCCCGTCTCCCGTCGAGGGCGGCGCGAATCCCGCGCTCGTTGTCGGCCAAGGTCTTCAGCCGCCCCTCGGCCGCGGCGGCACGCCCTTCCACGTCGCGCAATCGAGTGGCGGTTTCGATCAGCGCCCGCGCCAGCTTGCGCCGGTCCTGCCCGATGGCATCGATCTCGGCCGCAAGTTTTGCCGCGCTCTCGGCCGCCTTCTTCTGCTCGGCCCGAACCCGTTCAAGTTCCTGCTCGCGGTTGGCCTTTTCGTCGACGCCGATCGCCGGCGGCGTGATGCGCAGGGGCTGCTGCTGCGCCTGAGCCCCCGCCATCACGACGAGCCCGGCGGCACAGCCAAGCAGGCCCGCGAGCCCGCGGCTCCACTGTGCGGTCCCAGGCGGCTGGCAAAAGTCCATGCGCACGCAGCTAGTCACGGGGATGGTTAAGACATTGTTAACCACCCGTTGCGGCGTATTCGGGGCGAAAGCGATCACGGTCGCTTGCTCAGGGCTCCCCACATTGCGGAGTCGGTGCGCCGCGCGTTGGCCGCCTGCCGGGTACCATGAGTTTCGCCCCGGCCCTGTGCCGACGCGCCCTCACTCGCGGTGATACGGATGGCCGGCGAGCCGCGTGGCGGCACGGTAGAGCTGCTCCAGCAGCATGATGCGCACCAGCTGGTGCGGCCAAGTCAGCGCCCCGAAGGCGAGGTGGATGTCAGCCTTCTCGTGCAGGCCGGTCGCGATGCCGTCGGGGCCGCCGATGAGGAACACGCATGCGGCGCGGCCGTCGTCGCGCCAGCGGCGCAGAAGATCGGCGAGCGCCGCGCTCCCGAGGCTCTCCCCTTGCTCGTCCAGTACGACCAGCGCGGCGCGCTCCGGCAAGAGGTTCGCGAGCGCGATCGATTCCTCATTCTTGCGCCGGGTCGCATCGCGGGCGCGGCTTTCGGCAATTTCCACGACCTCGACGTCGCGCAGACCGATGTTGCGGCCGACCTTGCGGGCGCGCTCGCGGTAGCGCTCGGCGATCTGCTGCTCCGGCCCGCGTTTGAGCCGCCCGACCGCGGCGACCACGAGCCGCATTGGCACCCCCCAAGTGCGGTCGACCAGGCCGGACACCGCTTGTGCGGCGGACCGCGCGCTGACCTTGGCTTGGTGCGCGGACGCACCCGCCTGATCGCGCGCCGGACCAAGTCTAGCTTGCGCGCCGCTCCCGCGACAGGGTCGCGGACCACATCTTCTCTAGATTGTAGAAGGCGCGGACCTCGGGCCGGAAGACGTGAACAATCACGTCTCCGGCGTCGATCAGCACCCAGTCGCAGTGCGGCATGCCCTCGACCCGCACGCCGGGGACGCCCGCCTCCGCGAGCGCCCTAAGCAAGCGGTCAGCGATCGCCCCTACCTGGCGGTTGGACCTGCCGGAGGTCACCACCATGAAGTCGCCGATCGTGGTCTTGCCGGTAAGATCGATTGTGATCGTGTCCTCGGCTTTAGCGTCGTCAAGCTGCGCGAGGACCAGTTTGAGGGTCTCGGTGGCGTCAGGGCGCACCAGAGAGACGGGTTCAGGCCGGGGCCGGGATTTGGTAGCCCGAGCAGGCACCATCGTGGGCAGGGGGTCGTTTCCTTTCGTTCGGACGCGGGGCTTGCGCGATTCTCGCACAAGCACCCTCTAGATAGGCACGCGATCCCGGCGCTTTCAACCTCCCCGGGACCTGATCTTTTGCCGGAGTGTCGTCGAGGACACAGCCGACTTTAGGCCGTGCAGGAGCACCCAGGCGGGCGGCTTGCTTATCGCCAGGCGGCGGGCCGCGGACTCCGGCAACCGGTGTCGTCGAAACGCCTCGGCGGCCGGACGCCCAAGAGCGCCGAGGCCGACGCCGCCCCGATCGACCACACTGATCGGGACCAGCGCGAAGATGTCGCGCCAGGCGCGCCAGCGGTGAAAATCGACGAAATTGTCGACGCCCATGACCCAGACGAAGTGCACCCTCGGACAGCGTCGGCTAAGGCCGCGGATCGTATCGACCGTATAACGGGTGCAGAGTTGCGCCTCGACGTCGGTGACGTCGATCCGCGGATGCCGCGCGCGCGCGCGGGCCGCTGCCATGCGCTTGCCGAGCGACGGCAATTCGCGGGTATCCTTGAGCGGATTCCCGGGCGATACCAGCCACCATACGCGGTCGAGGCCGAGCCGTTTCATTGCGAACAGGCTGGCGGCGCGATGCCCTTCGTGGGGCGGGTTGAACGAGCCGCCGAACAGGCCGATGCGCATGCCCGGCGCGTGCGGCGGCAGCCTCAGACGAGGCGCGAGCCGCCGCTCACCCGCTCCCGTCGGGGGTAGTTGCAGCACCTTCGATGCTCACGGCCTCGTCTGCCCGGTTCCCCGAACCCGATACTTGAAGGTGGTCAGCTGCTCTACTCCGACCGGCCCGCGGGCGTGCATGCGTCCGGTGGAGATGCCGATCTCCGCGCCGAAGCCGAACTCTCCGCCGTCGGCGAATTGCGTCGACGCATTGTGCAGCACGATCGCGGAGTCCACTTCGGCCATGAATCTGTCGGCTGCGCCCTGGTCCGCGGTGACGATCGCGTCGGTATGGTGGGAGCCATAGCGCTCGATGTGGTCGATCGCGCCCTCGACGCCCTCGACCACCTTGGCCGAAATGACGGCGTCCAGATACTCGGTCGACCAATCCTCCTCGGTCGCGGCCTGGACACGTGCATCGGCTCGGCGCGTCGCGGCATCGCCGCGCACTTCACACCCGGCGTCGATCAGCATCGACACCAACGGCCCCAGGTGCGTGGCAGCAACCGCACGATCGACCAACAGCGTCTCGGCGGCACCGCAGACCCCGGTGCGGCGCATTTTCGCGTTGAGCACGATTTCCTTGGCCATTGCGAGATCGGCAGCCTTGTCGACATAGACGTGGCAGATGCCTTCGAGATGCGCGAACACCGGCACGCGCGCCTCCGCCTGAACGCGCGCGACCAAGCCTCTGCCGCCGCGCGGCACGATCACGTCGATCGTGCCGTCGAGCCCGGCCAGCATCAGTCCGACCGCCTCGCGGTCGCGAGTCGGGACCAGTTGGATGGCGTCCTCGGGGAGGCCGGCGCGGCGAAATCCAAGCGCCAGCGCAGCATGAATCGCCCGCGCCGAGCGAAAGCTTTCCGAGCCGCCGCGCAGAATCACGGCGTTGCCGGCCTTGAGGCCGAGCGCGCCGGCATCGGCCGTAACGTTCGGCCGGCTTTCGTAGACGACGCCCACGACGCCGAGCGGCACCCGCACGCGCTCGATGGTCATACCATTCGGTCGCGTCCACGCTTCCATGACGGCGCCGATCGGATCGGCCAACGTGCGCACCACGTCGATGCCGTCTGCCATCGCGTCGACGCGTCCCGGGTCGAGCGCCAGCCGATCGACGAAGGCCACCGACGCGCCGCCGCCCTTAACCTCGGCAACGTCGTCGCCGTTGGCGGCGAGGATGCCAGCCCGGGCGTCACGAACAGCCTGTGCCATTCCCGCCAGGGCGGCGTCCTTCTGCGCCGCCGAGGCGAGCGCCAACGCGCGCGCGGCCCGGCGTGCGCGCGTTCCGATGCCGCGCATGGTGGCGGCAATGTCGAGCGAACCATCGATGGTCTTGAGCGGCGCGGTCATGGCGGCTCCGTATAGCACGGCAAACGCTCAGTCGCGAGACGGTGACAGCGTCCGGCCGTCACGCTAGAGAGCGCGCATGGGCGACAAGACACCTCTCAGTCCCGGTCTCAAGCTTGCGCTCGACCTCGGGCCGCTCGTTCTGTTCTTCATCGCCAACGCGCGCTGGGGCATTTTCGTGGGCACGGCGCTGTTCATGGCGGCGGTGCTGATCTCCCTTGCGGTCTCCTATGCGCTGACCCGGCACCTGCCGTTGATGGCAATCGTCTCGGGCGTGGTGGTTTCGGTATTCGGTGCCCTGACACTGCTGCTGCAGGACGAGACCTTCATCAAGCTCAAGCCGACGATCATTTATGTGCTGTTCGGGGCCCTGCTGATCGGCGGGCTGATGCTGGGCAAGTCGCTGCTCGCGCTGGTATTCGACGCGGTGTTCGACCTCGACGACGAAGGCTGGCGCAAGTTGACGCTGCGCTGGGCGCTGTTCTTTTTCGCGCTGGCGGCGCTGAACGAGATCGTGTGGCGCACGCAATCAACGGATTTCTGGGTCGGCTTCAAGGTGTTCGCGATCCTGCCGCTCACGCTGGCCTTCGCGGCCTTGCAGTATCCGCTGCTGGCTCGGCATGCCAGGAAGCCGGAGCCGCGGGAGCCGAGCGCCTGAAATCGGCGGAAGACGGCGCCAGCGGCTGGCGGCATTGTTTCCAAGGCGTGCCGCACCAGATGTATGGATGTATGATGGCCGAGACCAGCGACTTGAGCGCAACAAAAACCGTGAGCGATCCCCTCTCCCGTCTCGCCACCCGCGCCGCCTACGGTGCAAGCCAGCTGCCGCGGGTTGCCTGGTATGTGCTGCACGGCGTCGCGATGCGGCGCTTGCGGCAAACCGCGACCGACCGAGATGGCGGGAGCGCGCGGCCGCGCCCTCGTACCGATGCGCCGACACCGGATCGCCGTCGTCTCTATTCCGACATGGCCGCCTTGCTGGCACGCGACCTGGCAAATGTCGAAGCCGGCATCTATCCACTGCCGGCCGATCATGATGGTTCGCTCGCCACCCTCATCGACCGCTCACGGCGTTTCTTCGCGGATCTTCCCGATGTGCATCGGCGGCGAGAAAGCGGCGCGACCGACGAAGTCCTGGACGAAAAGACCCGTGGCAAACGCCCGCGCTACTATCTGCAGAACTTCCACTTCCAGTCCGGCGGCTGGATGACCGATGACTCCGCCAAACGCTACGACACCCAGGTCGAGGTTCTGTTCAACGGAACCGCGAACGCGACCCGGAGGCAGGCGTTGCCGCCGCTCTCCGAGGCGTTTGCGGGCCGCGATCAGCGCCGGCTGCGGCTATTGGACGTCGGCTGCGGCACGGGGCGGTTCCTGGATTTCGTCAAGCAGGCTTGGCCCCGGTTGCCGGCGCTCGGTCTCGACCTGTCGGAGGCCTATGTCGGGGAAGCGCGGCATCATCTCCGACGCTGGTCGCGCCTCAACCTCATGGTCGCCAACGGCGAAACGATCCCGCTCGCCGACGGCAGCCTGGACGCGGTCACCAGCATCTTCCTGCTGCACGAGCTGCCACCCAAGGTGCGGCGCGCCCTCTTCGGCGAATTTGCCCGCGTGCTCAAGCCCGGCGGACGTCTGGTGCTTGTCGACTCGCTCCAGCGCGGCGACGAGCCGGACTACGACGGCATGCTGGAGCTTTTCCCGCAGAGTTTTCACGAGCCCTACTATGCGGGCTACCTGGACGAGGATTTTGGCACAATCGGGCGCAGCTGCGGCCTCGTTCACCGACGCGACGTCAACGCCTTCGTCTCGAAGGTGATGGTTTTCGACAAGCACGCATAGCCGGCGCGGTGCGGGTGGCCACGTCAGCCATAGCCGACATCGACCCCATGAGCGACGGTGATCCGCGCGAAGAGATCGCTCGCCTCGAAGAACAGATCGAGGCCCTGGCCGAATCCGCGGAGCGGTGCCGGAAGATCATACTGTTCTCGAAGGCAGCCATTGCGGTAGGCGGATTGCTGATGGTGGCCGTCGTGCTTGCTCCGGTCCGGCTCGATCCGACGATCCTGATCGTCGCGATCGCGGCGGTGATTGGAGGCATCGTCGGCCTCGGCTCCAACGCGCGTACGCTGCAGCAGACCGCCGCGGCCATGCGCTCCGCCGAAGCGCAACGCGGCGAGCTGATCGACGAGATCGCGTTGCGGACTGTGGAACCGGCACCGACGGCGTGATCCGCGCGGATTTGCGCAGCAGCGCGTGCGCGACGCGCGTCCGCACAGCCTATCCCGGCGCTGACTCGTGCAAGAACCGGACGAGCAGTTTGCTCACCGCCTCAGGCTGCTCCTGTTGCACCCAATGCCCGGCACCCTCGATCAGGTGACAGCCGATCATCCGTGTGCAGGCGCGTTTCTGCATCGCTTCGAAGTCGCCCGGCTTCTGGTAGACGCCCCAGTCGCTCGCCCCGGCAATGAAACAGGAGGGCACGTCGATCGTGCGGGCGGAGAAAATCTCAAGCTCGGCGTTGTGGGTTCCGGACGTCCGGCAACGATACCAGTTGAGCCCGCCTTGGAATCCCGTGCGGCCGAATTCCGCGCTGTAGACCCGCAGCTCGTCGTCGGGCAGCCACCGGCAGGCCGCGATCTCGGCCGCCGACGGCATCTCGACCGCGACGGTCTCGGCCATCCCGCGACCGCGCTCCATGATGTAGTAGGTCGGCATCTTCGCGAGCTCAACCGCGGTCCAACCAGCAAGCCTGAATGGCTTGTTGCGTTTCCAGTCCGCGCTTTTGTGGTGGTAGTAAGCGCGCAGGAAGTCGTGGATCCCCTGCCGGCAGTCGCGCATGTCGGTATCGGCGGCGCGCGTCGAATAGTACCAGTGATAGTGCTTGCGTGGCGGGTCGAGCGACGCGAGGTCGGCATGGATGTCGGCGGAATCCCCCGGGGCGCCAGCGCTCGGGTTGAACGGGGGTGGCGGCGGGCCGCCAAACGGGGCGCTCATCAGCCCGACGGCGCGAAACACGTCGGGTCGCGCCAGCGCGCAATAAGCCGCAACAGGCGAGCCGAAGTCGTGTCCGATCACGGCGGCGACCGAGCGAACGCCGAGTGCCGCCACGAGCCCCAACGTGTCGCGCACCAGGTTGAGGATGCGGAACGGCGCAAGGTCGCCGTCGTAGTCGCCGGCCCAACCCGTCGTGCGCCCATAGCCGCGCTGGTCGGGCGCGACCACGTGAAACCCCGCCGCGGCCAGCGGCAGCATCACCTTGCGCCAGCTATAGGCCAGCTCCGGAAAGCCGTGCAGGAGCAGGACGCAAAGGCGGCGGCCGGCGTCCTCGAAGCCTGCCTCCAGCACATGCATGCTCAGTCCGTTGATCCCGCTCACTAGGCGGGAACGAATGCCGGCAGGAAGCGCAATCGGATCAGACATCGGCGTCAAAAGCTTATGTGGCGCCGGCGAGCGCCTTCTCGATCGCCGGCTTGAGGGCACGTTCCAAATTGTCGGGGGTGATCGGGCCGACCAGCTTGAAGGCGATGCGGCCCTCGCGATCGAGCACGAACGTCTCCGGCACGCCGTAGACGCCCCATTCGATCGAGGCGCGGCCGTTCTGGTCGGCGCCGACGGCGGCGAACGGGTTGCCGTAGCGGCCGAGGAAGCGGCGGGCGTTGTCCGGCTGGTCCTTGTAGTTGATGCCGACCAGGCGGATGCGCGCGTCCTGCGCCAGTTGGGTCAAGAGCGGCGCCTCGTCATGGCAGGGCACGCACCACGACGCCCACACGTTCAGCAACGTCACCGCGCCCTTGAAGGTCGTAGGGTCGATGCCCGGCAGCGGGCTGCCAGCCTGAGTTAGTCCGTCGACCGGCGGCAGCGCCGTCGCCGGCGCCGGCCTTCCGATCAGCGCCGACGGGAGCCGCGAAGGATCGCCGGCGCCGAGCCGCAGCACGAACAGGACCGCCAACGCCAGAAACAGCGCGAGCGGCACCAGCACGAGCCAACGACGACGCGGCGCATGGTCCGGCGCGGTGATGCTCATGCGGCGTCCCGTTCGGGCGCAGCAGAGCGCCGCGCGACGCCCTGGCGCTCGAACTCGGCGAGGGTCCGCAGCTGCGCGCGATAGTCAGCGACCACCCAGCCGACCAGGAGCAAGACCAAGAGCACGCCGGCCGCGTAGGCGGCGATGATGAATGCGGCATGCGGTCCGAGCTCCACGTCAAGCTCCAAGCGCCGCCTGCGCCCGCAACAGCCGCATGCTGCGTACCCGCCGTCGCAGGATCTCGTTGCGCATGGCGGCAAGCAGCAGCGTGGCAAACAACAGCACGAATGCGAGCGCCATGATCAAGAGCGGCACCAGGATCGAGGGATGGATGGTCGGGCCGCCCACCCGCAGCACCGAGGCGGGCTGATGCAGCGTATTCCAGAAGTCGACCGAGAACTTGATCACCGGCAGGTTGATGGCGCCGACCAGCGTGAGCACGGCGGCCGCGTGTCCGGCGCGCGCCGGGTCCTCGACTGCACGCCAGAGCGCCAGCAGGCCGAGATACATCACGAACAGCACCAGCACCGAGGTCAGGCGCGCATCCCACACCCAATAGGTCCCCCACATCGGCCGCCCCCACAAGGACCCGGTCAGCAAGCACAAAAGCGTGAAGGCGGCGCCAAGCGGTGCCGCGCTCTTGGCCGCGACGTCGGCTAGCGGGTGACGCCACACCAAGGTGCCGAGCGCTGCGATGCTCATCAGCGTCCAGCATCCAAGCGCCAGCCAAGCCGCCGGGACGTGCAGGAACATGATCTTCACGGTCGCGCCCTGCTGATAATCGTCCGGCACCACGAAAAAGGCCTGGTAGAGAGCGACCGCAAACGCGACCACCGCTGCAGCGGCGAGCCACGGCAGCGCACGCGCCGTGAAGGCGAGAAAGCGCGAGGGGTTGGCGAGGTCGATCAAGGCCATGCGACTGTCATATTGACGTGCAACGCGCGGCGCAATCGCCGGCAGCCGCGCTACTCGGCGCCGTGTCGCAGCGCGGCAGCGGCCGCAAACGGACCGAGCACGAGGCTCATCAGGGTCAAGGCGCAAAGCACGCTGAAGGGCGCGCCGAACGGCGCCGGCCCCACGATTGCGGCATTGGACGCCGCCACCCCGAAGATCAGCACCGGCACGGTCAGCGGCAGCACCAGCACTGCGAGCAACAGCCCGCCGCGGCGCAGGGTCACCGCCAGGGCCGCGCCGATCAGCCCCAGGAAGGTGAGCGCCGGCGTGCCGGCCAGCAAGGTTAAGGCGACGATGCCGCCCGTTGCGGCATCGAGATTCAACAACAAACCCAGCAGCGGCGCCGCCAGCACCAGCGGCAGCCCGGTGGTCAGCCAGTGAGCTACCGCCTTGACGAGGACGACCAGCTCGAGCGGCGCGCGTCCCATCAGGATCAGGTCGAGCGAGCCGTCCTCGTAGTCGGCCGCCAGCAGACGGTCGAGCGCCAGCAAGCTTGCCAGCAGCGCGCCGAGCCACAGAATCGCCGGTCCGATCCGCCGCAGCAGCGCAAGGTCCGGGCCGACCGCGAACGGCATCAGCGTCACCACGATCAGGAAAAACAGCACCCCGGTCAGCGCACCGCCGCCCAGCCGCACGGCGACACGCAGGTCGCGGACCAGCAGAGCCAAGATGGCAGCCACCGAGATTACCCGCCGCCGCGGCCTTCGAGCGGCGTCGAAGGCGGGCCGAGGCACAATTCGCGCGCGCCATCAAGGCCCAGCGGCACGTGAGTGGCAGCCAGGATCAGACCGCCATCGGCCAGATGGGCGCGCATCAACGCTGCGAAGCTCGCCTGCCCGGCGACGTCGAGGGTCGAGGTCGGCTCGTCCAGCAGCCAGAGCGGGCGCTTGACCGCGAGCAGGCGCGCGATCGACAGGCGCCGCCGCTGCCCGGCGGAGAGGTAGGCTGCCGGCAATGCCTTAAGCTCGGCCAAGCCCGCCGTGGCAAGAGCGTGGGCGGTCCCACCGGTCCCGCCTCCCAAAAAGGCGGTCCAGAAGCCCAGGTTCTCCGCCACCGTCAGGGAGGGCTTGAGCGGGTCGAGATGCCCGAGGTAATGGGCGAGCTCCGGGGTGGCGCGGTCGGGGCCCGCCCCCTCTAATGCAACGCGCCCGCTGGCTGGGCGAAGCAGTCCCGCCACCAACCGCAGCAGCGACGATTTGCCCGCCCCATTCGGACCCGTGACCAGCAGGCCTTCTCCGGCCCGAAGCTCGAAATCGAGCCCGGCGAAGATCTCCCGACCCCCCCGTACGCAGCGCAGCTCAGCACCGATCAGCCGCACGGGCGGTGGTCCAGGCGCTTGCCGCCGCCCAGGTAAGTCGCGAACCGGAATTCACTGCTTGTTATGCTTACTGATCCCATCCCGCCAGCCCTCAGACATATAGCAGATCGAAAGAAAAGCCCTTATAAGCCAGTGCATTGTCCGTCACGCCAACCGGCTGCCATGAGTCGGGGACCTGGAACGTGGGCGCGAACTTCGCGCCATGGCGCTCCGACCCAGACATGGAAAGAATTAGGCCCATGACCTCGCTCGACAGTTTCAAGTGCCGCAAGACGCTCAAGGTGGGCGCGAAGAGCTACGTTTATTACAGTCTGGCTGCCGCCGAAGCGAACGGGTTGCGCGGAATTTCCAAGCTGCCGTTCTCCATGAAGGTGCTCATGGAGAACCTGCTGCGCCATGAAGACGGCCGCACCGTCACCAAGGATGACATCAAGGCGGCGGCGGAATGGCTGAAGACCCGGAGTTCCAATCTCGAAATCGCCTTCCGCGTCGCGCGCGTGCTGATGCAGGATTTCACCGGCGTGCCCGCCGTCGTCGATCTTGCCGCCATGCGTGACGCCATGCGCAATCTCGGCGGCGACACCACCAAGATCAATCCCCTGGTGCCCGTCGACCTCGTCATCGATCATTCGGTGATCGTGAATTTCTTCGGCTCGAACAGCGCATTCAAGAAGAACATCGAGGAGGAGTACAAGCAGAACGAGGAGCGCTACAAGTTTCTCAAGTGGGCGCAAACTGCGTTCGACAATTTCCGGGTGGTGCCGCCGGACACCGGCATCTGTCATCAGATCAATCTCGAATATCTCGCGCAGGTGGTTTTCATCGGCAAGGAGAAAACCAAGGTCGACGGCAAGACCGTGCCGGTCGAGGTGGCGTATCCGGACACGCTGGTCGGCACCGATTCGCACACCACGATGGTGAACGGCCTCTCGGTGCTGGGCTGGGGGGTGGGCGGCATCGAGGCCGAAGCCGCAATGCTGGGCCAGCCGATCTCGATGCTGCTGCCGGAAGTAATCGGCCTCAAGCTGACCGGCAAGCTGAAGGAGGGCGTCACCGCCACCGACCTGGTGCTCACCGTCACGCAGATGCTGCGCGCCAAGGGGGTGGTCGGCAAATTCGTCGAGTTCTACGGAGCCGGTCTCGACAACCTCGCGCTCGAGGACCGCGCGACCATCGGCAACATGGCGCCGGAATACGGCGCGACCTGCGGATTCTTTCCGATCGACGACGAGACGCTGCGCTACCTCGACGCTACCGGCCGCCCGACCGGGCGCGTCAGCTTGGTCGATAAATACGCCAAGGCGCAGGGGCTGTTCCGCACCAAGTCGACGCCCGATCCGGTGTTCACCGAAACGCTGCACCTCGATCTCGGCAGCGTCGAGCCGTCGGTCGCGGGGCCCAAGCGGCCGCAGGACCGCGTGCTCCTCAAGGACGTCAAGTCGGGCTTCGCGGCCGCCATGGAGAAGGAATTCAACAAGGCCGGGGAACTGCGCGAGCGAACGCCGGTAGGGGGCCGTAAGCACGATCTCGGCCACGGCGACGTGGTGATTGCCGCCATCACCTCATGCACCAATACGTCGAACCCGTCGCTGATGCTCGGCGCCGGGTTGCTGGCGCGTAACGCGGTCGCCAAAGGGCTGAAGGCGAAACCCTGGGTGAAGACTTCGCTGGCGCCGGGCTCGCAGGTGGCCGCCGACTACTTCGAGAAATCGGGGTTGCAGAAGGATCTCGATGCGCTCGGCTTCAACCTGGTCGGGTTCGGCTGCACCACCTGCATCGGCAATTCCGGCCCGCTCCCGGAGGAAATCTCCGACGCCGTCAACAAGGAGGACCTGGTGGTCGCCGCGGTGCTCTCGGGCAACCGCAATTTCGAAGGCCGCGTCAACCCGGACGTGCGGGCAAACTACCTAGCGTCGCCACCGCTCGTCGTCGCCTACGCGCTCGCCGGGTCGCTCAACATCGATCTCACGCGCGAGCCGCTGGGGACCGGCAAGGACGGCAAGCCGGTGTTCCTGAAGGATATCTGGCCCTCCAACGGCGACGTCGCCGCGCTGGTGCGCAAGACGTTGTCGAAGGCGATGTTCACTCGCAAATACGCCGACCTGTTCAAGGGCGATGCGCATTGGCGCAAGATCAAGGTGGAAGGCGCCGCGACCTTCAAGTGGGATCGGCGCTCGACCTACGTTCAGAACCCGCCGTACTTCGTGGGCATGAGCAGGACGCCGGCGCCGATCACCGACATCGTCGATGGGCGCGTGCTCGGGCTGTTCCTCGACTCGATCACGACCGATCACATCTCGCCCGCCGGCTCGATCAAGGAGTCGAGCCCGGCGGGCGAGTACCTGCGCGATCATCAGGTCCGACCGGTCGACTTCAACCAATACGGCACGCGCCGCGGCAACCACGAGGTGATGATGCGCGGCACGTTCGCCAACATCCGCATCAAGAACCAGATGATGCCGGGCGTGGAGGGCGGCTACACGGTGCACTATCCCTCGCGCGAGCGCATGTCGATCTACGACGCCGCAATGCGCTACAAGGCCGAGAAGGTGCCGCTCGTGGTGTTCGCCGGCAAGGAGTACGGCACCGGTTCGTCCCGCGACTGGGCCGCCAAAGGCACCGCGCTGCTCGGCGTACGCGCGGTCATCGCGCAATCGTTTGAGCGCATCCACCGCTCCAACCTGATCGGGATGGGCGTCGTGCCGCTGGTGTTCGAAGAGGGCGCGTCCTGGCAGACGGTCGGGCTCAAGGGCGATGAGACGATCACGATCCGTGGTCTCTCTAACGACCTCAAGCCGCGGCAGCGCATGATCGCCGAAATCGTCGCCTCCGACGGCGGATTGAAGTACCTGCCGCTGATCTGCCGCATCGACACCCTGGACGAGCTCGATTACTTCAAGAACGGCGGCATCCTGCACTACGTGCTGCGCCAGCTCGCCGCCTGAGAAAGCCGTGATGGGCCGGGCATGCATGCTGGCGCGCATCCGTAGTTCACCGTATCCAGCCTCTCTCACCACGAATTGAGTGGCAGGTGATTGATCGCGGGCCTATGAATCGCGAAAGTTCACCGGTTACGAGCATGCGGGTCGGGCGGAGATTTGCGGCATGAGACTTCCCGGCTTTGCGCGTGCGGCATTGCTCGGCGCTTTGAGCGCCGCCGGCGCGTCTGTCGGGATCGCGTCGGCCGAGCCGCGCGCGGTCGTGGAACTGTTCACCAGCCAGGGGTGCTCGTCCTGTCCGCCGGCCGACCAGCTGCTCGGCGAACTGGCAAATGATCAGTCGATCCTGGCCTTGAGCCTGCCGATCGACTACTGGGACTATCTCGGCTGGAAAGACACGCTCGCTCGCGCACCGCACACCGCACGTCAGCGCGGCTACGCGGCGATGCGCGGCGATCGGCAGGTCTACACGCCGCAGACCGTGGTGAACGGCAGCGTCCACGTGCTCGGCAGCGACCGCAGCGCCATCGAAGGGGCGATCAAGAAAACGCAAAAGCTGCCCGGCACGCTGTCGGTTCCGGTCAAGGTGTCGGTCGACGGCGATCGCGTCAGCGTCGCTGTGCCGGCGTCCGATCAGCCGGTTGCAAGCAGCGAGGTCTGGCTGTGTGCATTGAGCCGGTCGGTGCCGGTCGCGATCGGCCGCGGCGAGAACCGCGGGCGCACGGTCACCTATCACAATGTCGTGCGCAAATGGGTCAGGCTCGGCCCGTGGGCCGGCACCACGCAGACCTGGACGGTAACGAAAGGCGAGCTCGGCAGCGAAGGCGTCGACGCCGTCGCGGTGCTGATCCAAGCCGGCACGGTCGAGAGTCCGGGGACGATGCTCGGCGCGGCGACTGCGGCGCTGCGCTGAATTGCCGCCGGCGCGCCGCGCGCCGCCGGCCTCATTCACACAATCTACCGGAGACGCGGCAGCGCGGTTTGGCGCGCGTCCTACGGGCCTGGCGCGGCGCAGCCGCCTGAATGTGCGCCGCTGCTTTGACGGCGAACCGCTCTGGAACCTTCTGCCGCACGACCATCACATGCGCACGCGGGAGCGGCGCGGCAGCTTGTCCGGCCGCTTCCTGGTTTCGAACCCGTCCGCCGGCCGGACTGCTCACGCCCGCAATCTTCTCGATCCCGGGAACGTTTCCCCCCGAAGTTCATCCAACGGGAGAATGCGCAAACAGCGAGGCGGCTGGAGAGCGGGATGCACGGCACACTACCGAATTTTGATATCGAGAACGGACTGGCGCTTCTCACCGAGACGGAAGCCGGCCAGCGGCCAAGCCGAGAAGCTGCCGAAGAGGCGGTGCGGACGCTGATCCGCTGGGCCGGAGACGATCCGGGACGGGAAGGTCTCGTCGACACGCCGGCCCGCGTGGCGCGCGCCTATGCGGAGTGGTTCGCCGGCTACGATCAGGATCCGGCAGACATCCTGCAACGGACGTTCGAGGAGGTGGGCGGCTACGACGACGTCGTGGCGTTGCGCGGCATTCCTTTCGAGTCGTGGTGCGAGCACCACATGGCGACGATCCGCGGCACCGTCGACATCGGCTATCTGCCGCGCGACCGGGTGGTCGGCATCTCCAAGCTGTCGCGGGTGGTGGACGCCTTCGCACGTCGGCTGCAAGTGCAGGAGAGGATGACAGCCGAGATCGCCGACACTATACAAAAGGCTCTCAATCCGCGCGGCGTCGGCGTGATCGTCAAGGCGACGCATGCCTGCATGGCAAGCCGTGGCGTGCGCAAGCACGGGGTCTCGATGGTGACGAGCCGGATGCTGGGGGTGTTTCGGGACGAGCCCGCGACCCGCCAGGAGTTTCTGGCCGCGCTGGCCCGAGCCGAGGCCTGATCGGATCGAGCAAACGAGAGCGAAATGCAGACCGTCAAGACAACGCGGCCGGATTACTCGCAGTACCCGGACGAGGAATTGGTCACACTGGTGCGGCGCGGACAGCGCGAGGCGTTCCGGAGCATCATGCAGCGCCACAATCGGCGCCTCTACCGGGTCGCCCGTGGCGTCGTGCGTGACGACGCCGAGGCCGAGGACGTGGTGCAGGAGGGCTATGTGCGCGCCTACGCGGCGCTGACAGAATTCCGCGGCGAATGCGCGCTCGCCACCTGGCTCACGCAGATCGTGCTCAACGAGGCCAGGGGACGACTGCGGCGGCGACGCCCGACCGAAGATCCGCTGGCGCTGGATAGGATTCCACAGGATTCGCGTGTGGTGATATTCCCGGGGACGAGCGCCGTGGACAATCCGGAAGCCGCAGTGGCGCGGACAGAGCTTCGCCGTTTGCTGGAACGCGCCGTCGACGAGTTGCCGGATCCGTTCCGGCTCGTCTTTATCATGCGCGATATCGACGAGATGAGCGTCGAGGAGACGGCGGCGCAGCTCGACATCCGGCCCGAAACGGTGAGGACGCGTTTACACCGCGCCCGCAGGCTGCTGCGAGCGCGTCTGGATGAGAAGCTCGCTTGCGTGTTGAAGGACACCTTTCCGTTCGCGGGCGCGCGCTGCGCACGCATCACCGACGCCGTAATGGCGCGGCTGTTGTCGCGGGACGCATAACGCGGAACTCTGGACCAAAAACGGTCGGGGACCGGGGCCGCGCCCGTTTGCATGGCAGCAACTCGCATGCAGATTAATCCACATGTCGCGAAAAAAGGCCGGCAAGCATGCCGGCCTCAAAGGCGTTGAGAATTGAACTTCTGCGGGCCCGATCCGAATGAGCCCCGGGGGGCTTGGGGGGCTGAGGAATCCGGAACCCTCCAGACCGGGCCCTGAAGGTCTGGATATCGCAAGGCAGCGCGGCGGGTACGGGGCGCAAATCTGGCAGCATTATGATTTCATAAACGAATCCGTGAATGCTCGCCCACAACTCATTGCCGCAAGGTATTCCCGTGTGTGCGCGCCGCTCCGCCTGCGTACCGATCCGGCGCGCCGACACCTCTTGCGGCAAAGCGGCACCAAGGCAATCATGGAGGCCCAAGGGAGGCGCCGCATGATCCTGGACTTTGGCGATTCCGACCCCAGCGAGGGTAAGGGGGGCGTACCCCCGGGTGCTCCACCCGCCGCCCCCCGCAATCAGGTGACCTTCGACCGGCGCGAGCTGGATCGCATCCTCGATCTCTATGGTCGCAAGGTCGCTGCCGGCGAATGGCGCGATTATGCGATCGACTTTCTCAAGGATCGCGCCGTGTTCTCGGTGTTCCGCCGCTCCTCGGAAATGCCGATTTACCGTATCGAGAAGAATCCGCGGCTGTCGCGCCGACAAGGCGTCTACAGCGTCGTGTCTGTGACCGGGCTGATCCTCAAGCGCGGCCATGAGCTCGACCGCGTGCTGCGCGTACTCGACCGCTCGCTGAGCTTGATCCCCGGTTGAGCGCGATCGGCGGTGCGCAAGGGTTGCGCCGGCCAAGCGTGGCCGCACCCACGTGCCGACCTGCCAACGGCGCTGCGGCTTTGCGCGGCCTACATCGGCATCGTTGACGCGCCCGGCCCGAGCGGGCGCTGCATCAGCACGGAATCGAGCCAGCGGCCGAATTTGAATCCCACCGACTCGATCGCGCCGATCAGCCGGAAACCCGCCGCCCGGTGCAACTCGATCGAGGGCAGCTGCGCCGAATCGCCGATCACTGCGATCATCTGGCGGAAGCCGCGGGCTTCCGACTCGACGATCAGCCGATCGAGCAGGGCGCGGCCGACGCCGCGCCGGTGCGCGTCGGCCGCGACATAGATCGAATCCTCGACGCTGAAACGGTAGGCCGGGCGCGCTCGATAGGGACCGGCATAGGCGTAACCGGCGACCGCGCCGTCGAGCTCGGCGACCAGATAAGGAAAGCCGCCTTCGAGCAGTGCGCGTTGCCGACGCGCCATCTCGGTCTCGTCCGGGGGCTCGAGCTCGAACGACGCCGTGCCATGGCGGACGGCATGCGCATAGATGCGACTGATCACCGGAATATCGGCCGCGCCGGCGGCGCGAATCGAAGGGTTGCTCATGGCAGCTGCCTGCTTGCGGATCCGGCGAGGCTTCTTAGCCAGCAGGCGCACAAACGAAAAGGCCCCGGCAACGCCGGGGCCTTGATTGAGCGCGTCGGTCGCGCGTGCGCTTACTCGCGATTGCCGAACAGCTGCAGCAACATGGTGAACATGTTGATGAAGTTGAGGTAGAGCGAGAGTGCGCCCATGATTGCCGACTTCTCCATCACCTCGCCTTCCATCGCGCCGTAGAGGTACTCGCTCTTCAGCCGCTGGGTGTCCCAGGCGGTCAGGCCGGCGAACACCAACACGCCGATGACCGAGACGATCCACTGCAGCATCGTGCTCTGGATGAACAGGTTCACCAGCGAGGCGATGATGATGCCGAACAGGCCCATCAGCAGGAACGAGCCCCAACCCGACAGGTCGCGCTGCGTCGTATAGCCGTAGAGGCTGAGCGCCCCGAACGATGCGGCAGTGATGAAGAACACCCGCACGATCGAGGTGTGCGTGTAGACCAGGAAGATCGAGCCGAGCGACAGGCCGATCAGCGCCGCGAACACCCAGAAGGTGATCTGCGCCGTCGCCGGCCGCATGCTCTGCACGCGGAAGCCGAGGAAGAACACCACCGCGAGCGGCGCCAGGATGATCGCCCACTTCAGCGGGCTCACGAACAGCGCATATCCGATCGGCGTCAGGTAGACGCCGCTGCGCAACGCCAATGCGCCGCCGGTCGCCGTGCGGGCGGCGCTCGCCGCGTCGCCGGTGACCGAGAGCATGTAGACCCCGAGCGCGGCGAAGCCGGTGATGGCAAGGCCGAGCACCATGTAATTGTAGATCCGCAGCATGTAGGCGCGCAAACCAGCGTCGATGACGGTGGTCTCGGCGCGCGTAAGCGGGCGGCCCCACTTCGCGGCAGCGACATTGCGATCATAGTCCGACATCGTCGAAACCCCTTGTTGTTGCCCTTGGCTTAGGACGGCCTGCATCCCCAACGGGGCGCGGCGCGTCCTGACAGGCGCCACCAATATGGGTGAGCGGCCTTTTCCGCTCAAGACCATAATCCGCGGCATCGCGTCCTGGTTATGGCACGGAACGCGGCGGATTGTCGCAAATCTCTCGCGGCGGATTGTCGCAAATCTCAAGGCAGCGCCGGGGACGCAGCGCCGGTCGGCCACCCGGAAAGCGTGGATTCTTCGCGGTTGGCGCGAGTCCGGATAGAGAAAATGATTAACCACTCTTGCGAACCGCGCACTAAAGGTTTCGGAGCACCGGCGCCGGCTTCTGACTGAGCGCCGTTAAGGTCCCGGCCAGGCCAAAGACCACGGTCAGGAGCAGGGCGGCGGCGGCGGCCGCGAGTGCCGGCGCGGGTAGCCATACGAAGCCCAGGTTCATGACGTCGGCGACCACGAACCAGGCGGCGATCGACCCGGCTGCGACACCGAACACCGCGGTCGCGGCCCCCAGCGTCAGGTATTCAAGCGCATAGGCGGCGAGCAGCCGCCTTCGTGTCGCCCCCAGGGTCTTGAGGATCACGGCCTCGTAAACCCGGTTGCGATGGCTCGCTGCCAGCGCGCCGCCGAGCACCAGGATCGCCGACAGGATGCACAGCACGCTGGCGCCCCGCACCGCCGATACCAGGTTCGCGATCAGCCCGCCGACCGCCTCCAGCGCATCCTTGACGCGCACCACGGTGACCCCCGGCAGGGCGACCGACGCCGCTTTGATCAGGGCGACATCCTCGCTGGCGGTGCCGCCGCTCGGGTGCGTGAGAGTTGCGATCGAGGTGTGCGGCGCGCCCGCAAAGCTGCCGGGCGAAAACACCAGCACGAAGTTGATTCCGAGCGACTGCCAGTCAACCGCGCGCAGGTTGGCGACGGTCGCATCGATGTTTCGTCCCAGCACGTTGACGGTTAGCCGCTCGCCGACGCGAAGTCCCAGGCCGTCGGCGATCCGCTTCTCGAGCGAGACCAGCGGCGGACCGGCATAGGTTGCCGGCCACCATTCGCCGGCAACGACCCGTGAGCCCTCCGGGATTGCGGCCGCGTAGGTAATGCCGCGGTCGCCTTGCAGCGCCCAGGCGGCCTGCGGCGGCACCCTCATGTCCTCGGCGCGCGTGCCGTTTACGCTGACAATGCGGCCGCGCAGCATTGGAACACGGTCGAGCTTCGCGCCAGGCGCATGCCGCTCGACCAGTGCGTCGAAGCGTACGCCGTCGCTTTGCTGAATATCGAGGAAGTAAAGCGAAGGTGCGCGCTCCGGCAGTGCGGCGTTGAGTTGCCGGCGCAGGTTGCCGTCGATCAGCGTGACCGTCACCAGCAGCGCCAGACCCAGCCCCAGCGACAGCACGATCGTCGGCGTCAGCGCACCCGGTCGGTGAATATTGGCGACGGCGAGCCGCACGATCATCGAGCGCGACCGCGGCAGGCGGCTCGCGACCGCCATCACCAGGGCCGCGATCAAGCGCAGCGCCACGAACGTTCCGGCCGCCGAGGCGACGAAGATCAACGCGATCCGGCGCTCATAGGCGAACATCACCGCAAGGCCTGCGAGCCCGACGATGACGCCGACGGTGAGCGCGACATAGCGACCGCGTGGCCAGCGCCGTTCCGGCGCCACGGCGTCGCGATACAGCGCCGACACCGGCACGTCATGCGCGCGGCCAAGCGGCCACAGCGCAAAGGCGAGCGCGGTGAACAGTCCGTAGCTGGTGGCGAGGACGAGCTCGCCGACATGCACCGACGGCGCGATCGGCAACGGGATGATCGCGCCGAAGGTGGCGGCGATGAGAAACGGCAGCGCGAGGCCGGCGGCAAGGCCAAGGCTCGTTCCGACTGCCGCCAGCAGCAGCGTCTGCAGGAGGTAGACCGCGAACACGCGGCCGCCGGTTGCGCCGAGCGCCTTCATGGTGGCAATGACCTCGCGCTTGCGCTCGAGATAGCTCTTGACCGCGTTGGCGACGCCGACGCCGCCCACCAGTAGGGCCGACAGTCCGACCAGCGTCAGGAACTGCGTGAACCGCTCGATGTTGCGCTCGAGCTGCGGCGAGGCGTTGGCGCGGGTACGCACCTCCCAGCCGGCCTCGGGAAGTTTTGCCTGCGCCTCGGCCGCGACGGCATCCGCGGCGCGGTCGTCGGCGTCGCCACGTGGCAGCTGCAGCCGATAGTGCCAGCGCACCAGGCTGCCCGGCTGCAGCAGGCCGCTCGCCCGCAGTGCCTCCTCGCTGACCAAGAGCCGTGGCCCGAAGCCGACGCCGCCAGCGAGCTTGTCGGGCTCCACGTTGACCACCGCCCGGATCTCGATCGTGGCGGTACCAACCGAAACGCGCGCTCCGAGCGGAAGGTCGAGGCGCGCGAGCAGAATGGGATCGGCGGCGGCGCCGAACACTCCGTCCCGTTCGGCGAGCGTCCCGGCAAGATCGCGCGCCGGTTCGAGCGCAAGCGTGCCGGAGAGCGGATAGAAGCGGTCGACGGCCTTGAGCTCCACCAGCGCCGAGCGCTCGTCGGGGGCGCGCGCCACGGCCCGCATGGTGGCGACCGAGGAGACCTTGCCTTTGCTCTCGAGGAACGCCCGCTCGGCCGCGCTGGCCTCGCGGTGGATGAGCGAGAATGCAATGTCGCCGCCGAGGATCACGCGCCCCTCGCGCGCAAGCCCATCGATCAGGCTGCGGGCAAACGAGCCGACGCCGGCGATCGCCATGACGCCGAGCGCGATGCAGGCGATGAACACCAGAAAGCCGCGCAGGCCCCCGCGCAGCTCGCGCAGCGCGAGCCGCAACGGCAACATGCCGCCGCGGCCGCGGGGGACAGGGGCGACGGCAGTGCTCATGGCACTGCGGCTTTCTGGGGTTCCGCCTCGACGCGGCCCGAGCGCAGCCGCACGACCCGGTCGCAGCACGACGCCAGCGCGGCATCGTGAGTGACGAGGACCAGTGTTGTCCGCCGTGCCGCATGCTCGGTGAACAACAGGTCGATGATCTGGCCACCGGTGGACTCGTCGAGATTGCCGGTCGGCTCATCGGCCACGACAATGGCCGGGCCGGGCGCGAGCGCGCGGGCGATCGCGACCCGCTGTTGCTCGCCACCCGACAGCTGCGCCGGATAGTGGTTGAGCCGCTCCGCCAGGCCGACCAGCGACAGCTCGTGCGCGGCGCGCGCAAAGGCGTCGTCGACGCCGGCGAGCTCGAGCGGCACGGCGACGTTCTCCAAGGCGCTCATCGTCGGAATCAGGTGGAACGACTGGAACACGATGCCGATATTGCGGCCGCGGAAATTCGCAAGGCCGTCCTCGCTCAAGCGACCGAGATCGGCCCCCGCGACCTCGACGGTTCCTGCGTCCGGTCGCTCGAGCCCGGCCATCACCATCAGCAAGGTCGACTTGCCGGAGCCGGATGGACCGACCAGCCCGACCGCCTCACCTTGACCTATATGCAGGTCGATATCCTTCAGGATATGAACGCGAGCCGCGCCGCGGCCGAGCGAAAGATCGACCCCGCGGAGTGCGATTGCTGGTTGCGGGGCGACGGTTGTCGAGGTGTCATTCATGCAGGGTGATTGGTGGACGTTTTGGCGGCGCGCACGATGCTCGTCATATGGGGATGACGGGCCGCGGGTCCAGCCAAACGTTGCCGCGGCCACTGCGCGGTTGCCAAGCCCGACCTTGGGAGGAGGAGAAACGCGCCACAGCGCTTCCCGCCAGGCGGTCGCGATATGCTGGATGGCGACCATCGCGGCCGCGATGGCATTGGCGACGCCGGCGGTGCCCGCGCCCGAGCGCCCGGTCAAGATCGTGGCGCTCGGCGATTCGCTGACCGCAGGCTACCGGATCGCCGCCGCCGACACCTTCCCGGTCAAGCTCGAGCGCGCCTTGAAAGCGCAAGGACATGCGGTCGAGGTAGTCAATGCCGGCGTTTCCGGCGATACCGCCGCCGGGGGGCTTGCGCGCCTCGACTGGGCTGTGGCGGCAGGGACCGAAGCGGTGATCGTTGAGCTCGGGGCCAACGATGCGCTGCGCGGCGTCGATCCGGAGGTGACGCGGCGCGCGCTCGACGAGATCCTGAGTCGGCTCAAGGCGCGCCGGATCCTGGTGCTGCTGGCCGGGATGCGGGCACCGCCCAATATGGGGCCGGACTACGTGCGCCGGTTCGACGCCATCTATCCGGATCTTGCCCGCCGGCACGATGTCATGCTCTATCCGTTCTTCCTCGAGAGCGTCGCCGCGGTAGCGGCGCTCAACCAGGGCGACGGAATTCACCCGACGGCCGCCGGCATCGACGTGATCGTGCGCGGCCTGCTGCCCCAGGCCGAAGAGCTCGTGCGCAGAGCAATGGACGCACGCAACCACCCTGGCTGAGCCATTGGCCGCCCCCGGACGGTTGCTCGGGTTCGACAATGCCCCCATTCTATCCAGGCGCCGATGTGTTCGTGATTCGCGTTCTTGAGTAACGAAATGCCACGCCTGTTCACCGCCCTGGAAGTGCCGGCCGATATCGGTCTTGCGCTCGCGACCTTGCGGGGCGGCCTTCCCGGTGCGCGCTGGGCCGACCCGGAGAACTATCATATCACGCTGCGCTTCATCGGCGACGTCGACGACGCGCTCGCGCGCGAGATCGCCTACCTGCTCGACCAGGTGAAGCGCCGCGGGTTCGAGCTGCGCCTCGACGGGCTCTCCTCCTTCGGCGGGCGCAAGCCGCGCGCGGTGATTGCCGCCGTGACGCCGGTCGCTCCGCTCATCGAACTGCAGGCCGAGCACGAGCGCATGCTGCAGCGGGTGGGGCTCCTGCCCGAAGGCCGCAAATACACACCGCATGTGACGCTCGCACGCTTGCGCGATTCCACCAGCCGGCAGGTCGCCGAGTATCTGGCCGAGCGCGGACCATTCCGCTCGGCCCCGTTCCAGGTTGGGCGCTTCGTGCTGTACTCGTCGCGCTCGTCGACCGGCGGCGGGCCCTACATCGTGGAGGCCGCGTATCCGCTCAAACCCGCCTCGCCGGCGGGCGCGACCGCTGCCGCCGCTCGGGAGTGACGCCCATGGTACAGAAACTGACCGGCGATGCGCGCGCCGCGGCGCTCGCCAAGCTCGACGGCTGGAGCGAGGTCGAGGGACGCGACGCCATCGCCAAGACCTTCGTATTCAGAGATTTCAACGCCGCCTTCGGCTTCATGGCGCGGGTGGCGCTGGTGGCCGAGAAGATGGACCACCATCCGGAATGGCGGAATGTGTACAAGACCGTGGAGGTGACGCTCTCGACCCACGACGCAGGTGGCCTGACGGAGCGCGACACCAAGCTCGCTGCCGCCATGGACCGGATCGCCGGCGGCGCCTGAGGCCCGGAACCTGATGGCGTTGCCCAGCATTGCCTTCGAAAGCCGCGTCCCCATCTATTGCTAGCCTGTCTTCGGGAGGTCCGCATGGCGCGTTTCCGCACCGCATCCTGGCAAGACGCCGGGCTCGACCCAGGCGCCGCCGACCGGGCGCGACGCGACGAGGCGACCGTACGCCGCGGATTCTGGAGCAAGTTGCGGCGGGTGGCAGCCGGCCTGCCGTTCGCCGAGGATCTGCTCGCCGCCTATTACTGCGCCTTCGATCGTGACACCCCGCTGCAGGTGAAGGCGGCCTTGCTGGCTGCGCTTGCCTATTTCGTCCTGCCCATCGACATGGTGCCGGACGTCTTGCCGCTGCTCGGATTCGCCGACGATGCGGCGGTGCTGGCGACCGCCATCCGCATGGTTGCGGCTCACCTGCGGCCCGAGCATCGCGATGCCGCGCGGCGCGCGATCGCGCGCGAACTGCGGGGTTGATCCCGGACCTTTGCAAGGCAAGGCCATCGTTGCCCTTTTGATCGGCGCGTGTAAGGTCGCCGCCCCGCCGCTCACGGACCGCCGATGGCTCGCGACCAAGTGGACATGACGCCGATCGAAACGCGCGACGAGCTGGTCGCGTGGTTCGAAGCCGGTTGCAAGCCGAAAGCCGCATTCCGCATCGGCACCGAGCACGAGAAATTCGCCTTTGCGGCGAGCCGTCACGAGCCGGTGCCCTATGCGGGTGCGCGCGGCATCAAGGCGTTGCTCGAAGGCATGCAGATGCTGCTCGGCTGGGAGCCGATCCTCGACGACGGCAACATCATCGGCCTGTTCGACGTCACCGGCGGCGGCGCGATCTCGCTCGAGCCCGGCGGCCAGTTCGAGCTCTCCGGCGCGCCGGTCGCCACCGTACATCAGACCTGCACCGAACTGCAGGCGCACCTCGCGCAGGTGCGCGAAGTCGCTGGCCCGCTCGGCATCGGCTTCCTCGGCCTCGGCATGGCGCCGAAATGGACGCGCGCGGAAGTCCCGGTGATGCCCAAGCGGCGCTACCGCATCATGACCACCTATATGCCCAAGGTCGGCAGCCGCGGCCTCGACATGATGTATCGCACCTGCACGGTGCAGACGAACCTCGACTTCTCCTCGGAAGACGACATGGTCAAGAAGCTGCGGGTCGCGCTGGCGCTGCAGCCGATCGCAACCGCGCTGTTCGCCAACTCGCCGTTCACCGAGGGCAAGCCGAACGGCTTTCTGTCGATGCGCTCGGAAATCTGGCGCGACACCGACAACGATCGCGCCGGCATGCTGCCCTGGGCGTTCGAGCCCGGCATGGGGTTCGAGCGCTATGTCGACTATGCGCTCGACGTGCCGATGTACTTCGTCAAGCGCGGCGACGAATACATCGATGTCGCCGGCCAGTCGTTCCGCGACCTGTTGGCCGGCAAGCTCCCCGGCCTGCAGGGTGAGCGCGCAACGATGTCCGACTGGGCGAACCACCTGACGACCATTTTCCCCGAGGTGCGGCTCAAGCGGTTTCTCGAGATGCGCGGTGCCGACAGCGGCCCGTGGCACCGGCTGCCGGCGCTGCCGGCGCTGTGGGTCGGCTTGCTGTACGACGACGCCACGCTCGATACCGCCTGGGACCTGGTCAAGAACTGGACCGTGGAGGAACGACAGAAGCTGCGCGACGATGTCCCCAAGCTCGGCTTCAAGGCGCGGATCCGCGGCAGCACGGTATTCGATCTCGCCAAGGAAGCGCTGGCCATGGCACGCGCAGGCCTTGCGCGGCGGGCGCGGCTCGACCGCGAGGGCGACGACGAGACGCAGTACCTCGACCCGCTCGACCGGTTCGTCACGCGCGGCATTACGCCGGCCGAGGAGCTCTTGGAGAAATACCACGGGCCCTGGCAACGGTCGGTCGAGCCGGTGTTCACCGAGTACGCGTATTGAGCGATGGCGAAAAGCACGCCCGCGACGGTGGCGCTGCGCAACGCCGGCATCGCCTTCGCGCTGCACGAATACGACTACGATCCGGGCGCCGAAGGCGTTGGCGTACAGGCCGCCGAGGCGATGGGCATCGAGCCGGCGCGGCTGCTCAAGACCCTGATGGCGAAAACAGGCGGCGAAGCGGTGTGTGTGCTGGCGCCGTCCGGACGCGACATCAGCCTCAAGCGGCTGGCGGCGGCCGCCGGCGCCAAGGACGCCGCCATGCTGCCGGTGGCTGAAGCCGAACGCATCACCGGTTACCGGGTCGGCGGCATCTCGCCGTTCGGGCAACGCCGGCGCGTGCGCGTGTTCATCGACGAGAGCGCGCTCGCTTTCACGACCGTGATGGTCAATGGTGGCCGCCGCGGGCTCGAGATCGAGGTCGCCCCCGGCGATATCATGCGCCTGCTGGAGGCGAGCGCGGCGAAGCTCGCTTGAGGACCGATCCGATGTGGCACGGCGCGCAAGCGCCTAGCCTTCGCCCACGTCACCCGCCGGCGCTCACGCCCACGGGCGCGCCGCGGCCGCCTGCGCCTCGTAGCCGGCGATCTTGCCCGCCTTCTCCATCGTCAGCCCGATGTCGTCGAGGCCGTTCAACAGGCAGTGCTTGCGGAAAGGGTCGATCTCGAACTTGACCACGCCGCCGTCGGGGCCGCGAATCTCCTGGTTCGGAAGATCGATCGTCAGTGTGGCGTTGGCGCCGCGCTCGGCGTCATCGAACAGCTTGTCGAGATCCTCAGGCGAGACGCGGATCGGCAGCACGCCGTTCTTGAAGCAGTTGTTGTAGAAAATATCGCCGAACGAGGTCGAGATCACGCAGCGGATGCCGAAGTCGAGCAGCGCCCATGGCGCGTGCTCGCGCGAGGAGCCGCAGCCGAAGTTGTCGTCGGCGACCAGGATCCTGGCCTTGCGATAGGCCGGCTTGTTGAGAACGAAATCCGGATTCTCGGAGCCGTCGTCGCGATAGCGTTTCTCGGCGAACAGCCCCTTGCCGAGGCCGGTGCGCTTGATCGTCTTCAAATACTGCTTAGGGATGATCGCGTCGGTGTCGACGTTGATCATCTTGAGCGGCGCCGCGACGCCCTCCAGCACGGTGAACTTTTCCATCGCCAATCTCCGCAGGCCGGTTCCATGCCGCGGACCGGCGCGCCCGTCAAGCGCCACGCCCTTCACGTCACCGCGGGCCCCGCGCAAGCCCGCGTACGCCGCCCTGAGGCCCTGGCATGCGCGCCTCAGGGCTCACAAAGCCGGCCTCTTCGGCCTAGGTTGTACGAGGTCAGGTCATATTACGTTTGACAGCCCGAAACCGCCTCCCCTACGCTTGGCGCGCAGAATGCACCGCGCCATCCAATAAGGCGCACCTGAGGGAGCGACAGACAATGCACAAGCGGCTTTCGACCCTGCTCGCCTTGACGGCGGCAGGCTGCCTCCTGGCTTCGCCGGGGCCGGCGGTCTCGCAGCAGGCCCCCAAGCCCATCGTCCTGAAGGGACAATCGTCCCATCCGGCCACATCCAACTTCCACCTGATCTTCAAGCTCTGGGCAGAGACGGTCGAAAAGATGTCGGCGGGCCGGCTGAAGATCGAAACCCTGCCGGGCGGCGCTATCGTCCCGCCGTTCGAAGTCTTCGACGCGACGTCCAAAGGTGTGCTCGACGTCGGCATGTCGCCATTCGGCTACATCCAGGGGCGCAACACGGCGACCATCCCGATGTCGCACGGACCGCTATTCGGGATGGACGGCAACGACTACTACGCCTGGTACTATGACGGCGGCGGCATGGCGCTGCTCGAGGAATTCTACCGAGATCACCTCAAGCTCAATATCGTGGCCTTCCCGATCCCGACCGACTACCCGCAAGGGATGGGCTGGTTCAAGAAAGAGATCAAGAGCCTCGCCGACCTGAAGGGGCTGAAGTATCGCATCTACGGCATCGGCGCCGAGACCTACGGCAGGCTGGGCGTCTCGGTGGTGACCATTCCGGGCCAGGAAATCGTCCCCGCCATGGAGCGCGGCGTGATCGAGGGCGCCGAATGGATCAACTGCCTCGAGGACAAGAAGCTCGGCCTGCACAAGACCGCCAAGTTCTATTACACGCCGGGCATGCACGAGCCGGTCACCGGTGGACAGCTGAAGTTCAACAAGGACGTGTGGGCGAAGCTCCCGCCGGACCTGCAAGAAATGGTCAAGGTCGCGTCGGTTTATGCGACCACGATGCGCAATCAGGCTTTCAACCGCGAAACTGCCGACGCCTGCCAGGAGTTGCTCAAGGAAGGCGTCCAGATGAAGCGAATGCCTGACGATGTCCTGATCAACTTCCTCACCGAGTGGGAAAAGATCCAGACCGAGTACGCGGCCAAGAGTCCCTTCTATCAAAAGGTGATCGATAGCCAGAAGGCGTATGCGGGCAAGGTCGTGCCGTTCCGACTGTCATGGTTCCCGCCGTACGATCTGGCCGGCAACTTCTACTGGAAGGACAAGGTTTACCTCGGCAAATAACGCTGGTCTGCCAATCTCGCCTGCCTTGTGACGGGCGCCCGATTGCTCGGGCGCCCGCCCGTCACGACAAGAGCAACGCACGGGCTCGTGTAAGCTCAGGCGACGTCGGATAGGGGCTATCGATGTCGGTCGATGCCGGCGCGCCGCTTGCGAACAGGCCAGGCGGCGACTTCCCACCGATCTACTACGCGGTCATTCGGGTGATCGACAGCTTTTCTGATGTCATCGGAAGGCTGATCGCGCTCACCATGTTGTACCTCGTTGGAACGATCACCTACGAGGTGGTCGCGCGCTACTTCTTCCGTTCACCGACCGCGTGGGTCTACGAGTCGAGCACGATGGCGAACGGCTCGGCCTTCATGCTCGGCTGCGCCTATGCGCTCTACAAGGGCGCGCACGTGCGCACGGATATTTTTTGGGAGAACTACTCCGAACGCACCAAAGGCATCGTCGACCTGGTGTCGTACCTGGTGCTGTTCTTTCCGGCGATGACCACCATGATGGTGATCAGCATCGATGACGCAATTCACTCATATGTCACCGGGGAGCGCTCGCAGGAGAGCCTGTGGCGGGCGATCATGTGGCCGTTCCGCGCGGTCATTCCGCTCTCGGCCCTTCTGTTCATGATCCAGGGCGTCTCCGAAACGCTCAAATGCGTCTACCAGATCCGCTTCGGCCGTGAGTTCCAGCACCGGGAGAAGCTCGAAGTATGACCGGGCTGGAATTCCTTGGAATGGCGATGCTGCTGGTGATGCTGGCGGCGATCTTCATCGGCCTTCCGATCAGCTTCACGCTGCTCTTTCTCGCGCTCATCTTCGGCTACTTCGGCCTCGGCGTGCGCGTATTCAACCTCGCCTACCTGCAGACATTCGGGCTTATGAAGCAGGACGAGTTCGTCGCGGTGCCTATGTTCGTCCTGATGGGGTACGTCTGCGACCAGGCCGGCCTGATGGAGCGACTGTTCAAAGCCTTCCGCGACCTGTTCGCGCCGGTGCGCGGGGCGCTCTACCTGGTGGTCATCGTCACCGCCACGCTGTTCGGGATCGCTGCCGGTACCGTCGGCGCAACAGTGGCGCTGCTCGGCATCATGGCCGGGCCGATGATGATCAGGGCCGGCTACGACGCCCGCATGTCGGCCGGCGCGATCGCGGCCGGCGGCACCCTCGGCATTCTGATTCCGCCGTCGGTGATGCTGGTGGTGATGGCGCCGGTGCTCGACATCTCGATCATCGACTTGTACGCGGCCGCGTTCGGGCCCGGGTTCCTGCTGTCCGGCATGTACATCGTCTACACGCTCGGCCGCAGCTACCTCAATCCGAAGCTCGGACCGCCCGTGCCGAAGGAAGAGCGTCCGACCTCGATGAGGGTCGTGCTGTGGGAGTGCCTCGTCGGGCTGGTGCCGGTCACGGTGCTGACGATCATGACGCTCGGCGTCATTCTCGCCGGCCTGACGACCGCATCGGAAGCCGCCGCGCTCGGCGCGCTCGGCGCCATCCTGCTGGTCATCGCCTACGGCGAGTTCACCTGGAAGGGGCTGCTGCAGGCCTGCTACAACACGCTTGCGACCACCAGCATGGTGCTGTTCCTTGCCGTCGCCTCCAACGTGTTCGGCGCGGTGTTCTCCTGGCTCGGCACCGCCAATTGGATCACTGGCATGCTGCTGGCGGCGCCGCTGCCCAGCTGGGGCACGATGACGGTGCTGCTCACCGTCATTTTCCTGCTCGGCTGGCCGTTCGAATGGCCCGCGATCGTGCTGGTGTTCCTGCCGTTGCTCGCACCCGTGGCCAAGGGGCTGGGCTACGACATGGTGTGGTTCGGCTGCATCGTCGCGGTGGTGCTGCAAACCGCGTTCCTCTCGCCGCCGGTCGCGATGTCGGCCTACTACCTCAAGCAGGTGGTCAAGGAGTGGAACCTGAAGCTGATCTATCGGGGTATGGCTGACTTCATGGTGATCCAGTGCATCTGCGTGGTGCTGGTGCTGGTTTTCCCCGCGATCGCCATGTGGTTCCCGAACTGGCTGAACGAGCGCCGGCTCGCCGCCCGTAACGCGCAGCTGGAGCTGCCGCCGACGCTGGACACCGTTTCTGGGCGTACGGTGGTCGAATGGCGAATAGCGCGTAGCGAGTAGCGGGCAGAGGACAGCGGCGTCAGAGGCTGTGACCGCTCTCTCACTACTCACCGTTCGCTGATCGACCTACTCGGCCGCCCGCTCGATCGCCTCGATGTCGGCGTCCGACAGGCCGAAATGGTGCCCGATCTCGTGCACCAGCACATGCACAACCATCGCCCCCAAGGTCTCGTCGCGCTCCGCCCATTCGTCCAGGATCGGCCGGCGGAACAGCCACACCATGTTCGGCATGCGGCCGGAATCGCTGGTCGACTGGAACGGCAGCCCGACCCCTTCGAACAGCCCGGTCAGCTCGAACGGGTCCTGGATGCCCATGCGGTCGAGCACCTCGTTGCTGGCGAAGTCCTCGACCCGGATGACGAGATGGCCGCACATCTGCCGGAATTCCGCCGGCAAGCGGTTGAACTCCTCGGTCGCGAGCGCCTCGAACTCGGCGAGCGTGGGCGCCTTGTGATGGCGCCAAGGGAGCCTATCGCGGGGCGCGCGGTCGTCCATCGCGTCAGCGCACCACGTAGGTCGCGAACAGGTAGATCGCGAGCCCGATGAACACGATCAGGCTCAACACCCGGCCGATGCGCCGGCCCCATAGCTCGATCGGATCGGTGCCGCCGCCCTCGGCGGCGCCGACCGCATCCTTGCCGCCGAAATGATCGACGGCGCGGCGCGCCGCATCCGCCATCGACGAGCCGGCGAGGCTCGGGCCGTGGCGCTTGAGGTCCTCAAGAATCTGCGCGGCTTCGCGCCGGCGTGCTTCGTCCTCCTCGTGTCTGCTGCGTGGCTCGGCCATGGCGGAAGAATAGGGGCGCCGGCGCACCGTGCCAATGCGGCGGCGCTCGGGTTCAAGCGCGGGCGGGTTTGTTCTCGTTGACGTCCTGTCCTAGAATCGCGCCTGCCAGCGGATGAGGGGCTCAATGTTCGAACACAGCCGGGGCGTCATCGCCGCAAGCCTGATGGCCGGAACCTGCCTGTGCGGCCCGGCCTCAGCGGCGGAGGCGACCGGCCGCTCGCAGCGCGCCGCCGTTTCGGCAGCAGCAATCGAGCTGTCCTCGCAGAGCCGCGCCGAGCGCCCTCGCATCCGCGTCACGCCGCTGCCCAGCCCGTTGCGACGGGAATGCGTCGCAGTGTTCGAGGAGCGCTGGATTCCGCAATGGGGTGGCTTGGTGCTCTACCCCGGCCAGCGTTGCTGGTGGACCCGCGCGCCGGCCTGAGGGATGCATGTCCCAGCGCAGCGCAGCACGCAAACCAACCCATCGCCCTCCGCGCGACCCCCGCAGCGGCGCACTGCAACCGGGACCTTCGCGACCTCACCACGGATGAAGCTGCGCATCAGCGCCGCAACACGGCGTGCTGCAGCGCGTGTGGGACACGGGAAAGCCTAAGGCTTGACCTTCGGGTCACCGGCGGGCTCGGTCCCGGTCGGCTGCGAAGGGGCGGGCGGGTCGGAGGCTGGAAACGAATCCTCGAGCGCCTTGTCGAGATCCTTGTCCAGCTGCTTCTTGGGCTTCGCTGGCGGATGACCGACGCCCCCCTGCTCGTCCCTTCGCGCACTGCGTGCCTGATCCATGGATAGCGCTCCCTCAGCCGAGTAGCTGCCGCATGGAAACGAACGGGAACCTTCATTCGTTCCCCAACCACCCGCGGAACGAATGCCGAACCTGCGGTCGCCCCAACGTCTCCGCGGCATGCACGCGGCATGCTATGGCTGCGCCGGCACGAGGGAACGAACGCCAATGAGCATGCGCAACGTCACGTCGATCGAAGACCTGCGGCTGATGGCCAGACGCCGGGTGCCGCGCGCGTTCTTCGAGTACGCCGATTGCGGCTCCTATGCCGAGGAGACGATGCGCGCGAACCGCGACGATCTCGTGAAGATCAAGCTGCGCCAGCGCGTTCTGGTCGACGTCGACAAACGCGAGCTTGCGAGCACCATGGTGGGCGAGCCGGTGGCGTTCCCGGTGGCGCTGGCGCCGACCGGACTGACCGGCATGCAGCACGCCGACGGCGAGATCCTGGCCTGCAAGGCCGCGCACGCGGCGGGCGTGCAGTTCACCCTTTCGACCATGTCGATCTGCTCGATCGAGGACGTGGCGGCGGCGACCGACAAGCCGTTCTGGTTCCAGCTCTACGTCATGCGCGACCGCGGCTTCGTGCGCTCACTGATCGAGCGCGCCGCCGCGGCGAAGTGCAGCGCGCTGATGCTCACCGCCGACCTGCAAGTGCAAGGGCAGCGCCACCGCGACATCAAGAACGGCATGACGGTGCCGCCACAGCTCAAGCTCGCCAACGTCATCGACATCGCCACCAAGCCGGCCTGGGCGATCAAAGTCTTGATGGGCAAGCGCAAGAGCTTCGGCAACCTCGAAGGCCGCATTCCGAACATGAGCGGCATCAAGTCCCTGGCGCAATGGACCGCCGGCCAATTCGACCCGACGCTTAACTGGAAGGATCTCGAGTGGATCCGCGACCAGTGGCCCGGCAAGCTCATCATCAAGGGCATCCTTGATCTCGACGACGCGCGGCTCGTCACCAAGACCGGCGCACAGGCGATCGTGGTGTCGAATCACGGTGGGCGCCAGCTCGACGGCGCGCCGTCGTCGATCTCGATGCTGGCGCGCATCGCCGACGCGGTCGGCTCGGAGCTCGAGATCTTGTTCGACGGCGGCGTGCGCTCAGGCCAGGACGTCCTGCGCGCGCTCGCGCTCGGCGCCAAGGGCTGCCTGATCGGCCGCGCGTTCCTCTATGGGCTCGGCGCCGGCGGCGAGGCCGGCGTCACCACCGCAATCGAGGTCATTCGCAAGGAGCTCGACGTCTCGATGGCGCTCACCGGCGTTTCCCGCATCAAGGACATCGACCGCCGGGTGCTGGCCGATCCGTGGCCGTCGAACGCGTTATAGGGCCTCGGCGCAGCGCGCAGCGCGGAGCCGGGCGGGTCGGACCCTCGGCACGAGCGAAAAACCCCCACCCGATTCGGCCTTCGGCCGAACCACCCTCCCTCCCGCCTTGGCGCGGAGGGACAAGCCGTCAGCGCCAGTCCCCGAGCACCGCCTGGGCGAGCGCCAGCGCCGCCACCGCGGCGGTGTCGGCGCGCAGGATGCGTGGCCCGAGCGCCAGCCGCACCACCTGCGGTAGGCTCAGGACGGCGTCACGCTCCTCCGGCGCAAAGCCCCCTTCTGGACCGATCAGCACCGCGAGCCGAAGCGGAGAGCCCACGCGCAGGCGCGCCGCCGCGAGCGCCGCCACCGGGTCGTTCACCTCGGCCTCCTCGTCGCAGAACACGAGCAGGCGCTCGCGCGGGAAACCGGCCACCAGCGCGTGCAGCGTCACCGCCGGGGCAATCTCCGGCAGCGCAAGGATGCCGCACTGCTCGGCCGCCTCGATCGCGTTCTGGCGCATGCGGTCGTGGTTGACGCGCGCGACCTGGGTGTAGCGCGTAATCACGGGCTGCAGGTGCGACGCCCCCATTTCTACCGCTTTCTGCACCAGGTAATCGAGGCGAGCGTGCTTGATCGGCGCAAACAGGTAGTGCAGATCGGCCGGCGGCGGCTGCGTCCGGGTCTGGTGCAGCGGCATGAGCGCCGTCGCCTTGCGGCCGGCCTCGTCAATGCGGGCGAGCCACTCGCCGTCGCGGCCGTTGAACACCAGCACGGTGCCGCCGGGCCCGCGCCGCAATACGGTCAGCAGGTAATGGTGCTGCCTCGGGTCGAGCCGCACCGCTGCTTCAGCCGCAAGCGGCGTATCGAGGTAAAGACGGGGGGCACGGAAGTCGTAGGCCGACATGGTCGGCTCTGCATAATCGATGGTCGCGAAAAGTTGCAGACTTTTCGGCGTAGCTCATGCGATTCTGCAATGGATGGCGAGTAGCCCTGATTCGCCCGATAGGCGGTGGCGCTCGGCCGGACGGACGGTTGCGGCTGCCGCCTTATCGCCGGATTTGCAGGGTGATTATCTGACCGCACCAAGGGGGCGGCGGTCGGCCGCAAGGGAATCCTGCCGATGCTGGAGCTTTGCTCAATCCGTATCGCGGCAACACTCGCGCTGGCGCTGGCCGCACCCGTCGGGGCGGCGCTGGCCCAGCAGATGCCGCTCTGCGCCAACGACATCGTTCCGCTGCGTCAGCAGGTCGAGAAGGACGGCGCCGCCGTCAAGGCCGCCATCGACAAGAAGGATCGTGGCGAGATCTGCAACGCCCTCAAGCGATTCACCGCCACCGAGGCAAAGTTCGTCAAGTACATGGAAGAGAACAGCGCCTGGTGCGGCGTTCCGCCCGAGGTGGTCCCGCAGCTGAAGAAGAACCAGGCCCACGCCCTCAAGCTGCGCGGGCAGGCCTGCGCGGCCGGCGCGGCGGGCCCCGCCATCCCGGCAGGCCCAGGCCTGAGCGAAGCTCTCGGCACCACCCGGGCCCCGACCGGCAAAGTCAAATCCGGCACCGGTACCTTCGATACCTTGTCCGGTCCCTCTGCCCAGCAATGAGCGCGAGCGCCGGGCAGGTCGCCGATTCCAGCGGGAATTGGGTCGACAGCCTGGCCCCGAGATGGATGCGGCCCTATCTGCGGCTGGCGCGCGCCGACCGGCCGATCGGATCGTGGCTGCTGCTGCTGCCGTGCTGGTGGTCGGCCGGGCTCGCCGCCAGCGCGGCGGGCGAGCGGTTGCCCAATCCGGCGCACCTTGCGTTGTTCGCGCTCGGTGCAGTCGCCATGCGCGGCGCCGGCTGCACCTGGAACGACCTCATCGACCGCGAGCTCGACGCGCGCGTCGAACGCACCCGCTCACGGCCGATCCCCTCAGGGCAAGTGAGCGTCACCGCGGCAGCAGCCTTCCTGGTGTTGCAGGCGCTGGTCGGGCTTGCGGTGCTGATCTGCTTCAACCGCTTCGCCATCATGGTCGGGGTCGCGTCGCTTGCGATCGTCGCGATCTATCCGTTCATGAAGCGGATCACCTGGTGGCCGCAGATCACGCTCGGGTTGGCGTTCTCGTGGGGCGCGCTGATGGGCTGGGCCGCGGCCTTCGGCCGGCTCGATCCGCCGGCGCTGCTGCTCTACGCCGGGGCGATCGCCTGGGTGGTCGGCTACGACACGATCTACGCGCACCAGGATCGCGAGGACGACGCGCTGATCGGCATCAAGTCGACCGCCAGGCTGTTCGGCGACCGCACCCGGCCCGCCCTGGCCGCCTTCTACGCGCTCGCGTTCGCGCTGATCGCGCTGGCGCTTGCGGCCGCGGGCACAGGAGTAGTGGCGTTCGTCGGGCTGGCGCTGTTCGGCGCCCACCTTGCTTGGCAGGTGAACCGCCTGGACGTCAACGATCCCGCGCTCTGCCTGATGCTGTTCAAGTCTAATCGCGACGCCGGCCTGATCCTGTTCGCGGCGTTGCTGCTGCAGGCATGGCTGGGATGATGAGGCGCCGTTACGGACAGGGCGTCGGCGACTGGCGCGGCACGGACGAGCGCTGAGGCCAGCTTTCAGCATTGGGTCGAATACGACGCGGCCGTCGCCGACCGCAGCGTCGAGGACCTGCGCGCGTTCCTGCGCGCGACCCGGAGCGGGTAGTGGTTTCGCCGGCACGACCGGATGTGCGAGACTAACGCGATGGGCGACGACAGCAGCGCGCCCAGCAAGGAGGAGTTGATATGCAACGCGCGAGGACAGGCACATTCGCACTCGCAATGGGGCTCGCCATTGTGGCTTCGACAGCCCTCCAAGGCACATCGCCGACGGCGGCGCAGAGCGGTCCCGGCTGGATTACGCTGCTCGACGACAAGAACATGGGCGACTGGGACCGTGTCGGTGAGTCCAACTGGCGGCTCGAGGACGGCGCGGTCGTGGCCGACAAGAGAACCGGCGAGATAGCAGGTCACCTCGTCAGCAAGAACTCGTACAAGGATTTCATGATCCACGTCGAGTTCTGGGCGAGCGACGATGCCAACAGCGGGGTTTTCATCCGGTGCGCCGACCCTAAGAAGATCACCGATCGCTCCTGTTACGAGGTCAACATCTTCGACCAGCGCAAGGATCCGACCTACGGCACCGGCGGCATCGTGAATTTCGCCGAGGTCAACCCGATGCCGAAGGCCGGCGGCAAGTGGAACACCTTCGAAATCACCGCCAAGGGACGCCAGATCACGGTGCTGCTCAACGGCGCGAAGACGGTCGAGCTGCACAACGGCTTGTTCGAGCAGGGGCCGTTCACGCTCCAGCATGGCGCTGGCGTGATCAAGTTCCGCAAGGTGGCGATCAAGCCGCTGTAACGTGCGCCCAGATTTGTCCCGCCTGATCCAAACCGTCTGCTGCGGACCGGTACGATCGAGGGCGCGGCGGCATTGCGGCGTGCTGACGCCGTGATGCGCGCTCGCGTTGACGCCGCCCGTTGCCGGATGATCCCGTGACGACCACTCGACCGCAAACCGAAGCAATCCCCGTCGTCTTCCTGCAAGGGATCGGTGGAGCCGCACGACTGTGGGATCCGCAGGTGCGCAGCTTTGCGACGGCCGGGTTCAATCCGGTGGCGCTCGATCTGCCCGGCTACGGCGGCCGCCCCCCGGTCGACACGATGGATTTTGCGTCGCTCGCCGCCGATGTCGAAGCCTCGATCGCACGGCGCGGCCTCGATCGTCCGGTCCTCATCGGCCACTCGCTGGGCGGGATGATCGTGCAGGCCATGCTGCGCCGTCGCCCGGACGGCTACCGCGCCGCCGTGTTGTCGTGCACGAGCCCCGCCTTCGGCAATCCGGACGGCGAGTTCCAGCGCAAGTTCGTCGACGACCGGCTCGGCCCCCTCGACGCCGGCCAGACCATGGCGGAGCTCGCGCCCGCGATCGCCGGCCAAGTGATGGGACCGGGCGCCGACGCAGCCGGCCGCGCGCTGTTCACGGCAACCATGGCGGCTGTTCCGGAGCGCACCTACCGGGCGGCCGTGCGCTGCCTAGTGACCTTCGATGAGCGGGCAAACCTGGCGCGCATCGGCGTGCCGGTGCTTTGCCTCGCGGGCGAGCACGACCGCAACGCACCCGCCGCCATGATGGAACGGATGGCCGCGAAGATTCCGGGCGCACGCCATGTCTGCCTGCCCGGTATCGGCCACATGCCCAACCTGGAGGCGCCGCGGACGTTCGACGCAACCGTCCTGGAATTCCTCGACACCGCACTGGCGCGCGCGAGCGGCTGAGTTCTTGTATCCCTCGGCGCCGCGCGCGGCCGCGGCAAACGGCGCTTAATTTCCCGCCCCACTGTGAGTAGACTTCCGTCGATGCACGCCCCCGACCATGCGGCACGCGATGCCGATGCGCCGATCTTTGCCGCCGACGCTTACCGGCTGGCCGACTCGCAGACGGATCTGATCGACAAGGCGCGGCACTTCGGCCAGCAGGTGCTGGCACCGCGCGCCGCCGGCTACGACCGCGACGCTACCTTTCCGATCGAGAATTTTCGCGACATGCACCCCCAGGGGTTGTTGGCGATCTGCATCCCGAAGGACGAAGGCGGCCTGGGCGCCGATTTCAAGACCTATTGCATCGCGGCGGCGGAGCTTGGGCGTTATTGCGGCGCCACTGCGCTGTCCTGGAACATGCATGTCTGCTCGACCCTGTGGTCGGGCGCGCTCGCCGACGATCTCGACATGAGCCCGGCCGACCGTGCTGCGCATCGGGCGCGCCGGCGGCTGCACTACCGACGGATCCTCGAGCGCGGCGCGATCTACGCGCAGCCGTTTTCCGAAGGCGGTGCGGCCGCCGCCGGCACCGTCGCGTTCGGCACCGAGGCGCGGCCGGTCGCAGGCGGGTTCATCGTCAACGGCAAGAAGATCTTCGCCTCGCTCTCGGGCTCGGCCGACTACTACGGCGTACTTTGCACCGAGCGCGTCGAGGGCGCGAGCGCGAGCCGGCGCAATACGCTCTATCTGGCGGTGCCGGCGGCCGCCGAGGGCGTTGCGGTGGTGGGCGACTGGGATCCGCTGGGCATGCGCGGGACGGTGTCGCGCACCCTGCTGTTCAAGGACGTGTTCGTGCCGGAGGATGCGATGCTGATGCCGCGCGGCGTCTACTTCCTCGCCGCGTCGCGCTGGCCGCACATGTTCCTGACGCTGTCGCCGACCTACATGGGCTTGGCGCAGGCGGCCTACGACTTCGCGGTCGCCTATCTGCGCGGCGAAGTGCCGGGCACGCCGCCGGTGAAGCGGCGAATGTTCCCGACCAAGCAGATCGCGGTCGCCGAGATGCACGTCATGTTGGAGCAGACCAAGGCGCTGTGGTTCCAGGCGATCAGTGACGCGCGCGCAAACCCCAGCAAGGAGCAGGTCCTGCGCGCGTATGCGGCGCAACACACCGTGATGGAGAACGCCAACGCCATCGCCACCAAGGCGATCCGCACCTGCGGCGGTCAGGCGATGCTCAAGAGCCTGGCGCTCGAGCGCATCTATCGCGACAGCCGCTGCGGCTCGTTGATGCTGCCGTGGACGGCTGAGATCTGCCTCGACCGGATCGGCCGCGAGGCGCTGTATGAGCCGGGCGAGACCGATGCGTGATCCGCGGCGAGACAGCGGCGCCGCTCGGGCTCGTGTCGCAAGCGGCGCGAGGTGAGCCGCCGCAATGGACCTCTCCGATCTGATCGAGCGCAACGCCGCTTTCGCGCCCGACAAGGTCGCCTTGCGCTTCGGCGGCGGCGGGCTCGGCTACGGCGCCTTCGCGCGGCGAATAGCGGCGGCGGCGCGTGCGCTCAAATCGCAGCTCGGCGTCGGGCGCGGCGACCGCGTCGCGATCCTCGCGACCAATCATCCCGACTACCTGGTGCTGCTCTACGCCTGCGCGCGGCTTGGCGCCATGCTGGTACCGCTGAACTGGCGGCTCGCCATCCCCGAGCAGCTGTTCATCCTCGCGGACGCCTCGGTCAAGGCGTTGGTGGTGGAAGAGGCGTTCGCGGCGGTGGTGCCGGCGCTGAGCGCGACCCTGCCGGACGTCGCGGTGATCGGCCTCGCCCATGAGCCGGCGCCGGAGACGTCGTTGGCGGCGTTGCTCGACCGCGGCAGTGGCGACGGCCGCAACCCGCATGTCGACATGTCGAGCCCGCTGCTCCTGGTCTATACCTCGGGCACCACCGGGCGGCCGAAGGGCGCCGTCCTGCGACAGGAGGCGCTGCTCTGGAACGCCGTGATGAGCCAGCACATGCACGCGCTTAGCGCCGACGATCATGTGCTCACCGTGCTGCCGTTCTTCCATGTCGGCGGGCTCAACATCCAGACCACTCCGGCGCTGCAGGCGGGCGCCACCGTCTCGATGCACGCGCGCTTCGCACCCGGCGCCACGCTCGCGAGCCTCGCGCACGACCGGCCCTCGCTTATGGTGCTGGTGCCGGCAACCATGCAGGCGATCATCGAACACCCGCAATGGACCACTACGGACCTGTCCAGCCTGCGCGCGCTGACCACCGGCTCGACCCAGGTGCCGCAGCACCTGATCGATGCATTCGAGGCGCGCGGCGTGCCGGTGTTGCAAGTCTACGGCTCGACCGAGACCTGCCCGATCGCCGTCTACACCCGGCTCGGCGGCGAGCTGCGCGGCGGCTCGACCGGCCTTCCGGGGCTCACCTGCGAGGCGCGCGTGGTCGACGAACGCGGGAGCGAGGTTGCGCACGGCACCGCCGGCGAAGTCGCGGTGCGCGGACCGAACGTGTTCTTCGAGTACTGGGGCAATGAATCGGCGACCCGCGAGGCCTTGCGCGACGGCTGGTATTTTACCGGCGACATCGCGACGCGCGACCTTGACGGCTACTTCTTCATTCAGGATCGCAAGAAGAACATGATCATCTCGGGCGGCGAGAACATCTATGCGGCCGAGATCGAGCGCGTCCTCACCACGCATCCGGCGGTCGCCGAAGCGGCGGTGATCGGGCGACCGGATCCGCGCTGGCAGGAGGTGCCGATCGCCTATGTAGTTCGCCGGCCCGGGGCCGCGGTCAAAGCCGCCGACATCCTCCGTCACATTGGCGAGCAGCTCGCGCGCTTCAAGGTGCCGCGCGAGATCGTCTTCGTCGACGACCTCCCGCGCAACGCGCTCGGCAAGGTCCAGCATTTCCGGCTGAAGGAGATCGCAGCCGCCGGTGAGGTTGCCTGATGCGGGTTGCGGTACTGGGCGGCGGCAACGGCTCGTTCGCGGCAGCGGGCGACTTCGCCCTCGCCGGTCACGAGACCCGGCTGTGGCGGCGCGATCGCGAAGCCGCGGCCGCGCATCAGGCGGCCGGCGGCAAGATCATCGTCAAGGACCATCGCGGGCGCCACGAGGTGGCGCTGGCGTGCGTCACCGCCGACATCGCCGCGGCGGTGCGCGACGCCGAGCTGATCCTGTGCCCGACGCCCGCGACTGCGCACGCCGATATCGCCCGCGACTGCGCACCGCACCTCAAGGACGGTCAGGTCGTGTTCCTGACCCCCGGCACCTTCGGGTCGGTGATGTTCGCCAAGGCGGCGCACGATGCCGGCAACCCTGCGCGCGTCGCATTCGCCGAGACCGGAACATTGCCGTGGCTGACGCGCAAGCACGGTCAGTTCGAACCCGCCATCACGGTACGGGCCAAGCGACTGCCGGTCGGGGTGTTCCCGCTGGCGCGCCGGGATCACGCGCTGTCGGTGATCGGCACGGCCTTCCCGGGCGCGATCGAGGACTGCGGCGACGCGCTGTCGGCGGCGCTCATGAATGCCGGGCCCATCATCCATCCGCCCCTCATCGTCATGAATGCCGGACCGCTGCAGCATTTCGAGCGCTGGGACATTCACAAGGAGGGGACGCAGCCGGCGATCCGGCGAGTCACCGACGCGCTCGACGCCGAGCGCATCGCGCTGCGCGAGGCCCTCGGCTACGGGCCGCCACATTTCCCCCTCGCGCACCACTATGCCAAGGAAGGCGAGGAGTGGATGTACGGTCGCGGCTCGCACGACCGCCTCACCGACTCCGGCGACTGGCGGGAGACGATCACGCTCACGCAACACCGCTACATGCTCGAGGATACGCGCATCGGCCTCTCATTCCTGCTGTCGGTCGCGGCGCTTGCCGGCACCGACATGCCGCTCGCACGCGCCTTCCTCGCCATCGGCTCGGCGGTCTGCGGCGAGGATTTCATGCGCACCGGCCGCACGCTGGCCGCGATCGGCCTAGGCGGGCTGCGGCGGCATGAGCTCCGGCAATTATTGGCAGACGGTTTCGCAACGTGAGCACACGCGACCGCATCGCCTGCCTCGGGGCCGGCCGCATGGGGCGCGGCATCGCGGTGGTGTTCGCCTACGCCGGCCACGAGGTCGCGGTCGTCGACTTCAAGCCGCGCGCATCGGCGGACTTCGAGCGTCTGGCTGGACAGGCACGCACCGAGATTCGCGCAACGCTGCAGAGCCTGGCGCGGTTCGGGCTGTTCGACGAGGCCGCGGTCGACGCGATCGCTGCGCGCGCGTCGGTGGTGCCGGAAGCGGCCGCCGCGCGCGTGTTGCCGGCGGCCGCGGTCGTGTTCGAGGGCGTCCCGGAGGTGCTCGCGCTCAAGCGCGACGCGCTGGCGCGCGCCTCCGCCCTGATGGCACCGCAGACGATCCTCGCCTCGACCACGTCGACGATCCTGGTGGACGACCTTGCCGGCAGTGTCGTGGAGCCGCACCGCTTCCTCAATGCGCATTGGCTCAATCCAGCCTACCTGGTGCCGCTGGTCGAGCTGTCGCCGGGCAACCTTACCGATCCCGCGGTAACGGCGCGGCTGAAGGCGCTGCTCGAAGCAATCGGCAAGGTGCCGGTCGTGTGCGCGCCGCGGCCGGGCTACATCGTGCCGCGCATCCAGGCGCTGGCGATGAACGAGGCCGCGCGCCTGGTCGAGGAAGGCGTCGCCACGCCCGAGGAAATCGACAAGGCGATCCGCTACGGCTTCGGCTTTCGCTTTGCAGTCCTTGGCATGCTCGAATTCATCGACTGGGGCGGCGGTGACATCCTCGCCTATGCGAGCCACTATCTTGCTTCGGCGCTCGGCGACGCGCGCTACGCCGCGCCAGCGATCGTCGAGCGCAACATGCGCGAGGGCCGCATCGGACTGAAGTCCGGCGTGGGCTTCCTCGACTATGCCGGGCGCGATCTCGACGCGTATCGGACGGAGCGGCTGAAAGCGCTGGTCGCCATGCTCGCCCATATGGGACTGGTGCGCGCACCCATCTTGGACACTGCCCCTGATCGCTCAACCTGACGGATGACACATGCCTGAGCTCAAGCACGGCGACGAAAATGGACTGGCAGACACCGCGCGGCGCGTCCTCCCGGGTGGCGGGTTCGGCAACGTCTCGCACGACATCATCATTGCCGAGGGGCGCGGCGGCCGCGTCTGGGACGTCGGCGGCAACGAGTACGTCGATTATCTGCTCGGTTCGGGGCCGATGATCGTCGGTCATGCGCACCCCGAAGTGGTCGAAACCGTGCGCGAGCAGGCGGCCAAGGGCACGACCTTCTTCACCAGCAATCCGCCCGGGATCCGGCTGGCCGCCGAGATCGTCGATGCGGTGCCGTGCGCCGAGAAGGTGAGGTTCGTCAGCTCAGGCTCGGAAGCCGATCTCTATGCCATGCGCGTCGCGCGCGCCTACAAGAAGCGCGACAAGATCCTGAAGTTCGAGGGCGGCTACCACGGCATGAGCGACTACGGGCTGATGAGCCTCGCGCCCAAGCGCGCCGGCAACTTCCCGCGCCCGATTCCCGATTCGGCCGGCATTCCGAAGAGCATCGGCGACGAGGTGCTGGTCGCACCGTTCAATGATCTCGAGATGGTTGCGAGCCTGGTGCGCGAGCATGAACAGGAGCTGGCCGGGATCATCGTCGAGCCGTGCCAGCGGCTCATTCCGCCGAGGCCCGGCTTTCTCGAAGGCTTGCGGCGCGTAGCGGACGAGAACGGGCTGCTGCTGATATTCGACGAGGTCGTCACCGGCTTCCGCTTTGCCTATGGGGGTGCGCAAACATACTACGGCGTGACGCCCGACATCTGCACGCTCGGAAAGGCGATCGGCGGCGGCTTTGCTCTGGCCGCGATCGCCGGCCGCGCCGACATCATGGCCCACTTCGACCGCGGCGCCGTCGCGGAAGACGACTTCCTGCCCCAGATCGGCACCCTGTCCGGCAATCCGATCGCGGCCGCCGCCGGGCTCAAGACGCTCGAGATCCTCAAGCGGCCGGGTGCCTACGAGAAAATCTTCGCCACCGGCCGGGCGCTCATGGACGGCTATCGGGACGCGCTCAAGACGGCGGGGATCGACGCGCGCGTGGTCGGCGAGCCGCCGATGTTCGACGTCGTCTTCACCGATCGCGAGGTCACGGACTACCGCTCGGCGCTCGGCAATGCCGACAGAATGAAGCGCTGCAACGGGCTGCTGCGCGAGCGCGGCGTGCTCAAGGGCGAGAGCAAGTACTACGTCTCGCTCGCTCACACGGAGGCGGACGTCGAACACACGCTTTCGGCGTTCACGTCCTCGCTCGCGCAGCTACAGTGAGCCCGTCATGCCTGGTCGAAGGCTGTAGGGTGCGCAAAGGCGCGCCTGAGCGCTCCGTGCACACGCACACGATCCGCGCCGCGGACGTGCGTTCGTCATTGCGAGGAGCGTCAGCGACGAAGCCATCCAGAATCCCGTCACGTTTCTGGGCTGATTCGCTTCGCTCGCAATGACGCCAAGCAGGAACCCGCGGCATGGCGTGGCGGATCGGGGTCGACATCGGCGGTACGTTCACCGACGTTGCGCTGGTCGACAACGTCAGCGGACGCATCGGCGTCTCCAAGGTGCCGACGACGCCCGACGACCTCGCCGCCGGCGTGCTCACGGCGCTCAAGACCGCGATGACCCGCCACGCCGTCGCGGCGGCCGACGTCGAGCTGTTGTCGCACGCAACCACAGTCGTCACCAACGCCATCCTGCAAGAGCGCGGCGCGCGTGCGGCCTTCGTCGCGACCCGCGGGTTCCGCGACCTGCTGGAGCTGCGGCGCTCGGCGCGCGCGGACCTCTACGACCTGTTCCAGGACGCCCCGGCGACGCTCGTTCCGCGTCACCGGCGGCTCGAGATCACCGAGCGGATCGGCGCCGACGGCGCCGTCGTCACGCCGCTTGCGGAGGACGAGATCGAACCGCTGATCGCCGCGCTCAAGGCGCTCCGCGTCGAGGCGGTTGCGGTCTCGCTGCTGTTCAGCTTCCTCAACCCGGAGCACGAGCGGCGGCTCGCCGCGCGGCTGCGCGCAGGCCTGTCGGGCGTGCCGGTCTACCTCTCGTCTGAGGTTCTGCCGGAGATCAAGGAGTTCGAGCGTTCGAGCACGACCGCGATCTGCGCCTATGTGGGACCGCTCCTCGCTTCCTATCTGGCGCGCCTGGAGGAGGCGACGCGCGCGCAGACGCTGCCGCGGCTGCATGTGATGGGATCGAACGGCGGCATTCTCGAAACCTCGGAAGCGATCGCGGTGCCGGCGATGGCCGTCGAGTCAGGGCCGGCCGCCGGTGTGGTAGCGGCGGCCCTGGTCGCACGCCAGACCGGGCGCCTCGACCTGCTGTCGTTCGACATGGGCGGCACGACCGCCAAGGCCAGCCTGATCCGCGGTGGTCAATACCAGACGACGCCGGAATACGAAGTCGGCGGCGGCTCCAGCATGAGCCGCGCGATGAACGGCACCGGCCATCCGATCCGCGTGCCGGTGATCGACCTGGCCGAGGTGTCGGCGGGCGGCGGATCGATCGCTTGGCTCGATCGCGCCGGCGCGCTGCGCGTCGGTCCGCGCAGCGCCGGTGCCGAGCCCGGCCCTGCGTGCTATGGGCGCGGCGGCAGCGAGCCGACGGTCACCGACTGCAACCTTCTGCTCGGATATCTCGACGAGCGCTCGCTGCTCGCGGGTGACCTGCCGATCGACTACGGCGCGGCCGAGGCGGCAGTGCGGGCGCGCATCGCGAAACCGCTCGGCATCGAGGTGCGGGAGGCCGCGGCCGCCGTCATCGACGTGGTCAACCATGCGATGGCCGAGGTGCTCAAGATCGTGTCGGTGCAACGCGGTCACGATCCCGGCGACTTCGTGCTGGCCGCGTTCGGCGGGGCCGGGCCGCTGCATTGCGCCGCCCTGGCGCAGGAGCTCGGCATCGCGGAGATCATCTGTCCGCCGATCCCCGGCGCGTTCTCGGCGCTCGGGCTGGTGGGTACCGACCTCAAGCGCGACTACGTCCGCACCGTGTATGCCACGACTGCGGCCTGCGATCCGGCGGCCTTGGAGGCGGCGTTCGTGGCGCTCGAGCGCGAGGGCGCCGCCATGCTTGCGCGCGCCGGCATCGTACCCGAGCGGCGAAGCTTCGAGCGTTCGTTCGACGCCAGATATGAGCGGCAATCGCATGAGCTTTCGGTGCCGGTAGCACGCGCGACCATCGATGCCGCGGCGGTGGCGGAGGCCGCCGCGGCCTTCCACGATCGTCATCGGCAGACATATGGCCACGACAACCGCAGCGAGCCGGTGCAGCTCGTCAGCGTGCGCGTCGCCGCGATCGGTGCGATTGCCCCACTGGTGATCCGCGACCCGCCGGTGCCGTCCCAAGCCGGCGCGATCAAAGGCCGCCGCCAGGTCTGGTTTCGTGCGACCGGAGCGACCGACGCCGCAATCCTTGATCGCGCACGAATGGTCGTCGGAATGGAGATCCCGGGTCCGACCGTGATCGAATCGGTCGAATCCACGATCCTGGTGCCGCCGGGCTGGCAGGCGCGAATGGATGACGACGGCTTCGTGCTGCTTTCGCGCGCGCAATCGGGAGGATGTCGACAATGAAGGGCGCAGGCACCGTCGATCCCGCCACCTTCGAGATCGTCAAGAACAGCCTCTACAAGATTGCCGAGGAGATGCGGGTGGTACTTGCGCGCACCGCCTATTCCCCGCTGCTGAAGTCGGCCGGCGACTATTCCTGCGGCGTGTTCGATGCGCAGGGCGCGATGGTGGCGCAGGGGCCTGACCTGCCGATCCATCTCGGCTCCATGCCCGACGCAGTGCGCGCGGTCGCCGCCGCGTTCGCGGGCGACGTGCACGACGGCGACGTCTTCATCCACAACGATCCGTACTTCGGCGGCAGCCACCTGCCGGACGTGAACGTGGTGCGGCCGGCCTTCCATCACGGACGGTTGCTCGGCTACGCCTGCCTGCGCGCGCATTGGCCGGATGTCGGCTCCGCTACCCCGGGCAGCTACGGGGCCGTCAGCGAGATCTTCGGCGAGGGCCTGCGCCTGCCGCCGCTAAGGCTGATCGGCCGCGGGGTGCTCGATCGCGAGCTGGAGAAGCTGATCCTGGCGAACGTTCGCACCCCCGACGAGCGCAGGGGCGACCTCGGGGCGCAGCTCGCCGCCACGCTGCGCGCAACCGAGCGCCTGAACGCGCTCGCCCAGCGCTACGGCGCGGCGGAGCTCACCCGCATCATGGCCGAGGTCATGGACTATTCGGAGCGGTTGATGCGGGAGGCGCTCAAGGACCTGCCCGACGGCGACGGCGCATTCGAAGACTTCTGCGACGGTGACGGAGTGGCGGACGACAGCGCCGGCGCCGACGCGCGGTTCATGATCCGGATGGCGATCAGCAAGCGCGGCGACGGCTTGATCGTCGACTTTGCCGGCACCGACCGAGCCGTCAAGGGGCCGATGAATGCGCCGCTGTCGGTCACCGCGTCCGGGGTATTCTGCGGCATCAAGACCGCGGTCGACCCGACCAACCTGATCCCGCCCAATTCCGGGTGCTGGCGCACGATCGAGGTCCGGGCCGAGAAAGGGTCGGTCGTGAATGCGCAGTTTCCCGCGCCCGTCGTTTACGCGAACCACGAGATATCGCATCGCGTGGCCGACATGGTGATGGGGGCGCTGGCGAACTTCGTGCCGGCGCAGGTGATGGCGTGCAGCCAGGGCACCTCCGCCATCCTGACGCTGGGCGGCCTCGATCCCCGCACGCGGCGCCGCTACGTCTCGTATGAGACCGTGAAGGGCGGATTCGGGGCGCGGCCGAACAAGGACGGCATCAACGTCATCGCCAGCGGCATCTCCAACACGATGAACACGCCGGTGGAGATCATGGAGATGACCTTCCCGGTGCGCATCGAGCGCTACGAGATCAATCCCGATTCCGGCGGCGCCGGACGCTATCGCGGCGGCTGCGGCGCGAGGCGCGTCTGGCGCCTGCTCGACGGCGCGGACGCGACTGGCGCGCTATGCATGGAACGGATGACGTCGCCGCCGTTCGGCTTGTGCGGCGGAAACCCCGGCGCGGCCGCCGTGGTCGAGCTGACGACGCCCGACGGCACAACCCGTCGCCTGCCGAGTAAGGGTGCGTTCGACCTACCGGCGGGTTCCGTGATCGACATGGTGACCCCCGGTTCGGGCGGTTTTGGGCCGGCGGCAGCGCGCGACCCGGCGGCGATGGGGCGCGACCTGCTCGACGGCTACGTCAGCACCGCGGCGGCGCAACGGGATTACGGAATTGCGGATCCCGAAGCGCTGCGGCAGGCGGCGGAAAGCGGGCAAGATTGAGCGCTTTCTCGCCAAGGCGGCAGATTCGCTTGCGGCTCGGTCCGGGTCGATGACCGGGCCAAGCCTGCACAGGCCCAGCCATTTCGAATGATGGGTCAACGGCTCGAGCCGTGGGCATCAAAACGCCTGGTCCCACAATTCCGGAATCAGGTCGTAGCCGCCGCCGGCGCGGCGGTTGAGGTTGAGGAATCCCGGAAAGTGCATGTGCATCCCGGCGGCCAGCAGCCGGTCGCTCGCCACCATGTCGAAAGCGCGCTGACGCGTCGCGATCGCCGCCTGCGGATCGCTGTCGGGCTCCATGTAGACGTCCGGCCGGCGCGTCTGCACGTCCGGCACGTGCACGATGTCGCCCCAGATCAGGAGTTGCTCGCCGTTCGAGGCCACCAGGTAGCCGGTGTGTCCGGGCGTGTGGCCTGCCAGCGGCAGCGCGGTCACGCCCGGAAACACCTCGCCACGCGCGTCACGGCGGCGGGTGAGGTAGGGCTTGATCTGCTCGCGCGCCCACTGAAAGAAACGCAACTTCTGGCGCTCGGTCGCGGCCGCCATGGCGGCATCGTCATGCCAATGGGCGACGTCGCGTTCGGACACAACCAGATCGACGTGAGGAAAGCGCGCGGCGCCGTCGGCGGCGGTCAAGCCGTTGGAGTGATCGGGATGCATGTGGGTCAACAGAATCGTGTCGATCGATGCGGGCTCGACGCCGGCGGCGGCAAGATGCTTCGGCATGTGCCCGAGCGTCGGGCCCATGCTGTCGGCCGAGCCGGTATCGACGAGCGCGGCGCGACCGCCGGAATGGATCACGAAGACGTTGACCGAGATGCGCGGCGGGGTGGGGCGATGGCTATCCTTGAGCAGGCGCTCGGCCTCCTGCGGCTCGATATTGCGCAGGAACTCGTAGGACGCATCGAGATAGCCGTCGCTGATCGCGGTCACCACGATGTCGCCGATGCGCCGGCGGTAGACGCCGGGGATTTGCGCGGTCGGCGCGGCAGTGCTCGACGCATTCATTGTCGTCATCGGTTGGTTCCTTCAGAGACCGCCGCCATCGCCGGCGACGCAATAACCGAACAGTCCTTGCCAAACAAACGCTCGAGCCGAAAGGTGCCGCATCAACGCAATCTTGCCGTCGTGACTCAATGACGGCAGTATCGCGCCGGTTCTCAAATGGCCGGGGCAACAATGAACGCAACAAATGGTAGCGCGAAGCAAACTCTGCTGGCATGGATCGAAAGCGACCGCGAACGGCTGCTTGAGTTCTTCCGCCAGTTCGTCCGCTGCAAGAGCCCCAATCCGCCGGGCGACACGCTGCAGGCGGCGGCGCATGTGCGAAAGATCCTGGACGAGAACGCGATCGACTACCGGGTGATCGCGCCGAATGCGATCATGCCGAACATCGTGGCCACGTTCGAGTGCGGGCGCCCCGGGCGGCATCTCGTGCTCAACGGCCACATGGACGTGTTTCCGGTCGAGAGCACCGAGGGATGGTCGAACGATCCATGGGGCGGCGATCTCATCGACGGTTGCGTGTACGGTCGCGGCTCGTCTGACATGAAGTGCGGCACCACCGCCTCGATCTTCACCTACCTTTATCTCCATCGCATCCGCGACCAGCTCAACGGCCGGCTGACCCTGACCGCGGTCTCCGACGAGGAGACGTTCGGCCCGTATGGCGCCCGATATCTGTTCGAGCACCATCCGGAAGTGTACGGCGATTGCTGCCTCAATGGCGAGCCGAGCAGTCCCCACACGGTCCGCTTCGGCGAGAAAGGTCCGCTGTGGCTCGAATTCACCGTCAAGACCAAGGGCGCCCACGGGGCCTATACGCACGCCAGCAAGAGCGCGAACGCCATCGGCATCCAGGTGATCGGCGAACTGCAGAAGCTCACCGCTATGCCGGTGCCCCGGATCGGCAACCTCTCGGGCCTGCTCGACGCCGCCGCCGATGCGATCAACAAGGCGTTCGGGGCAGGCGCCTCGGAGATCATCCAGAAGGTGACCGTCAACCCCGGCCTGATGCGCGGCGGCGTCAAGGTCAACATGATCGCGGCCGAATGCCAGTTCGAGGTCGACTTCAGATTGCCCAACGGCCTGGAGGCGCCGACGCTGCTTGCCGAGGTCGACAAGATCCTGGCGCGCTACCCGGAAGTGACGTATCGGCAGATCATCTACAACCCACCGGCATGGACCGCGCCCGACGCCGAGATGATCGGCTACGTGCGCGCGAATGCCCTGGCGATCGGTAAGGTCGATCCGGCGCCGGTGATCAGCCTCGGCGGCACCGACGCGCGGCTTTGGCGCTACAAGAACATTCCCGCGATCGTCTATGGCCCGACGCCGAACGGCATGGGGAGCACCAACGAATACGTCCCGGTCGAGGAGTTCTTCCACGTGGTCAAGTGCCACGTGCTGTCCGCCTACGACTACCTGTCGCGCGCTTGAGCTTATCCCAGCGCATTGGATCGTGACTCGTCATGCCCGGCCTTGTGCAGCCTTGTGCCGGGCATCCACGTCTTTCTTCTTCTCGCACCGGCGCAGCAAGAAGTGGATGGCCGGGACAACCCTCGCAATCGCTGCAGCGATTGCGCGCCCGGCCATGACCAATCCCTTCACCCGCAGCCGCGGCTATTGCTTCTTGTCTTCCGCGGTGGCGCTCGGCCCGAACAGCTTGAGCGTCGGCACCGCCATGAAGCGGCCCGTCGAGCCATACTTCTCGGCGATCCGCTCCCAGCGGCCGGTGCCGAGCATGAAATCGATCGCCACGTTCATAAAGTTGAGCAGGTCGCCGTTGCCGCGCCTGACCGACCAGCAGATCGGCAGCACGTTGTAGGGCTGCTCCGAGAACAGGACCTCGACCCCGGGCTGTTGCGCGGCGAAGCGGCGTGCCTGGAAGGCATCCTCGGTGCCCATGTCGGCGCGGCCGGCCACCACCTCGATGAAGGGCGCGGTCAGGTTGCCGGTCGCAAGCGTCACCAGAGTGGCCTTCGGCCAGTTCTCGCGCGCAAACTCCAGGCCGGCGCCGCCCTGCAGTACAGCGATCTTGACACCCTCCTTATTGAAGTCGGCAAGCTCTTTGAAACGCGTGTCGCCCTTGCGCACCACCGCGCTGTAGCCGAGATAGTGGATCGGGCGCGTGAACTCGACCGCCGCCGCACGCTGAATGGTCGCGAACGTACCCGCCATCGAGAGGTCGAACTGGCCGGACTGCAGGCCGGCGGCGAAGTTCGCCCAGGTGGTTTCGATGAACTCAGGCTCGACGTTGATGGTCTTGAAGATGTAGCGCAGGCCCTCGACGTAGTAGCCGGTGACATCGCCCGAGGCCGGGTCCTTGATGGTGCCGGGCGGCGACGGGATGTAGCCGACCTTGATCTTCTTCTCCCTGAGGATCCGATCCATCACCTGGGCGGCAGCGTCGTCGGTTGCAGCGGCGAAGATCGGCAGTGCGAGCAGCAGCGCGAACAGGCTGCGAACCGCAGGCTTCAGACAGGACACCATCGTGATCTCCCTGTTGTTGATGGGCGGGTCAATGTAGCACCCGGCGCAGGAAATCGATCGTGCGCGGATGGGTCGGTGTGTTGAAGATTCGGGCGGGCGGGCCGATTTCGACGATCCTGCCCTCGTCGATCATGACCACGCGATCGGCGACCTCGCGCGCGAAGCCCATCTCGTGCGTGACGATCACCATGGTCATGCCGTCGGCGGCGAGAGATTTCATCACTTCCAGGACCTCGCCCACGAGCTCCGGGTCGAGCGCGGAGGTCGGCTCGTCGAACAGCATGGCCTTCGGACGCATCGCCAGCGCGCGGGCGATCGCCGCGCGCTGCTGCTGGCCGCCGGACAGCTTGCTCGGATAAACGTTGAGCTTGTCGATCAGGCCGACGCGCTCGATCAGCTTGGTGGCGCGGCCGATCGCGGCCTCTTTCTTCTCCTTCAGCACGATGACCGGCCCCTCGATGACGTTCTCGAGTACCGACATGTGCGGGAACAGGTTGAAGCTCTGGAATACCATCCCCATCTGGGCGCGCACCTTGTTGAGGTGGCGCGGATTGTCCCGCACCAGCCTGCCGCTCGCGCCCCGGCGATACCCGACCAACTGGTCAAAGAAGTAGACCTCGCCCTGCTCATACTCCTCGAGGAAATTCATGCAACGCAGCAGCGTGCTCTTGCCGGATCCGCTCGGGCCGATCACCACCAGCACCTCGCCCTGCGCGATCTCGAGATCGATGCCGCGCAGCACCTCGAGCTCGCCGAAGCGCTTGTGCAGGTTGCGGATGCGCAGGACCGGGTTCACGAGCGCACCTTCCAGTATTGCTCAAGGCGCTGCGACAGCCAGATGAACGGGTAGATGATGATCGCGAACGCCACCGCGAGCGCCGTGTAGATCTCCAGCGGCCGGTAGGTGTTGTTGATGAGGTTGTTGGCCTCGTGCAGCAGCTCGTACACGGCGAGCACCGATCCGAGCGTGGTCAGCTTGATCAAGGTGGCGAGCTCGTTGATGAACGGCGGGATCATCCGGCGCACGGCCTGCGGCATCACGATCCGGCGCATCATCTGGAAATAGCTCATGCCGAGCGATTTCGCCGCGTCGGTCTGGCCGCGGTCGATCGAAGCGATGCCGGCGCGGAAGATCTCGGCGAAGTAGGCGGCCGCGTGCAGCCCGAGCCCGACCGACACCGACGCGACGTTGCCCATCTGGAGCCCGGTCAGGATCGGCAGCGAGTAGTAGATCCAGACCAGCTGCACCAGCACCGGCGTCGACCGGAAGAACTCGATGTAGAGGGCGGCCGGCGCGCGCAGGAACCAACGGGTGGAGGAGCGCAGTGTGCCCAAGAGAAGCCCGAGCGCAAGCCCGATCACCAGCGACCAGAATGTCAGCTGCGCGGTCACGGTGGCGCCGCGCACGAAAACCGCGCGGTAGTCCCAGATCACGCCGAAATGCCAGACGTATGACGGGGCCTGCATATCCGAAGCTGCGGGGAGATCGAACGGGTCGACGTATCATCGTATGAATTCGATGCACGTCAATTGCCGCCGCTGCGTCGGACCGTCGCCCGAACCGCGACAAATGGCGCAGTGCTGGCGCGCGCCGAAAGCGCCCGCAGCGCGCTGCGCTGGAACCAGCGGACGAAATCCATGCTGCCGCAACTGTTGGAGCATCTCGCGCCGCAGCGCCGGCCGGCGCGATTCGCGCGTGCCCTCAAAGCCGAGTCCCGCGCAAAAATCGGCGGTCGCGCCGAGAATCCGCTTGCCGACGGGTCGCGGATGGCATTCTGATGCGTCCCTGGCTCGATTGGGAAGGACTTTCCGCATGCCGGCGTCTCTGGCGCGGCGCAGCGCCCTGTTGCTCCTTGCGGTTGCGCTGGCGCCGCCTGCCCATGCACAGTCGCTGCAGGTCACCGGACAGGCGGGCATGCTCGGCGAGTGGGAGTTGAGCGCCAAGGTCACCGAAACGATCGCCAACGGCAGACAGGAGTTCGTCGGGCCAATGGTGCTCAAGCACGTCGGCCTGTGCACACAGGACGGTCCCGAGGAGAAGACCGGCGAGCTGCGCTTTCAGCTCTCCCGCGCCTCATCCCGGATCAAGGCTACGCTTTTGGTCGACGGCGTCGCGTGCTCCTACAGCGCCCGCAAATCGGACGCCTTCAACGGCATGATGAGCTGCCCCGATCGGCGCGACGTCCCATTGCTGATTTGGCTCAAGTAGCTGCGGCTGCGAGGCAGGCTCTCCCCGCCTGCGAGGGATCAGACGCACGAGCGGAAAACGCTTTGGTCCAAGCGCTTGAGCCCCCTCACCCGGATTGCGCGCTGGCGCGCGCAATCCGACATGCTCCGCGACCAAAGGCGGTCGGCAACGTCGAGCACCGCCATTGCGGGGCTAGCGAACGGGAGCCGCCGACGCCGTTGTCAGCGCCTTGAGCTCCTGCACTTCGGGCCGGCTGGTGTCGGCATTCTTGGCGAGCGCGTTGACCTTGGCGGTGTATTGCTTCGCCTTCGTGCCGTCTCCCGCCTTGCTGGCGGCCTTGGCGGCGCCGACATAGGTGCCGAGCCGGTTCGGCTCCTTCTTGAGCGTCGCTTCGAATGCAGCGAGCGCCTCTTTCGCCATGCCGCGTTCGAGCAGCATGATGCCGTAGAGCTCGCGCGCCGGCGCAAGCGGGCCGGGGGTCACCGGGTGCTTCTCGGTTTTGTCTTCCGCGTCCGCGGCGTCCGCGAGCCCCTTGAGCGCTTCGTCATGCTTGCCCTCGGCATACAACACCCACGCGGTGGCGATCTGCCGCTGGATGTCGATGATGTCGGGCCAGTAGGCGTCGCGCGCCTCCCGCCGTCTGTCCCGCATCTCGGCCAGCTTGGCGATGTCGGCCTTCGCCGCATCGACCTGGCTGGTGCGGGCCGCCCCGAGCGCACGGGCGAAATGCGTCACCGCCTGCACTTGTGCGAGCGGGCTCGGCCGGACTTGAAGCGCCGCTGCGCCTTTCCAATCGCCGCGCTCGATCGCATACCGCGCCGGGCTCGCCGCCAGCGCATACGGCCCGGCGATGAAGGTCTCGCTGAAGCCGGTGACCGTCATCATCTCATCGATCACCGCCTGCGCCTTCTTGTCCTGCGCGAGCTGCAGATGGGCATAGACCAGGTAGTCCATGGCGTGCAGCTGGTCGTGACCTTCCTTGCCCTCCTTGGCGATGCGGGCCGACGTGGCATTGGACGCGATCGACTCCTGCCAGTGTCCGACGCGCGTGTAGATATGGGACGGCATGTGCTGGGCGTGCGGTGCCGCCGCCGCGATCTTGGCATAGCGCTTTGCCGCTGGGATACCCTTCTCGGCGATCGGCGGATAGTCGTAGAGGTGAATCAGGTAGTGCGCGACCCCCGGATGCTGCGGCTGGCGCTTGAAGATCGGGTCGAGCAGCGCCGCGCCCTTGAGCTGGTTGGCGTAGGTCTTATCGGCCGGAGAAGCCGCCACGTTGAGGACGATGGCGTAGGCGATCTGCGCCTCGTCGTCCTTCGGATAGCGCTGCGCCAGCGACTCCATGGCCTTGAGGTAGTTGAGCACGCGCGTGCGATGGTCGACCTTGTCGTGGTCGACGAAGAACACCGCCAGTGCGTCGATATAGTCGCGTTCGCGCTGCGTCTTCGCTCCCAGCGCCTTGCCCTTCTGAATGGCTTCGGATCCCTCGGCGAGGTTCTTCGCCGCCGGCGCGACGTGGGGGTTCTCCAGCGAGGCGAGCGAAACTCCCCAGTAGGCGATGCCGCAGGTGGCGTCCGCCTTGAGCGCCTCCTCGAAGGTTTGTTTGGAGGCGCGGTACCAGAACGAATGCTGGTACAGCATCCCCTGGTCGAACAGCTTCTGCGCCTTGGCATTGCACGAGGTCTCGAACTTGACCTTGCCGAGCTGCTTTGCGCTCGTTTGTGCCAATGCCGGTGGCGCGAGCGTGATGCCAACGGCCATTGCGCCCATAGCGGCCAACGATGTCCTGAGCATGGTCCTCTCCTCTGCGGCCAATCGAGCCGACGCGCACCAAACCGCGCCACGGCGGCGGGCTCGCTGGGCATGCAAATGTCTGTGTACCGGCGGCGCGCACGCGCCGGGGTCCAGTGCAGTGCCTGCCTACGGTATTCTACAGCATTTGCGCGGCAGGGACTTCGTCCACACCGCGTCCGCGGCAGCCCTAGCAAACACTAACCGTCCTGCGCTCTGATGAAAAGGGCCGACTCGCGTCGATTCGCGTGCGACGCGTTCGCGGCCGGCGCTACCCGAACACGTCCTGCAGTACGCCGTCGCGCACCACCACGATGTTGTCGATCGTGATGGTGGTGCGCATTACCGGCAGGTCGAAGTGCCCGGCGGTGAGGCGGCCGGCGAATTCGTTGGCACCGGTCGAGAACAGGAAATTGCCCGCGACCGCGCGCAGCTCGGTGCCGTTGGTGTCGCGCTGGTCGTACATCGCCAACGCCTCGTAGCGGGCGTTGGGGTTCATTCCGAAGCCGACGTGCGAGACCGCATAGGCCTCGCGCTCGCCCCAGGCGGCGAGATACGCGCGCATCATCTCGGCATCGGCGCCGTCGCCGTCGATGCGGGTGACGTAATCCTGCTCCAGCGCGAGGCGGACCGGCTCCTGCAGATAGCGCTTGAAGGTGAGGTTGACGTCGCCGCGGGCGAGCACCAGCGTGCCGTTGACGGTGCCTGCCCGCGGGAAGCTCACCACCAGCCCGCCCGGCCAATGAGCGAGCGTGCCGGGCCGGTCGGTCCAGCCCCAGACGCCGACGGTCGAGGCGCCCGCCATGTCGACCTCGAGGTCCGTGCCGGCCGCGGAGGTGACGCGCATGCGCGCGGCGCCGCGCAGCATCTTGGCGGCGGCGCGCACCCGCCGCTCGAGCGCGGCATCCGGCCGCATGCGCTCGAGCGCCTCGGGGTGCTCATTGGAGATGACCTGGATGCGCGCGCCGCCCTTGAGGATCGCCGGCGTCTCGGCGGCGTGCATCATGCCCTCGACTGTGCAGTCGACCACGAGGCCTGCTTGCGCCAGCGCGGACACGACCGGCGCCAGGCGCCCGATGGCCAGGCTCGCCCCGGTCGAGCGCACCGGCACCGGGTGCGCGTTGCGCGCGGTTGGAACGACGATGTGAAACGGCCGCGCGCCAAGCCGCAGCAACGCGAGCTCCGCAAGCTGCACGTTCAAGGCGCGCGACTGCGTCTCCGACAGGATCGCGGCGGTGTCACCGGACTTGACGGCGCACTTCTCGAACAGCTCGCAAAACGCGTCGATCCATTTGCCCTCGATGCGATCGCTCAGCATCTGATTTCCTATTCGGGACGCTCGGGAAAGCCCACCAGCAACCGCGCGCTCAGCGCATTGAAGCTGGCGTTCAAGACCAGGCCCAGCATCGATATCATGATGATGGGCACGTACATGTCGACGGTCTGAAAGTTGCGCGCGGCCCGCACCAGGAGCTGCCCGAGGCCGTCGGTCGAGGTGATCATCTCGGACAGGAATACGACGATGCAAGAGATGATCAGGCTGATGCGGCAGCCGGTCAGAATCGACGGCAGCGCTGCGGTGAGCACGACCGTGAACAGGCAACGGCGCTGCGACGCGCCGGCCGCGCGCGCCGACCAGACGAGCTTCGGCTCGACCGCGGCGGCGCCCTGATAGGTCGCCAGCAGGATCGGAAACAGCGCGTCGGCCACGACCAGTGCGACCTTCGAAGAATGGTCGAACCCGAGCGTGAGCACGAAGGCCGGGTAGAGCGCGATCTTCGGCACCGGCGCAAGCACCCGGATGAGCGGCTGCAGCAGCGCGGCAAACGGCTTGCTGCCGGCCGCCAGAATCCCGAGCGTCACGCCGGTGACGACTGCGATGCCGAATCCGGTGAACAGCCGGAACAGCGTGATGCCGCAGTGCTCGAGGAACTGCGGATTGCCCAGCATCGAGATGAGGCGAAGGAACACAGTTGCCGGGTCCGGCAGCACCGTCGGCGGCGCCAACCGCGCGGCCGCGATGAAATGCCAAAGCGCGAGGATGACGAGGATCGGGAGCGCGCCGACCGCGAGCTCGGCAATGTTGCGGCGCGCCGTCATGCCGAGCCGACCGCGATCTGATGCGAAGGCTCGGCCCACGCCATGAGGGCGCGGCGCACCGCTTCGAAACCCCAGTCGAGCCCAAAGCCGAGGACGCCGATCACCACGATCATGGCGTAGACGGCTTCGTATTGCGCCATGTCGAGGGCGTTGAACAGAATGTTGCCGACGCCGGTCTGCCGCGCGATCATCTCGCTCGTCACCATCGTGATCAGCGCCAGCACCAGCCCGGTGCGGCACCCCACCATGATCTCCGGCAGCGCCGCCGGAAACACCACGCGGACCAGCCGTGCCGGGGCCCGCAATCCCATTGCGGCCGCCGACCACAGCATCTTGTCGTCGACCGCGCGCGCCCCTTGGTAGCTGTGATAAATGATCGGCAGCGACACGCCGAGGAAGATCACCAGGGTCTTCGAAACGTCGCCTACCCCGAGCCACAGCATGATGATCGGCATCAGGGCCGCCTTCGGCACCGGATAGATCACCATCAGCAGCGGGTTGAAGAACCTGGCGACGAGGGCGCTGCGTCCCATCATCAACCCGAGCGGGATCGCAAACGTCGCGGCGAGCGCGAAGCCGATCACCATTCGTCGGAGCGAAGCGAAAATGTTGGGCAGCGTATCGCCGTCGGCGAAGATCGCCGGCAGCTCGCGCAGCGCGGTCCATGGCGGCGGCAGGCCGTTGATGCCGAAGGCTCGTGCCGCCAGCTCCCACGCGGCGAGCAGCGCCAAACAGGCGAGCAGCGGCGGCAAGCCCGGGACGGCGCTCAACCGCGGCATCACACCCGCCCCTCGGCCGGCTCGTCCATGAGCCGCTCGATGTCGAGAACGTGCTCCTGGTAGCGGCGATCGAGCAGCAATTGGGCGCGGTTGCGCGGGCGCGGCAGCTCGATATCCACGTTCGATTTGATGCGCCCGGGCGATCGCGTCATCACGACGACGCGGTCCGACAGGAACACCGCCTCGTCGACGCTGTGGGTGACGAACATGACGGTCCTGCGGTCGCGCTCCCAGATGTCGAGCAGCTCCTTCTGCAGCCGCGTGCGGGTATGCGCATCGAGCGAGCCGAACGGCTCGTCCATCAGCAGGATGCTCGGCCGATAGGCCAGCGTGCGCGCGAGCGCGACGCGCTGCTTCATGCCACCCGAGAGCTCCTTCGGATAGAAATCCTCATAGCCCGTGAGGTTGACGAGGGCGATCAGCTCGCGCGCGCGAGCTTGCGCCTCCGCGGCGCTGAGCCCTTGCTGGCGGGGGCCGTACATGACGTTGCCGAGCACCGTCTTCCACGGAAACAGCGCGAACTCCTGAAACACCGGGCCACGGTCGGGACCGGGCCCGGCAACCGGTTTTCCGTTCACGCAAACGGTCCCGGTGGTGGCCGCGATGAAGCCGCCGACCATGTAGAGCAGCGTCGACTTTCCGCAACCGGACGGTCCGAGGATCGAGACGAACTGCCCCTCGCCGATGGCAAGCGATATGTCGTCAAGAGCCAGATGGCGCCCGCGCTGGGCGGTTTCGTAGACCTTCGACACCCCCACGATGTCGATCATGCGGAGCCCCGTTTCGACCGAACGCTGGGCACGATCCAACATGCTTGCGGGGTTCCTCGGGGGCGAACGGCGCCCTTCACGTCCTTATAGCAAGCGTCACGCCGTCATTGCGAGCCGAAGGCGTGGTATCCGGTCGCATCATGACGCCGCCGGATTGCTTCGTCGCCGCGCGCTTGCAATGATGGCTTTCAGGATCGGCCGCTGACGCGGCCCCGCCGCTTGCGATTTGGCGCAAGCCGTCGTTCCATGGCGGCGGGGCGCGGCCGCGCCGGCCGTGACCGGCGGACGCGCGCCGCGCGCTTGGTCTTGTCGCGAAAGGAAAACTCGATGAGTCGCGTTCTTGCGATGCTGGCGCTGGCAGCCGGCTTCTGGATGTCGCCTGCGAGCGCGCAGGATCTCGGCACCATCCGGGTCGGCTGGACCATTCCGGCCGAGGAATCGAAGTATTGGATGATGCGCCGGCCGCAGGAATTTCCGAGCCTCGGCAAAACCTACAAGGTCGAGTGGTCGCAATTCCAGGGCACCTCGGTGATGGCGCAGGCGCTCGCCGCCGGCGCCATCGATTGCGCCACCCAGGGCGTGCTTCCGATCGGCCAGGGCGCCGCCAACGGCACGCTCGCGGTCTATGTCATCGCCCAGCATGTCGGCGAGCGACCGGGCAGCTTCTCCGTCTATTGGGCCGTCAAGGACGACAGCCCGATCAAGACGGTGGCCGACCTCAAGGGCAAAACCGTCGGCATCAGCATCATCGGCGGCGGCACGCACGGCCCATTCAACCTGATGCTGCGGCGGAATGGCGTCGATCCCGACAAGGATATCAAGCTGGTGGAAGTAAGCTTCTCGCTTTCCGAGGACGCCGTGCGCGCGGGCCGCGTCGACGCCGTCAACATGAATCAGCCGTTCGCGGCGCGCTCGGAGGCGAAGGGCGGCCTGCGCAAGCTGTTCGCGCTGTCGGAGGCGCTGCCGAACATCGTCCATATCGTCGAAGCCTGCCGCAAGGATTTCGTCGACAAGAACCCCGACCTGGTGCGCGCCTATGTCAAGGACATCACGGCGGCCCTGAAGAAGGCGCTCGCCAACCGCGCCGAGACCATGAAGGTGGTGTCGGAAATCACCAAGGCGCCGATCGAAGTGCTCGACAGCTATCTGCTCAAGGGCAACGATTTTGCCCGCGAGCCGGGCGCGGCGCCGAACTTCCAAGGCATCCAAGCGATGCTCGACGTCTATGCCGACACCGGCCTGATCGCCAAGAAGGTCGACGCCGGCCAGTTCCGCCACCCCTCGATCGTGGCGCCGCTCGAGTAGTTCAGCCCTTCGCGGTTCGCCTGCGCTCGATCGGGGTCGCGCGCGGTTTCGCTCGCCCGTGTTCAACCGAGGCCGCGCGGCCCGTGCGCGACAACCATCCGGTTCACGACCTCCTTGACACCCGCAACCTGGCCGGCGATCCGACCGGCATCCTCCACCAGCGCCCGGTGGATCGCCGTGCCGGTGAGCACGATCTTGCCGGCGTCGGCGGCAACGTCTGCGCCGCTGACCCCCATTCCGACCGTGAAACGCTCGTGCAGCTTGATGCGAACATGCGCCTCCAGAGCCTTGTCGACGAGGATCGAACGCGAGGCTTCGGTTTCCCGGAACTCCGGGCTGGCGGCGAGATCGCACACGAGCTTGACGCAGATGTCGATCGACGCGCGCTCGGTGTTGAGCACAAGGTCGTAGCGCAGAGGGTCCTCGCGATCGACGCCGTAGGCGGCCTTCAGGGTGTGCCTGTGGGCGGCGTCGTTGCGCTCGATCTCGCGTTTCGCAGCGCCCGCGTCGGCGAAACCGGGCCGGCCCGTGATGGCACGGATACGGACCGCCATGGGTGCACAGACGCGGATGCGCGGCACGTGCGGCACGTCGCGCAGGATGGCGCAGGCGCCCCAGCCGCGGATCAAAACATCGCCTTGCCGGGCGAGCTCCAGAATCTCCTCGATAGTGTAGCGCGCCAGGCGCTTGTTGCCGATCTGCAAACGCTCGCGCAGCGTCGCGCCGCCCTCCAGCCGATGGCGTACGGCGCTTTCCTGCACGTGCATGTGCTCCGCGAGATCGTGCTCGACCATCTCGTGCAGGACGACCTTGAGCGCCAGTTGGTCGGCGACCCGTTGCGCGACCTCGCGGCCGCCCGCGCCCATTTCCCGCGTCATGGCAATGACAGGCATGTCTTCCTCCTCTCGATTTCTGCCGGATGCGCCGATGATTCGCGGCGGCGTTACGCCGGGAGCGCTCTGCTCCTTATACGCAAGAACAGTTTGAACAGCTCCATTGCCAACAGCAGCGTTGCCGCGACGCCGGTCGCGATCAGCCAATCGCGCGCCAACAGCGGCACCGTGTGGAACGCGTTCTGCAGGAAGGGCAGGTAGATCACGAGCGCGTGCGTCGACAGCGACAAGGCGACGGCGCCCAGCAGCCATTTGTTGTCGAAGAAACCATTGGCGGCGCTGCGCCATGACGAGCGGCAGTTATAGACGTTGAACAGCTGGAACATCATCAACGTGGTGAACGCCATCGTGCGCGCGTAGGCCTCGTCGCCGGCATTGGCTTCGGCGCCGCGTGCGAACAGCGTGAACAGTCCGCCGGGATAGTAGGCATCCAGGACCGCCAGCGTTCCCACCATCATGACGCAGCCGATGCCGGCTAGGCGCAGCCAGTCCTCGGTCGTGAGTACGCCGGTGCCGCGCGCCCGCGGCTCGCGCCCCATAACGTCCGGCTCCTTGGGGTCGATGCCGAGCGCGAGCGCCGGCGGCCCATCGGTGACCAGATTGATCCACAGGAGCTGCGCCGCCAACAGCGGCAGGAACAACCCGAAATCGGCCGAGACAAGCCCGAGCAGGCCCGCGAACATCACCCCGGCAAACATCGTCAGCAATTCGCCGGCGTTGGACGACAGCAGATAGATCAGGTACTTGCGGATGTTGTCATAGATCCCGCGGCCTTCCTCGATCGCCTTGACGATGCTGGCGAAATTATCGTCGGTCAGCACCATGTCGGCGGCCTCCTTGGACACATCGGTGCCGGTGATGCCCATGGCGACGCCGATATTTGCGCTCTTGAGCGCGGGCGCGTCGTTGATGCCGTCGCCGGTCATCGCCACGATGTGGCCTTTGCGCTGGAGCGCGCCGACGATGCGCAGCTTGTGTTCGGGATCGACGCGGGCGAAGACACGAACGTGCTCGACGATCGCGTCGAGCGCATCTTCGCTCATGCCGCGCAACTCGGCGCCGGTCACGGTGCGCGCCCCCGGCTCGAAAATCGCCAGTTCACGCGCGATCGCCTCGGCGGTGGCCGGGTGATCGCCGGTGATCATCACCGAGCGGATGTGTGCGCGCTTGGCGATGGCGACGGCATCCTTCGCTTCCGGCCGCGGCGGGTCGATCATGCCCACCATGCCGAGCAGGACGAGGTCCTGCTCGACGCTGTCCGGCAGCTCGACGTCTGCCGAGCCCGGTGCCGGGCTGCGCGTATCAATGCCGAGCGAGGCGGCCGGCACGGTGCGCGAGGCGATCGCGAGCACGCGCAGCGCTCCACTGGCGAGCGCATCGTTCTGCCGCAACAGCTCGGCGCGGCTCTCGTTGCCGAGCGGAACCGCCGCCCCGTCCTGATAGAGATATCGGCAGTTCGCGACCACGACCTCCGGCGCGCCCTTCACGAAGACACGCAACTGATTGGGGTGCTCGCGATCGAGATGAACAGTGGTGTGGCGCTTGCGTTCGGACGTGAAGGGTATTTCCGCCATGCGCGGAAATCGCGCAAGCGCGGAAGCGCCGACCCCGAACTTGCGGGCCGCAACCAGCAGCGCGCCCTCGGTCGGATCGCCCTGGACTTGCCAGCGCTCTTCCCTGTTGACCAGCGCCGCATCGTTGGCGAGCGCGGCCGCCTCAAGCGTCTGCTCGACGGCGTCGCGAACCTGCGGAGCGAGCGCCCCGCCCTGGACGGTGAACTCGCCCTCCGGGATGTAGCCGCTGCCGCCGATGTCCACGCGGGTGCCGCCGGTGACGAGCGCGCGCACGGTCATCTCGTTTCGCGTCAGCGTGCCCGTCTTGTCGGAGCAGATCACGGTCGCGCAGCCGAGCGTCTCGACCGCCGGCAGCTTGCGCACGATGGCGTTGGCGGCGGCCATCCGCCGGACGCCGAGGCTCAAGCCCACGGTCACGATCGCGGGCAAGGCTTCGGGGATCGCGGCTACCGCGAGCGCCACGGCAAAGAGGAAGAGCCCCAGGATGGCGTTGAGCGTGGTCACCTGGCTGGAGAGCAATCCGGTCGCGAACACGATCGCGCAGATCCCGAGCATGATGACGGTGAGGCGCTTGCCGGTGCGGTCGAGCTCCTGCTGCAGCGGGGTCGGCTCTTTTTCGGCGGTTTCGAGCAGGCCGGCGATGCGACCCACCTCGGTCGCCATCGCGGTCGCGACCACGACGGCGCGGCCGCGGCCATAAGTCGCGACCGTCCCGGAGAACAGCATGTTGCGCCGGTCGCCGAGCGCCACTTCGGCCTCCACCGGCCGCGTGTCCTTGGTCACCGGCAGGCTCTCCCCGGTCAACGGCGCCTCGTCGGTCTGCAGGCTGGCAACCTCGACGAGGCGGGCGTCCGCCGGGATCTTGTCGCCGGCCTCGATCAGTACGATGTCACCCGGAACGATCTCATGCGCCGGTATGCGCTGACGTTCGCCGTCGCGGATCACGGTCGATTCAGGAGCGGCGAGATCCATCAACGCGCGTACCGAGCGCTCGGCCCGCGATTCCTGAAAGAAGCCCAGAAGCGCGTTGAGCACGACAATCGCCAGGATAACGATGGCCTCGTAAGGCAGCGCGCTTTCGCGCGGATCCTGCAGCAGCCATTCGATCATCGAGATGACCGTGGCGACGAGCAGGATGATCACGAGAAAATTCTGGAACTGCTCGAGCAGCCTTCGCCACCAAGGGGTCTCCGGCGCGCTCCTCAGGCGGTTCGGCCCATATTGGTCCTGGCGCCGCCGCGCTTCCCCTCGGCTCAACCCGCGGGCAATGTCCGAGCCGAGCGCGGCGACGACCGCTTCGGCCGGTAACGCATGGACCGCTTGCCCCGCGCCGCCAGTCGGCTCGATCAACGCGGACGGTGGTTTGCGATCGCCTTCAGTGTCCCCGTTGGTGCGGGTAAGGGTTTGCAGCACGGTCGATCCTTTCCGACAGAGGTTTTCGGGACGTTGCGCAACGCGTTGTTTTTGTTGTTGCGTCTCGACCGCCGAACTGTTGGCCGCAGATGTCGCTTCGAGCGGGGCGTCTGCCCGACGCTCGCGACACGCTGCGGAGTGGTCGAACCAGGAGCTGATGCAAGCGGCGGAGAACCCCGCCCGGGTCGATGCCGTAGATCACCGCGCAAGGCGGGCGCCAGACGTCGTTCATTGACACCTTTGCCCAGGGCATGGCGACCTCAGTGCATGGACCAAGCCGTCGTGCTCTGCCTGGCGCGCCGCGAACGGCGCCTCGGCAGAGCCTCGAGCTCTCAGTTCCTGGCAAAGGTCTTGCCGCAACGCTGCTGGCGTTGCCCGTACGGCCGGAGAGTTAGCTCTCGTGTTGACGACCGTCCGGCAAGGCTACTCCCCTTTGACGGGTAGTGGCCGCTCACTCACGCGGCGATGGACGGCAAGCCCCACGGCTTGCCTTCGCAGCGCACACGTGATCGAGCGCGACAGCGATGCTAACCAATGTTGTGCCGGTCGACAAGTTCCCAATTTCCGCCAAGTAGAATGGTCGACGCCGACCGACAAGATGAGCGGAATCTTGCACTCGCCAATATGTTGCGCGCCGCGCATCTTGTGGACCAAGGTCCGCGAGCGCGGCCGCCTCGTAGTCGGAGTTTTACGTCGTGACCTTGCCGACTTTCCGGACCGAGCGGTTGATCCTGCGGCCGCGCACGATCGCCGACTACGAGAACTGCCTGGCAATGGACCGCGACCCTGACGTCGTGCGCTACATCCCGGGACCGTGGGCGGACCCGGCCGCGCATCAGGCGTTCGTGCGCGATCGCATCACCCGGCGCTATCCGGACGGGCTCGGCTACTGGTGCATCGCGCTCCACACGGCGCCGGATCGCTTTCTAGGCTGGGTGCTGCTGATCCCGCGCGACGCCGTCGGTCCCGAGATCGAGATCGGCTGGCGCTTGGTGCAGACCGCATGGGGGCACGGATACGCGTCCGAGGCGGCGGCCGCGATCATGCGCCATGGATTCGAGATGGCGGGTCTCAATCGTATCATCGCGGAAATTGATCCGGAGCACGTGCGATCGCAGCGCGTCGCCGAGAAGCTCGGGCTTCGCCGCGCACGGGCCGAGAAGCTTCTGCTCTACGAGATCACGCGGGAAGGGTTCTTCAGCTGACAGCTTTCCCGCTATCATCCCGGCCGAGCGAGCACCGGGCCAACGAGCGGGGCTCAGCGTCGCCCGAACAGCCGTTCGATGTCGGCGAGCTTGAGCTCCACATAGGTGGGGCGGCCGTGATTGCACTGACCGGAATTCGGAGTCGCCTCCATGTCACGCAACAATGCGTTCATCTCCTCGGACTTGAGCCTGCGGCCGGCGCGCACCGAGCCGTGGCAGGCCATGGTCGAGGCGACGTGCATCAGCTTGCGCTCGATTGGAAGTTCGTCGTCCCACTCCGCGATGTGCTCGGCGAGATCGCGCACCAGTGCACCGGCGTCGATCTCGCCCAGGAGCGCAGGCGTCTCACGCACCGCCACCGCGCCGGGCCCGAACGGCTCGATCACCAGGCCGTAGCGCGTCAACTCCTCGGCGCGTGCCGTCAGCCGGTCGACGTCGGCCTCGTCGAGCTCGACGACCTCAGGGATCAGCAGCAGCTGGCGCGCGACGCCGCTCGCCGCCAGCGCCGCCTTCATGCGCTCGTAGGTGAGCCGTTCGTGAGCGGCGTGCTGATCGACGATGACGACGCCATCGCGTGTCTGCGCCACGATGTAGCTCTCATGCACTTGCGCGCGGGCGGCGCCGAGCGGCCGATCGATGAGGTCGGCCTCAGGCGCTGCAAGCTCGACCCGCGCGGTCGTGCCGGCTGCGCCGATGTCGAAGGCCGCCTGTGGGCCTTGCGCAAAGCCGACAACTTCGGCCGCCCCAAACGGCCGCGCGGGCGAGGCTTGCCAATTCCACGGCCGCGCGGGCGGCGCCGCTGCCGGCCGGAATGCCGCGATGGTAGCGCTGCCTCCCGTGCTCGCGGCGCGGCGGGCGTCGCGTACCAGCCCCTCCTGCAGCGCGCGCACGATCAACGCGCGCACGAGGCCAGGATCGCGGAAGCGCACTTCGGTCTTGGCCGGGTGCACGTTGACGTCGACCTCGCGCGGGTCGAGCGCGATGAACAGCGCGACGATCGGATGCCGATCGCGCCGCAGGTGATCCGCATAAGCGCCGCGGACGGCGCCGACCAACAGCTTGTCGCGCACCGGGCGGCCGTTCACGAACAGGTACTGGCCGAGCGCGTTGGCGCGCGACAGCGTCGGCAGGGCCGCATAACCGTCGATCGCGACGCCGTCGCGGGCGGCGCCGATCGCGATCGCGTTGGCCTGGAACGCGGCGCCGAGGACGTCGGCAAGCCGTGCCAGCCGCCCCGGCGGGCCCGGCAGCGCGGCCGCCCAGGCGACCGGCGCGCGCTCCTCGCCGGCAAGCGTGAAGGCTACGTCGGGGCGGCTCATCGCGAGCCGGCGCACGACCTCGCGCACGGCTTCCGCTTCGGCGCGATCGCTCTTGAGGAACTTCAGCCGCGCCGGGGTGGCGTAGAACAGGTCGCGCACCTCGACGCGAGTCCCCTCGGCGAGCGCGGCCGGCCGCACTTCGGCCTTGGCTCCGCCCTCGACCGCGATCGCCCAGGCATGCGGCTCAGATGCATGGCGGGTTGCGATCGCCAGGCGGCCGACCGCGCCGATCGAGGGCAGCGCCTCGCCGCGGAAGCCGAGCGACCGGATCGCGAGCAGATCGTCCTCGGGAAGCTTCGAGGTGGCGTGGCGCTCGATCGCGAGCGCAAGGTCCGCGCGCGTCATGCCTTCGCCGTCGTCGCCGACCCGGATCAGCCGGCGACCACCGCCGTCGGTCAGGACCTCGATGCGGCGCGCCCCGGCGTCGAGCGCGTTCTCGACCAGCTCCTTGACCACGCTCGCCGGGCGTTCCACCACTTCGCCGGCGGCGATGCGATTGACGACGGCCTCGGTGAGCTGGCGAACGGGCATGCGGAGACCTTACCTCTCCCCGCCTGCGCGCAGAACTCGCCGCGCGAAGCGCGTCGGGTGAGAGGGCGCGAAAGAGTACGCGCGATCCGGCCAAGATCCCTCGCCCGCCCCGCAGCTTGGGTGCTCGGCACCCTCCCCCCGCAAACGGGGCGAGGGAAGGACGACCGGCGTTGGCGCCAAATCAATGTGTAAAGGCATCAAGGGCTCGTGAGATCGAACAGCCATGAATCTAGCGCCGCCGGCGACCGCGCGCGAGAGGCGGCTCACTCCTCCGAGGGTTTGGCGGCACGCAGCCGCTTGATGTCGGAACGGCGCTTCTTCGATTGCAGACGCCGGGCACGTGCCGCCTGGCTCGGCGCCGTCGCGCGTCGCGACTTGGGCGCGACCGCGGCCTGCCTGATCAGCTCGACCAAGCGCTCGAGGGCATCGGCGCGGTTGCGCTCCTGCGTGCGATAGCGCTGCGCCGTGATCACCAATACGCCGTCGCGGGTCAGCCGCCGGCCGGCAAGCCGCTGCAGCCGTACGCTGACGTCGTTCGGGAGCGAGGGCGAGTGGCGCGCGTCGAAGCGCAGCTGCACCGCGGTCGCGAGCTTGTTGACGTTCTGCCCGCCCGGGCCGGAGGCGCGGATGAAGGTCTCCGCGATCTCGTCCTCGTCGAGGGCGATGATGTCGTTGATGCGGATCATGTTCGCCGCGGCGTTGCTGCAAGCGGAGAGCAGCTCTCCTATGAACAATCCCGCTCAGCTTGTGAAGGCCACCCTGCTCGCCCGTGGCGGCCACGGCCTCATCCTGCGCCGCAACAGCGCGCGCGGGCCGACGATACCCGGCATCGTTGTCGCTTCACAGTCCACGAGAGCGGGAAGGCGACGGCAGCACGTACGGAGCCGACCTGAGCTACGGATATCGTGTCGGCGGACGCACCTATCGGGGTGGGCGCCTCGAATGGACGGCGGTGTGGCGGACGGGCTGTTGGTAGGGCATCGAGCGCATTCCGCGCCAGACCACGTGCTAGCCGCGCGGGGCGGTCGAGGTCATGCCCTTGGGCTTGCCGACGACGACGACCAGCAGGCCGGTGCTCAGCAGGCTCTTGGCCACGCGCCTGGCGTCGTCGAGTGTGACGCCATCGATGAGCCGGTTGCGCCGCTCGATGTAGTCGATGCCGAGATCATCCACCTGGATCTGCACCAGCTGGGCGGCGATCTTGGTCGAGGTGTCGAAGCGCAGCGCGTAGGAGCCCTTGAGATAGTCCTTGGCTTTCGCGAGCTCCTCCTCGGTCGGGCCGTTTTCCGCCATGCCGCGGAATTCAGCCTCGATCAGGTCGACGGCCTCGCCGGTGCGGTCCGCCCGCACCGCGGTCCAACCTGAGAGCAAGGCGGAGCGCTCCAACGGGTAAAGATGGGTCGAGACGCCGTAGGCCAGGCCGCGCTTCTCGCGCACCTCCTGATAAAGCCGCGCGGTGAACGAGCCGCCGCCGAGGATGTGGTTGACCACATAGGCGGTGATGAAATCCGGATGCTTGCGCGGCAGCCCGATACCGCCGAGGCTGACAACCGCCTGCGGTACGTCGAGCTCGATCACCGTTCGATGGCCGAGGCCGGTCGGCAGCGCGTACGGCACCGCCGCCAGTTGCGCCTGCGCCGGCAAACCGCCGAACACGTGGTCGAGCATGGCGCCGACCGCCGCCGCGTCGATGTCGCCGACCACCGCCACCTTGAGATGCTCGCGCGCGAACACGTTGCGCGTGTAGGTGCGAAGATCGTCGGGCTTGATTTGGGCGACTGATTCGAGCGTGCCCTTGTCCGGACGCCCGTAAGGATGGCCCGGAAATGCCGCCGCCCACCAGGCCTTGCTGGCGATATCGTTGGGATTGGTGGCGGAGCGCCGTAGCTCGGCGAGAATCTGCACGCGGATACGTTCGACCGCATCGGCGTCGAAGCGCGGGGCCATGAGCGCGAGCCGCAGCAGTTCGAAGGCTTCGTCACGACGCTCGCTGAGGGTACGCAGCGACCCGCGAAAGTGATCGCGGTCGTCGCTGAATCGCAGCTCGAGGGCGCTCTGCTCCATCCGCTCCTGGAACGCCGCGGCATCAAGCTCACCGGCGCCCTCGTCGAGCAGCGCCGTGATCATGTTGGCGACGCCGGGCTTGTCGGCCGGATCCTGACTGGAGCCCCCCTTGAAGGCGAACTCGACCGCGACCAGCGGGACCGTGGCGTCGCGGACCAGCCATGCCTCGATGCCGCCGGGGCTGACCACGCGTTCGATCTTGGCCGCTGCAAGCGCGGGCGCGACCCATGCCACTAGGGCAAGCAACAGCGCCAGCGCCGATGCGTGCCGGCCGATACCCCTCGAAAACGCACGCCAGACCTGGCTCACGAGCGGCTTCCTTCCTGCTTGGCGCCGGGTGCACGCAGCAAGTAGCCGGTGGCCGAACGCTTCTTGTCGAGCCAGCGCTTGGCGGCGGCGTGGATGGCCTCGGCGGGCACCGCGCGGATGCGGTCCGTCCAGGTCTCGACCTGCTCGATGCTGGACCCGGTGGCGAGCGCGGCGCCGTACATGCGGGCGAGCGTCGACTGACTGTCCTGCGCGTACACCATGTCGGCGACCAGACGCGATTTGGCGCGTGCAATCTCCTCGGCGGTCACGCCGTTCTCCACCACATCGGCGAGCACCTCGTCGAGCGCGGCTTCGAGCCGCGGCAGCTCCACCCCGGGGCTTGGCGTGGCATAGATCGCGAGCCGCGAGGGATCGAGCGACGTGCCCTGGTACCAGCCGCCGACACTTGACGCGATCCCTTGCTCGACCACCAGCTTCTTGTAGAGCCGGCTCACCGAGCCGTGGGTCAGGATGTGGGTCAGGACATCAAGGGCTTCCGATTCGCCCGGCGCGGCGGTCGAGGCTGACGGCACCAGATAGCTGCGCTGCAGACTCGGCTGCCCCACGCGCGGGTCGGAGAACGTGACATGGCGCGCGGCGACGTGCTCCGGCTCCTGCGGGCGCGCCCGCGGAGCGATCTCGCCGCGCGGCTCCACTTTGCCGTAGGTCTGCTCGGCGAGCGCCCGCACCTCTTCGGGCGTCACGTCTCCCGCCACCACCACGATGGCGTTGTTAGGCGAATAGAAGCGCCGGTAGAACTCGAGCGCGTCCGCGCGGCTGAGCTTCTCGATCTCATGACGCCAGCCGATCACCGGCCGTCCATATGGGTGGTTGAGATAGAGCGCCGCCATCACCTGCTCGCCGAGACGCGCAGAAGGCTCATTGGCGACGCGCTGGTTCCATTCCTCGAGCACGACCTGCAACTCGGGCAGCACCAGCTCGTCGGTCAGCACCAGCCCGGTCATGCGATCGGCTTCCAGCGTCATGATTCTCTGCAGGTGCTCGCGCGAGGTGCGCTGGAAGTAGCCGGTATAGTCGGAAGCCGTGAAGGCATTCTCCTGCCCGCCGATGCGGGCGACGACCTGTGAAAACAGGCCCGGCGGGTTCTTGGCCGTGCCCTTGAACATCAGGTGCTCGAGAAAGTGCGCGAGCCCGGACTTTCCCGGGGTCTCGTCGGCGGCGCCAACCTTGTACCAGATCATATGGGTCACGACCGGCGTACGCCGGTCCGGCACCACCACGAGCTCGAGCCCGTTGGCGAGCTTGAAGTGGCTCGCCGCCTGGCGCGCCGACGCCGATCCCGGGAGGGTTACGGCCAGCACACAGAAAATCGCTATGCGGATCAGTTGCGACACATTGCTGTCCTGTCAGTCAGACTCTGTCGGTCGGGCCCTGTCCTGTCAGGCAGATATTGGCCAAAGCGAGGCGGCTGCGCTCACAAAAGCGCGCAGCCGCCGTGGGAGCCCTAAGCGCTGGTGGAGACGAGCGCCGCGATATCGGTCAGTTACTGGGTGCCGCGATCGAAAATGTTGAAGGCCTTGAACCACGATCCGGGCGTTTCTTTAGGCGCCTGGTAAGGTTGGCTCGGCGTCGGCGTCCGATAGCCCGCCGGCGGATCGGTCATGCGGGCGCGCTCCGGCTCGCCCTGAAAGGCCTCGGCTTCGGCCGGCTTGCTGGCGAAGAAATTGAGCAGCGAGCGGGTTTCGCCGTACTCGGCCGGCCGCAGCGGTCGACCTTGATCGTTGTCGCTCTGTGTCGGATGGGGGCGGTTGTCCCGATTTGCACTTGCGGCCGCCCCCCGCCGCAGTTCGTCCGGCCGCAGGTGCCGCGCCGACGACCGCTCGCTGTCGGTTGCCACCGCGGCGCGCCCGGAGGAGGCGCGCTTGCGCTGGTCCGGATCGCGCGGCCAGGAAGCGGTCGCCTCGACGGTCTTGCCGCCATCGGGTGCCGGCAGATCGCGACTGGGCGGAATGACCAGGGGCGATCGCTCGCGGTACTCGATGCCCGGCTTCGACCCGCCGCCCAGCAGGTTGCGGATGATGCTTTGCTCGAAGGTCTCCTCGTCGTCGTCCTCCGCAAGCGCCGCAGGTGCTGCGGCCAACGTCAGCAGCGCGAGCGCGCCGGCGCCGGCGGCGCCAACCAGGCTACGTTTGGAAATCCGGATCAGGAATGCCAGCATCGGTCTCCAGCCCTCGGGTCCGTGGCGTGCGTTGATACGCGGCGATCGGGGAGCCCCCGCCGGTACCCTGTCCCGGCATCAGGGCGCTTTTGCGGCGCGCCCCGGAAACAGCGTCTCATACAGCAGGCCGACCACCCCGGCGACGATGGCGGCATCCGCCAAGTTGAAGACATACCAACGGAACTGCCAGCTGGCCGTGGTGATGTGGAAGAGCACGAAATCGGCCACCGCCCCATAGGCGAGCCGGTCGACGGCATTGCCGACCGCTCCCCCGATGATGAGGCCGAGCGCCACGGCGGTCAGCCGCGAGCCGGCGCGCGCGAGCCAGAGCGAGAGCGCGAGCACCGCCGCGAGCTTGATGCCGAACAGCACCCAGCGGCCAAGCTCGCTATCCTGCTGGAACAGCCCGTAGCTGATGCCGGTGTTCCAGGTCAGCACCAGGTCGAGCATGGGGGCGAGCGGGACCAGGCCCCGGCGGCCGAGGTCGAAGCCGAAGATCAGCCAAAGCTTGGTCAGCTGGTCGAGCGCGACCGCGATGGCGGCGGCGACGGCGCCGTAGCGCCAGAACGGGCTCATCTCCCTCCCCCGCACAGCGGGGGAAAGGTCGCGCTCTCGGTAATGGCAGCTGCGGCCGGCCTCGACGTCACGCACGCTACCCCCTGATCGCCGCCTTGAGCTTCTCGACCGTCATCTCGGGATCACGCGCCGCCTCGATGATCTCGGCCTCGCGTGCGGTCAATCCGTCCATCGCCTTCATCATCGCTTCGATCTTGTCGGATGGCACCACGACGGCGCCGTGCTGGTCGGCATGCACAAGCTCGCCGCTCTTGACCGCCATGCCGTGCACCGTCACCGGCACCCCGAACTCGACCATGTGCACGTAAGCGTGCGACGGCGAGATCGAGCCGGCCAGCATCTGAAAGCCCTCGGCGATCATCGGGATGTCGCGGATCGAGCCGTTGGTGACCACGCCGAGCACGCCGAGCGCCTTGTGGACATTCGACTGCACTTCGCCCCAGAACGCGCCGTAGCCGACGTGCTCGCCGTCCAGATCCTCGATCACGCTGACGCCGGGGCGCGGCTCCGCCGCGACGTAGTCGAGATACTCCAGCCGCTTATCGATATAGGACTTGTCGCCGGCCGCGAACGCGTCCTTGGACTTGATCGTGACCGTCTTGGCGAAGCCGACGATCGGCGGCAAATCGGGAAAAGGGCAATGCAGATGCTTGACCGTATAGCCAAACCCGCGCCGATGCGGGGCGACGATCTCGATCAGGTTGCATACGGTCGGGGTGTCGATCGAGCGCAGGAACTCGAGCTGCCGGGTCGTCAGTATCTCGTGCATCTGTTGGACTCCCTTCAGTACGCGCGCTGACCATGCCCGAACGCGGTGCGCTTGTCAGGTCGCCGTTTGCCGCTATGTGTCTTCATCCCATCCGCCCCGTCCCCGGTTCCATCTGAAATTCCTGCAATTGTCGACCCAATGAACCCTTTGCCGGGCTCCATCGACGCTCCGCGCTGCTCGCTGGCCGGTCTGCGCGAGGGCGCGCGGCTGACCTTGCCGCTGTTGCCCGGCGTCGTCGTCTTCGCCTCCGGATTCGGCACGCTGGCCGCGCAGAAGGGGCTGTCGCTCGCCGAGGCGATGCTGATGAGCTCGATCGTGTTCGCGGGTGCGGCGCAGCTGGTGGTGACGGAAGCGTGGACGCAGTCCTTCACCGTGGGCGCCCTGCTCGCAGTCGCGCTCGTCACCGCGACCGTGAACATGCGCTACGTGCTGATGGCCGCATCGCTGCGGCCGTGGTTCGGCCAACTCCCAACGTGGCAGGGCTACGGCAGCATGCTGCTGGTTGTCGACGCCAACTGGATCATCGCGATGCGTTATCGGGCTGACGGCGGCGCCGACGTCGGCATCTTCCTCGGCAGCAGCCTGATGCTTTGGGCATTCTTCGTCGCCGGAACCGCGCCCGGTTATCTGCTCGGCGCGCTGGTTGCCGACCCCAAGCGATTCGGGCTCGATCTCCTGCTTCCGATCTTCTTTGCCGCCATGCTGGTGCCAATGTGGCGCGGCGCACGCACCGCACTGCCCTGGATGGTGGCAGGGGGCAGCGCACTGCTGATCGCCTACCTGGTGCCGGGATGGTGGTTCATCGTTGGCGGGGCGATTGCCGGCAGCCTCGCCGCCGGGCTCGTCGATGAGCAGCGCTGAGCCAGCGATGTTCGGACCGATCGTCGCCATCCTGGTGATGGCAACGGCCGCGCATCTGCTCCGCCTCGGCGGATTCTGGCTCATGGGACGCGTGCCGCTCACGCGGCGGGTGCGACGCATGCTGGACGCGCTGCTTGGAGCCGTGGTGGCGGCGGCGATCGTGCCGATCGTCGCCAAGGCGGGGATTCCCGCCGTCCTGGCGATCGCCACCGTCGTCGTCATCATGGCCGCCCGGCGCAATGAATTCCTCGCCGTTTCGGGCGGAATCGCCGCGGTCGTGCTGGCGCGCGGAGCCGGTCTGTAGCCCGCCGAATGGCGCGACTTGCAATTCGGACCGGGCTGCCTGTCAAATGCCGGCAGACTTCAGCGCACTCGACGCTGCGGGATCACAGCCCGGCGGGAGGCGGACCATGGCGCAGCTGCCGCACGCGTTCAAACGCATCCGTCTCAACCTCGCGCGCTCGAAGGAATTCCCCGGCGGCTCGTCGCGCCACGGCTACGAGTTCGTGGCACCGCTCGATGCGACCGGACACATCGATCCGGAGCTGTGGCGGCGCTATCGCGAGCACTGCGGCGTTCGTCGCTTCTGGCAGGGCGAGGACGACCAGGTCGGTCGCCTGGTGCACAAGCCGGGCGGCAAGGAGCACAGTCGCTGGGTGTTCGACTACGACGACGCGGCCGAGGAGGACGACGAGGCCGGCTACCGCTTTGCGGCACATCCGTTCGTGCCGGGCGAATACGTCTCGATCCGCGACGACGATGGCGACATGCACACGTTCCAGGTCGTTTCGGTGGAACCTGCGGCCTGACGCCATCGTTTCCCACCGATGCGTGCGATCACGGTTGTGCCCGGTGTCGCGGCTTCAGCGCGGCTCGACGAGGTGCCGGAGCCAGATCCGGCGCAAGGTTCGCTGCTGGTGAAGGCGCTCGCACTCGGCGTCTGCGGCACCGATCGCGAGATCGTTGCCGGTATGCGCGGCGCGCCGCCGCCCGACCGGCAGCGCCTGATCCTCGGACACGAGTCGCTCGGCATCGTCGAGGAGGCGCCGGAGGATGGCGAGTTTGAGCGCGGCGACCATGTGGTCGCGATCGTGCGGCTGCCGGATCCGGTACCTTGCCCGGCGTGCGCCGCCGGCGAATGGGACATGTGCCGCAACGGGCAGTACGTGGAGCACGGCATCAAGGAGCGCGACGGCTTCGGCAGCGAGCGCTTCCGAACCGACCCGCGCTTCACCGTGAAGGTGGATGATGGCCTGGGGCCGCTCGCGGTCCTGCTCGAGCCGACGAGCATCGTCGCGAAGGCCTGGGACCAGATCGAGCGCATCGGCCGTCGCTCGCCGTCATGGCGACCACACAGCGTCCTGGTCACCGGCGCCGGACCGATCGGGCTGCTCGCCGCCCTGATCGGCAAGCAGCGCGGCCTCGAGGTCCACCTGTTCGACCGTTCCCCCGGAGGGCCGAAGCCGAAACTCACGCGCGGGCTCGGCGCGACCTACCACATCGGCGACATCGCGGCGGTCGTTGCCGGCCTTGAGCCCGACATCATCGTGGAGTGCACCGGTGCGGCCACGATCGTGGCCGAGGTCGTCGGACGCGCGGCCGCTGCCGGCATCGTGTGCCTCGCGGGGCTGTCCGGGAACAAAACCCTGAGTGTCGACATCGGACGTATCAACCACACCATGGTGCTCGGCAATCAAGTCGCGTTCGGCGCGGTCAACGCCAATCGCCGTCACTACGAGGCTGCCGCCGCAACGCTTGCGCGCGCCGACCATTCCTGGCTCGCGGGCCTGATCTCGCGGCGCGTGCCGCTCGACCGCTGGATGGAGGCGCTCGATGACCGTCCCGACGACATCAAGGTCGTGATCGATTTCACGCTGTGAACGCCATGCCGCTGCGGATCGAAGACTACGCCCTGATCGGCGACTGCGAGGCGGCCGCGCTGGTCGGCCGCGACGGCTCGATCGACTGGCTGTGCTGGCCCCGTTTCGATTCCGATGCCTGTTTCGCGGCCCTCTTGGGCACGCCCGAGCATGGCCGCTGGGTGATCGCCCCCACCGATCCGAACGCAAAGGTGACGCGCCGCTATCGCAAGGACACGCTGATCCTGGAGACCCGGTTCGAAACCACGGACGGCGCCGTGACGCTGATCGATTTCATGCCGGTGCGGGATGAGCATTCCAATCTGGTGCGCATCATCGTCGGCGAGCGCGGCGAGATGCGCATGCGCGGCGAGCTCGTCATCCGCTTCGGCTACGGCGCGGTGGTGCCGTGGGTCAGCCGCACCGAAGACCGCGCGCTGCGGGCGATCTCCGGGCCCGACATGCTGCTCATGCACGCGCCGCTGGAGCTGCGCGGCGAGGATCTCAAGACCGTCGCCGAAGCGACGGTAACGGCCGGGCAGAAGATCCCCACCGTCATGACCTATTCGCCGTCGCATCTTCCGGCGCCGACACCGGTGGATCCATGGGAGGCGCTTGCGCGCACCGAGCGGTACTGGACCGAGTGGGCCGCGAAATGCCGGCACGTCGGCCCGGCGCGCGATGTGGTCGTGCGCTCGCTGATCACCTTGAAGGCGCTGACCTTTGCACCGACCGGCGGCATCGTGGCGGCGCCGACCACGTCGCTGCCGGAACAGCTCGGGGGCGTGCGCAACTGGGACTACCGTTATTGCTGGCTGCGCGACGCCACGCTGACGCTGCTGGCGCTGATGAATGCCGGCTACTACGACGAGGCGCAGGCTTGGCGCGACTGGCTGGTGCGCGCCGCCGCCGGCAGCCCCGAGCAGACGCAGATCATGTACGGCATCGCCGGCGAGCGGCGGCTGACCGAATGGGAGGTGCCGTGGCTGCCGGGCTACGAGAACTCGCGGCCGGTGCGCATCGGCAACGCCGCCCACGGCCAACTGCAGCTCGACGTCTACGGCGAGGTCATGGACGCGCTGCATCAGGGCCGGCGCGGCGGGCTGGCGGCAAGCGAATCCGGCTGGGCCCTGCAGCTCGCCTTGCTGGCGCATCTTGAAAAGGTCTGGCGCGAGCCGGACCAGGGCATCTGGGAAGTGCGCGGTCCACCGTGTCACTTCACCTATTCGAAGGTCATGGCCTGGGTCGCTTTCGATCGCATGATCAAGAGTGCCGAGACATTCGACCTGCCTGGCCCGATCGATCACTGGAAGGCGGTGCGCGAGGAGATCTGCGATGACGTCATCGCGCACGGCTTCGATCGCGAGCTCGGCAGCTTCGTGCAGTCCTACGGCAGCAAGGAGCTGGACGCGAGCCTGCTGCTGCTGTGCGCGGTCGGCTTCCTACCGCCGCACGATCCGCGTATACGCGGCACGGTCGCGGCAATCGAGCGGCACCTTTTGGTCGATGGCTACGTGCTGCGTTATCACAGCGCGCGCACCGAAGACGGCCTGCCGCCCGGCGAGGGCGCCTTCCTCGCCTGCAGCTTCTGGCTAGCGGATGCCTACGTGCTGCTCGGACGCATCGAGGACGCCTGGCGCCTGTTCGAGCGGCTGGTCGCGCGCTGCAACGACGTCGGACTTCTGAGCGAGGAGTACGATCCGTCGATCGACCGGCTGCTGGGCAATTTCCCGCAAGCGTTTTCGCACGTGGCACTGGTCAACACCGCCGCCAACCTGACCCGAACCGAAAAGCCGGCCGAGCAACGCGCCGGCGAGGCGCCGGTCCCGGCTTGAGATGCGCGTGCCATTGCGGTGAGCGCAAACGAGGACGCAGTCCAGGCCGAGGGAGCCGTCCTGGATTGCTTCGCCTTCGGGCCGCAACGCATGCAAGGAAACCCGGCCGGCCGACGCGCTTGACGCTTGCGCCTGCCCGACCGGAAGATGCCAATCTTCCTCAACGAACCCAAGGAGAGCGAACGTGCTCGTCGATGTCCGAACCTACACCCTCAAGCCCGGCAAGCTTGCGCCCCACGTCGCGATCTACCAGGAGCACGGCTTTGCGGCGCAGACCCGTCATCTCGGCCAGCCGGTCGCCTGGCTGACGGCGGAATCCGGCGAGCTCAACACGATCGTGCACCTGTGGGCCTATGAGGACGCTGCCGAGCGCGCCAAGAAGCGCGCCGCCATGCAGGCCGATCCGGCCTGGCAGGAGTACCTGCGGCGCAGCGGCGAAGCCGGTTACCTGGTGCAGCAGCGCAACTCGCTGATGATCCCGGCGAGCTTCGCACCGATCAAGCGGTAGCCGTCATCGCGAGGAGCAACAGCGACGAGGCAATCCGGATGCGACGCGCGCCTCCTGGATTGCTTCGCCTCCAGCGCGCAATGACGGTTGGTTACGCGGCGCGGCGATCGCGCACGTAGCGGTCGAGGTAGGCAGCGAACCCGTCCGGCGTCGCGGCCAGCCGCGCGTACTCGGCAAGGTGGTCATCGTCCGCCGGGTAGTGGCCGGGCAGCGGAAGCGGCCAGGCGCCGCGCGGTGCGACCGCGACTGCCTCGACATAGAATCCCGCGACCGCGCCGGGCGCCAGCAGCGAATCTTCCAGGATATTGCCGTCGTGAATCCTTTCCACGGTGACGACGGTTTTCGCCGCCGCATGCGCCATCAGCACGAGCTCGCGCTCGCGCCCGATCCAGACGTTGCCGGCGCGGTCGGCCATGGGCGCGTGGAACAGCGCCACGTCGGCGCGCAAGGCCGGCAGCAGCACGATCGGATCGTCCTGGCCGAACGGATTGTCGATCACCCGCCAGTCGGGCCGATGCGCCAGCAGATCGGAACCGATCAGGCCGCGCAGCGGAATGAACGGCACGCCCTTCTCGGTCGCCTGCAGGCGGGCATACATCGCCGGGCAGGTCGTGTCCTTCACCCGCACGGTGCCGCCGATGACGGCAGCGCCGAAGCGCGGCGCCGGGCCGAATTCGCCGAGGCTGACCGCCGAAGTCTCGATCGAATCGACGCAACCCGCGCCGATCAGCAGGTCGGCCTGCAGGCTCGAGGTCGGCAGCGTGAGCAAGGCGAGGTGCCTGACGCCGCGCCGAATCAAGGCGCGCGTCGCCGCCATGGCGACGCCGGCGGTCTCGCGCGGCACCAGCAGCGTGCAGCCCTCGGTTACGGACTTCAGCGCATCATCGAGCGTGCCGGCAATGAGCGGCATCGGCGAAGGTCCGGTTCATGGCGCGGAGCCTAGTCGTGGGCGGCAGCAATGTCGATGCGCGCGGGAAAGCCGCCATTGCGAGCGAAGTAAAGCAATCCCGGACTGCGCCTGTTTCGGATTGCTTCGTCGCTACCCTCCTCGCAGCAACGACGCACCGGCGCGTCATGTGCCCACTTTGAGTTCCGATACCAGGCCGCGCAGCGCTGCGACCGCGCTGAGCGCCGTGATGCGGCCGGTGCGGGGGTTTTCCACCGAGGGCACGTTCTCGATCATCATCGAGAAGCGCGCCGTGTCGGCATCGACCTCGATCCGGTGCGTATTGCGCGCAACGGTGGGGTCGGCCCAGATCTGCAGCCGCGTGCGGTCCGGACCAATGCCGGCGAGGCTAAGCGCCGCCGCGACATTGACGTTGGCCGGAAAGCCGCGCGCGCCCTCGCGCGCCGAGCCCTCGAAGACCTTCAAGGGTTCGTCGAGTCCTGCAAGCGATATGCCGTGCTGGCGCAGATAGGGCGCACCGTCGAGCCCGGCCGGCGGCTTGCGGGTGATCATGGTCACCGAGCGGATCTCGCCTTCGGCAGCGGCGCGGACGGCGTCGAGGCCGATCAGGGCGCCGGTCGGCACCAAGATGCGGGCGCCGGTCGCGCGCGCGCGCTCGACCAGGTCCCAGTGGTCGAGCAGCTGCCCGACGCTGAGCGGCATAAAGACGCGTCCGCGCTCGACCGCCGGCGCCGCCACGGTGCGAAACGCCGCCGGCGGCAAGCCCTCGACCACGACATCGCACTGCTCGCTGAGCGCCTCCGGGGGTACCAGCGCCACCCCGCGGCAAAGCCGCGGCAGATTGCGCTGCGCCTTCTCGGCATCGCGCGCCGACACCGCGGCCAGCACGAGGCCCGCAATCCCGGCCTCGAGCCGGCGCGCCACTTCGAGCCCGACGGCACCGAGCCCGGCGACACCGACACGCAGTGGCGGATTGGACGACATTGGCGAATAGTGAGTAGCGAGTGGTGAGTAGTGAGTAGTGGAGAGCGCCGAGGATGCGGACTTTATTCGCTACCCTCCGTCTGCGCTACCCACTATTCACTATTCACTATTCACCACTCACCGTTCGCTACTCACGACTCGCACACGCCAGGACACCGATGAACCGATCACGCACCATCGACACCCATACGCACATCCTCACCGACGAGACCATGCGGCTCCTCGCCAAGGAGGCGCCGAAGCTCGCTCCGCGACTCACCGCGTATGACGAGGACAACGGCGAGCTCGAAGTCGTCGGCATTCCGTATCGCCCGTTCCCGCGCGGCGGCTGGGATATCGAGCGACGGCTCAAGGACATGGACGCGGCCGGGGTCGATGTGCACGTGCTGTCCGCAACCCCGCAGACCTACTATTCGGATCAGGATCCATCCGTGGCGGTCGCGGTCGCCGCGATCCAGAACGAACAGATCGCCCGGCATGTGAAGGACCGCCCGGACCGCTTCATGGGCATCGCGACGCTGCCGATGCAAGCGCCGGAAAAGGCCGCCGCGGAGCTGCGGCGCGCGGTGCGCGAGCTCGGCCTCAAGGGCGCGATGATCGGATCGAACTGCCGCGGCAAGAACCTCGACGACCCATCGCTCGAACCGCTGTGGGCGGCAGCGGCGGAGCTCGAGGCCTTCATGTTCATTCATCCGGTCGGGGTCGCAGGCGCGGACCGGCTCAAGGCCTACTATCTGCGCAACCTGATCGGCAACCCGCTCGACACCACGATCGCGGCCGCCTGCCTGGTGTTCGGCGGCGTGCTCGAGCGCCATCCCGACCTCACCATCGTGCTCGCGCATGGCGGCGGCTTCGTTCCCTACCAGATGGGCCGCTGGGCGCACGGGTACGAGGTGCGGCCGGAACCGAAGGTCAACCTCGAGGGCTCGCCGCAGCCCTCGATCGACCGGCTGCGGTTCGACACCATCCTGCATTCAAGCGCGCAGCTCGAATCGATGATCGGCTGGGTCGGGCCTGAGCGCGTGCTGCTCGGCAGCGACTACCCGTACGACATGGCGATGCTCGACTGCGTGCGGCACGTGCGCGCGCTCGCGATCCCCGATGCCGACAAGGCGACGATCCTCGGCGGCGAGGCGGCGCGGCTGCTGGCAAGAGCCGGTGGATGACTATCCTCGCCATGTTGGCGAGGGCTGTTATGGTCGTCATCGCTCAAGAGCGATCGAGCGCCCCGGCAAGGTCTGCGATAGTTTGACGGCGTCTGTGTTTACTGGGTCCCCCGGCTTTCGCGGGCGACGACACCGGCGTTCGTCGAATCACTCCGGCTGCGCGCCGACGGCCTTGACAACTTCCGCCCATTTGGCGGTCTCGGCCGCGAGGAAGGCTTTGAACTCCTCGGGCGATGCGCTGGTGGTCGGGATCTGGCCCGCCGCCGTCATACGGTCGCGGACGCTCTGGTCGCTCAATGCATGCGCGATCGCGGCGCGGAGCTTGTCGACGATCGGCCGCGGCGTGGCCGCCGGGACCATCAGCGCCTGCCATTGGCTGCTGACGTTCTTCGGGAAGCCCTGCTCGGCAAGCGTCGGCACCTCGGGCAATACTGCGAGGCGCTCCGCGGTCGAGACCGCCAGCGCTTTGAGCCGGCCGGAGCGGATATGCCCGATCGCCGAGGAGACCGTCACCATCATCATCTCGACATGGCCGGCGACGACCTCGGTCACCGCCGGCCCGGCGCCGCCCTTGTACGGAATGTGCATCATGTCGAGCCCGGCCTCGAGGCGGAGCTGCTCCATCTCGAGGCGATAGAGCGAGCCGCTGCCGGGCGAGGCGAAGTTGACCTTGCCGGGGCGCGCCCGCACGTAGTCGACCAACTCCTTGACCGAGTTCGGCGGGAAGCTCGGGTGCGCGATCAACACGCCGGGCGTGATGACGACGAGGGTGACGCCGATGAAATCCTTGTCCGGCTTGACCTTGAGATCCGGAAACATCGCCGGGTTGATGGCAGCGACGCCGATGTTGGCGAGGAAGGCGGTATAGCCGTTGGGCGGGGCGAGGGCGGCCAGCTCCATGCCGATGTTGCCGGCGGCGCCAGGACGGTTCTCGATGATCACGCGGCGGCCGAGAAACGCCGACATGCCGGGCTCGATCAGCCGCGCGGTGAAATCGGACGCGCCGCCAGGTGCGAACGGCACGATCATGCGGATCGGCTGCGTCGGATATTTAGCCGGGTCCTCGGCGGCGGCGGCGGCGAACGCCGCGAAGCCCATCAGGACGCCGAGGAGTGCGGCGCGCCGCGCGATGACAATCATGGCTTTCGTCTTCACGACGGCCCCCATGGCATGCGCCGCGGATGATCGTCGAACTGCGCTGCGCCCTCAAGGCCCCGCCCGTGATCGCGAGAAGGCGAAGCCGACGAAGCGATCCAGCTGCGCGTCGCAGAAGCCTCGATTGCCTCGCCTTTCGGCTTGCAATGACGCGCGAGCTCAAGCCGCGGCACGTTCCTCTTCGGGCGCCAGCGGCAGGGTGACCGGGCGCTTGAGCCGCGCCGAGAGATCGAGCGCCTTGGTCAGCATCAGGTTGCGGTGCGCTTCGGCCGCGGTCGCGGCCTGGGTGGGAAGCCCGAGCGCCACGCGGTTGAGCCAGGAATCGGTCTCCTCGCGCATCGGCCCGCGCAACTCGCCGAGCGCCATGTCGCCGGGCGGATAGCTGCCCATGAAGTCGACCAGCCGGCTCTTGTCGGGCGCGTAGCCCTCCTGCTGCGGCGCCGACACCGCCAGCACGATGTCGCGATGGGTGTCGTCGATGGTGAGCACGCCCTCGGTGCCGGTGATACCGACTTCCAGGCTGTAGACCGCCCCCGGCCAGGTCACCGGCAGCGCCCACGAGATGTTGAGGTGATAGACGCTGCCGTCGCTGAACATGATCATGCCGGCGGTGGCGTCGATGCCGCGGTAGCTCGGGCCCAACACCTTGTCGATCGAGCGCGCGTAGCACTCGACCGGCGTCTTCGCCTCCATCATCCACATCACCAGATCGAGCGCGTGGGTGCCGGAAATCACCATCGGCGAGATCGTCGAGGGATCGTCGGTGCGCTTGTAATTGTCGATCGCGACCAGCCGGTTCATGAACGCGCGCGAGGTGACGAGCGTTACGTCGCCGAGGGCGCCGGTGCGCACCTTCTCCTTGGCGGCGAGCCAACGCCGGCGGAAGCGCTGGGTGTAGCCGACCACGGCGTCGACCTTGGCGGCCTCGATCGCGCGCAGCACGCGCGCGGATTCGGCGAGGTCGGTCGCCAGCGGCTTCTCGATCAGCATCGGCGTGCCGCGCTCGACCGCGGCGAGCACCGGATCGACATGCAGGTGCTCGTCGGTCGCGATGATGGTCGCGGTCACCTCCGGCCGGCGCAGCAGCTCGCGATAGTCGGTGGTGACGAAGTCGGCGCCGATCCGACCAGCGACGTCGAGGCCGCGGTTGTGATTGCGCTCGGCGATCCCGATCCATTCGACCGCGGGATGGCGAGCCGCCGCCTCGCCGCGGAACAGCCCGACGCGGCCGGCGCCGACGATCGCAAGTCCGATCCCGTTAGCCGACTTTTTCAAGCTTGCCTCCCTTGAGGTCGGCGATCGCAGCAATCGCCTGGTTGGACAGGGGCAGATCGACCGGCTCGTTGGTTTCGGCCGACAGATCGGCGGCGCAGTAGGCCGCCATCACCATGCGGGCATGCTCGGGCGCCACCATCACCGGGCGATCGAGGATGCACGCCTCCAGGAAATGGATGGTTTCCGGCCCCATCTGGCCGGCGAACACGTGATCGACCTGCTCGCCCGGCATGGTCGACATCGGAAAGCGCGTGCCTTCGCCGACCGTGCTCAGCCAGTTGTCGCGCTGGGTGTCGTCGAGGATCAGCGCGCCCTCGGTGCCGGTGATCTCGATCCAGGTCCCGCAATAGTTGGGATAGCCCGGCGGCAGGTTCCAGCCGCCGCCGATCATCACCGCGACGCCACTGTCCATCGTCACGGTGGTGAACATGATGTCGTAGGAGCCGTTCACGGGCTGCATGGTGCCGTAGGAGCCTTGCGAGTAGACGCGCACCGGCTTCGCGGGCTCGAGCAGCCAGAACACGAAATCGAGATCGTGGGTCGATTCCATCGCCGCCGGCGAGAGCCGCACGCGCGAGGCGATCTTCTTGCCGAGGCTGCGGGAGAGGTGCCGGCTCACCAGCACGCTCACCACGCGCCCGAGCGTGCCGTCCTCGATCTTCTTCCTGGCGTAGGCGATCTTGGTGTTGAAGCGCTGCGAGTAGCCGATGGTGAATTTCAGGTTGCCGCGCCGGGCGAGCGTGATCAGTTCGTCCGCCTCCCAGAACTCCATGGCGATCGGCTTCTCCAGCAGGACATGCTTGCCGGCACGCAGGCAGTCGCGCGCAATCGGGTAATGCGTGCTCTCCGGCGTGGTGGAGATGTAGACGACCCGGATGGCGTCGTTCTTGATGATGTCCTGGTAGTCGAGCGTCGCGGTCGCGGGATTGGTCAGCGCCTCGACCTCGGCCAGCCGGTCCGGGCGGATCTCGCAGATGTGCAGCTTGTCGACCAGCGCCGAGCGCGAAAGCGTCTCCGACCGGATGCCCCCGCACCAGCCGGTGCCGATCACCGCCACTTCCATCTGCTTCACGGCATCCTCGCTGTTCGGGCCACGCCACCCCGCGACTGGACCCATTACCATCAGCCTCGTCCCCCGCGAAGCCCGCCTCCACGAAGCCGCGAGGCGGGAGACCGGGCAGGCACGACCTTGTGCGGGTATCCGGCAGGTACTCGGATCCCCATTGCGCGGGGAGCACGGCGGCAATGCGAAAGGGGCCGCGCGTACCAAATTAAGCCTATCGGGTTTCGCACTGCGAAATCGAATTCTGCAGCGTTGACTTTGGCCCTGCCCCAGGGATTCATGCGCCCGGCCTCGCCCTCGCCCGTGCAAACCGCAGATCACCCCATGAGCCTGGAAGCCGGCTACGAGACCTGGAACGGCAAAGCCTCGGGCCAGGACGATCAGGCCGCCACCGCCAAGGATCGCAAGTTCGTGTCGGCGCTCGCGCGCGGGCTTGAAGTCTTGCGCGCCTTTACGCCGAGCGAAGGCGTGCTCGGCAACCGCGACATCGCGCAACGGACTGGGCTGCCGAAACCGACGGTCTCGCGCCTGACCTACACGCTCACCAAGCTCGGCTATCTCACGTACGTCAGCCGGATCGGCAAGTATCAGCTCGCCCCCGGCGCGCTCGCGATCGGGTACTCGACCCTCGCCAATATGCGTATCCGCCAGGTGGCCCGGCCCTACATGCAGGAGCTTGCCAACTACGCCGGCGCGTCGGTCGCGCTCGGCACGCGCGACCGGCTGAACGTCATCTACGTGGAACATTGCCGCAGCCCGGCGAGCGTCCTGTTGCGGCTCGACCTCGGTTCTCGCATCCCGCTGGCGACAACCGCCATCGGGCGCGCCCTGATCGCGATCCTTCCCGACCACGAGCGCGACTGGCTGATGCAGCATCTCGCCCGCCGCGAGGGCGCGCAGTGGCCGAAAATGCGCGCCGGCATCGAACGGGCGGTGAGTGATCTTTCGACGCGCGGCTTCACGCTCTCGATCGGCGAATGGCACCCCGACGTCAGCGCGGTCGGGGTGCCGATCGTCCCGGCCGATCGCTCGGGCCTGTTCGCATTCAACTGCGGTGCACCGGCTTTCCAGATCACCCGCGAACGCCTGGAGAACGATGTCGGGCCGCGGCTTGTCAATATGACACGGAACGTGGAGGCTGCCCTGAACGGCTCGTAAGAGCCTGGAACGCCGGCTGGGGGAAACGGAGGGAGACGATTGATCGCGTGCATGAACCGGCAACACGCCGGCCGTTTTGAGCTGCCCGTTCGTCGAGCAGTGCTGCGCGCCTAGCGATGGTCGAGGCCGCAGTCACGGTGCCGAAGGTCGCGCCGATCGCGACGCCGGCCGCGGCGCGCGAGCCGTTGCTGGTGGTGCACGAGGTCGGCATCCGGTTCGGCGGCATCGTCGCGCTCGACAGCGTGTCGTTCGACCTCGCCACGGGTCAGATTCTCGGTTTGATCGGACCGAACGGTGCCGGCAAGACCACGCTGTTCAATTGCCTGACCCGGCTGTACACGCCCGGGAGCGGCGATATCCGCTTCGAGGGCGAAAGCATCCTCGGCAAGTCAGCCCATCAGATCACCGCGCTCGGCGTTGCCCGCACGTTCCAGAATCTTGCGCTGTTCCATCGCATGTCGGTGCTCGACAACGTCCGCGTCGGTCGACATGCGCGCAGCCGCAGCGACTTCATAAGCGACGCCCTGCATCTGCCCTGGGTGCGCCGGCAGGAGCGCGCCCTCGATGCCGAAACCTGGGCGCTGATCGAGTCGCTCGGCCTGCAGGATGCGGCGCACCGGCTGGTCACCGATCTGCCGACCGGAACGCAGAAGCGGGTCGAGGTCGCGCGTGCGCTGGCCGCCAGCCCGAAACTGTTGCTGCTGGACGAGCCGGCGGCCGGCATCAACCATCACGAGGTGGCGGAACTCGGCGCGCTGATCCGACGCATCCGCGACGAGCATCACATCACGATCCTGCTCGTGGAGCATCACATGAACCTCGTGATGTCGATCTCCGACCGGGTGGTGGCGCTCGACTTCGGCCGCAAGATTGCCGAGGGCTCACCGGCGCAGGTGCAAAACGACCCCGAAGTGATCCGCGCCTATCTCGGAGGCGGCAAGCGATGACGAGCGCATTGCTCGAGGTGCGCGGACTGTGCGCCTATTACGGCGCCATCCAGGCACTGCATGGGCTCGACTTCAGCCTGGCGGAAGGCGGCGTGACCTGTCTGCTCGGAGCCAACGGCGCCGGCAAGACCACGACCCTGCGCGCGCTGTGCGGCATGATCCGGGCGACCGGCAACATCTCGTTCGCCGGCCGGCCGATCACCGGGCGGGCGACCGAGGACATCGTGCGCTTGGGAATCGCGCATGTGCCCGAGGGCCGCGGCACGTTCAGCCGCATGACGGTCGAGGAGAACCTGCAGCTCGGCGCGATGACGCGCAGCGGCCGCGCGGCCATCGCCGACGACATGGCGCGGGTCTACGGCTATTTCCCCCGCCTCAAGGAGCGCCAGAACCAGCAGGCCGGCACCTTGAGCGGCGGCGAGCAGCAGATGCTGGCGATCGGGCGCGCGCTGATGCTGCGCCCGAAGTTGATGCTGCTCGACGAGCCGTCGTTCGGCCTGGCGCCGCTGATCGTGGAGGAGCTGTTCGGGATCCTGCGCGCCCTCAACGAGAACGAGGCCGTCAGCATGCTCCTGGTCGAGCAGAACGCCGCGCTAGCGCTCGAGCTCGCCGATCACGCCTACCTGCTGGAAACCGGCCGCATGGTGCTCAGCGGCTCCGCGCACGAGATCGGCAGCGACGAGAACGTCCGCCGCGCCTACCTCGGATATTAGGACGAGACGCATGGAACTGTTCATCCACCAGGTCCTGGCGGGGCTCGCCACCGGCGGCATCTATGCCTGCATGGCGCTCGCCATCGTGATGATCTACCAGGCGATCGATCACCTCAACTTCGCCCAGGGCGAGATGGCGATGTTCTCGACCTTCATCTCGTGGCAGCTGATGCAGTGGGGGTTCCCCTATTGGGCGGCGTTCTTCGCAACCATCGCGATCTCGTTCGTGGCCGGCGTTCTGATCGAGCGGATCGTGTTCAAGCCGCTCGACGGCGCGCCGGTGCTCAGCCACGTGGTCGGGTTCATCGCCCTGTTCGCCATCATCAACAGCCTGGCGGGCTTCATCTGGGAATTCACGATCAAGAGCTTCCCCACCCCGTTCGGCACCAAGTCGCCGTTCGGAACACTGATCAACGCCCATGACACCGGCATGATCGCGGTGACGCTGGTGCTCTTGGTGCTGCTCTACCTGTTCTTCCGGCATTCGCGTCTCGGGCTCGCCATGCGCGCGGCCGCCGCCAACCCGGATTCGGCGCGGCTGGTCGGCATCCGCGTCGGCTGGATGGTCGCGCTCGGCTGGGGCCTGGCGGCCGCCATCGGCGCGGTCGCCGGCATGCTGATCGCGCCGGTCGTGTTCCTCGAGCCGAACATGATGCTGACGATCCTGCTGTACGGCTTCGCCGGCGCAGTGCTCGGCGGATTGACCAGCCCGGGCGGGGCGGTGCTCGGCGGATTTTCGGTCGGCGTGATCGAAAACCTGGCCGGCACGTTCATTCCGGTGGTGGGACGCGAGTTGAAGCTCACGATCGCGCTCGCCCTGATCGTGGCGGTGCTGACCGTGAAGCCGAGCGGCCTGTTCGGCCGTCGCGTGGTCAGCCGGGTGTAGCGCCATGCATCAGACGATCGCAGCGGCGCCACGCGCGGCTCCCGAGCCGGTCGTCGCCGGCCTGCCGCTGAGAACCTGGCGGACCGCGCTGCTGGCCGCAACCCTCCTCGTCGCGCTGGCGTTGCCGTATTTCATCAAGAACTTCTACGTGTTCCAGATCACGATGGCGATGATCTATGGGATCGCGATCCTGGGACTCAACCTGCTGACCGGGATCAACGGCCAGTTCTCGCTCGGCCACAGCGCCTTTTTCGGCCTCGGAGCCTATACGACCGCAATCATGATGGAGCATATGGGGGTGTCGTTCTATTGGACGCTACCAGCCGCCGGCCTCGTCTGCTTCGTGTTCGGCTTCCTGTTCGGGCTGCCAGCGCTGCGCCTCGAGGCGATCTACCTGGCGCTTGCGACCTTCGCGCTCGCCATCGCCATGCCGCAGATCCTCAAACTCTCGCTGATCGAGCACTGGACCGGCGGCGTGCAGGGCATCGTGCTGATCAAGCCGGATGCGCCGTTCGGGCTGCCGATCAATGCCGACCGATGGTTCTACTACCTTACCTTGGCGCTCGGAATCGCGCTCACGGCCTGCGCCCTCAACCTGGTAAACAGCCGCTCCGGGCGCGCCCTGATCGCGATCCGCGACAACCCGACCGCGGCGCGCTCGATGGGAATCGATCTATCGCTCTACAAGACGCTCGCCTTCGGCGTCAGCGCCGCCTATACGGGGATTGCCGGTGCGCTCAGCGCCATCGTAATCCAGTTCGTCGCGCCCGACAGCTTCACCTTCGTGCTCGCGGTCGGCCTGTTCGTCGGTCTGGTGGTCGGCGGGGTCGGGTGGATCCCGGGCGCCCTGTTCGGCGGGCTGTTCGTGCTGTTCGTGCCCAACATTGCCGAGCATGTCTCGAAGGGCCTTGCGGGCGCGGTCTATGGCATCATCTTGCTATTGGTCATTTACGTCATGCCGTCCGGAATGGCAGGGTTGCTGCGGCTCCTTGTCGGCCGGCTCGGACGCATCGGTCGCTGATCGGCCGCAATCACAGGAGAGGAAGCAATGAAGCATGCTTATTGGACGGTGGCATCGGCGGCGCTTGCCGTTGCCTTGGCGGCGGCGCCGGCCGCCGCGCAGAAGAAGTACGACACCGGCGCGAGCGATACCGAGATCAAGATCGGCAACACCAATCCGTACAGCGGTCCGGCCTCCGCCTACGGGACGATCGGCAAGACCATCGACGCTTATTTCAAGAAGGTGAACGCCGAGGGCGGGGTCAACGGCCGCAAGATCACCTTCATCTCCTACGACGACGGCTACTCGCCGCCGAAGACCGTCGAGCAGGTACGCAAGCTGGTCGAGAGCGACGAGGTGCTGGCGGTGTTCCAGCCGCTCGGCACGCCGTCGAATACCGCGATCCAGAAATACATGAACGCCAAGAAGGTGCCGCAGCTGTTCGTCGCCACCGGCGCGACGAAGTGGGGCGATCCCAAGAACTACCCCTGGACCATTGGTTGGCAGCCCAACTACCAGAGCGAAAGCCGCATCTACGCCAAATACATCCTGGAGAAGCACCCGAACGGCAAGATCGGCATCCTCTACCAGAACGACGATTACGGTAAGGACTACCTCAAGGGCTTCAAGGACGGCCTCGGCGACAAAGCCAAGACCATGATCGTCTCCGAGCTGCCCTACGAGACCACCGACCCGACGGTCGACTCCCAGATCGTCAACCTGAAGGCCTCGGGCGCCGACATCTTCTTCAACATCACGACACCGAAGTTCGCCGCGCAGGCGATCAAGAAGGCAGCCGACATCGGCTGGAAGCCGGTGCACTTCCTCAATCAGGTGTCGAGCTCGGTCGGCGCGGTGCTGAAGCCGGCCGGCGTCGAGAATTCGGTCGGCATCCTGACCACCGGCTACCTGAAGGACCAGACCGATCCGCAGTGGAAGGACGACGCCGGCTTCAAGGCCTTCATCGCCTTCATGGACAAGTACTATCCGGAGGGCGACAAGTCCTCGAGCTTCACCGGCTACGGCTACTCGGTGGCGCAAACGCTGATGCAGGTGCTCAAGCAGTGCGGCGACAACCTCACGCGCGAAAACGTGATGAAACAGGCCGCCAACCTCAAGGACCTCAAGCTCGACATGCTGCTGCCGGGCATCACCATCAACACCAGCCCGACCGACTTCTACCCGATCGAGCAGAACCAGATGATGAAGTTCGATGGCACCAAGTGGGAAACATTCGGCCCGATCCTGAGCGGCGAGATCGGCAGCTAAAGCCGACGGCTCATGCGAGTATGCTCGTAGGGGCGCCTCTTGCGGGCGCCCCTACGCCGTTGAAACGAAGGGCAACCACAAGCGTTGCCGCTACGTCATAGGGATATGTCTCTCGCCTTGCGCCCGCCGTTGGCGCCGATGGAGGCCTCGTCGGTCGACGAAATCCCGCAGGGACCGGCGTGGCAGTACGAGCCGAAATGGGACGGCTTCCGCTGCCTCGTCTTCCGCGACGGCGATAAGGTCGAGCTGCAGTCGAAGTCGGGCCAGTCGCTGACTCGCTATTTCCCGGAGATCGTCGCGGCGCTGCGCGCGCCCGAAGCGCCCACCTTCGTACTCGACGGCGAGATCGTGGTGCCGGCGAACGGCGCCTTCTCGTTCGACGCGCTGCTGCAGCGGATCCATCCGGCGGCGAGCCGAGTGCGGCGCCTCGAGAAGGAGACGCCGGCGCTCTACATCGTGTTCGACCTCTTGGCGGACGCCGACGGCCGGCCGATTACCGACCTGCCGCTCGCCGAGCGGCGCCAACGGCTGGAAAAATTTACCGCCAGCTACTTGCGCGGGCACCAGCGCATCCGGCTGTCGCCGGCAACCGAAAAACGCGCCGACGCCAAGCGCTGGCTGCGCGAAGTCGGCGCCACCCTCGACGGCATCATCGCCAAGCGCCGCGACCTGCCCTACCGCGCCAGCGACCGCACCGCGATGCGGAAGATCAAGAACTACCGCAGCGCCGATTGCGTGGTGGGCGGCTTCCGCTATGCCCGCGGCAAGCCGGTCGTCGGCTCGCTGCTGCTCGGCCTCTATGACAAGGACGGCCTGCTCCACCACGTCGGCTTCACCTCCGCCATCAAGGCGACCGAACGCGCCAGCCTGACCAAGAAGCTCGAAGCGCTGGTCAAGCCGCCGGGCTTCACCGGCAACGCGCCGGGCGGCCCCAGCCGCTGGTCGACCGAGCGCTCGGGCGAGTAGCAGCCGCTCAGATCTAAGCTCGTGGTCGAGGTCGACTACGATCACTTCAGCGGCCGCCGCTTTCGCCACGGCACTGCGCTCAAACGCTTCCGGCCCGACAAGGCGCCGCGCCAATGCACCATGGACCAGCTCAAGCACAAACGTGCCAACCTGATGCGGCTGCTGGAGCGCGCCTAAATCCAGGTCGCCGCAGGCGAGGCTTACGGCAGCGAGCTTCAGCCGTCGTCCGCCGCCGCGGGCTCCGCGGCACGCAGCACCGTGACGTAGCGAACGCCGCTCAAGGCGACGAACGCACTCATGCGCTCGTCCACAACCCGGCCACGCCGCCGCGAGGCGTGACGAAGCATGAGCTCGCGACCGCTGCCGAAGGCGATCAGGCCGGCGTGAAAGAAATCGAGGTTTGGCCGCCTGGACACGAAGCCGATCAAATCGCCGTCGAGCAGGAGGTTCTTGTTCGCCATCAACGTCGCGCGCGGAATGACGGTCAGCGACACCTGACGTGTGCCCAGGTTGTGCCACCTCACGCGCTTTTGGATCGTCACCGAAGGCTGCATCAGCACCGGCCGGCAGACGTTGTTGTCGACGGCACGTCTCGTCCAATCGGCGAAGTAGTGATTTCGCTCCTCCCATTTGACGTCGCCATGCCGATAGCGCATGCGGCGCAAGGACGTCTCGAATTCGGCGAAGTCGCGCGCGAGCGCCGCAGCGAGGACCACCTCGCAGAACGTCACGCAGTCGAACGCGTCATCGCGAACGACAAACACCTCGCTGTGCCGGGGCCCGCCGATCAACGTGTTGGCCTGGTAGCGCACACCCAGCAACGAGCGGGAGATGAAGCTGATCCGCTCCGCGGCGAGCGGCAGGGTCCTTGCCTCCGCGATCAGGTCGCCGATCAGAGACCGCTCGCGAGCGAACGCCGCGGAACCGACGCCGCCCACGAGCGGCATGCCGGCAATGAGTTGCAAGACCGCTCGGCGCGTGATCGTCCGTCGCATGGCTGCCCGGGTGCCGCCACCACGTCGGCAGCGGCGCTATGGACCGCGCGCAACGTCGAGATTTCGGGAACTGGTCGAGGCGCGACGCGGCGCCATCACCACTACCACGGAAGGCGCCTGCCCGCACCCCGAGCGGCCGCGCACGCGGACCCACGACATCGCCAACCTGATGCGGTTGCCGGCGGACACGTCGCGCGGGCGAAATGGCGGCCGGCGGATATTGTGCAAAATACGGCGGCTGACTAGGGTTCGGCCTGTCGGGATGCCAACCATCACCAGGGGCTGGCCATGAGGCGGTCGGTGCGCGCCGCTACCTACCGGGCACGGCGGCGGTGATCGCCGTCGAGAACCGCACGCTCGGCCGCTGGGCGCTGAACGCGGCGGCCGGCGTGGCGTTCGCCTTCATCCTGCTGCCGCTGGTCTTCGTCACCTGGCTCGCGTTCTTCCTGCAGGCGATCCCGTCTTTCCCCCCGCAGGGCTACAGCATCAAGTGGTTCCTGGCGATCGCCGACAATCCGAAGTTCGTCGACGGGTTCTGGCTCAGCCTGCAGGTCGCCGTGGTGGCGATGCTGATCGGCCTCGCGATCGGCGTGCCGGCGGCACTGTGCCTTGCCCGCTACCGTTTCCGGGGACGCGAGCCGATCGGCAATCTGCTGCTGCTGCCGCTCGTGGTCCCAGGGATCGTGCTCGGCACCGCGCTCTACGTGTTCCACGTCGAGATCACGCTCCTGACCGATCTTCCGATCCTCGGCTCGATCGCGGGCCTGATTGCCGGACACATTCTGCTCGTCATCCCGTGGAGCGTTCGTCTGGTGAGCGCGAGCCTCGCCGGATTCGATCGCAGCATCGAGGAAGCCGCGCAAAGCCTCGGCGCCACCCCGCTGACGACGTTCTTCCGCATCACGCTGCCGACCATAAGGCCCGGCATCGTGGCCGCGGCACTGTTCGGCTTCGTGGTGTCGTTCGGCAATCTCGAAATGTCGATGTTCCTGGTCGGCGCCGGCCGCACCACGTTGCCGATCACGATCCTGCAATACCTCGAGTATCGCATCGATCCGACCATCGCCGCCGTGTCGGTGCTGCAGATTCTTCTGATCGGCACCGCGATGGTGATCACGGACCGTTTCGTCAGCCTGGCGCGGGTGGTGTGAGGCATGGCGCGGCTCGACCTCGAGCACGTGTCCAAGCATTTCGGCCCGACCGTGGCGGTGCGCGAGGTCTCCCTCGACGTCCGCGACGGCGAGTTCGTGGTGCTGCTGGGGCCGAGCGGCTGCGGCAAGACCACGACCCTGCGCATAATCGCAGGTTTCCTCGCGCCGACCGGCGGCAAGGTGCGCGTCGGCGGCAAGGACGTCACCACGCTGCCACCGTGGAAACGCAACGCCGGCATGGTGTTCCAGAGCTATGCGTTGTTCCCGCATCTGACCGTGGCCGAGAACGTCGCGTTCGGGCTGCAGATGCGCAAGCTGCCGAAACCGGAAATCCCCGGGCGCGTCGCCGAGGCGCTGGCGCTGGTGCGCCTCGGCGGCCTCGCCGACCGCCTGCCGCGCCAGCTTTCCGGCGGACAGCAGCAGCGCGTGGCGCTGGCGCGTGCGCTGGTGATCCGCCCCGACGTGCTGTTGCTGGACGAGCCGTTGTCGAACCTGGACGCCAAGCTGCGCGAAACGGTGCGGGTGGAGATTCGCGAGCTGCAACGCCAACTCGGCACCACCACGGTGATGGTGACGCACGACCAGGAGGAGGCGCTGATCATGGCCGACCGGCTGGTGGTGATGTCGGAGGGATCGGTGCGTCAGGTCGGCACGCAACGCGACCTCTACGAGCGGCCGGCCGACCGGTTCGTGGCCGGATTCGTCGGCCGTAGCAACCTGCTGCCGGGCCGCATGGTCGGGCCCGGGCAGTTCCAGACCGAGGGCGGCGTCGCGATCGCGTGCACCGACGGTGTGCTTGGTCCGGGCGTGATCGCGCTTCGCCCCGAGCGCCTGGTGCTGGGGTCGGCGGCCGCCGCGCTCGACAACCGGCTCACCGGCACGGTCGAGCTCGTGTCCTACCTGGGCGCCTCGATCGACGTGCACGTGCGCGTTTCGGCCGCCGACCGCGTGGTGGTGAGCCAGCCGAACCGGGCCGATGGCGCGCAACCGAAGGAAGGCGACACCATCGATGTGGGTTGGATGTCGGGCGCGGCTGTGGTGTTGTGTGACTAAGGCACCCAAGGGATGACGCCGCGGGAACCAGCAAGCGAACGCGACAAGGGAGGAATGGCAATGTCGAAACTCATGCATGCAAATATCAGCCGCCGCGGCGCCCTCAAGGGAGCGGCGGCGACCGCCGGTGCGGGCGTGCTCGGCGCGTTTCCGGCCTGGGGTCAGGCCAGCAAGAAGATCGTCCTCTCCACCTGGGGCGGCGACTATTCCAAGCTCTTGACCAAGCACATCTCGACGCCGCTGCTGGCTCCGCAGGGCTGGCAAGTGGTGAACGACGAGGCGCAGGTGACGCAGCGCAAGGCCAAGACCGTCGCCGAGCAGCGGCTGCCCAAGGGCACCTCGGACGTGCAGGCCCTGACCGCGACTGATGTTGCCGAAATGACCGAAGTGGGCGTGCTGGAGAAGCTCGATCTTTCCAGGCTCAAGAATGCCAAGAACGTCATCAAGACGTTCAGCATCGCCGACTCGCCCTACTTCTCGCCGCACATCTACAGCGGCAAGGTCGTGCTCTATAACCCCAAGCTGATCAAGGACGCCCCCAAAGGTATCGACTCGCTCTGGGACCCGAAGAACCAGGGCAAGGTCGGCATCGTCGACATCCAGCATGTCTACACCACGATGGCGGCCGCACTGGTGGCCGGGGGCAAGACCGGCGATTTCGACAAGGCCAAGAAAGCGCTGCTCGAGCTCAAGAAGCTCAAGCCGCGCATCTATCCGAGCAACGAGGCGCTGGCGCAGGCGCTGCAGACCGAGGAGGTCGGCCTGTGCATCATGTGGAAGGCGCGCGCCGTGCAATGGCAGAACGCCGGCGCCAACATCGTGACGGTGGCGCCGAAGGAAGGGCTCATCACCTACGTTTCGGGATTCAGCATCCCGAAGAACGCGCCCAACCGCGACGGCGCCTATGCGTTCCTCGATGCGGCGCTCGAGCCTTCAGCACAGGAAGGCTTCGCGGTCGATATGGGCTACAACCCGGTGGTGGGCAATGCCAATGTGGCGCCCGACCTCAAGCAGCGCATCGGCTTTACGGCGGAAGAGGCGGAGCTGCTCGTCAATCCGGACCTTGAATTCCTGGCCAAGCGGACCGCCGAGCTGAAGGACTTCTGGGACAAGGAGTTCAAGGGCGGCTAAGGCCTGGCTGCCGGCGGCCAAATGGCCGTTTCGATACCGGCCGACGGCCTCGTCTCGCTCGCCGCGCGCGAACGGCGCGGCGGGCGCCTGTCGACTGCCGCGGTGCTGATCGGGCCGGCCACCATCTTCGTGACGGTGAGCCTGCTGATCCCGATCGCGATCCTGTTCCGCTACAGCCTCAATCAGTTCGTTCCCGGCAAACTGATGGTCGAGGCGCTGACCCTGCAAAACTACGTGCTGTTCTTCACCGATCCATACTACACCGCGGCGCTCTATCGCACTTTGCGGGTGGCGGCGATCGTGACGGCGATCTGCCTGCTGCTGGCGTTTCCGCTCGCCTACACGCTGGCGCGCACGCAAAGCCGCTACAAGAACCTGTTGATCATGCTGGTGGTGCTGCCGCTGTTCGTCGGCAACGCCGTGCGCGCGGCCGGCTGGATGACGCTGTTCGGCAACAGGGGGTTCCTCAATGTCACCTTGCAATGGATCGGCGTCACCACGGAACCGATCCGCTTCATGTATACCGAGTTCGCCGTCATCGTCGGGATCCTGGCGGTCAATCTTCCGTACGTCGTCCTCACCTTGCAGAGCGTGATCGAAGGCATCGACCCGGCGGTCGAGGAGGCAGCCTTCAGCCTCGGCGCCGGGCCGCTTGCCATGACGCGGCGCGTGCTGTTGCCGCTCGCGCTGCCCGGTTTCGCCGCCGGCGCGATCTTCTGCTTCACGCTGACGATGAATGCCTATGCGACGCCGGTGCTGCTGGGTGGCCCAGAATTTGTGATGATGGGGCCGCTCGTCTACGTGCAGTTCGCCGCCAAGAGCAACTGGCCGTTCGGCGCGGCGGTGTCCTTCGTCCTGATGGCTGCGACGCTGATCCTGACGGCAGCCGCCAACCTGATGGTGCAGCGACGCTACCGCAACTGACCGTGAGGCGGCGCGGCCGGCGCGCGCGGCCACATGCGTCGCGTCCAAAATCCAACAAGGCAAAAGGGGGGTGGCAGCGGTGGTAGGTGCAGTTCAGCGGTTGCAGCAGGACCTTCTGGGCACGCTCGAGTGGCGGTGCATTGGACCGCACCGAGGCGGGCGCGTCGTCGCCGTGGCGGGCTGCCCGGCCGACCCGATGACCTTTTACCATGGCGCCTGCGCCGGCGGCGTGTGGAAGACGACCGACGGCGGCCTCACTTGGCTGTGCGTCACTGACCGCCAGTTCACGACCGCGGCGGTAGGCGCGATCGCGGTCGCCCCGTCCGACCCCAACATCGTCTATGCGGGCACCGGCGAGGCCTGCATCCGCAATGACGTCTCGCACGGCGATGGCGTCTACCGGTCGTCCGACGCCGGCAAGACCTGGGTGAATGTCGGGCTTAACGATTCGCGCCATATCGGGCGCATCGTCGTGCATCCCGGAGACGCCGATCTGGTCTATGTCGCGGCCTTCGGGCATGCCTGGGGGCCGAGCAAGCAACGCGGCATCTTCAGATCGCGGGACGGCGGTCGCAACTGGCAGCACGTACTGTTCAAGAGCGAACGGGCCGGCTCCCACGACATCGCGATCGACCCCATGAACCCCAGCGTCCTCTACGCGCCGATCTGGCAGGCGCAGCGCTACCCGCATGCCTTGAGCAGCGGCGGCGACCAATGCGGCCTGTGGCGCTCGCTCGACGGCGGCGACACCTGGGCGGACATCAGCCGCAGTCCCGGCCTGCCAAAAGGCATGCTGGGCAAGATCGGCGTCGCGGTATCGCCCGAGCCGATCGGTGGCCGCGGATGGGGCCGCGCCTGGGCATTGATCGAGGCTGACGACGGCGCCCTGTTCCACTCGGACGACGGCGGCGCGAGCTGGGAACGGGTATCGGAGTTCTCCGGGCTGCGCACGCGCCCCTGGTACTACATGCACGTGACGGCAGATCCGTGCGATCCGGACACCGTCTATGTGCAGAACTATCGGCTGTGGAAATCGATCGACGCCGGCCGAACGTTCCTGCAGGTGCCGACGCCGCACGGCGACGACCATGCGCTGTGGATCGACCCGAACAACCCGAGACGGATGATCGAAGGCAACGATGGCGGGGCCTGTGTGTCGTTCAACGACGGCCAGTCATGGTCCTCGATCTACAACCAGCCGACGGCGCAGCTCTATCACGTCACCACCGACAACGCTTTTCCGTATCGGGTGTATGCCTCGCAGCAGGACAACACGGCGATCAGCATCCCCAGCTGCTCGCCGCTCGGCGCGATCACCGAGCGCGACTGGATCAAGCCCGGCGGCGGCGAAAGCGGCTATATCGCCATCAAGCCCGACGACCCCGACTACGTGGTCGCTTCCGGCCCGGTCGGCCGACGCGTCACCAACGACGTGATGTTGCTGCACGACCGCAAGACCCTGCAGGACTGGCAGAATACCGTTTGGCCGGAGCTGCACGGCTGGGGCGTCGGCGCCGAGGCGCTCAAGTATCGTTTCAACTGGACGTTCCCGATTCACTTCAGCCGCCACGATCCGGACGTGCTATGGGTGGGCTCGCAGTACCTGCACCGCTCGACCGACAAGGGCGCGAGCTGGGAGGTATTGAGCAAAGACCTCACGCGCAACGATCGCTCGAAGCTCGGCCCCTCCGGCGGGCCGATCACCCGCGACAACACCGGGGCCGAGGTCTACTGCACCATATTCGCGCTCGCCGAGTCGCCGCAGCGGCGCCATCTATTGTGGTGCGGCACCGACGACGGGCTCGTTCACCGCTCCGAGGACGGCGGGCGCACGTGGACCAACATCACCCCCGACGGCAAGCGCGGGAAGGTCGCCGGCTCCCGCCGCGACGCCCTGCCCGAATGGGCGTTGATCAGCATTGTCGAGGCATCCCCGCATGAGGAGGATGCGATCTACATCGCCGCCACCCGCTACAAGCACGACGACACGCGGCCCTATCTCTACAAGAGCGCCGATCGTGGCAAGACCTGGCGCAAGATCACGGGCGGGATACCGGCACACGAGTTCACGCGCACGATCCGCGAGGATCCGAGCCGCCGGGGACTGCTGTATTGCGGCACCGAGACCGGCATCTACGTGTCGTTCGACGACGGCGAACAGTGGCACCGGCTCGGCGGCAACCTGCCGGTGGCGCCGATCTACGACCTCGTTATCAAGGACGTGGAAATGGTGGTGGCGACGCATGGGCGCTCGATCTGGATCCTCGACGATCTCACTCCGCTGCATCAGGTTTACGACATGCTGCGCGGCAAGCGCGCAGATCGCGGCGGCGGTTCTGCGCCGCTGTTGTTCCGGCCGCGCGCCAACGTGCGTCTGCGGATCACCGGCGGATATCCCGGCGTGGCCGCGCAGGCCAACGCCTCGCGCGGCCCCGCCTGGCCCGGAATGGTCAGCTACGGCCGCACCGGGACCGGGATCGTGCGCGTGTTGCCGGTGCGCCGCCCGGACGGCGCGTACGAGACGCTCTATCTCGATTCCGGGCAGAACCCGCCCTACGGCGTGGTCGTGCACTATCACCTGCCCGCGCCAGCGCCGGACGAGGTCACCTTGACGTTCCTCGACGCCGGGGGACGCGAGCTTCGCAGTTTCGACAAGGCGCGCGATCGGCTGCCGGCGAACGCCGGCATCAATCGGTTTTTGTGGAACCGGCGCCTCGCCGGCGCGCCGCATATTCTTGCCCCGGATTTGGAGCCGTTCCCGCGGAGCGACGGTCCGATGGTGGTGCCGGGCCAATACGCCGTACGGCTCACCACCGATGGGCGCAGCCAAACGCAGCCCTTCGACATTTTGCCAGATCCGCGCGTCAAAACCGGCGCCGCCGAGCTTGCTGAGCAGTTCGTGTTTCTCAAGGCGATCCTGCAAACGATCGTCACCGTCAATGCGACGATCAACGAGATCGACGCCCTGCTTGAAGGGCTGCCGCATCTCGAGCGCCGAATCGGGAAGGGCCGGCGGCCAGCCGCGCTTCGCAAAGCATCGCAGGCGCTGGGCAGGGAGCTGGTGGCGATCCGCCGCGCGCTGATCGACGTCAACTACAGCCAGGCGCAGCTCTGGGGCAGCGGCCTGCATGAAAAATTCAACGCGCTGTTCGACACCGTCGACAGCGCCGATTTTGCTCCGGCACGGCAGACACGCGAGGTGTTCGACGTGCTCTCGCGTCAATTGAGCGCGTTGCTGGCGCGATGGCGCCAAGCTCGTGAGCAGCGGCTGCCTACCCTCAATCGTGCCGTCGCCGCCGCCAAGCTTCCGATCGTCGGATAGCACCAGATGAAGATCACGTTGCTGGGCACCGGCAATCCGGCGCCGTCATTGAAGCGTATGGGCTCTGGCTACCTGGTCTCGGTCGGAAGCGACCTGATCGTTTTCGATCATGGACCCGGCAGCCATCACCGCCTGCTCGAGACCGGGACCAAAGCCATCGACGTCACCCACGCGTTTTTCTCGCATCTTCACTACGACCATTTCATGGATTTTCCACGCCTGCTGCTGACCCGATGGGATCACGCCACCGCCGGCACGCCGGAGCTGAAGGTGTTCGGGCCCCCGCCGATCAGAAACGCGATCGACAAGCTGATCGGTCCGCAGGGCGTTTTCGGCCCGGACATCGAGGCGCGCATGAAATGGGACGCGAGCCTGCATGTCTATCGCGCGCGCGGGCGCCGGGAACCGCGGCTGCCGCCGGCACCCGAGGTGCATGAGATCGGCGATGGCGACGTGGTCGAGACCAAGCAGTGGCGCGTTCGTGCGCTCGAGGTTCCGCACGCCCAGCCCTACCTGACCTGTTTGGCTTTTCGGTTGGATGCGGGGGCCGGATCGATCGTCTACAGCGGCGATACCGGGCCGAGTACGGCGCTGGAAGCGTTCGCAAAGGATTGCGACATCCTCATCCACATGTGCTCGCATATCAGCGGCTCGGTCGACGACCACGCAACGCGCATCGGCACCAGCGGGCATATCGAGGCCGCCCGCACCGCCGCGGCGGCGGGCGCGCGGCGCCTGGTCATGACCCATATCTACGGCCAGTTCGACATTCCCGGCGTACGGGAAAAAGTGATCGCCGAGATGGCGTGCGTCTTTGACGGCACCATCGTTCTCGGCGAGGATCTCATGCAGCTTTCGCCGCAGCCGGAGCAGCCGGGCGTCTTTCTCTAGAGAGGCGCGGCAATCGCGAGGCGCGTCGCCAATCGCGTCAGGCCAGCGGCAAGGCCAGCCGGGATGGCATCTCGCCGCCATGGTGCAGCGTCAACGTGGGCGGACGGCCATGGGGAACCTGGGCATAGTGGTCGACGTCGGCGCCGGCGATCGCCAAGCGGATCCGGCTTCCCTTGCGCAAGCGCCATGAAACCGGCAGCAGCGCGATGCGGATGCGCTCGACTTTGCCGGGCACCAGCGGCGCGGCATCGTCGCGGGCAAAACTGTGCGTCGGCCATGCGGTGCGATGCTGCGGCGTGTCGGCGGCCTCCTTGCGGTGGAGCGCGCGCAGCACGCCTTCGGTGATGTAGTACTCGCCGCTCTCGTCGACCTCGCTCAGGTAGAGATGCAGCGCCGCGTCGGTCTCACTGGCGGCGATCCACAACTCGGCGACGGCATGGCCGGAGAGCGTGGCGCCTGCCTCGAGCGGTGCGGACGTGTAGCGCAGCAGCGCCCGGTCGCGCCCCGACCAGTCGCCGTAGTAGTCACGGTTGTCGATGGCGGCGAGCCGCTCGTAACGGGTATGCGCGCCGGTGCCGAAGCCGAAATCGACCCGATAGCTGTCGCAGCCTGCGGCGCTGCTGCGGCGGCCGAGCGTGTGATCCGCCGACAGGTAGAGCTCCGTCACCGCGTCGGCGGCCGGCGGCCAGGTGGCGCTGGCATGCCATGCCTCCTCGCGCAGCGTGAAGTAATGGACCGGCAATTCGGCGCGCAGCCCGGTCTCGATGCCTGCGAGGTGCTCGTCGAAGAACCGCAGCACCTCGGCCAGCACGCCGAATTCCGGATCGGCGTGGTTGCGCCAGGGCGAGACATTGACGCGCGCGCCATGATCCCACGGGCCGAGCAGCAGGTAGCGGTGCGCGTTCGGTAGCGTGAGATGCCGGGAAATCGCACCGTTGGCGTAACCAGCGCCGTCCATCCAGCCCGATACGGAATAGACCGCGACATCGGCCGGGATGCCGGCCGCGTAGTGATAAGGACTGAACGAGGCTGAGGAAAAATTCGCGTCATAAGGCAGCGGCTGCTCTTTGAAGCGAAACTCGGTGATGAAATCCGGCATGTGAAAGTTGCCGATGTGCTCGGCGACGGCGGCGCGGCAGAGCTCGCCGTCCGCATCCTCATCGACCGGATGCGGGCCATCGAGATTGGGGTCGACGTAGTAGGCGAACGTGCGCAGAAGCGCGCGCTGGTCGTGGTCAAGCGCAACCATTAGCTGGTCGTAGGTCGCGGCCAGCCGGTTGAGCAAGATGCCGCCCGGATAGTAGTGGTCGGCGTAGGTATCCCATACCGAGAACAGCGGCGCGATCGCCTTGACGGCGGGGTGACCGGTGCTGGCGAGGAAGTCGCAAGCGGCGCCAAGGTACGAGATGCCGGTCGCGCCGATGCTGCCGTCGGACCACGGCTGCGCCACGATCCAATCGGCGATCTGGCGAAAGTCCTCGCGCTCGCGCGGGGAGCGGAAGCTGTCGCGGGTACCGAAGCTCGCGCCGGTTCCGCGCACGTCAACCACCACCAGCGCATAGCCGCGCGGGACGAACATGTCGCGATACTTGAAGATGTTGGGGCTGGGTTCGCTCCCAACCGCGCCGGCCTTGAGCTTGAAGCGCCGGTAGTAGGGCGTGAAGACGCAGATGGTCGGCCAGCGCGGCACGGCGGAGGCCGACCCCGACGTCGTCGGCAGGTAGACATCGACCGCAAGCCGGCAGCCATCGGCCATGGCGACATAGAGCGAGCGCGGAGGCGAAGGGATTGCGAACGCAGGCGGACGCCGCGCGAGGTAAGCCGAGGGCGGTACGCGCCACGCCGAGCCTCTATGATCCGCGTCGGGCATCCTCGATCTCCTCGCTGCGGCCAAGCGTGCCAGGCAACGCCGCGGTTGCGACGTTCGAAGCCGGCAGGAAGCATGCCCGCAACCGCTCGCGGGCGGCGCAACCAGTGGCGAGATCCCAGCAGTTGACGATCGCCAGCCGAAAGCCCCCGGGCGGCATGGCATGGCGCTCCGGCGACCAATCCTCGTGGAAGGTGATCTGCACGCTCGACACCTGCGGCGGCGCCAGAATGGCGGCAACCTGCTGGGAGGTGGGATGACGGTAGCGGCCATGCGGACCGAACAGCACGACGCTAAAGCCTTCGCGCCGGTCGGCGTCGGCGAATTCCCAGACGCCGCGGTGGTAGAGCCCGATCACCGCCTCGACCCAACCGGCGCCATAGAGGTCGGGCCATTGGTCGGAAAAGCGCAGGTGGGCCTCGATGATGGTGCCGCCGATGGTCTCGAGGTTGATCATGCCGGTGTAGCCGGCGAGATGCCGCCTGATCCAATGGCCGCAGCGCTGCTCGATCTCGGGCTCGGGCGCAGCGTGAACCGTCCAGTAATCGAATGTCCCCTCGCCGGCCGGCTTGCCGGTCGCGTGGCGCCACCAGTGCGGCACGCCGTCGACCACCGCCACGTCGGAGGAGACATGACGCCCTTCGAGCAAGGCCATCCACAGGTGCCCGGCCGCGTAGTAGCGGGCGTAATCCTGCGCCGAGCCGAGCACCCGGCTGTCGATACCCATGCCTCGGAGGTTGATGATCGGCTTGGAGAAAACCGGGAACCGCGGCGGCGGAGTGCCGTGCGGGCCGGCCTCCAGGCCCTGGCTGTGGGCGACCGCAAGCTTGTCGTAGATCCAACGATGGCGCGGGTTCCATATCCAGGCGTCGCTGTCCTCCGTGGGGATATTGACGTGCTCCGGGCACGGCACGGCTTCGAAATACTGGAGGCGCCAGGGGTCGGCTTCGCAGATCGGCATACGCCAAGGCATCGGTCGGAGACGGGGAAACAAGTGATATCGGCTTGCGAGCCACAATCCTAGCGGCCCACGTCCGGCGAATGTTCAAGCGACCGGACATGGCCTGAAGGAACTGCCGAGCAGCAAGGCGGAGCCGCGACCCCGGTTTGTCATCGCCTGGCCGACGGCAAGTTGAGAGCCCTTGCCTCAAATCGGTTGGAAAATTGCCACGTTGTTGCTGTCGGACCGTGACCCCCGATGCGGATCGCGATGCGCATCGGCATCCCCAGGCAATATCGAAGCGCGCCATGAACGACTTATCACGTGCGGCCGTCCTGCCGGCGGTCGAGCAGAGCGCGGCGCTCGCCGTCTCCGCGCGCGGCCTCGTCAAGTGCTTTGGCGAGGTCCGCGCCGTCGACGGAATCGATCTCGACGTTGCACGCGGGATGATCTTCGCCATTCTGGGTCCGAACGGCGCCGGCAAGACGACGCTGATGCGGATGCTGGCGACTCTCTGTTCGCCCGACGCGGGATCTGCGACCGTCATGGGTCACGATCTGGTCACCGCTCCGCAGGAGGTGCGCGCCAACATTGCCCTGACCGGCCAGTTCGCCTCTCTCGACGAGGACCTCACCGGCCGGGAGAACTTGCTGCTGCTTGCCCGCCTCTGGGGCTTCCGCGGCCGCGCAGCGGCGGCGCGCGCCGACGATTTGCTCGCCGCCTTCGACCTTTCTGATGCAGCGCACCGGCAGGTGAAGGCCTATTCGGGCGGCATGCGGCGCAGGCTCGACATCGGCGCGTCGCTCGTTGTCGCGCCGGGTGTGCTCTTCCTCGACGAACCGACGACCGGACTCGATCCCAATGCACGGCACGGCGTGTGGCGCATGATCCGTGCGCTCGCCGCCGCCGGCGTCACCATTCTGCTCACCACGCAGTATCTCGACGAGGCCGATCAGCTTGCGGCCCGCATCGCCGTCATCGACAAGGGCAGGAAAATCGCGGAGGGCACGAGCCGCGAGCTCAAGGCGGCGACCGGATCAGGCTTTTTTCATGTCGTGCTTGCCGATCCGGCGCGGCTCGCCGAGGCGGCGAGGCTCATGGAAGCTCGTCTTTCCGGGCCTGTTCAGCGCAGCGCCGAAGGCGCGGAACTGTCGATCATGGCCAGGACCCCGAAGGCCGCGAACGAGGCTCTCGCGGCGCTCATCGCCGCGGATATCGAGCTCGCCGGCTTCTCGATGGGCTCGCCAAGCCTCGAGGAGGTGTTCTTTGCGCTGACGAGCGCGAGCCGCGAATGCGAAACGATCGAGGAAGAAGCGGCATGAACGACACCGCCTCAGCGGCCCTGCCGGTTCGGCTCGTCGCGGTAACGCGGCCGCCGGCGCCCTCGGCATTATCCAACGCGCTCGTCTTCGGGTGGCGCGCGATCCTCAAGTTCAAGCACCTGCCCGAACAGCTGTTCGACCTGGTGATGACGCCGATCATGTTCACGTTGCTCTTCACCTTCGTGTTCGGCGGCGCGCTTGCCGGTTCCACCGGAGCCTACCTCCAGTTCTTCCTGCCCGGCATTCTGGTGCAGACCGTCTCATTCAATGCGGTCTATTCCGGCATGGGTTTGTCGGCTGATCTCGGCAAGGGGTTGTTCGACCGCTTCCGTTCGCTACCGATCTGGTCGCTCGCGCCGTTCGCCGGATTGATGGTCGGCGACGTGCTGCGCCATCTGATCGCCGCGGCCATAATTCTGGCGATCGGCCTGGTCCTCGGCTATCGCCCCGAAGCGGGGGTCGTGGGAGCTGTCGCCGCGGTCGCGCTGCTCATTGTGATCGGCTTCGGCTTCGGCTGGATCTTCATCGTCCTCGGGCTTCTGATCAGGACGCCGACGACCGTGATGACGCTCGGCTTCACGTTGCAGTTTCCCTTGGTCTTCGCCTCAAACACCATGGTCGATCCGGCGACGATGCCGGACTGGCTGCGTGCGTTCGTCGAGGTGAACCCGATATCGCTCATGACGACGGCCATTCGCGGCCTCATGGGCGGTACCGCGACTTTTCACGGCATCACGCTGGCGCTCGCCGCCCCGGCGATCCTGACGGCGCTGCTCGCGCCGGTTACGCTGTGGCTCTACCGGAAGCAGTGATTGGCACAAAAGCCTGAGGCGCCCCGCGCCTCTCGCGCGGCGGCCGCGACGCTACACGCAGCCCGCGCGTCTGTGACCGGCGTGGCCAACTTGTCGGCCCGGCATTTGCACGAAGCCGCGGCGATTGGAGCCTGCAAGGCATGGTTACGCGCGGTCGTGAACGCGGCCGAGGGCGCCCTTGCGTTCGCGGCACTCTCCGCGCCCGGACACGGGGCGGCGTCGGGGTCCTCGGGTGGAATGTTGGCGTTCTCCGGGCGGAACGCGCTCGCAGTCCTGATGGCCCAAGGCCGGCCCCGCAGATCGGCCTACGCCTAAGGCATGAATCGTCGGCGCGGGCGTTAGGTGATATCGTTCTGAGAACCATAATGCCAGCGAGCCTGGCTGCACGCCGGTCCCTGGGAGCGCATCGCTTGAGGTGGAAGGAACCGTGATGCTGCAGGGCTGGATCGTCATCGCGGTCGCGCTCGTCTACATCGGCTTGCTGTTCCTGGTGGCAAGCTACGGCGACCGCAGCGCGCGGGTACGCGACCGACGCTGGCGCATGCTGATCTACCCGCTGTCGCTCGCGATCTATTGCACGTCCTGGACGTTCTTCGGATCGGTCGGGCTTGCCTCGCGCACCGGCTCCGACTTCCTCACCATCTATATCGGCCCGATCATCCTGATCGGGCTGTGCTCGCCGCTGGTGTTGCGCATCGTCCGGCTCGCCAAGGCGCAGAACATCACCTCGATCGCCGACTTCATCGCGGCGCGCTACGGCAAGGGCCAAGCGGTCGCCGCGACGGTGGCGCTGATCGCCATCATCGGGACGATTCCGTACATCGCGCTGCAGCTCAAGGCGGTGTCGAGCTCGCTGTCCACGATCCTCGGCCAAATGCAAGTGACAGCCGGCGGCGCGCAATCCGTGCTCGAGGATATCTCGCTGTTCGTCGCGCTGGCGATGGCGGCGTTCGCGGTGCTGTTCGGCACCCGCCACGCCGACGCGACCGAGCACCAGCACGGCCTGATGCTGGCGATCGCCACCGAATCGATCGTCAAGCTGTTCGCGTTCCTGGCGGTCGGCGTGTTCGTGACGTTCTACATGTTCGACGGGCCGGTGGCGCTGTTCAACCAGGCCATGGCGCGTCCCGACACCGCGGCCGTGCTGACGCGCGATCCGCAGTTCAGCCTGCTGGTGACGATGACGGCGTTGTCGTTCGTCGCCATCATCCTGCTGCCGCGGCAATTCCACGTCACCGTGGTCGAGAACAACGGCGACGCCGAGATCCGCCGCGCCGCCTGGCTGTTTCCGCTCTACCTCGTGCTGATCAACCTGTTCGTGGTGCCGATCGCACTCGCCGGCATGCTCACCTTCCCGACCGGCAACGTTGACAGCGACATGTTCGTCCTGTCGCTGCCGCTGGCCGCGAAGTCCGAGCTGTTCACGCTGCTGGCGTTCGTCGGCGGCCTGTCGGCCGCGACCGCCATGGTGATCGTGGAGTCGGTCGCGCTCGCCATCATGGTGTCCAACGACATCGTGATGCCGTTGGTGCTCAAGCGGCGCGAAGGACTGATCAGCGGCACCGAGAACGTCGGAGCGCTGCTGCTGCGGATCCGGCGGCTCGCGATCTTCGCGATTCTGATCCTCGCCTATACTTACTACCGGGTTGCCGGCGAAGCCCAGCTGGCCTCGATCGGTCTGCTCGCCTTCGCGGCCATTGCGCAATTCGCGCCGGCGTTCTTCGGCGGCCTGTTCTGGCGGCGGGGAACCGCGCGCGGGGCGCTCGCCGGCATGACCGCCGGCATCCTGGCGTGGGCCTATACGCTCTTGCTGCCGAGCTTCGCCGATGCCGGATTGGTCAGCCGCGACCTGATCGCGCATGGGCCGCTGGGACTCGCGCTGCTGCGGCCGCAGGCGCTGCTCGGCCTCGACCTGCCGCCGCTGGTGCATGGTGTGGTGTGGAGCCTCACGCTCAACGTGCTCGCTTATATCGGTTTCTCGCTCGCGCGCGAGCCGACCTCGATCGAGCGGCTGCAGGCGAATTTCTTCGTGCCGGCCGATCTAGCGCCGATGACGCCGAGTTTCCGGCTGTGGCGCTCGGCTGTGACCGTGGAAGAACTGGCGAGCACGGTCGCCCGCTACCTCGGCGAAGAGCGCACCCGCACCTCGTTCGAGAGCTTCGCCCACACCCGCCGCATCAGCCTCGATCCCCAGCACGAGGCCGACATCCACCTGTTGCGCTACGCCGAGCATCTGTTGGCCTCGGCCATCGGCGGCGCCTCGTCGCGGCTGGTGCTGTCGCTCCTGCTGCGCAAGCGGACGGTGTCGACCAAGGCGGCGCTGAAGCTGCTCGACGACGCGAGCGCCGCCATCCACTACAACCGCGAGATCCTGCAGACCGCGCTCGACCATGTCCGCCAAGGCATCGCAGTGTTCGACAAGGACCTGCAGCTGATGTGCTGGAGCCGCCAGTTCGGCGAGATACTGGACCTGCCGCCGCAACTGGTACGGGTCGGCGCCAGCCTCGACGAGATGATGCGCGCCTATGCGGACGACGGAACACGCGATGGCGCCGAGATCGACGCGCTGGTGCGCGACCGCACCGCGCGCTACCTGTCAGGCAGCGAGCCGTTCCTCGAGCGCTTCGCCGAACGCGGCCTGGTGGTCGAAGTGCGCGCCAACCGCATGCCGGACGGCGGTATCGTGACGACCTTCACCGACATCACGCCGAGCGTGGAGGCGGCGGAGGCGCTGGAACGAGCGAACGAATCGCTCGAGCGCCGAGTGCGCGAGCGCACCGAGGAGCTGATGCGGCTCAACACCGAACTCGCCCGCGCCAAGGCGCAGGCGGACGAAGCCAACATCTCCAAGACGCGGTTTCTGGCGGCTGCCAGCCACGACATTTTGCAGCCGCTCAACGCGGCGCGGCTCTACGTCACCAGCCTGGTCGAGCGCAAGGTGAACACCGACGACGACCGGCTGGTGTCCAACATCGACGCGTCGTTGGAGGCGGTCGAGGAAATTCTCAGCGTCTTGTTGGACATTTCCCGTCTCGATGCCGGCGCCATGAAGCCGGAACTGGCCTCGTTCCCGATCAGTGAGATCTTGCGCCAGCTCGAGGTGGAGTTCGCGCCGCTGGCGCGCGGCAAGGGACTGACGCTGACGTTCGTGCCGTCCTCGCTGGCGGTGCGCTCCGACCGCCGGCTGCTGCGGCGGCTGTTGCAGAACCTCGTTTCCAACGCGGTGAAGTACACGCCCAGGGGCCGTGTCCTGGTGGGCTGCCGGCGCCGCGGCCGGCACCTGCGCATCGACGTCTACGACACCGGTCTGGGGATTCCGGCCTCCAAGAAGCGCGCGATCTTCAAGGAGTTTCATCGCCTCGATCAGGGCGCGAAGGTCGCGCGCGGGCTGGGCCTAGGCCTTTCGATCGTGGAGCGGATCGCGCGCGTGCTCGAGCACCAGATCGACCTTAACTCCGCCGCGGGCCAAGGATCGCACTTCTGGGTCGAGGTGCCGATATCGGCGCAGGCTGCGACCACCGTCTCGCCGGCTCAGCCGTCGCGCGTCGAGACCGGCCACCTTGCCGGCATGGTCGTGCTCTGCATCGACAACGAGCCCAAGATCCTCGAGGGCATGGACACGCTGCTCAGCGGCTGGGGCTGCAAGGTGTTGACCGCCGCGAACCTGGGCGCCGCATTGGCCGCATTGAAGCAGACCAGTTGGGTGCCGTCGGGCCTACTGGTCGACTATCACCTCGACGAGGGCAACGGGATCGAGGCGATCACCGAGCTGCGGCGGCGGCTCGGCGGCCACCTGCCGGCGATCCTGATCACCGCCGACCGCAGCCCGCCGGTACGCGCCGCCGCGCACGCGCGCGAAATCCCGGTGCTCAACAAGCCGGTGAAGCCGGCGGCCTTGCGGGCGCTGCTGGCGCAGTGGCGGGTCCAGCGGGTGGCGGCGGAGTAAAGCGCATTACGCGCCACCCGCCGCCGCGTGCGGCCACTGGCCGCTTTCGATCTTCGAGGCTGCGATGACCGCCTGGGTGCGGCTTTCCACCCCGAGCTTCTGCAGGATGGCGGAGACGTGCGCCTTGACGGTCGCTTCGGAGACCGAGAGCTCGTAGGCGATCTGCTTGTTCAACAATCCCTCGGACAGCATCATCAGCACCCGCACCTGCTGCGGTGTAAGGGTCGCGAGGCGGGCTACCAGCGCCGCCGTTTCGGCGTCGGGGCCGCGCCCGAGATCGACGTCGGGCGGGGTCCAGACGCCGCCGGCAAGCACGTTGGCAACGGCAGTGCGCATGGCGTCGATGCCAAGCGTCTTTGGAATGAAGCCGGAGGCGCCGAATTCCATGCAACGGCGGATGACCGCCGGATCCTCGTTGGCCGAAACAATGACGACCGGCACCGCCGGATACTGCGCACGCAGGTACATCAGGCCGGAAAAGCCCCGCACGCCCGGCATGGTGAGGTCGAGCAGCACGAGATCGACATCGGAGATCCGATCGAGCAGCTTGACGACCTCATCGAACGAGCCGGCTTCCGCAATCTCCGCGGTCGAAAACAGGCCGGAGACCGCCTCGCGCAACGCGCCGCGGAACAACGGGTGGTCGTCGGCAATGACCAGTCGATTAGGCGAATCGTTCAAGTCTTGGCCCCGGCAGTAACTTTCGCCCGGTGCGCATTGTCGGGCTAACCGGGCGGGGGGCGCAAGTGGCGTCCGCGCGTCCGTCGTGACCCGCACACCGTGATGGCCAGCCATGCGGGGGGCGGGTGAACCAAGCCTGGCGTCCGACCCCACCAAGTACCACCTTAGGCGATGGGCCTTCGGAGGCACTGCAATGCGGTTCTCAAACCCTGACGCGGCGATCCTGCCGCTCCTGGTGCCGGTGGTGATCTTGGGCCTGTGGCCGCTGGTGTTCCTGCTGCCGCTGACCGGTTTCGTGGGCGTGGCGATCATCGGCATCACGATCGGCACCGGCGCGATCATGGCCCAGATGGAAGAGCAGGCCGACCATGCCCGGCAGGTGATCGGGCATGGATTTGGTCCGCGCGCCGAGCAGGCCGGTTATCAGTTGGAGCTCGCGAGCCTCATGCGCTCGCTGCGCGTGACCAAGCTCGTCAGCCTCGGCCTGATCCTCGTCGGTGCCAGCGGCTTCGTGCTGTTCCAGTAGATTGGGGCGCGCGAGAACGGTAATCCCGCAGCCGCGCGTCACTGCGCTTCGCTTGGGCTCACACCCGGGACGCAGCCCGGCTGCCGACGAACTGCAGCACGACCTCGCGCCGGTGCGGCCGCGCGCGATGCTCGATCAGATATAGCCCTTGCCAGGTGCCGAGCGCGAGCTCGCCGCGCGCCACGGGTATCTGCAGCGAGACGCCGGTCAGCATTGTCTTCACGTGAGCCGGCATGTCGTCGGGACCTTCGGTGTCATGCACCCACCCGGCGCCCGCCGGCGCCAGGCGCCGCAATGCGGTCACAAGATCGACGCGCACGTCCGGATCGGCATTCTCCTGGATCGTCAGCGACGCCGAGGTGTGGCGGACGAAAGCGAACAACAGCCCGTCGCCGGCCTCGGCCCGCGCAATGAAGTCCTGCGCGTCGCGGGTAATCTCGATGAGGCCCTCGCCCGTCGTCTCGACCGCGAGCGTCGCGCTGGCGACGAGGCCGGGCGCCGCCGTATGGACGGCCGATAACCGCGGCATTGGCGCCGCCCACGCGCCGGATCAGCTCTTCTTGTCCATCTCCCGCTGCATGCCCTGCACCATCTCGACCAGCCGGCGCCACATCTTCTCGAAGAACGTCATGACGCGGTCTAAGTCGGCGTCGCTCGGCAGCTTGAGCACGAGGTCGTCGCCCTTCTTTCCGATCAGCGGCTCGGAACTGGTGCCGGACGGCAGCGGAATGCCGCGCGCGATCAGCTCCTTTTTCAGCTTGGCGGTCTCGCTTTGCAGCCGGTTGATCTCGGCCTCGAGCGCATTGCGCTCATCCGGTACCGCCTGGCAGGACCAGCCGGCGGCGCGCTTGTCGCACAGCGATACCTGGCCGGTGCGGCCGTCGAGCCGCAGCAGGCCCTCGGGAACCTGGTTGAACGAGTAGCGGCCGTTCTCGCTGTCTGGGGGCGGGGTCTGTGCAAGGGCCACCAGCGGCGCCACGACCAGGCCGACCCCCAGGGCGGCGAAGGCGACACGGAGCATGGCATCCTCCTTGGTTGGCGCATCATGTACCGGGCTACGCAGATGGGGCGCCCGGTTTGCGGCAGCGTCGTGGCGCCAAATCCCCACCCCCCACGGACGAGGGGTGGCGAGCGAAGCGGACCCGGTGGGGGCCATCGCCCACTCCCCACCGATCTGCACGCTCGCTGTGCTGACGAGGAGTCGCCCCTCCCCCCTTCACGGGGTGATCAGGCCGAGGCGCGCTCTCGCCGCAGGGCCCGCCAGCCGATGTCGCGCCGGCAGAACCCCTCCGGCCAGCGAATGTGGTCGACCGCCGCGTAGGCGCGGGCGCGCGCCTCCGCGACGTCGCGTCCAAGCGCCGAGACGTTGAGCACGCGCCCGCCATTGGCGACGAGCCGCCCGTCGACCAGAGCGGTTCCGGCGTGAAAGATCTCGACGCCGTCACCGGCCGCCGCTTGGTCGAGGCCCTCGATGGCCGAACCCTTGGCGTACGAGCCGGGATAGCCCTGCGTCGCCATCACCACCGTGAGCGCCGCTTCTGGCGACCAGCGCAGGTCGAAACTCTTCAGCATGCCATCGCGCGCCGCCAGCAGGGCCGGCACAAGGTCCGACTTCAGGCGCAGCATCAGTACCTGGCATTCGGGATCGCCGAAGCGGACGTTGTACTCGACCAGTTTGGGGCCCTGCGCGGTCAACATCAGCCCGAGATAGAGGACTCCCTTGAATGGCGTCCCCATCCCCTGCATGGCGCGCAAGGTTGGCAACACGAATTCATTCATCGCGCGCTGGGCGAGCGCGTCGGTGAAGGCCGGCACCGGTGAGTAGGCGCCCATGCCGCCGGTATTCGGCCCCTGGTCGCCGTCGAACGCCGTCTTGTGATCCTGCGCGGAGGCGAGCGGGATGGCGGCCGTGCCGTCGCAGAGCGCGAAGAACGAGACCTCCTCGCCGGTGAGAAATTCCTCGATCACGACCTCGGTGCCGGCGGCCCCCATTCCGCCGCCGAGCATCAGATCGATCGCGGCGGCGGCGGCCTCCACGGTCGGCGCCACCACCACGCCCTTGCCGAGCGCAAGGCCGTCCGCCTTAACGACGATCGGGGCGCCGCGCTGACGCACGTAGGCCTTGGCGGACACGGCATCCGCAAAGCGCTCATAGGCGGCGGTCGGAATGCCGTGGGCGCGGCAGAGGTCCTTGGTGAAGCCTTTGGAGCCCTCCAGTCGCGCTGCCGCCTTGGTCGGCCCGAAAGTCTTGAACCCCGCGGCCTCGATGTCGTCGACGATTCCGGCGACCAGCGGATTGTCGGGCCCGACTACGACGAAGTCGACCGCGTTCGCCTTGCAAAAATCCACCACGGCGCCGTGGTCGGCGACGTCGAGCGCCACGCACTCGGCCTCGCGCGCGATGCCGGCATTGCCTGGCGCGCACCACAACCGATCGCACAGCGGGCTGCCGGCGATCTTCCAGGCGAGCGCATGCTCGCGTCCACCCGCGCCGAGGAGGAGGATCTTCATGTCGGTCCCTGTCGCGACGGCGAGTCGAGGCCGATGTAGCACGCTGTCGACCGCCCGCAAGCGGGCGGCGGGCGCAATCCTCAACTTGTGCCGGCAGGGATCGGCCATGACGGCATGCCAAACAAGCGTTACATTGGGCACAATGACCGATGCCGCCGTCGCCGGGCCACGCACGAACCTGCTCGAGCTCACCGTCTCCGAGCTGTCCGCCCAGCTCAAGCGCACGCTGGAGGACGCCTACGGTTACGTGCGCGTGCGCGGCGAGCTCGGCAACGTCAAATATCACTCAAGCGGACACGTCTATCTCGACCTCAAGGACGACCGCGCCTGCATCGCGGGCGTGATCTGGCGGACGACCGCGGCCCGCATCAGGCTCAAGCTCGAGCCGGGCCTCGAAGTGGTGGTCACCGGCCGCATCACCACTTACCCAGGCCAGTCCAAGTACCAGATCGTCGTCGAGACCCTGGCGCCTGCCGGCGTCGGCGCGCTGATGGCACTGCTCGAGGAGCGCAAGCGCAAGCTTGCCGCCGAAGGGCTGTTCGACCAGGCGCGCAAGCAGCTGTTGCCGTTCCTGCCGCGCGTCGTCGGCGTGATCACCTCGCCGACCGGCGCCGTCATTCGCGACATCCTGCATCGGCTCGCTGATCGGTTCCCGCGGCGCGTGCTGGTCTGGCCGGTGCGCGTGCAGGGCGACGGGTCGGCCGAGCAGGTGGCGGCGGCGATCGCCGGCCTCAACGCGCTCACCGGCCGCACGATTCCGCGCCCGGATGTGATCATCGTGGCGCGCGGCGGCGGCTCGCTCGAGGACTTGTGGTCGTTCAACGAGGAGGTCGTCGTGCGCGCGGCGGCGGCAAGCCGCATTCCGCTGATCTCCGCCGTCGGCCACGAAACCGATATCACCTTGCTCGATTTCGTCGCCGACCGGCGCGCCCCGACCCCGACGGCGGCGGCCGAGATGGCGGTACCGGTGCGCGGCGAGCTCACGGCACAGCTCGATGGGCTGGCGCGGCGCAATCTCGCCTGCTGGACGCGAACATTCGACGGCCGACGCACGGAACTGCGCTCGGCCGCGCGCGCGTTGCCGACCGCCGACCGGCTGCTCGGCGAGCGGCGCCAACGGGTCGACGGCGTGGGCGCACGATTGCCCCGCGCGCTGATCGCCAATGCACGCATCCATCACGCCGAATATGCCCGCGCCGCCGAGCGACTGGCAGCGCAGGCGCCGCGCGCGCGGGTCGCACGCTTGGCCGAAAAAGCCGCGGCCTACGGGGGGCGGACGCGGCTTGCGATCCAGTCGCTGCTGCACCGCCGGCGCGATCGCTTCGAGGCCACCGCCGGGCGTCTGGCGGCGGCCCTGCGCGCAAATCGCAGCGCGCATGTCACCAGGCTGGTGCGGGACCGCGACCGCGTCGCCAGCACCTCCGAGCGCGCCCGCCGCGCCACGGAAGCCGCACTCGACCGCCGCTGGAACGCGCTGGAACGCGTCACCGACCTGCTCGCCGCGCTCTCCTATCACGGCGTGCTGACGCGCGGGTTTGCCCTGGTGCGCGACGACGGCGGGCGGCCGTTGCGGACGGCCGCCGCGGTCAGCCCGGGACTACGACTCGACATCGAGTTCGCCGACGGGCGGGTGCCGGCGCTGGCGACAGCGGCGGGCACGTCGGTGGCAACGATGCGGGTGGCGCGACCGCGCCGCCGGCGCACCGCAAGCAATCCCGACCAGGGCAACCTGTTTGGGACGTGAGGCTGCAGCGCACCGATACGCGCTGCGCTGCGCCCGCGGCACGGGAAAAACATTGCGCCGGACTTATCAGATCCGCCGTCCCGCTTCGCGCCAGTACGGTTCGCGCAGCTTGCGCTTGAAGATCTTGCCGCTCTCCTCACGCGGCAGCTCGTCGGCGAACTCGATCACCCGCGGGATCTTGTAGTCGGCAAGGCGCGCTCGCAGATGCGCGCGGATCGCATCGCGGTCGATCGAGACGGCCGGCTGCAGTTGCACGTGCGCCGCCAGCGCCTCGCCGAACTCCGCGTCGGGTATGCCGAAGACCGCACAGTCGGCGATGCCGACCAGCGTCACCAGCGCGGCTTCGATCTCGGCCGGATAGATGTTGACGCCGCCCGAGATCACCATGTCGGCCTTGCGGTCGCAGATGTAGAGATACCCTTCGGTGTCGAAGTAGCCGACGTCGCCGACGGTGATCAGACCGTCGCGCTCGATCGCGCGGCGCGCCGCTGCATTGTTGACGTAGGTGAATTCGGTGTAGTTGCCGTTGCGGCAGTAGATCGTGCCGGGCTGGAACGGCGGCAGCTCGCGGCCGTCGTCGTCGAGAATGCGCGCCTCGGCCGAAGGCAGCACGCGCCCGACCGTTCCCGGACGCGCAAGCGCTTCCTGCGACGTGCACATGGTGATGAACCCGGCCTCGCTGCTGGCGTAGCCCTCGTGGATGACCGGCCCCCACCACTCGATCATGGCGCGCTTCACGTCGGGCGGACAGGGCGAGCCGGTGCAGGCCACGAACTTGACCGAGCTCAGGTCGTGGCGGCGCTTGACCTCTTCGGACAGCCGCAGCAAGCGCACGAAATGCGTCGGCACCAGGTAGAGATGGCTGGCGTGATGGCGTTCGATGTCGGCCAGCAGCTGCTCGGCATCGAGCCGCGGCCGAATGACGGCAAGCTCGCCCATGAGCAGGCTGAACAATCCGTAGGATGCCGGCGCGCTGTGATAGAGGGGCGCCACCAGGATGGTGCGCAAGCCGGGCTCGATCCCGAATGCGATGCGGGCATTCTCGGCCATGCGGGCCACGTCCTCGGGACCGAGCGGCGCGCGCTTGATGCCCTTCGGCCGCCCGGTCGTGCCGGACGAGTAGTAGAGCGATCCGCGCGGCTGGCGCGGCGCCCCGGCATGGGCGGGTGCATCGGCGAGCCAGCCTTCCCATTCCGGCACGCCGGCTGGGGCACGGCATTGCCCGGCATCGAGACGAAATGCCGCCTGCAACTGTGCCGAGGGCTCGACCGCGATCACCGGTACGCCGGCCGGAACCGCGCCTTCGATCCGCGGCAACAGGTCGGCATGCACGATCAGCGCCGCCGCCCCACTGTCGCGCAGGATGTGACCGGCCTCGTCCGCCTTGAAGTGCCAGTTGATGGGACAAAAATAGCAGCCGGCGGTGCGCGCGATCAGCATCGCCTCCGGGAACGCGATGTCGTTGCGCAGCATGGCGGCGACGACCTCGCCCTCACCCACGCCCAGCGCCTCCAGGCCGCCGACGCCGCGCATCGTCCGCTCCAGCACGGCCGCGCCGTTCAACCTACGTTCGCCCGCGATCAGGGTCGCGACCATTGATTTGCCTCCGCTCGGCGGTCACGCTAGCACGATCGCCCGGCGGTAGTTTCAAGTCCGCGCCCGAACGACTATGTTGCGCCGTGCAGGCCGTTCGCGGTCGTTTGCGGCACCGCATCGGAGGGCAAGCGTGCTGAACCGCTATGATCGTCCCTCGCCCATGGCGGGCGAAGCGGAAGTGAAATTCCTAGATGGCGATTTCCGCGTCATCCGGCCGGGCGCGTTCGTGCGCTGCGCCGTCACCGGCGTCCCGATACCGCTGGAGGAGCTGAAATACTGGAGCGTCGACTTGCAAGAGGCCTATGCCAGCCCGGAAGCGGTACTGCGCCGACACTTCCCTGAACGCGAGAAGTCGAAAGCGTCCGAGCCAGTCAGGCGCGGCCCTTGATCCGACCAAGCAGAAAAGTGGCGAAGCTTTCCTGATCGTCGAGCGCCAGAATCACCGGAAGGCTCAAGGCGCGCGCGCGCAGTTCGCCGAGCGCCCCGCTGCCATCCAGCCGGACCATATCCTTCTCCGTCGTCACCGGCGTAAGCTCCCGCAGATCCGCCTCGGCGAGCAGCCGCGACGCCTCGGCCTCGGTATAGCGGTGGTGGTCCGGGAAGCCACGGCGGAGCGGCGCCTCGACGCCCGCCTCCGCGAGCGTGCGGAAGAACTTGTCGGGATCGGCAACGCCGGCGAAGGCCAAGACCCGCCTGCCCGCCAGTGCGGCGATTGCCCGACCGTCAGGCCGCAGCCGGCCGTAATAGATCGGAATGCCAGCAGCGGCGGCGGCGTCTGCGACCCCGCTCGCGCCGCCGGCATCGCCGACCACGACGACCGCGTGGGCGCGCGCGAGCTGGGCCGCCAAGGGGGCACGCAAAGGGCCGGCCGGACAGACGCGGCCGTTGCCGATCGCGCGCCGACCGTCGACCATGAGCATGGCCACGTCCTTGGTCAGCGATGGGTTCTGGAAGCCGTCGTCCATTACGACGACGCTCGCGCCTGCGGCCTGCGCGGCGCGCGCGCCGGCCACGCGGTCGCGCGCGACGATTGCCGGATGGGCACGCGCCAGCAGCAACGGCTCGTCGCCCACATCGGCGGCGTTATGGGCGGCCAAGTCGACCTGAATCGGGCCGGGCAGCCGGCCGCCATAGCCGCGGGTCAGGAACATCGGCCGCTCGCCGCGCGCCGCGAGCAAACGTGCAGTGGTGAGCGCCATCGGGGTCTTGCCGGCGCCGCCCAGTGTCGCGTTACCGACGCATACGACCGGGATGTCGGCGCGTTCGCCGCGGCGCTGCAGGCGCCGCGCCGCGACCATCCCGTAAAGGGCGGCAAGCGGTGTGAGCAGCGCCGCCTCGAGCCCCGGCTCCTGCCACCAGAATGACGGAGCGCGCATCAAGGCCTGCCGCGTTCAACGTGAATCACGTTCCGGGCGGCGATCCGGTGTCCCTTTCGCCGGAACATGTGCGCCTTTCACCGGTGCTCGAGGCGAAGCTGCATCAAGTAGGGCTCGAGCGCGGCGAGCGTGCGACTGCGGGCGCCGCTGAGCGCCTCCACGGTACGGAGCGCGGCATCGGCGGCAGCCTGACGCGCCGCCCGGTCCTCGAGCCACGCGCCGATCCGAGCCGTGAGCTTGCCGGCATCGCTCACCTCGGCGGCACCTTCGGAGCGGTCGAGCGCGGCATAGAGGTCCTTGAAGTTCCACACGTGCGGTCCGTGCAGGATTGCGCTCCCGAGCTTGGCGGCCTCGATCGGGTTCTGCCCGCCATGGCGAACCAGTGATCCTCCCATGAAGACGACCGGCGCCACCCGGTAGATGATCCCAAGCTCTCCGATCGTGTCGGCGACGTAAATCTCGGTGCCGTCGTCGGGCAGATCTCCATCCGACCGCGCGATCGCATTGAGCCCGGCTGCGCTCGCAATTTCGAGCACGCCGGGTCCGCGTTCGGGATGCCGCGGCGCCACCAGCGTGATCAAGCCGGGAAAGCTCTCGCGCAAACGGCGATGCACGTCGATGACGATCTTCTCTTCGCCCGGATGGGTCGAGGCCGCAGCGATGACGGGCCGACCATTGATCGCCGCGCCAAGCGAAGCGAGGGCTTCAGCATCGGCAGGCGGCGCCGGCACGTCGAGCTTGAGGTTGCCGGTGGTGGCGATGCGGGGAGCCCCTAGCTCGCCATAGCGGGCCGCGTCGGTAACCGACTGCGCAAGGCAGAGGTCGAAGTGGCCGAGCAGCGCGCGGATGCTGCGCGGCAAACGCCGCCAGCGCGCGAACGAGCGTTCGGACAGCCGTCCGTTCACCAGGATCAGAGGAATGCCGCGTTCGGCGGCCGCAACGATCAGGTTCGGCCACAAATCGGACTCGGCAAACAGCGCCAGATTGGGTCGCCAATGATCGAGGAAACGGGTCACGAAACGCGGCGCGTCATAAGGTGAGAACTGGTGCACCGCGCCCGCCGGCAGGCGCCATTCCGCGAGTTGGGCCGAGGTCACCGTGCCCGAGGTGACCAGCACCGCAACACCGCGCGCGCAGACGTGCTCGACGATCGGCACCACCGCGAGCAGTTCGCCGACGCTCGCAGCATGGAACCAGACCAGCGGGCCGTCGGGACGCAGCAACTCGGCCTGGCCGCAGCGTTCGTTGACGCGTTCGGGCAGCTCCTTGCCGCGCCGTATCCGACCGGAAGCGAGCAATGGCGCAAGCGGCATCGCCGCGGCCGCGAGCCGCCGATAGGCGCGGAGCGCGAGCGGCAGCCGTTCAGGAACCAACCCCACCCTCCGTCGGCGGATCGACCAGCGCATAGGCGCGGGACGTGGCGGCATTGAGAGAGAGTTCGACTTCGCGCCGGCAGGATTCGATCACATCATCGTCCGCCGCATCCGGTACCCGTACCGGCGCTCCGAGCACAATCGCGCCGCGACTGAACGGGAGATTGATCGTCGAGCGATCCCAATTGTTGAGCGAGATGCGTCGACTGGTCGCGATGCCGACCGGATAGATCGGACGGCCCGAGCTGCGCGCCAATAGTACGATCCCGCGTCCGGCGATGCGCGCGACCTTCGGCACGTCGGCAGTCACCACCATGTTCCATCCCTGTTCGAGCGCGTCGCGCATCGCGATAAAGGCGCGCACCCCGCCCTTGCGGTCGAATCGCCCGCCATGATCGCCGGATCCGCGGATCGTTGCCATGCCCAGTTCCTCTGCCGCAATGGCATTGATCTCCGCATCACGGTGCCACGAGATCAAGGCTTTGGCGCGATGCTCCGGCAACCGCATGAACGGCCCCATCAGATGCTGGCCGTGCCACAGCGTGATGATCACCGGCAGATCGGGCCGCAGCCGTTCGTAAAGATCGGCGGGCTCGATGACGAACCGGCTGGTCCGCCACACCACGCGGAGATAGTTCGACATCGCGTGGCCGGCCGCCCGGCGGAACCAGTGTGCATCCCTCACCCGCTTCAGCATCGGGTCGGCTCATGGTTTCGATCCGGCGGGCGCGGGCGCGGTGCGGTCTGGATCGAGCAGACGATGCAAATGAACGATGAAGTATCGCATGTGAGCATTGTCGACGGTCTGCTGCGCCTTGGCACGCCAGGCGGCGTGGGCGCTGGCGTAGTTCGGGAAGATTCCGACGATGTCGAGCTTGGAGAGATCGCGAAACTCGACGTCATCGAGATCCGTCAGCTCGCCGCCGAAGACCAGATGCAGCAACTGCTTCGGAGTAGCCGATTCGGGCATGCTGCGCTCCCGTGCTGGACTGCTATGGCCGGCAACGTCACGCAAATGCCGCCTGCTGGCCACGCATGAGCTGCAACACGATCTGGTGGCGCACGAGGCCGGCAGCGACGAGCGCACCGTGCACCGGGTTGGGGCAATTATACGTTAGCTGGAGGCCGTCGATGGTTGTCAAGACGCCGCCGGCCTCATGCACCACCAGATCGGCCGCCGCCAGGTCCCAGTCGTGGCCGTTCGGGCCGGCAAATGCCACGTCGAGCGTGCCGTCGCCTACCCGGGCCAGCCGCAGGGCAAGCGAATGCACTTTCGGCATCGTGTCGAAGCTCGGTTGCGCCGCGGCGAGCGCGTCGAGATAGCGCTTCGGTCCGGCGGCGCGCACACCTTCCAGGCTGTCGCCATCGTTCGCCGACACCGCGCGCCCGTTGACGGTCGTGCCGTTGCCGGCCGTCGCCATAAATAGAATGTCGTCGGCCGGCGCAAAGATCGCGGCCACCAGTGGACGCCCGCGGCACACCAGCGCGGCTGCTATCGCCCAATCGTTGCGCCCGCCCAAGAACGCGCGGGTGCCGTCGATCGGATCGACCACCCACACACATGACGCGCGCAGGCGGGCCGGATCGTCGACGCTCTCCTCGGAGAGCCACGCGATCGCGGGATCGATGGCGGCCAGCCGTGCATGCAGCATTTCGTCGACCGCGATGTCGACCTCGCTGACCGGCGAACTGCCGGCACCCTTGGTCCAGCTCTTGATCGTCGAGCGAAATTTTTGCAGGGCGAACGCGCCGGCTTCGCGCACCGCTACCGCAAGCTCGTCGCCGATCGTCGCCGCGGCGACGGGCTTTTCAACGGCCGGCAACGATCATGCCCTCCAGCCGAACGGTCGGCGCGTTCGTTCCATACCGGAACGTGAGGTCGTCGGCCGGCTCGAGCCCGCGGAACATCTCGGTGAGGTGACCCGCAATCGTCACCTCGCTCACCGGGTAGGTCGGCGAGCCATTCTCGATCCAGAAACCGGCCGCGCCGCGGCTGTAGTCGCCGGTAACCGGATTGACCCCCATCCCGATGAGGTCGACCACATAGAAGCCATCCGCGATGTCGGCGATCAGCTCCTCGCGCGAGCGTTTGCCCGCCACGAGATAGAGGTTGCTCGCGCTCGGCGACGGCGTCGACGAAACGCCGCGCTGAGCATGACCGGTGGTCCTGAACCCCAGCTCGCGACCGGTCGCGGAATCCAGGATCCAGGATCGCAGCACGCCGTCCTCGATCAGCGCCAGCTCGCCGCCGGCGACGCCTTCGGCGTCGAACGGACGCGAGCGCAATCCGCGTCGTCGGAGTGGGTCATCGACGACACGCACGCCGGGTGCGAACAGCGACTCGCCGAGCTTGTCCTTCAGGAAGCTGGTCCGCCGGGCGACCGCCGTCCCGCTGATTGCCGATGCGAGATGCCCCACCAGCGAGCCGGCAACCCGGGCGTCGAACACCACCGGAACCTGATGGGTATCGACCTTACGCGGATTGAGCCGCCTGACGGCGCGTTCGCCGGCGGTGCGGCCGACGCGCCCGGGATCGTCCAGATCACTGGCGTGCGGCGCGGCCGTGAACTCATAGTCGCGCTCCATCGCGGTGCCTTCACCGGCGATCGCCACCATGCCCAAGGAATGGCTCGATCTGAGATAGGCGCCGCGGAAGCCATGGCTCGTCACCAGTACCATGCCTCCGATGCCCGCCGAAGCGGAGGCGCCGGCGGACTTGGTAACGCCGGCGACATCGAGCGCAGCGGTCTCGGCTGCCTGCGCCAGCTCCTCGAGCCGCGCCACCGACGGCAGCGCCGGATCAAGCAGGTCGAGATCGGGCACCTCGCGCGCCAGCAGATCCGGGTCGGCGAGCCCGGCGTACTGATCCTCAGGCGCCGCCAACGCCATCGCCACCGCGCGCTCCGCCAGCGCGGCGACTGTATTGCCCGCAAGATCGTTGCTGGACACCACCGCTTGCCGGCGACCGACCAGCACCCGCAGGCCGAAATCGTCGCTCTCCGACCGCTCGCTCTCCTCGACGGCGCCGTCGCGGACGCCGATCGACAGGGCCATCGAGCGCACCGCGACCGCGTCGGCGGCGTCGGCGCCGGCACGGCGCGCGGCCTCCACCAGGCGCTCGGCGAGCATGGTGAGGGCCGATTGATCGAGCAGCGAGGACGGTTCGGACACGCCGCCCCTTTAGGACGCGGGGTGGGCAGTGGCAACCCTTTCCCGCCGCGCCCCCGCGGCGTGGTGACGAAGCGTCCGGGAGCCTCATGCCAACGATGTGAGCCGAGGTGGTGGGCGCTCCCAGGGGCTCCCTCACCCCGCCGAACGAGAAAATCCTCGATCGCGGCAAGCTCTCGTCAAGCATGACTCAACAGCGAGGGGCCGGATACTGCCGATTAACCCAACGTGTTAGCCGAACCGATACCTCCGTCGGACATGCTCCCGCCTCAACCGGGCGAAGTTCCGGCTGGGAGACGAATTCGAGGCGTCGGACGGTACTCGACGGGGCACACCGGCCGGGACGAGCGCGCAACAGCGGGTCGACCCCTACACACCACCCGTCCGCCTAACGGCCAGCGATGCCGTGGCGGACGGGCACGTGCGCCATGTGGAGATCGATCGCGGCGCAGCGCGCGCGGCATGGCCGTCAACCTGCCAATGCGAGATCGCCGCCTTTGCCGCTGCGTCGCCCGCCGGAGCCCAGCTGTTTGCTTGTGGCTGTCGCTCGCGCAACCAATCGCAGCGTCGTTTAGGGCCGCTTCTCGGTGCTTCCGGGTGGCCGAGTCGATTTGCGATTTGTGGCTCCCGAGCAACAGGTCCTCGTCTCCGGCAGTCCGCTCGCAGCAGGGAAGCTCGATTTGTCATCCTCAACCTCGAGGCGGCCAACGCGTCTCGATTTTGCAACTGATGATCTCCAACAAGGCCTCAATCGAACAGGCTCAGCTGCTCGGCGCCGCGCATCGGCGGCTGGAAGTGCTCGGTGGTGAGGCTCGCCGTCTCCACGTTGAGGCCGAGCCGCTCGCAGGCCGCCTCAAAGCGCCGGCCGACCATCCAGGCATATGGTCCGGAGCCGGTCATCCGTTTACCCCAGGTCGAGTCGTAGTCCTTGCCGCCGCGCATGTCGCGGATCAGCTTGAACACGTGCTTGGCGCGGTCGGGATAATTGGCCTCCAGCCATTCCTTGAACAGGTCGCGCACTTCGAGCGGCAACCGCAGCAGCACATAACCGGCCTGCTTGACACCGGCGAGCGCCGCCGCGTCGAGGATGCGCTCGATCTCGGCATCGTTGATTGCCGGGATGATCGGCGCCACCATCACGGACGTCGGCACGCCGGCGCGCGCCAATTGCGCCAGCGCCTCCAGCCTTCGGGGCGGGGTCGCGGCCCGCGGCTCCATCGTGCGTGCCAGCTCGGGGTCGAGCGTGGTCACCGAAAGGGCGACCTTGACCAGATTGCGCTTCGCCATTCGCGCCAAGATGTCGATATCGCGCGTCACCAGCGCCGACTTGGTGACGATGCCGACCGGGTGGCCGGCACGCTCCAGCACCTGCAGAATGCCGCGCATGATCTCATGCCGCCGCTCGATCGGCTGATAGGGGTCGGTGTTGGTGCCGATCGCGATTGTGCGCGGCTCGTATCCCCTGGCCGACAGCTCGCGTTCGAGCAACGCCGGCGCATCGGGCTTCGCGAACAGCTTCGATTCGAAATCGAGGCCAGGCGACAGACCGAGATAGGCGTGCGTCGGGCGCGCAAAACAGTACACGCAGCCATGCTCGCAGCCCCGATAGGGATTGATCGAGCGATCGAAGGAGATATCGGGCGACTCGTTGCGCGTGATGATCTTGCGCGTCGCGTCGATCGTCACGGTGGTCTCGAACGGCGGCAGCTCCTCGATCGAGCGCCAGCCGTCGTCGAACGCGACGCGGGCGATCGGCTCGTAGCGGCCCGAAGCGTTGGAGAGTGTGCCCCGTCCGCGGCGGCGCTCGCGATCCACGCCAGACCCGAGAAAGGTGCCCGTCGGCGCCGCGGAGGGCGTTGGCGCCGGCGGGCGTCGGAGGGCTGCAACGGAGCGGGGCATGGCTACTTTCTAGCCGAGTCTTTGGAACATAACAAGAACAAATGCACGCCGGGCAATGCTCACATTGAGCGCGCGAATTGTCGCCCTTTCATGATCTGGTGTCTACTGCGCTGACTTTGTACACCATGTTGTATCAATCCCACGTTACCTCACGGGCTCCCCCATGCTCAGCATCGTGATCGTGACGCACAATTGCGCGCGGAGCCTCGGCCCAACGCTGGCCTCCCTGGTCCCGGGAGCCGTAGAGGGGATCGTCAGCGAGGTCATCGCCGTCGATACCGGCTCCAGCGACGACACGCTTGAGCTGGCCGATGCGGCCGGCTGTGTGGTCGTGCTGGCAGCGTCGCGCGCAGCGGGCTTGCGGGCAGCAGCTACCGCGGCGCGTACACGCTGGCTGATGTTCCTGCGGCCTGGCTTCCTACCGGAGCCGCATTGGACGCTCGCTGTCGGGCGGTTCTTCGAGACCGTCGGGGCTGAGGTCGATTGGCCGGCCGCGAGCTTCGCTCGACCTGCTGATCGGGAATCGTCGCGGTCGACGGCGCGACAGCTGTTGCGGCGGTTGGTTGCGCCGATCTTGCGCCCACTTGACCCCGAGCAAGGGCTGCTGATCTCGAAGCGAGCCTATGAGATGCTGGGCGGACATCGGGACGATATCCGTGACTGCGAAACCGATCTCATGCGCCGCATCGGCCGCAGCCGCATCTGGGTACTGGGGGTGCCGCGCTAGCCCGCCAGCGCGGCCTTTGGATTAGCCTTAGCCCAAGTCCAAGACTATGGGCCTCGCCAAGCTGGAGCCTGGATGCAGGGAGCGCTGCCGCGTACAGGCCTTGCGAGGGCGAGGGCGTAGCAGTGTGTGGCCTGCTGCGCCGCACGGATCGCCTCCTCGCCCGCTCGGTCGCGTTCAGCGGAAGGCGTTGAAGCGACCGTCGAAGCTACCCGCCGGCAGCGTCGGCTGGGCACCCGTCATCAGGCTCGCCCCAGCCGCGGGGGTCGCCGGCGGGGTCGCCTCCGCGGCGGTTGCCTGCGGGCTTGCTTCCGCAGTCCTTGCCGGCGGCGTTGCATCGGCTGTCCGCCGCAGCGCGTCCGGCTTCGGCGCATCGCGCGAGCGCTCGGCGGCGGCGACCGCCGCCGGCATCGCAGCATTGGTGCCCGCTGCCGGCCTTGGGGCCGGCCGCATGGCAGCGCGCGCCGTGATTTCCGGCTTCGGCTCTTCCTTGCCGAACCCGAGCGCGCGCGCAACCGTCGACGTGGCATTGCTGAACGACGAGGTGACGGTGCCGTTCGCAAACAGCCCGCTGAACATGCTGCCGGAACTCGTCGGCTGGCTGCTCGCGACCGCCGGGGCGCGGCGCGGATTCGCGGGCGGCATCGGGACATCGGCGCCGGACGCCGTCACGGCGGACTCAGCCGCCGGACTCGGCACCGCCGCAGCCATCACCGGTGCGGCGTCGGTCTCGCGTATCGGATGGACGGCAGCCTTGGCGGTCCCGATCGGCGGGTTGTCGACCAGCCAGCGCACGTTGCCCTTATCGTCACGCACATGCTGTGGATTGAGCTTGGCGACGAAGCTCGGATGCATGCCGCCGTCCTGCCCCATGACGACCGGCACGGTCGGCGTTCCGCGCTTGACCAAGCGGGCGAATTCCGCCTCGTCGGCTTTCTCTTTCTGGGCTACCGCGATCTCGATCTGGTCCGACACCTCATAGGCCGGACAGCGGCCGACGGCATCGAACTTCAGCGGACTCGACATATTCGCCGGCTCGCCGGCATTGAACACATAGCGCTTCTCGCACACGTCGACTTTCGGCTGGTGGCGCGTGACCTCGAAATGGTCGTTGCCTCGCTTGAGCATCTTCCAGAACGCGAAATGCGGACTGTTGCGGTGCTTGGCCATGTTGAGGGCCGTCATCCGGAACGGATAGGCCTGCACCTGGAACGACTTCTGACCGCCGAAGAAGGCGTCGCGGCCGATCGCGAAAATCTCCCCGATCTGCTCGTCGGTCATCGAATAGCAGCCGGAAGACGAGCAGTTGCCGTGCACCATCAGGTGGGCGCCGGTACGCCCGTGGGCCCGGTCGTAGGCGTTCGGATAGCCCATGTTGAACGACAGGTAATATTGTGAATTCGGATTCATCTGCGCTGGAAGGATGTTATAGAAACCCTCCGGCGCCTGCCGATCACCCTGCTTGACCTTCGGGCCGAGCTCGCCCGACCAGCGGCAGATCGGGTAGGTCTTCAGCAGCGCGAACTGCCCGGTATTGTCCTGCTTCCACAGCTCGAGCTCGGATTCTTCCTTGAACACCCGGATCAGGATCGGCGCTTCCTTGGTCATGCCGCGCCGTTCCATCACCGCGACCGTCTCAGCCGGAATCGGCTGAAGGTGCTTTTCGCTGATCTGGATGTCTTCCACGTTGCAGCCGGCGAGAGCGCCAGCGGCCGCCAGGGCGGCGCAACCGAGCAGCAGGCGGACCGGGCGCCTGCGGAGAATCACCTGCAGATTCAAAGGGAAGGTCTCCGAACGAGGGACGGGCGCGGCGGCATTAGGTGGTCCGTTATCGTTAACAACTCGCTATGCGGAGGGGACAACAAGCCAATTTCCCGCGCGCGACGGCTGCATGGTCAACCGTTAGTGAAGGAAATCCGGCGTCGCCCTCCCGCCTATTCGGACCGGAGCCTCCAATCGAAATACGGCACAAGCGAGACGGAGACCGCGTCCCTGCCTCCGGCATGGCTAATGCTTCGTAAAAGCTGCTCAGGCTATGGCATTCGGAGCACAGGTTGCCGCGCTGTCGTTATCGCCAAGCGCGTCCTTGTCCCCACCTTGCACCTTGTTGCCGCGCCCGCGTGGGCTCGAGTGACACCTGCCACCTGAAGGGCGACCACGAGGGCCGCCCCTCAGGTGGTGGTGCGCCCGGCCTAGCGCGGCGCAAACGGATTCTGCCAGCCGCCCGGGCGCGCGGGGGCGCGCGGCGGGAAGGTTGTCTCCAGATAGTCGAGCACGATCCGGCGCTCGTCGCCCTCGAGCGCCGGCATGTTGTGCCGCTGGGTCATGAAGGCGAGCGATTCCTCCCAGCGTGCGCGCGTCATTCCTTGCGCCGCCACGAGCTTGAAGTTGTGGCAGGCGACGCAGGCGTAGAAGGCCTCCTCGCGCCCCGGTCCGGGCGGAAAGTCCTCGGGCCGCTCGTCGCTTGGGGTGAACGCCGGAGCTTGTGCCAATCCGGGGTCGGCCGGTGTCGCCGCAAGAACGGCGAGCGCCAGAAACAAGCGTCCCTTGCCCCGCACGCAGTGCAGCGCCTGGGACACGATTGGGGAACACCCGCGCACGATAGCTCTCGGCCTCACGCCAGCAGCACCGCAATGCGGTGCATGGGGTTGGCCCCATACCCTTGCGGATTCCAGTTGCCGGCGACGTGCGGCTGCATCAGGCCGCGCGCGTCGGTTCCGCGCGACCAGATCTCGTAGTAGCCGTCGCTCGGCAGTTTCACGGTCGCGCTCCAGCGCTGCCAGTCGTACTTGTTCTTCGGCTTGTCGACTTTGGCCTTCTGCCAGCTTGCGCCGTAATCGGTCGAGACCGCGACCTCCTTGACGGCGCGGTCTCCGGCCCAGGCGACCCCGCGCAGCTTCAACTCCCTGGCGCCCGCGCTGAGCTTGGTGCCGTTCGCCGGGCTGGTGATGATCGAGCGCACCGGCATCGCCTCCAGCTCCTTGAAGGTCTTCCCGTCGTCGTTGGAGCCCGGCACGATCGGGCTGACCGGGATCCGGTAGGACGTGCCGCCCATGCCCTGACCGTCGTGCACCTTGTCGCGCACCCAGATCCGCGTCAGCCATTTCTCCGACAGCGAGCCCGGCCAGCCGGCGATCAGCAGCCGCAACGGGAACCCATGCACCGCCGGAAGCTCTTGGCCGTTCATCTCCCACGCGATCAAATTGTTCTCGTCCATCGCTTTCGCGATCGGCACGCCGCGCGACAGCGCCTGCCGGTTGGGATCGCCCGAGAGGTGCGGGTCAGCGCCGTAATGCCCGGTGTATACCGCCGAAGGTTTGAGGCCGGCGGCCTTGAGCACGTCGGCGAGCTTGACGCCGGTCCATTCCGCGCAGCCGACGCCGCCGTTGCTCCACTGGTTGCCGCGCGCCTGCGGAGTGAAGAACGAGCGGCCGTTGCCGCCGCACTCGAGCACCAGGCGCCGCGTCACCGGCTTGAACTTCTGCTTGAGCTCGCCGAGCGAAAGCTCAAGCTTGTCGCTGACCTCGCCGTCCACCGTCAGCTTCCACTTGTCCGGCTCCTTGGTGGCTTCGGGGATCTGACCGTTGTTGCGGATGAAGAACTTGGTCGTGGGCGTGACCTCGTCGTCGAGCAGATGCTCCGGCGTCTCGGCGACCAGCGGCCGGTCGCCGAGCACGACCAGGCCCTCGTCCTTGCCGGGAAATTTCAGCGGTTGCGGGCCTTTCGGAGCCGCGCTGGCGCCGGAACCGCTGCTGGCAGGGGCAGCCGGCGCCCCGGCCGGCTGCGCTTGCGCGAACGCCGCCGGGATCATCCCACCCGGCATGTTGGCGGCAAACGGGATACCGCCGCCGAGGGCCGCGCCCATGGCGACAAGCCCCGACGCTTCCAAGAACCCGCGCCGGCTGGCTTCAACCCTGCGGCCGAAGACCACGGCGTCGGCACGTTCCGGATCGTCGCGGTAAAGCTCCTCAATGGTGCGCTCGATGCGTCCTGGCATTGTTCTCCTCCTGGTGGCCTGTTCTGCAACCACATTGACCTAAGCTATCGCCGGGCGGAAGAAGGTCAATCCGGACGGGTCGGCGAATGGGATCGCGGCCTTCTCCACGCGGCCGCCCTGCAATCGCGGGTGGGAAGGCAGTCAAACCTGACGCCGCCCGAGGCTGCGCCCATAGTTCGGCGCCGTCAGCGAGGCAGGGTGACGTGCGCGCGAGCAGGCCTCAGCGGGCGAGCCGCGCTGCCTCCGACGCCACCGCCTCCCCCATGGCGGCGGTGCCGACCCTGGCGGAGCCGGCAGACGCGATGTCGGCGGTGCGATAGCCCTGCGCCAGCGCGGCGGCGATCGCCTGCTCGATCAGGTCGGCCTCCCTTTGCATCGCAAACGAATAACGCAGAGCCATCGCGAACGAGGCCAGCATCGCGATCGGATTGGCGACCCCCTTGCCGGCAATGTCCGGCGCCGAGCCGTGCACCGGCTCGTACAGCGCCTTGCGCTTGCGCGTTCTCGGATCGACCTCGCCCAGCGAAGCGGATGCCAGCATCCCGAGCGATCCGGTGAGCATGGCGGCGACGTCGGAGAGCATGTCGCCGAACAGGTTGTCGGTGACGATCACGTCGAATTGCTTTGGGTTACGCACCAGCTGCATGCCGCCGGCGTCGGCGAGCACGTGCTCGAGCGTGACGTCCGTGAACTCGCGCTGGTGCAGCGCCGTCATCACCTCGTTCCACAATACGCCCGTCTTCATGACGTTGCGCTTCTCCATCGAGGTGACCTTGTTGCGGCGCTTGCGGGCGAGCTCGAAGGCGACGCGGCCGATGCGCTCGATCTCATAGGTGTCGTAGACCTGGGTGTCGACGGCGCGCTTCTGGCCGTTGCCGAGATCGGTGATGGTCTTGGGCTCGCCGAAATAGACCCCGCCGGTGAGCTCCCGCAGGATCATGATGTCGAGCCCCTCGACCAGCTCGCGTTTGAGCGAGGACGCCTCGGCAAGCGCCGGATAGGTGACGGCCGGGCGCAGGTTGGCGTAGAGCGCAAGATCCTTGCGCAGGCGCAGCAGCCCCGCCTCCGGCCGATGCTCGTATGGCACGCGATCCCACTTCGGGCCGCCGACCGAGCCGAACAGCACCGCGTCCGCAGCGTGCGCCTTGGCGACGGTCGAGTCGGTGACCGGCACGCCGTGCGCGTCGAAGGCGGCGCCGCCGACCAGATCCTCCTCGGTCTCGAACCGGCCCATTCCATTGGCGTTCATCCAGGCGATCAACCGCTTGACCTCGGCCATGACCTCGGGGCCGATGCCGTCGCCGGGAAGCAGGAGGAGGTTGTGGGTGGGCATGGTGAAGCCTTACGTTCTGTCGCGGGTACTCGGGGAGTTTGATAGCGAGTTCGACCGAACAGGTCACCTCTGGCTCAAGGCCGGGACCGGAACAGGATCGGAGCTGCCTATGACCTCACGCTGGCTTACCTCTCTGTTGACACTCAACCTGACGCTTGCGGCGGCGGCTGCGGATAGCGCCGAGCTCAACCCGGCGGCGCTCGCCTACAAGCTCCCGGACCAGTTGCAATGGCGCGATCCGACCGGCGCCGCGGGCGTCAACCAAGTCATCCTGCAGGGCGATCCGACCAAGCCCGGACTCTATGTGGTGCTCAACCGCTTCAAGCCGGGGAATTTCAGCCGGCCGCACTTCCACCCCAAGGACCGTTTCATCACCGTGGTGAAGGGCACCTGGTGGGTCGCGACCGGCAACAAATTCGACCCGGCGACCGAGACCGTACCGATGCCGGCCGGCTCGTTCGTCACCCATTTCGCCAATCAGGTGCACTGGGACGGCGCCAAGGACGAGGAGGCCTGGGTCCTCATTGTCGGCGATGGCCCCGGCACCTCGACGCGGGTGGAGGAGGCGAAGTAGGCGCTTGCCGCTGACGTGAGTCCCGCAGGCGCAGCCGCCAACCTATAGCGACGCAGATCCGCTCGTCGCTCCCGCTCGAGATTGAGATGGCCGCGAGGCCCCTGTCACGCTAGCTCCGCCGCTTGGCGGTGACCTCGATCTCGATCTTCATCTCCGGGCGGACCAGCGCCGAGACCGCGACCAGAGTGGCAGCCGGACGGATGGCGCCGAAGACCTCGCCGAAGATCGGCAGCAGGCGCTCGGCGTCGGCGATGTCGGTGACGTAGTACGTTACCCGAACCACGTCAGCGAGCGCGAACCCCGCCTCCTCGAGCACGCGCGCGATGGTGGCAAGGCAGTTGTGCGCCTGCTGCTCGACGCCGTTCGGCATGGTCATGGTCGTGTAGTCGTAGCCGGTCGTGCCTGCCACGAACGCGAAGTCACCGTCGACGACCGCGCGGCTGTAGCCGGCAATCGCTTCGAACGGCGAGCCGCTGGAGATCAGACGCCGAGTCATGTCGCCCTCCCGTTTCTCAACGTGTGTGGCGCTTGAAGAACGCCCAGACTTCCTCCGCGGTCTCGATATCGGCGTTGCGGCGCCCGAACTTCGGATCGGAGAGCGGCGTGGCGCCGCCAGCGGTCGATGGCAGCTGGTGGCCCCCGCCTTCGATCCGATAGAGGCGCAGCGGAACCTCGATGGCACAGCCGGTCCACTCGATGAGCGCGACACCGGTCGGATCGTCCGCCCGGCGATGCGGCAGCAGCCGTGTCTGCTGACCGGTGCAGCCGTGCCGGGCGCGCCAGAACTCCAGGCTTTCCGGCACCGACAGCAGCCGGCCGGACTGATAGATCCAGCCATCGTACCATTGCGCCCTATCGTGGGTGCCGGCGATGACGACGATCGGCACCGGCCGCTGAGGCTTGCAGTCGTCGCGCTGGTGGTCGGTCATGCCGGTGACGACCGGGGCCGCCGCCGCGATGACGTCGTCGAGTACGCAGGCCAGGGTGAACGCCATGAGGCCGCCGCGCGATACACCGAAAACGTATACCCTGGCGACGTCGGCGATGTCGCGCTCGACCAGGTGCGCGATCAGGCGGCGCAGGAAGCCCACGTCGTCGACCGTTTCGCCCTTGACCGAAGGCATCGGCAGGATGATCGGGCGGCCGTAGCTCCACCGCCCGTCGATCGCATCGGGATAGACCGCGACGAAGCCTTCGCGATCGGCGAGCGCATCGAACCCCGCCCAACGACGGAGATCGGCGCCGGTCCCGCCCTGGCCGTGCAGCACGACGACCAGCGGACGCGCGCCCGCCGATGCCTTTGCCGGCCGATGCAGCACGGCCGTGCGCTCCACGCCCTGGTGCGTGAGCTTGACGATTTCGCTCGCCGCTGCGCCATGCCCGTAGGCGGCCGCCAACCACCAGAGCGAGGCGGCGCGCGACCAGCGAGGGATCGACACGTCAGCGTCCGTTGGCGTTGGCGCGCATGTGATCCACCAGCTGACGCGCATAGGGCGGCAGCGCGCCGTAGTCGCGCACGCAGATGGTGAGCTCGCGCAGCGCCCAGGCGTCGGCGAGGGCGACCGCCTTGATCGCCATGGTTTTGGCGGCCCACCGCACCGTCGTCTCAGGGACCACGCCGATGCCGACGTTGCGCTCCACCAGGCGGCAGACGGCGTCGAAGCTGCGCAGCTGCACGCGCAGCTTGAGCGGGCGCCCGGCGGCGGCCGCCTTGCCGGCAAGAAAACGCTGCAGGGCGCTCGCCCGGTCGAGCCCAACGAAGTCGTGGTCGAGCACGTCCGCAAAACTGATCTTGGCACGGCGCGCCAGTACATGGTCGCGCGCCACCACCAGCACGAAACGGTCGCTGCGGAACGGGTAGGTGGTCACCTTGCTGGTATCGACGGTTGCCGCCACGATTCCGATGTCGCCTACGCCCTCGGCAATCAACCCGACGATCTCGTCGCTGAGCCGTTCCTCCAGGTCGATGCTGACATGCGGGTAGCTGGTCAGGAACGAGCTCAGGGTATCGGGCAGGAACTCGGTCAACGCATTGGTGTTGGAAAGTACCCGGACCTGGCCGGCAACACCGCCCGCGTAGGCGCCGAGATCCTCGCGCAAACGCTCCGCCTGCGTCAGGATGGTGCGGGCATGCTGCAGCAGGGTGCGGCCCGCCTGCGTCGGCATTACGCCCTGGCGACCGCGCACCAACAGCGGCGCGCCCAGCGCCTCCTCCATGTTGCGGATCCGCGTGGAGGCAGCGGCGAGCGCGAGATGCGCGCGTTCGGCGCCATGGGTGATGCTGCCGGCCTCGACCACGTGGCGGAACAGGCTGAGATCGACGAGATCGAAGCGCATGCCCGTGCCTTCCTGTTTGGCGAAGGCAAGCTACGCCAAATAGGCATTGCAAGCGACTCTTTTGGAGGTCACCCTTCGTTGCAGGTGAAGTAGCCGTTCCGGCCAGCGGCCTTCAAGCGGTCCACGCCGGGAGTTTGCACGGGCTGCCCACATGGCAGTGCCGGCGTGGATTGCGGCAGGAACGGGCATCGGTTACCTAAAGATTTCGCGCGGCGATGCCGCCGGAGAAAATCATGGCCGAGGCAGAAACGTCGCAGATTCGGGACCACCGTCCGCTCTCGCCGCACCTGCAGATCTACAAGCCGATGCTGACGATGATGATGTCGATCGCGCATCGCATCACCGGCGCCGTGCTCTATTTCGCCATGCTGCTCATGGTCTGGTGGCTGATCGCAGCCGCCGCGGGACCCAACCCCTATGCGCGGGTGCAGTGGTTCATGGGCTCATGGATCGGGCGGCTGATGCTGTTCGGCTGCACCTGGGCGCTGATGCATCACCTGTTGGGCGGCATCCGCCACCTGATCTGGGACATCGGCTACGGCTTCGGCCCGTCGGAGCGTGAATGGCTGACGCGCGCGACGCTGATCGGCGCGCTGGTGGTCACCGTGCTGCTTTGGGCATTCGGTTATTTCGTGATGGGGCTGGCATGAGCGCCCCGCTTCGCGACACGCGCACCCCGCTCGGCCGGGTCCGCGGACTTGGTTCGGCCCGCTCGGGCACGATGCACTTCTGGCATCAGCGGCTGACTTCGGTCGCCGGCCTTGGCCTGACGGTCGCCTTCATCGTCATCGTGATGTCGGTGATGGGTCGCAATCACGCCGCCGTGGTGCAGATCCTGGGCTCGCCGGTGGTCGTCCTGCTGCTGCTGCTATTCGTGTTCAACACGACCTATCACATGTGGCTCGGCATGCAGGTGATCATCGAGGACTACGTGCACCACGAGTTGAGCAAGCTGGCCTTGCTGATGCTCAATACCTTCTTCTCGATCGTCGTCGGCCTTGCCTGCAGCTATGCGCTGCTCAAGCTCAGTTTCGGAGTCTGATCCATGGCCAGCAACGGCGGATCGACCGGCGCAAACGCGTTTGCGGTCAACGGTCGCGCCTACCCGATCCAGGACCACGCCTTCGACGTGGTGGTGGTGGGCGCCGGCGGCGCCGGCCTGCGCGCGGTCGTCGGCTGCGCCGAGGCGGGCCTGCGAACCGCCTGCATCACCAAGGTGTTCCCGACCCGCTCGCATACGGTAGCGGCGCAGGGCGGCATTGCGGCGGCGCTCGGCAACATGGGCGAGGATGATTGGCGCTGGCACATGTACGACACCGTCAAAGGCGCGGACTGGCTCGGGGACCAGGACGCCATCGAGTACCTCTGTCGCAACGCGTCCGAAGCCGTCTACGAGCTCGAGCATTGGGGCCTGCCGTTCTCGCGCACCGAGGATGGGCGCATCTATCAGCGCCCGTTCGGCGGCATGACCACGCATTACGGTAAGGGCACAGCGCAGCGCACCTGCGCGGCGGCCGACCGTACCGGCCACGCGATGCTGCATACGATGTACGGGCAATCGCTGCGGCATTCGGCCCGCTTCTTCATCGAATATTTCGCGCTCGACCTGATCATGGACGACAACGGCCGCTGCCGCGGCGTGGTCGCGCTTTGCCTCGACGACGGCTCAGTCCATCGCTTCAGCGCGCAGGTGACGATCATGGCGACCGGTGGCTATGGGCGGGCGTATCTCACCGCCACCTCGGCGCACACCTGCACCGGCGACGGCAACGCCATGGTGCTGCGCGCCGGCCTGCCGCTCGAGGACATGGAATTCGTGCAGTTCCATCCGACCGGCATCTACGGCGCCGGCTGCCTGATCACCGAAGGCTCACGCGGGGAAGGCGGCTACCTGGTCAATTCCGAGGGCGAGCGCTTCATGGAGCGCTACGCGCCTTCCGCCAAGGACCTGGCGTCGCGCGACGTGGTGTCGCGCGCGATGACGATCGAGATCCGCGAGGGCCGCGGGGTCGGCAAGGAGAAGGACCACATCCATCTCCACCTCGACCATCTCGATCCGGAAACGCTGCACGAGCGGCTGCCGGGCATTTCCGAGTCGGCGCGCATCTTTGCCGGCGTCGACGTCGCACGCGAGCCGATCCCGGTGCTGCCGACCGTGCACTACAACATGGGCGGCATTCCCACCAACTATCACGGCGAGGTCCTGACCAGGAAGAACGGCGACCCGGACGCCGTGGTGCCCGGGCTGATGGCGCTCGGCGAAGCGGCGTGCGTGTCGGTACACGGCGCCAACCGGCTCGGCTCGAACTCGTTGATCGATCTCGTCGTGTTCGGGCGCGCGGCGGCCCTGCGCTGCGCCGATACGGTGCGGCCGGGCGAGAGCCAGGGCGAGCTGCCGCCCGACTCCGCCGCGCGCGCGTTAACGCGGCTCGACCGCTTCCGCCATGCCTCGGGCGGCACTCCGACGGCCGAGCTTCGGCTCAAGATGCAGAAGGTGATGCAGACGAATTGCGCGGTATTCCGCAACGGCGAAGTACTGGAGGAGGGCCACCGGCTGATCCACGACGTCTTCGCCGGCGGCGCCGACATTGCGGTCACCGACCGCTCGCTGATCTGGAACTCCGACCTGGTCGAGACCCTGGAATTCGACAATCTGATCGCGCAGGCGGTCGTCACCATGGACTGTGCCCTCAACCGCACCGAAAGTCGCGGCGCGCATGCGCGCGAGGACTATCCCGAGCGCGACGACCAGAACTGGATGAAGCATACGCTGGCGTGGATGGACGAGGGCGGCAAGGTCACGATCGACTATCGCCCGGTGCATGCCTTCACGCTGTCGAACGATGTCGCCTATATCGAGCCCAAGGCGCGGGTGTACTGATGGTCCAGCTGACGCTCCCGAAGAATTCCAGGGTCACCGAGGGCAAAATCTGGGCGCGGCCGAACGCCGTACGCGTCACCGAGTTCCGGATCTACCGCTGGAGCCCGGACGACGGCCAAAACCCCCGCATCGACACCTACTACATCGACCGCGACGGCTGCGGGCCGATGGTGCTGGACGCGCTGATCTGGATCAAGTCGAACATCGATCCGACGCTGACTTTCCGCCGCTCCTGCCGCGAGGGCATCTGCGGCTCCTGCTCGATGAACATCGACGGCACCAACACGCTCGCCTGTACGCGCGGTATGGACGAGATCAAGCATCCGATCCGCATCTATCCGCTGCCGCACATGCCGGTGGTAAAGGATCTGGTGCCCGACCTCTCGGCCTTCTACGCGCAATACGCTTCGATCCAGCCGTGGCTGCAGACGGTGACGCCGCCGCCGCAGAAGGAATGGCGCCAATCGGAGGCCGAGCGCTCAAAGCTCGACGGGCTTTACGAATGCATCCTGTGCGCCTGCTGCACCACCTCGTGCCCGAGCTATTGGTGGAACGGCGATCGTTACCTCGGGCCCGCGGCGCTGCTGCAGGCCAAGCGCTGGATCAACGACAGCCGCGACGAGACGACCGGCGAGCGGCTGGATTTCCTCGAGGACCCGTTCCGGCTCTACCGCTGCCATACCATCCTGAACTGCTCGAAGGCATGCCCGAAGGGCCTCAATCCGGCGCAGGCGATCGCCGAGATCAAAGCCCATATGGTGCAACGGCAGGTCTAGCCGCTGACGAACGTCGTTTCCCGGACCCGTGCAAAGCGAAGTCACACGACCACCGTGACACCCCGGCGCGCAGGCCGCCGACCGCAGCTTCGGAGTCGCGTAGCTATGGTGCAGCGCAGACCGCAGGGCGCTGGAACCAGGTGCGGACATGCGGGTCAGGAGGCAAAGCGATGATCGACCATGTGGGATTTCCGGTCTCCGACTACGCGCGCTCGAAAGCGTTCTATGAGCACGCGCTGGTGCCGCTCGGCTATACGCTGATCATCGAGGTCACCGCCGACCAGACCGCCAGCGGCGTGCCCGCCGCCGGCTTTGGCAAGGGCGGCAAGCCGGACTTCTGGATCGGCGGCGAAGGCGCGCCCAAAGGCGCCGTGCACATCGCGCTTGCGGCAGACGACCGTGCAACCGTCGATGCCTTCCATCGCATGGCGCTGGCGGCCGGCGGACGGGACAACGGCGCGCCCGGCTTGCGGCCGCACTACCACGCGAATTATTACGGCGCGTTCGTGCTCGATCCCGACGGCCACAACATCGAAGCCGTGTGTCACGCCCCGGGGTAATGGAGCATTGGCGCCGGACCGTCACGCCGGACCGAGCAATCGCTGCTGCAGATCGAGCGCCGCGGTGGCGAACCCGATCGTGTCGGCATAGGATTCGCGCAACATCGACAGCAGAGTCGGATGCGGAGCCATGAGCTCACCATCGACGCTGCCGAAGTCGAACGAAAGCTCGGCGCCGAACTTGCCCACCAGGTGCAGCATCGGCTTGTTGTCGACAAGGCATGCCATATGCAGCCGCGTGATGCCGCGGTTGCGGGCGGACAGCAAAGTCGCTTGAGCAGCGCTGAGCCGACGCCGTGATTCTGCCAGGAGCGCTCGATGCTCAATGCCGCCTCCGCTTCGTGGCGTTCAGACAGCGGCCGCAACTCGCCTACGCCGCGCAAGCCACCGTCGGCAAAGAACCCGTGCAGCACGCTGCCGAGATTGTGCGACAGCTCGACGTAGTTGCGAACGAAGTCGTCGGATACGCCGCCGCCGAATCGGCTGCGGCGGCTGGCCGGATCGAGGCGCAACAGATGATCGCGATAGAGGTCGCGGTCGCCGCTCCACAATTTGCGGATCACCCCGCCGGCGAGAGAGAGATCGGACATCAAAAGCCTCCTTTAGGCTATTGCGTCTGACCTTCCCTTCACGCTTCCTCCCTCGCTGCCGCCGTTCGGGATCAGTGATGAGCGACCCCCGGGCGATGTCCGAATGATGTGGCGACGCCAAGCCGATTGCACAAGCCCACGCAAGAAGCGGCCGGCAAGAGCCGACTTCGTTCGTCTTCACGAAATGCCCAAAGCGCGTGTGATGCTCTCGTGAAGAAAACTACATTGGCGCAAGAAGCGAGCGGCCGGCAGAATGCCGGTCGCTCTTCAAATTGCAGACTGCGATCGCGACGGCGCGTCAGTCCCAGGCGGGATCGTAGTAGCCACGTCGTGCGTAGCCGGTGTTGATGTCGGTTTCGACTACGACTCGCGCTCCGTAGGCGAACCCCGGTGACCTATAGATGTAGGGCGAACGGTACGCGTAGCCGGGGCTACGATAGACGAAGCCGGGCTCGCGCCAGCCGGCCCAGCCGTAGGCAAAGGGGGTGCCGCCACGATCATGGTTCCACCAATCGGTGATGCCCGAGGAGCCTTCGCCCGCCATCGATGGCGCCGTCATTCCGATAACAAGTGCGGCCGCCAGCGCAGCCCCAGTCTTAATCAACATCTCTGCCTCCTGTTGCTTGCGCGTCCAAATCGGCTCGCGCATGCGCGAGCGCATACCGAGGCAACGACTCATTCGAGCGGTGGTTCCCGCGGCTCGCCTGGTCCCTACCATGCTGCCTCTCGGGCGAGCGCGGCGGCACTATCCGGAAGCTTGCAGAACGTCGATTGCAAACTGCGCGCCAACACGGCTATGGCTAGATGCGCCCGATCCCGCTCACATTTCCTTGATGTCTTCCACAGCAGGTTCCCGCTACGCCGCCCTGGTCGCCGCCGGAGAGATCGAACACGACGCCGCGCAGCAGCAAGTCGTCGCCAGCCTCGACCGCTTGCAGGCCCGCTTGGCCGAGCACGCGCTCGCGCGCAAATCGTCGGCGCTGGGCTGGCTGTTCGGCCGCCGCGAAACCGAGCCGATCAAGGGTCTGTACCTGTTCGGCGATGTTGGCCGCGGCAAGACCATGTTGATGGACTTGTTCTTCGCGGCAAGTCCGGTGGCACGCAAGCGCCGCGCCCACTTCCATGAGTTCATGCAGGATGTGCACGAACGCGTGCACCGCTACCGCGGCAAACTCAAGCGCGGCGAGATCGCGGCGGCGGATCCGATCAAGCTCGCGGCCGAGGACCTGGCCGCGCAGGCATGGCTGCTGTGTTTCGACGAATTCCATGTCGCCGACATCGCCGATGCCATGATCCTCGGCCGGCTGTTCTCGCACCTGTTCGAGCACGGCGTCGTAGTAGTCGCCACGTCCAACGTCCATCCCGACGACCTCTACAAGGACGGCCTGAACCGCGGGCTGTTCCTGCCCTTCGTGGCGCAGCTCAAGTCGCGCATGGAGGTGGTGGAGCTGAAAGCGCGCACCGACTTCCGACTGGAAAAGCTTGCTGGTGTGCCGGTGTGGTATGCGCCGTTGGACGAGGACGCCGACGTCGCCCTCGACATCGCGTGGCAACGGCTGACCGGCATCTTCTCCGGGCAGCCGCAGGAGATCTCGTTGAAGGGGCGCAGCATCCGCGTCCCGGAAGCGGCGATGGGGGTGGCGCGCTTCACGTTCGCGCAGCTGTGCGAGCGGCCGCTCGGCGCCGCGGACTACCTCAGGATCGCGCAGGAGTTCCACACGCTGGTGATCGACCACATTCCGGTCATGACCCTTGCGAACCGGAACGCCGCCAAGCGCTTCATTACGTTGATCGACACGTTCTACGACAATGCGGTCAAGCTGGTTGCGTCCGCGGCGGCCGAGCCGGATGGGCTCTACCTGGCGGCCGACGGTGTCGAGGTGCAGGACTTCCGGCGCACCGCATCGCGCCTGATCGAGATGCGCTCGGAAGGCTATCTGGGCCTGCCGCACGGCCGGCGTGCCGCGTCCGACCAGTCCGGCATCATCGAAACCTGAGCGCATTCCGCTAGCGGGTTGTGGTATAATGTATTATAGCGCGACTAAGCGCTTGCTTGAACGGGCTTCCGGAACCGGATAACCACCGCGCGCCGGCTTGAGTGCAAAGAAGGGGGGCGACGATCATGGCGCGTCACAAGATTGCATTGATCGGCGCCGGCCACATCGGCGGCACCCTGGCGCATCTCGTCGGATTGAAGGAACTCGGCGACGTCGTGCTGTTCGACGTGGTCGAAGGCGTGCCGCAGGGCAAGGCGCTCGATATCGCCGAATCCTCGCCGATCAGCGGCTTCGATGCGCGCTATGTCGGCACCAATTCTTACGACGCCATCCAAGGCGCGGACGTGTGCATCGTCACCGCCGGGGTGCCGCGCAAGCCGGGGATGAGCCGCGACGACCTGCTCGGCATCAACCTCAAGGTCATGGAGCAGGTCGGCGCCGGCATCCGCAAATACGCGCCCAACGCCTTCGTCATCTGCATCACCAATCCGCTCGACGCCATGGTGTGGGCGCTGCAGAAGACCTCGGGGCTGAACAAGCACATGGTCGTCGGCATGGCGGGCGTGCTCGATTCGGCGCGCTTCCGCTACTTCCTGGCCGACGAGTTCAAGATCTCGGTCGAGGACGTGAGCGCCTTCGTGCTCGGCGGCCACGGCGACGACATGGTTCCGCTGGTGCGCTACTCAACCGTCGCCGGCATTCCGCTGCCGGACCTGGTCGCCATGGGCTGGACCACGCAGTCCAAGCTCGATGCAATCGTCGAGCGCACGCGCAAGGGCGGCGGCGAGATCGTCAACCTGCTCAAGACCGGCTCGGCGTTCTACGCTCCCGCCGACTCCGCGATCGCGATGGCGGAGAGCTACCTCAAGGACAAGAAACGCGTGCTGCCGTGCGCGGCCTATCTCAACGGCGAGTACGGCGTGCGCGACATGTATATCGGCGTGCCGGTGGTGATCGGGGCCAAGGGCGTCGAACGCATCGTGCAGATCGACCTCGGCAAGGCCGAAAAAGCGATGCTCGACAAGTCGATCGCGTCCGTCCAGGGCCTGATCGACGCCTGCAAGAAGATCGCGCCCGACCTGGACAAGTAGCGGTCTGCGCATGGCATCGCGACGTCGTGGCACAGGCGTGGCGCAGCGTGTAGGGTGCGCAAAGCGCCGCCGCGCGGCGCGTGCGCACGGCGCACCCGGCGCGTGCCTTTGCGCGCCCTACGGACCGATACGCACCCGCGCCCGCCGAGAGGCTCAATGAACATCCACGAGTACCAGGCCAAAGCGGTGTTGCGCGAATACGGCATCCCGACCCCGCACGGCTTCGCGGGATTCACGGTCGAGGAGGCGGTCAGCGGCGCGCGCCAGCTGGGCGGACCGGTGTGGGTGGTGAAGGCGCAGGTCCACGCCGGCGGCCGCGGCAAGGCCGGCGGCGTCAAAGTGGTGAAATCGATCGACGAAGTCCAGAAGGAAGCCAAGCGGCTGCTGGGCGCAACGCTCATCACGCATCAGACCGGACCTGCCGGCCGCCAGGTGCGCCGGATCTATGTCGAGGAAGGCTCGGCGATCGAGCGCGAGTTCTACCTTTCGGCGCTGGTCGACCGCGCCAGCGGCCGCGTCGCGTTCGTGGTCTCGACCGAGGGCGGCATGGACATCGAGGAGGTGGCGCGCACGCAGCCGGAGAAGATCGTCACGCTCACGATCGATCCGGCGACCGGCGTCATGCCGCACCACGGGCGCCGCGTGGCGCAAGCGCTCAACCTCACCAACGACCTGGCCAAGCAGGCAGAGATGCTGACCGCCAAGCTCTACGCGGCGTTCGTCGGCAAGGACATGAGCCTGCTCGAGGTCAATCCGCTGGTCGTCACCAAGGCCGGCCAGCTGGTCTGCCTCGACGCCAAGATCGCGTTCGACGACAACGCGCTCTACCGCCACACCGATCTCGCCTCCCTGCGCGACCTCAACGAGGAGGACGAGAAGGAGATCGAGGCCTCGAAGTACGACCTGAGCTACGTCGCGCTCGACGGCACCATCGGCTGCATGGTCAATGGCGCCGGGCTTGCGATGGCGACCATGGACATCATCAAGCTCTACGGCGCCGAGCCCGCGAACTTCCTCGACGTCGGCGGCGGCGCCTCCAAGGAGAAGGTCGCGGCGGCGTTCAAGATCATCACCGCCGATCCGAAGGTGAAGGGGATTTTGATCAACATCTTCGGCGGCATCATGAAATGCGACGTGATCGCCGAGGGCGTGGTGGCCGCGGTCAAGGAGGTCGGCCTGCGCGTGCCGCTGGTGGTGCGACTGGAAGGCACCAATGTCGACGAGGGCAAAGCCATCATTGCCGCGTCCAAGCTCAACGTGGTGTCGGCCGAGGACCTCGACGATGCAGCGCAGAAGATCGTCAAGGCGGTCAGGAGCGGCACGTGATGACGCTCACGATCGCAATCGTCGTGGGGGTTCTCGGGCTTGTCGCCGCCGCCATCGGCCTCGGCTACTACATTGTATTCCGGCTCGCGCTCACGGCGTTCGATCGGTCGCTCAAGACCGAGGTCGCGCAATACGGAAGGGACCAGGTCGAAGCCGCGGCGACGAAGATTCCCAATCCGATGGTGCGGCGCATCGTCTCCCAGCACCTCGTCGCCGCCGGCGGCGCCGCGGCGGTGTCGATCGTTCGTGATGCCCTAACGTCGCGGATGCGTACGGCCGTATACCTCACGTTGGCGGGGCTTGTTGCATTCGTCGCGTCGTTCTTTACCGGCGGATGGCTGCCGCTCATCTGGAAGGCCGCGTGAGCCAGGCAAAGGTCAAGCTGGTGAAAAATCAGCGATCCATTGCGCCTTGTTCGCACCGTTCTGTGGGAGATTAGGGAATCTTGTGAGCGTCATGAGAGGGGCGGGATGATACAAGAAATCATGGCCAGCATGCTCGGATGGGCCCCGCTGTTCATCATCCTTTGTCTTTTTGTTTTTGCGGCGCAGTTCATGAACTCGGGTACGCTCAAAAATTCGGCAGCGAGGATGGAGGAATCCATCAGAGACCAGAAGGAAGTCCTTGCGGTCCTGAAGGAGATCAAGGAGCTCTTGAAAAAGGGCCAAGCATAATGGCCATTCTCGTCGACAAGGATACGAAAGTCATCTGCCAGGGCTTCACCGGCCGCAACGGCACGTTCCATTCCGAGCAGGCGATCGCCTACGGCACCAAGCTGGTCGGCGGCACCTCGCCCGGCAAGGGTGGCACCATGCATCTCGGCCTGCCGGTGTTCGACACGGTGGCGCAGGCGCGCGCCGAGACCGACTGCGACGCCAGCGTCATCTACGTGCCGCCGGCAGGCGCGGCGGACGCGATCTGCGAGGCGATCGACGCCGAGGTGCCGCTGATCGTCTGCATAACCGAGGGCATACCGGTGCTCGACATGGTGAAGGTCAAGCGCGCGCTGGACGGATCGCGATCGCGCTTGATCGGCCCCAACTGCCCCGGCGTGATGACGGCCGGGGAATGCAAGATCGGCATCATGCCGGGCAACATCTTCAAGCCCGGCAAGGTCGGGATCGTGTCGCGTTCGGGCACCCTCACCTACGAGGCGGTGTTCCAGACCACGCGCGAAGGGCTCGGCCAGACCACCGCGGTCGGCATCGGCGGCGATCCGGTCAAGGGCACCGAGTTCATCGACGTGCTCGAAATGTTTCTCGCGGATGCCGCCACCGAGGCGATCGTGATGATCGGCGAGATCGGCGGCGGCGCCGAGGAAGACGCCGCGCAGTTCATCACCGACGAAGCCAGGCGCGGCCGCAAGAAACCTATGGTCGGCTTCATAGCCGGCCGCAGCGCGCCGCCCGGCCGCCGCATGGGTCACGCCGGCGCGATCATTTCGGGCGGCAAGGGCGGCGCCGAGTCCAAGATCGCCGCCATGGAGGCAGCCGGCATCACGGTGTCGCCGTCGCCCGCGCGGATCGGCAAGACCCTGGTGGGCGTGCTGAAAAACTGATCAGCTCGTCCGGCTTTTCAAAGCCTGGCGTAGCGCTTAGGTTCTTGCGAGGCGTGCGCGCGGGGCCGGGGGCGCACAATCAGCGGAGAACGTCATGTCTCGCCAGGACGCGAACGCCGCATTCGCGCAGACATCGTTCCTCTACGGTGGCAATGCCCGCTATCTGGAGGATCTGGCGGCCCGCTACGCCAGCGACCCGCAAGTGGTCGACGCCGAGTGGCGGGATTTCTTCCAGAGCCTGAAGGACGACGGCGGCGCCCGCGAGCTGGCCGAGGGACCATCGTGGAAACGGCCGGACTGGCCGTACCCGCCGCGCGACGAGCTCACCGCTGCGCTCGACAGCGATTGGACGGGCGTCGAGAAGGGGGTCGGCGACCGGGTGCGGCGCCGGGCGCAGGAGCTCGGTGCGGAGGTATCGGCCGCGATCGTGCAGCAGGCGACGCGCGATTCGGTGCGGGCGATCATGCTGATCCGCGCCTATCGCGCGCGCGGCCACCTGCACGCCAATCTCGATCCGCTTGGGCTGGCGCGCCGCATGGACGAGGAAGAGCTCGATCCGCGCTCCTACGGGTTCAACGACAACGACTTCGACCGCAAGATATTCATCGATCACGTGCTCGGGCTGGAATTCGCCACGCTGCGCGAGATCGTCGCCATTCTGCAGCGCACCTACTGCCAGACGCTCGGCGTCGAGTTCATGCACGTCTCCGATCCGGCGCAGAAAGGCTGGATCCAGGAGCGCATCGAGGGCCCGCACAAGGAGATCAGCTTCACCCACGAGGGCAAGCGCGCGATTCTCAACAAGCTGATCGAGGCCGAGGGTTTTGAGAAGTTCTGCGATCTCAAATTCACCGGCACCAAGCGCTTCGGCCTCGACGGCGCCGAGGCGATGATCCCGGCGCTCGAGCAAATCATCAAGCGCGGCGGCGCGCTCGGCGTCAAAGACATCATCCTTGGCATGCCGCATCGCGGCCGCCTCAACGTGCTCGCGCAGGTGCTGGGCAAGCCGCACCGCGCGATCTTCCACGAGTTTCGCGGTGGCTCAGCCTCGCCCGACGAGATCGAGGGGTCGGGCGACGTGAAATACCATCTCGGGGCGTCATCGGACCGTGAGTTCGACAACAACCGCGTCCACCTCTCGCTCACCGCCAATCCGTCGCACCTCGAGATCGTCGATCCGGTGGTCTTGGGCAAGGCGCGCGCCAAGCAGGACCAGCACGACGCGACCCCGGACGATCGCATCATGGTGATGCCGCTGCTCATTCACGGCGACGCCGCGTTCGCGGGCCAGGGCGTGGTGGCGGAGTGCTTCGGCCTGTCCGGCCTGAAGGGACACCGTACCGGCGGGTCGGTCCATTTCATCGTCAACAACCAGATCGGCTTCACCACCTACCCGCTCTACAGCCGTTCGTCGCCTTATCCGTCCGACGTCGCCAAGATGATCGAGGCGCCGATCTTCCACGTCAACGGCGACGACCCGGAAGCCGTGACCTTCGCGGCCAAGATCGCGACCGAATTCCGGCAGATCTTCCAGAAACCGGTCGTCATCGACATGTTCTGCTACCGGCGCTTCGGTCACAACGAGGGCGACGAGCCGGCGTTCACCCAGCCATTGATGTACCGCAAGATCCGCTCGCACCCGACGACGCTGGAAATCTACGCGCAGAAGCTCATCGACGACGGCGTGGTGACCGCGGCCGAGGTCGAGAAGATGAAGGCGCGATGGCGCGCGCATCTCGACATCGAGTTCGAGGCTGCGCAGAACTACCGCGCCAACAAGGCCGACTGGCTCGACGGACGCTGGGCCGACGTCAAGGTGGCTGACCAATTCGATGACCCGCGCCGCGGCCACACCGGGGTGGAGCTCGCAACCCTGCGTGAGATCGGGGAGCGGATCACGACGGTGCGGCCGGACTTCCACGTGCACCGCACGATCGCGCGCTTCCTCGAGAACCGCCGCAAGGCGATCGAGAGCGGCTCGGGGATCGACTGGGCGACCGCCGAGGCGCTCGCCTTCGGGACGCTGTTGCGCGACGGCCATCGCGTGCGGCTCTCGGGCCAGGACAGCGAGCGCGGCACGTTCTCGCAGCGCCACGCGGTGCTGATCGATCAGGAGAGCGAGGCGCGCTACACGCCGCTCAACAATCTCGGCGGCCAGCAGGCGCGCTTCGAGGTCATCAACTCGATGCTGTCGGAAGAGGCGGTACTCGGCTTCGAATACGGCTACTCGCTGGCGGAGCCGAATGCGCTGGTGCTATGGGAGGCGCAGTTCGGCGATTTCGCCAACGGCGCGCAAGTCGTATTCGACCAGTTTGTCTCCTCCGGCGAGCGCAAGTGGCTGCGCATGTCGGGCCTGGTGTGCCTGTTGCCGCACGGCTACGAAGGCCAAGGGCCGGAGCATTCCTCCGCCCGCCTCGAACGCTTCCTGCAGATGTGCGCCGAGGACAACATGCAGGTCGCGAACTGCACCACGCCGGCGAACTACTTCCACATCCTGCGCCGTCAGCTCAAGCGCGAGATCCGCAAGCCGCTCATCCTGATGACGCCGAAATCGCTGCTGCGCCACAAACGCGCAGTCTCGCAGCTCGACGAGATGGGGCCGAACACCTCGTTCCACCGGCTGCTCTGGGACGATGCGCAGCTGCTGCCCGACGAGAAGATCAAGCTCGTGGCCGAGGACAAGATTCGGCGGGTGGTGATGTGTTCAGGCAAGGTCTATTTCGACCTCTACGAGGAGCGCGAAAAGCGCGAGATCGATGACATCTACCTGCTGCGGGTCGAGCAGCTGTTCCCGTTCCCGACCAAGGCGCTGGTGACCGAGCTGTCGCGGTTCAAGAACGCCGAGATGGTGTGGTGCCAAGAAGAGCCACGCAACATGGGCGCCTGGTTCTTCATCGATCCGTTCCTGGAATGGGTACTCAACACCATCCAGGCCAAGCACCGCGCGATGCGCTATGCCGGACGGCCAGCGGCAGCCGCGACCGCGACCGGACTGATGTCCAAGCACCAGGCGCAGCTCAAGGCGTTCCTGGACGAGGCGCTGGGATAGCACATGACAGGTGACAGAGGACGGAGGACAGGGGACAACATGAAACGACGATCTGTCGCCCGTTGTCCGTCCTCTGTCCTCCGGGGGGCCCATGGCTGAAATCCGCGTTCCGACCCTCGGCGAATCGGTGACCGAGGCGACCATCGGCCGCTGGTTCAAACAACCGGGCGAGCCGGTCGCGGTCGATGAGCCGTTGGTCGAGCTGGAAACCGACAAGGTGACGATCGAGGTGCCGGCGCCGGCCGCCGGCGTGCTCGCCGAGATCGCCGCCAAGGACGGCGAGACGGTTGCGCCGGGCGCGCTGCTCGGCCAGATCCGCGAAGGCGGGGCGGCGGCTGCCAAGCCTGCGACCGCCAAGGCGCCAGCAACGGCCGAGAAGGCTGCTGCCCCGGCCGAGAAGGCCCCTTCACCGGCGGCGTCGGCCAAAACGGCCCCGCCGCCGGCCACGAAGGTCGTGTCCGACGAGCTGCCGCTGCCGCCGTCCGTGCGCAAGCTCGCCGCCGAGAGCGGCGTCGATCCCACCACCGTTCCCGGTTCCGGCAAAGACGGTCGCGTCACCAAGGGCGACATGATGGCGGCGATCGAGCGCGCCGCCGCGGCGCCAACGCCGGTTGCCCAACCGGCCGCCGCGATCCAGGTGCGCGCGCCTTCACCCGCCGATGACGCCGCGCGCGAGGAGCGGGTGAAGATGACGCGGCTGCGCCAGACCATCGCGCGCCGCCTCAAGGAGGCGCAGAGCACTGCCGCCATGCTCACGACCTTCAACGAGGTCGACATGAGCGCGATCATGGGGCTGCGCAACCGGCACAAGGAACCGTTCGAGAAGAAGCACGGCGTGAAGCTCGGCTTCATGAGCTTCTTCGTGCGCGCCTGCGTGCAGGCGCTCAAGGATATCCCGGCGGTCAACGCCGAGATCGACGGCGCCGACATCATCTACAAGAACTACTACCACATCGGCGTCGCGGTCGGCACCGACAAAGGCTTGGTGGTGCCGGTGGTCCGGGATGCCGACCAGAAGTCGCTGGCGCAGATCGAAAAAGAGATCGCCGAGTTCGGTCGCCGCGCGCGCGAGGGCGAGCTGAAGATCGAAGATATGCAGGGCGGCACGTTCACGATCTCCAACGGCGGGGTCTATGGGTCGCTGATGTCGACCCCGATCCTCAACGCGCCGCAGTCCGGCATCCTCGGCATGCACAAGATCCAGGAGCGTCCGGTGGCGGTTGCCGGCAAGATCGAGATCCGGCCGATGATGTATCTCGCGCTGTCCTACGACCACCGGCTCGTCGACGGCCGCGAGGCGGTGACATTCCTGGTGCGGGTGAAGGAGCTGCTGGAGGATCCGGAGCGGCTGGTGCTGGATTTGTGATATGCGGAAGCCACACCTGTCGTCGCCATCATCAATGGCGTCAGAATTTTTCTATTTCGACGGACATCCGCCGTCGCACTTCGACGCATGCTACGCCGCGTTCGTGGCCCAAATCGGCATGGATACGCTGAAAATCATCAAGGGAAGCCTGCCGCGGCCACAGCTGCGTATGGTCCAAGAATGGGCCCTGCCCACTCAAATTGTTGCTCGTAGCCAGTAACGAGCGAACATGGCCTACGACCTCGTCGTCATCGGCACCGGCCCCGGCGGCTACGTGTGCGCGATTCGCGCCGCCCAGCTCGGGCTCAAGGTCGCGGTGGTGGAGAAGCGCGCGACCCACGGCGGCACCTGCCTCAATGTCGGCTGCATCCCGTCAAAGGCGCTGCTGCACGCCTCCGAGCGGTTCGAGGAGGTCGGCCATGTGCTCGGCCGCATGGGCATCGGGGTCGGCAAGCCGAAACTCGACCTTGCGGCGATGATGGCGTTCAAGGACGCCGGCGTCGAAGGCAACGTCAAGGGCGTCGAGTTCCTGTTCAAGAAGAACAAGATCGATGCCTTTCACGCCGCCGCGCGCATCGCCGGCCCGGGCAAGGTCGAGGTGACCAATGCCGACGGCCAGGCCCGGACGATCGACACCAAGGCGATCGTGATCGCGACCGGATCCGACGTCGCACGCTTGCGTGGCATCGAGATCGATGAAAAGCGGGTGGTATCGTCGACCGGCGCGCTCATGCTGGAAAAAGTTCCCGAGCATCTGCTGGTCATAGGCGCCGGCGTGATCGGGCTGGAACTCGGCTCGGTGTGGCGCCGCCTCGGCGCCAAGGTGACGGCGGTCGAGTTCCTCGACCGCATCCTGCCGGGCATGGACGGCGAGGTCGCCAAGCAGTTCCAGCGCATGCTGCAGCGCCAAGGCATCGCCTTCAAGCTGTCGTCCAAGGTGACCGCGGTCGACGGCTCGACGCCGTTGAAAGCAACCGTCGAGCCGGCGGCCGGTGGCGCGAGCGAGACGATCGAGGCGGATGTCGTCTTGGTCGCGATCGGGCGCGTGCCTTACGTCGAGGGACTCGGGCTCGAAGCGCTCGGGGTTGCCACCGACAACCGCGGCCGGATCACGGTCGACCGCAACTTCCAGACCAGCGTGCCGGGAATCTATGCGATCGGCGACGTGATCGCCGGCCCGATGCTGGCGCACAAGGCAGAGGACGAGGGCATTGCGGTGGCGGAGATCTCGGCCGGACAGGCCGGCCATGTGAACTACGACGCGATCCCGAACGTCGTCTACACCTTCCCGGAGATCGCCTCGGTCGGCAAGACCGAGGAAGAGCTCAAGGAGGCGGGAGTTGCCTACACGATCGGCAAGTTTCCTTTCACCGCCAACGCGCGCGCCAACGTGAACCTCACGCCCGAAGGCTTCGTGAAGATTCTGGCCGACGCCAAAACCGACCGGGTGCTGGGTGTGCACATCGTCGGCGCCGATGCCGGCAACATGATCGCGGAGGCGTCGGTGGCGATCGAGTTCGGCGCCTCGGCCGAGGACATCGCCCGCACGTGCCATGCCCATCCGACGCTGAGCGAAGCCGTCAAGGAAGCGGCGCTCGCGGTCGGCAAGCGCGCGATCCACATTTAGCGACCGTGACCGAGCGAACCTTGCGCGTCGGCATCCGCCAGTGGGAAACTCAGGATGACGGCGCAGTTTCAGCTCAAAGCGGCGCTCGGTTTGGCCGGGCGCTACGCGGCCTCGTCGAGATAGCCGTCGGCGACGCGGAACGCGTGCTGCTCGCCGCAATGCGCGCAGGTGACGCGCAGGCTCACGGCCTTAACCACCGCCAGCGTGTCCGGGTCGGTCTCGATGCCGGTCTCGATCGGCCGGGCAGTCTGCGGGCAGACGAAGATGAGGTTGCCCATAACAACTCCCCTCTGCGGGTGAGACGATTCGGGCAATGGTTCAACCGGATGGTTAACGAAACGCAAACGCCGCGGAACCCCGCAGCCATCTCGGCGGTTCTCCTCGCGTACACGGCTCGTTCTCGAACCGCGTAGGATTCATGTCGCAGCCCCTCGTTGTCATCATCCCGCACCGGCTCGGCAAGGAGGAGGCCGTGCGACGGCTCAAGTCCGGCCTTGCGCGCGTCGATCAGAACTTCGGCGGCGTGTTCACGTTGACGGAGCAGGCCTGGGCGGGCGACCGCCTGAAGTTCGGGGCGCGGGCGCTCGGCCAGACCGCGAGCGGGGCGATCGACGTCGCCGACGATTCGGTGCGCATCGAGCTCGACCTGCCCTGGATGCTCGCAAAGCTCGCCCGCAGCGCCCAGGCGCTGATCCGGCGGCAGGGACAGCTGATGCTGGAGAAGAAGTAGCCACCGCGTGTCCGGATGCGGCGCAGCGCGAAGCCATGCGCCGCTGATCCGCGACCTTCGCAAGCGTGCGGCATCGTCTACCCGCCGCGGCGCGGCCCCCATGGTCCCGACGCACCGCCCGGCGACAGCGGCGGCTCGCCCGGCAGGAACGGCTTGTCGCGAGAAGTCTCAGCCTCGGCTTGCTCGCCTCCGCCGTTCTCGGCGATCTGCGGCGTCGCATGGTGCGCGTCGGCAAGCGCAATCGGGCCCGGATCGTGCCCGCCCGCGAAGCTTACCAGCGCATCGACACGGGCATCGATCGCCGGGTGAGTGGCGAACAGGTCGACGAAGCCGGAGCGCGGGTTGTCGACACACATTTCCATGATCGCCGAGGGCGAGCCTTCGAGCTCGCCGCGGCCCTGGATCTTGCGCAGCGCGGTGATCATCGCGTCCGGGTTCTTGGTCAGCTCGACCGCACCGGCGTCGGCCAGAAACTCGCGCGAGCGCGACAGCGCGAACCGGATCAGTACCGACAGGAACCACGCGATGGCGATCAGCCCAATCGCGATGGCAATCGCCGCGGCGGCGCCGCCGGAGCCCTTGCCGTCCTCGCGCGAGCGGCGGCCCGACCAGGTGCTTGGCCGCGCCGAGCCGCCGGCATGGAACATCATCCGGAAGATGAGCTCGGCGAAAAACCCGATCGCGCCCGCGATGATCACGGCGATCACCAGCATGCGCACGTCGCCGTTGCGGATGTGGGTCAACTCATGGCCCAAAACAGCCTCGGTCTCGGCATCGTCGAGGCGGTCGATGAGACCGCGCGTTACCGTAACGGCGTATTGCCGTTGATTGAGCCCGGACGCGAACGCGTTGAGGGCCGGATCCTCCATCACCTTGAGCCGCGGCATGGTGATGCCGCGCGAGATGCACAGGTTCTCGAGCAGATTGTAGAGACGCGGCTCCTCCTGCCGCGTCACCTCGCGCCCGCCAGTGACCGCGTCGATGAGGGCCTGATGGAACCAATAGGCGATGAGCACCCAGATGGCGGCGCCGAGGGTCGCGAACGGCAACGCTCGAATCAGGTCGCGCCAAGCCCCCCGCAGCAGCCACTCGAGCGAGGCATCCTCGGTCAGCGCGCGGCCGGCGAGCGCTCCGGCGAACACCATCAGGTAAACCAGGAGGAACAGCCCGGCGAGCAGCAGCGCGGAGCGCCAGCGGTTGGCGCGAATGTGGGTATAGAGGCCGTAGGCTTGCGCCATGGATGGTCGGCTCCGGCGTTCCCGCCCTACCCCGTCACGCCGAGCAGCCGCAGCGTGTTGCCACCGGCAACCATCTGCTGCTGGGCGGCGTCGAGGTTGCAGGCCGCAAGCGCCGCCTGCAGCCGTGACGGCACCGACGCCTCGACGAAAATCGGCCAATCGGTGCCGGCGAGCACGTGATCCGCGCCGAGCAGATCGACCGCGGTCCGGATCATGACCGGGTCAAGCCGCATGGTGTCGATGTAGACGTGCCGGCGTGTCAACGCCGGCGCATCGGCGCGCAAGCGACCGTCGCCAAACCCGCCCGCAAGCAGGACGCCTCCGATCGCAAGCGTCGTCACCACCACGCGCAGGTTCGGGAGCTCATCGAACGTGCCGCTCTCGAGCAGCGCGACCAACGCGGCGGCATTGACGGTGCCGCGCGCGAGTTGCACGCCCAGCCGACCATAGCGGACGAACCGGCGGTCCAGAACGGCATCGTTAATCGGATGAACGAACACCGGAACGCCGAGCTCCGCAGCGGCTGCCAGGGTGGGCCGCGCCGCCGGCGCGTCCAGCAGCAGATCCTTCTTGGCGCTCTCCACGAACGCGCCGCGCAGGCCAAGCTCGCGGACTGCACGAACAAGTTCGCGCGCACCCGCCTCGCCGCCATAGGCGTCCACCGTAGCCAGGCCATGGAGACGGCCGGGATGCCGGGACACAAGCTCCGCCAACTGGTCATTGATACGCGCGACGGTCCCAAGCGCGACCTCGCCGTCGGCATCCTGGATGAAGGCAGTCGGCGTATTGATGACGCGGGCGACGATGCCCGCCGCCTCGATCGAAGCGAGCAAAGCTCCGGGATCCGAAAGCCTGCGATTGACCTCCTGCCAATAGCCGCGTTGCGCGGCAGGCGCGCCCGCCCCGGCGGACACGGCGAAGCTCGGCCCAACATAGTGGCAATGGAAGTCGACGACCCGGAGAGCCGTGCCGGCCTGCGGAGCGGCGGTCGTAGCCGCCGTGGGATGCACACCGACACCCGCACTCGCGGCCAGGGCCGCGAGCAGTTCGCGGCGACCGAGCGAGCCGGTTTGCCCCGGGCTCATCGCTTCCTCAGAACTTCACTTGCGGGGTCTGTTGCACGACGGCGCGCTCATCGCCGAGCTCGAAGAATTCGCGCCGCGAGAAGCCGAACGGACCGGCGAGCAGCACTGCCGGGAACTGCTCGATGCCGGTGTTGTATTCCTGTACGGCGTTGTTGAAGAAGCGGCGCGCTGCCGCGATCTTGTTCTCGAGATCCGACAGCTCCATCTGCAGCTGCTGGAAATTCTGATTGGCCTTGAGGTCCGGATAGGCCTCCGACAGCGCGAACAGCTGGCGCAACGCGCCGGTGAGCTGGTTCTCGGCCGCCGCCATCTGCGCCGGGCCCTGTGCGGTCATGGCGGCGTTGCGCGCCTGGATCACCGCCTCGAGCGTGCCCCGCTCGTGGGCCGCATAGCCCTTCACGGTCTCCACCAGGTTGGGCACCAGGTCATGGCGCTGCTTGAGCTGCACGTCGATATCGGCAAACGCCTGGCCGACGCGCTGCCGCATCGCAACCAGGCCGTTGTAAATGAAGATGATCCAGGCGATGACCGCGACAATGACCCCGATGACGATCCAGGCAGTGGTGGACATGGCGCGCTGCTCCTTATCGGGTGAATCCCCCGTGGGTACAGTAACCTAGATGGCGGGCGCTGGCACCGTCCCCTGCCGATGGTCGATCCGACGACACCTGCGCCACGTCCAGAGCAAAGCCGTTAACGGCGCCGCAAGGGTTGTCGCCCATGAATGGCGCCGGCGTATCGTGGCGTCCCCAATACGGTCAAGATTCTGCGACGAATCGGCGTCACGGCCGGGCCGCTCGGGCGTGCACCGACATACGAGTTGCCCCGATGGAGAACGAGCGCATGCGGAAACTGTGGATCACCGGCGCGATCTTCGCAGGGCTTTCGGCGGCGGTGCTGCCGGCGCAGGCGAAGGAGCGGACGCTGACCGGGGCGGCGATCGGCGCCGGCGTCGGGGCGGTCGTGCTCGGCCCGATCGGGGCGGTTGCGGGCGGCGCGGTCGGCGCCGCGGTCGGCGGTCCACGGGTCTCGCACGTTGCGCGCTACTGCTGGCGCGGCAAGGACGGCAATCGGCACTGCCGTTGGCGATATTAGCTCGCGCGCGCAGCGCGCGCCGGCAATCTGTCCTCTTTGCTGATCGTGACAGAACGCTTGCGCACGCAAGCGTGACTAACGCCGGTCTTTGCGTTTCGTGCGCTTGCGGCGCGCCGGCTTCACCCGCGCCCGCGCCTTCTTTCTCGGCATCGGCCCGGCCTTGGCAGCTTTTTTTGCTCTCCGCCTCGGCTTTTGGCCGATCGGTCTGACGGCCGCGGGCGCGACGGCCGCGGGCGCCAATGCGGGCAGGGCGCCGCCCGTCGGGGCGGTGCCGGCCACGTACGCGGCGATCACCCGGCCGGGCCGCGTCGCCAGCACCTCGGGATGCTTGACCGCCAATTCGTGCGCCACGCGGTCGAACGCCTTGGCGGTCTCGGTATCCTTGGGTGCACCCGGACCGACCGGCGGCACCGGCGCAGTCGCGGCAGCGACATGCATGGCGGCGTCGAGACTTTCCGGGAACTCCGGTGCGTGCAGCTCCGCCAGCGGCTGCACAAAGACGTCGCGCAGGGGATCAAGCCGCTGCTGGCGCGCCGAGACCGCGGCGGAATACGGTTGCCCGCGCGTGAAGCGATCGGCCAGGAGCTGAAGGATCGAGGTGTGATCGAGCTTGCCGCGAAACGGCGTTCCGGCCGCGACGTGCGGCGAGACTAAGAAGGCAGGCACCCTCACGCCGGTGGTGACGAATTGCCTGCCGCCCGCCCGGTCTCGGATCTGCAACGGCGGTACGTGGTCGAAAAAGCCGCCGTGCTCGTCATAGGTGACGATCATCGCGGTATTCCGCCAACGCTCCGCGTTGCTGATCAGCGTGCGGTAGACGCGACGCAGGAAGTCCTCTCCCGGCGCCAGCGCGGTCGGCGGATGATCGTCGTTCGGCGCCGACAGGCTGATCGGATCGTCGGTATATTTCGGCTCGATGAAGATCACGCTCGGTACCGGGGCATCGGCATTCCATTGTTCGTGGAAGCCCTCGTAGCGCCGGAAGGCGCCAAGATTGAACGGGTCGTCGAGTGAGAAAAGAATCTTTAACGACCAGTCCAGCATCAGCGTAAAGAACGGGTGCCCGGCCCATTGATAGCTGCACCAGGAAACGCCGTTCTCGGTCAGCCAGTCGTAGACCAGCGGCTGATTGGGTAGCGGCCCGGTGACGTTGTCGGCGATCTTGCTCCGGCCGGCCATCGCCATCAGCCGGTTCGGCTGGGTGCCGCTCGGAAGCGATGAGAACCAGCCGTCGCAAATGGCGAAATTGCGCGCGAAGAAATCGAGTGCCGGAACGACCCCGGCCTTGTAATGCCCCATTACCAGCTGAGGGTCGGCCGGATTGGTATTCTCGTAGCTCTTGACGAATCCGCCCATCTGATTGAGCGCGCCGGCATGCGTCGCGGTGTTGATCTGGGTTGCAATCGCGTTGCGGTCGTGCGGCGGATCGATAATGGTGTCGACTGTCGCAGCGAACGCAAACGGCTCGATCGGATTAGCGTTGCTGTCGTCGTTGGCAGGCCGCTGCAGCCACGCCGGGTCGCTGCGCAATCCATCGACATTCATCGGCGGGTTGGCATCGGGCAGGCTCAAGTAGCCGACGAGGTGATCGAACGAGCGGTTCTCGAGCATGACGATGACGATCGTTTCGATATCCTGCAGTGGCATTTGCCCCTCCTGCCTGCGGCTCAGGCGTGCGCCAAGGGACCCGGGCTCGCGGAGACATCGAGGCTCGCCGCAGCACCGTCAGCCGACCGACGAGCCCGACACCAGCGCGGCAATCTCCGGATCGTCACCGCGATGACGGTCGCCGAGGCCGCGCACGACGCCATCGCGATCCTTCGGCTCGCGATTCTGGCTCATCTTCCACTTGCCCTCGAGCCGCGTGATGGCAAAACGGAAGCCGACGATCCCGCGCAGCATTACCTCGACGTAGCTCTCCGGCGCGTCCGACAGCGCCCAGGGCCGCGCCTCGTAGGCTTCCTGCTGCGCCGTGAGCTCAGCGACGTGCCGTCGGAGCCAGTGCTTGTCTGACACCACCTCGGGCCGGCCATACGCGTGCACGACCGCATAGTTCCAAGTCGGCACCACCTTGCCGTGCTCGGTCTTCGACGCATACCAGTTCGGTGTGATGTAGCCCTCCGGTCCTTGGAAGATCATCAGGGCCTCGTCGCCCTCGGCGAGCTCCTTCCAGTGCGGGTTGGCGCGCGCCAGATGACACTCGATCAGTCCGAATGGTGCGTCGTTCTTGAGCACGGTCGGCAAGTGGGTGGCGTAAAGGCCCATTTCGCCGCCGGAGACGAGGGCGGCAAACGGCCGCTGCCGCATCAGCGCGTGCATCTGCGGCAGGTCGTCGACGCGAAAATGATCGGGCTGATACATGGCGAACTATTCCCTAGCTCCGATGGACGTCGGCCTATGTGGCGGAGACGAGGTTTGCACGTTTGAAGCCATCTTGCTCTCCGACCGTGTTGCTCTACCGGCGGACAAATCGTCATCCCGCGCGTTCCAGCGCCTTCCGATCCCAGTGCGCCATGTCGGCAGCGGTGTCGTAGGTCTCCTGCAGAAATCCCAGCAGCAGCGCGTCGGGATCAGGTGACACGCGAACGGCGTCGTAAGGCAGGATAAACTGGCCCAGAGCACGATCATAAAAGGCTTCGGCCGTGCGCAGGCGAGCATCGCCGTAACCCGGCGGCTCCGGGTAGGCGTAGACATAGAACGCCGCTCGCCCGTAGCCGCCATTGCCCGGCCAGAAGCCGCAGCTGCTGACCTCGTGCGAATAGGCTTCCTGCATCACCCATGGGGCGAGGTTGGGAGTCGTTCCGGTGAGCGGCGGCGCGCCACGTCCGGAAAAGCGCGTCACCGCAAGATCGAAGCTGCCCCAGAAGAAATGCACCGGGCTGGCCTTGCCGATGAAACGCGTCCGAAACGCATTCATTACCCGGTCGGCCTGCAGCAGGGCCAGCCAGAAACGCCGAGCATACGCCGGATCGTACTGAGCATGGGTTTGATCCTGCTCGAACGGCACGGCGTTCTCGATTTCGACCGGCATGGTCCAGATGCGCACATCGATCCCGAGCCGACGCAATCGGCTCATGATCTCGAGATAAAAATCCCGCACCGACATCGGCCTCAGCGGGAGCGTTTCGACGTTACCGTCGTTGGTTTCGATGCGCAGCCGATGGTCGATGAAATCGAACACGATATCGAACGACCGCCCACCGTACGGAATCGACGACGTGGTGAGGCCACGTGATGTGAGGTAGAGCGTCACGTTCCACCAATGATTGACCAGCGGGGTCAGTGCCAAGCGCACCTTGCCGACAATCTGGGTCCAGCGGTGCAACGTTTCACACGTGTCGCTCCAGGCGGCCAGCGGCAGGTCCGGCCAAGAACTCGTGTCGCTCACGCCCAGTCTCCATCGTTTCGCGTTCGATCGTTGCGCGCTAGCCGGGCGGGTGCTGGCGGAAATACTCGGCGTCCTCGGCGCGTTGCTTGAAGTTCGCGTTGCCGCGCCACTCGACGTGGCGCGAGAGCATGTCGCCGCCATAGCGCACGCGGAACAGCAGCGTGCGCTCCGGCCCGTTCTCGTATTCGTGCAGTTCGCCCGCCGGATGCACCACGCAGGCGCCGGGCGTAACCTCGACGACCCGCTCGGGCGTGCGCATCTTTCCGCCGCCGGTCAGGCAGAAATAGATCTCGGTCGCGTGCGGGTGGCAATGGTACGGCGAGATCTGGCCCGGCTCCCAACACGCCACGGTGACGTCCCCGCCGCCGACGGTCCCGAGGATCTTCTCCACGTGCCGCTGCGGATTGAACTCCTGCTCCCTGCTCAGATCGAAGACCTGCATGATGTCCCCTCCGGCTCGTTGCAGACGGCGTCGGTGGCCTAGATTTAGATTACCACGCCGCGATTTGCTGCGACCTCTGCGGTGCGCTTCCCCGACGCGGAACCTGGCGGCCTGCGGGCCGTTTCCATCGCAACCCCATAGGAGGAGATCACGATGCGCAGATTTCTCGCCACGGCGTCCGCGGCTGCCGTAGTGGGGGTTGGCGCGCTGATGTCGACGAGTGCGCTGGCGATCAGCCCCGCGGCCTTGGGCTCCGCAGTCGCGCAGGCCAACCCCGCCGAACGCGTCGCCCGGGTGTGCCGCGAGGTGTGCAGCGGCGATATCTGCCGTCGCAGATGCTTCAATCGCGCCGACCATAATGAGGGCCATACCGAGCGGCGAATCTATCGCGAGCGCTCCCGCGACGACGACGACCGTTGGCGCTACCGAGATTACGATCGCGGCCGGGGCGTGCGCTTGCACCTCGGTTTCGATTGACGCTCAAGCCGCACTCCGCACGCGGCGCCGCGCCCAAACACAGGGCGTCCGCTACAGCGGCAGCTCGGCCGCGCCCCTGAACCGGGCGAAGGTCCGCTGACCGAAGGCTCCGAACACGGTCACCTCATAGGTGTCGGGCGGCGTCCCCTCGACTTCCATGCCGGGCGAGCCGCTTGGCATGCCGGGCACCGCCAGGCCCTTGGCCTCGGGTTTCTCCTTGAGCAGCCGCAGGATGGCGCTTGCCGGAACGTGGCCCTCGATCACGTAGCCGCCGATTTCGGCCGTGTGGCAGGACGCGAGCTCCGGCGGTACGCCGAGGCGCGCCTTGACGGCGTTCACGCGCGGCGTGTCGTTCACCTCCGCGGTGAAGCCGGCCGCCCGCAAGTGATCGACCCAGCCGGCGCAGCAGCCGCAGTTCGGGTCCTTGGCAACGACGATCTTCGGCAACGCCGTCGCACCGGCGCGCGCCGAATATGCGGACGCCGGGAGCGCAACCAGCAAGGCCACGGCACGGCGGCGGGTAACGTGCTTCATGAGATTTTTGCCTCGCGCAGGTTCAACCCGTGATCCCGCACGCCACGCGCGCCGTCAACCCACCTGTGCGTGATCGTGGGACGCGCGCCTTCACGAGCCGTCAGACCCCCCGCTCGGGTGGGGTTCCGGGACCAGGAAGCCGCACCCTGCGCAGGCGCGCCGCCCTTGCACTGCAGGCGAGCCCGCTTCGAGTTAGCCCCGGCCGCCTACCCGCAAGCCTGGGGCGGGGCGTTCCTGTACCACTTCACGGCGGAAGCGGAACAGCGCCGCCGGACGGCCGCCAGTCAAGGCGGAGCTCAAGCCGGTGGGCTCCACCAAAGCCGCGGCTTCGACCAGACGGCGGAAATTCTGCTTGTGCAGGCGCCGCCCGGAGATCGCCTCGACGGTGCGCTGCAACTCGGTCAGCGTGAACTCAGCCGGCATCAGCTCGAACACGACCGGTCGGTATTTCAGCTTGGCGCGCAGGCGCGCGATGGCGGTCGCCAATACGCGACGGTGATCGAACCGCATCGGCTCGCCCAGGAACGGCAGGTTGTTGCGCACCAGCGCGGCCTCGCGGCCGTCGCGACGTGCCTCTTCGACCAGGCCCGCCTCGTACAGCAGCTCGTAGCGGTCGAGCACCTTCTCCTCGTCCCACGGGCTGGCGCCGACCCCAAAGCAAAGCCGCACCCGTTCGCGCCGCCCGATGGCGCGGCCGAGTTCAGGACGCGCCGCGGCGCTCGCCCATTGCCCAAGCAGAGGCAAGATCGTCTCGTCCAGAAGGCGCGGGGGCTTACGGCGCCAGTCCTCCCAGGGAAAGTACCGATACCAACGGTCGAAGGCCGCGCCGGCGTCCTGCATCGCCGTGACCTCCTCCGGCATTCGGGTCAACGCGAGATAGCCGACCGAGACTACGTGCGGACCGGTATCGCCCAAGCGGGTGTGCCGACCACGATCGCCGAAGGTGTAGAGCTGCTCGACGTAGCCGACGCGCAGGCCGGTTTGCGCCTGCACCCAGGCGCGCAAGCCGATTTCGAACGTCCGGTGCGCCAACGGATCGAACGGACCGAACGGCAGGCCCGACCGGGGCTCGCCACTGCCGGGGTCGCCGGCGATCAGGATCGCCGGCTCCTCGCTCTCGACCGCCACGATGGCGGCGGTAAGCCCGATCTCGATCGGCGGATTGACCGGTTCATTCATGCCGAATGGGCGCCGCCCTCATTCCAGATCCAATCGGAACGGGTGACCTTCGAGCGACTCGACGCCGCGGCCGATCGCTTCGATCGCGGAGATCATGCGGCCGTCACGACCGAGGATCCTGTCGGCGAGCGAGACCAGCCGGATGTTGGGAAAGGCGGTCGGCGACGCGCCGCGGATTGCGCGTGCGATCACACTCTCGTCGCGCCCCGGGTTGAGCGCGCACGCCGCGATATAGGCTCCCGCGGTCGACCGGCTGATGCCGGCATAGCAGTGAACCACCAACGGGGTGCGCCGATGCCAGCGCGTGACGAATTCGATCAGCTGGTGGACATGCTCTTCGGCCGGCGCCCGATAGCCGTCGATCTCGAACGTGATGTCGTGCATGCCGAGAAACAGATGGTCCTCGACGGCGACGCAGTCGGGTCGAAGCACCACGGTCTCGTCGTTCATCAGAGTGACGATGTGGCGCGCGCCGGTCTCCTCGACCGTCGCATGCAGGCGCGCCAGCGAGCAGACGTGAATCATGCGGCTCTTCTATCCGGGCGACGCGACCGCAAACAAGCCCCTTCGGCTGTCGGCGGGCCGAGCGGCAGTTCAAGTCGCGCCCCGCGCTACCCCGCACCCCGGAACGCCGCCGGAGCTTAGGCCCGCGGCGGCTCGGGGCCCAGGAGGTGGTCGGTCAACCGAATCGCAATCGGCCAGGCAAGGATCAGCATCCCGAACGAGACCACCAGATAGGCTGGCAAGCCGACGGCGGGAGCCGACCGCTCGATGAAAACGCCGATGAAGTATCCGGCCACCTGGGCGATGGCGACGACGAGAAGGTAAAAACCAATCAGTGCTGTGGCGTGCATGGCAAGCACTCTTGTCTGAGCGAAACGGTCCATCGGACACGCCGCGGCGGCGAACGGCTTCGCTGCCGTGGTTGCCGATGTCGGAGGGATCGGCGCTTGCGGCGCCGGGCAGCACGGCTCAGGCGAGCCGGCTGGCCGTTTGCTCAGACGGTGGGAGGGCCGCGGGCGGACGCCGCACGAAGGGCGGGCGGACGGACCGGATCGACCGGAGGTACGGAGGCGCGATGCACCACCGGCTCGGACCGATAGATCGGTGCGCCGGCAGAGACCGGCGGGTCAGGCGTATCATCGCCGTCGGCCCGTTGGCACAAGCCGGCGTCCGGAAGCTTTCGGTGCGGCAGCGCCCCGGTGCAGGTCGCAGCGGACGCCGTGGCGGCGTGAACGACCGCACGCGTCAGCGCGTCGATTGGCTTGCTCGCTGGCGCTCCGATCAGGAGCGCCAGCAGCGCCGCCAGGACGCCGAGGCAACGAGGAAGCATGCGCGCGTTGGCCCGCGAGCCGCCGATCAACCCGGCTCGATGCCGCGACCTTGGCGCAATCCTCGGCGGGCAGCAAGCCGCAGGCAACGCGCTAGCGTCGTTCTCCGGTACCGGCCAGCTCCGCGAACCGCTTGAGGTAGCGCGCTTCCGCTCTCTCGGCCGGCCACGGGGTCAGGTATTCGCGCTCGGTCGGGACCGCGACGGCCGGCGGCTGTCCGAAGAAGCGGCGCGCCTCGGCCGCCGAAAATCCGGCGAGCCGCGTCGCCTCGAGGTAGGCCGCCGCCTGGTCGGCAGCCTTGAGCAAGCGCATCAGCTCGCTCGGCCGCTCGGGCGGCAACCCGAAACGCAGGTGGATGGCACGCAGGAGCCGTGCCTCGATCGCCTTGTAGGCATCGCCGATCACCGCCTTGAACGGTGAGATCATGTCGCCGATAACGTATTCGGGCCCGTCATGCAGCAGGATCGCGAGCCGAAAGCCGCGGTCGAGCCGCGGCGTGCGCGCCCGCGCAATGGCGTCGACCAGGAGCGAATGCTGCGCCACCGAGAAGATATGCGCCCCCCGGGTCTGGCCGTTCCAGCGCGCCACGCGCGCGAGCCCGTGCGCGATATCCTCGATCTCGACGTCGAGCGGAGAAGGATCGAGCAGGTCGAGGCGCCGCCCAGAGAGCATGCGCTGCCACGCGCGCGGCTCGGCCAATGCCGCCCGATCGCGCCGCAAGGTGTTCCGACGGGCCAGCCGGGGCGGTGCGGGCGACATGCCGTCGGCGCGCGTCGCGTCAGTCAATTGGCCGGTTGCGCCGTCAACCGCGCACAGGCCTCATGTCGGTGGCAGCTGACGAGGTGATCGTTCACCATGCCGGTCGCCTGCATGAAGGCGTAGACGATGGTGGGGCCACAAAACTTGAATCCGCGCGACGCCAATTCCTTGGAGATCGCGCGCGACAGCGCGGTCTCGGCCGGAATCTGTCCGGTGCGGCGGAAGCGGTTGACCTTCGGCTTGCCCTCGACGAAGTCCCACAGCAGCCGCGCGAATCCCGGTCCCTTCTCCATCACGTCAAGATATGCGCGCGCGGAGGCGACTGTGCCGACGATCTTGGCGCGGTTTCGCACGATGCCGGTGTCCCGCATCAATGCGTTGACCTTGCGGGCGCCGTAGCCAGCGATCGCCTCCGGATCGAAGCCGTCGAAGGCGTGGCGGAAGTTTTCGCGCTTGCGGAGGATGGTGATCCACGACAACCCGGCCTGGAAGCCGTCGAGCACCAGCTTCTCGTAGAGCGCGCGGTCATCGAATTCCGGCACACCCCACTCCTCGTCGTGGTAAGCGACGTAGAGCGGGTCGACGCCGCACCAGCTGCAGCGCCTGAGTCCTTCGGCATCGGCGAAAGAACGGGGCATCGCTATCTCAAATAGGCAAGGCAGACGCGGTTGGTGGTTTCTTTCGTATCTGTCGAGTTCGAGTTCAACGACAGCACGCAGAGACTCCAACTCCTTGAGGGTATCCCAAACCGTGGCGTCGTCCACCGCCTCGTGCTGGTGACGATAAGGCGGCGCACCTACTCCGCTGCCCTGCCCTCGCCCGGCCAGACAAAGCGCGCCCAATCCGGCTTCTGCGGCCGGATGGCAACCCCGCCGGCGGTGATCGGCAACCCGGCCGCAATGGCGTCGGCCACGCGGTCAAGTCGCACGATCGCGATGCCACGCCCGGCCGCTGACGATCCCATCATCCCAGCCGGCTTGTCGCCGGCCAGCACCGGCGCGCCGCATTCGGGTGCGAAGTCGTCGTAGGTCACCGCGACCACGCGGGTGCGCACGTTGCCACGGTGCTCCATGCGTGAGACGACCTCCTGACCGACGAAACAGCCCTTCTCGAAGTCGACGCCGCCGAGCTGATCCATGTCGGCCTCATGCGGAAACGCATCGTTGTAGATGAAGTCCTGGCCGCCGCGCGGGACCGCGAGTGCGATCCGGTGCGCGTCATACTCTGACGCATCGACCGCTGCTGCTCCCATGTCGGCGGCGGCCTCGCCGAACACCTGCGGCGGCACGATCATGCGCTGCCCAAGCGCGGGCGACCGTGGATCCGGATAGACCAGACCGTATTCGCTGGTGCCCGTTCCGTCCCAAATCGCCGCGACACCAAGGGCGTCGGACAGGTTCTCCACCGAGATTTTGGCGCGCAGCTTGTAGAAGTCGAGCCGCTCGGCGAGCGTGGAGGCGAGCGCCCGCGGGCAGTCCAGAAAAAAACTGCCGCCATCCTCGGGCGATGCCTCCACGATGATGAAGTCGACGATGATCTTGCCTTGCGGGGTCAGCAGCGCGCCAAAGCGCGGCACGTCCGGCGACACCTTGGCCATGTCGGCGGTGACGAGCCCGTTGAGGAACGCGCGCGCAGTCTCGCCCGCCACCTTGACGACGCCCCGCTCCGGCAGCAGTGCAATTCGCATCGCGTGTCCCTGGTTCTCGCCGCCGCAACGTAAGGGCCGCGACGGCCGACCTCAAGGCCAATGCCGTGATGCCACACCGTTGTCCGGGACGCGGTGCCGCGTGCAACACTGCATCGCGGCGCCGGAGCCCCGGTTGCTCGATCGCTGTGAAGAGACCCGCATTTGCGCAGCAGCGCCGCGCGCCACGCGTGCGGGATAAGCACAGGCTATTGCCGCGACAGGCTGAGCGAGAACTCGCCGTTGCGGATGCGGGGCGCGAGGCCTTCGGCAAAGCGCGCCGCCGCGTCCTCGCCGTAGGTCGACACCAATTCGGCGAAGGCGGCGAACAGGCACGCCTGCGCCAGGCAGTCGCCGTCGACGCCTTCCAGCGTCGCATCGGCCCACGCCTCGTTCACAAAGCCGACCGCCAGACGCTTCTGGTCGTGATCGGATGCCGGCACACATGCTGGAACCTCGTGGATCATGCTCGCGAAACTCCAGCTTCGCGCCGGCGCCTTGCTCGCGTCCGGCCGGCCCGTCCCAGTCGAGCAAACTAGCACGGCCTCAGCGTTCCGGAAGATCGCATCGCGGAGCAGGGTTAACGCCGGAACGATGCCAGCAGCGCATCGACGCAGGCGTCGGCGAACTGGGGGTCGTTGATGTGGAGCGGCAGCTCCGTCACGGTGCCGGCCGGCGCCTGCGACCGCAGGGTGTCCACGAATACCCGGTCGGTTTCCGGCTGGGCCCAAGAGCCGACCTCCTTGCCGGCAAGATCGTGCACCGGGCGGCCTGTGAGCCCGCTGAAGCCGCGGATCGGGATAAGCACCCGCACCGGCCCCGTAGCGGCGGTGATCCGCTCGCCGATCAACCCAGCCAAAGCGGCAAATTCAGCGGCATCGGTCCGCATCAGCAGGATCTCGGCATTGTACTGAAGGAACGCACGGTGCCGGTAGCGATCCGGCACGGCACCGACCCACCAGTTGGTGAAGTCGAGGCACCCCGGCACCACCACCTGAGGCAAGCCTGCCGCGCCGGCGGCGGTCAGGCGCCGGTCGCCGGCGCTGTAGACTCCGCCGGTGAGCAGGTCGGCGAGCTCCGAGGTGGTCAGGTCGATCACGCCGGCAAGCTCGCCGCGAGCGGCAAGCTGTTCGAGCGCCCGCCCTCCCGGGCCGGAAGCATGAAACTGAATGACCTCGAAGCCGCCGCGCTCGAGCCCGAGCGTGATGCGGTCGACCGCCGGCTGCAGGTTGCCGAACGAGGAGACGCCGACCAGCGCCGGTGGCGTACCGACGGCTCGCCGCTGCTGCCAAGCCATGGCCATGCCGGCCATGGCCGCAGCCCCATTGGCCAGTGCCGCGCGCGTAATGCGGTTGAGCGAGATATCGCCGATGGTCGGAACCATGGCGATATCGCTCTCGGCGACGTACCACTGCACAGCCGCTGTGGCGGCGACCGGAGTGACCATGACCTTGGGCAGCCCCACCGGCAGCGCCCGCATGATGGCGCAGGCCATGGTGGAGCCATTGGCGCCGCCGAGGCCGAGTACGCCGGCGATCTCGCCGGCCACCAGCTTGGCGCGGACGATGTCGGTGCCGCCCGCAATCATCACTTGTGCTGCCGCCGCCCGCGAGAGCCGGCCGAGCGCGGCCCATTCGATTGCGGATGCCTCCGCCACCGCCTTGCCGGGGACGCTCGCGCCGTCATGCGCATGCGGCCGCAGCGACAGATCGACCAACCAGGGCCTGACGCCCGCCCGCACCAGTGCATCACAGAGGAAGCGCGCGGCCATCTGCTTGCTGTCGAGCGTGGCGAGAACACACACGGTGACGTCAGCGTGGTGGATCTGAAGGCCCTCCTGGTCGTGTCATCGCGATGAGCGCGATGACCCTAGCGCGCCCTCGGGAGCTTGACGCTGCGGAACCGCCGCGCAGCCTCGACCACCGATGCCTCGATCGGAAAGCGTTCCGCGGAGGAGCCACCGACGTAACCGTCGAGCCGCGGCTCGGCGGCGAGGAAGCGCTCGAAATCCTGCGGCGTCTCGATGCCGCCGCCATGACAGGTGACGATGCGATCGGAAAAGCGTGCAGACAGGGCATCGAGGATCGCGGCGGCGCGGGCGACAGCGGCCTGCTGCGCGAGCACGGTGGTCGAGCCGGTGGTCCCACCCGAGCTGTTGCCGAAATGCATAATGATATTGTCGACGCCCGCTTCCGCCATCGCCAGCGCCTCCGGCACCGAAGTGCAGAATGCCTTGGTGAACAGGCCCATGCGCCCGGCGTCGGCCAGCACCTCGACCTCGCGCGCGAAGCTCATCCCGGTTTCTTCAAGGGCAATGCGGAACTGACCGTCGATCAGCGCGACCGTCGGGCAGTTCATCACGCCATGATATCCGGCCGCGGCGATCTTCTGCAGGAAGCGCACCATGTCGCGCGTCGGATCGACGCAAAGCAGGCCCGCGACCAGTGCGCAGTCATTGACCACGTTGACCAGCGCGCGCTCGCCGAGCTCGAGCGTGAGGGCGTTGGCGTCGCAGATCGGCAGATAACCGGCCATCGAGCTCAAGCCCTGCATGCGGAAATAGGCGAGGCAATGGGTGGTCACGATGTTGGCGCCGCCGCGCGCCGCCATCTTGGCGGTGATGCCGGAGCCGCACAGCGCATCATAGATGGCGCGCCCGGCCGCCCGCTCGGCGCGGAGCCGCGCCACGATAGTCTCGCGATCGAGCCGGTCCGCCACGTCCCCTCGCCTCCCTGCCGCCCGATACTAGCGGCATTGTCGAATTGCCGTCATCCTTTGCCGTGCTTCGAGGCTTGCCCGACTTCGTCGGGCTCGCGCTTCGGCACGACGAGTCAGAGGGTCGCTCACCGATACACCGTCATTGTGAGAGCCTGGCCTGGACTCGATCCGGCGTGCCCCCGCGAAGATGCTGCTCTGTTGTACATTTCGTCCGGGACGAACGGAGAAGGGAGACATCCTTGGTGCAGGTCTTGATCGAGAACGAAGCGGGTTCGAGCGACAAGAACACGTTCGACGAGCGTACGCTCAAGCTCTTGCGCCGCGCGCGTGTGTCGCGGGCGTATCCGTATCCTTACGGCTTCGTGCTCGGCACCCGCGGCGGGGACGGCGATGCGGTCGATTGCTTCGTGCTGACGACGGCACCGCTGCGATCCGGCGCGGTCGTCGCCTGCGAACCGCTCGGCCTCCTGGAGCAGATCGAGGACGGCGAAATCGATCACAAAGTGCTGGCGGCGCTCGCCGGTGAAGATGTCGCTCTCGATGCCGAGGTGGTGACGGCGGTGGCCGATTTCATCACGGGCGTGTTCGCGCACATCCCGGGCAAGCGAATGACCATCGGCCGCCTGCTGCCCCGCGCTGATGCGGAAGCTTACCTGCAGCGATGCCGCGACCCGGCGGGTTGATCAAGCCGTCGCGGCAGGGGCTCGTCGCAGCAGGATCAAGCCGGCAAGAACGATCGCGAGCGCGCCGAGCCAGACGTAGGCATCGGGCACATCGCCGAATATCAGATAGCCGATCGCGACCGAGCCCAAAAGCTCGAGATACACGAGCGGCGCCAGGGTCGAGGCCTGCGCATAGCGAAACGCCGTGATCGACAGCATATGGCCGCACGCGGACACTAGCCCCATCGCAACAAACAGCCACAACTCACCCGACGACGGCGTCGACCAGGTCCAGACCGCCGGCGGCGTGAGCAGAATGGTGCCGAGAAGACACTGGAACACCAGCGTCTTGAGGGGGTCGCTCTGGCGCGAAGCTTGACGCGTCGCGATCATATAAAGCGCGAAGCATCCGCCGGCGCCGAGCGCCAGCAGCAGGCTCGGATCGATGGAGCCGGCCGGCCTGAGGATTGCCAGCGCTCCGCCGAATCCAAGCGCGAGGCTGGCGATCTTGAGCGTCGTCAGTGCCTCGCCGAGGAAGACGACCGCGAGCATCATGGCGATGATGGGAGCCACGAAGAACGCGCTGATCGCGGTCGCGAGCGGGATACGCGCGATCGCCAGAAAGTAGCAGCTCATCGCTGCGACGAGGAAAACCGTGCGCAGCAGATGCGCGCGCATCTGCTCGCGCGGAAGGATCGCGGTCCGGTAGCGCGCCATCGCCACTGGAACAACGAACGCGCACGCGAGCGCATACCGTGCCCAGGCAATGTAAAGCGGCGAGTGCGTCGAGCTAAGGTACTTTGCGGCCCCGTCGACCACAGGGAGAGTCAGCGCGGCGACGCTCATCAAGGCAACGCCAATGGTCGTATGCCTGTGATCCAATGGAAGCCGTCGGGCGTACCCGGCCGACGCCGATTAAGCCACGCTGGCGACTATGCCGCTTCGCGCTTAGCCTCGATCAGCTTGCGCTCGACCAAAACCTCGGCGATCTGGATGGCGTTGAGCGCCGCCCCCTTGCGCAGGTTGTCGGACACGCACCACAGCATGAGGCCATTCTCGACGGTCGGGTCCTCGCGCACGCGCGAAATATAGGTCGCGTCCTCGCCAGCCGCCTCGAACGGCGTGACGTAACCGCCCGGCTCCCGCCGGTCGATGACCAGGCAGCCCGGCGCCTTGCGCAGGATCTCGCGCGCCTCGTCGGCCGAGAGCGGCTGTTCGAACTCGATATTGACCGCCTCCGAATGGCCGATGAACACCGGCACGCGCACGCAGGTGGCGACAAGCTTGATCTTAGGGTCGAGAATCTTCTTGGTCTCGGCCACCATCTTCCATTCTTCCTTGGTGTAGCCGTCCTCCATGAACTCGGCGATCTGCGGAATTAGGTTGAAAGCCATGCGCTTGGGGAACGCCTTGGTCTCCACGTCCTGCAGCGAATAGATCGCCTTGGTCTGGCGGTCGAGCTCGTCCATCGCCGCCTTGCCGGCGCCGGACACCGACTGATAGGTCGCCACCACCACGCGCTTGATGGTGGCACGGTCATGCAGCGGCTTGAGGGCGACGACAAGCTGCGCGGTCGAGCAGTTCGGGTTGGCGATGATGCGCTTGCGGCGGAAGCCGGCGACCGCGTCGGCATTGACCTCCGGGACCACGAGCGGGACATCGGCGTCATAGCGCCAGGCCGACGAATTATCGATCACCACCGCGCCGGCGGCGGCGATCTTCGGCGACCATTCCTTCGAAACAGTGCCGCCCGCCGACATCAGGCAGATGTCGGTATCGGAGAAGTCGTAGCTCTCGAGCGCTTTGACCTTCAGCGTCGCATCGCCATACGAGACCTCGACGCCCTGGCTGCGGCGCGAAGCAATGGCGGTGACCTCGTCGGCGGGAAAGTCCCGCTCGGCGAGGATGTTCAGCATCTCGTGGCCCACCACACCCGTAGCACCGACGACGGCGACCTTGTAACCCATCGTTTACTCTCCGACAGAATTTCGCCGCGGCGCATTGCGGTTCGAAACCGCGGCGGAGGCGCTTCTACGCGAGAACAGGCGTAAGCACAACGCCGCCGTTCGGAGCCGCCGTGAAGCCCCTCGTCAGCCGGTTCGTCGACGAACTGCACAAGACCCTCATTCGCTTGTTCACCTATCTGGCAGTGCTGGGCGGCGTTGGGGTTGCCGTCGCTGCTTGGCTGGTCGACGTTCCCTCAATCAGCAACGGCGATCGATCCGAGCACAAATCCGAATGGATCGAGAGCACTCGCCCGCAACCGGCGTTTGCCATGGAGGCCGGCGAATTCCCTTCGGCGCCGCGTTACCTGATCCGGCGCCATCAGGCCGGCGGCGGCCGCAAGGATGTGCTGAGCTGGGGAAGGCCGCGCGGCCCGGAGCGCTACCTGCGGATCGAGATCTATCGACCAGGCACGGAGCACGACGGCGCGGCCGAGCCCAATCTCGAAGCCGCGCTGCGCGCCGGCGCGTTCCCGGTGCAAGGCGAAGCCCGGAGCGTCGGCTCGCTGCCGACCAAGCTTGGCGCGTTCTCGGTTGTCGAACTTGGCGGCGACGCGCGCGGCGCCCGCCGCTGCCTCGGATTGGCGCGAGCTTTTGCGGAACCTCCGCTGCAGATCGCCGCCTGGCACTGCGACTCCGCGCCGGTCGCGACCGTCCGCACGTCGATCGCTTGCGCGCTCGATCAGCTCACCTTGCTTTCGGCCGGCGGCGACGCGCGCCTGGCCGGACTGTTCGCGCGCGCCGACCAGAAGCGCATGTTCTGCGGCGACAAGCGGCCTTCGCCCGCGCCCACGCCGACCGACTCGCTCGACGTGCCGGCCGAACCGAAGCTACGCGGACGCTTCGCGATGCGGTGACACGCTCCCCGCTGCGCGAGGGAAAGATAGCTCAGCTCAGTGCGCGTCCGAGCGCGAGGAATTTGTCGCGGCGGTGGCGACGGATCTCGTCGCGATCGAGGTTGCCGAGACTGACGAGCGCGCCGGCGATCGCCTCGCCGGTGGCGGCAATGGCGGCCTCGGCATCGCGATGTGCGCCGCCGGTCGGCTCGTTCACAATGGTATCGATCACGCCGAAGCGCGCCATGTCCTGCGCGGTGATCTTCATGCTGGTGGCGGCATCCTGCGCCTTGCTGGTGTCGTGCCACAGGATCGAGGCTGCCCCTTCCGGGGAGATCACCGTGTAGATCGCGTGCTCCAGCATCAGCACCCGGTTGGCGGTGGCGATCGCGATGGCGCCACCGGAACTCCCTTCGCCGACAATGACCGCCACGTTGGGGACGCCGAGCTCGAGGCACGCCTGCGTCGAGCGCGCGATCGCCTCCGCCTGGCCGCGCGCCTCGGCGTCCACGCCCGGATAGGCGCCGGGCGTATCCACCAGCGAGATCACCGGGAGGCCGAAGCGATCGGCCATGCCCATCAGCCGCGCGGCCTTGCGGTAACCCTCCGGCCGGGCCATGCCGAAATTGTGCTTGAGGCGGCCCTCGGTGGTCGACCCTTTCTCGTGACCGATCACGCACACCGCCTCGCCGCGAAAGCGGCCGAAGCCGCCGATGACAGCCGCGTCCTCGCCGAACTTTCGGTCGCCGGCAAACGGCGTGAACTCGGTCAGCAGGCCGGCCACATAGTTGAGGCAGTGCGGACGCTCGGGGTGGCGTGCGACCTGGGTTTTCTGCCAGGGCGTCAGGTTAGCGTAGAGGTCCTTGAGCGCTTGCCCAGCCCTCGCCTCCAGGCGCGCGAGCTCGTCGCCGATCGCTACCGCATCGCCGCCGGCCTGCATGGCGCGCAGCTCTTCGATCTTGGCTTCGAGCTCGGCCACCGGCTTTTCGAAATCGAGATAGCTGCGCATCAGGCTCAAGAAAACCCGTCATTTGGGCTGAAAAGACGGCGGCAGCCGCAAGCGTCGGGACACTGGCCTTCGACCCGAGGCCAAGTCAAGCAAGCCAGGAGGCTTGTCCGGGTGTGTCGCCGCGCCCTCTTTCTATGCCCGAGGGGTGCCATGGCGACTTTGCATTGCCGTTTGCGCATGCATAGATCGTAGGCCCACGAACGTCCGCAAGATCGTCCATGCAGCCTCCTCCACCCGATCAATGGCACGGCACCACGATCCTGACCGTGCGCAAGGGCGGCATCGTCGCGATCGGCGGCGACGGGCAGGTCTCGATCGGCCAGACCGTGGTCAAGGCCAATGCCAGGAAAGTCCGCCGGCTCGGCAAGGGCGAGGTGATCGGCGGGTTCGCGGGCGCTACGGCCGACGCGTTCACGCTGTTCGAGCGGTTGGAAAGCAAGCTCGAGCAGTATCCGGGTCAGCTGATGCGCGCCGCGGTAGAGCTCGCCAAGGATTGGCGCACCGACCGTTACCTGCGCCGGCTCGAAGCCATGATGATCGTGGCCGATGCGTCGGTGTCGCTGGTGCTGACGGGAACCGGCGACGTGCTCGAGCCCGAGGCCGGCGTGATGGGGATCGGCTCGGGCGGCAATTACGCGCTCGCCGCCGCGCGCGCATTGATCGACGGCGACCTCGATGCCGAGGCGATCGTACGCAAAGCGATGACGATCGCCGCCGATATCTGCGTCTATACCAATCGCAACGTCACGATCGAGACGCTGCCGGCGAGCTGATCGATGGCGAGCTACCAGTTCCGGCCGGCGGAGACCGCCGACCTGCCTCTGCTGATGCGCTGGCTGGCCGCGCCGCACGTTGCCGCCTGGTGGGGCGATTCCGCGAGCGATCTGGCCGAGATCCAGGAGGCGGTCGGCGATCCGCGCGTCGATACTTTCATCGTGCTGTGCGATAGCAGACCAATCGGATACCAGCAGAGCTATGATCCGCATGACTGGGACGGACATCCGTTCGCGGATCAGCCACGCGGGACGCGGGGGATCGATCAGTTCATCGGCGAAGCTGACATGCTGGGTCGCGGGCATGGCAGCGCGTTCGTACGCGCCTTCGTGGAGCGGCTGTTCGCCGCCGGTGCGCCGCGGGTGGTGACCGATCCGGACCCGGCCAATGCCCGTGCCGTACGCGCGTATAAAAAAGCCGGGTTCCGGCCGCTCGAGCGGCGGATGACTCCGTGGGGCGAAGCGTTGCTGATGGTCTGCGACCCCGGCCAGGCGACGGCGTGACGCTTGCGTCCCGCCCTTCACGGGTCTCCGCGACGGTCGTCGTCCTCCTGCTCATGCTTGCGCAGGCGGCAATCCTGCTCGCCATGGGCCGCACGCCGATATGCACCTGCGGCTATGTGAAGCTATGGCACGGCGTGGTGCGCAGCTCGGAAACGTCGCAGCACATCGCCGACTGGTACACCTTCACGCACATCGTCCATGGGTTCGGGTTCTACTTCCTCACCTGGCTAGTGATGCCGCGCGCCGCGCCCGGCATGCGGCTCGCGGCCGCGGTCACGGCCGAAGTGGCGTGGGAGATTCTCGAGAACACCGATGCGGTCATCGGCCGGTACCGCGCGGGGACGATCTCGCTCGGCTACGAGGGAGACAGCATCCTCAACTCGCTGAGCGACACGCTGGCAATGATTGCGGGCTTCCTGCTCGCGCGCCACCTGCCGGCGGGCGTGACGGCAGTGCTCGCGCTCGGCCTGGAGATCGGCCTCGCCTACCTGATCCGTGACAATCTGGCCCTCAACATCATCATGCTGATCCACCCATTCGATGCCATCCGGCAGTGGCAAGCCGGGCCGTTATGATTATATGGCGGCGACATGCCATCGGCGCGGCCCTAGGCGAGGACAGCGCATGAACCGGAGCGGAAAGCGACCTTGAACAACCCCCCGAACCGACCTGCCATGAGCTCGTTCTCGCCACGCGAGATCGTCTCCGAGCTCGACCGTTTCATCGTCGGGCAGTCGGACGCCAAGCGCGCGGTGGCGATCGCATTGCGCAACCGCTGGCGTCGCCTACAGCTGGACGACAAGCTGCGCGAGGAAGTGCTGCCCAAGAACATTCTGATGATCGGCCCGACCGGTGTGGGCAAGACCGAGATTTCGCGCCGGCTGGCCAAGCTCGCCGGCGCGCCGTTCATCAAGGTCGAGGCGACGAAGTTCACCGAGGTAGGCTACGTCGGGCGCGACGTCGAGCAGATCGTACGCGACCTGGTGGAGGCCGCGATCGGGCTCACGCGTGAGCGCAAGCGCAAGGACGTGCAGGCGCGCGCCCACTTGGCGGCCGAGGAACGCGTGCTTGCCGCCCTGGTCGGCGAGAACGCCAGCGCCGCTACCAAGGATTCGTTTCGTCGCAAGTTGCGCGCCGGAGAGCTCGACGACAAAGAGATCGAAGTCGAGTTGCAGTCATCGGGCGCATCGCTGCCGATGTTCGAGATTCCCGGCATGCCGGGCGCCCAGATGGGCGCGATCTCGATCGGCGACATCTTCGGCAAAGCGCTCGGCCAGCGCACCAAGCCGCGCCGCCTCACCGTCCGGGAATCGCACGATATCCTGATCAACGAGGAATCCGACCGGCTGCTCGACCAAGATCAGCTGGTGCAGGAAGCGATCCACGCGGTCGAGAACAACGGCATCGTGTTCCTCGACGAGATCGACAAGATCTGCGCACGCGAAGGCCGCATCGGTGCCGACGTCTCGCGCGAAGGCGTGCAACGCGACTTGTTGCCGCTGATCGAAGGCACGACCGTCTCGACCAAGCACGGGCCGGTCAAGACCGATCACATCCTGTTCATTGCCTCGGGCGCCTTCCATGTCTCGAAGCCCTCGGATCTGCTGCCGGAGCTACAGGGGCGGTTGCCGATCCGGGTCGAGCTCAAGCCGCTCACGCGCGGCGACTTCATTCGCATCTTGAACGAGACCGAGGTCTCGCTGATCAAGCAGACGATCGCCCTGATGGCGACGGAAGGCATCACGCTGACGTTCTCGTCCGATGCCATCGAGGCCATCGCGGACGTTGCCGTCGAGGTCAACGGCAACGTGGAGAACATCGGCGCGCGCCGCCTGCAGACCGTGATGGAGCGGGTCCTGGATGAAATATCGTTCGCCGCCCCCGACCGTGCCGGTGAAACGCTCACCATCGACGCGGCCTATGTGCGCGTGCATATCGGCGACCTGGCCAAGAACGCGGACCTGAGCCGGTTTATCTTGTGACGGGCGAACCATCACGCAGCGTTGCGTTGATGTTGAGCCTCACTCGACGAACTTTGCGCCTTGCGAAATCTCCCGAACCCTCGGATCCCGGTTCACTTCTTGAATGTGCCGCGCGCCCGCCGAATCCGAACGTAGAGCGCCCCCTCCCCGCCATGGCTGGCATGCGCCGGCTCGAAGCCGACGACGATCGAGCGGAACTCCGGCAGCCGCAGCCACTGCGGCACCAACCGCCGCAGCACACCGCGATCCTCGCCGAATGCTTGAGTGCGCGCACCCTTGCCGGTGATGACCAGGATCAGCTTCGCCCCGTCGGCCTGCGCGCGGCGCAGGAACCGGCGTAGCGCGTGGTGCGCGGCCTCTTGGGTGAGGCCGTGGAGATCGATGCGCGCGTCGAGGGGTTCGCTGCCGCGGGCAACGCGCTGCCGCAGGCGCCGCCCGAGCGGGGCGAGCGGGGCTTGCGTGGACTGCGCGGGGCGCGTGGGCGCTTTCGAGCGCGGCGAAACCGCGGGCGCGGGTGGCGGCGCGCCTGCGGGAATCACTCGATCCTCCGCATCCGGTTCGGCGCTTTTGATCGATCGCAGCGGCGCGACCGAACGAGTCACCGTGGTCCATAAGGCGCGCTCGTCCGCCGTGAGCTGCCGCCGCCGGCGCGCCAGCGGCCGCTGCGTTTCCGTGCTCACGGTTTCGGCCTCGCCGGCGGCATCGGAACGGGGCCAGGGATGCCGGCGACATCGAGGCCGCGCGGCACCAGCATCACAACGCGCGCCGGATGCTTGATGCGACCGGCGACACGGCCAGCGTCGGCGCCGGCGCCGAAGTAGAGATCGCCGCGGGCCGGACCGACAATGGCGGAGCCGGTGTCCTGGGCAATCATCAGCCGTCGGAAAGCCTCGCCGCTGCGCTCATCCCGCAGCGGCAGCTCGGCATCGATCCACAGTGGCGTGCCGTAGGCGTGCAGCCTGCGGTCCACCGCGATCGAGCGCCCGGCCGTGAGCGGGATCCCCTGGGCGCCGACCGCCTCCTGGTGGTCGGCGAGCTCCGCGACCCGGAAGAAGATGAACGACCGGTTCTTCTGCCGCAGCTCCTTGGCCTTGTCGGGATTGGCCTGCATCCATTGTCGGATGCGATCCATCGACATGTCGGCCCGCTCGATCTCGCCCTCCTGGATCAGGACGGCACCGACCGGCGTGTAGGGCTGGCCGTTATGGGCCGCATAATTGAGGCGCAACATCGTGCCGTCCTCGAGGCGAATGCGCGCCGAGCCTTGAATCTGGATGAAGAAGGCATCGATCGGATCCTTCAGCCAGCAGATTTCGAGACCTTTCCCATCGAGCACGCCGTTTTCGATCTCGGCGCGGTCATAGTACGGCACGCGCTGCTTTCCGGCGCGACGCCACACCGGGCCGCGATTGGACAAGACCCGACTCGCGCCCGGCCGATGCCTCCCGGGGACGATCATATCCTCGGGCCGCCGGTACATCGGCACCTTGAACTCCTGGGTGGGCAATCGCGACCCTTCGACGATCGGCTCGTAGTAGCCGGTCAGGAACCCCTCCGTTTCGCCGAGACGCGCGACTTGAAACGGACGGAACCGGGTCTCGAAGAATTCCCGGGCTTGCGCGCCTTTCGCCGGCCCAAGCGCCAGCGCTTCTCGACAGACGCCGGCGAGCGCGACTTCGATGGCGCGTCTCTCGCGCGTCGGCTTCTTGCGGCCCGCGATCGCGCTGCAGCTCGCCCGAAACGCGTCGAAGGACACGGCGTGATCGTCGTCAGCCCAACCGCGTAGCTCACTCCAGCGGAGCGGCTCGAATTGGGCGTCCGGGATGGCCGCGGCTGCGCTGCCGGATTCGAACGCATCGGTCGTGGCGGCGGCGGACGCCGGCGCAGCGCCCAGACCGCCGCCAAGCAGCACTGCCGCCATCATGCGGGGTATGAAGCGGCGGTCCGCAACCATTGCGTTTCGGCTGTGGTCAGTTGCCGGCTTCGGTGGCGACCAGCTTCCAGTTGGGATCGCGCGACGACACGTCGCGGGCGAATGTCCACACGTCGGTGACCTCGGTCACCTTTTCAGGGGACCCATCGATCACGCTACCGGAGCGGTCGCGCGTGACCGAGATCAGCTGCGAGACGAACCGCACCGTGATCTGTGCGGTCTTGCCGCGCAACTCGGCATGCGTGACTTCGGTCTTGTCGATGGACACGAAGCGGCTTTCGGCGGTTTCCCCGCGCGACTCGCGTTCGCGGATGGCGGCCTCGAACCCCTCGTACACCTCCTTGGACAGCAGGTTCTTGAGCGTGCGTCGGTCGCCCTCCGCGAAAGCGCTAACGACCATCTCGTAGGCTGCGCGGCCGCCGGCCAGGAATGTCTGGGCGTCGAAGCTCGGCTCCGCCGCCGCGACTGCATCGAGGCCGGCCGCAACCGGTGAGCCCGGCTCGGCGATGCCCTGCCAGCGGTTCGCAGGCTCTTCTCCGGCTTCGACCGGCTTGGTGGCGCCGTCGGTTTTGCGCGTCGGCAGCTGCACCACCTTCTCGTTCGCGGGCGTGCGTACCGCATCGCGGGTCGAGAACGGATCGTAAGGCGGCCGCTCGCGTCCGGTGCGCTGACCGAGCACGCTGCGCAGGCGCAGGAAAATGAACACTGCCAAGGCAAGGAAAATGATGGTGTAGATGTCGAACACGGCTCGAATGCTTTCGGCGGTCGTCTACGCGCGGCCAAGGCGCCAAATCGGCGGGATTAGTCCGCCGGCGTCATTAATTTAGGTACCTGGCCCGGCCGGTCCAAGGGCACCGCGCCATTGTGGCCAGCTCAGGGTAGAACTCGCCGCTACCTTAAACGATCCTGCGGGCAAACGCCAACACGGCGTCGACCGCCTTGCGTTCCGTCGTTCGGGTACATTTTGGCGGCGCCGAGGTTGCTTGTGGCAGGTTGCGCCCTGTGTTAGCCACACCCGCACTTTTCCATGCATCCGCGCCCCGGGGCGGGGCCGAAAAGGACATCCGATGGCGAATCCAACCAATGGCGGACCGGCGCAGGAGAAGCCCCCGCAGCTCAACGTCCTGGCGCAATACATCAAGGATGTCTCGTTCGAGAACCCGAACGCTCCCAAATCGCTACAGCCGGGGCAGCAGCAGCCCACGATCAACATCCAGATCAACGTCAACGCCAAGCCGATTGCCGGCAATGACTACGAGGTGGAACTCAAGCTCGACGGCAAGGCGGAGACCGCCGGGAGCGTGTTGTTCCATTTCGAGGTGCTCTATGCGGGCATGTTCCGCATCCAAAACGTCCCGCAAGAGACGATCCAGCCGGTCATGATGATCGAGTGCCCGCGGCTGTTGTTTCCATTCGCTCGCGAGGTGATCGCGACGCTGGTCCGCAACGGCGGTTTCCCGCCGCTCCTGATCGATCCGGTCGATTTCGTGGGCCTCTACCGGCAGCGCCTGGAGCAGTTGCAGGCGCAGCCGCAGACGCCATCCGCACCGGTGAGCTAGGGCTCAGGCGGCTGGCATTTCCGCGGTAGCGGATTCATCTCGGGATCTATAGTCGCGCCAGATTGCGTGCGTGCCGAGCGTAGCCACGAATGCGGCATGGGCGGCGCGCTCGGCCGCGCTCAGACGCGGCCCGAGCGGCACGGGGCGAACGCGGACCGCGACCAGCCGGATCACGCCGGCGGCGTCGCTCGCCGTGTCACCGAGGCCGAGGGTGGCCTGGCGGGCGCCGATCAATTCCAGATAAACCTCGGCCAGGATCTCAGCATCGAGCAGCGCACCGTGTTTGGTGCGCCGTGAATTGTCGATGCTGTAGCGCACGCAAAGGTCATCCAGCCGATTGGGCCCCGCTGGATGCCTGCGGCGGGCAAGCAGTAGCGTGTCGAGCAATCGGTCGCGGCCGATCGCCGGTCGCGCGAGCCGCTCGAGCTCGGCATTGAGGAACGCGAGGTCGAAGGCGGCATTGTGAATCACCAGCGGGGCATCGCCGACGAATGCCAGAAAATCCTCGACCACGTCCGCAAACAGCGGCTTGTCTCTGAGGAATTCGAGCGTAAGGCCATGCACGGCTTCGGCGTCCGACGGCATGTCGCGTTCGGGATTGAGATAGCAGTGAAAAGTCTTGCCGGTGGGAAATCGGTTGAGCAACTCCACGCACCCGATCTCGACGACCCGATGCCCCTGAAACGGGTCGAGTCCCGTGGTCTCGGTATCGAGAACAATCTCGCGCATCCGCTCCGCGTCTCGCCTTGCCTCTTACCCTGCGTGCATCAGGGGCTTGCGACCGTCCTGGGAAGGGACTGTCGTCCGGGAATCGCCGCCACTGCCCGCAAGATGCCACGAACCTGGGCCTTGGCGGAATCCAGGCTGCGCGATGTATCCACGATGAAATGTGCGCGGCGGCGCTTTTCCGAATCAGGCATCTGCTTGGCCAGAATGGCATCGAGTTTCTCGGACGTCATGTCCGCACGGGCAAGCACGCGGACCCGCTGCACATCTCGTGGCGCCGAGACCAGAACGACCGCATCGACGCGCTTCTCGCCCCCGGTCTCAAGCAGAAGCGGGATGTCGAGAATCACCACGCGCGCCGCGCGCGCAGCCGCCTCGGCGAGAAACCGCTCGGTCGAGGCGCGCACCAGGGGATGGACGATAGCCTCCAGCCGAGCAAACGCCGCCGGATCGCCGATCACCATTTTCGACAGCCGCGCGCGATCAACCGTGCCGTTGACGATCGTGCCCGGAAATGCTCGCTCGATCGCCGAAACCGCTTCACCCTCGTAGAGCCGGTGCACCACCGCGTCGGCCTCGTGTACAGGCACGCCGGCTTCGGCAAATGCGCGCGCAGTCGCGGTCTTGCCCATCCCGATCGAGCCGGTCAGGCCAAGGATCAGCATCGGAGCTTAATCCTTCGCACACAGAGCCGAGCCGGGCGCCGCGGCCCCCGCAGAGCGGTGGGAAAGGTCGGCAAACATCGCGCCAGCGATGTGAGCCGAAGTGGAGGGCACTGAGAAGTGTCGGCCTGCTGCCTCCGCCTCCCCGCTCGCAGTCCCCATCGCGCTCGCGCGACGGGGTGTCTCCCTCTCCGCCGCTCACTTCGCGCGCGGGGGAAGCAAATAACAGCCGCAGCGGCTCGAGCCTGCTCACCGTCACGCATCGAGCCACCCTTGCGATCGCAGGAACTCGAGCAGAGGCAACAGCGGAAGTCCCAGAATGGTGAAGTGATCGCCATCGATGCGCTCGAACAGGTGGATCCCGAAACCTTCGAGCTGATAACAGCCCACGCTTTGCATTGCGGCCGCGCCGACCGTGTCGAGATAGCGGTCGAGAAAGGCTTCCGAGAACGGACGCATGGTCAGCCGGGCCGAGCCGACGAACTCGAACACCACGTTGCCGTCCTGGACGACCGCAACGGCCGAATGAAGCTCATGCGTGCGCCCGCGAAGCAGGCCCAGCTGCGCGCGCGCGGCCGCCCTGTCGGGGGGTTTGGCAAAAGTGCGGCCGTCGATCCCCAAGGTCTGATCGGCGCCAAGCACCGCGCGGCTGGGCATGCCGTCGCTCACCGCCTTGGCCTTGGCGGCGGCCAGCAGGCGCGCCACCGTGGCAGCAGACGCAGGTCGGGCCTCGGACTCAATCGACCGCTCGTCGACCGCCGCCGGTCGAACATCGACCGGAATTCCCGACGCCGCGAGGATTTGGCGCCGGATTTCGCTCTTGGAGGCGAGCACCAGTGGTTCGCTCTTGAGCCACGAGGCCATGCTCAGGATGCCGCGCGCCGACGCCGTTCCACCAGCAACGCCATGACGGCCGCCGCGGTCTCCTCGATCGAGCGGCGCGTCACGTCGAGAGTTGCCCAATTGTGGCGAGCGCACAGGCGGCGCGAGAATGCGATCTCCTCGGCTACCGCTTGGCGGTCGACATAAGCATCATCGCTCTGGTTAGTTCGCAGGCTGAGCAGGCGATTCTGGCGTATCTGAACGATTCGTTCCGGACTGGCATAGAGTCCGACCACGAGCGGGCGGCGCAGCCGTTCTAGCTGAGCCGGCACCGGCATACCGGCTACCAACGGAACATTGGCGGTTTTTACGCCGCGGTTGGCGAGGTAGATGGACGTCGGCGTTTTCGAAGTCCGCGAGACCCCAGTCAGAACGATCTCGGCATCCTCCAGATCATCGAGATGCTGACCGTCATCGTGCAGCATGGTGTAGTTGAGCGCGTCGATGCGCTTGAAGTACTCCGCATTCAGCAGGTGCTGAGCGCCGATCCGGTGAGTCGATTCGGTGCCGAGGTAGGACTGCAACAGCTGCAGAACTGGCCCAAGAATCGACAGGCAAGGTATCCCGAGGTCGCGGCACTTCGCCTCTAGCCGGTCGGTCAGCAGCGGATCAAGCAGCGTGTAGAGGACGATTCCGGGCGACGCCTCGATTTCGACCAGGACCCGTTCAAGCTGTTTCTGCGTGCGCACAAGCGGAAAGACATGCTCGACCGCCGAGACGCTTTCGTATTGGGCTGTTGCTGCCCGGGCAACCGTAATCAAGGTCTCGCCGGTTGCGTCCGAAACCAGATGTAGGTGGAAGAAGCTATTACGGTCAGCCATTGCTGGGTCGGGATAGCCTGTGGGCGGTTGGGGAAGAGGACACGTCTCGATCCTGGAGGCAAGGCTTGCGGTCGTTCAACGGCTCGAATCATGCACACCGGCACAAGCGGGACGCGGTATGACGTCATTCTGGGTGACCGGGAAAACCATGGGAGATCCTGTTGGCGAAGCAATCCGACATCCGCCGCAAAGCTTAGTTTCTACTGCTGAAACCATGCGTTTGGTTGCTCGGAATATCTAAGTTGGGGAAATGCGGAGAGGGACGACAGACTGTGGACCGATGGGACAACAGATCCGCGTGCGCGCAACTCCAATGCCTAAAAATCACAAACTTTAAGAATCCTTATAGTTATAGTTTAGGGAAGTGGGTGTGAGCCGGACCGCAAGCGTCAATCCATTGTGTGAGGTGCTGCGCGGCCAGCGGCAGCGAATTCCACCGGTCTGGCTGATGCGGCAAGCCGGCCGTTACCTGCCGGAGTATCGCGAGCTTCGTGCCCGGACCGGCAGCTTCCTCGATCTTGTGTTCACGCCGAGCCTCGCCGCTGAGGTCACGCTGCAGCCGGTTCGACGGTTCGGTTTCGACGCCGCAATCCTGTTCTCCGACATTCTGGTCGTTCCGCATGCGCTCGGGCGCGCCGTTACGTTCGAGGCCGGCGAAGGCCCGCGCCTTGAGCCCATAGCCAAGCCTGATGCCTTGGATTGGCTGCGGCCCGAGGTCGACCAGGCCGTTCTTGCACCCATTTACGAGACCATTCGCCTTGTCGCGCAGGCGTTGCCGCCCGCCAGTGCCTTGCTGGGCTTCTGCGGGGCGCCGTGGACGGTGGCGACCTACATGATTGCAGGTCGGGGCACGCCCGATCAGGCACCGGCTCGCCTGTTCGCCTACGCGTACCCGGACGATTTCGGCAGATTGATCGACCTCTTGGTCAAGGCATCGACCGCGTATCTCGTGCGTCAGTTCGAGGCCGGCGTTGACGCCGTGCAGATTTTCGACACCTGGGCGGGGGTGCTTTCGCCGACCGAGTTTACCCGGTGGTGCGTGGAGCCGGTGCGGCGGCTGGTGGACGGGGTGAGGAGCCAGGTGCCTGATGCCCGAATCATCGGATTTCCACGCGGCGCCGGCACGTTATTGGCCGACTACGGGGCCTGTATTCCGCTCGATGCCGTGGGGCTGGACTGGATGATCGATCCAGCCTTCGTGCGGGAACATCTGGCGCCGGGCCTTCCGGTGCAGGGCAATCTCGACCCCCTGGCGCTGCTCGCCGGCGGTGATGCCCTCGACCGTGGTGTCGACGCCGTGCTGGCGGCATTCGCTGGCCGGCCGCTGATCTTCAACCTCGGTCACGGCATTCTGCCGGAAACGCCGATTGCCCATGTGGAGCAGATGCTTGCAAGGGTGCGCCGGCAATGACCAGCCTCTACCTCTGGCTCAAAGCGGCGCACGTGATCGCCATCATCGCCTGGATGGCCGGCATGCTCTATCTGCCGCGGCTGTTCGTCTACCACAGTCAGGTGCCGTCCGATTCGCCCCAGTCGGCGACGTTCAAGGTCATGGAACGGCGGCTGCTCAAGGCGATCATCAACCCGGCCATGACGGCAGCCTGGATCCTGGGGCTGTGGCTCGCCTGGGATGCCGGACTGTTTCGGCAAGGCTGGCTGCATGCCAAGCTGGTGCTGGTGGTCGCCATGTCGGGCCTGCACGGCCATTTCTCGGCCGCTGTCAGGGCGTTCGCCGAAGATCGCAATACCCGGTCGGCCCGATACTGGCGGATCATGAACGAGGTGCCGACCCTGCTGATGATTGGAATCGTGATTCTGGTCATCGTGAAACCATTCTGACATCAAAGCGGCGTACGGCCCTTGCGCGAACGCCGGTCTTTCCCTATGTTGCCGCAATCCCCCCGAACGCAGGCGGATGCCTCATCGAGTCCGGTTGCCTGCTAGACCGGCCGACGCATCGGGTCCCGAAGCCCGTCTAGGCTCGCTTTCCCCAAGACCTGCGATCAGTTTCTCCTTCGCGCCCGCGCCCAAGGGAACATTTTGCAGAGCGGCGCCGGCCTTCCACAGGACTCCCCATGCGGGAAATCAAACTCCAGGACCTCAAAGTCAAAACCCCGGTCGAGCTTTTAGGCTTCGCCGAGGAACAGGAGATCGAGAACGCCAGCACCATGCGCAAGCAGGAGCTGATGTTCGCGATCCTCAAGCAGCTCGCCGGCCGCGAGATCGACATCGTCGGTGAAGGCGTCGTCGAAGTGCTCTCCGACGGCTTCGGCTTTCTCCGCTCGCCGGAGGCGAACTACCTGCCCGGCCCGGACGACATCTACGTTTCGCCCTCGCAGATCCGCCGCTTCGGCCTGCGCACCGGCGACACCATCGAGGGACACATCCGCTCGCCCAAGGAGGGCGAGCGCTACTTCGCCCTGCTCAAGGTCAATACCATCAATTTCGAGGACCCCGAGAAGGCGCGCCACAAGATCAACTTCGACAACCTCACCCCGCTCTACCCCGATGAACGGCTGCGGATGGAGCACGAGGACGCGACCAAGAAGGATCTTTCCGCACGCGTGATCGACATCGTGGCCCCGATCGGCAAGGGCCAGCGCGCCCTGATCGTGTCGCCGCCGCGCACCGGCAAGACCGTGCTGTTGCAGAACATCGCGCACTCGATCACCGCCAACCATCCCGAATGCTTCCTGATCGTGCTCCTGATCGACGAGCGTCCGGAGGAAGTCACCGACATGCAACGCTCGGTGAAGGGCGAGGTCGTGTCCTCGACCTTCGACGAGCCGGCCTCGCGCCACGTTCAGGTCGCCGAGATGGTGATCGAGAAAGCCAAGCGCCTGGTCGAACACGGCCGCGACGTGGTGATCCTGCTCGATTCGATCACCCGGTTGGGCCGCGCCTACAACACCGTGGTGCCGTCCTCCGGCAAGGTCTTGACCGGCGGCGTCGACGCCAACGCACTGCAGCGCCCAAAGCGGTTCTTCGGCGCCGCCCGCAACATCGAGGAAGGCGGCTCGCTCACCATCATCGCGACCGCGCTGATCGACACCGGCAGCCGCATGGACGAGGTCATCTTCGAGGAGTTCAAGGGCACCGGCAACTCGGAGCTGATCCTCGACCGCAAGGTCGCCGACAAGCGCACCTTCCCGGCGATGGACATCACCCGCTCCGGCACGCGCAAGGAGGAGCTGCTGACCGACCCGGCCGTGCTCAAGAAGATGTACGTGCTGCGCCGCATCCTCAACCCGATGGGCACCATGGATGCGATCGACTTCCTGCTCGACAAGCTGCGCAACACCAAGAACAACGGCGAGTTCTTCGAGAGCATGAATACCTGATAGCGGCGCCACGCCCGGCCGCGCGCTACCCTCGCATCTGCGTCAATCGCGCCGAAAGGTCAGCAGGCTCCGTCACCGGCAGCGAGCAGGCCTCGCCGACGCACACGAAGGCGGCTGCGTCCGCTGCCGCGGCGATCTTGTCGCGCGCCGGGTGTGCGGGCGGCAATGCCTCGGCAGAGGGCGCGCGCAGCACCACACGATCGAGAAACGGCAGCTTCAACGCTGCCGCGGCGAGCGCCTCGGCCCGGCGGCCGGTGCCGGTGACCACGATCTCGGCCAGTCGCAGGCGGGTGTCGAGCGCGTCAAGCAGCGCGGCGTGGGCGAACAGGTTCGGCGCCGCAAACGGCAGCACGCCGTCGAACAAGCCGTCCGCGGCCGCCCGCCATTGCTCGTCGCCAGCGAGCAGCGCGAGCCGCAGCAGGTTGTCGGCCGCGACTGCGTTCGGGTTCGGCGTTGCATCGTCGGTGGTTGCTCTCGGCCGCACCACCAGACCTTCGGCGTCATCGGCAGTAAGGACATAGCCCCCGTTGTCGGGATTGCGGTAGTGGCGATCGAGGGCGCGCTGCCACACCAAGGCCTGATCGAGGTAATGAGCATCGCCAGTCGCTTCGGCGAGCGCGAGCGCACCACGGATCATGTTGGCATGGTCGGAGGCGAGGCCGGGGAACAGCAGCCGCCTGTCGCGCCACGAGTGCCCGAGCCGGTCGCCGCGGGTCATGTTCTCGCGCACGAAGTGGAAGGCGAGCTCCGCCATGTCGAGCCAAACGAGCTCGCCGAACAGCGGTGCCCCGCGTGCAAGCGCCGCGATCATCAGTCCGTTCCAATCCGCCAGGACCTTGTCGTCGAGGCCCGGCCGCACGCGCGGGGCGCGGGCGGCGAGAAGCTTCGCTCGTAACCCGGCAAGTCGCACCTCGTCGGCCGCGTCGGGAGGCGCGGAGCGCGGCAGCGCGCGCAGGCGGTTGAGGATGTTGTGGCCCTCGAAATTTCCACCGGGAGTCACGTCGTAGTGCGCGGCAAAGAATCCCGCATCCGCTTTGCCCAGAGTCTCCTCGATTTCGGCGAGCGACCAGACGTAAAACTTACCCTCCTCGCCTTCCGAATCGGCGTCGAGCGAGGATGCGAACGCGCCCTCGGGCGTTGTCATCTCGCGCCGGAGCCAGCCGACGGTCTCGCGCGCCCGCTCGCGGAACAGCGGCTTGCGGCTGCGCTGCCAGGCCAGCGCCAGCAGCTCGAGCAGCTGCGCATTGTCGTAGAGCATCTTCTCGAAATGCGGCACCAGCCAGCGCTCGTCGACCGAGTAGCGCGCAAAGCCGCCGCCCAGATGGTCGTAGATGCCGCCCTCGCAAATGCGCTCGAGCGTCAGGTCGACGATGCGGAAGTAGCGCTCCTCGCCGGTGCGCTGGCCCGCCCGCCATAGCAGCTCGAACAGCGCAGCCTGTGGAAATTTCGGTGCGCCGCGCAAGCCACCGTGAAGCGGATCCATGGCGCTGCCGATCTGCGCCGCCAGCTGGTCGAGCTCACGCGTCCCGATCACGACCTTGCCGGCTGGGCGCGCGCGCGCCGCAAGCCGCTCCATCAGCGCATCGCGGTTCTGCGCGATCTTGTCCGGCTCCTCGCGGAACAGCCGCGCGACCTCGCGCAGCACGTCGACGAACGCCGGTTTGCCGTAGCGCGCCGTCTTCGGAAAATAGGTGCCGCCCCAGACCGGCTCGCCGTTCGGCGTCAGAAACATGGTGAGCGGCCAGCCGCCATGCTCGCCGAGGTGATGCAGTGCCGCCATGTAGATCTGGTCGATGTCGGGCCGCTCCTCGCGGTCGACCTTGATGTTGACGAACAGGTCGTTCATCACCGCGGCGGTCGCGGCGTCCTCGAAGCTTTCGTGTGCCATGACATGGCACCAGTGGCACGCCGCGTAGCCGACCGAGAGCAGGATCGGCTTGTTCGCCCGTCCGGCCTCGGCGAGCGCCTCCGGCCCCCAGGGCCGCCAGTCGACCGGATTGTTCTTGTGCTGCAGCAGATACGGCGAGGTCTCGCGCGCGAGGCGGTTTTCCCCGGCGATACTGGCGGTGGAGCCCATGCGGGAATAATGCCCGGCGACGAGCTCTGTTCAACCCTCGGGGCGCTTCACGCTACGAGGATAATGCAAGCGCACGGAGCGCAACATTAGGCCCTACAATTAGGTGTTGCGGAAAGGTCGCAGCGGTTAAGATATCGCAAGTTGAAGGGATGCATTTCCTCCCCTTGGCTCTTCGAAGGCGGCTACCCTGTCGTCGGGCGGCAGGGGGGCAGAGATGGCTGGTCACAAGGGTTCGGGAACCGCGCTGGCCTTGGCGGTGGTACTTGGTGGGTGTGCCGGCGTTCCGAGCTTCGACATCGTCGCGCCGATCACGGTCGAACAGATCGTCGACCAGGTTCAGTGCGAGATCGGGGAGGCGGCACGCAAATTCAAGCGGCTGGCCGGCCCCGAGGGCTGGAGAGCCGTAGCGGACCTATCGTTGAACGTCGAGGACAATCTCGCCTTGACGCCGACCGTGACATTCACCGAGCCGTTGCCCGCCCCTCCGATCGGCGAGACGCTCACGTTTGGACTATCCGCTGCTTTGAGGGGCCAGCGCCAGCGGATCTATTCGGAGAAGCTCGAGATCGTCGTCGCTCCACTCGCCAAGCGGTTCTGCGATCGGGCTCCCGACAAGTGGTACGACCTGACCGGCAACCTTGGGATCGTCGAAATCGCCGAGATCGCCATGCGCTCGCATGGAGCCGACGATCCGGCAGCGCAATTCACCACGAAAGATGCATTCGGAACGACGGTTCAATTCATCATCACCAAAGGCGTCAGTGGCGTGGGCCCGTCCTGGCGGCTGGTCCGCTTCAGCGGCCCAGGCGGTGTGTTGGCGACAGACCGCAGAGACACGCACAAACTGATCATCTCGTTTGCGCCCACCCAGATCTTGCAGACGGTGACGGAGACCGTCAGGGAGGAGACGCCGGCCGAGGCACGCAGGCTGGGTGCTCCAGCGACGCGTCGGGTGACACGGACGCGCGTCGTTCGCGCGAGGCCGGGGACTCCGGGTGCGGCCGAAAGCCTGAACTTCAAAATGCTGCTGGAATCGCTGCCTCCGGGGACGCTGCGGTGATCGAATAACGTCACCTCTGTCGGCATCAAGGCTTCTGGGCGAGCGGTGTAGCGGGCCACACCGGTTGTCGTGCCCAAAGGTGCTCTTCCTG